>Ga0209656_10000009_pt1 | contig 143445 bp, 136 predicted proteins | sample BogFormECP12_OM2_FD_188239 | JGI IMG/M metagenome (GOLD analysis project Ga0209656, IMG submission 188239) | Bog forest soil microbial communities from Calvert Island, British Columbia, Canada - ECP12_OM2 (SPAdes) (version 2) | ecosystem: Environmental > Aquatic > Freshwater > Wetlands > Bog ...
TGTAACAAAATCTCTGGTGAAGATCTACGCCTACGTGGATCATCTCGTGCCTCCTTCAGGGCTTGTGCTTCGAGCACGTACTCTACCCTTGGAGGCACGCCTTTTTGGTTTTCATTACATCTGAGCGGAGAGGCTGAGCGGAGAGGCTGGTCCGCGAAGCGGACCAGCCTCGGAGTCGAAGAGCCTGCCCTGAGCTTGCCGAAGGGACCCCGTGCCACTTTGATTCAGCACGGACGAGTGAAGGAGTTTCGGCCGCGAAACCGGCAGCATCGCGGGAACTCCCTTGCAGGTTCATCTTAACTCAACGCGCGTAAGGGGTCCTTCGACTGCGTTTTCGTCCGCTTTGCGGACGAAAACTTCGCTCAGGATGACACGGGGATGGGTGGTTGAATTATTTAGGCACTTCAAAGCGGTAGCCAATGCCGCGCAGCGTCTTCAGATATTGCGGATGCCGGGGATCCACCTCAATCTTCTCGCGCAGCCGGCGGATATACACGTCGATCGATCGCGGGGTGACGAACGGAGTCTCTTTCCACACCGCGTCCAGCAGTTGATCGCGGGTCAGCACCCGCCCGCGATGGGTCGCCAGGTATTCCAGCAGGCGGAATTCGCGCACGGTCGTCAGAACGTTGTTTCCCTTGGCCTGCACCGTCATGGACGATACGTCAATTTCCAGGTCGCCCAGCTTCATCACTTCGCCGGCCGCCGGAACCTGCCCCAACCCGCGCAGCACGCTGCGAATGCGGGCCACCAGTTCGCGCGGGCTGAACGGCTTGGTGATGTAGTCGTCGCCGCCCAGTTCCAGCCCCTTGACCCGGTCTGCTTCCCCGGTTTTCGCGGTCAGAAAAATGATGGGAGTCGCCGAAAGCACCGGCGTCTGCCGGATGTGGCGGCACAGTTCGAAGCCGTCGGTCCCCGGCAGCATCACGTCGAGCAGAAAGAGCGCCGGCATTTCCCGCACCGCTTCGGTGAGCACCGAAGCCCCGCTCACAAAGCTCTGCACCTCGAACCCGGACGCCTGAAGATTATGCGAGATCAGGCGGGCGATGTCTTCGTCGTCCTCGACCACAAAAATTACGGGGCGGAACGAGCTTGGGCTGGCAACATTCCCGGATGACTCGTGGACTTCGGCTGGCAGATGCATTTGGGGGCTTCAGAGTGCCTCACGGAAGTGTCGGCACTTCGGTGAAGGTGCACGTACGGATGACTCTATTGGGCAAATGTTGCGCGAATGTTTCTCATATGTTAATGAACGATGAATTTGTAGGAAGAGATATTCAAGCCGCAGCTTAGTTCGCTGCGTTCTTCTTCGGCATGTGCCGCAAGCTGCGGCCTTCGATCAGGCTGTATAGGTCTTCGGCCAGATTCGTGGTGTGGTCTCCGGCACGCTCCAGAGCCTGCGCCATGAGCAGCACATCGAAGCCGGTCGTATCCCCCTGCGCCACGGTCTCTGCCAGGTGCTTCTGGAACAGTCCATGACAGACGCGGTCAATCTCTTTATCCATCTGCAAAACCTTGCGGGCGCACTCCAGGTCCAGCGTGGAGAACCCCTGATGAACCAGGTCGAGCATGTCGCGCAGCACCGTCGACATTTCCACCAACTGGCGCACATCGGAGCCCGCCATTTTCGAGGTGCGGGCATGCACCCGCATGGCCACGCTCATCACCAGGTCGCCAATCCGCTCCAGGTCGGTCGTTGACTTCAGGCTGGAAAGCAACTGGCGGGCGCGCGCTTCATTGACCCGCGTGATGGCCGCGGGCAGGCGCTCGTCGATCTGCCGCTCGATCAGGTCCAGTTCCTTCTCGCAATCCTTGATGGCCAGAAACGCCATGCGCGAATTGTTGGTCAGCAGGTCGCGGACGTTGAACGCCGCATCCCGGGCGATCAGGCAGGCCTTCAGCGCGAGCCGCGTCAGATCGTCCGGCCCGCCCAATCGCGGCTCGGCCACGGCTGCCGCCTTGGCCGGGCGCGGGATGGATACTCTTTCTTCAGCTACGGCTTTTCGGGATGTTGGCGCTTTGCGTGGCATAAGAGATCAGATTAAGAAGAGCGGGTGCCCCATGTCTCGCGTTTTGTGCGAGACGTGGGGATCTTGAATCGTTTCCGCGCGCAATGCAAGCATGCAGTCTAGTCCTGCAATGTGAAAGGATGGTTACAACATTGCTTCGGGCAATCACCACCGACTACATTGGTTGAGTCACCACAGGCCATGCGACGGAGGCACTTTCTTGAATCTCGCTGACTATCTGCGCCGCCAGTTTTCCTACGATGAATGGGCGAACAAGGAAGTCTTGGCCGCGATCCGGGCCGCAGGCGGCGCCAGCAGCCCCGCCAATCATCGCTCGCTGCAGCTAATGTCCCACATCCTGGCGACCGAACTGGTGTGGCTGGAGCGGCTGAAGCAGCTGCCGCAGAGCGTCCCCGTATGGCCCGAGCCCGATCTGGCGCAGTGCGAGGCGGAGGCCGCGACGCTGGGTGGGCTGTGGCTCGAATTCCTCGACCTCATCACCGCCGGCGACGTCTCTCAGTCCATTTCCTACAAGAACAGCAAGGGCGAGGAGTGGACCAGCGCCATCGTCGACGTCCTGACTCATGTGATCCTGCACTCGGCCTATCATCGCGGACAAATTGCCACCCACATGCGCGCCCACGGACAAACCCCCGCCTACACCGACTTCATTCACGGCGTACGCCAGGGCCTGGTCAACATGAATTGGTAGCGCCGCCGTCGCGGCGGCTGTCGCCGCGGGCATCCTCGGCCGCCGCGGCGTGGGCGAGACGCCCACGCGACAGCCGGCATGATGCCGGCGCTACGAAACCCTCGCCCTTGGCCGCTGCCCGCTCGAAGACGTAATATCTCAGCGATGAAGAAACTGCCTGCGCTCCTGCTCCCGTTGCTGTGCGCCGCGTTCCTGCTGGCCGCCGACCGGTCGAAGATTCCGCCTATGCCCGTTGAGGTCTCGGGCAACGCCGTCGCCTCGCTCAAGAACGGAATCGAAGCCTATTCGATGATGGGCATCGGCCCTAAGAAAACCTGGGACGACATTTCCAACCACCTGTACGTTCTGCGCTTCAAGACGGGGAAGTGGACCCCAGGCCCGCCCGTCCCCGGAGTCGCCGGCCGGCTAGGCGCTGCGGCCATCGGAGCCAAAGCGAAGGTCTATCTTTTTGGCGGCTATGTCGTCGACGGGCAGGGAACCGAACTCACCGTCGGCGATGTCAACGCCTACCTGGCCGACGAACATCGCTGGTACCGCGGCGAAGACATTCCCGTCCCCGTCGACCGCGCGGTCATTGGCGTAAATCATGATCGCTACATTTATCTGGTCGGCGGACGATCCAAGAACGGACCAGTCAACAACGTGCAAGTCTACGACGTCGAGAAAAACACCTGGAGTCAAGCCACGCCCTTTCCCGGCCCGGCAGTCTTCGGCCACGCCGGGGCCCTGACTGACGATGCCATCGTCTACGTCAATGGCGCGATGAAGAATCCTGCGGCTGGCAATCCGTACGTCGTGTCGGACGAGTGCTGGATGGGCAAGATCGACAAAAAAGATCCCCACAAAATCGAGTGGAGCAAACTGCCTCCCCATCCCGGGCCGGGGCGGTTCGGCATTGTGGCGGGCGCGGGCGAAGGTCACAGAATTCTTTTCTCCGGCGGCACGACCAATCTGCACAACTACAAGGGCCTCGATTACGACGGCAAACTCGCCGACATCTCTCCGGTGACCTTTGAGTTTGAAGTGCATGGCGACCGCTGGGAGACCATCACAGAAGACACCTTTGACGCGCGTACCGACGCCGGGGGAATCCTGAATACGCCTCTGGGCCCGCTCATTGTTGGCGGCATGTTACCGAATGGCGCCGTCTCAGGTCGGGCCACGATTCTGCCGAAGAAATGATTCTGCCGAAGAAATAAAGAGTGATTCTCAATCCGGAGTGAGCCGATTGGCTCCTTTGCGGGTTTCGTGTAGGGATTATTCCCCAAACAGGATTGCCTCTGTGCGAAGAACTCCGAAAGTACCCTCCCCGGCTGAACTGCGCCGGGTGACCCCTCCAAAAAAATGGGACCACACCTCACTCCAAACGAAAACTGGGGCGGGAGGAACGGTTTCGAACCGTCATCTCCGGGATGGAGCCCCGGCGCATTGCCGTGGTTATGCTACTCCCGCGTACGGAATTACTAAAGCCGAGGCACCAAGGTATTGTATGGTCCCGTTTCTGTCAATATAGCTCACCTCTCGACCGGGCTAAGTCTTGCCCGTTTTGGAACCGCGGTCCCGGCGCCAGGACTATCTCGCCCGGGCCAGAACCAGCGTCACATCGTCCGGTTGTTCATTATCGCCGATCCAGTTCTCCACCGCCAAGGTCACGATCTGGCTGATCTCGGGCAGAGGCAGGTCGCGGTTGTCCCGGACAAGGTCAATCAGCCGCTCCTCGCCAAACTCACCGAAATCGTTTTCCGGCTCCGTCACGCCGTCACTATAAGCCAGGAAAATCTCCCCCGGATGCATCTCGACCGCTCCCTCGGCATAAGTCATATTGTCGAACAGCCCCACAACCGTTCCCCCGGTCTCCAGCCTCCGGATGCTGCCGTCTCTCGCGATGAGAATAGGAGGCAGGTGCCCGCCGTTGCTGTAGGTCATGTGGTGCGAGCGCCCGTCATAGATTCCCAGGAAGAGCGTGGCGTACTTTTCCGGCGGAGTGCTCTCATAAAGCTGGTGATTGAGCAGTCCGAGCAGCGCTCCCGGAGAAACCTCCACGCCCTCGGGCCACGCCGCCATCACGCGGCCCGCGCCTGCCACTGCGCCCACGGCCACCGGCTCCCGCATCTGCGGCAAGCTCTCCACGCTGTAGGCGCGTACCGCCGAGTGGATGGTCGCCATCAACAACGCGGCCGAAATTCCTTTTCCGCTGACGTCCCCCACCGCCAGAATCAGCTTGTGGGAACTCGCGGTCAGAAAGTCGTAATAGTCTCCGCTCACTGTGCGCGCCGGACGGCAGAAGCCGTGCACTTCGAGCGACTCCAGTTCCGAAACCTGCCGCGGGTACAACTGCGACTGCACTTCCTGCGCGATCGCCAGCTCGTTTTCCAGCCGTTGTTTTGCTTTCTGTTCCTGAATGAGTTTCTCGATCGAGGCCGTCATCGAGTTGAACGAAACCGCCAGTTCGGCCAACTGGTCGCTCGATTTCACCGGGATGCGGTGGCTGAAGTCCCCGCGATCCACGTGCCGGGTAGCATCGTGCAACTGCGCCACGGCGGCCGTCACCGTGCGCGTCATGCGCGTGCCAATGATCAGCGCAATCAGCTCGATGATCCCGAAGAAAACCGCCACGAACAGCAGAAAGACTTCCACCGTTTCAACGGTTTCTCCCAGCGCCGCGAACAGGTGGCCGTAGAGCACCGAGGGCCGGGTCCGAACCGCCGCCGTGATCGGCCACGGTTTACCCGTGCTCAAATCCACCCACGGTTTACCCGTGCTCCAATCCACGACATTAAGAGGCGCCGGAAACAACACCTCCTGATCAAAGCTGCCCGTCGCCGCCGGCAGGCTTCCCACGGTGAAGGAAGGCACCAGCGGTTGTCCGTCCGCCACAACCGATATGCCAGGCTGCTGACCGGAACTGATCGTAATTCCACGCGCGCTTCCGGGCGACGACGCAGAGTGGTCTGTCGTCGTTCGCGGGGTTAACAGCGTAATCTCGCCCAGATCCGCCGCAATGCCTCCAACCAGCTCCCTATCGAGCGGCTCGCTGGTCACTACGATCAGCTGGTTCGATCCCACCGTAAATACACTGACGACCCGCAGATGCAGTTCTCCACTATCGCGAACGATGCTGCGAAAACTGTCCTTCACAAAACTCGGCAGCGTAAGCGCCGCGCCCTTGGCTTCGTCGCACAGTGGCAAACGTTTCTGCCCGTACCACGCGCAGACTTTTCGCCGTCCCCATGCCGGATCGCGTTTCCTCAACCCCGCCAGCGATTCCGCCGCAGGGTTTTCGCCGTGCTCGATGCGCGACGCGAGTTCGTTGCTGACCGCGGCGTTGGCCGCCTCCAGGCTTCTCAACTGCGAATGAATTTCCGAAGTAAACACAAAGACCGCAAACTGTCCTGCCAATCCATAGAGAGTGATAAACGCCATCGCCACCAGCAGCACGGCCGGAATCACTCCGATGAACATGTACGTAACAATCAGCCGATTCCGCACCCGCCACAGGATTCGCCGCCTCACCCAGCGAAACGCGAGGATCACATACAACACGGCGGAGACGAAGATCAGATATCCGACCCAACCTCCCAAATGTTCGCCCCAGGATTTTGCGAATATCCCGAACAATTTCTGCAACGCGAACAGCACCGCAGCCATGCCCGCCAAATAGCAGGCCAGCCGCGCCAGTCGCCCTTCCGGCCATAATCCGGCCTTGATCAACTGGACCCGCGCGTTTTCATAGGACCACTGCATGCTGTTCGTCAGATCACCACTGATTCAAGCTTGTCATTCTGAGCGAAGCGAAGAATCCCTGTAAGCGGATCATATCTCCGGGTAGAGATCGAAGAACGCTTCCAGACTGGTGCGCAACTGTTTTTCAATCTCTTCCTTGCTGCCTTCGAGCACGTGCATGCTGACGTGGGCCTCCCGGCCGCTCTTCAGCTTCACGGGAGCCTGTCCCACCTCGACCACGTCCTCAGACGGCAACAGCCTCATGCCATAAACCAATGTCAAATTTGCCATGAATCAATTCTACGACGAGCCGACAGGCTGCCGCGAACGGCGAATCGTTTCACACTTAAGATTCCGGCCGTTCTCAGTTAGAATTCCGACGTGCCTAGCAACGTGCCTAGCAAAGTGCCTCGCATGCCACCCAGAATCCCGCTCCCCGCGCTCTTCGCCGGTCTTCTCACCGTCACGCTGGCGGCGCCCCTCGCGGCCCAGGAGCCGCCGGCCACGCCGCCCGCAACTCCGCAGGTGAAAGTAAACATGCTGAACGTGTGCACCCCTTCCGCCGACGAGCAGAAAGAAATCGCCGCGGCGCTGGCCCGCATTCCGAAACAGCCGCTATTCAGCGCCGATTTCGAAGTCAGCCGCGGCCGCTCGACCCTGACCGACATGCCCAGCTTTCTCGCGGCTGGACAGCCCGGCCATGTCGCCGGCGAGCCCTCGGTGGCCAGTTACGTCCGCATTCGCCGCGAATTTTCCGTGCAAGCATTGTTCGCCAGCGTGCAATATTCTTTCAGCAACGACGGCGCGAACATGGTCGAGACCCTAGTGCTGCACGTGCGCGATCCCAAGGACCTGATTCAGGTCGCAATCGAAGACAGCGCTTCATCGGTTACCAGTTCCGACGCCATGCTTGCCTCCAACACTCCCGCCAACCGTGTGCGCCTCGAACGTTTCGGAAAATCTTCCATCGCGCTGGCCCGCTGTTCCGCTGCCGACAGCGGTGCGGCGATCGATCAGAGCGCCTACGAACCGCTGTTTCGCAGCGCGTCGGACGTGCTGGCAAACTATCGCGCCCTGTTAAACGTGAAAAAAATCGTGCCCGAGGAGTTGGCTGCCATTAACGAATCGAAGCCGAAGGCCGCCACCAAGCCTACTCCCGCGAAGCCGACGGGGACGAAGAAGTAGGATCGATAAGCGGAGCGTTTGAAAGGGCGCGGCTTCAAGCCGCGTCGTTCGAGGCCCGACGAAGCCGGGCTTCAGCCCCTGAGGCATTGCATCAAAATCTGAACCCGGCCATCTAATCAGCAGCCAGGCAATCATCCATGAGCGAAATTCGCAACGTCGTCATCATCGGGTCCGGATGCTCCGGACACACGGCCGCTCTCTACACGGCGCGCGCCAACCTGAAGCCGCTGGTGGTTGAAGGCCACGAGCCCGGCGGACAACTTTCCATGACCACGCTGGTCGAGAACTTTCCCGGATTTCCTGAAGGAATCATGGGCCCGCAGCTGGTCGAGAACATGCGCAAGCAGGCCGAACGCTTCGGCGCGGAATATCGCATGGCGCACCTCACCAGCGTCGACCTCAGCCAGCGGCCGTTTCTGCTGCACCTGGGCGTTCATCAAATCCACGCCCAGACGCTGATCATTGCGAGCGGCGCCTCCGCGCGCTGGTTAGGTCTTCCGCACGAGCAGCAGTTGATCGGCCACGGCGTGTCGTCATGCGCGACGTGTGACGGCTTCTTTTTTTCCGGCAAGGAAATCGTCGTAGTCGGCGGCGGCGACTCCGCCATGGAGGAAGCGCTCTTCCTCACCCGCTTCGCGACCAAGGTGACGATCATTCATCGCCGCGACGCCTTCCGCGCCTCGAAAATCATGCTCGAGCGCGCCCAGAAACACGAAAAGATTCAGTTCCTGCTCGACACCGTGGTGGAAGACGTTTATGACGTCAACCACAAAGAAGTCACCGGCCTCAAGCTGCGCAACGTGAAGACCGGCAAAGTCTGGGACTTCCCCACCAGCGCCCTGTTTCTCGGCATCGGCCACGAGCCCAACGCGAAAATGTTTGCCGGCCAGCTCGACACCGACGCCGACGGCTATCTCAAGACCCACAACCACGTCCTCACGCGCGTGCAAGGCGTCTACGCCTGCGGCGACGTGCAGGACCGCCGCTACCGCCAGGCCATCACCGCGGCCGGAACCGGCTGCATGGCCGCCATCGAAGTCGAGAAATTTCTCGAAGAGCACGGCAAATAAGATTCATTCTGGCTCCGCCATACCGAACCACAGCGCCCCAATGTGTGCCGGCTCACGCCCCGCGAGTCCGCAGTTGTGATACAAATTTCTGTGGTCTTCCTACGCGTTGCCGCCATTCCTTTCTTCATCTTCCCGGACGTTATATTTCTAGACTCGATCTGTCCGGATTCGGCAGGTACTTCATGCTAAGGGCATTCTTCGTCCATCTTTCTGAAAATCGTTCCCTGCGCAGCTTCGCCGAGCGCACCGCCATCGGCCGCCGCGTTTCTGGCCGCTTCGTGGCCGGAACCGGAATCGCCGACGCCGCGCGCGTTACTCAAGCCGTCAACCGCTCCGGCATGAGCGTCAGCATCGACAACCTGGGCGAGAACGTCACCAATCTCGACGAAGCCCGCCAAAGCGCGCAGCTCTACCACCAGATTCTCGACGCCATCGCCGCCAACCAGCTCAACGCCAACATCAGCCTCAAGCTCACCCACATGGGCCTCGACGTGGACGAGCAACTGGCCCGCGACATCGTCGCCGGCCTTGTGGCCAAAGCCGCATCCATGAAGCCCACAGGTTTTGTCCGCGTCGATATGGAGGGCTCGCCCTACACGCAGCGCACCCTGGATTTCGTTCACGAACTGCACCGCATGCCCGGCAATCAGAACTGCGTCGGCACCGTGATTCAGGCCTACCTGAAGCGCTCCGAGAGCGATGTCGAAAAACTGTTGGCGGAAGGCATCCGCATCCGCCTGTGCAAGGGTGCCTACAAAGAACCGGCGAGCATCGCGTTTGAAAGCAAGGCTGACGTGGATGCGAACTACATCAAGCTGATGAAGATCCTGATGAAAAGTGGCACTTACCACGGCCTGGCTACGCACGACGAAAACATCATCAAGGAAGCGCAAGCCTTCGCCACGCGGGAAAAGATCGCCCGCAATTCTTTCGAGTTTCAAATGCTGTATGGCATCCGCCGCGACCTGCAGCAGAGCCTGGTCCGCGACGGCTGGGGCATGCGCGTCTACGTCCCCTTCGGCACCGAGTGGTATCCCTATTTCATGCGGCGGCTAGGCGAGCGCCCGGCCAACGTATTCTTCATCGCGCGGAATTTGCTGCGGCAGTGATCGCGATCCCCCCCGATGTGATACACTGAATACAAAGAATACGTGTATTCTATGGCAACTTCCATTCGCCTTCCCGAAGAAATTGAGCGCCGTCTCGACGCCCTGGCCGAGAAGACCGGGCGCACCAAGGCCTTCTACATTCGCGAGATGATTCTCACCCACCTCGACGAACTGGAGGACTACTACCTAGCAGCCGATGTGGTCGAGCGTCTGCGCAAAGGGCAGGAACGCACGTTCACCGCGCGAGAAGTGAGAGAGGACCTTGGCCTGGACGATTGAGTACACCGACCATGCCCGCCGCCCGCTCCGCAAACTAGACAAACCATCCGCGCGTCGAATTCTCGACTACATGGATCAAGGCATCGCTCCCCTGGAAGACATTCGCTCCCTGGGGAAAGCCCTACGCGGCCCTCTGGGAGAATTCTGGCGCTACCGCGTGGGAGAGTACCGCATCATCTGCGAACTCCACGACAAAGCCTTGCGCGTCCTGGTGGTGCGTGTCGGGGCCGGAAGGACATCTACCGCTAACCGCGCACCAGAACTGAGACTCACTCCTACGGCTTCTCCCCATCCTCCGCCGGAGCGAGCGGCAAACGGGTGGCCCCGCGCATCATCTCGCGCTCCTGGTCAGAGAACATATTCCGGAAACGCGGGGAGTCGATGATCCTCTCGCGCTGGTCCGGCGGCATCGCGCGCAGATCGCGAACCGCTGTCGTCACCATGCGCTGCCGCACCGGAGGCAGCTGCCGCATCTGGCCATAAATCTGCCGCGCCTGCTGTTTCTGCTCCGGCGTCAGATGCTCCCAGGTTTCCATGCGGTTCAGCACGCGCAATTGCTGTTGCGGCGGCAGGCTGGAGAAATGCTGCAGCCGCTGCCGCAGCAGTTGCTGCTGCGCCGGTGGCAGGCGGCGAAACCCAGGATCATTCTGCAAGGCGCGTTCCTGCTCTGCCGGGGGAAGATCTTTGTAGCGCCGCAGCCAGTCCCCCGCATGGCCTTGCACTCGCGGACGCGCCTGCCCTGCCCGCATCCCCTGCGCTGACCTCGGTGCCTGTTGCCGGGCTGGCGGCGCCGCACGTCTTTCCTGAGCGGGATGAAATGGACCGCTGCGTGCCAGAACCGGGTGCGCGACAACCGTGTGCGCCAGACCGGGAGCAGGCATGGCGACAGCTATGACTAAACCGGCGGCCGCCAGCCATCCCGTCCTAAGTTGTCCCCGCCTCATGGTTCTCCGTCCTGTTGTTGTACTTCGCCGTGACGCTCTTTCGCTCTCAGTTCTTCCCCGCCTCTGACCAACCGCCGCGCGAATCTTCTACGGATTCGCTTCGACATCCGGCTGCACCGCCAGATCATCCAGCATCTCGAAATCCGAATACATGTCGTGATTATTTTCCAAAGCCTGCAGATCGCTCACCGCCGTACCCGGCCCTGGATCCACCTCGGCCATGGGTTGCCCTTGATTGGAAATCCTGCCCTTGGTGACGTACAGGCCCACGCCCACTCCCAGAATCACCGTCAGCGCCGCCGCCAGCACCGGACGCCGGAACCAATGCAGCCAGCCCGCTGGCGGTTTGGCCATCTCTTCCCGCAATCGGGCCTGGAAGCGCACGTCAAAGTACGGCGACGGCTCCGGCGCCTGCCATTCATCGAGCACCGCCATGGTGGCGCGCATCGCTTTCAGTTTCTCGGCGCAGGCGCCGCAGCTCTCCAAATGCTTGCTCTCGTCCGCCGTGGCTTCGCTGAATCCAGCGGCCACTTCGGGCATCCGTTCACGAATTTCATTGCAGTTCATAGCCACTTCCCCTTTAACCCTCTTCGCCACTACCGCTCACAAGAATCACAAGAAAAACCATCATGCTAGACAAATTCTTTTAACTGTTCCCGCAAAGTCTCATACGCCCGGAAGAGCAACGACTTGGTCGCCGACTCGCTCTTCTTCAAAACCTCGGCAATCTGCTTGTAGTCCATCTGCTGGTACTTGTGCATGATCACCGCCAGCCGCTGCTGCTCGGGCAGCGCCTCCACCTTACTCCGGATCGCCAGCATCCGTTCCCGCCGCACCATCACCTGCTCGGCCGTCAGATTGCCGTCGGGCAATTCGAGCGTGGTGCCACTTTCCTCGTCCGGCTCGTCCAAACTGACCGTAACTTCCGGACGCTCGTGGCGCGTGTCGCGCGCGTGATTAACCGCCAGATTAGTCGCGATACGATACAGCCAGGTCGTAAATTTCGCGCTGGCCTCGTAACTTGCCCGCGAACGATACACCCGCAAAAAAACTTCCTGCGCCAGATCTTCGGCCGCCGCCGCATTGCGCGCCATCCGGTACATGAAGCTGATCATCGGACGGCGATACTTCTGCACCAGGTAATCAAACGCCGACTGGTCGCCCGCCTTAGCCCGCAGCATGATCTCGGCGTCGGACGGTGACTCCGCGCCCAGCGTAGCCGAGAACGCGGCGGACCCTTGCGGCGTTGTCGCAGCCATCAGCATGCCCCGGTCGAATGCGGCTGTGCTCACACTAGTTTCAACCCCGTCGCCGCCCGAAAGTTGCACCTCCAGCGGCACGGAGGAGTCCGCGGAAGTCTCACTAGATGAAGGAGATAGCGGCGTTCGCGAGAGTTTTGGGTCGAGCCCCATGCAAAGGAGTGCAGTGCGTGGGGCGAACCTCGTATTCCGTGCCGTTCCAAGCCCCCGCAGCCCATAGGCTACCACGCGGAGCAAGCTCTTCCTACCGGTTGCCTGGCGTGGGCCGAGCGAACCGGAGATAGACTTAGGGGAATCATGTTGGTTGAGTCCCATCCCAAGCCCTATCGCGGGCGCCTTGCCCCGTCGCCGACCGGATTGCTGCACCTCGGCCACGCGCGCACTTTCTGGACGGCCGCGCAGCGGGCGGCTGAGCATGGCGGGCAGCTCATCTTCCGCAATGAAGACTTGGATTTGCAGCGCTGTCGTCGGGAGTTTGTGCAGGCCATGCTCGAGGATTTGCGCTGGCTCGGGATCGAGTGGGTCGAGGGACCGGACTGCGGCGGCCCGTATGGCCCTTATACCCAGAGCGAGCGGCGGGAGCATTATCTGGCCGCGTGGAAAGCGCTGCGCGAGCGCGGAATGATCTATCCCTGTACGTGTTCGCGCAAGGATGTGGCGCAAGCCGCAGCTGCGCCCAATGATTCCGATGATGAGCCGGTATATCCTGGCACGTGCCGGCCATCGGCTGCCGAGTTCGCCGTCGCGGGGCTTCGCCCACGCGAGACAGCCGAGGCGGCTGTCGCCACATGTGCAGGCGTGCATTGGCGGTTTCGCGTTCCCGACGGGGAGGAGATTTGCTTCACCGATCTGCATCTGGGAGCGCAGCGTATGATCGCCGGAAAAGATTTCGGCGACTTCATCGTGTGGCGGCGCGACGATGTGCCGGCTTACCAGTTGGCGGTCGTGGTCGACGACGCCGCCATGCGGATCACCGAAGTCGTCCGCGGCGCTGACCTGCTCAAATCAACAGCGCGTCAGCTTCTTTTGTTTCGCACGCTGGGACTGCCCGCGCCCCGCTACTATCACTGCGACCTGGTGCGCGACGAGGCAGGCGTTCGCCTGGCCAAGCGCCACGATGCCCTGAGCATTCGCAAGCTGCGCGAGTTGGGCTGGACCGCCGAACAGGTGAGGGCAGCAGCGACTCCGTTGCTTTGACAGCACAGCAAGATTGGGAAGGGCACGGCTTTCCCAGGTTGCGGGAAAACCAGATTCCGCGGCCTTGTTTTGAAAGGGCGCGGCTTCTAGCCGCGCCGCAAGTGCCTCTAAATCAACATCGGCTCTATAGCCGCTGGGGCTAGCCGTCCTGAAAACCTTGCCCCGCGGACCTCCGTGTACAATCTTTAACTTCGCTGACTGACGCCAGGGAAATGACTGACACGGAAAAAAACCAACAGCCTCCCCGCAAACTAACCATCGCCATTGACGGCCCCGCGGGCGCCGGCAAGAGCACCATCGCCTCGCGCCTGGCCCGCAAGCTGGGCTATGTCAACCTGGAGAGCGGGGCGATGTACCGGGCGCTGGCGCTGAAGGCCATCGAAAATGACGCGTCGTTCGACGACGAGGCTGCTCTGCTCAGCCTGGCGCAGAATCTGCATATTCGACTCGAACCCACCATCGGCGGAAACCGCACCCTTCTTGACGGGCGAGATATTTCTTCCCGCATCCGCGAGCGCGACGTGTCGGAAGCGGCCTCGCGCGTGTCGGTCCATCCCAGGGTTCGTCAGTGGATGGTCGCCCGCCAGCGCGAAATGGGCGCGGGCGGCGGCGTGGTCATGGAAGGCCGCGACATTGGCACGCAAGTCTTTCCCCACGCCGACCTGAAGATTTTTCTCGATGCCGACCCGGTGGTGCGCGAGCAGCGCCGCATGGCGCAGCAGAAAATTAAGGGCGACGTGGCGGCCAATGTGGCCGCGGACCTCCGCGAACGCGACCGCCGCGACCGCACCCGGGCAGCGTCTCCTCTGGTCGCGGCGGCGGACGCGGTCTTGATCAACTCAACCGCGCTGACTGAAGACGAGGTGCTGGCTCGCATCGAAGCATTGGTGCAGCAGAAAGCCGACTTGTAGAGGCGTCGACTTCCGTCACACTGGTTTCAGGTTTTCAAGCCTGTCCATGACAAGACCAGCAAGCCGCCCCGCTCCCAGCTCGGGAGACGCTTTCTTGTACGCCTTCGCAAACCGCACCCGGACCAGCCAGAAGATCATCAATACCAGCGGCAGGATCCCCAGCAGAAAAAGGACGCCCGTCTTGCGCATGAAAACGGGGAACAAGTGCGGCCGCGCCAGGAATAAAGACGCGGAAGCGGCAAACAGCGCGAAGCACATCCGCCAAAGATGGCGCGCGATTCGCGGTACTCCGAAAATCCCGCCGCGCAGCAGCATGCGAATGTCCCCTGCGGCCGCCAGCAGAGCCAGGAAGCCGAAGAAGAAATGCATGCCAGCGGGAATGCCGACTTTTGTCCCGGTCGGACTCATCGCCGCTTCTATTCCAAAAGTCACGATGACGGTTCCGACCGCCAACGCGGCCAGAAACGCCACCCATTCGAAAATGCCGGTTTGCCCCTCTTTGCGTATGACCGTCATCCATCCCGTTGCCACCAGATAGAAAGCGAGCACGCCCCCGAAAACATTGCCTGTTTCGGATCTCATCAGCGCCATATACGCCCCGGCGCCGGCCATGCTCAACATGGAAACGAAAAACACGTTACCGGCGACGCGATGCCCGCGGGAGCCCTTGCGGAAAGTCATGGCTACGGCACCAGACAGCAACCCAATACCGCCGCCGCAAATGTGAAGAAGCAACAGGGGCGAAGATGACATGGTTCCCTCCGTTGGTTACCCTGATATTCCTCGATGAGTTCGATCACCGTTCCTACGCTGCCTTGGCCTGCTCCTTCCATCGTTGATCGTTCACTCCCATCACGAGAAGCCACAGCATGACCAATGCTTGTCCGAGGACGCCGGTGGCCAGGTTGTAGGGGGACAAGTAGTTTACGAGCGGGTTTGACAGAAAAGTCAGCCAAGCCAAGCCGGCAAACGCCATCAGCGCGCCCAGAATTCGAGGCAGGAAGATTGACCTGAAAATAAGGTAGCCGGTCAGGAGGCAAGAGATTCCGTTAAATACCACGGCGACGTTTACGCCCTGAGGCTGCCATCGAAGAGCCTCAACGACGAGTCCCACGAGGCTGAAGAACGCCGCGAGCAAAGCGATGCCCCGGTTCACCGGCTTAAAGATGCCGTAGAGAAGCAGCGTGACAGCAACCATGCCCAAAATCGCGATGTAGCCCCCTGCGTAATTCAACCTGCCGCGAACGAAGAGCTCGGTGAGCGCTGCCGTCACGAGGCTGAGCAAATTAAGGCCACCGGCAATCCTGGCCTTGAAACCCGGCGACCATTCCGCAATCCGTTCCATCATTACTGCTGCGCTCATACTCTCTACTCCTTGTGAGTAACGAATCCAGTGCCTGTGCCAATCAGATCGGTCCTCGAGAGCGTCGCACTCGCATTGCCAGGGCGAGGAACAGGGCGGCAACGGCAAGCCCGGTCCACAGACCCGGGCTCGTAAGAAACTGACCCAGAGTTAGATTCGGCATCAAAAGCGCCTCGATACCTGTGGCCTTCGACCCCATGGGTTCCCCCCCACCGCTGAACCGGTATCCCAGCATGTGGGCGAAATGGGAAGTGCTGAAGGCAATCTTCTCGACGATGCCGATCGCGAGCAGTGGCACCGTGGCCCATAGAAACGCTGCGCGCCGCGCCCATGCCGAGACCAGGATCAGCCAACCGTAGATGGGCGCATACCAGAGCCCATGAATGCCTAGCAGGTGGTAGAGCAGCATCAGCGACATCTGAAACAACGAGAGATGGAACGGCTCCGTCGGTATACTCAGGCCGCTTCCCAGCAGCACGGCACTGCTGAGCAACCACATCATGATCCACAAACCTACGGTAATGGCGAAGCCGATCAGCGGGAGGATGATGATCGGAATGCCGGCCTTCGAGAGCACGGTGGTGAGATCGGAAACCGGCAGCGACTTCCAGAACAGAATGCTGCGGTCGCGACGTTCGCCGTGCAGCGCGTCGAGACAGTAAAACAACGCGACAATAATAGTGGTCGCCATGATCAGCAACGCCGCCATTATGTACGAGTGTTCGATGAGGTTGTATTGCAGAACCGGGTCGAGCGCGGCGGCTCGTACTTTGGTGGGCAGATGGATCATGCTGATCATGAAGCCGAACAGGAACAGAGCGGCGGCGGCCAGCGGTGCGATGTAGATGGCGCGGTGCTCCCAGAATTCACGGCGGATCGACCAGTACAGGGGCCGAGTTGCCGAAAAAACTGCGGGCGCCTGTGGGCCCAGAGGAGACTCGGTTGTGGCGTTCGAGTGAGTATTCATAGCGCTCCCGTCGCTGCGCCGCGTTGATTGCCCATGATGGCCACAAACAAGTCGGCGATGCTGGGCGTGTGCACCTCGCCCAGCGCAGAGAGTTGCTGGCGATCGAGTTTCTGATTCCCGCCCCGATCGGGCGCCAGATCAAACAGCAGTACGCTGCGGCCGAGCACCGGGCGCTCGTGCATCGGCTTGAGCGCCCTTGCGCCTGCGGCCTGCTCAGGATTCACCATCACCTCCACATAACGCGACTCGAATTCTTCCATGCTGCAATTGAATACGATTCGCCCGCGGTCGATGAACATCACATCGGTGAGTACGTTCTGAATCTCCTCCACCTGATGTGTGGTCACAACAATCGTGCGGCTGCGGTCGTAGTAGTCGTTCAGCAGCGAGTCGTAAAACTGCTTGCGATAGAGGATGTCGAGGCCCAGCGTGGGCTCGTCCAGCACCAGCAATCTCGCGTCAATGGCCATCACCAGGGCCAGGTGCAACTGGGCCACCATGCCCTTCGACAATTGCCGAACCTTGCTATCGCGCCGGATAGTGGTCCTGGCGAGAAAGCCCTCCGCCTTCGCGCGATCGAAGCGCGGGTGCACCCCGGCGACGTAGTCGAGCGCCTGTGAAACTTTGATCCATCGCGGGAGCACCGCGACATCCGCAATAAAGCAGACATCGCGCATCAGTTGGTCGCGCTCGGTCCAGGGATCGCGCCCCAGCACTCGCAGTTCTCCTTGATAAGAGGTCAGGCCAAGAATCGCGTCGAGCGCGGTCGTCTTGCCCGCGCCGTTCGGTCCGATCAGTCCAAGGATGCGGCCCTCCTCGACCCGCAGATCGACGCCGTCCAGCGCGATGGTTGTGCCGAAGGCCTTGCGCAGGCCGCGGGCTTCGATGACCGTCATGGCTTCTCTGTCTCCTCCGCAGGATTCGGCGCCGCAGTGCCCGGCGCCGCGGTGTTCGACGATGCCGTGCTCAGTGAAGCCCGTCGGGTTGCGGCGTCGTTCAGCAGTTCCTCCGCCTTCAGGCCCAGCCGTTGAATGGTGGCGTAGACCCGCGGCCACTCTTCCGCTAGAAATTTCTGGCGTTCGCCCTTCAGCAGCTGACTGCGCGCGCCGGCATTGATAAACATCCCGAGTCCTCGCCTGCTTTCGACCAGTTGCTCGTCAACCAGTTCTTGATACCCCTTCAGGACCGTGAGGTGATTCAGCCGATATTCAGCCGCGACGCTGCGCACTGACGGCAGCGGATCGCCCTCCTTCAGCACGCCGTCCAGGATCATGGCGACCACGCGGTCGCGCAGTTGGCGGTAAATCGGCTGACTGTCATTCCACTCACGGTCCATCATGGCTTTCCAGATTGCCTAACAAAGATACTCTTCCCATCATTTTGCTCGCTGCAGTTCGAAGTGCGCCTGGACTGGTTTGTCGCCCACCATAAACGTCCAATCCTCGGTGTGATGGTTGGCGTCGATGAACGTGAACACGACATGGTGCATGTGACCGTACTGCGTGCTGCCCGCCACGTCGAGAAACTCGAATTCCACCGTTTTCCCGTCCGGCGACGCCTTGGCGGCCATCCGTGGACGGTTTCCCGCATCGCAGTAATGGGTGAGGGTAAGGCGATCGTCATTCATGTAGAACATGGTGATCGGATCGTCCTCCCGGCCCTCGATCCTCATCTCATGCATAAGCGCGTTTCCCATCGACGTCACTCGCAGCGTGGTTTGCGCGTGCTTGCCGTCGGCCTCAGGCGTGGGCGGGAAGGTCTTCACAACGCCTTCCCAGGAACCTGCCAGGGTTTTCAGTTGAGCGAAAGACTTTTGCGCGTCGGACTGGGCGAAAGCCGCCGCCGAGAGCGACACGAGAGCAACCGCCAATACTAAACGTAGGGATTTCATTTTCATTCTCCTCAGAATTTTCTTCGAGTCTTTCCGTCATTTGGTGCGCTGCAGGTCGATGTGTGCGTGAACCGGCTTGTCCCCGGGCTCCATGTAAGTCCAGTCCTCGGTGTGATGATTCGCGTCGATCTCGGTAAACACGGCGTGGTGCATGTGACCGTACTGCGTGCTGCCGGCCACATCGAGAAATTCGAATTCCACCGTCTTTCCGTCGGGCGACATCTTGCCCGTCATGCGAGGACGATTCCCGGCGTCACAGTAGTGCGTCAGCATCAGACGGTCCCCGTCCAGGTACAGCACGGTGATGGGATCGTCGGGTCTGCCATCGCCGGTCATCTCGTGCATGATCGCGTTCCCCATGGAAGTCACGCGAAGCGAGCCGTGCACGTGTTTGCCATCCATTTCAGGACTCGGCGGTTGGGTTGTGACCGTGCCTTCCCAGGAACCCGCCAGAGTCTTCAGTTTGTCGAAAGATTTTTGCGCGTCCGACGGTTGCGCACCGGACTTTTGCTCGTCCATCTGGGCAAGAGCCAGGGTGGAGAGCGAGACCACTGCAACCACCAGCATCCAACGAAGGGATTTCATTTTTCATTCTCCTTGAATCTTTCTTCGCTTGGGGTCCAGATTTCTCGCTCTCTGGGTGAGGAGCGATCACTTCGGATCACCAATAGTGATATAGTTAACTATAACACTATACAAAATGCAAGCGTTTTCTTGAACTCTTTCCTTCGTAGCAAATGATCTTTTAGAAACAGTGGCTTACAAGAAACGGGTGATTGCCGGAAAGCATTGGCTTGACTGGGTTTCAGGTGGGTGGCAACGGGTTTGCATGTCCTCGATGTCCGTGCCTCACGCACGGTTTAATTCACCGGGTTCATCCGCTACATTAGCACCGCCCGGGAGCAGCGGTATAATCCACCCTATGAACATCGATGAACGGCTGGAAGCACTCACCCGTAACGCAGAGGCTCATGATCGCCAGATCGAGGCCCTGCTAACACTGCCGGCGAAACATGATTCCGAGATTGCCGCTCTGCGGGGGCTATGGAACGATATTGCGGAAGGCATCGGACGATTAGTGCACACCGCGGAGTTGCACCAGAGCCGCCTCGACAGCCACGATGATCGTCTCGATAACCTGGAAGGATAGCGCGCGACAGTCCGGATGAATCGCGACTCCGCCGGCACAACACCAAACAACTATCCCGTCCTTTTCGCCGGCGAGCATTCTACCGGTTAGAGCATTTGCGATACTGAAGACGCGGATTCTCAGTTTTCGGTTGGCTCCACTTTCACTTTCGGCGCCGGCAGCGCTTTTCCAGTCTTGGCCGGGTTCGGCGGCTCCGGCGGTTTAGGCGGCTGCGAACTGGCTTTGCGAATCTCGATGCCATCGTGCTCGTTGTTGAGCACGATGTGCGACGAGCCGTTGCCCACGCTGCCGCTGGCCTTGGCCTCATGCTCGTCGTTGTTCACTTTCAGTTCGGGAAAGTCCGACTGGATCTCGCCGTCGTGGGTGCGCGCATCCAGGCGGAATCCAGCCTTATCGGGCAGGCTGAGTTGAATGTCGCCGTTGCGGCTGTCGATCTGCACGTTGCCCAGCGTCCGCATCCCCACTTCGATCGCGCCATCGGCATCCTGCAACCGCACATCGCCGGAGACTTCATCGAGCTGAATGTTCTTCGAGCGCGTCGTCAGGTGCAGTGGGCCGGTGATCTGCCCGGCGTGCAGTTCGTCGGAATCGAGGTCGAGATCGCCCTCAATGCGCGAGAACTCCATGTCCGTGCGCGACGACTTGAAGATTACCGTCTTCGCGATGCGCGCCAGCTTCACGCTCTCCTGAAATTCGCCGTCCAGTTGCACCGCGCCCTTTACGTCGGCGACCGAGACTTCATCGACCCGGCCATCGACATGCACATCCCCGTTGATCTGTTCCACTTTCACCGAGCCTTTTTCCTGACTGACCTTCACGTTGCCGGTCACATCTTCGACGCTCGTGTCGGAATGCTGGGCGGAAATTTCGACATTGCCGTCTCGCCCCACCAGGTTCACATCGCCGTGCCGGGAACTGATCGCGACCGCCACTTTACGCGGCAGGGAAACGTCCAAATCGGTTTCGACCGGATGATCGCCCGCGGCTTCCGCCTTGGCGTCGAGCGTGACCAGGCCGCCGATGGCGGTAATCGTGGGCTTGGTTTCGCTGTTGTATTTGTCGGCATCGCTCTGGCTTTCGCCGCTCACGCGCTTGCGGACCACCACGGTGATCTTGTTGTCGTCGGAGGCGTGCACGCTGACTGCCCCGTGCGTGTTGATGATCTTCAGGCTGGCTCCGGCGGGGAAGGCCTGTTCGAGATGATCGTCAAAGTTGTAGCTTTGCCCGAAAAGATTGGAGATGTCGCCGTTGTCGTCGACGTTGAACTGATCGCGCAGTCCGGACCAGTTCACGCGCTCCAGTTGGTTCGCGATCAGACCGAAAACCACGATCATCACCAGCAGGAACACTCCTCCCGCTCCGATCCCCGACGCGCGCGTTCCTTCACGCTGGGCGCGCTGGTGCTCGATCAGTTTGATCACGCCCCAGAAGATCAGCAGCACCGGCCAGTAGTTGGCGAACAAGTGCCACATCCGGATGCGCGACAAAACGCCCATCGTGGCCAAAAGGCAGACCGTGCCGAACACAATCAGAACGAACGGCCCGGCCAGCGAACGATGCGGCCTCGGCGGAAGCGGAGGAAGCGGAGAAAACGGCGGAGTCGTCATTGGATTTGGAGCGCCTGGATTCGGACTGCCTGGGTTCGTCGGGAATGGGCTAGACATTTTTCACCTCGCCGGAAGAGGCCGCCTGGTCTGGGTTCTGCGATGTCTGCGGGGTCGGCGCCGGCGCAACACTCGGTGCAACAACCTGTGGACTTGCCGACGGAAATCCCTGGGGGAATCCGGTCGCCATGCCCGGAGGCAGCGAGCCGATGTGCCCGTCCGCTGAAGCGTTGCTCTGCATCAACTTCACCACACCAATCACCAGCAGGATCGCGGGCCAGGTCTTGTGAAATTCCATTCGTCCAGTGCTGTCGAGCAGGAGCAGCACTCCAATGGTCACCAGCATCGCCGGCCCCATCAGTTTCCGGGTGCGGCAGCGTTGGCACTGGCATACGGCTGCGTTGCCACCGATCAGGCCCCAGTGTCTGGCAAAGAGCCAGACGCCGAGAAAGATCAGGATCAGCGATACGAAAAGCCCCATCCCGATCTCAAAGAGTCCTGCCGTGTGCAACAGGAAGAGCACACCCAAGCCGATCAAAACCGCGGCGCCGGTGGGAACCTTCGTCCCTTCAAACTTCTCTCCAACACCAAAAACCTGCGCCAAACCGAATGGGTCGGGAGCAGGCTCGCCCATCTGGACGGCCTTCGCGCTGCGAATGGCGTCGATGATCTGGTAGACGTAGAAGAATCCGATCGCGATCCCCAGACCGGTGATCACGGGCCACGGCAGATTGGAACTCACGCCGAGGATCAACAACACCATGATGACCAGGTGCGACAATCCCTTGGCATACTGGCCGGTGTAGACTGCGCCTACACCGATAGGGAAGAATCCAGCGAGGATCCCGGCCACTGCGGGATTTGGCCCGGAACTGACTGGGGGACGTCCGGGGACGGCCGGCGGCGTGTATGGCGGCGTATACGGCGGGTACACGGTTTGCTGTGGCGGGACGAATCCCGCAGCCGGGGCCATGCCTTCCATGCGTTCAGCCAGACAAGTCTCGCAGTAGATCACGCCGCGGACGTCGCGGGTGCATTGGTTACAAAGTGGCTTGCCGCAAGTCCGGCAAAAAGCCACTGCGGCGGTATCGCCGTGCGTGTTGCAGTTCATACGAACCTCCTGTACGTGGTCACCGACACTACAGGCAGATCCGGATTTGACGGATCAGGATTTGACCAATCCATGTTTGACCAATCAATGACAGATGGACCCAGAGGAGCGCAGGCCAGAATGAGATGGCTATCCGTCTGGCTGTAGTTGCGCTCCTGCTTCTGCTCGGGCTGTTGTGTTGTGTCGTTCTTGTCGTCCTTCGTCTTGGCCGGTCGAGACGGCTTAGGACCGGGTTCAGCGGGCGTGAGGTTGCGCTTGACTTCGCGCAACCGCGCCTGCACTTCGTAAACGATCCGGATGTTGTCGTAATACCGCACTACACGGGCTTGCGTGTTGTAGTACGTGTGCCGGATCGCAGCCGGCCGCAGGCTGATCTGGCGCAGGTCGGCGGGTTTCACTCCGGCGACCGTCAGGCCCACCGACAGCGCAAAAAACGCCATGCCAAACGACATGGCAAAGCGCGGCTGGCGGACCATCCCCCAGATTGGCTCGAACACTGATTCGAGCACCACGGCCTGCACGCGTTCCCACCAGGAAACTTGCGGCTGGGGGGAGCGTGCCGTGACTCGCAGGCGCTGGGTGTCAACGCCCGTTGTCGATACCAGAATGTTCGTGACCAGGCTGGCTGGAGGCTCCACCTCCGTGAGACCCTTCAGCCAGTTGCGGCCCGCCTCAGCATCAGCGAGCAGCGGCCCACACGTCCGGCATACCCGGGCGTGGGCCTGGAAGCGGTCGAGTCCGGTCCCACTCAGCACGCCGTCGATGGCGTCCGCGAGCAGGTGCTCGAACTCGTTGCACTGCATTCCGTTTCTGGTTAGGTCTGGCATCACATCACCTGCCTATAGGTACGTTGTAATAGGCGTGCAAGTTCCGCCCGCCCTCGATTTATTCGCGATTTCACGGTACCCTCCGGAACCTTCAAAACGGTAGCGATTTCACGGTAATCCATATCCTGTAAGTCCCTTAGAATCACTGCCTCCCGAAGCTCTGGCGATAGCCTGGCCAGAGCCGCGTGCACGGTCTCGCCCACCTCCCGGCTGCGTACGTGGGCATCGGGTGGAGCGGATTGGTCAGGAATTTGCTCACTGAGCGGCTGCGCGTCCTCGTGGTCGGACGCAGAACTGTCGATAGAGTCGGTCATCCGATCCTGCTTCGACTTGCGGAAATGGTCGACCAGCAGGTTGCGCGTAATGGTCGTTACCCACGTGACGAATGCTCCCTTGGTGTGGTCGTAACTCGGAAGCGTCCGGTACATCTTGATGAAAACTTCCTGGGTCAGGTCCTGGGCGTCGTCGCTCGATCCGGCAAAGCGGTAGCAGATGTTGTATATCCGGCGGCTATAGGTCTGCACGATTTCCTCCCAAGCGGTGGAATCGCCGGCAATACATCGCCGCACCAGCATCGCGACCACCTGGACGTCTTCCACTTGCACTCCCCGGAAATCCGCTTCAAACCTGAGACTTCAGCTAGGCCGATCCAACCGCCCGAGACTCAAAGACCTGCCCACAAGACAGTACGCAGTTGTGAACCTCGAAGTTCGCTGTTCATGCGCTGACCGCCCCATGCGTTCATCGCCGTGAACACGGAATTGTAGCAGCGAAGGTTACGGCTCTTAACACGCTTTTAACACTCCCCTGCTAGCATGAAATTGGATCGAATGCCTTCACGGAGGTGTTTATGATTCCTCTCTCTTCCGCATCCGCGATTTCCGGCGGACTCACCTGGAAGAAAATTTCCTGCAGCCGCAGCTACGAACTCAAACTCAACGATCAGGTCGTCGGCACGCTCGACCGTCCCAGCTTCTGGTCATCGGACTTTGTCGCCGATACTCAGAACGGCCACTGGACATTTCGCAGGACCGGTTTTTTGGGCAATGGGGCCGAGGTGTTCGATTCGGGGTCGCAACAGCCGATCGCCACCTTCAAAGCCGAATGGGGTGGCGGCAGCACGCTAACCTTCACCGACGGCCAGAGTTTCCGCCTGCAGTGCAAAGGCTGGTGGCGTCCGGTATGGAGCGTGTATAGCGAGGCTGGTCAGCCAGTGCTGCTCCTGGACGTGCGCGACAAAACCGTGGAAGTGCCGGCCGCAGGCGCCGTCCCCGACAGCCGTTTGTCGCTGCTAATCATGTTCACCTGGTATCGCGTCCTGAAGGCCGAAGAAGACGCTCAAGCGGCGGCGGTGGTCGCCGCCGTTTCGTAGCGGTGGAGAGCGCGGGCCAAACGTCGCGCGCGTTAGGAAGAAATGCGGCGTCCGCTGACGTGGAAGAGCGGCGCTTTAGCGCCGCGTTAGAATTCTGCTCTCGAGTCGCGCTGTATTTCCCCTTCATTCCGCCCTACTCGCTGGTGAAGTAGTCCACCGTCACCGGATTCTCGAACAGCGAATAGTCCCGCGTGACCACGGTGATGCCGCTTTCGGTGACGAAGTAACGCTGGCGGTCGGCCTCGGCGTCGTAGCCGATGGTAGTGCCCTCGGGAATATGCACGTCGCGGTCGAGAATCGCCTTGCGAATGCGGCAACGGCGGCCAACGCTGACGTGGGTAAACAGGATGCAGGCGTCCACTTCCGAATACGAGTTGATGCGGACGTCGGGCGAAAGCACCGAGTTCTTCACCGTCCCACCCGAAACGATGCAGCCGTTAGAGACGATGGAATCGAGTGCGGTCCCCATGCGTCCGGTCTCTGCAAACACGAATTTCGCCGGCGGATATTGCCGCTGGTGCGTGCGGATCGGCCACTCTTCGTCGTACAGATTGAAGATGGGCGAGACCGAGACGATATCCATGTTGGCTTCGTAGTAGGCCTCGAGCGTGCCCACGTCGCGCCAATACAGCGCCTCTTTCTTGTTTTCGTCGACGAAGTCGTAGGCGAACACGCGGTAGTCGTCGACCATCTTGGGCAGAATGTCTTTGCCGAAGTCATGGCTCGACTGCGGGTTCTCGGCATCCTTGAGCAGCACCGGAATCAGCACGTCGGCATTGAACAGATACACCCCCATCGATGCCGCGACTTTTTCCGGATTCAGCTGCGAACGCAACGTTGTGATCTTCGGTTTTTCCTGAAACCCATTGATGCGGCCGTCTTTGTCGACGTCCACCACGCCGAAGTGACGAGTCTGGTCCGGATCGACCTGAATCGTGGCCAGCGTGATGTCGGCAGCCGAGTCCTGATGCTGCTTCATCATCTTGCCGTAGTCCATTTTGTAGATGTGGTCGCCGCCAAGAACCAGCACGTGCTTGGGCTGCTCCGAGCCGATCGAGTAAATATTCTGATACACCGCGTCCGCGGTACCTTGATACCACTGGTCGCTCACCCGCTTCATCGGCGGCAGCACTTCGATGAACTCGCCCACCTCGCGCCCCAGGATGTTCCAGCCTTCGCGGATGTGCCGGTTCAACGAGAGCGCCTTGTACATGGTCAGGATGTAAACCCGGCGCAGATCGGAGTTCAAACAGTTGGAGAGAGTGATGTCAATGATGCGGTAGATGCCGCCGAAGGTGACCGCGGGCTTGGCCCGGTCACGAGTCAGAGGATAGAGGCGCTCGCCGGCGCCGCCCGCCAAGACAACTCCGAGAGTATCTTTCATCACGGACCCTCAGATTCCGTTGCTTGTGCTTCGCCCCAGCGGAATCTCGCTTTCCGCACGGCAGATGCGAAAAGAAAACAGTAGATGGTAGCACAGGTCGGCAAGCTTGCTATTGGCTCCGTGAAAAGTCGGGTACAGACGAAGGCTGACGTGTCGAAGCCCTCGATTCTCATGGCGTCATCCTGACCGGAGCCGCCTTTCAGGCGGAGGGAAGGATCTCGCGCGCACACCGGCAGTTCTGCACGTGATGCCAAGGCCAGGACTACCTTAGATCAGCCAGTCCGTATAATGCTGCACGGTACCGGGCGGGTAAATTTCCGGTCTGGAGGTGCGCTTGCCAATACATCCGAAGGCCGACGGGAAGGAACTCAGGCGTCCGCGAGCCGAAACTGCTCGAGCCGACCATGCTCTGGGAATGAACGACGGCATCACGCGCCGCGATTTTCTCAACGCCTCGCTGCTGGCTTCCGGCGGTCTGCTGCTGAATCCGTTCTCTCCCGCGGATTTGCTGGCCGCGAAAACCGCTCGTTCAAGTTTGGGTTTGAATGCGGGGCTGAATCAGCATGACGACGACTTCACCGGCTACGGCGGCGTCGGCGACTACGCCAACTCCAACGGCAACACGCTCCCGGTTCTGACCGCTGGCCACCAGATTCGCGACGGCGCGTTCGACAGCCTGCCCGCCAGCGTCATCGACACCGGCGAAACCTACGATTGCGTGGTCGTGGGCGGCGGCATCAGCGGTCTGGCCGCGGCGCTGATTTTTCAACGCAAGGCCGGGGAAGGCAAGACTTGCCTGGTCCTCGACAACCATCCCATTTTCGGCGGCGAAGCCAAGCGCAACGAGTTTCTGGTGGATGGTCACCGGCTGATCGCACATCAAGGTTCTGCACTTTTTTGGCCCCCGTATCCCCACAGCTTCATGGCGCGGTTCTACGAGTCGATCGGCCTGAAGGTGCCGCGCCTGGAATATCAGAAGTGGGCCGGCCCCGCGCCGGAGATTCCGCTTACCCGCACGCCCTATCTGGGCTCCGCGCCCTACGGTCTGTACTTCGGGGCGAAGTTTGGCCAGCCGCAAGGAGTCTGGATAACCGATCCCTGGGGTGAGAAATCTGGGAGTGAGAAATCTGGGGGCAAGAAATTGGTGGGGCAAGAATTGCAAGGAGCGCCGATTTCGGCAAGAGTGCGCGAAGAGTTGTTGAAGTATCAGTCGCCCGACCAGGCATCCGGGCAAAAGCCGCAGTACCGCGGCGACGCCATCTCGCGCCGCCTGGACACCATCACCCTTGAAGACCACTTGATGGAAAGGTACGGCCTCAGCCGCGACACCGTCCGAACGTTTCTCTCCGACGAAGGCGGAGGCTTCGGCCTCGGCCCCGATGCGCTTTCCGGGTATACCGGATATGCCTTTGATGAGCTGGGCCCAATTCCTGATGACGGAACAGAAATGTTCCCCGACGGCAATAGCGGCATCGCGCGGCTCATCGTCAAGACTCTGATTCCGGAATCGATTGCCGGGTCACATTCCCTGGAAGATGTTTGCCGTAACAACGTGAATTTCGCCGCTCTTGATCGCCCCAGAGCCGCTGCCCGCATTCGCTTGGATTCGACCGCGGTATGGGTAAAACACGATGGCGATCCGATGAAAGCAGAGTTGGTGACCATTGCCTACACTCGCAGCGGAAAGACGTATCGCGTGAAAGCGCGTTCCGTCGTGATGGCCGGCGGTAGCTGGACGACCCGGCATATTGTCCGCGACCTTCCCGAAGACCGCAAACAGGCTTACGCGCAGTTCTACCGCTCGCCTTGTATGGTGGCCAACGTCGCGGTTCGCAACTGGAGATTTCTTTACAAGATGGGTATTTCCGGGTGCCAGTGGTTTGAAGGCCTGGGAAGTTACCTGCAAGTCCGCAAGCTGGCTGTCTGCGGGGCGGATTCGCCGACGATTGGTCCCGATTCGCCGGTCGTGCTGGCGATCAAAGTTTTGTACACGTATCCAGGCAAGACCGCGGAGGAGCAGGGGCACATGGGTCGGGCGGAAATGATTTCAACTCCGTTTCGCGACTACGAGCGGCAGATTCGTCAGCAGTTTACCGACATGTTCGCGCGCTCAGGCTTCGACGCATCGCGCGATATCGCCGGTATCATCCTGAACCGGTGGGGGCACGCCTATGCCAGCCCGGCCCCCGGATTCTACTTTGGCAAAGACGGCAAGCCCGCGCCGGGAGACGTTCTGCGGGCAGCTCCATTTGGCAGGATTACTTTCGCGAACACCGACCTTTCCGGTGCCCCCGATCACAAATCCTCGATCCTGGAGGCTGACCGCGCCGTGGAACAGCTCTTAAATCAGGTATTGGTCGACTAGGATCTGAAAGCAGGGTCGCCGGAGGGACGTCATCCTGAGCGGAGCCGCTCCTCAGGCGAAGCGAAGAGCCTGCCCTGAGCGCAGCCGAAGGGATCTCGGCCATATCAAATGCGAACGGGCTACTCTTTGTCGTGCTTGTCTTTGCCTTGTCCCTGACTGTTCTCGTGCTTCTCGTTCTCGTGTTTTTCTTTATCCTGCTTCTCTTCGTCGATCTTGATGCGCAGCGATTTCAGGAATTTCAGGTCCTGGTCGTTGATCTTGAATTCAGGATTGGTCGACAACGTGGTCACCAGCGAAGTCTTATCGGGCGACTTCTCTCCCTGCTTGCTCACGCCGATCGTGGCTTCGAGCACCAGGAAGATGTCGTACCCACCCTCTTTGATGCGGGAGACAACCTCAGAGATCTGCTCGGAGTCGGAAAGAGATTCGTTGATGGCCTCGCCGAGCTCTTTCATGAGTTGCTTGAGTTGTTGATCCACTGTGTCCCCCTGGACGAATCGCCAGCCTACATAAGTTGGATGCACTCCGCCGCGGATCGGTTCGCCGGTTTCTGCCGCACGTTCCCGGGCGTTGCGTCATTGTAGCGCCGCAGGCTGTTAAAATCGAGAGCGTGAGCAAAGTTTCTACCCTGCAAAAGTTGGGCGTGGTGGCGCGCGTCGCCGGGCAGCAAGCCGGACGCAGCCGCACGCTCAACGCGGTCATGAGCGGGGTTCGCACGACTCTGCGATCTTTCGGCCGCGCCGCCCACCAGCTGTGGCTGGAAGTGACTGGAGTCATTTTTCTCATCATGGCCCTCAGTTTCGCCGCTGCCACTGTGAAGGAGTACGGGAAATATCATGCTGGAGGCGCGGGGCCCGGTCGTTTGGTGACTGCAATTTGCTGCGCGCTGACCTTTGGCTGGTTCGGGCTCAGTTCGTTCTGGCGAGCGCGGAAGAAAATCCATCGCCCGTGAATAGCGTTCCGCTGCGTGACGTAGTCCAATGGCTTGGAATGACCAAACGTTAAAGGGCTATCGACTGGTGGTCCTCGTTGCCTTCTGCGCCGTTTCTCTAGCCGCGCCCTTCTGGCGGGCGGCCCGGATATCTGAGCGAAACGAACTGCACGCGCTGTATGCGTCTTCGTCAGGAGGTGACTTGGACAGTGTTAAGCGCATGGCCTCTCATCATTCCTCTGAAGGGACATCTTGGCTCGAAAAGCTGGCTCAGGATCGGAGCGCTACTGCCGATTCACGGAGTCAGGCAATAGCTGAATTGGGGAAACGTCGATTCCTTAACACCGAGCTACTGGCTCAGCTTCTTTGGATCGAGCAGCCGTTTGTCGTTCGCCACGCGACAGCGGAAGTGTTTGAGCAACGAGGCTGTGATAAACCGTGTTTATCAGCCACTCTTTACGCGATGCGTGGTATATGGGATGGGAAACATACCGCCGAGATGCGATTCGCGATTGAGGTCCCTGACGCAGATCAGATAGAACCGCTGTTGGCTGAGTTGCGCAGTCAGACGGAGGACGACTACGTGGGTTTGCTAAACAAAGATCCTTCCGCGACGCGCAAAACGCTGAAGGCTGAATATGGCAGTGCCTCCGATTCTGCGTTCGCTAGCAGCATCGAGGCACGACTAAAGAGTCGATGACTTTGTCCTTCGCGCGAGGGGCGATGCGCGCCGCCTAGGTTCCTCTCGGTGAAAATTCATGAGTAAGAAGTCGAAGAGCGCTCCAGAACCAGCCGCAGAAGTTGAAACCTCCTCCCACATCCCGGTCAATCCTCTCTATACCCCCGCCGATCTCAAAGGTTCCGACTACGAAAGCGAAGTTGGCTATCCCGGCGAGTATCCCTTCACTCGCGGCGTGCAAGCCACCATGTACCGCGGCCGCCTTTGGACCATGCGCCAGTATGCGGGCATGGGCGACGCCGAGGAATCGAACAAGCGTTACAAATATCTGCTGGCCAACGGCACGACCGGGCTTTCGGTAGCATTCGATTTGCCCACGCAGATTGGCCTGGATTCTGATCATCCCCTGGCCGCGGGCGAAGTCGGCAAGGTCGGCGTGGCCATCGATTCCATCGAGGACATGCAGCGCCTGTTCGATGGCATTGAGCTGACGAAGATTTCTACATCGATGACCATCAATGCAACCGCATCGATCCTGCTCGCCCTGTACGTGGCCGTGGCGCGCCGCCAGGGTGCGGACATTCGCAAACTCTCCGGCACGGTGCAGAACGATGTGCTCAAGGAATACATCGCGCGCGGAACATATATTTATCCGCCGCAGCAGGCCATGCGCGTCATCACCGACATGTTTGCCTGGGCCAACGACAACCTGCCCGAGTGGAACACGATTTCCATTTCCGGTTACCACATGCGCGAGGCCGGCTCTACCGCCGTGCAGGAAGTCGCGTTCACGCTGGGCAACGGCATGGCCTATGTCGAGGCCGCGATCAAAGCGGGGCTCGACGTGGATCAGTTCGCTCCGCGTCTCTCTTTCTTCTTCAACGCCCACAGCAATTTTCTGGAAGAAGTCGCGAAATTCCGCGCCGCTCGCAGAATGTGGGCGCGCATCATGCGCGAACATTTCAAGGCCAGAAATCCCAAATCGTGGATGCTGCGTTTTCACACCCAAACCGCAGGCTCAACACTGACCGCGCAGCAGCCAGAAAACAACATCGTCCGCACCGCCATTCAGGCCATGGCAGCCGTTCTGGGCGGAACGCAGTCGCTGCACACCAACTCCTACGACGAAGCCCTGGCCCTGCCCACCGAGCAGGCGGCCCGAATCGCCCTGCGCACCCAGCAGATCATTGCCTACGAATCGGGCGCTCCGCAGACCATCGATCCGCTGGCCGGTTCGTATTACGTGGAGTCATTGACCAATGAAATCGAGAAGCGGGCGGCCGAATATTTAGGCAAGATCGAAGTTCTCGGCGGGATGCTGAAGGCCGTCGAGCGCGGCTTCGTGCAACACGAAATTCAAAACGCCGCGTACGAATATCAGCAGAAAGTCGATAACGAAGAGGCAATCGTCGTCGGTGTGAACCGCTTCGAAGTGGAAGAAGAAAAACCGATCCCAATTCAGCGCATCGATCCCGCACTGGAACCGAAGCAGGTCGATCGCCTGCGCGCCCTGCGCGCCAAACGCGACGCCGGTCCGTGGAAGGCAGCGCTGGCGGGCGTAGAAGAAGCGGCGCGGTCCGGAGCCAACCTCATGCCGCGCATCTTGGCCGCGGTCGAGGCCTCCGCCACTGTAGGAGAAATTTCCGACGCGATGCGCCGCGTGTTTGGGGAGTACAAAGAAGCGGTCGTGATCTGAAGTTCCGACTCAAACTGCACGGCTGCTCGGAGGACAACCGTGGAAGGGCACGGCTTCAGCCGTGCCGATATGTTGCTTTTCAGACTTGGGCTTTAGCCCCTGAGGAAATCATCGCGACGCCGGTTGCGCCTGCATCTCTGCGACAGCTGCATCGAGGTGCGCCAGCGTTTCCTCGACTGTCAGCGAGTACATCTCGCGCCCAACACCTTCGCCCGCCTCAAGCGCGGCCTTCAAATAGTGCCCGGCAATTTCGACGGCCAGCGAATCGGTAATGGCTTTCCCGGTGCGCTTCTTATATTCCACCCACGCCGGATGTGGCAGAGCCACCCAGACCTTCCGTCCATCCACCAGAAACTTGATGTCCACCGCGTCGGCGTGCCGGGTGGCAATGGCGACGATCATCGCCTGGTAGACGCAATGGACTTGTCTTTTCGTCCAGCGATCGGCGGCCGTGAAGTTCGCAAACATGCATAAAACTATAGCGGACTCGCTGGGGCGCGGGCAAACCCCGAAGGCAATCCAAGGCGGCGTCAGACCTCAGACGTCGGACCTCAGACTTCAGGCCCATGGATCTGGCCGAGGTCCGAGGTCTGACGCCTGACGTCGAGGTCCGCCTACTATCCCTTCAGGTAACATGGAACCGTGCCAACCCGGACCCCGAGCAAATCCAAACTCACGGTTCTTCGCGCCCACCAACTGAGCCAGCCCTGGCTCGTGCATGGCTTTTCCACGCGCCTGGGCGGATCGTCGCGTGCCTACGGCAAGGGCAACCTCAATCTCGGCTTCACCCCGGACGATTCCCGCGCTGCCGTGGAACGCAACCGCGCCGCGTTTCTCCGCGAGATCGGCGCCGTCACGCGCCAGCGCAGCGCCTCGCGAAACACTTCGCACACGGGCACAAGTTCTGTCTGGCCGCTGATCACCCTGCGCCAGATTCATTCCGACCTGATTCACTGCGTCGACGCCATTCCCGATCAGCCGCTCACCGGCGATGGCATGATCACCGCCACGCCCGGCCTGCTGCTCGCCATACAGACCGCCGACTGCCTGCCCGTGATTCTGGTCGATGCCAAACGGCACGTGGTCGGCGTATTTCATGCGGGCTGGCGCGGCACGGTCAAGCGCATCGTCGAGAAAGGTGTAGGCGAGATGCAGCGCTGCTTCGGCAGCCGTCCCCGCGACCTGAAAGCGGCGATTGGTCCCGGAATTCGAGGCTGCTGCTACGAAGTCGGGGAAGAGGTTCGCACCAAATTTGAATCGCAGTTTGCCTACGGGGCCAGCTTGTTTCACGAGGTTAAAGAGTCTGACCCGGTGCGCGAAAAATATCCTCTGCTTTTTCTGACTGCCCGCGCCCCCGGCCACAGCGATTTGCCGAAGAAAATCTTCCTCGATCTCGTAGAAGCCAATCGCCGCCAATTGCTGGACGCGGGCGTGCCCAGGAAAAATATCGAGGCATCCCCGCTCTGCACCAACTGCCGCCCGGATCTTCTGTTTTCCTACCGCGCCGAGCGCGGAAAGACCGGCCGGCTGATGGGAGTTGCAGGCATCCGCGAACGGGCCGGCAGGAAGAGCTAACCCCCGGATACCTTCGCTTCTCGTCCAACTCCCGGCCCCTACGCCCCCGCGCCTACCTCGGCGATGCACTCTTCCAGCACATCGACGGCGACGTCGGCCTCTTCCTTCGTGACTACCAGCGCCGGGCAGATCCGAACGGTGCTTGGCCCGCAGCCCAGGAACAGCACTCCGCGCTCGAATGCTTTTTCCACGATGCGGTCGCGCTCCGTGTTGCCATATTCCCTGGTGACCTTGTCTCTGACAATGTCGACGCCAATCATCAGCCCGCGGCCGCGCACATCGCCCACCAGCTTCAGCTTCTTCGGCCAGTCGGCCATGCGCTTCATCATGTGATCGCCCACGCTCGCCGAGTTCTCCAGCAGATGTTCCTTCTCGATCACATCCAGCGTGGCCAGAGCGGCCGCGATCGCCACCGGATTGCCGCCGAAAGTGGAAGCGTGCGAACCCGGAACCCAATCCATGATTTCCGCGCGCGTCATGGTGACGCCCAGCGGCATGCCCGAGGCAATGCCCTTTGCCATGCAAACCATGTCCGGCTCAACCCCGGTGTGTTCGACCGCGAACCACTTCCCAGTGCGTCCAATGCCGCTCTGCACTTCGTCCACCACCAGCATGATGCCGTGACGGTCGCAGATGCGCCGCAGTTCCTGCATGAAAATCTTCGGAGCCACCACGTAGCCGCCTTCGCCCTGCACCGGCTCGACAAAAATCGCCGCCACTTCTTCCGGCGCCAGCGTGGTCTTGAACAATTTTTCTTCGATGAAGCGCGCGCAGCCCAGCGCAAACTTGTCGGCGTCCTGCGCGCCGCCCACGCAGCCGCGGTACACGTCGGGATAACGCACATGCGTCACGCCCGGCACTAGCGGCGCAAACCGCCGCCGTTGCTGCGGCTTCGACGCCGTCAGAGACAACGCGCCCATCGTCCGCCCGTGGAACGCGCCAAAGAACGCGATCACGTTCTGCCGCTTGGTGTGGTAGCGCGCCAGCTTCAGCGCGCACTCAATCGCCTCCGCTCCCGAGTTGCCGTAGTAAACACGGTGCGGGCCGGGCATGGGCGCAATTTTCGAAAGCCGCGCCGCCAGTTCGACCATGTTTTCGTAATAAAAATCCGTGCCCGACATGTGAATGAGCTCGCCCGCCTGCTTCTGAATCGCGGCCACCACTTCGGGATGGCAATGTCCGGTCGAAGTCACGGCAATGCCGGCGGAAAAATCGAAAAACTCGTTGCCGTCAACATCGGTCACCACGATGCCGCGCCCGCTCTTGGCTACCAGCGGATACGACCGCGTATACGACGGCGAAATGTATTTCTCATCGCCCTCGAGCACGCGCTTGGCGTTAGGTCCGGGCAGGGCAGTCTTGATCTTGGGTCCGATGGCGGTCATGGTGTTCGTAGTCATGATATTCCTCCTCATGTACCAGTAGTTGCTGGTCGCGCAGATGGGTTTGGGAAGGGCACGACTTCAGTCGTGCCGCTAAAGCGCCTAAATGACTCGGGCTTTAGCCCCTGAGGGTGCGCCTCTGCTCGTGGAAACAGACGAGCCAAGGCGAAGCAGAGTTGAGGATGAAGGAATTAGTCGCTACCGAACAGGCTGGGCCGCAATCGCGAAGGCAGATTCGCCCGATACCGCCGCGGACACACCAGGCAGTGCAGCCAGCACTCGGCCCGAGATGAATAAGCCCGAGGCGAATAGGGAAGACGCGAGTTGGAATGGTTGCGCAGCATCGCGATCCGTCGACATTGCTGATTGATTATAGCCGGAAGCGATGAGCGGCGTAACCCCCCTTTCGGTAACGAATGGACCACCGATCGTCGCCTCCGCCGCTCCACGCGCGGCCCGTGGAAGAGCGGCGCTTCAGCGCCGCGTATGCTTCTTTTTTGACTTCCGCCCGCCCGCGCCTTAGCATGACTCGATTACCTGGGGCGGGGATTCAAGATCCACCAGACCATGCTCGACCAAACCATCTCCCACTACCGCATAATCGAAAAGCTCGGTGGCGGCGGCATGGGCGTGGTCTACAAAGCCGAGGACACGCGCCTCGGCCGCTTCGTCGCCCTCAAATTTCTCCCCGAAGACCTGGCGCAAGACCGCCAGGCGCTGGAACGGTTTCGCCGCGAGGCCAAGGCCGCCTCCGCGCTCAACCATCCCAACATCTGCACCATCTACGACATCGGCGAGGAAGACAACCGCACCTTCCTGGTCATGGAGTTCCTCGACGGCGCCACCCTCAAGCATCTCATCGGCAACCGAGCCATGGAATTGGAAACAATTCTTTCCCTCGGCATCGAAATCGCCGACGCTCTCGACGCGGCCCACGCCGGAGGCATTGTTCACCGCGACATCAAGCCCGCTAACATCTTCGTCACCAAGCGCGGCCACGCCAAGATTCTCGACTTCGGCCTCGCCAAGGTGAAGGCCGGCGCCACACCATCCGCAGAAGTCCCGGATGTGACGGCCCCAACCGCCGTCGTAGTCGAAGAGCACCTGACCAGTCCCGGATCCACGCTGGGCACGGTCGCTTACATGTCGCCCGAGCAAGCCAAGGGCAAGGAACTCGACCCCCGCACCGATCTGTTTTCTTTTGGCGTGGTCCTCTACGAAATGGCGACCGGAACGCTGCCCTTCCGCGGCGAAACTTCGGCGCTCATCTTTCAGTCGATTCTCGACCGCGCCCCGGTTTCCCCGATTCGCCTGAATCCCGACCTGCCGCCCAAGCTGGAAGACGTCATCAACAAAGCGCTGGAAAAAGATCGCAACCTCCGCTACCAGAGCGCGGCCGACATTCGCGCCGATCTGCAGCGCCTGAAGCGCGACACCGACAGCGGCCGTGCCGCCGCCACCAGTTCCGGCTCCGTGCCCGCCGCTGCGGATTCCGGTCCGTCGGCGGCAGCGCAAGCTCTCACACCACTTTCGGCTTCGGTGCACACCGCGCCCGCAGCGCAGGCATCATCACCGGCAGCGTCTGCCTCCGCTGTATCGGCCGCGACCGTGAGCGCAATCTCCGCGCCTAAGGAATTATGGAAGCTTCTCGTCCCCGCCGTGATCGTGCTTGTTCTGTTGATCGGCGGCATCCTGTACTGGCGCTCCCGCCAATCCTCCAAGCTCACCGAGAAAGACAGCGTCCTGCTGGCCGACTTCGTCAACACCACCGGCGACGCCGTCTTTGACGGCACGCTGAAGCAGGCCTTGGCCGTGCAACTCGAGCAGTCCCCGTATCTGAACATTTTTCCGGAGTCCAGAATTCAGCAGGCCCTGAAATTCATGGGACGCCCCGCCACCGAGCGCGTCACCAAAGACGTTGCCCACGAAATTTGCCTGCGCGAAGGCGTCAAGGCCATGCTGACCGGCTCCATCTCCAGTCTCGGCACTCACTATGTGATCACGCTCGAGGCCGTCAACGCCCAGACCGGAGACTCGCTCGACCGCGAGCAGGTCGAGGCCGAGAGCAAGGAACAGGTGTTGAAGTCGCTCGACCGCGCCGCCTCCAGCCTGCGGGAAAAATTGGGCGAGTCCATCGGATCGGTGCAGAAGTTTGCCACCCCGCTCGAAGCCGCCACCACGTCATCTCTCGATGCCTTGAAAGAATACAGCATGGGTGAGGCCGCCCACGCCGGCTTCGATGATGAAGCCGCCATTCCGCATCTGAAGCGCGCCGTCGAACTCGATCCCACTTTCGCCATGGCCTGGGCCATGCTGGGTGTGACTCACAACAATACCGGCGACACCAGAACGGCCTTCGAGTGTTTGCAAAAAGCGTTTGACGTGAAGGACCGGGCGAGCGAGCGCGAGCAGTTCTACATCTCATCGCACTACTACGGAACCTTCCGCCGACAGTTGGACAAACAAGCCGAAACGCTCGAGCAATGGCACCAAGCCTATCCCCGCGACACCATTCCTCTGAATAACCTGGCTCTGGTCGAGCAAGACCTCGGCCAGTACGACAAATCCCTAACCTATGCCAGCGAGGCGATGAAGGTCAACGCCAAGGATCCCTACGCCTACCAGAACCTGGCCGCAGCTTACACTTACCTGAATCGTTACGACGAAGCCAAGGCAGTAGCCGATCAATCTGTCGCCCAGAAAGTCGGCCCATGGTCCATCAGCATGACGCAGTACTGGACGGCCTTCATTCGAGGCGACGCCGCCGCCATGCAACATGAGGTCGAGCAGGCCTCGGGCAAAGTGGCCGAGCCGATCATCGTCTTCCTGCGCGCCCAGGGCGAGTGTGCCCAGGGCAAGATCGGAAAAGCGCGGCAAGATTATACCCGCGCCCGCGACGCCGCTCAGGCTCGCGGATACAAGGAGTGGGCTGCGCTGAACGTGGCCGGCGAAGCGGACTGCGATGCCCAGGCAGGATTCTTCCCGCAGGCTCGCGAGAAAATGAATGCCACGCTCGCCCTCGTCGAAACCCAGGACACGCAATCCGACGCTGCCCTCGTGTTTGCCCTTACCGGAGACTCGGCCCGGTCCGAAAAGTTAATCGCCGACCTTGCCAGGGCGTATCCCTTCGACACCCTGCTCAACCAGGCGAAGCTTCCGACCGCGCGCGCCATCCTCAGCCTGCAACGCAACCAGCCCGCTCAGGCCGTGGCGGCGCTGGAGCCCGCCAAACCCTACGAACTGGGCGCCGACCGTCGCGTTCTCCACACCTTCGACGCCATCGTCACCCGCGGCGACGCCTACCTTCGCCTGCATGACGGCGCGAACGCCGCGCTCGAGTATCAGAAAATTCTCGACCATCGTGGGATCAATCCCACGTCCCCGCTGCTGTCCCTGGCCAAGTTAGGCCTGGGACGCGCTTATGCACTGCAAGGCGACACGGCAAAAGCCAAGTCGGCCTATCAGGATTTCTTCGCCCTGTGGAAAGACGCCGATCCGGATGTGCCGATTCTCAAAACCGCCAAAGCCGAATACGAAAAGCTGAAGTAAACGCTGGCCGCCGCTTGCGACTGCCTTAAAATCCTTTTCGGTCTTCTGCCTCACGCCGCGAATCGGTAGGCTCACGGCCTATTGACCTGAGTAACCTTGCGTGCCAGTCCGCGATCTCACATAATCGCCTCTGTTAATGTCCGATTCCGGTGGGGAGGAATGCAATGGGCCGTGCATATCGGGTGATGGCTGCAGTCGGGTGGTTACTAGGTTCGCTGTGTGCGGGGGCACAAGCCGGGGGGAGTATGCGCAGGATAGTCTTGCCGAATCCCCAATTGATTCACTGCCGCTCGGCGGTGTGCTCACAATTGTGGAAGCAGGATTCAACCGATGGCGGCACAGTTTATCCCGCACAGGTTCTAACAGATTTTGTGAATGGCGAAGTTGTCGGACTCACCGCTGTCTACGACAAGTCAGTTTCGACAGAGGAACTCCGGGCAGCCATCAACGCGCTCTACGCAAAAGCGACATTTCAAGTCGCGACTGATATGTGGCGAGTTGAACCGGAGCAAATTGCCATCTCAATTTTCGATGGGAGCAACGGCGCTAAGGAAATAACTTACTTGAAGTTTGGAACCTATGCCTCTCACGTGCCTTCGGCTCACCTTGACTGCCCAGGCAAACCGCTCACGAAGCCCTCCTTTCTCCCCTGACGCCGCTCAACTTTAGAATCCAACCCGCCGCCGCGCTCGTCTGATATCTTTTAATTTCTCCCCGCTTCTACGCCCATGCATTCCTCTCAGCGCCCACGCCGGTGGATGGTGATTCTCGCCTTCGCACTCGTGTACCTGTTCTGGGGCTCGACCTATCTCGGCATCGATATCGCGGTGCAGACGATCCCCCCTGCGCTGATGTGCGCAGTGCGCTTCTCGATTGCGGGCACGGTCATGCTGGCCGTGTGCGCCGCCACCGGGCGCAGGATTTTCTATTCTCCCAAGCAAATCGCCCTGGCCGCGGTCGTAGGCCTGCTGCTGCTCATGGGCGGCAATCTCACGCTGTCGTATGCCGAGCTCGACGTTTCGTCGGGCCTGGCCGCGCTCATCATCGCCATCACTCCGCTGTGGTTTATGGTGCTCGACTCGCTCTTGCTGGGCGACCACCACATCTCCCCACGCGGCAAGGCGGGCCTCGCCCTTGGAATTGTTGGACTGTTCGTCCTGGTCTGGCCGCAGTTGCAGGCCGGCGGCATGGCTCATCGTGATTCGGGGCATCGCGAATTCTGGGCCTCGATCAGCCTGATTGCCGGATCGTTCTCCTGGGCCTTAGGCTCAGTGTTGTCGAAGCGCTGGCAGTCCGGCATGGACGTGTTCAGCGCCACCGGCTGGCAGATCACGGCGGCCGGGGCAGGGAATTTCATCTTCGCCTTGTTCACGCACGACCTCTCCCGCGTGGTCTGGACCGTCCGCGGCGTCAGCGCCACTCTGTACCTTGTGGTCTGCGGTTCCTGGATCGGCTACACCGCCTACATCTACCTGCTGGAGCACGTGCCCACGTCCAAGGTCTCGACCTACGCGTACGTGAATCCCGTGGTGGCCGTGTTCCTCGGCTGGCTGATCCTGCACGAGCGCGTCGACCGCTTCATCCTGGCAGGCAGCGCGATCGTCGTGCTATCGGTCATCCTCGTCACCAGCGCCAAGGTGAAAGAAAAGACGGTCGCGGAAGAACTGCCCGCGGTCGAAGCGGCGGGGGACTGACCTCTGACCTCGGACGTCGGACCTCAGACCTCAGAGAGCTGAAGTCTGAGGGCCGAGGTCTGAAGTCCGAAGTCGACTTACTTCTCTTCCTCCTCCTCCGCATCATTCACCAGATCCACCACGTGCCCCCGGATGGCAAACGTCTGCTTGCTTCCGCCTGCCGGCTCAAAACTGACCCGCACCGGGCCTCGCTCCCAAAAGGGCGCCGGGCACGCCGAGTCCGGCGCCGCGTCATCCACCACGCCCGTGCTCGGCAGTTCCTTCTTCAACACCGGCTTGCGCCGGCTGAGCTGCGCCACCATGGCGTACGTCTTCTTGCCGTCGTCCGCCACGCCGCAATAGGCGACATAGTCGCGGTACCAGCTAGCCGCGGAATAATACGCGTCAAACTCCGGCAGATTGATTGCCGACACGTGCCCCGTCACTCGGTCGACCAGCAGCCAGCCTCCGCGCTGCCATTGCCAGCGCGGGCCAGAATCTTCGGGAAGACTGTCATTCACGCGAAACACGCGCCGCACCACAAACAGCCGCTCGGTCACTTCATGCGGCGCGCCCAGCACGTACTCTTTGACCCGCCCATCAATGACCAGCGCGCGGACCTTGATGGTCAGCGGCTTATCATTCGGCAAGGGCCCCGCAAACCACTGCACCGCCGTCCACTTGCCGAACGTGATGACATGGACTTTCGGGGCCGCCCCCGCCGCAGCTGTCAGCAGCACCGCGCCAACCAGTCCGAAAACGATCCCAGTTCCCGCCACGCCAGTCCGCACGATCCGCATGAGGCGAGACTAGGCACCGGCCGAGCCCCAAAGCAAGGCTTTCCGTCACATTCGCGAATGCGATGTACCGAAGTGGGAATAGCCGAGTTCCTCAAACGGTGTTACCGTCTTCAAAAAGCTGGTGTTCGCCCGGCGGAAACTGGAGAATGGGGTAAAATCAGGGGACGAGAATAACGTTTTGCCATGAGCGTCTCGCCTCCCTCCCGAACTCCTGCGCGGCCGGATGCGCGGACAACTGCGGCGGGCGAAGCTGCTTCTTATCAGAATATGGGTGACCTTTTACCACGACGTCGTGCGCCGCGAATCCTGGTCGTCGACGACCAGCCCGGCATCGCCGGCCTGATGAGCCAGTTGCTCACCATGCGCGGCTACGACGTGGTCACCGCCGCCGACGCCGAGCAGGGCGAGGCCGAGGTCCGCCGCCAACTGCCCGACCTGATCCTCTCCGACGTGATGATGCCCGGCAAATCGGGATACGACTTCTGCCGGAGCCTGAAAGAAAATCCGGCCACGCGCCTGATTCCTTTCGTGCTCATCACCGGACTCAGTGACAGCACCGACAAAGTCCGCGGCATCGAAGCCGGCGCCGACGACTTCCTCAACAAGCCCGTTCTCGCCGAAGAACTCATCGCCCGCGTGAAGTCTCTGCTCCGTTTAAAAGAGTTTACTGACGAACTGGAAACCGCCGACTCCGTCCTCTGCACCCTGGGCCTGATCGTCGAAGGCCGCGACCCCTACACCGAGGGCCACTGCGAGCGCCTTTCGGTTCGTGCCGCCGAACTCGGACGCCACCTCGGCATGGACGAAGATTCCATCCTCGCGCTGAAGCGCGGCGGATATCTCCACGATCTCGGCAAGATTGCGGTGCCCGACGAAATTCTGAAAAAAGGCAGCGACCTCACCCCGGCGGAATGGCTGGTGATGAAGATGCACCCCATCACCGGCGAGAACATCTGCCGTCCGCTGCATTCACTGCGTCTGGTGCTGCCCATCATCCGCCATCATCACGAACATTCCGACGGTTCCGGCTATCCCGACGGCCTGACCGGCTCAGAGATTCCTGCGCTGCCCCGGGTTCTGCAAGTCGTGGACGTCTACGACGCGTTGCGCACCGCCCGCTCCTACAAACCGGCGCTCACCCACGAACAGACCGCCCAGACCATGCGCGAAGAAGCCGCCCGCGGTCTCTGGGACCTCGAATTAGTGGCCGAGTACTTCTCCATGCTGGAGAAAAAACGCCAAGTAGCGTAAGACAGCTCTCGGTTCTCAGTTCTCAGTTTCAAGCTCTCAGCCCTTAATGGTCAGCCCTCAGCTCTCAGTTCTTGGCTTTCGGGTGCGTTGCTTTTGAGTGGCGCTGCGCTTTCAGCGCTGCGATAAACTGCCCTTCCTTTCACCAGGGCTTTAGCCCTGAGGTACTTCGACCGAACTCCGATTTCCGAAACCTGCAAACGACGAAGTACAATGCACAAGGTTGCTTCCCCTTAACGGACAAGCGCGGTCCATCGGCCAACTCCGACTGAGAACTGAGAACCGGCAACTGAGAACTGCATTTGGATCCCACTTACAGCATCGTGATTCCGGCCTATAACGAGAGCGCGCGGCTGGGCGCGACTCTCGAAAAAGTGCTGGCCTACGTGCACTCGCAGGCGTGGGACGCCGAAGTCATCGTCGTCAATGACGGATCGCGCGACAACACGGCCGCCATCGTGAGAGCTTATGCCGCGAAAGATCCGGCGCTGCGCCTGGTCGAAAATCCCGGCAATCGCGGCAAGGGATACAGCGTCCGCAACGGCATGCTCCACGCCCGCGGCCGCGTCGTGCTGTTCAGCGACGCCGACCTGTCCTCGCCAATCGAAGAAGCTCCCAAGCTTTTCGCAGCGCTCGAAAAAGGCGCGGACATCGCCATCGGCTCGCGCTGGCTGCGCGCCGAAACCCAGACCCGGCGCCAGCCTCTGCACCGCCAACTCTTCGGCCGCATCTACAACCTGATCCTGCGCCTCACCCTCGGCCTGCACTTCGCCGACACGCAATGCGGCTTCAAAGCCTTCAAACAGCCGGCCGTGCAGGCCATCTTCCCGCTGCAAAAAATCGAACGCTGGGGATTCGATCCCGAGATTCTCTTCCTGGCGCGCAAGCTGAAATTCAAAGTGCAGGAAGTCCCCGTCGCCTGGGCACACCGCGAAGGAACCAGCATCAATCCCCTAGTCGACGGCTCCCGCATGGCAATGGAGATGCTGCACATCCGCTGGAACGACCTGACCGGAAAATATGACGCCGATCCGACAGTCAACGCTCAGCCCGCAAAGCCGCTGCCCGGACACCGCGGCCCGCAAGGCTAGCCACAGCTGATTTCGCTGATACCAGCAACACAGCGGGTGCCCCATCCTAGCCGCGTCTTTTGCGGCTAGAGCCTGCCCTGAGCGAGGTCGAAGGGGTGGGAACCACGAATGTCTGCACGATGGGGTTTAGCGCCCCAAAACTCACTCCGACTTCCCGGCCTGCTCCGCCTCTGCCTTCACCGCTTTAATCACTCGCCGCCCCATCTCCGCCGTCGAAATCGCCGCACGCGTTTTCCCCGCTAGGTCCGCCGTCCGCGCGCCCGTGGCCAGCACGGCCGACACCGCCTTCTCCACGCAAGCCGATTCCTTCTCCAACTGAAACGAATGCCGCAGCAACATCGCAGCCGACAGAATCGCGCCCAGCGGATTGGCAATCCCCTTGCCCGCAATGTCCGGAGCCGAACCGTGCACCGGCTCATACAGCCCAACCGCCCCGCCCAAGCTCGCCGAAGCCAGCAGCCCGAGCGACCCCACCACCCCGCCAGCCTGATCCGAAAGAATGTCGCCAAACATGTTCTCGGTGAGCAGCACGTCGAAATCCGCAGGCCGCTGCACCAGCAGCATGGCAGCCGAATCGACATACTGGTGCCCCAGCTTCACCTCGGGATAATCCTTCCCCACGCGCGTCACCACTTCCCGCCACAGCCGCGAACATTCCAGCACGTTGGCCTTGTCGACCGACAGCACCTTGCGCCGCCGCTTCATCGCCAACTCAAACCCCACGCGCGCAATGCGTTCAATCTCAGCTTCCCCATATTTCATGGTGTTGATCGCAACCCGCGATCCCGGCTCGCTTGATTCCGAGTTTCCTGAAATGGACCGAGGCTGGCCGAAGTAGAGGCCGCCCAGCAGTTCGCGCACGATCATGATGTCAGTCCCGCGCACAATCTCCGCGCGCAGCGGAGAACAATCCTCCAGCGCCGGAAAAAATACCGCCGGCCGCAGATTGGCATACGCACCCAGCTCGCGCCGTATGCGCAGCAATCCCGCTTCAGGCCGCAGGTGCCCCGGATTGCGATCGAACGCTGGACTTCCCACCGCGCCCAGCAGCACGGCCCCCGAAGCCAGGCAAGCCTGCACCGTCTCCGCCGGCAGAGGATCATTCGTCGCAGTGAGCGCCGCGCCGCCAATGAGTTTGTGCTGCAGCTGCAGTTGATGGCCAAAGCCGTCAGCCACCGCCTGCAAAACCAGCACGGCCTGTTCGTTAACTTCCGGACCAATGCCGTCGCCAGGGAGAATCGTGAGTTTCAGGAGCATGGGGGAATAGTCTAATGGAAACGGCGGTTGGCTCAGGGTATTGATTTAGCTGATACCAACGACACAGAGGGTGCCCCATACTAGCCGCGCTTTTTGCGGCTAGTGTGGGAACCACGGCAGATGCGACCTACACGCCCCACAGATAGTCTTCCTGCTGCGTCTGCTCATGGTGGGAATCGCCGTGAACCGGCAGTGGCACTCCGAACGCATTCGTCTGCGGTCCCACCGGAAACGGCTTGGCCGGCTCGGGCACAGGTTCGGGTTGCGGAGCATTCACGACGGCAGCGTGCGCCGGAACGATTGGTTCGATCAGCGGCGTTGCCGAGCCTGACGGCTTGTGCGTGTCACGAATCAGTTCCAGCAAGTGATGATCTTCCACATGCTTGATCTTGTCGGCCAGGCGCACGAAGCGCCGGTAGATGTCGTCCAGAGCGCGCCGGTCGAACTGATAGCCCAGTTGTTCGCAGCGAATGCTGAGCGCGTGGCGCCCGGAATGCTTGCCAAGCACCAGCTTCGAATCCGGCACGCCCACCGAATGCGGCGTCATGATTTCATAGGTCAGCGGATTCTTCAGCATGCCATCCTGGTGAATGCCCGCCTCGTGCGCAAACGCATTGCGACCGGTGATCGCCTTGTTCGGCTGCACCGGCACGCCGGTAATCTCGCTCAACATCTGGCTGGCGGGGAAAATCTGCTCGCCCACCACGCCAGTTTCGTACGCGAAGCGATCCGGCCGAACCCGCATCGCCATCACTACTTCTTCCAACGACGCATTGCCCGCCCGCTCACCAATGCCATTGATCGTGCACTCCACCTGCCGCGCCCCCGCCGCCACTGCGGCCAGCGCGTTCGCAACAGCCATCCCCAGATCGTTGTGGCAGTGCGCGGAAATGGTTACATTCTCGATCCCCTTCACGCGCTGCCGGATGGTCGTGATCAGATCGCCGAACTCAGCCGGCACGGTGTAGCCGACAGTGTCGGGAATGTTCAGTGTGGTTGCCCCCGCTTCGACGACCGCCTCCAGCACGCGGCACAGAAAATCCGGGTCGGTACGAGTCGCATCCTCGGGAGAAAATTCCACGTCCTCGCACAGCGATTTCGCGAAGCGAATGGCCTCCCGCGCCTGCTGCACGCACTGGTCGCGCGTGATGCGCAGCTTGTACTGCAAATGAATGTCGGAGGTCGCCAGAAACACATGGATGCGCGGACGGGCCGCATCCTTCAGAGCCTCCCACGCGCGCTCAATGTCAGGCCGGCAAGCACGCGCCAGTCCCGCGATAATGGGGCGCCGCACAGCCGCGGCAATCGCCTTCACCGATTCGAAGTCGCCATCGGAAGCAATGGGAAACCCGGCCTCGATCACGTCCACTCCCAGGCGGTCGAGCTGATGAGCCAGACGCAGCTTTTCCGGCTGATTCATGCTGCAGCCCGGCGACTGCTCGCCGTCGCGAAGCGTGGTATCGAAAATCGTGATGCGGGCTCGCTGTACGGTCATGATCTCCTCAAGAAAACGGATCTCCTTCAAAGCAGAACTAATCTTCTATGGTACGGTCGGGGCCTCTAGAAGCAAAACTTATAATTCTTTAGCAATCATTAGCAATCATTGTATAATAAGTTTTGCTAATGCGTTATCAATAACTGATTAAGGAGCCCGACTCGTGGAGCTTTCCCAACTCGAAGTATTTCTGGCCGTGGCCCGCGAACACCGCTTCTCCCGCGCCGCTGAGAAGCTCTACCGCACGCAGTCCGCGGTGAGCCAGACTATCCGCAAGCTCGAGGACGAACTCGGCGAAGCGTTATTCGACCGCTCGTCGCGCGAGGGCGTCCTTACCGACGCCGGCAAGGTTCTGCTCGAATACGCCGAAAAGCTGATCAACCTGCGCAGCGAAGCCGCCGAATCCTTAACCGAATTGCGGGAGCTGCAGAAAGGCAAGCTGGTCATCGCGGCCAACGAGTTTACCGTACTTTACCTGCTGCCTCTATTGGCCGAGTTCCGCCGCCTGCATCCCATGATCCGCATCACGGTCGAGCGCGCCCTGGGCAGCCACATTCCCGACGACGTCCTGCGCTACAACGCCGAGTTCGGCGTGCTTTCGTACGAGCCTCAGGAAGCGAGCCTGCATTCTGTGGTCGTGTATCTGGATGAACTTGTGTTCGTCGTTCCCCCCAAACATCCGCTTGCGTCCGCGCCCCAGGTCAGCATCCGGCAACTGGGCGCCGAGTCGTTCGTGGCTCACATCGTCTCTTCGCCGTACCGCGAGAAGGTCATCCAATTATTCAAGACCCACAAAACCCCGCTGCACATGGACCTGGAGTTGCCCACGTTGCAGGCCATCAAACAATTCGTTGCCATGGGCAATGGAGTCGCGTTGGTCCCCGAGATCAGCGTCGAAACCGAAATCGCGCGCGGAGAACTGGTGCGGATCCCGGTGCGGGAATTGCAGTTGAAACGAAAGCTGCGCCTCATCTACCGCAAAGACGCGAATCTGTCGCACGCCGCCCGGGCGTTTCTGAAAGTGGCCGAAGCCGTGGCTCTGGAGCGCAAAGGCCGCTACCGCTTCCAGCGCGAGAACTGAAAGCTGCACAAAAGGAAAAAGGAGCAAAGCGAACTTTGCTCCTTACCATGCAAGATATTCCAGCTTAGCAGTCGGCACAGACCTGTTCTTTGCCCACCTGTTCTTCGTGAATCGAGGCCAGCGCCGCCTCCACTGTCGGATAAACTTCCAGCACCGAGTCCAGATTCGTCAGCTCGAGTAACTGGCTCACCAGCGGATTCGCTCCGGCACACTTCAGGTTTCCGTTCTGTCCCTGGCTCCAGGTTTGCAGCAGGGCCAGCTCTCCAATGCCGGCGCTGTCGATGGAGCTCACCCCGCTGAGGTCGAGCACTAGCTTTTTCGCCTGCTGCAGAACTTCTTTCACCACCCGCGACAGCGCGGCCGCTTCATCGCGATAAACGATGCGGCCCAGGCAGTGCACGATAACGATATCGCCGCGATTGCGTGTTTCCAGACTGAGTTTCAACTTGCACTCCTTATATAGTTCGAAAGCAGCCGCCACTTGCCCGTGCGGCCCCATTTGCCAATTCGTGTCTGTTGGTTGCATGCTAGTAGATAGACGCAGGTGCGATGGTTTTGGCACCGTGAAAATCTGGTAAATTTTCACCCATCGTGCGCAGCCCGCAAAGGCCGGCACGTCCCGGACAAATTTTGTGAACCGGGACATCTTGGGCATCCAGTACACTGCATCTAACAGATTTCGTTGATTAAATTGGACTTTTTGCCGGCGCAACCGCCGGGGAGGAATAATTCGTGTCGAAGACTGCTGCCGCGGTGCTGGCGTTTGCTGGTTTCCTGTTGTTCTCCATCCCGATGTCGGCACAATTTAACGGACTTCTTCCCAACGGCAACGTCTACGGCGGCGTCTCCTACGGCCAGCTCACCGACGTCATCAACACCCAGAGTTATCGCGGGTGGGAGGGATCGTTCGAGGCGCTTCCCTTTACCCGCTTTCCGCACCTCGGTCTGGTGGCCGACGCCAGCGGTTACTACCGCAGCGGCTCCTACAAGGTGACGCAATACAATTTTGTCGGCGGCCCGCGCCTGTCCATGACCTTCGGAAAATGGCGCCCCTTCATCCACGCCATGGGCGGAATCCGGCACGCCAACTCCGATAACTTCATTTACAACACGCTCGCCCTTGACTTCGGCGGCGGCGCCGACTACAAGCTTCCCTTCAAGCATTTTTCCTGGCGGCTGCAAGCCGATTACCTGCACAGTCACTACGCCAGCGCCAACCAGGACGACTACCACGCCTCGACCGGAATTGTCTGGCGCTTCTGAAACGGCCCCGCCGAGTATTCTCCTCGTCAACCCATTCGCCGACGTTTGAATCTATGATTGGCGCAAGAATGATTTGCGCAGGAACGATTTGCGCAGGAACGATTGGCGCAGGAACTTTTTCGTTTTGCTCGGGTTCATGAACGCCAGCGAAGGGAGTGTCTTGGTATGCTCAAAGCTATAGGGATCGCCGTGGTCGTCTGTGTTTGTGCGGGATTGGCCACCGCTCAAGCGCCGGCCTCGGGAAACATATTCTTCGGATATTCCTTTGAGAACGCCAGTTCCTCCGCTCTCGACGGCTTGACCCGCCCCAACATGCATGGATGGGAAGGTTCCCTCGAAGGAAAGCTGGCGCCATACATTGGACTGGTCACCGATGTCAGCGGACACTACGGCAATCAGACATTTCTAGAAGCCACGCCAGACGGTCCCACGAACGTGAAAGTGACCGGCCACGAATATGAAGTCCTGTTCGGACCCCGAGTCTCGGTGCCGGTGGGCAGGTTCACCCCCTTTGGCGAGTTCTTCGTGGGCGTCGCGCACATCAGTTCGAACGGATTCTCTCCCACCAAGACTTCGTGGGCCACCGCCCTCGGCGGAGGCCTTGACTATCGCCTGGTTCGCTTCCTCGCTTTGCGCCTGGAAGGCGACTACGTGCGCACGAATTTTTTCAGCACTTCCCAGAACGATATCCGCATCTCGACCGGCATTGTCTTCCGCTTCTGAGCGGCTGAACAACTCTCTCCCGGCTTAGCAGCATCATTAGCCAGTAAGAGAGGGGTCTCCAATGGCCAGGATTGCAGCAATCCTTTTTGCTCTGTTCTCTTTCGCCTCCCCGGCGCTTGCTCAAATACCCACTTCCGGCAACGTTTTTTTCGGCTACTCCTACTACAACACGAATTTCTCCAATATGGGCCGCGCCAATCTCAATGGATGGGAGGGTTCTCTGGAGGGGAAGGTTTTCCCTGGCGTGGGCATCGTGGCCGACTTCAGCGGCCATTACGGCTCCCAGAAATTCACCCCTCCTTCCAATCCCTGTCCCATCGGAGGCCCTTGCCCCTCGGGTTACAACATCCACGTTTATGAGGGTATGTTCGGGCCCCGCTTCTCCGCATCCCTGGGGAAATTTCGCCCCTTCGCCGAATTGGAGTTCGGATTTGGCCACGCCAGCATCAACGGCGTTGTGTCCGACACCTCGTTTGCCACGGCCGCCGGCGGAGGCCTCGACTACCGCATCATCCATCCCATCGCCTGGCGGTTCCAGGGCGACTACGTCTCGACCCACTTGCTCGGCCTGCACCAGAACAACATTCGTCTGTCGACCGGCATTGTCTTCCGCTTCTGAAGCCGGGAATCAAAACCCACTCCACGCAAAACAGGATCCAGCTGGTTGGCTGAATCCTGTTTTTTGTGGCCGGCAAAACTCGTTGGGAAAAAACGCCGAAAGCTAGGCCCGCGGCACGCTGTCCGCTTCCGAAGCCCAGTATTTGTGGTCGCGCAGGAAGTGCCTCTCGTTCCAGAAATTCAACGCGGTCCACAGGAACAGCCAGCCCACCCGCAGGTGGCCCATCTTCTGGAAGCGCCGGTTCGTGGTGTAGACTCCGCCCCGCACGATGGAGAACCGCCTGCGTCCGACCTGCTGGCTCAGGCAGTAGTCTTCGCCGAACGTAATCTGCTCATGAAATCCGCCCAGTTCCCAGAATTTCTTCCGGTCAAACAACATGAACATTCCGGTGGCAAACGGACGGTGCACCCACGAAATGTACTGAAAAAAGTCGTTGCCCACGTAGAACGCCTTGTCGACCCAGCTGCCTACATTGCACACAATGTTGGTGGTCACGCAGTGCAGTTGCCTGCTCTGGGCCCGCTCCACGCAGCGCCGGATCAGCGACGGGTCGGCCAGTTCAATATCCGCATCCAGAAACAGCACGTAGGGAGTATCCGCCTGCGCCGCGCCATGGTTCCGTCCGACGGCGGGCATTCCCCCGCGAATCACGCTCACATTCAAGCGGTCGCGGAAGCTGAGCACGATCTCGGGAGTACCGTCGGTCGAGTTCGCGTCAGCTACTAATACTCTCGTACTCGACATCTTCGAATAGTCCTGATTCGTCAGCGAAGTCAACAAGCGCGGAATCAGCTTCGCTTCGTTCTTCGCCGGAATCACGATCGTCAGCTCGTTCGTGGTAGTCATGAATTTCTACCCCCTGTTCATCAATAGTCAAATAGGTCAGCCGGGAATCGACCCACCCACCAGAATTGTAGTAGTGAATGCCGTCCTGTTCCACGAAAAGGGCCTCGTGGGTATGGCCGCAGAAAATGCGGTCCGCCCCGTGATTCCGCGCGTAGTTCAGCGCCCCCGCCGACACTTTCGGCGACATGCGCAGCCAGCGCGTGTTCAGCCGGTCAATCAGCCGCGCGATCGGCTTGCTCTTAAAGTCCAGTTTCTGCAATTGCAGATACAACGACGTGCCCCACTGGCTCAGCCGCACCCGGTCCACCTGAAAGCCGTCGAACTGGTGACCGTGAATCGCCAGATGCCGTAGCCCGCAATATTCCCAGCTGTAATCCTGGTACACGCGAACCCCGACCAGATGCGACATCACGTCGGTCAGCCCATGATCGTGATTGCCTTCCACCCACACCACCTCAACCTCGCGCTTGGGATTGGAAAGCTTTCGGATATAGCCCAGAAACTTCCAGTGTTCCTTGGTCAGGCGGGCAAAATTGAGGTCGGCAAAGATGTCGCCCAGCAGAATCAGCCGCCGGAACCGGCTCTCCTTCAGCACCCGCGTGGCTTCGCGGGCATGACAGGTTTCTGCACCCAGGTGCAGGTCCGAAAGGATCAGCGTGTTGTACACGTGCGGATCCATACTGTTATCGTTCTAACAGTGGAATGTTACGGCTTGATGAAAGATGCATCAATATTGGTGCATCAGGTAACTAGCAAAGTAACCGGTGGAATCGGGATTCTAAGACCTGCTTAATTCGCCGAGCCACAGGTTTGGTCGTGCGGGTCCGGGTCGGTGCCTGTCTTGAGCGAAGTCGAAGGAACCCGGACAGGCCGAGCCAAGCTCGGCTGCCTGACCCCACCAATGCGTCCCTTCACCATGCTTCACTCCACCAATGCGCACACCACCGTGGAAGAGCGGCGCTTTAGCGCCGCGTAAAGCGCCAACCCAATGTGGGCTTTAGCCCCTGATTACTGCGCCGGCGGCACATACTCCTTCGGCTTGGCCGATCCCTCCCCGAAGAAAAACTGCTCCATCTGCTTTACGATCACTTCCTGATCCTCGCGCCGCGCCGGATTCAGACGATACTCGTTGAGCAGCATCTTGCAATGTTCCACCCACATCCGCCACGCTTCCTGGGATACGTTGTCATACACTTTCTTCCCCAGATCGTTGTCGAACGGCGGCTCCTCGAGCCCCGGCATGTCTTTCTTGAACTTCACGCAGAAAACAGTGTGCGCCATAATTTCCCTCGATCATTGAATGCCTAATCCAGCCAGCGATTCCAAGAAAGTGAATGTAAGAAGCTAGCGAATCTTCATGCTTCGAATCAGCCCGTCGTGAATTTCGTACACATGTTGAACCATCTGATCCACAACGAGCTTCCCACTTTTATCGTAAACCACCTGGTGCACCTCGACCGCGATCCGGCCGTCTGGTTCCGCTGTAAAGCGCTGCGGCTCAACCCTGGGCGCAAGCACTTCGAACTGCCGTCTCCAGTAGTCCCGCACCGCGGCCTTACCGCGTACCCGCCCGCCCTCCATGCCGTTGGGCCAATCCACATCGTCATCCATTACGGCGAGCACCGTCTCGATTTCCCGCCGGTTGAACGCGCCGTATACTCTGCGAAGCAACTCGACCTCAGCCGCAGCGACCTGAAGTTCTGCCATAAACACCCAAAAGATTATCTTACACGGAGATCAATTGTCTGCCCGATCGCGGCACACCCGCCACCACAGCAGCGCCGCGATTCCCCACATCGCCAGCAACGGAATCAGACTGGCCAGCCCGTGCAGTCCGAGCAGTTGACCCAGGTTAAACGCCCCATACTGCCCACTCGATCCCGCTTCGGCCACCGTTAACATCGAGTCGCGGTTGAGCGCCACCTGCCCCGACCAGAACGCCGGCCACACCGAGTGCAGGAAAGGACAGCTATCCTGCATGGCCAGCTGCGAAGTCGTCGCAACCACCATCAGCGCCTCGACCACGCTGCACCCAGCCAATCCAGCCAGCACCGGCCGCCAGGTCGGCGTCGCCCGGTGCCACACGGCGGCCAAGCCGATACACAACAAAGGCACGCACGCCCCGGCGTAGCGCGGACCGAACGACAGCCCTGCTTTCCACCAGTAGAACGACGCATTGAACAGAAAGTAATAGGCCGCAATCATCGCCGCGACCACGGCCGCTGCACGATGGGCCTTTTCCCGAATCAACCACCACAACCCGACCGGAGCCGCCGCCGCGACCGGCGACGCCAGGAACAGCCCGCGCGAACACCCGAACAGCAATTTCAGCAGCCGGTCCGGATGTGGATACGTCAGCCCCATGTACCCTTGCTGCTGCATGAACGAAAATGAATTGGGATCGTAATAAGAATAGCTGGGACGAAACGCCCCAAACGCCGCGTGCAAATATCCCATCAACACCGCCAGGCAAATTCCTGCGCCTACGCCCACGCCTGCCGCAACCCGCCATCGCGCCGACGTCCCGCGCGGCCAGGCCTGCGACAAGCCAAGAAATGCCAGCATCGCAGAAGCCAACGCCGCCGGATACTCCGTAACCGTCGCCCATCCCGCCGCCAGCCCAACCGCCAGCGCCCATAGAAACTCCCCGCGTGCGCCTGTGCTCTCGCTGATTTTCAATGCGGATGCAAACCCAAAAATCAGGCAAGCTCCCACCAGAGCATGCGCCCAGAACAAGCTGGCATAGGCCCATATCGGAGTCCCCAAACACATCGCCAGCGTTCCGAATGCAGCCGCGCCCGACCCGCTGCCGAATCGCAGCCCGAGAAAAAACAGGCACACTCCCGCCAGCGCCGTCGGCAGCGCGACCGCGCCGGCCGTCACCAGGTACGACAACGCAACCTCGCCCCGCGGCGATTCCGGATCAATCCCCACCATCCGCAGCGCAGGCCTCACCGTCAGCGCAACGGGCACGGCCAGAAATACCAGCCCCGGAGCTTTGTCGGAATAATAATGTCCCTTGAAATGTGCCTTGTCCTGCGTGTTCTCCTGGTAGGCATCGATCTGCAGCGTGTGCCGCTCGATCATGGCGCGCAGCAAGTCAAAGCGCGAGTTCTGATTCCATCCCCCGCCTTCATAGAAGTAGATGAACGAGAAAAAAGTGATGACTCCCAGCAGAATCGCGGTGTTGCGATGGGAGGAAGATTTCTCCGTGAGGGGGTTCATTCGGAAAGTGGCAAACTGGATCTGGTGGGCCCACCAGGATTTGAACCTGGAACCAACAGATTATGAGTCTGCTGCTCTAACCGTTGAGCTATAGGCCCGCGAAACCCAATCTAGCATATTCGCGGACCCACAGCGTACGACCCTGACCACGTTGGCCCTATTTTGTGCTCGGCATATTCACGCTCAAAAATCGGAACAGGAATTCGGGGTCTGTCATCGATCCCTCAAGGCTCATACTTGTCTCGGTCACGCAGTCAACATCACTCGGGAAGAAGGCACCTGAAAAAACTACCTGATCACCCCTCCTCATTCGAGAGACGGTGCCGAAGAGCGACGACGACGGATCAATGAGCGTGTGACTCGCATGATCAGAGAAATCATTGTTCCAAGTCTTGACTCGAATATCAGGAGCAAGAGATATTTCGAGAACGCCTTTGCCGTCGCTATTTGACGAGAGCGTATCTATTCGACCGACCCAATCGGAGACAGAAATCTGTCGCAGACTTTGACAGATTGCTATGCGGCGTTCGGATCGAGTCCCGCCCTGCGCCATTTCGTTCGGAGCAGACCTAAATGCAGCCTGCCCTTGCTGAACAGCTAGGATAAATTCCTTCTCGTTCGCAGGGATCGGCACTTCAACTCTTGCAGCAGCCGGAATAGCACTTGGCAATGGTGCCTGTGTCTGCGAAGTGACCGGTGCTGATGTGGGAGCCTGGTTGTCGTCGCACGAGGCAAGCGCAAGAATTGCAACGACGCAAGCAAGTAGAGACGACAAAGTTCTATAGGGGCTCATTTTGCCCTCTCTGCCTCTCTTATCTCCATGCTGTGAGCCGGTGAAAGTCAAGATACTTCGACAAACCCTGCTCCAATCGAGGCATTGCATGTTGCACCTCCGCTCTTGATGGCGGTAATTATCGCATCTTTGAAAGGGCTTCCAACCTTGGACGTGCAACACCTTACCCCTGAACGATGACCAACCCGCCCCGTCCGCCGCTTGTAGAAAACCACGGCCCCTAGACGGCGCAGCAAATGTGCTACCCTCGTCGCTTGCTGTCGATGAGGTGAACGCCATGCTTATGACCAGCGACCAATACAAACAGGCGTTCGGTCTCTCGGAATCTCCGAACGCCGAACGAGCAAAGAATGCATTGAAGGTTTCTCTCGAAATCCGAAAATTCGAGATAGAACTCTACTGGACCCGTGCCGCATATTTTTGGGCTTTCCTTGCCGTGATGCTGGGCGCCTACTTCGCGCTCTTGGCAGAGAAAGAGCCTTCCGAAGAAAGAGCGGAGGCCCGTCTCACCGTTTTATGTCTGGGTATCATCTTTTCAACGGCTTGGTACTTCGTAAATCGGGCGAGTAAGTACTGGCAGGAGAATTGGGAAAACCACCTGGACCTTCTGGAGAACAATGAGAATGGTCCGCTCTATAAGACTATATTGAAGGCCAAGGACCTTTCCTTCTGGAGGTTGTCTGGTCCATACGATTTCTCAGTGTCCAAGCTCAACCAACTCCTGAGCCTCATTGTCGTTGTCCTGTTTGTCCTCCTGTTAGGGAGAACACTCCTCCGTTATTACAAAGTCGGCTTCCCGCTCGACCCTTTTGTGAATATCGTACTTGTCTTAACGCTTCTCGCGGTATGGGCTCTCTGGAAATACGGGCGCACGCGGCAAGCGGCAGTGAAGGAAGTTCAAGCCGAAATGCGGGAAACAAAGATTCTCTGAAAAGCCCGCGGCGGCTTACACTTATCTTTCACTTATCCGTCGAAAAAGCCCAGCATTGTGCAGCGCGACGGAGGGGTCAGGGAAAAGGGGCCAGACCGAAGGGAATTCCCTCCTCGATCTAGCCCCTGACCCCTGACCCCTTAGCCCAACTCCTACTCCTCGGTCCCGAACCGCTTAATATCGTCAGCCGCTTCCGCGATCACAACCGGCTCTTTCCCCTGCACCAGTTCCCGCACCTTCTCCACCACGTCCGGATTCGCCAGGGTCGTAATATCCCCGGTATTCATCCGGTTGGAGATGGAAGCGAGAATGCGGCGCATCAGTTTGCCGGAACGCGTCTTCGGCATGTCCGGGACAATATGGATATGCTTCGGCCGGGCAATCTTGCCAATCATGGTTTCGATCGCCTTGTTGACCTTATCCAGAATCTCCTGGCTCGCCTGGATTCCCGGCTTCAACGCGATATAGACTTCCGGCACGCGGCCCTTGATCTCGTCGACCACGGGCACCACTGCCGCTTCCGCCACCTCCTCAACCGTCAGGCACGCCGACTCGATTTCCTTCGTCCCCAGCCGGTGCCCAGCCACGTTAATCACGTCGTCCACGCGGCCGAGAATGCGGAAATATCCGTCCACGGCTTCCACCGCTCCATCAGCCGCGAAATACGGCCAATCGCGCCAGTTCTTGCTGTTAGGGTCTTTGCAATATTTCCGGTAATACTGGTTGACGAAGCGCTCGCGATCTCCCCAAATCGTCTGCATAATGCCCGGCCACGGATTGCGAATGCAAATATTTCCTGCCTTGCCCGATCCCGCAGCCACGATCTCTCCCATTTCGTCGCGAATCTCCGGAAAAATTCCCGGCATCCCCGGCCCGGCGCTGCCCGGCTTCATCGGATCCAGTGCAGGTTTCGTGCTGCACAGGAAGCCGCCATTTTCCGTCTGCCACCAGGTGTCGACAATCACGGCTTCGCGCTTGCCCACAGTCTCGTAATACCAGCGCCACACCTCAGGCTCGATCGGCTCGCCCACGGTGGTCATGTGCTTGAAGTGGTAGTTGTACTTGGTCGGCTCATCATGCCCAGCCTTGCGCAACATGCGAATTGCCGTCGGCGACGTATGGAAAATGTTCACTCCCAGCCGCTCCGCAATCCGCCACACTCGGCCCGCGTCCGGAAAAGTAGGAACGCCCTCATAGATGACGCTGGTTGCCGCCAGCGCCAGCGGACCATACACAATGTACGAATGCCCCGTGATCCACCCGATGTCGGCCATGCACCAGTACACATCCTCAGGATGAATATCCTGAATGTACTTCGACGTGCCCGTCACGTACGACAAGTAGCCGCCCGTGCGGTGCTGGCATCCCTTGGGCTTGCCCGTGCTGCCGCTGGTGTACATCAGAAATAGCGGCGCTTCCGCATCCATCGGGATCGGCGCCACAATTTCACCCGCGTAGTTGGGCAGGATTTCGTCCACGAAGAAATCGCGGCCCTTCACGAAGGGCGCTGCCGAAGCATTCTGGCCGGCTTGCCGCCTCCACACCAGGACCTTGCTCACCGCATGGCCCTCTTTGCTGGCGACTTCGAGGGCAATGTCGGCGCCCGCTTTGTGGTCGAGCATCTTGCCATTGCGGTAATAGCCGTCCATCGTGATCAGCACGTGGCTGGCGGAGTCCGCGACGCGCGTGCCGCAAGCCTCGCCGCTGAACCCTCCAAACACCACCGAGTGAATCACTCCCAGCCGCGCACAAGCCAGCATGGTGACCGGCAACTCCGGCACCATCGGCATGTGGATGGTCACCCGATCTCCCGCCTTCAGGCCGCAAAAATCCCGCAACAGCGCGGCAAATTCGTTCACCCGCACGTACAGTTCGCGATACGTCACCGATACGGGCGCTTCGTTCTCCGGCTCCGGAACAAAAATTAACGCCGCCTTGTTCTGGTACTTGGCCAGATGCCGGTCGATGCAGTTGTACGAGGCATTGATCTTGCCGCCCACAAACCACTTCCAGAACGGCGGATCGCTGGTGTCGAGCGTCGTATGCCAGTATTGATTCCAACTCAGAAGATCGGCGTATTCCCGGAAGCACTCCGGAAACTTCTCCTCGCTGAAGCGGTTGAGAATATCGGGATCGGTCAGGTTCGCCTGCCCGATGAACTTCGAAGAAGGATAGTAATATTCCTCTTCCCGCCAATGCACTGCGATCTGCGCCTCGCTGGTCTCAACCACTTTCTGTTTCTCACGAATCTCCGCCATATCAATCACCTCTTGGATTTGAAGGAATGTGTGCCGCTTGCAGCCATTTACCGATTACTGCCTTGCTGACTCAAATCGCCGAGCCGCGAGGAATGGGCGCTCCAGCCTGGGCAATCCAGTTTAGAGCGCCTTTTCCGAGAACTACGCCGCCGCCGACGACCTCACTCCAGCGGCCGCTCCTTGCGGCGCCGCCGGGCGCTTCGCTGCCAGTTCCGCCAGCAGGGCAACAAACGCCAGGATTCCAGCGGTGTAAAACGCCATCTGGTAGTTGTGGTATTTGTCGTACATCTGCCCGCCGATCTTGGAACCAAAGTAGCCGGCTACGCCCCACGCGGTAAACAACATCCCGTAGTTGATGCCGGCATTCTTCGTGCCCCAGAAATCGGAAGCGGCGGCGCCATTCACGGATAACTGCGTGCCATAGCACCAGTACACAACAAACACCGCCGCGTAGAGCAGGGCCACGTTGCCGCCGACCAGGTAAAGCACCGGCATGGCAATCATCGAGATCGCGATCATCAGGCGCAGCACGTTCAGCCGGCCCAGCGCATCCGACATCCAGCCCGACAAAATGCGCCCGGAAGCGTTGGCCACCGCGCCGACGACCAGTCCCATCGTGGCCAGCGCCGCGCTCGGTATCCCCACGCTCTTGGCGAAGGGCACGAGCTGGCTGATCACCATCAAACCCGCCAGGGAGCCCAGCGCATAGGCAATCCACATAAAGTAGAACGTCGGTGTGCGCAGCACCTCGCTGGGGCTGAACTCGTACGTGGTTGCTGCCGTCTTGGCTGCCGGCGCCGGTACCCAGCCTGCAGGCTTGTAGCCCGCCGGCGGATTCTTCAGCAGGAACGCGCCAAACACTGTCATAACCAGGAAGATCACTCCCAGAATCTGGAACGTCGTGTGCACGCCATAAGCCGGAATGAGCTTCAGGTTCGCCAGCGGTCCGAAGATCGCCGATCCACCGCCGTATCCGCCCACCGCAAGCCCCACCGCCAGGCCGCGTTTATCGGGAAACCATTTTGCCATGACCGGGATGGGCGTGGCATAACCGAATCCGTTGCCCAGCCCGCCAATCACACCAAAGCACACATAGAGCCAGGTCAGGCTATGCGTGTACGAGCACAGAAAGAAACCCAGGCTGACCAGGATGCCGCCCAGGAGAGAGATCTTGAAAGGCCCGAACTTGTCCTGCAGCCGTCCCGCCACGATAAACGTGAGCGCGAACACTACTACAGCGATGCCGAACACGGTTGAGGTCTGGGCCCGCTTCCAACCAAACTCTTTCTCCAACGGGGCAACGAATATGCTCCACGCATACAGCGTGCCCAGGGCCAGGTTCATCGACATTCCGCCGACCACTCTCCACCAACGACTAATGCCAGGACTGCCGGACTCTATATTTGCGTTCGCCACAGTTATTCTCCTTTGCACAAAAATGAGTTGCGAACCGGGTGACGTCTCGGGCACCCGTGCAAATTAGTTTCCCGATTCGTCAAGCGGCACTGCTCAAGCCAGGCCGGACGTCACCGAACCAATTCCACATCACTAAGAACGTTTTGCCTCACCGCACTTTTTCCAAAACCGCATTCACGGTCAGCTCCGATCCGGATGAGACCGTTAACTGCCGCTTCCATTGCACAAAGCCCGGCAACGAAATCTCCACCGCATGCGTTCCTAAGCTCAAACTGAGAGTGGAGGGCGTGCTGCCGGCGTATTTGCCATCCACGGTGATCTCGGCGCCCGCTGGAGTCGAAGCAAAACTGCACTTCACCGCGTCGGCGATCTTCACTTCGGGTTCCGAAGTCCGCGCGCCCGCCGCCGTCGTCGCGGGACCCGGTTGAATTTGAACTGGCTGAGATGCGGCTGCAGCGACCGCCTCCGATTTCCCCTCACTCCGCTCCGAAACATAGGCGTACAACTGCTGGCGCACTTTCCCGTTGTCATCCACGAAGTAAATGCTGAGGCCGCGCTTCTCTTGCCTGGCATTGAAGCTCTCGCCCTTGGGCAGGGGTGTGCACCTCGACCACTTCGTGTCGACGCTGCAACTCACCCAAAATGGCGGCCGGTCACCTTCCCGGACCAACAGCAGATTGGTGATCTCCGCAGTCTTGCTGTTGTGGCAATAGGCGTCGTAGTTGACCCCGTCGCAGTTTTTCTCGACACCGCTGTTGTCGAGCGTGACCGACCGCGTCTGCGAATCCACAACCGTGATCCGGATGGAGCCGTTCTTTACCGCGGCTCCGGCACACAACGAAAGGCACAACCAGGCCGCCAGCCAGGCCGCGCTTCTACGGTGATTCATGAGGCTCCTCTGAATCCTGCGATTTCCGCTTCACGCCGCTCTGGACTTCCATCTTCCAACCGGCCCCAGATTTGCGGCTACATTGTGCTCCCGGAATGCCTATTCCGCAACCGGTTTCACGCCTTTCCGTATTTTGCGAGGGCGAACTCCCAATGGCGTCCGCCCTCGCATTCCTCCGAATTCAGCCTCACTCTAGAACGTAAAAATGGGCCCGAATTCGCTGCGGTGATCCTGCCACTCGTTGGACGGCTGCCCGGCAATGACGTATAAGGGCAGGCCATCCTGAAAGCGAGTCGCATACACCGACTGCTCAAAGCCAAAGGTAACGTTGGGGTTGAGCTTGTAGTACAGAGTCGCTGCAAACAGCTTGCCCATTGAAAGCGGCAATGGCGCCAAAGTATTGGCGTTCCCGGTTTTGTAGCCAGCATAATGGAGGTCCCACTGGGGTACCTGGTCCTTGCCCATGTGCAGATAGAGTTGCCAGCCTGCGTTGCGGCCTTTCGGATTCGCGTTGAACCACCGCGAGATCGGTAGTCCGAGATTGACGAATCCGCCAAACGTACGGATGGCCCTCTGCGGAGCCACTACGACATTTCCCACCGGGCAAAGAGCGGCGCTCGCGACGTTGACGTTGCAGCCCAGTACCGCTCCACCGGCAGCCACCAGCGGACCGCCATCGAGAGTGGAGAAGCCGGGGTTGTAGCCGGTGAAGGTGGAGTTTGCCCCGCCCACGATGTTGCTCAGCCCGCTTGTGTCCGTGGCAAAGCTGTTGACCTGGCCGGCGAAGAAGAAGCGCAGGTCGCCACCACGATAGGCGCTCACCACCAGGGTGAACCATCGCGTCGGCAGTTGCAGCGCGCCCTGCAGACCATAGATGTTGCTGGACGCCGTAAAGCCGCCCGGGAAGGCAGCCACGTAGTTGGCCGGAGTAAGACCTGCGCCACACGTCAGCACATTCGTGCAATACGACGAGTTGGGAACGACCGAAGTTCGCCGCCCTTCAACTCCGGAAAAAATGATTTGCGCTGGGGCTACGGCTGGCGCTTTGTCCACCTGGAACTGCAACGCCACTCTGCCCTCCAACTCAGGACGTCCCGAGTCGGCGCCTTCGCGCTCGGCCTGTGCGATCTGGCCCTGCAGACCCAGGCTCCCCAGCTTTTCAATCTGGCTGCTGCTCGGCATCATGATGGCAAACGTGGGTGAGAATTTCATATTGCGCGAACCACCCAGCTTCTGCACCAGCCCAAGCTGGAATTGCGGCGATCGCTCGTAGACGTCGCCATACCAGTAGGCCAGCGCTGTCGTTTCTAGAAGATTCGGCAGAGCGCTCGATCCGAACAGCGTCCAGTCCTGCCCGCCCTCGAAGTAAATATCGGTCTTGTCGCTGGCCGCATAATCCAAACGCGCCCAGGCCTGCCGGATGGAGAACATGCTGCTGCGAATCGACGAGACATCGCGGTTGTCCACTTCGCTGAAGTTGCCCTCAAAGTCGCCTTCAAGCCGGCCCGTCAAGGTGATCTTCGGAGAAAGGTCAGCAAACTCAAAGTTGGCTCCGATGCGGCTCCCGCGCGCCTTCAAGTGAAAATTGGGATCCTTCGTGGGACCTGTGCTGAAAACTTGCGGCGTCGCCAGGAACAAGCCCGGAAACGGCATGTCATCGCCGTTAGGATTGCTGGAGTCGTACACGCCAGTGGCTTTCAAGAACCCGTACGGTGTCATCTTCACCGGGCCCATCGAAAAGGCTGCCTTCAGGCCGTCTTTCACCGGAGGATCGACCGGCAACACTCGCAACGGAGCGATCGCCGACACGACCGCCGGAGCCGGCGGCTTGCTCTCTTTCGGCGCCGGTGCCTGGGCTGCCGGTGTCGATACCGCGACTGCAACCGGCGCAGTCGCAGCCGGGGCAGCCGCAACCGGGGAAACTACAGCCGCCGGGTTCGCAGTTCCCGCCGCCGATAGATCTGCCGCGCTCACCACTCCCTTGCGGGCCAGCGCCTCCACCAGCAGTTGAAACTCCGCGTCGGGAGCCGCGTTACGAATCGCGTTGGCTTCGCTCGGCGTCAGCACTCCCTTCATGACCAGCACGCCCAGTAAGGCCGTGACGTTGCCATTCCCTGTGGTCAGGGATGGGTTCGGGTTGGCAGCGGATGCCGGCTGCGCGGCTGAGTTAACCGAGGCTGGGTTACCAGGGGCTGGGTTGGCGGTAGTCTCGGCGGGTTTCTTCGGGTCGGCGGCGTCTTTTGGCCCGGCCAGGGCGGGCGCGACCGATGCGACGGCTAGGAGTGCGCTACAAATCCATTGCTTGAACTTCGGCTGCTGTAACTTAAGCATGATGAAATGTCTCCTTCATGGGAGTAGTTCCGCTTACACGTGCCATCGTGGGCACACGGTCATTTGGTCGTCTTGCAGTCGGAGCGCGGGGCCTTTTTAGCTGACGCGCGACCGGGGTCCCGGTTTGAGACCCAGGGGCCTGACTTCCGAGACTGTTTTTCTCGGACGTAATGGGGAGTCACAGTAGGACAGAAACATTCGCGACGATGTGCGGCCACGCACGGATTGAGGTGATTTACATCACGTGATCCCACTTCAGGAAAACAGCGGCGCTGCGCCGATGCCATCTCCGGCCAGAAAGAAAATCGATAATGTATGCGTTTCGCCGCGTTCCCGCGCGATCGCCGCTCACGCCGGATGTTCGTCTCGCTTCTCTCCGTGCGGGATCACCAGTTTTCCTGCTTGCGCGCCAACACATCGACCTGTGATTTTGGTCACCGCTCGCTAACCCGCCCCGCAGCAGAATCCACACCGTTGCTTCCGAACACTCGTTCCGGAAAAATTCTCCGCCGCTTCCTGAAAGCCAAAGAAGCCGGAGTCGACGCCGGCGACGTCTCACCATGGAAGGTTGAACTTCCCCTACCTTGGAGTAGTCAATGAGTCTAAACACCTGATTGCACCAGTTGATTGCGGCAGCCGTCACTCGACCCTCAGTCTAAGAAGTGGTCTTCAGCATCCCCGAGGAATGTGGAAACTGCCAATCACCGCCGCTTCACGCACATCGTCAAATTCGGGGTGCGCGAATACGAATCAGATGCACGGGGGTGCGCGGACCAGGGTGGTCCGCGCTTTCGTTTGCGGTGAAGGTTAGTGGTTGCGCGTGTTGGCCAGCGCCCGAAGGATGATGCGAGTGTTTTCATTGATGGCACGCCGGATATACATGGTGAGGGCGAAAATAACGACTAGGAAAAACAGATCGACGCGAAGCAACGAATGCAATAGCCCGCCCAGAGTTTCCAGCGGGAACATGTGGACGTGCATCCAGATGAAGGCGACGACGGCGAGAATGCCAAGCACGCCGACGACGATTCGAGAGAAACGTTCCGACCTGTCTGCGGCGGCAAGGGCCTGTTGGACGAAGGCGATTTCGGCGTTCGTATTTTCGAAGTTGGGCTGTTGGGATTCGGGGTTCATACTGGTTTCCTTTCGAGAGTGAGATGTTTGCGAAGTGTCGCGACTCCATAATGGAGACGTGACTTGGCGGTGCCGACAGGAATGTCAAGAATAGCTGCGGTTTCTTCCAGCGAAAGATCGTGCTGGTAGTGAAGAAGGAGGACTGCTCGGCTGGCGGGCGAGACCTGGTCGACAAGAGAGAGGAAGGCGGCATCGGGTGGCCCGCCAAGGTCGGGATTGGGAGTGAAGGTTCCAGGGGGAGAGTCGTCCAGGGGTTGCCAGCGGTGGGCGCGTTTGAGGTGGCTGATGGCGATGCGCGAGGCGATACGGAGAGTCCAGGCTTGGAAGACAGAGGGCTCGCGCAAGAACCGGAGCTTACGGAAAATTTGGATTGAAGTTTCCTGGAGAATGTCGTCGGCGAGATCGGCGCCAGCCAAGTGGGTGATGTAGCGGCGCAGCGGGGCATAGCTGTTACGGAGGAGTTGTTCCAGGGCAGCCCGGTCGCCGGCCTGGGCGAGGAGCACAAGAAGAGTTTGGTCGGAGGGCGAAGGCTCCTTCGGATGCGGTGGGGCTTGCATGTTTGAAAGAGGGACTAAAGGGAGTTAAAGTTCGGTTCCGTCGAAAGAATATGCTAGGCGAGGCAAAACGCGCATCTGCTGTCGCCTGGACGGGACGCATTAGGTGACCGGTGCGCTGAAAAACAAAAGGCGTCCCGTTAGGGACGCCTCAAATCCGACCCCGAAACCCTACACGCCCGCGCTCTTCTGCATCTTCCCCAACTTCGCCAGATCCGCCAGCGACGGCACCGACTCCGGTTGCGTCAACTTCCGCTCCGGCAGCGGAGCTCCGCCCTTGAACGCCTCGACCAACATCTCAATCGCGAGATCGGTGTTCGCACGAATATAAATCGTCGCCGCCAGCGTGCCGTTCCGCACCCACGCCTGGCCGGTCTTGGGCATGCCGTCGCAGCCCGTGATCGGGATCTTCATCCACCGCGCCCGTTCACGTTCGGGGATCTCGCTGAACGCTTTTCTCGCCCCCATCGCCATGCTGTCGTCCTGCGCACCCACCAGGTCCACGTGGCTTTCCTGCGAGGTGCTCAGGCGCAGCCACGAACTCACCGTCTTATACGAACTTTCTTCCGTCCAGTTCGCCCGCATCGTTTTCACTTGAATGTTGGCGGGCTTGCTTTTCAGCATCCCAGCCGTCCGTTCTTTCGCCGCGGAGCTGTTCGCCGGTCCCTCGATATACAGAATCGATCCGCCATTCGGCAGCAGCGCCCCAAATTGCTGCCCCTGAATCTTGCCCACTTCCTCATGATCGGAACTGATGGCAAACACCGGAACCTTGAAAGCCCGCTTCAGCTCCAGAATGTAATCCGCTTCATGATTCAGCACCACCCATCCAATCCCCGCCGCCACCGCCGCCCGCGCCACCTGCGGGAATGCCGTGCCACCCGCGGGTTCGAATATGATTGCGCCGGGACGCGCCTCCGCAGCAGCCTGCACGTAATGCAGCAACTGCTGGCTCTGCGTAAGCGCATCATTGTTAGCGTGAATGATTTTCGCCTCCACGCCCAACCGCCGCGCGGCCTTTTCCGCCACTGCAGCCTGCTCCTGCTGATAGTCGTTGTCGTCGTTGGTCAGGGACACCACGAAGCTGAGTCGTTTCATTGAATGGAGCCTATTTCCGGATCATAGGACTTGCATCCCGATCACAAAAGTAACCATAGTCACTATGCCAAAGGAGGCACGCGCAGACGGAAGATGTTGGAAGAGAATAGAGGGCTAAGAAGAATAGACGGGCTAGATAATATGTCAGGCGCCGGCCGGAGCGCCTTTGGCCGATTCGCCCAGAAAACATTTCAGATTGGCGTCGAGGCTGTCCCGGCTGGTATCGGACAATTCGACGAAGCGGAAAGGCTGCATCCACCCCTGCGTTGCCCACATGGGAAACAGCATCTGCGCTTTGTTGCGAATGGTTGCCCCGTGAATGTGAAAAATCAATTCGACTTCCAGCTTCTCGTCGAGCGGCTTTTCCAGATGGATGACTCCGCCCGAAATCGAAAGCTGATGGAACGCCGCCCGCACCAACCGCTTGTTCGGCAACCGCACCAGCACCAGCACCGACCCGCGCAGCTTCACCCGAAACGGGCGATCGCTCACTTTATTTTCATTGCCCGAAACAAATGGCGCCGTCGAATTGACCTGTTCTGACATATGCTTACTCAGAGTATGGCAGCGCGCACGGAATTGACGAGTTACGAAAGAACAAGACCGACTCGATTTGCTCCGTAGAGACGCAGCTTGCTGCGTCTTGCTCGCCTCGAAAACTCGCAGCTCGGACTATCGCAGCCTTACTTGCGCCCGGGATGCGCTTCGCCGCCTTCCGAAGCCAGATTGTAGGGCCAGACTTTCTTGTTCACCGCGAGCGCCGGAGCACTGGCCGGAGCCGATTTCGCGGGGCTGGGCACGGGATAGTTCAGCGCCGCGAGATTCCAGTCGTCCGGTGGATTGGAAATCCCCCAAACATTTCCGTGCGTATAAAGAGAAGCCCCGATCAGAAAATGTTTACCGTCGTTGCCCAGCGGCAAACAGTTCACCACGCGCGCTGTCACGCTGCCTGCGCCGGGAAGATTGCTCAGCAGGATGGGCGTTTCCGGCTGCAGCGCCTGTGAAGTTTGAAAGCCGCATCCCTGCGCGCTCACGATCAGCACCACACACTTGTCGGCAAACGGCCGCATCCGGTCCAGACTGGCCACGCTCACCGGAATCTCCACCCGGACTCGCGTGCTGCGTCGCGTCGTATTCTGTATTAGAACTTCCATGGAATTGTCCGCCCGCAATCCAGAAATCCTGCATTCCGGGCCAAGCCGCTCCCTAAAGTTATTAGCTGTTTGTTATTTTGACAGACTTGCACCTCAGTTCAATGATGACCGAGGTAACTCGAAAACCGCACTCCCGATCACAAGCGTTCCATTCCAGCCACGCCAAATAAAAGCCGGCCGAGTAAAGCCTGGCAGAATAAACCCCAGCCGATCAAAGTCCGTCCAATCACAACCTGGCATTGCCCCGCGCCCGCCGGACCCCGGCTCGTAGTCCCTCAGCCACCGCCTCTTCGTAGCCATATCGTTTCATCGCGTCCATCGTGGCCGCCGCCGTCCCGCCCGGCGTCGCCGATTCACGCAGCAACTCGGTGAGCGTTTGCCCGCTCTCCCTCCAATAAAGAATCGCCTCCGCCAACGCATGCGCCCCCGCCGTGAGAGCCGTCTTCCGATCGAGTCCCGCAGCCTCCGCCGCCGCTGCCAACGTGGCCAGCGCGTGATAGCCGTGGCTGGGCGAGTAAGTAACGCAGAAAGCGTCGAACCGGCTTTCGGGAATCTCCACTACCGGCCCAACCAACTCAAAGAACTCCCGCACTGGACTGCGATCCGCCCGCGAAACGCCGCGTTCGTAAGTCACCGCCGTTAGCCCATGTCCAATCCGGCAGACCGGACTCGGCATAGCCCGCGCCCAGCGCACGCCCGCACCAAGCCCCGCCCGCAGTTTCTTCAGCGGAATTCCCGCCGCCAGGCTGACGCACAACTTCGGCGCGCCCGCCCCGCACGCCGCAACCTCCTCCAGCAACTCCGCCACCGACCCCGGCCGCACCGCCACAATCAGCATCTCGGCCCGCAGCTTCTCTGCTCGAAGCATCGCCGACTTCAAATCCCGCGCCGCCTCAACCCGAAACTCCCGCCGCAGCGCCCGCACCTTCCCCGGATTCCGGTCATGCACCACGATCGGCCGTCTATCCCCCGCCAGCCGCAACCCCGCGATCAGCGCCGCAGTAATCCGCCCTCCGCCCAGAAACACCGTAGCTTTTTGATTAGTCATGCTGAGCAACCCGCCGCCCATACAACCGTGAAGAAGCGAACGCCGACGCGTCGAACACGGCCCCAGTACAACTGTGGAAGAGCGGCCCTTCAGAGCCTGCCCTGAGCTTGCCGAAGGGGCCGCGTCAGCGTCCCATAATGAGCAGGCCTTTAGCCCCCGAGCCCCTCACCGGCTGGCCAACCCTCCCGCCGTCTCTCCCCCATCCATCGTGAACACCTGCCCCGTAGCGAACGCCGCATCCTCCGACGCCAGATACGCAAACAGCCCCGCAATCTCCTCCGGCGTGGCATGCCGCCCCAGCGGGATCTTCGCATTCACCTCCGCCAGCATCGCGTCCGAATACTCCGCCCGCTGCATCGGCGTCAGCACGTATCCCGGAGCCACCGCGCACACCCGCACCCGCGGCGCCAGCTCCAGCGCCATCGACCGCGTCAGCTCAATCACTCCCGCCTTGGTCGCGTTGTAGTCCGCGTAATACGGATATCCCATCACCCCATTAGTCGACGCCGTCTGCAAAATCACTCCGCTGCTGGGCTGAGAAGAAGAAGCGTTAGCAGAGGAAGCCTCGCCCGAGAACCGCTCCCACATGTGCCGCGCCGCCGTCTGCGCCACATAAAACACGCCCGTCAGATTCACCGCGATCACCCGATCCCACTCCTCCGGAGTGATATCAAGAAACTTGTGCCGGATGCTGATCCCCGCATTGTTGATCACCACATCCACGCCATCCATCAGCCGAATCGCCTCCGCAAACGCCGCCTCCACCTGCATCAGGTCAGTGACGTCGGCAATGATGGCCGCCAGGACGCCCGCCGGCACGTTCGCTTCATCGATCGCAAGCACCTCGTGCTTGATGCGTTCGCATGCCGCGGCGTCGCGATCGAGCACGCACACCCGTGATCCCTCTTCGAGGAAGCGGGCCGCCGTTGCCGCGCCGATGCCGCTGGCGCCGCCGGTGATCAGGACGCGCTTGTCTTTTAAACCCTTCATTCCGCCCACCCTGGCATGCGGTCTCCGTAAGCCTATGGAAAGAAACGAACTGATTATCTCAGACGGGTGGGGGATGGGCGAAGTGTTCCTGCAGGAACATATCTGCAGTTTGTGAATAATGTTCCTGCAGGAACATTTTGATGTACGGATGTGTATGTACATATTTATGCATAAAATGTAAGTGGCTTTAGATTGTTGCGGTTGCGGGCGGGCTGTCTTCCCGTTGGAATGGGTTGCGGAATGGCGGAGGGGCGAAATTGGCCGTCCGAGGCGTATCGTTTTGAGACATCCCGAATCGGAACGAATTGGAAAATAAACGACCGGGAAGGGTGCGACTTCAAGTCGCACCGCATTAGGCTGCCTAAGGACCTCGGCTTCAGCCGCTGAGGCCTGGTGACATGAAACCAACCAGATTGATCTCTCCTCCGGGAACCTATTCGTGACATTCTCAACTTTTCAGCGTAGACGATTCTTCATCGTCGAAACGTACGCCAGGCTTTTCCTCAAAACTCTTTATGGCTATCGCAGGCAGAGACGCTTCCAGTTGCACGCGTTTGTGCTGATGCCCGACCACGTCCATCTCCTGCTTACGCCTGCGATTGACATTACGCTGGAGCGCGCGATGCAACTCATCAAGGGAGGTGGGCGCTTAATCGGCACGACTATAAGTCGTGCCCTTCCCGGTCGTGCAGCCGCACAGAAATGGAAAGTGGATGGCTTCGCACGATGCCCACGCGGATCGCGTTCGCTGCCGCCGCTACTTTCCTGGGGCTCAACGGCTCCTTCCTCGAAGTCGATGCGGTGGAGGGGAACGAGTTCATCTACGGGTCGATAGGCCGGGGCGAATTTCGGTTTGCGAAGATTCTTCAGTGGGTGCGGGGCACGTGCGGGCGGTTCTGTAGGTTTCCTGGGATTTCGAGATTTGCGGCTTGCGGCGAATAAACGGCGAATATGTTACGATTGTGGTTCCTCTCCCTTGAAATTGTCCCACCCATAATTAGCTTCGAAGAAGTCGGTGGAATAGAGTAATTAGGACAAAATGGCGACCAAGACGAAGATCGAGTGGACGGACGCAACCTGGAACCCGGTTCGTGGCTGCACGAAGATCAGTCCCGGCTGTAAGCATTGTTACGCTGAGACCTTCGCTGAACGATTTCGAGGAGTGGAAGGCCACCCATATGAACGCGGTTTTGATCTGAGGCTTGTTCCCGAAAAACTCCTCGAGCCATTCTCGTGGACCGCTCCAAGCATGGTGTTCGTAAACTCGATGAGCGATCTTTTCCATGAAGACGTTCCGGATAGCTATATCGCGCAGGTTGCTCGCGTCATGATGGAGGCGAATTGGCACACCTATCAAGTCTTGACTAAGCGGTCCGAACGACTAATGAACATGCTAAATGGCGTTCTTAGGTTCGCAACCGACACGCGTCACATTTGGTGGGGGGTAAGTGTCGAGGACAAAAAATACGGAAAGCCGCGGATTGAACATATTAGACGAACCTCAGCACGAGTTAAGTTTCTTTCAGTTGAGCCACTACTAGAGGACTTGGAGTTTGTGGACCTTTCTGATATTGATTGGGTGATCGTAGGAGGCGAGAGCGGTCCCGGCGCGCGCCCGATGAAGGAGGAGTGGGTCTGCGATTTACTTCGCTGCTGCCGTCAGTACAAGGTTCCTTTCTTCTTCAAGCAATGGGGAGGAGTGCAGAAAAAAAAAGCCGGACGAGAGCTCAAGGGTCAAACATATGATGAGTTCCCGTTTACGGTTGGGGAGACGATTCCGGACCGGGTAGTGCGGCGACAGATTGCCTCAGACTTGGAGGCGCAATTCAAGGCACATGAAACCCTCAGACTCACCTGCGAAGAAAACGGAATCAGACCAACCCGATCAGCCTCTATTTCCCGATCTACCGCCTAGCAGCAAGACGAAGCCTCGCCGGTACGGACGGATTCGCAACCCGATCTGGTCCGAACACAAAGCCAAGTTCATTCAGCAATACCTCCGGATATTCGTTCAAATCACAAAACACGGCGCCTACATAGACGGCTTTGCTGGTCCGCAAAACGAGGGGCAGCCCGACGCGTGGTCGGCAGAGCAAGTTTTGAAGAGCGAGCCTAAGTGGCTTAGGCACTTCTTTCTTTGTGAGAAAGGCGTAAAAGGCCTCGCTGCGTTGCGGAGGCTGAAGAAATCCCAACCCGAGCGAGATAAGAGAGGCAAGAAGATTTATCGGAACATCGAAATCTGGCCGGGTGATTTCAACAAGAGCGTGGTCGAGATCCTGAAAGGCGGCAAGATCACTCAGAAAGAGGCAACGTTCTGCTTGCTCGACCAGCGAATGTTCGAGTGCCATTGGGAGACAGTAAGGAAGTTGGCGGCTTACAAAATTTCTCCCAACAACAAGATCGAGGTCCTGTATTTCCTGGGAGTCGGATGGCTGCATAGATCGCTTTCAGGAATCCGCTATACGGACACGATGGACAAGTGGTGGGGACGGAAAGACTGGCAGCGGTTGAAAGGAATGAAGCACATCGACATCGCCGATCTCGTGCGCGATAGATTCGAGAAGGAGTTAAAGTATCGGTTCGCTGCTGCTTATCCCATCTACGATAAGGAAAAGGGGAACAGAGTCATGTACTACATGATCCACGCGTCGGATCACGAGGAGGCGCCGATGCTGATGGTACGAGCGCATCACAAGGCAGTTAGGTCTCTGCCGAAAGAGGTTCAACAGCCGATCCGATTCCCCGATAACACTTAGATGGGTTTTCCGCGGAAGAAGTAGACCAGTTCGATGATGAGGATGACGACCACCATCAGTTCGAGGATGAAGGCGCGGGACTGGTTGAACTGCTCGACCATGAAGCGGTAGAGGTCTTCGGCGGTCTGCAGCTTTTCTTTGACCAGGTCTTTGTAGTCGGGGACGCCGACCTTGGCCGCGCACAGTTTGTAGAGGCGCGCGGAGAACATGTCGCTGAGGAACTTGATGGCGTTGTCGGCGCGTTCGGTGAGTTCGTTCACGTCGAGCAGCACGGTGTGCAGCTTGGAGGCGGCGCGCGCCGTCCGCCAGCGTCCCCACAGTCCGGTGCCGCCGGCGTCGAGGAAGTCGTAGACGTTTTCGAGCTCCTTGGTCAGCAGCTCGTCGTAGTGGCGGAACTCGAGCAGCTGCGAGTTGGCGTACTGCAGCAGCTGGATGGCGGTCTCGGCGCCAGCCTGGGTGTCATAGATGAACGCCGCGTTCCATCCGATCACGGCCAGGTCGTTGGGATAGTAAGAGATCCGCGACTGCAGAATCTCCTGCCGCTCGCCCTCGGAGAGCATCGACATCTCGCCGCGGACGACCTGGGCGATCTGATCTCCCTGGACGGCGAGCAGGTCGTTGGCCGAGGGCGCGCCGTCAATGTCGCGCACGTGGAAGATGAAGTAGTCTTCCTGCAGCCACTCGCCGGTATAGGGTTTCACGAGAGCCGGCGCGGCGCGCTCGAGCTTCTGTTTGACCACGCGCGAGGCGAGCTTTTCGAAGTTGATGTCGGACGTCCAGCGGCAGGAGAGCTCGACCAGCTTGTCCCAGTCGCCGGAAAACGGGAGCTCGAAGACCAGGCTGACGACGCCGTAATCGTAGTACTTGATCTGGCCCTCAAGGCGTTCGCCGCTGTCGAGGATGAGCGGGTCCAGCGTCTCCTCGACGGGAGGACGCTGGTAGCGAACGTATCCGGGAGCTTGATGCTTGAAGCTGGCCTCTGTGGTGCGGGCGCCGAAGATCTTGCGCAGCTCGTCGAGACGAATCTCCTCGCATACGTCGAACTGGATCAGAACCAGGACCGACCCGCGGAGGGGCGCCGCGGCCGACAACTGGGACGATGGAGCGTACGCCGGGGCCGAGTCGGCGGGGTCGCCGTTGACCAGCGTGGTGAGTCCGGTAGTGAGTTCGCGATCCATAAGCAAGGCGACAGCAGGGGCCCCGGAAGGCGGAAGAGGCGCCTGAGACTGATTCTATTGTCCCAGAAAGCGGGGAAATGGGCTATAGGGGAGCTTAGCCTGGAGCTAACATTGATCGTAAGTAGATGATAAATCAGCGGCTTCTGGCGAATCGCCATAGGAGCAATGTGCCTGCGGCCAGGGCTCCGAGGCCTAGTCCGGCGCGCTGCATGGAGGAGCGGATGTCGGCGTCGCGCTGGCGAACGAGCGAGGATTCCGGGTAGGGATCGTCTGTATTCTGGGCGGGAGATTCGAGCGCCATCTGCAGGACTTCGGCTAAGTGGAGGGCGTGGCGGCCGGTGCCTTGGGCGATCTGCTCGCGGCAGCTGAATCCGTCGGCGATGATGAGCCAGTCGGGCGGGGTGTGGCGGACGGCGGGGAGAAGCTCGAGTTCTCCGATGGCGGCGGAGATTTCGTATTTGTCGTCGTGGAATCCGAATGAGCCAGCCATGCCGCAGCATCCGGGGGCGGGAGACTGAAAGTCGATGCCGATGCGGCGGAGGAGCGATTCTTCGGCGGTCATCTTCATGATGGATTTGTGATGGCAGTGGCCGTGGAGAAGGGCTTTGCGCGGGAATTGCGGCAGAGGGGCGTTGCCGGAGTTGCGATCGAGGAATTCGCTGAGCAGGAACGTCTGTTGGCTAAGGGCGTGGGCGCGCTCATCGTGAGGGAAGAGGTTGAGGAGTTCATCGCGGAAGACGGCGACGCAGCTGGGCTCGAGTCCGACGATAGGGATTCCAGCTTCGATCTCGGGGGAGAGTTCGTCGAGGATATTGAGGAGAAGATATTCGGCGCGGTCGAGCATGCCGAAGTCGTAGAGGGGACGGCCGCAGCAGAGGTTGGCTTGCGGGAGGAGGACGTGGTATCCGGCGGCTTCCAGGACTGCGACGGCGGCGCGGGCGGTTGAGGGTTGAAAGTAGTTGTTGAAGGTGTCGGGCCAGAGGAGAACCTCAGGGGCTGACGCCCTGTTTTTTTCGCGAGGCTGACGCGGCCCCTTCGGCAAGCTCAGGGCAGGCTCTGAAGGGCCGCTCTTCCACGGCGTTGCAGACGTCACGGGAGAGTCCGGCGAATGGTGCCAGTGCATCGAGGCTCGCTGCGCGTCGCGGGGCGGACGAATGCGTCCGCCCCTACGTGAGTTGGTTTCGTGGGTGCGGTGGAACCATGATTTGAAAGTTTCCGGGGCGAAGGCGGGGATGGTGCGCTGCTGCGGAATTCCGGCTAGCAGTTTGGCGATGTCGCGCAGGAACGGGAGTTGCGTCGTTAGATTCACGAGGCCGGGGACGTTCGACGCCAGGCGCGCCCAGAGGTCGATGTTGCCGAAGGCGTAGGCGCTGAGTGGGCGCAGGCGGCCTTCGTAGTAGTGCGAGAGAAATTCGGCTTTATACGTTGCGACGTCGACGCCGACCGGGCAATCGCTCTTGCATCCCTTGCAGGCGAGGCAGAGATCGAGGGACTGCTTGACTTCGTCGCTGCGCCAGCCATCGCGAATGATCGCATCTTCTCGCGCTGGACCTTGAGTCATTTCCCAGAGCAGGTGAGCGCGGCCGCGAGTGGAATGTTCTTCCTCGTGCGTGGCGCGCCAACTGGGGCACATGACGCCGCCGTCGTCACCACGGCCTTCGCGGCGGCATTTGCCGACGCCTACGCAGCGCAGCGTGGCGGATGAAAGGCTGCCATGATCGTCGGGAAACTGAAAATGCGTCAGCGGCTCCCAGGGAGCGTAGTTGGGACCGAGGCGGAGGTTTTCGTCGAGCTTGTAGGGCGTCTTCTCAGGCAAACCAATCAGCTTGCCGGGATTCATCTTCCAGTCGGGATCCCATGCGGACTTGAACTGACGGAAGGCCTGCATTAGTTCCGGGCCGAACATTTTCGGAAGGAGTTCGGCGCGGGCTTGTCCGTCGCCGTGTTCGCCGGAGAGCGAGCCGCCGTAGCCGACGACGAGGTCGGCAGCCTCTTCAATAAACTTGCGGAATTTGGCGATACCAGCTTTCGATTGCAGATCGAAGTTGAGCCGGGTGTGGACGCAGGCATGGCCGAAGTGGCCGTAGAGCGAGCCTTTGTAGTTGAACGCGGCCATGAGTTGGCGCAGGTCGCGGAGATAGCCGCCGAGTTTTTCGGGAGCGACGGCGGCGTCTTCCCATCCCTCCCAGTTGAGCGGCTCGCCGGGGACATGCGAAGTGACGCCGAGGCTGGCTTCGCGAATCTCCCAGATGTGCTTGGCTTGCTGGCCGGAGTAGAGACGCGTGTTGGGCGGTGTGCCGCTGCGGTTGAGCGCTTGGACGAGGCCGTGAGCTTGCGATTCGGCTTCTTGCATTGTCTGGCCGCCGAACTCGACCATGAGCCAGCCTCCGCCTTCGGGGAGCAAGGCGAGTCCTTCGGAGTTGATGCCTTTGGTGCGCGTGTAATAGACCAGGAGATTGTCGAAGCCTTCGAGGCCGATGGGCCGGTGCTCCATGATTTCGGGAATGTGGTCGGCGCATTGATAAATGTCGGGATAAGCCACGACCAGAAGAACGCGCTCGGGAGGACTTTCGACGAGGCGGCAGGTCGCTTCGAGAACGGTCGCGCAGGTTCCCTCCGAGCCGACGAGAGAGCGCGCAATGTGGAAGCCATTTTCTGGAAGCAGGTAATTCAGGTTATAGCCGGAGACACGGCGGGGGATGTTGGGGAATTTTTGGCGGATGAGGTTGGCGTAGGTTCCGGCGATTTGCTTTAGCGCATCGTGGATTTGGTACACGCGAAGTGCGCTGCGGCCCGATACTTCCGGGCCGCCTGGACGGACGAATGCGTCCGTCCCCACACGAGCTGTGGTGGCCCCAGGCGCTTGAATAACATTCTGGCCGACCTTCATGCGGACGCCGTCGTAGGTGACGATTTCCAGCGCTGCGATGTTGTCGTCGGTTTTGCCGGCCATGACGGAGTGGACGCCGCAGGAATTGTTGCCGATCATGCCGCCGATGGTGCAACGGTCGTGGGTGGCGGGATCGGGGGCGAAGGTGAGGTGATGTTTTTCGGCGGCGTCGCGGAGATGGTCGAGCACGACGCCGGGCTGCACGCGGGCGATGCGGCGCGCGGGATCGATTTCAAGGATGCGCGCCATGTACTTGGAAAAATCCAGCACGACGGCGACATTACAGCATTGTCCGGCGAGCGAGGTGCCGCCGCCGCGGCAGAGCAAGGGCGCGCCGAACTCGCGGCACGTGGAAATCGCGGCGAGTACGTCATCGGTGTCGTGGGGAAGAACGACGCCGATGGGGACCTGACGGTAGTTGGAGCCGTCGGTCGAGTATAGGGCGCGGCTGCCGGGGTCGAAGCGAACTTCGCCACGAATGTTAGAGCGGAGAGCCTGGGCCAGGCCAGAGGCGTCGGTGCGAGAGGACCGCGGGGCCGGTACGGAATCTGCCGCTCTGTCTGGCATGGGCGGGCTTTCTTAGTTAGTCTTCTTGCTCACGTTGGCGATCACGAGTTTTGTCGTGTCGCCACTGGCCTGGACGGTGATGGTGATCATGTTCTGCTGGTCACCGGACATGATGGTGCAGTGATTTTGATCGGAAGTCGTCATGGTGGAAGAGGGAAATTTGGCTTTGTAGAAGTCACAGACTTTGTCCACAGAATCGCTGATTTCGAAAGTGGCGGTGACGGTGCGCATGTTGCCGAACGTCATGGTGGCGGTACCGTTTTTCTGTGCCTGGGCTCCGGGATAGACCTCAACGCCAAGGTCTTTGGCGGCCTGCTCGGGATCCTTGTTGGTTTCCATCGACCCGAAAGGAGTTTCGACTTTCATCTGATCGCCGTGTTGGGTGACGTGGGCGCTCTTGGCGATGCGATATCCGATGAATCCGACCGTGGCAATGCCGAGAATTCCGAGGCCGATGATGACGGCGACGATGATCAGAATAATCTTGAGAGCGCTGCTGCCGCCCTTGGACGGCGGAGGGGCCAGGGGGGCGGGAGGAGCGGTTGCGGTCACACCCGGAACAGCGGGGCCGGCGGGGACGGCGGCGCCGCACTTGTTGCAGAATTTTGTTCCATCATTCAGAGTTGCGCCGCAGGAATTGCAGAATGCCATAAGTCACCTCGTGGACCGCGATGATACAACTCGACGCGCGAGTATACCGCAGATTGAACTCGAAACGGAGGCGCTTTCTGTTCTTGGAGTCCGCGGGAACAGCAGGTCCCTCCACTCCGCTTCCTATTCCTTAGCGGAATAGGAAGCTCCGGTCGGGATGACAGTTTGTTGTGGGTTTACGGCAGCTTCAGGGTCGCTTTAACTCCAGAGGCGCGTGCCGTAGTCCGCCATGGAGAGTGCGAGAAGAAGAAAGAGGAAGAATACGGTGGAGATGACGACCAGCTTGAGGAGCTTTTCGTGTGCGCCTCTGAGGTGCATAAAGAAGAGGGCGACGAGCAGGGCTTTGGTGGTGGCGATGATGAGGGCGACGGCAGCGTTGAAAACTCCGAGGTCGATTTTTGCGACTTCGTAGGTGAGGAAGGTCCCGACGAGGAGTGCGATCCAGACGCCGAAGTAGGTTGGTAGGGGAGAAGATTTGGAATGATCAGACATGATGGGCCTCAAGCTTGGGCGGTGTGCCGACGGTTCTGATAAGCGGGAGATCCTTCGCTACGGAAGAACGGCTCCGCTCAGGATGACAACGGATCGGATGATGGCAGGGCCTTGGATGACGCCGATTCGGGTTTGTAGTTATGAGATTCATTTGCAACACATCACCGGTGACGGTCGATCAGGTAGAGCAAGGGAAACAGGTAAATCCACACGATGTCGACGAAGTGCCAGTACAGGCCGCCGATTTCGAGTGGGGTGTGATACTCGGGCGTGAAGCGGCTTTTCCAGGCCATCCAGAGAAGCCAGGCGAAAATGCCGAGCCCGATAATCATGTGCAGGGCGTGCAACCCGGTCATGATGAAGTAAAGAGCAAAGAAAATCTGGGCGTGCTGGGGATTGGCGTACTGACCGGGATGACCGGGAATCTCCTCGTGAAAACTGAAGGACGCGCCGGGGACGTGATGCTCATCGAACTTGTCTTTGTATTCGATCCCTTTGATGCCGAGGAAGGCGCATCCGAAAACCATGGTGAGCGCGAGCATGGCGAGCAGAAGTCCGCGCTGCGAAGTTTGCGCGGCCCAGATGGCGAGCACGACAGTTAAGCTGCTGCAGATGAGGACCGCGGTGTTGATCGCGCCCATCCTGACATTGATCGAGGAACTGGCGGCGGCGAAGTCTCCGAAGTACCATCCGCGGTAGATCAGGTAGGCGCAGAACAGGCCGCCGAAAAACATGACTTCGGTCGCGAGGAAAATCCACATGCCGAGGCTGGCGGAGTCGCGCTGCTGCTCTTCGGTGGCGAAGTGGTGCAGGAGAGCGGGATTGTGAGCTTCAGCGTGAGCTTGACTGGGAACCGCTGTTGCTGGGCTATCCGACACTGGGAGCCTCCTCGTCGGGGTGAGCGTCGAGTTCCTCGTAGTTATAAGCCTCCCAAGTCACAACGGGCTCTTCCTCAAAGTTGTAGGTGGTGGGCGGAGATTGCGTCTTCCACTCGAGGCCTGCGGCGTTCCACGGATTGTCGGGCGCGGGTTTGCCGTAACGCATCGACCACAGGAAGTAAACCATGGGCAGCAGGTAACCAATGCCGAGCACGGTCGCGCCAGCGGTCGAAAGAACGTTGAGCACCTGGAACTCCGGCGGATATTGATAATAGCGGCGCGGCATGCCGACGTAACCGAGAATGAATTGCGGGAAGAAGGTCAGGTTGAAGCCGATAAAGACGATCAGGGCAGCGAGCCGAGCCCAGCCCTCGGGATAGAGCTTGCCGGAAATTTTCGGCCACCAGAAATGCATTCCGCCGAGATAACCCATGAGCGCGCCGCCGACCATGATGTAGTGGAAGTGGGCGACGACGAAATAAGTGTCGGTGACGTGGACGTCGATGCCGAGACAGGCGAGGAAGAGGCCGGTCAGGCCGCCGATGGTGAACAGGCCGAGGAAGCCGAAAGCGTAGAGCATGGGCGCGTCGTAGCGGATGGAACCTTTGTAGAGAGTTGCGGTCCAGTTGAAGACTTTGACGGCGGAGGGCACGGCGACCGAGTAACTGAGCAGCGAGAACATGAGCGCGGCATAGACCGAGATGCCGGCGACGAACATATGGTGCGCCCAGACCAGGAATCCGAAGACGGCGATGGAGATGGAGGAGATCGCCACGAAGGTGTAGCCGAAGATGCGCTTGCGCGAGAAGCAGGCAATGATCTCGCTGACGATGCCCATGGAGGGCAGAATCATGATGTAGACGGCGGGATGCGAGTAGAACCAGAACAGATGCTGGAAGAGAAGAGGATCGCCGCCGAGTTTGGGATCGAAGATGCCGAGATGCAGAGTGCGTTCGACTGCGACCAGAACGATGGTGATGGCGACGACGGGCGTTCCGAGAATCTGGATGATGCTGGTGGCATAGTGCGCCCAGATAAACAGCGGCAGACGCGACCAGGTCATTCCCGGCGCGCGCATGCGGTGGATGGTCACGACGAAATTCAGGCCGGTGACGATGGAGGAAAATCCGGTGATGAAGATGGCGAGTCCGGCCTCGACAATTTTGGTGTTGGTGAAGGCCGTGCTGAAGGGCGTGTAGAAGGTCCAGCCAGTGTCGACGCCGCCGGTGAGCATGCAGTGCAGCATCAAGATGCCGCCGATAATGTAGAGATACCAGCTCAGCAGGTTGATGCGGGGGAAGGCGAGATCCTTGGCGCCGATCATCATGGGCACGAGGAAGTTGCCGAGTACGGCGGGAATCGACGGGATCAGGAAGAAGAAGATCATCACCATGCCGTGCATGGTGAAAAGTTTGTTATAGGTATCGGCCTGGACGAGGTCGCCGGCTGGCGTGAGCAGTTCGAGGCGGATGAGCAGCGCGAAGAATCCACCGATGAAAAAGAAGAACGTGATCGACATCAGGTAGAGAAGCGAGATGCGCTTGTGGTCCGTGGTCAAGAGCCACGAGCCGACGCCGTAGTGCTTGTTGAGGTAATTCTCGCGCTCGATCGGTTGAGCGGGGGGCGGAACTGTTGCGGTAGCCATACTTTATTGCACCTGACTTCCTGCGGGTTTGGCCTTGTCTTGCTCTTGATTTTGCGGTGCGGCGGCTGCGGTTTTCGTTCCGGCTGCTACCGGCTGAGACAGCGATTTCACATACGCCACCAGCGCGTTCAATTGCTCTTCACTGATCAGGCCCTGGAACGTGGGCATGATCGGTTGGAATCCCTTGACCCGCTTCGCGCCCGGATCGAGGATGCACTCCCGAACGTAATTTTCGTCGGCGGTGACGGTGCGTCCGTCCTCGAGTTGCACCGGCTTGCCGAAAACTCCCTGCAGGTTGGGGCCGCGGCCCTGGGCATCCATGCGATGGCAGGTGACGCAGCCGAGTTCGGCGAATATTTTTCCTCCCGTGGCAGAGAGCGGGCCGGTAGTGCCGCCGCTCATCCAGGCTTCGTACTGCGCGGGCTCCTGCACGACGATCGAACCGATCATGCCGGAGTGTTGCGTGCCGCAGTATTCAGCGCAGAAGAGATGATACGTGCCAGGCTTGGTGGCGCGGAACCACGCGACCGTGTAACGGCCGGGGAGCACGTCCTGCTTCATGCGGAAGGCCGGGACGTAGAAGCTATGGATGACGTCTTGCGAAGTCATGATCAGCTTGACGTCGCGGCCTACGGGGACGTGCAGTTCGTTGATTTCGCGCTGGCCTTCGGCGTGTTCCAGCTTCCACATCCATTGCTTAGCGACGACGTAGACTTCGGTCGAGTCGCGAGGGGGAGTGCGGCTCTTGAAGTAGACAACGGCTCCCCACGCAAAGATGACCATGAACACGACAAGCGGGATAAACGACCAGGTCAATTCGAGCGGGGTGGAACCTTCGATCTGCTCGGCCTGCACGCCTTTCTGGCGGCGGTAGCGTGCGGCGAAGTAGATGACCGCAGTAAAAATGAGCGCCGTCATCAAGCCCGACACGATGATCAGGAAGATGAACAGGGCATCGACGTTGGCCGCCGCGGTGGAGGCCCGATCGGGCCATAATGGAAAATTATCGAACATATCTTAGCTTGCTTGGCTCCGTTGGCGCAGTTCGTTTCGTAAGCTTCGTTTTCTCGCGGCTGAGGTAAGAGCTGGCCCTCAGGCGCTAAAGCGCGGCGCGTTTACTGCTGCTTTACGGCACGAGTAAAACTCGTGCCCTTCCCGTTCTTGCTGCCCCCCCCAATTTTCTGGCGCTTTCTGCGCCCTTTCCGATCGCGTGCAGTTCTAAATCTTTGTCGCGTGACTCCAGTTTCTGCGCACCGCGGCTTTGTCCAGCCGCCATAAGATGAAGATCAGGCCGCCGAGCAGGAGAATTGTCAGTCCCGCGCCCAGGCGCAGAATGTTGCTGATGATGGCGCCATATTTTCCGGTCGCGGGATCGTAGTGATAGCAGTAGAGCAGCACCTGATCGACGGCATTGCCGATCTTGCCTTGCGAGGCCTCGACCAATCCCATGCGCAGATCTTTGGGCGGATAATCGACGCCGTAGAAATAGCGCGAGATGCGGCCTTGCGGCGTCAGCACCATGATGGCGGTGGCGTGCGCGTACTGGTTGATTTTGGGATCGTACTGATATTGGAAGCCGACGGCTTTAGTTAAGGCGTTGATCGACTCGGCGGGGCCGGTCAGGAAATGCCAGCCGGATGCGGCGCCAGCGCGGCCGTAGCGCTTGAGGTAGTCCTGTTTCTTGGCGGCTGCGATCTCTGGAGTCTCGTGCGGATTGAAGCTCACCGTGACCACGTCGAATTCGTCGCCGACATTAAATTTCACCATCTTCATGGAACCGGCCAGGCCGGCCAGGGCTTCTCCGCAGAGCATGGTGCAGTTGTAGTAGACGAGGTTGAGGATGAGCGGCTTCTTGCCGAAGTAATCGCCTAGTTTGACGGTGCGGCCGGCGTCGTCGACGAAGGTGAGATCTGGGGGCACTTGGCCGTTGAGATGCTGCTCGATGCCTACGTTCTGCAGATACGGCGGACGCACGTTGGACGGCGGGGACATGATGCCCTTGCTCATGCCTTGGCCGAAGGCGGTCGAGACCAGCAGCAAGAAGAACGGCAGGAGTGCGCAACGGCTCAGTTTTAGTCCGCGCGAGATCCCTCGCTCCGCCTGAAGGACGGCTCCGCTCGGGATGACGCCCCAGTAAGACTGGCGACTCAGCTTCCCGACAGAGGCCGCTGTCGAGCTTTGCTCGACCGGACGGACGAATGCGTCCGTCCCTACATGAGCATCTACTGATCTCGAATTGTGATTCTGACTGCTCACTTCTTGGGTCCCTTCTTTTTCGCCGGCTGCGGCGACTCGGCTGCTGGCGTCGCCGGGGATCCGGCTTGCGAGCGCACGGGAAGGCCACGCTGCGCGATCAGGTCCATGGCCCGGTCGATCGGGATGCGGACGGTGCCGGCGTTCTTGTCGATGTAGTCGTAAGTGCTCAGCGTTTGCTCTTCCTTCAGGCGGATTCCGTTCAGCTGGCCGCGCTCATCCTCTTCGAGCTTGGGATTGGGGAACGCGCTCTGAGGATAATCCTTCGGGATGCGGCGCGTGTCCTGCGGAGCATTTGTGACCAGGGGATTGACGGGGGCTTGCTCGGCCTCGGAGCGTTTATCGAGGAAGTGGTAGAGGCCGTCCACGATGAAATAGACGAGAAATCCAGCCACGGCGAGGCCCAGAAGGAAATAGAGAACGCCGGCGGCGCCGATGTCCTGGCGCTCGTAGCCGCCGTTGCCGGTGGGGTTTGCGTGATTGGTCTCGTCTGTCATATTTTCGGTCTTAGGTATTAGGTCTTCGGTCCTAGCTATTGGCTCCTAACTCCTAACTCGTAGCTCTTAGCTCGTGTCTCCTAACTCATGCACCTCCGTGATGATGGGCAGGCTCCAGAACTTCCACGGCTGAGGGATCGTAGGCCGGCAGCAGCGGCAGACCGCCCAGGTTATAGAAGAAATAGGCCAGCCAGAGACCGCCGATGGCGATGGGCACGAACACGTCGGCCAGAGTTACGGTTAAAGTCTTGGAAAAATTCGGCTCGATGATCCAGAACAAATCCACATATCGCATCAGCAGAAGCCAGGCGGCCAGCCACACCAGCTTGTGAATGTCGCGCTTGAAGGAACGCGACAACAGAATTCCGAATGGAATGGCGAAGTGGAAGATGACGATGATGAGGCCAACGTATCCCCAGCCGCCGTTCAAGCGACGGATGTAGTAGGTGATCTCGGCGGGGAGGTTGCCGGCCCAGATGATGAGCCACTGCGAGAAATTGAAGTAGGCCCAGACCATGGTGAAGGCCAGCATCCACTTGCCGTGGTCGTGGACGAAGTCGGGCTTCAGCATCTCGGACATCGGCTTGTAATCGAAAAGAATGCGCTCGATTACGACCGCGAAGCACATAGCGGCGAGGACCTGGCCAATGAGAACGACGAGGCCGAAGATGGTGGAAATCCAGCTGGGGTCGAGCGACATGACCCAGTCAATGGCGGCGAAGGAAACCGTGAATCCGTAGAGGATGAGGCCGGGGCCGGCGACGGTCTTGAAGCGGTCGGTGTTGTCGGGGGCGCCGGGCTTGTCGGTTTGTCTCGACCATTTCGACAGCAGGAACGAGAGCAGATTCCAGATGGCGAAATAGAAAATCGCGCGGTAGATGAAACCGTTGGTTGTGAGATAGGTTTTGGTGATGTCTTCGAGATGCTCGCGCAGATGCTTGTCGGCGATGCCGTCGAGAGGCTGCGCCCAGATGTACAGCTTGTGCATTCCGAAGATGACCGGAATGAACAGGATCGTCAGCAGGGGCAGGGTGCGCATGGCTGCTCCCTGGATGCGGCGAATGACCACGCCCCATCCGCCGCCGGTCAGGTGACGAATCATGATGATGGCCATGGAACCCAGAGCCAGGCCTAGCAACAGCATGAAGCCGAGCAGGTAGGCGCGATAAAACTCGCCGGGGTTTCTCAACGCGAGGATGACGGCGACGATGCCGAAGACGACGCCGACGATCAACGACCGCTGCGCCCATGTCTTTACCACGGGCGGGGGCGTGAGATCGAGTTGATTCGTCGAGGTCATTTCGGTTCTTCCTTCTCTGGCTGTTCGGGCTTCTCTGGTTGTTCGTGTTTCTCGCCTTCGGATGTCGAATGGGCCTGCGGTACAACTACGGGCAGGCTCGCGCCTGATCCCGGCTCGCGGAACTTCAGAGGCTCGGAAGGAATTTTCTGTCCGTCGGGCACATCGGCCTTGGTCGCGTTCTGGCTCAACTGCAGGGCGCGGACGTAGGCCACGATGTCCCAGCGATCCTGAGGCGGAATCTGCGAGGCGTAGTCGGGCATGATGCCGAAGCCTTCGGTGATGACGTCGTAGAAATATCCGACGGGCGCTTTCTGCAGGCGCACGATGTGGAACGACGGCGGCTTGCGGGCGAATCCGCGGGAAGGGACGAAGCCGTTACCGTCTCCTACACGCGAGTGGCAGGGGGCGCAGAAAATGTTGAAGCGCTCGCGGCCGCGTTCGAGAACCTCTTTGGTGACCGGGAAGGGCATGACGTCGCCGGGATTGTTGCCGATCTTGCCGGTGTAGAAATAAGTGTCTTCGTGCAACTGACCGCGCGCGACCGTGCCTTCGACCGGGGGACGGGCGGAGCGCTGGTCCGAGTAGAAGTCGCTGCGCGAGAGCGGATTCTGGCGGGGCTGGACGTGCATGTCGATGCGGCAGCCGGAGGTGAGCGCGATCGCGGTGATCGCGGCGAAAACCTTTAACCACGAAGGGCACCCTTCGACTCCGCTCAGGGCAGGCTTCGGTGCACGAAGGGAAGCCCGTCGCGCGGACGTTTGTGGAATCCCACTCTTGCGCAAAGAACGCGCAAGAATGGGGCACCCATCAGTGAGGTCGTGGCATCCGGCTAGTCCGCTTAATTTGAGGAGATGCTTCATCTTAGCTGGGCACCTCCGAAATTGAGCGCGGGGCCAGGGCTTCCAGGAATTGGCGCGTGCTCGTGGGATCGTACTTCTTGTCGGTCGAGAACACGATCAGGAAGAAGCGATCTTTCGAAGCGGAAGAGAAGCGCGGCACATTGAATACCGGGTGGTAGGGCATGGGCAGGCCGTTCAGCGCGAGCATGCCGAACACTGCTGAGATGCCGGCGAACAGAATTGTCATCTCGAAGGTGATGATGATGAAGGCGGGCCAGGAATGGTAAGGCTTGCCGCCGATGTTCAGCGGGTAGTCGACCGCCGACATCCAGTACTGCATGAGGTAGCCGCTCAGGCCGCCGATGATGCCGCCGATGAGCACGACCAGCGGGACTTCGTCGTGATGGAAGCCGATGTCTTCCGCCAGGCCTTCGATGGGGAACGGGCTGTAGGTGTCGATTTTTATGTAGCCGGCCTGGTGGGTGGCGCGAGCGGCTTCGACCAGAGCGGTGGCCGAGTCGAACTCCGCCATGATGCCGTAAATGGGATCGCGCTTCGCCATTATTCCTTCACCTCCGCTTCGGGCAGGAGGGTGCGCATCTCGAAGATCGAAATCGCGGGCAGGATGCGCAGGAACAGGAACATGAGCATGAGGAACATGCCAATGGTGCCGATGTAGGTCATCCAGTCCCAGCGCGTGGGGTAGTACATGCCCCAGGAGGAAGTCAGGAAATCGCGGTGCAGGCTCAAGACCACAATGACGAAGCGCTCCAGCCACATGCCGACCAGAATCACGCCGGAGACCAAGAACAGAGCGACCGGACTGCTGCGCAGCTTCTTAATCCAGAGCAACTGCGGAATAAAGATGTTGCAGATCAGCAGCATCCAGTAGGGAACGGCATAGGGGCCGTGCAGGCGGTTCCAGAGGGTGAAAGCGTCGTAGCGGTCGCCGCCGTACCATCCCATGAAGGCTTCAATGCCGTAGCCGTAGGCGACGATCAGGCCGGTCGCCAGCATGACTTTGGCGGAGTTTTGGAGGTGGCGCTCAGTGATGAAATCTTCCAGGCCGTAAATTTTGCGGATGGGGATGGCCAGCATCAGCACCATGGCGAAGCCGGAGTAGATGGCGCCGGCGACGAAGTAGGGCGGGAAGATGGTGGTGTGCCATCCGGGGACGATGCCGACGGCGAAGTCGAAGCTGACGACGGTGTGAACTGAGAGCACGAGTGGTGTGGCTAAACCAGCCAGCAGCAGATAGGCGGTTTCGTAGCGATGCCAGTGGCGGGCGGATCCGCGCCAGCCGAACGAGAGCATGCCGTAGACAATTTTCAGAATTTTGTTGTCGGTGCGGTCGCGTAGCGTGGCCAGATCTGGGATCAGGCCAATAAACCAGAACAGGGCGGAAATCGTGGCGTAGGTGGAGACGGCGAACACGTCCCACATCAGCGGGCTGCGGAATTGCGGCCATACGCCCATGGTGTTGGGAATGGGAAAGAGCCAGTAGGCGAGCCAGGGGCGTCCGACGTGAATCAGGGGATATACGCCGGCGCAGGACACGGCGAACAGCGTCATGGCCTCGGCGAAACGGTTGATGGAATTGCGCCAGGATTGACGGAGCAATAAGAGGATAGCGGAGATCAGGGTGCCGGCGTGGCCGATGCCGATCCACCACACGAAGTTGACGATGGCGAAGCCCCATCCGATGGGGATGGTCACGCCCCAGATGCCGGTGCCTTTGACGAAGAGGTAGCCGATGGCGAACAGCATCATCATCGTCATCATGAAGGCGATGCCGAAGCCCACGAACCATCCGTTGGACGCGGGACGGGTCAGCACGATGGCGCTGATTTTTTCCGTGACCGTGCCGAAGGTATGGCCGGGCTCGATGACCGGGGCGCGGTCGAGTTCGGTACTCGTTTTGTATTGCTCAGGCATCGGTCTTGCGAAATTCCTCAGGGGCTAAAGCCCAAATCCTTTTAATGCGACTTACGCGGCCCTAAAGGGCCGCTCTTCCACGCTACGAATCCAGCGCGTTACGGCTCCAGCACGTCACGACTCCAACTTTTCTCCGCTACGACCCCAACTCTGGATTTGGGTTGCGTACTTCTGCCAGGTACGTTGTTCTTGGGCGGGTGTTGAGTTCGCCCAGAAGGCTGTAATTGCGGGCCTGCGCTTTCAACTTTGAAACTTTACTGTTCGGATCGTTGATGTTGCCGAAGACGATGGCGCCTGCGGGACACGACTGCTGGCAAGCCGTCACGAGTTCGGTGTCGTTGATCTTGCGGTCTTCTTTTTCGGCGTCGATGCGGCGCTCGTTGATGCGCTGCACGCAGTAGGTGCATTTTTCCATGACGCCGCGGCTGCGCACGCTGACGTCGGGATTGCGCATCATCTTATATTGCGGCGTGTCCCAGTCCTGGAAGAGCAGGAAATTGAAGCGGCGAACTTTGTACGGACAGTTGTTCGAGCAGTAGCGCGTGCCCACGCAGCGGTTGTAGACCATGTCGTTCAGGCCTTCGGTCGAGTGATTGGTGGCGCCGACGGGGCAGACGACTTCGCAGGGGGCGTTCTCGCACTGCATGCAGGGGACGGGCTGGAAGAATGCTTTGGGATTGTCGCGGTCGCCCTGGTAGTAGGCGTCGACGCGAATCCAGTGCATGTGACGGCCGATGACGACCTGCTCTTTGCCGACGACGGCGATGTTGTTCTCGGACTGGCAGGCGATCATGCAGTTGTTGCAGCCCACGCAGGAGTTCAGGTCGATCGACATGCCCCAGGCGTAGTCTTCTTCTTTGTACGGATAGTTCGGATAAAGTGTGACGTCGTAGGGCGTTTCGTCTTCTTTGGCGAAGGTTGGTTCTTTGCGATATTCCTCGAGCGTGGTTTCGCGGATCAGGGGTCGATGGCCGCCGTCGGGCGTGTCCATCGACTGCATGCCTTGCGTGGAGGCGAGCTTGTAGGTGTCTCCGGTTTTGGTGATCTTTACGCCTGACGCGATCCACGGGGCGGTGGTGGTGCGCAGGGCGTAGGCGTTGAAACCTTGCGCGGTGCCGACGCGGCCGGCGCGGGTGCGTCCGTAGCCGAGCGTGATGGTGACGGAGTTGTCGGGATGGCCGGCTTGAATCCAGACGGGGCCTTGGATTTTGTTGCCGTTCAATTCGAGTTCGACTAGGTCTTCGGTTTTGAGGCCGAGGCGGGAGGCCATCTTGGGGCCGATTTGGACGGCGTTGTCCCAGGTGAGCTTCGACATCGGCTTGGGGAGTTCCTGCAGCCAGCCGTTGTTGGAGAATTGTCCGTCGTAGATGGTGGGGTCGCGGCGGATGTTGAGCTCGATGACGTTGGCGGTAGCGTCCGTTGAAGCCGGCGCGAAATTTGCCGCCTTCACCGTCACGGATTTCGGGGGAAGAACTGTACCGTCCATCCAGCCGTCATGCAGCGATCTGCGCCAGAACTGCTCGAAGTCGGCGCCAGTGTGTTGCTTCTGCCAGTAGGCGCGGACGAGATCATAACCCGTAGCATCTGATTGCCCGGAGAGTAGGGCGACAAATTCCAACGCGCTCCTGCCGTTGTACAAAGGGGCGATCAGCGGCTGGATGATGCTGACGGTGCCCTCGTAAGCGCGGGCGTCGCCCCAAGCTTCGAGTTCGTGAGTCGCGCTGACGTGCCATTGGCAAAGTTCGGCGGTTTCGTCTTGATAGAGGCCGAAGTGAACACGTAGCGGAACTTTGTTACTTTTCAGAGCCTCGGCGAAGCTCAGATCGGCGGGCGCGTCGTACGCGGGATTACCGCCGAGAATGATCAGCAGATCGACTTTGCCGCCGTTCATGTCGGCGACGAGATCTTTGAGCGACTCGGTTTGATTGATTGCGTTGGCATCAACGGGATCACTATAGAGGACGGTCTTGCCGACGTTGCCAAGTTCTGCGTTCAGCCAGTGTGCTAGGGCATGAACAGCCTGGGGCTGATGATCGCCAGCAATAACCAGGCCAGCGCCCCTATGGGACAGCAGATCGCTGCCAGCTACAGATAAGAAATTTCCATACTGGCCGCCAGCGACGTTGGCGATCGGAATCATCTCGCGGGTCGCGGAAAAGTGAGCCAAGTCCCGGCCTAGAACTCCGACCTCGGCAGCCTTAGCTGCGAACCGGTGATCCGCCTTCGCACCCGTTGAACTCGGCGTGCTCTCGATTACGTAGAGGCGGTTCATGTTGCCGGTGTCGGGATTGCGGCGGGCGGCGAAGTCGCGGATGTAGCGGGTGTTGCCGGGGAAGCCGGCGGAGAGGAAGTCGGCGTCGAGGGAGACGATGACGTCGGCTTTCGAGAGATCGTAGCGGGTCTCGACGGGCTGTCCGAAGGCCAGCTTCGCGCCTTCGAGGACGTTGTCGCGATTGATCGGCTCGTAGACGTGCCACTTGGCCTGAGGATAAAGCTTCAGGAAATTGCGCAGCTGGTCTGCCAGCGTGGGCGAAGAAATTGTGGGCGTGAGAATGCGGATGCCTGCGCCCTGCAAGGCTTTCTGCGCGCTGAGCGGGCCGCGGATCGCGGTGAGGAATGACTGCCAGGAGCGGACGTCACCCATCGAGGTGACGGTCTGGGAGCGGTCGGGATCGTAGAGGCCGAGGATGGAGGCTTGGGCAAAAATGTCGGTGCCGCCGAGCGAGGCCGGGTGCAGATCGTTGCCTTCGATTTTTGTGGGACGGCCGAGATGGCTTTCGACCAGCAGCGGGCTGGCGTATCCGCCGAGCGTGGAGGCGGTGGCGTAGTACATGGGGCGGCCGGGGATGACGCCTTCGGGCTGGCGCACGTAGGGGACGATGGGCTCGAGCGGGAGGCGGACGCATCCGGTCATGCCGGCGAGGCCGAGCGAGGCGCCCATGACTTTCAGGAATCCGCGGCGCGAGACGGAGTCGACCCATTCGGAGGCGCCTTTGGGGAATTCGCGGTGCAGGGCCTCTTTGAAGGCGTCGGTGGCGGCGAGTTCTTCCAGGCTGCGCCAGTATTCGGGGCCGGTTTTTTCGGCGGCGTCGTGGGCGGTGGCGTGATCGATGCGGGCGCGGACGTCGGCGAGATCGAGCTTTTTCGACGGGCAGACGTCTTCGGTCTTTTTGATTTGGATCAGGCCGCCGGGATTTTTTTCGTTCGTCATTCCAAAGCCTGCGTCGCGCTTACCTCAGGGGCTAAAGCCCCAATCGATTTGAATCCCTTGACGCGGCCCTAAAGGGCCGCTCTTCCACGTTCGCTAAAGGCCGGCATCCGGAGCATCGTAAGAACGCAAAACGTCCGCCTTAAAGCAGAACGCAGACGCTGGGTCCTTCGACTCCGGTTGGCTTCGCTTCGCGAAGCCAACACTCCGCTCAGGATGACAGTGCATAGTTTCCTTCTCGCTCATCGGTGACAGGTGCTGCAGGTCGTAACGTCTTTCACGCTGCGAACGTTGTACTTTTTCAACAGGTCGGCGCCCAGTTCGGCCTGATCGGCGTAGCTCTGGCCGTCCACCACCACCGGATTCGCACTTGTCGGTTGCTGGTAGCGCATGTTGAATACTTCGCTGCGCGGGCGCAGATTCTTCTCCGGCGCGCGGTGGCAGCTTAGGCACCACTCCATTTGCAGGCTTTCCTGCTGGTACATCAGGGGCATCTGGTCGACCGGACCGTGGCAGGTGTTGCAGCCGACTCCCTTATTAATATGAATGCTGTGATTGAAATAGACGAAGTCGGGGAGTTGGTTCACGCGCGTCCACTGCAGGGATTCGCCGGATTTGTAGCTAGCGCGGACGGGTTCGAGGAGCTTGGCGTTAGTCCAAATCTGCGAGTGGCAGTTCATGCACGTTTTCGTCGGCGGAATGCCGGCAAAGCTGGAAGTCTCAACCGAGGTGTGGCAGTAGCGGCAGTCGATGCCCAGGCCTGAGACGTGATGTTGATGGCTGAACGGGACAGGCTGCGGCTTGCGCACTCCGGCGTAAGTAATGTAGGGCGAACGCTGGATCTCCATGGCCATCCAGGCCAGGGCCGCAACGACGAATACCGCGCCAAAAATGGTGGCGCGGGACAGGGTATTCGTACTGCGATGAAAGATCTGCGACATTCCCTTAGTAGATCTGGCTTAAGAGACCCCAGCGGATCGATTCTTGTTCGATCGTCCGCAATGATGCGCGACAACAGTGTTAGATACGGCGAAAAAGAAAAAGATACGCTGAAAAAGAAAACCACCCACTGGTTTTCTGAATGGGCTGTGAAAACGGAAATTATAAATACTTCACTGGAGTTTGTCGCGTTTTTTTGAGTTTCGCAGAAGAAAAAGGATTCGACTTGAACGTTACTGGAAAATTGTTGAGTTTTTCAACGGAAGAATAGCTTCGTACGATTCACTGCACGCGAGATCCCTCCCTTCGCCTGAAGAACGGCTCCGGTCGGGATGACACTGCAGGGCAAGTGATGCACTCTAGCGAAGATTCATGACCATCAATTTTGGTTCGGTCATTTCTTCGATGGCGTAGCGGAGACCTTCGCGGCCCAGGCCGGAATCTTTGACGCCGCCGTAGGGCATTTGATCGATGCGGAAGGAGGGGACGTCTCCGGCGATCACGCCACCAACTTCGAGTTCTTCATAGGCCTGGAAGAGCAGCTTGGCGTCGCGGGTAAAGACACCGGCTTGCATGCCATAGGCAGAGTTGTTGACCTTGCGCAGGGCGTCGTCGAAATCCTTGTAGGGCTCAACTGTGACGACGGGGCCGAAGATTTCCTGGCAGTTGACTTTCATCTCGGGCTTAGTGCCGGTGAGGACAGTGGGTTCGACGACTTGTCCCCTTCGTCCGCCACCGCACAGCAGGCGCGCGCCAGCGCTCACCGCATCTTCCACCCAGGCTGTGGTGCGAACGGCGTCGCTGTTGCGGATGAGCGGGCCGACGTCGGTGGACTCGTCGAGCGGATCGCCCGTTTTCAATTGCTTCACTCCTTCGACGAACAGGTCGGTGAACTTTCCGTAGACCGAATGCTCGACCAGAATGCGCTGCACGGAAATGCACGTCTGACCGGCATAGCCGAAGCCTCCGGTGACGCAGCGCTCGGCGGCGTAGCCGAGGTCAGCATCGCTGTGGACGATGACGGCCGCATTGCCACCCAGTTCGAGGACGACTTTCTTTTTTCCGGCGCGGCGTTTGATGTCCCAGCCGACGGGGACGCTTCCGGTGAAGCTGATGAGCTTGATGCGGTCGTCGGTGACCAGAAGGCCGGCGTCTTCGTTGGAGAGCGGCAGCACGCTGAGGCCGCCGTCGGGCCAGCCCGCTTGCTGCACACATTCAGCGAGAAGCAGCGAGCAGAGCGGCGTTTGGGGTGCGGGCTTCAACACCATGGAGCAACCGGCGGCGATGGCCGGAGCGACTTTGTGGGCGACGAGGTTGAGGGGAAAATTAAACGGCGTGATGCCGGCGATCGGGCCCAGCGGAAAGCGGCGCACGATGCCCCAGCGGCCGGCGGTGAATTCCTGCCAGTCGAGGGGAAGAAATTCGCCGTAGATGCGAGTGCTCTCTTCGGCTGCCACATTGAAAGTAAAGACGGCGCGCTCGACTTCCGTGCGCGCGGCCTTGATGGGCTTGCCGGCTTCTTGCGCAAGAGTGCGGGCGAATTCTTCTTTGCGCTCGGCGATGGAGGCTGAAATGCGGCGAAGCACGCGCTGACGCTCGAAGGCGGGCAGGCGGCGCGTGGTGCCGAAAGCCTTGACGGCGGCGGCAATGGCGGCTTCGGCGTGCTCGCGGCGTCCCTGCACGACGCGGGCGATCAGGCTGCCGTCATAGGGGGCGTGGATCTCGACGACATCGCCGTCTTCCCGCCACCGGCCGTCCAGGAAGAACCCTTGAGTCGCAACGGGCGCGATCGTCATCTCTGCCATGATTTTTCTCCGGCCCCCAGCAAAGGCTGCTGGATGATTATAGGACTTTTGGATGAACGGGATATTAGGTCGGTCTTGAAATAAATTCTTAATTACAGAGGACACCCTTCGGCTCCGCTCAGGGCAAGGAGGGGACCACGGAGGAATCCTGACATGGCTTTACAATGGGCTCGGCGTTCATGACTAACTTGATTACGATTTCGGAGCTGGGGCAGCGCTTGCGGCGAAGAGAAGTCTCGCCGGTGGAGATTACGCAGGATTGTTTGAGCCGCATCGAGAGGCTGAACCCGGCGCTCAACGCGTTCATCACGGTCATGGCTGAGTCGGCGCTGGCGGAGGCGCGGAGGGCTGAAGCTGAGATTCTGCGGGGGGAGTGGCGGGGAGCGCTGCATGGGGTTCCGGTGGCGCTGAAGGATCTCATCGACACGGCGGGCGTTCGTACGACGGCGGGGAGTGCGCTATATAAGGATCGTGTTTCTAACCGCGATGCGGAAGTGGTTCGGCGCTTGCGGCAGGCGGGGGCCGTCATCGTCGGAAAAAATAATCTGCATGAGTTCGCTTACGGCGGGAGTTCGCTGGTCAGCCATTTTGGGGATGTGCACAATCCGTGGGATGTGGGGCGCATGGCGGGAGGATCGTCGGGAGGGTCGGCTGCTGCGGTTGCCGCAGGTCTGGCTTATGCGGCGATTGGGACCGACACGGCGGGGTCGATTCGCGAACCGGCCGCGCTCTGCGGCTGCGTGGGACTGAAGCCGACGTATGGGCGGGTGTCGAGCCGGGGAGTGATTCCGCTGTCGTGGTCGCTCGATCACGTTGGGCCGCTGGCGGCGACGGTGGCGGACGCGGCCATCGTTCTACAGGCCATTGCGGGATACGATGCGGAGGACATTACGACTGTGGATGTTCCGGTGACGGATTATGTCTCCGCGCTGCGCGAGGATGCGAAAGGGATGCGCGTGGCTGTGGTGCGGGGATATTTCTTTGACGATCTTGACGCGGAAGTGGCTTCGGCGATGGAGCACGCGCTGCGGGGATTGCAGAGCCTGGGTGCGGAGTTAAGGGAAGTGCGGTTTGGCGAGAATGATGTGCTGGCCGACCGCACGGTGCAGGCGACAGAGTCGTATGCGTTTCACGCCGAGAACGTGGCGAAGAGCCCGGAACTTTACCAGGCTGAGACCGTGCGGCGCATCCGGAGTGGCCAGGCAGTCACGGCGGCGGAGTACATCCAGCGGCGGCGCGAGTTGGACGAAGCTCGACGCAGCATCCGCGCGGTGTTTGCCGATGTGGATGTGCTGGTGACGCCGACGACGCCCGTGCCTGCTCCGGTGATTGCTGATTTGAAAATGAACCCGGATGCGCTGCGTCCGGCGGAGCTCAAGCTGCTGCGCGATACGCGGCCGTTCAATGTATGGGGACTGCCGGCGATCTCGGTGCCCTGCGGATTTACCGAGAGCGGGTTGCGCATCGGGCTGCAGATCGCGGGGCCGCATTGGCGGGAGGATTTGGTGTTGCGGTTAGCGCACGCTTACGAGCAGGCGACGGCGTGGCATAGGCGGCGGTGCGGAGTGTCGTGACCAAAGCTGGGAGTTCTTGGTCGATTGATTCATGCTAACGCCTGGTTTCGCCAGTTACGGCCTTGGCTGCCGTAGTTGCCCTTCGGCGACGAGCTGAACAATTGGATAAAAAGCTTGCACGCTGAGCCAATTAGGCGAATGGAGAGTTGTCCCTGCGGGTTTCAAGAACGCGATGATGTTTCCGGTTTTGGCGTCCCGGAGAATGAATTGAATCGCGCCATCTCGCAAACTGGATTGGTTGTAGAAATCGGGCAAGGCGATCTCGAATCGTCCATCCCGGTCGGGGCGAACTGTACCGAGACGAATTGATGTCACCGGCCCGTCAGCAATCCCGAAAAACTGGTGTGACCACATTGCCAAGTAGTTAACCTCGATTTCTCGACTTTGCGTCCGGGTCATCGTAGCGGGCGAAAGTTGCCCACGAAGCGAAACTGAGCCGACTGGATAACAATCAAGCCACTGTTCGATTGGCGCGCCAGAGAATGTGAGGTCGAGGACTGCGATTTCGCATCCATGCAGATATGCGATGATCTTTATGTTTTCAGCAGGTCGGCCGTCCACGAATGGCTCAATATCGTATGACGCTCTGTTGCTTTCTGCCCGCACGAATCCACCGTACCCGCCAAACGGGCCGGTCAGGAAGTAGTCGATCTGAACGGTTTCAGAGGCAATGCCCGATGGGAGCACGAGTGAGATTTTCGGACGGTCTTGTGCCTCGGCAATCGGCGCGGTGAGGAGAGCAACGAGGGCGAGGGACCTGCGCCACATGGCCATTAAGTATAACTGTTGTTAAATCGCGATAGCACTCATCCACCTGGCTCACTCCAGGTCTCAATCCACCGTCCGCACATCATCCGGCAGGACCAGCACGAACTCGCATTTGCCGGTGGCGATGGCGCAGGAGAGTGTGCCGCGGCGGAAGACCTTTACCGGGGTGTCGTCGGGGAAGGTGAGATGGTAGTCGGCGGTGCGGAGCGCGTCGGTGAACGACTTCAGCTTTTCGTCTCCGCTGACAAACTTGACCGAGTCGACTTTCGTTGGCGCGCCCCCGCCGCCACTCAGCAGGATGAAGAAGTCGGCGTTGCTGGTCAGCGTGGCTTTGCCCAGATCGATGGTGCTGAGATGCTGGAGCTCTTCTTTGTAGTGGGCCACGGCGGCGTCGGCCTTGGCGTCTCCTCCGGCGAGCGAGGCCAGGCGGCCGCGCGTTTCGGGAGTGGGGCGCAGTCCATTCAGTGACAGCGCATAGGTGCGCAGAGCGCGGTCTTTGTCGCCACGCTTCTGGTAGATCTGGCCGAGATGGTCGCCGACTTCGCCGTGGTGACCGAGTTCCCAGGCGGCAGCGACATATTTTTGGGCCTTGTCGAGATTGCCTTCCGCGAAATGGACCCAGCCCAGCGTGTCCCAGTAGGCGATCAGCGATGAAACCAGGCCCAGGTCTTTATTGGCCAGGCGATCGAGCGAGACGTTGCGCAGCGCGGCAGCGGTGGCCGACACCGCCGATTCAGCGTACTGCTGGGCGCGGTCGAGATGAGAATCTTTCAGCGAGAGCTGGTAGGCGATGTTGTTCCACACCAGCGGCGTGGCGGCCAGTTCGACGGCATGATCGAAAGTGGCCAGGGCTTTGTCGTCCTGGCCGAGATTCAGGTAGGCATCGCCCAGGCTCACCTGCAGCTCGGCGGCACCGGGATCGTTGTCTTGCGTGACAGCTGCTGCCTTTTCCAGTTCCGCGACGGCCAGATCGTATTTGTGCCACTCGGCATACATCTGCCCCAGGTTGGCGTGGGCGAATTTGTCGAGCGGATTGTTCTCCAGTTGTTTGTTGAAAGCCTTCACCGCGTCTTCGTATTTGCGATCGTTCCAATAGACGCGGCCAAGATTATTGTAGGCGTATTGATCGTAGGGATTGACTTCAAGCTGCTTCTGGAAAGCGGCGATGGCCTGCTCGTTCTGGCGCTGCGCGAGATAAATGAGGCCGAGATTATTCCAGGCGATTTTGCTTTTGGGGTCAACTTCCGTCGCGCGCTTCAGGAGCACGAGTGCCACGGGAAGATTGCCGGTGTCGGCCGCAGCGCGGGCGCTGTCGATCAGATCGTCGGCCTTCATGTCGGGGGGCGGCACGGGCGCTCCGGCTTCCGAGCTCTCGATGGACAACTGCTGCAAGAGGTCGGCGCCGACGGCCCGGCGGAACGATTCATAATCCTCGGCCCGGGCCACAGGGAGTTCATCCTGGCGAAGCGTCAGCTTGCGGCCTGCGGTGAAGACGCCGCCCTCAATCTTGTAAGTGGCCAGGTATTCCGCATAGTCGCGTTTCAGCGAGAACGCCAGCGGAGCGTGGGCGGTGTACTTGGCGGGCAACGCCAGCGTGATCTGGTAGGAGTACTCGGCTTTGGGGCCCAGCTTCAGAGGGTCCGCGTCGGCGTCGGTGTCGTCGGCATCGACGTCGGGCAAATTGAACTGCACCAGGGGCAGAATAATTTCAGATTTCTTCTTCGACCAATCGAGGAAGTTTACCTTGGAGACGTCATAGGAAAGCGTAAACGGCTCGCGGGTTGCCGCCGGATCGCTGACTTTGAGGTTGCTGACGTCGCCGCCCAGGCTGGCGTTAATGTTTTCGGCGACGCGCTGCCAGTTGGCTTCGGGCACGCGGCGGAAAACGGAACGCAGCAGCAATTCTTCGTCGCCGCGAAACTGGTAGTGCACGTGGGCTTCGAGTTTGCCGATGTCGTTGATCTTGCCATCGATCTGCGAGGCTTCGGAATCAGGCATGGGAGTGTCGGCGGGAGTCTCTTCGAGATGCGGCGCGACGGACGATGGCGGATAGGCCGGGGGAATCACGAGCGCCTGTTTTTTGCGCAGTTGGTAAGACAGGAGGCGAAAGGGAGCGACCTCGGCGGTCGTATCCATCCAGACTTCTTCTTTTGTGCCCCGCGGATTTGTGCCCTGACCCATGGGCAGCATGGTAATGACATGGTCGAACTGCGAAGGCGAGGGCACGTCGGGATCGAGCTTGCGGCTGGAATTGATCAGGACCGACGACGCGTGCAGGCCTTCGGCCTCCAGCAGCGAAGCCAGCAGCGTGTGCTTGTCTTTGCAGTCGCCGTACTGATCGTGAAGCACGTCGGAAGCGGCGTGCGGCTGGTAGCGGCCGACTCCCAGCGAGAGGCTGACGTAGCGAAAATTTTTCGCGACAAAATCGTAAAGCGCTTCGGTCTTGTCCAGATCGGTGTTCAGGCCTTTGGTTAACTCTTGCGCTTTGGCGCGGACTTCGGGTGTGGGGGCGCGGCGGTCTTTTTCCAGGTCGGCATACCAGCGGCCAATCTGCTCCCAGGTTTCGAAAGTCGTCATTTGAACGTCGGGGCGGTCATCCTCGGGACGGTGCTTCTTTTTCTTCTTGTCTTTTTCTTTGTCCTTGGCCTTGGCGGAATCGTCTTCGCGCTCGAGATGAGAACTCGACCAGTGATAGACGCGGCGGCCGTTCGCCTCCGTGATCGTCGGATCCTTCCCCGGCTTGCACTTCAGCTTCAGGGAGCGGCCGGCGGGCACGTCGACATCAAGGGTTTCGTCAAGGTCGATGTTGGTCTTGTCGAATTCGTATTCCGTCCAGAACTGTCCGGCGGCCAGCGGCGTGTGGATGACCGTGACCATGTCGTATTCCAGCACCTCGCCGGGACGCAGGCCGGGGACCGTGATGTGCTTCTGGCGGTAATCGGTGTAGACAGGGGCTTCGCGTTCAATGGGAGCGCTCAGGTCCTGCACGGCGTCGTCGCCGGCTTTGACGACGCTGCCATCTTGTTTGAGCACGCGCACGTAGGGAATCTCGACGCGTTCGTTGGCCGAGTTGTAGCCCTCCTGCAATTGTCCCCACTGCTGCACGCCGGCCTCGCTCTGCACCCGAATGCGGGCGGTGACCTCTCTGCGGCCGGTGCCGTCGGCCTCAAAGCGGTAGCGGGAATGCATCTGCTCGATGACGAAGGACTCCTGTGAATATAAGAGAGTCTTGGCTTCGATTTTGACCGAGTCGGCAGCCTTTTCGGCCGCCGCGCCTGGCGTGGTGCCGGGCTTCGTCGATTCGGCTGGTACGGTTGAATTCCCGGTCTGAGGAGTAGAACCCGCCGGTGGGTTGGGCTGCTGGGATCTTGCGCCGGCGGTCAGCAGGCACGAAAAAATAAGAGCGAGGCAACGATTGCGCATAGATGTTTAGGAGGACCTAGCCATTATCCCATGTTGCGGTGGGTGTGCGCGGGCTGGCGAAGGGGCAATTTCAAAGAAAACCGGCGAGGAGGGAGCGGATACGACGCAGTGGGGCCCTAATTCGACGAAGAATTGCGGTGCGCGCTGCTGGGAAGCTCGGAATTATCATAATATGCAAATATATTTGCACGAAGGTGCAGTGATTTCGGTCACATTTTTGTGCTGCGCGGGCGCCAATCCGGGGTAAAATCGCGCAGATATTCCTGCTTTGCCACGATGCAGGCAGGCGTGACGCATAACGTACTTGCGCCACGATCTTTCCGTCGGAGGTTTTTGCATGGAAGATCGGGCCCCTGTCGTCTCTTCTGCGAATACCGAGCAGTCCTCTAGTACTACTACCACTTCCATCCGGCAGCATGAAGGCCGCGGAGCATGGGTTCTTACCGCCTACGGTATTTCCGGCCTGGCGTTGTTCGGAGTACTGGCCTACTTTTTCTCGGACTTCATCTCTCACTAGTCCGGACCCTTCAGGGCGAACGGGCGTGCGCGCCCGCGGAATGCGCGGGAGTGTACCTGCCGCGTCTTCAGGAATTGTTCGCGAATCCCATGCTGCTTTCTGGTCCCGCCAGCGCACTCCGTTGAACGTGCTACAATGAGCGGCCTTAGCTTATAGCTTCGGCATCCGGCACCGACCCCACGCACGGAATTACGAAACGCACGGAAGAAATCTGTGGCCAAGATTCCCACATCCAGCCCGACGCCGGTTACCTACGCTGATGCCGGCGTGGACATCAGCCGCGCCAATCGCACCAAGCAGCGCATCAAATACCTGGCGCACAAGACATTTACGCGGGGCGTGCTGAGCGAAATTGGCGGCTTTGGCGGCCTGTTCGCCGTCGACAAGACGAAGTACACCGACCCTGTGCTGGTGTCAAGCGTCGACGGAGTGGGAACCAAGCTGAAGATCGCATTCGAGATGGACCTGCACTCCACGGTGGGCGCGGACCTGGTCAACCACTGCGTGAATGACATTGCGGTGCAAGGGGCGGCGCCGCTGTTTTTCATGGACTACCTGGCCACGGGCACGCTTGATCCGTCGATTGCGGAAAAAGTTGTGGAAGGTATCGCCGACGCCTGTAAGCACAACGGCTGCGCCCTGATTGGCGGCGAGACCGCCGAGATGCCGGGCTTTTATCCGGATGGTGAATACGATCTGGCGGGCTTTATTGTGGGCGTGGTGGAGCGCGAGAAAATCATCACTGGCAAAGATGTGCAGATCGGCGACATCATTCTGGGCTTGCCGTCGAATGGCCTGCATACGAATGGATATTCGCTGGCGCGCAAGCTGCTGTTTGAAGTCGCGCACTACTCGGCCGACACCTACGTCAACGAGATCAAGAACAAAGTCGGCAACGAACTGATGCGGACGCACAAGAGCTACTGGCCGGCACTGCGAAAGTTGATTGACGGCCAGTGCGTGGTGGCCCTGGCGCACGTCACGGGCGGAGGCATTACCGAGAATCTGCCGCGTGTGCTGCCGCGCGGGACGGCCGCAGTGATCGAACTGGGGACTTGGCCGGTGCTGCCGATCTTTGAGCATCTGCAGCAACTCGGCAACGTGCCGCAGGACGAGATGCTGCGCACGTTCAACATGGGTCTGGGAATGCTGCTGGTGGTGCCGTCGGCAAAGTTCAAGAAGGCGCAGTCGGTGCTGGAGCGGGTGGGCGAGAAAGCTTACACCATCGGCCGCATTGTGAAGGGCGAGCGCAAGGTCACGTACAGCTAGGGCCAAGTTCTGATTTCTGATTGTTGATTGCTGATTGAAAACTTCAGGAACCTCTGTTTCCTCAATCAACAATCAGAAATCAACAATCAATAATGCACTCCCTGGGCATACTCCTTTCCGGACGCGGGTCGAACTTCGTCGCCATCGCCGACAGCATTGATGCGGGGCGTATTCGCGACGCGCGGATCGCCGTAGTTATTTCAAATAAGGCTGACGCGCCAGGGATCGCAACTGCGCGGCAGCGCGGGTTGAATGCGCTGGTGATTTCGTCCAAGGGCAGGCCGCGCGAGGAGCACGACCGCGAAGTTGTTGCCGCATTGAAAGACCACGGCGTTGATCTGGTCTGTCTCGCGGGATACATGCGGCTGCTTTCGCCGTGGTTTGTGCAACAGTTTCCGCACCGGATCCTGAATATTCATCCCTCACTGCTGCCGGCGTTTCCGGGCCTGGAGGCGCAGGAGCAGGCGTTTGCCTATGGGGTGAAAATCTCCGGCTGCACCGTGCATTTCGTGGACGAAGAGCTTGATCACGGGGCGATCATCGTGCAGAAGGCGGTGCGGGTGCTTGAGGGCGATGACGAGCACACGCTGGCCGAGCGCATTTTAGAGCAGGAGCACATCGCTTACACGGAAGCGATCAGCATTGTGCTGGGCGGGAAATTCGAAGTCGTAGGCCGACGGTTGATCGGCACGTCCTCGTTATAATCAAAAGGCATGGCAAACTTCGCGCCTGTCGACGAACAGCTTACCTACATCAAGAAGGGCACCGCGGAAATCATTCGCGAGGCTGACCTACGCGCCAAGCTGGAAAAGTCGCGCGCTACGGGCAAGCCGCTGCGCGTGAAGTTGGGCATGGACCCGACCGCTCCCGATCTGCATCTGGGCCATACCGTGGTGCTGCGCAAGCTGAAACATTTTCAGGATCTGGGGCACACGGCCATTTTCTTGATCGGCGATTTTACTGGCATGATCGGCGATCCGACGGGGCGGTCGGCGACGCGGCCTCCGCTGAGCCGCGAGCAAGTCGAGCAAAACGCGGAGACGTATAAGGCGCAGGTATTCAAGATTCTCGATCCGGAAAAAACTGTGATTGATTTCAACCGGCGCTGGATGGGCGCGTTCACGCCCGACGATTTCGTGCGGCTGATGTCGAAGTACACGGTGTCGCAGTTGCTCGAGCGCGAGGACTTTCACAAGCGCTTTCAGGAAGAAAAGCCCATCTCGGTTCACGAACTGCTGTATTCGCTGGTGCAGGGATATGACTCGGTGGCGCTCGAAGCCGACGTGGAACTCGGCGGCACCGACCAGAAATTCAATTTGCTGGTCGGACGCGAACTGCAACGCGCGTACGGCCAGGAATCGCAGGTTGCGCTGACCACTCCGATTCTGGAAGGGCTCGACGGCGTGCAGAAGATGTCGAAGTCGCTGGGCAACGCAATCGGCATCCACGAGCCGCCGCTGGAAATGTACGGCAAGTTGATGAGCATCTCTGACGAAATGATGTGGAGATACTACGAGCTGCTGACGGATGTGCAGGTCGCCGAGATCGAGAAGATGAAGCGCGAGATGCATCCGATGGCGGCGAAGAAAGAGCTGGCGCGGCGGATCGTGGCGGACTTTCATTCGGCGGAGGCGGCGGCGAAGGCAGGGGAGGATTGGGCGAAGCAGTTTCAGAAGGATGAAGCGCCCGACGTGCTAGAACAAATTATCATTCCGATTTCCAGGATCATGGTTGGTTCTGCCGAATCGATTGGAGTGCAGAACCCTCCACCCGACGTACATGTTCTCTCGGGAGATCGCCTTCGTCCGGTCGCGATTCTGGTACGCGTGGACAAGCTACTCGTCGAAGCGCGCCTCGCCGAGTCCGCTTCCGATGGGAGCCGTAAGGTCAAACAAAGAGCCGTTGAGATTGACGGGGAAATCGTAGAGAAACCCAAACTGGCAGTGCCCTCACCCGCTCGGCCGCTCGTGGTGCGCGCAGGCAGGTCCATGAAGAGGGTTATGATCGCATAGCTTCCCTCATCGAATCGCCTCTCCTCGGGCCGTCCGGGTCATCGTTCTCTGAGGACTAATGATTTGAAATCGAAATTTGCGGCAATACTGCTCGCCCTGGCGCTGTGCTTTTCCGGAGCCCCGCTATCAGCCCAAATCTCCGCCGGCCAGATCGACGCCGTCTTCGCATCGCTGAAATCCAGCAATGCTCCGGGCGTGGCCGCGCTTGTGGTCCACAACGGCAAGGCCGTGTTTCGGCGCGGATACGGCGTTACCGATCTGCGGACGCTGGCTCCCATCGATGCAAAAACGAATTTCCGGCTGGCGTCGTTCACCAAGCAGTTCACGGCTGCGTGCATTATGCTGCTGGCGCGCGACGGCAAGTTGCATTACGACGATCACCTGACCGACTTCTTTCCTGAATTCCCCGCCTACGGAAAATCCATCACCGTCCGTAATTTGCTCAACCATACTTCCGGGCTGGCGGACTACGGAGACCTGTTGATGAAGCAGTATCCCAACACGCCGCCGGAAAACGTTCTGCAGATTCTCGACGCGGGCGTGCTGAAACTGCTGGAGCAACAGACCGCCGGAAAATTTGCCCCGGGCTCGAAGTGGGAGTACAGCAACTCGGGCTATGCGGTGCTGGCGATGATCGTGGAGAAAGTTTCAGGGAAAAGCTTCGGCCAGTTTCTGCAGGAAAGAATCTTCACTCCTCTGAAGATGACGAACACGCTGGCCTACGAAAAGGGCAAGAACGAAGTGGCGTACCGTGCGTATGGCTACACCAAAGAAAAAGACGGCTGGCGGCAGACCGATCAGAGTCCGACATCGGCGGTGCTGGGCGACGGGGGGATTTATTCTTCGCTCGATGACCTGGCCAAATGGGACCGCGCCCTGCGCGAGCACACGCTGCTCAGCGCTGCGGAAATGCAGCCGGCTCTGACTCCGGTGCAGCCCACGGACGGTCCGGCGGAGTTTCGCGATGGCCCGGCCGTGAGCTACGGGTTCGGATGGTTTCTCGATCCGTACCGGGGGCACAAACGCATGTCGCACGACGGCGAGACGATCGGTTTCCGGACCACGATCCAGCGTTTTCCCGAGAATCAGTTGACGATCATCGTGCTGTCCAACCGCGCGGATGTTAATCCTGAGGAACTCGCGCTGAAGGTGGCCGATCTGTATCTGGGAAGCAAGTAGTAAAACGGCTGCTCAGGGGACACTCGCGCGGCGTCGGCTCCACATAGGCTGCTCATGCGGTCCTGATTCTGCTACTCTCTCCCCGGCACATGCGCGCGGCTGCCATTCTCGGGCTGGGGTGTTCTGCGAAAGACCTGCGGCCGTTTCAGTTGGACCTGGGCCAGATCTCCAACAAGATCGAATGGGGCATGGGCATGCCGGCCTCGGGCGACGACTCCGATGTGATTCTGCTGTTCGGCGGAGACGGGACGATTCACCGGCATCTTGGGCAGCTGGTGCGGCTGGGATTGCCGGTGCTGGTGGTGCCGGCGGGGAGTGGGAATGATTTTGCGCGGGCGCTGGGGCTGCGGCGCGTTCGCGATTCGCTCGCGGCGTGGCGCAAGTTCTGCGGCGGTGCGGACAATGTACGGTCGGAAAACGCGCGGGCAGAAAATGTGCGGACGATTGATCTCGGATTCATCCAACGGCTTGAAGTGGGTGCCCCGGCGTCGGCGGAATCAAGTCGCGACCCGGCGCTCGGCGCTCAGTATTTTTGTTGCGTGGCGGGCGTTGGCCTTGACGGGGAAGTGACCCGGCGCGCGAACCGCCTGCCTCGCTGGCTGCGCGGGCACGGAGGGTATGTGCTGAGCCTGGCCCCTACGATTTTTACGTTCGCGCCGCTGCGCATCAAGATTCTGACGACTGCGGAAACGCCGGCCGAGATCGACGCCGCGAGCAGCGACGAGAGGCGAGCCTGGATCACACGTAGCGACCGGCCCACCCTGCTGGCCGCTTTCGCCAATGCGCCGTTATACGGCGGCGGAATGAAGATCGCGCCCCAGGCCAAGATGGATGACGGGCTGCTGGATGTTTGCATCGTCGGTAGCGTCGATCGCCTGCGGCTCTTACGGCTGTTTCCGACGGTTTATGGCGGAAATCATCTGAGCATTCCGGAAGTTGAGTACTTTCACGCCGGCCGAGTGCGGGTTGAGACCGAGCGTCCACTGGATGTTTATGCCGACGGGGAATATGTTTGCCGGACGCCGGTTGAGGTGGGAATTCAACAAGGCGCTCTGCGAGTCATTGTTCATCCGTCACAGACAAGTTTCTAGTTTCTGGTTTCTAGTTTCCTGTGACGCGCTTTCGCGCGTGATCGGAATTACTGGGAACAGGAGACTGGCATGGCACATTCCTACCGGGACCTGATTGTGTGGCAGAAGGCGATCGCGATGGTCACTGATATTTATCGAGCGACCCAGAGCTTTCCTCGACAGGAGACTTATGGTTTGACGAGCCAGATACGGCGATCGGCTGTGGCCGTGGCCAGCAATATTGCGGAAGGTCAGGGCAGAATCTCCAGGCGTGAGTTCCACTATTTCCTGGGCGTGGCGCGAGGCTCACTGATCGAAATGGAAACGCAGATGGTGATTGCTGAGAATCTCGGGTATTTATCGAAGGCGGAAGCGAAACACCTGGCTGCTGCTTCCGGAGAAGTGAGCCGCCTTCTCCACGGACTGATGCAAGCCGTCCGAGAGCCCGCACCGCAGCGAGCTGGAAACTAGAAACCGGAAACTCGAAACTTGGCTTGGTGCTAAACTTTCCTCATGTCTGACGGACGCTCGCGCACCCTGCTCTGGGTTCTGATTGGCGGAGGAGCTTTTTTCCTCTTCGTGCTGGCCGTATTTGGTTTGGTCTACATGACGCTGCACGCGGGCGGGGCGGATGCCGGCATTACCAGCTTCGGCGACCGCATTGGCGTAGTCGATCTGGACGGCGTGATTCTTTCGCCGCAGCCGGTCGTGGGGCAACTCAAAAAGTTCGGCGACGACTCGTCGATCAAGGCCATTATTCTGCACGTGAATTCTCCCGGCGGAGGCGTGGCGGCGTCGGAGGAGATTTATCGCGAGGTCAAGCGCATTCGCACCGAGAAGAAGAAACGCATTGTGGTGTCGATTGAAACCGTAGGCGCCAGCGGGGCGTATTACGTGGCCTCGGCCTCGGACAAGATTTATGCCGACTCGGGCAGCATTGTGGGGTCGATTGGCGTGATCGCGCAGTGGATGAACTATGGCGATCTGCTCAAGTGGGCCAAGCTGAAAGACGTCGTGATCAAGACAGGCGAATTCAAAGACACGGGGAACCCGGCCCGCGACCTGACTCCCAACGAGCAAGCTTACATGCAGTCGCTGATCGACAATATGTTCGCGCAGTTTATCAAGGCGGTTGCCGATGGGCGTGGCCTGAAATTCGAGGACGTGAAGTCGATCGCCAACGGCAAGGTCTGGACCGGCGAGCAGGCTCTGTCGATGAAACTGATTGACGGCGTGGGCGACTTTGAGACCGTGGTGGCCGATACGGCGAAGTCGGTGGGGATCAAGGGCGAACCGACGCTGGTGCGTCCGGAAAAAGATCGCAAGACGCTGATGGATCTGCTGCTGGGCGATGTTTCCCAGTTCCTGCCCGGACGGGAGAAGATGCTGGAGCAGCAGGTGGGATTTTACTACCTCTGGAAGTAAGCGCCCTCCCACGTTTTTCGTAGCGCGGTTTACTTCGCGACAGAAGTGCCCGGCTAAATGCCTCGCACATCCTGAGGCCTGCCGCGTTTGTCGCAACGGCCAATCCTGTCAGTATTGAGAAATCTAAAGTTGTAGATTCGATTACTCAATACTGGAAGTTGGTCGTTGCCCTAGTTCCCGGGCAAATTCGGTGATTTTGCTATTGAGAAATCTAAAGTTGTAGTTTAGATTACTCAAGTGCGATATATCTCGCGAAAATTAGCCGAGGTGGCGACGGACGCGGCCCGTCACTTCCCGGCGCTGGTGTTGACCGGCCCCCGCCGTTCCGGCAAGACGACCCTTCTCCGCAACCTGTTTCCCGCGTCGCAGTATGTGCTGCTCGAAGACCCGGACGTGCAGGCCCGCGTACGCAGCGATCCGCGCGCCTTTCTGGAAGGGTTGCGGCCGCCGGTGGTGTTCGACGAAATCCAGAACGCTCCCGACTTGCTGGATTACGTTCGCACCCTGATCGACTCGCACCCGCGCCGGATGGGGCAGTGGCTCTTCACCGGTTCGCAGGAAGCTCCGCTGATGCGCGGGATCAGCGAATCCATGGCAGGGCGGGCGGCAGTTTTGCAGTTGCTGCCTTTCAGCCTGGCCGAAACCGCCAAGGTGACAATACTGCATGGGGGATTTCCCGAAGTGCTGGCCCGTCCGAAAGGCCGGGGTCTGTGGTTCGCTTCTTATCTGCAGACGTATTTGGAGCGCGACGTCCGGTCGATCACGAACGTGCGGGACCTCGCCACGTTTCGCCGCTTTCTCGCCCTGTTGGCCAGCCGCCACGGCCAGATTCTGAATAAGACCGACCTGGCCGCTCCGCTTGGCATATCGGTTCCCACCATCGGCGAGTGGCTGCATATTCTGGAGGTGACCGGTCAGATCATTCTGGTACCGCCGTATTTCGAAAACTTCGGCAAGCGGCTCATCAAGTCGCCGAAAATGTATATTGGCGACTCCGGGCTGGCATGTTATCTGCTGGGGGTGGCTTCGTCGTCGGAGCTGGAACGTTCTCCGTTTCTGGGGGCGTTGTTTGAAGGATTTATTGCGTCTGAGATCCTCAAGAGCCAGATCGAGCGCGGACGGCGCAAGGAGCTTTACTATTTTCGCGATCAGCAGGGGCTGGAGGTGGACTTTCTCATTCCCCGGCCCAACGCGAGATTGTGGCTGGTGGAAGCCAAGGCTGGAAAGACGGTTCGGCCCGAAATGGCGGCGCCGATGACCTCGCTGCAGCGTGCGGCGCGGAACCGGACGGATCGACTGATCGTGGTCCATCGCAAGTCGCAGAGCCAGATTTCCACCGCGGCAATCGCCCAGGGAGTCGAGGCTGTCGATGTGGAAGAATTTGTTCAGGAACTCATCCGGGCGAAATGAAGCGGGAGAAGATGCTGGAACGGCAGGTGGGATTTTATTACCTGTGGAAATGACCGAACTGATCACTTCGCTTTCAGCCCCTGTTTACGGATGATTTCCTTCTGCTCCGGCGTCCAGGAGCCGGACATATCGCCATGCTGACCCAACATCTGTTTTTGGTCGTACATCTTCTTCGTGAGATGAAAGTACTTCACGTTGGCGTAATCTCCCGACTCGTCCCAGGTCTGGCTTACTTCCGGATCGTGATACCGGAAGGCCACATTTTCGGCGTTGTGGACGACGTTGCTCCAGTCGTCCATCGCCGGAATGGACGATGCGGGATTTCCGTTGGAGTCGCGCTTCAACACCGCCTTTTGTTCCAGGATGCCGGGAATCTTCAGGCCATAAGTCGTTTTGTCCGCTGACTCGAAGAATTCGAGGGCGGCGGGTCTGATCTTGCGGAATGGCATCGCCGGCTCACCGGGTACCGCGACGTACTGGCCGTTCATATATTGCACGATTTTGCTGAGGGCTTCACGCTGTTCTGGCGAGGCCTTGTCGTCCAGATAGAGCGTGGCGAAGAGCCGGTCTGGCTTTGCGTCCACCAGATCGCCCACCATTGCGAGACTGAGTCCATCCAGCTTAACCTTGCCGTAGTGACCACGCTGAATGTGGGCGACGTCGGAGGCGAAGCAGGTTCCGTGCGTTGGCGCTCCATTGGTTTGGCAGGGACATGAGAAGGCGGTGCACTGACACTGAAACAGTCCCACTCCTTCGATTTCAAAGTCTTGCACGGTCGGTTGATCCGCTTTCTGAGCGCCCAAAATGCCGAAAGCGCAGACGAAGGCGAATGCAGCCAGTACGCGGAATACTGTCCTGCGCATGACGGGACCACCTCGGGAACGGAAAGAGGAGTGGTTTCGCCGGAGGATATTGTGGGGGCTGCGCCCCGTCAAGGGAGCAAAACCGTCGATTTTGATTTGGGGGGTGCGGGTGATATCCGACTATACCTTCCCACTTGCGTACAACCCCTGAAATTTGAGAAGGTTATGGAGGATGCGCCTGGGTATTCCGGGAATGGGGTGCCTTGCGCATCGAAGTTTCCGGATCTTCGCGGCGGACCAGATTTTTTCGGGCAACCGCCGGAAGAACCACGAAGAAGGCCCTATGACCAAAGCCGATCTGATTGATGAAGTCTCCCGTTTAGCGGAACTTACGCGGAAAGACAGTGAAGTGATCGTGGAGACGATTTTTGACAGCGTGGTGCGCTCGCTGCGCGCCGGCGACAAGATCGAGATCCGCGGCTTTGGCAGTTTCCGTACTCGCCAGCGCAAGCCGCGGGTGGGCCGTAATCCCAAGACCGGAGAGCGCGTGGAAGTGCCCGCCAAGAAAATTCCGTTCTTCAAGCCCAGCAAGGAATTGAAGGATCTGGTGAATGAAAGCCACGCCGCGCCGCCCGCGACTGCGGCAACCCCCGCCCCGCCAACCACTTCAACGCCTCCGACGGCGTAGTTGGAAGCGACCGCAAATGTGGCATTTCCTTGTTTGGGAATCGCCGAAATTGATCTCTCCGAAGTGTGAGCCACATCACAGCTCTTACCGATTTCTTCCGCTATGGTGGAGCTTATCCACCATGCTTCCGGCCGGGTTCACGCGAGCGATCGTTCATAGCTTGGATTGGGTACGGCTGCGTGTGCTCCCCGCGGACCAGCGGCCAAGGCACCAGCAGACGGGCACGCACGGGGAAGAAGCCGCGTACTTCCACCTGCGGAAGCTGGGATACACGATCGTGGCGCGAAACTTCCGCTCCCCGCGCTGCCGCGGAGAGATCGACCTGATTGGCTGGGACGAAGATGTTCTTTGCTTTATTGAAGTTAAGACGCGCACCTCGCGCGACGTAAAGACCGCTGAGGCGGCCGTGGACCGGCACAAACGGCGCGAAGTGGCGCAAGTGGCACGAGAGTACCTGCACCGGGTCCCACCAACGTGCCAGTGGAGATTCGATATTGTGAGCGTATACTATGCCAATCTGGCGTCTCGCCCAGAGATCGAAGTGTTCCGGAATGCTTCCCTGTCGGCGTAGAATACGGGGTCCGCGCAACCCTATTGAAAGGATTCAGTAATTGCCTGAGCTGAGAAAAGATCCGATTGTTGGCCGTTGGGTGATTATTTCGACGGACCGGGCGAAGCGTCCCACCGATTTTGTCCGCGAGAATATGAAGATCAAGGGGGGATTCTGTCCCTTCTGCTACGGGAATGAGAGCAAGACGCCACCCGAGATCCAGGCCTACCGGCCTAATACGAACGGCGGCCCTCCGCCGCAGCGGGACACTCCCGGCTGGACCGTGCGCGTGGTGCCGAACAAGTTTCCCGCGCTGGGCATTGAGGGCAATCTGAACCGCCAGGCCGAGGGCATGTTCGATCGCATGAACGGCATCGGAGCGCATGAAGTCATCATCGAAACGCCCGACCACAGCATGAGCATGGCGAATCTTCCGCCCAAGCGGATTGAAGACGTTCTCTGGACGTTCCGCGACCGCATTCTTGATTTGAAGAAAGACCGCCGGTTCAAGTACATCCTGATTTTTAAGAATCATGGGGAAGCGGCGGGAGCTTCGCTCGAGCACTCGCACTCTCAGCTGATTGCGCTGCCCATTCTGCCGATTAACGTGGTGCAGGAACTCGAAGGCTCCAAGCAATATTTCCTTTATAAGGAGCGCTGCGTGTTCTGCGACATCATCCGGCAGGAGATGGACAGCGGCACGCGGGTGGTGGCGGAAAACGAAAATTTCCTGACGCTGGCGCCCTATGCTCCGCGCTTTCCGTTCGAAACCTGGATCCTGCCCAAGCAGCACGAATCGGCGTTTGAGAACTCTTCCTCGCACATGTTCGAAAACCTGGCGCGATCGTTGAAGGACTTGCTGGGCCGGGCCGACCGCGTGCTCGACAATCCGCCTTACAATCTGGTGATCCACACCTCGCCGGCACAGGACCCGACCAACGACCACTACCACTGGCACATTGAGTTCATGCCCAAGCTGACCAAGACGGCGGGATTTGAATGGGGTACGGGTTTCTACATCAATCCTACGCCGCCGGAAGAAGCGGCGAAGTTTCTGCGCGAGGCGAATGTGGAGGAAGCGGTGCCGGCGCCTGCCGGATAGGTGGGGATTCGACTCCGAGATTCCGATCCGAAGATTTCGATCTGAAAAATGGGCACGGCTACCGCCGTGCCCTTCCCAGTTTCGGTGGAGAGAGAAAGGCCTGCGGATGCTCGCTGGCCCTCATCGTGTCAGAATAGGCGGGTCCGTGCCCGGCATTTGTCACGGAAATGTAAAAACTCTTACCTGCGCAGCTATGCTGCGTTCATTGACGTCAGTTCGTTTCGATCACTACCATAGGCAGCTTCGAGGTTCATCATGAAACGCAGCCTGCTTGTGCTATTGCTGTCGGGATGGGCTTATGCCAGTCCTGCCGCTTCCACTCTGCCTGCCTCCACTCTGATTGCGAACGTGCCGGGACGGACCACGGTAAGCCTCGACGGCGCATGGCAGGCTATTGTGGATCCGTTCGATAACGGCAGGTCGGGATTCTTTCGCGACGACAAGCCGCTCGGCAAGGGCGATCACGCGGAGTATAGTTTCGACGCATCGCCTGCTCTGAATGTCCCTGGAGACTGGAACACGCAGCGCGAACAGTTGATGTTCTATGAAGGGCTGGTGTGGTACCGGCGCGAGTTTAATTACCACAAGCGCGCGAATGAGCGGGTCTTTGTCTACTTTGGCGCCGTCAATTATCAGGCCACGGTTTACCTGAACGGAGAAAAGCTGGGTGTACATGAGGGCGGGTTTACGGCATTCAATTTCGAGGCGACTTCGGTTCTGCGCGACGGCGCGAACTTTCTGATCGTCGAGGTGAACAACGTCCGCCGCGCGGACGCCGTGCCGGCGCTGAAGTTTGACTGGTGGAATTACGGCGGGATTACCCGCGATGTGATGCTGGTCGAAGTGCCGGAAACTTTCATTCAGGATTACTCGATTCAACTGGATCGCGGTTCAAACCACGAAGGTTCCGGCTGGGTGCAGTTCAGCGGGCCGCTCACGAAACATGAGGTCACCATCCGGATTCCCGAAGCAGGGATCGAGATAAAGACTCTGACTACGCCAAGTGGTTATGCCGGCTTCCACTTCGATACGAACGCGGCGGCCTGCGGGAAAAAACCTGCCGCGAAGTGCGAACCGCTGCAGCTGTGGTCGCCCGACAATCCGAAGCTATACCACATCATTATTTCGGGCGAGGGCGACAGCGTTGCCGACGATATTGGCTTTCGCACGATCGAGGTGCAGGGAGCGAAGATCCTGCTGAATGGCAAACCGATCTTTCTGCGCGGCATCTCGATGCATGAGGAAGCGCCGTTTCGCGAGGGACGTGCCTTTAGTCCGGAAGATGCGCAGACTCTGCTGGGCTGGGTGAAAGACCTGGGATGCAATTTCGTCCGCTTTGCGCATTATCCGCACAATGAAAATGAAATTCGTCTGGCGGACCGCTTGGGGCTGATGGTCTGGTCGGAGATTCCGGTGTATTGGGATATTGACTGGTCGAATCCGGCGACGCTGGCCAGTGCGGAGGCGCAACTGCGCGATGAGATTGCGCGCGATCGTAACCGGGCGGCCGCAATTTTGTGGTCGGTCGGGAACGAAACGCCAGTGAAACCGGAGCGCCTGACATTTCTGACGCAGCTTGTCAAAGATGCGCGCGAAGTTGATTCCACGCGGCTGATTACTTCTGCGATGAATCACACGGACAACACGAGTACCGATGAGCGGACGCTGAACGATCCGCTGGGAGACGTGCTGGACGTTGTCGGGCTGAACGAGTATTTGGGCTGGTACGGCGGACGTCCGGAAGATGCCGACCGGATGCAGTGGAAATCAAAGTGGACGAAGCCGCTGATCGTCAGCGAATTTGGCGGCGGGGCGGTTTACGGGCGGCACGGCGATGCGGATGAAGTTTGGACGGAGGAATATCAGGAGAATCTGTTTCAGCATCAACTGGGGATGGTGGAGCGAATGCCGAACCTGGCGGGGATGACGCCGTGGGTGCTGATGGATTTTCGCTCGCCGCTGCGCCTGTTGCCGGGCGTGCAGGATTATCACAATCGCAAGGGGCTGATTTCGAATCGCGGGCAGCGGAAGCTGGCGTTCTATACGCTGCAGAAGTTTTATAAGAAGTTGGCGGAGGCGGGGAAGTAGGGCGCCTTTATCTGAGGGCGATGGCAGCTCGGAGCGGTGGTCAAAGAGTGATGGCGATTTATCGCCAATTGAGGCTCGGATAACCTCCGCTTTGCCGACCATACATGCTCGAATCAGCACACTTCGGCTGGGCAGCGGCAATTAAACTTGACGGCGAACAAGATCTGTGTATACTCAGTATAGAGACATGCACAGCGACCTCGTAATCTCCCAAACCGATGGCCGTCCGATGTATCTGCAGATCATGGATCAAATCAGGCAAAGGATCGCTGTGGGGGATTGGGAGCAGGGGAAGGAGATTCCCTCGATTCGCCAGCTTGCTGTAACGCTTCGGGTCAGCGTGATCACGGTGAAACGTGCCTACATGGAACTGGAGCGCGACGGCATTATCGTGACCCAACAGGGAAAAGGGTCGATAGTAGCACCAAATCCCAGGCTGGGCGCCAAGCTTTACGATGAGGAGTTAGCCAAGCACATCAACCGGGTTGCCCAACTGGGGGAACTATTGGGCCTCACACCTAAAGAACTTGCTTCCCGAGTGCGAGAAGCCGCAGACCGGCTGACGAAGGAGTACTCATGAATGACCTCTCCGTCCATTTCGAAGGAGTGAGCAAAATCTACCCTCACTTTACTCTTGACGACGTTAGCTTGGAGTTGCCCGCGGGCACCATCATGGGCCTCATTGGGGCGAACGGCGCTGGCAAATCCACGACCATCCGCATTCTGATGGGACTAGTACATCAGGATCGGGGTCGGGTGCTGGTTTTGGGCCGGGAGATGCCCCGAGAACAGGCGGCAGCCAAACTAGATATTGGATTCGTATCGGAAGACATGCGTCTCTATGGACCGGCGACGCTGGCCTGGCACATGAACTTTGTTCAGTCGATCTACCCGAAGTGGGATCAGCCCTATGCCGAAACGCTGTTGCGGCGCTTTGACCTCAAGCCCCGGCAAAAGATCAAAGGTCTGTCTCATGGACAGCGGGTCAAGGCTGCATTATTGCTGGCCCTGGCACGGCGTCCGCGCCTGTTGGTACTGGATGAACCGACCACCGGACTCGATCCCGTGGCGCGGCAAGAGGTTCTGGGGGAACTCATGGCGGTGCTTGCGGACGAGGATCGAACGATTCTTTTTTCGTCGCACAACACTCTCGACGTGGAGCAGATTTCCGATCAAATCACGTTCATCGATCGCGGACGAATCATCGCTTCCGACAATAAAGAGATATTTCTGGACCGCTGGCGCCGCCTGCGGCTCGTGCTTTCGCCGGAGGCAGACGTGCCGAGTCTTCCGGGAGTGGTTGAGGTCGGCGGAAGCGGACGGCTTCCGGTACTGGTCACCAACCGTTTCGATCCTGCGATGGTGTCGGCCTGCAATGATGCCGGTGCTACGGTTCAAGCCGTAGACCCAATGACGCTGGAAGAAATCTTTGTCGCCAACGTGCACAGCAGAAGGGAAAAACAAATCGTATGAATTACGCGATGGTGAAGCGGCTGGTTTTGAAAGACTGGTACTTGCAACGTTGGGCGATTCTGGGCTCTCTCGTCGGAGTTGTGGCTACCCTTGGCATCATTGCAACCGGAGGGAAAGTCGCGTTCCTTCTCGGCCTTATCCTGCTCATCATGGTGATCATCTCCATCGGGGCGCAGATGGCCGTGGCAACGATCGTGACGGAACGGAAGGAGCAGACGCTCCCGTTCGTGATGAGCCTGCCGATCTCCTACCGGGAATACACCGCCTCAAAGATTTGGGGCAACCTGCTCATCTTTCTGGTTCCCTGGCTGACCATGGTGCTGGGTAGCTTCGGACTGCTTCTGTGGTCGCCAAGTTCGCGTGGCTTGCTCCCCTACGCTGCCATTATGTCGACTGAAATACTGCTGAGCACTTGCCTGATTCTAGCCGTGGCTTTGATCACGGAGTCTCAGGGCTGGACCGTCGCCGCCATCATGGTGGGCAATCTAGCTGTGAACGGACTTGGGTATATCGTCGCCCACATCGCCGGCATCGCGAAGGGAATGTGGGGTCCCACTATTCAATGGAGCGGGGCGGCCTCGGCTGTGCTGTTGGCGGAATTCACCACGATTGGTTTGCTGCTGGGCGTTACTTTCGTCGTGCAGGCCAAGAAGAAAGACTTCCTGTGAAAAGTTCGATTGACGGGCAACCCGCTCATTGAGATTGTTCCGGTTCGAGGCCTTTTTGAGATTGCACTTGCGGGAAAACTGAATCAGCCTTGGGTACGGTCCTGGACTTCGTCGTTCCAGGCCATCTGGATGGCTTCCAGCTTGCCTTCGTTCGAGGCCTTCGGGTCCCCGACGAAGTTGGGCAACGCGGTGACGTGGCGGTGCAGGTCGGTGAAGCGCACGGCGAGCGGATCAAGTTCGGGATGCGTTTCAGAGAGCAGTATGCCGATGTCTTCGGCATCGTCCCAGGTCAGTTGCTTGGCCATTCCTCAGTGCTCCTCAGAGACGTAGTTGCGATTCCAGGCGGGAATCTCGACGACTACCTTGCCGGGCTTGGTAATCTGCGCCTGACAGCCGAGACGCGAGTTTAACTGGAGATCGGCGGCCATGTCCAACCGGTCGGCCTCGTCGTCGTCCATGGGGGAGAGATTTTCCGCGCCTTCCTTCACCCAGATGTGGCAGGTGGTGCAGGCGTTGTTGCCGCCGCAGGCGTGGTCGAGCGTGATGTGATGGTTCAGCGCCACATCGAGGATCGACTCTTCTTTGCCGTGATCTTCGTAGGGCAATTTACCGTGCTCGAACTGCACGGTCTTGCCTTCGGGCAGGAAGGTGACCTGTACCGTGTTTTCGCCGGGGGCATCTTCGGTCAATGTGCCGGCTCCTTGTGTTTTTTCTTCTGACATTTTCAACCTCAATCTGTTGTCATCCTGAGCGAAGCGAAGGACCTATGTACTCCTAGCCAGTTGCATAGGTCCTTCGCGGCAAAGAACGCCGCTCAGAATGACAATACGAACAATTCATTCAAACTCTGCTTTCGCCATGGGATGCGGCGCGGTCGGGCCTTCGCCCAAGTCGGTCTCATCCATGGTCTTGCCTTTCAGCGCCGTCGAGACGGCGGTGTCCATCATCAATTCTGCCAGGCGCATCGTGCCCTGGTTCAGGAGGTCGATGGCTTTGCGGATCGCCTGATAATCCTCTTCGGTGTTCACTGCGGCCAGCGATTTTTCCATTTTCGCGATCTGCTTTCTTTCGTCGGTAGTGAGCTGTCCCCAGGCCGCGCTCTTCTTGCCTTTTTCGAGCGCGGCAAGGATGGTCGCGGTTTCGGCGCGGGCTTCGATCAGCTGGCGGCGGCGGAAATCTTCTTCGGCATTGTCGAACGAGTCGAGAATCATGCCTTCGACCTGTTCGTCGGTAAGGCCGTAGCTCGGTTGCACCTGAATCTCAGCTTCCTTGCCGCTCCGCTGTTCGCGCGCCGAAACGTGCAGAATGCCGTTGGCGTCGATCAGAAATTTCACTTCGACGCGCGGGATGCCGGCCGCCATGGGCGGAATGCCTTTGAGATCGAAGCGCGCCAGCGAACGGCAGTCTTTGGCGAGTTCGCGTTCGCCTTGCAACACGTGAATGGCGACGTTGGTCTGGCCGTCGACCTGCGTGGTGTAGAACTGCGTCGCCGACGCGGGGATGGTCGAGTTGCGCAGAATGATTTTGTCGGTGACGCCGCCGGCGACTTCGATGCCGAGCGAGAGAGGAGTCACATCGAGCAGCAGCATGTTCTCGGTGGCTTCGGAGCCGCCGCCGAGAATGTTGGCTTGCACGGCCGCGCCCAGCGCGACGACTTCGTCGGGATTCAAGTCGGTGTGCGGTTCGCGGTGGAATAATTCTTTCACCAGCGCACGAACTTTCGGAATGCGAGTGGAACCGCCGACGAGCACGACTTCGTCAATCTGTTCGGGTTTCAGGTTCGCATCTTTCATGGCCTGCCTGCAGGGGCCGACCGTGCGGTCGATGACCGGCCGAATCAACTGTTCATACTGATCGCGCGTAATTTCCCGGCGGTAGTGCTGGCCCCCGGGCAGCTCGATGTCAAGTTTGATCGAGGGCTGCGAAGACAGCGCGATCTTGGCGTCGATGACGGCCTTGCGAATGGCCTGCACGGCTTCGGCGTTGCGGCGCAGATCGAGATTCAGGTCGCCGCGAATGTCGTCGAGGGCGATGGTGATGAGCAGGTTGTCGATGTCGTCGCCGCCGAGATGGGTGTCGCCGTTGGTGGCGATGACTTCGAAAATGCCGTCATGCAGCTTGAGAATCGAAATGTCGAACGTGCCGCCGCCGAGGTCGTAAACGGCGACGATGCCGTTCTGTTTTTTGTCGAGGCCGTAGGCGAGCGATGCGGCGGTCGGCTCGTTGACCAGGCGCAGGACTTCGAGGCCGGCGATGCGGCCGGCGTCTTTGGTGGCCTGACGCTGCGCGTCATTGAAATACGCGGGAACGGTGATGACCGCCTTGGTGACCGGGCCGCCGAAGAAACGTTCAGCGCTGCGTTTGAGCTGACGAAGAATGAGTGCGGAAATTTCCGGCGGAGTGAACGTCTTGTCGCCGAGCTTGATGCGCAGGACTTCTCCCGGCTGCAGGTCTTCGGCGAGGCGGAAGGGGAAGAGTTTCAATTCTTCCCGAATGTCTTCGACGCCTCGTCCCATCAGGCGTTTGATGGAGTAGACGGCGCGTTCCGGCGTTTCGATCAGAGAGTTGCGAGCGGCATTGCCGACGACAGGATGGTTGTTGGCGTCGAGTGCGACCACCGACGGAAGCAGGTTTAGGCCGTCGTCGCCGGGGATTACGACCGGGGTCTCCCCTTGCATGAATGCCACGAGGGAATTCGTGGTTCCGAGGTCTATTCCGACGATGCGATCAGTAGCCATTGAATCATTTATTCATTGAGCCATTGAATCAATGACTCAATGATTCACTCCTTCAGTTCTCCAGGGCCGCGTTCACATCCCTCACCAGGTTGCGGATGTAATTGCGGCGGTTCAGCACATCCACCATTTTGCTGGTCGCCTGCGTGCGCTCTTCCGATGCGGCGTGGCCGCGATCGATCAGGCTGTCCCACGTATTCCAGCGGGTTTGCAGTTCCTCGAGGAGCGCCTCGTGCTTCGCTTCTAGCGACAATTTCTGCTTGCCGATTCCCTCGATCAATGCGGGATCGTCTTCGCCCATCTTCTTGCTCATGCGCAGTTCTTCCAGTTGCATGTTCAGCTCGAAGACTTCTTCCAGCAAATCCGGCGGGACGATCTGCTTCTTGATCTCTCCCGTGGCTCGGGCCTGCTCGGTGGCGCTTTTGGACTGCTCTTCCAACTCCACGCCTTCGAGATGCAAAAGATATTCCGTGCGCTTGATCGGATCCTTCAACGTGCGGTAGGCGTCATTGAGCAAGGAACTCTGTTCCAGGCTCCATTGCTGCTCGTTACTCCCGGCGCTGGCGTTGAGATCGGGATGCAGCTTGCGACTGAGTTCGTAGAAGTCCTTCTCAAGAGCGGCGACGTTGAGGTTGAGTTTGGGCGGCAAGCCGAAGAACGTGAAATAGTCGACCGGGACCGGGGGCTGCACCTTACCGCAGGATTCGCAGAAGTGCGCGGCGCGCATGGATCCGCAGGACCAGCAGGAGTGAGTGTCCTGGGGCAGTGGTTTTGCGCCGATCGTGGTAAGTACAGACTTGGTCATCAACTTTTAATTCCCCGTTTTCACAGCATGCACAGGACGGAGTTGCTCGCGCAGGATGTCTCGTGGCGCGGCCTGCACGGGCGGGTCGCCCGCGCCCACACGATCCAAATCAGGCAGAGAATGAAGTTCCACAGCCGCACGATTTCGATGCCTGCGGATTCACGAAGACGAAGCCCTGTTGCATCAGCGTTTCCTGATAATCCAGGGTCATGCCGTGCAGGTAAATGAACGACTTCGGGTCGACGAAGACGCGCACGTCGGCGAACTGGAAAATGCGGTCGCGCTCGCGCGGCTGCGTGTCGAAGCGGATGTTGTAGCTCAGGCCCGAACAGCCTCCACCCTGCACGCCCAAACGCAGGCCGCCCTGCTCGGGCGAGATGCCTTCCTTGGCCATGGCGCTGCGCACCTTGGCCAGGGCTTTCTCGGTGACGAGAACACCTTTGGCGGGGGCTTGTGCGGGCGTGTTTTCCGTTGCCGTTGTCATCTTTAATACGTCCCTCGGCGGCTAAAGCCGTCGAGATTCGTGGTCCTTTTTCGGCGCGGCTTGAAGCCGCACCCTTTCAAAGCCCGATCAATATGAAACCATCCCACGCAAAGCCGCGCTGGGGCTAAAGCCCCAACTCATTTTTCCGACTTTACGCGGCGCTAAAGCGCCGCTCTTCCACGGTGCTTCTTCCCGCTCTTCCAGTGCTTCTCCCCGCTCTTCCACGGTGCTGCTCGACGCGGTCCTGCACTATTTCGCTTCGGCAGCCACCGGCTGTGACGCTTCCTGCTTCTTCTTCCAGTCGCCGATGGCGGCGCGGATTGCGTCCTCGGCCAGCACCGAACAATGGATCTTTACGGGAGGAAGCGAAAGCTCCTTCACGATGTCCATGTTCTTGATGGTTAGGGCTTCGTCGACGGTCTTGCCCTTGACCCACTCGGTGGCGAGCGAGGACGAGGCAATAGCCGAACCGCAGCCAAAGGTTTTGAACTTGGCGTCTTCAATGACGTTGGTTTCGCGGTTGACCTTGATCTGCAGCTTCATGACGTCGCCGCACTCGGGCGCGCCAACCAGGCCGGTGCCCACGTCGGCGCTCTGCTTGTCCATGGAGCCGACGTTGCGGGGGTTGTTGTAGTGATCGATGACCTTGTCGCTGTATGACATGTTTTTCTCCAATTCAAGTTTCAAAGTTTCAATGTTCCCAAGGTTTCAATGATCCCGTTTCAACTGAGGTTCAAAATTTCAACGATGTGAAACCTTGAAACTCTGCCACCTTGAAACCTTGCCTCTAATGCGCTTCGCCCGCCCACTTTACGTCTTTCAAGTTGATGCCTTCTTTCGCCATTTCGTAGAGCGGAGACAGTTCACGCAGGCGCTCGACGGTTTCAATGACGCGGTCGGCAACGTAATCCACTTCCGCTTCGGTGTTGAAACGGCCGATGCCGAAGCGAATGGAGCTGTGGGCCAGGTCGTCGCCGGTGCCGAGAGCCTTCAATACATAAGATGGTTCGAGCGTCGCCGAGGTGCATGCAGAACCGCTGGAAACTGCGATGTCGTTGATGCCCATCAGGAGCGACTCGCCTTCGACGTAGGCGAAGCTGATGTTCAGGTTGCCAGGTAGACGATGCTCCATCGAACCGTTGATGTAAGTTTCGTCGAGACGGTTCATAATACGGTCGCGCAGGCGATTGCGCAGGCCGGCCAGACGGCAGGATTCCTGCGGCAGTTCTTCCTGCGCGATGGCACAGGCTTTGCCCAGGCCAACGATTCCGGGCACGTTGAGTGTGCCGGAGCGCATGCCGCGCTCGTGGCCGCCGCCATCGATCATGGCGGAAAGCTGCACGCGCGGGTTCTTCCGGCGAACATACAAGGCGCCGACGCCCTTGGGGCCGTAGAGCTTGTGGCCGGTGATGGACATGACATCAATGTTCTGCTTGTTGACGTCGACGGGAATTTTGCCGATGGCCTGCACGGCGTCCGTATGGAAGATGACGCCGCGCTCACGGCAGAGCTTGCCAATCTCGGTGACCGGCTGCAGCACACCGATCTCGTTGTTGGCCGCCATGATCGTGACCAGGATCGTCTTGTCATCGATGGCGCGCTTCAGGTCATCGAGATCGATCAGGCCGTCCTTCTGCACGGGCATGTAGGTGACGCGGTAACCGTATTTTTCCAGGCGCTTGCAGGTGTCGAGCACGGCCTTGTGCTCCGTGACGGCGGTGATGATGTGGTTGCCCTTCTCGCGGTACATTTCCGCGACGCCCTTGATGGCAAGGTTGTCGCTCTCGGTGGCGCCGGAAGTGAAAATAATTTCCTTTGTGGTCGCGCCGACGAGCTTGGCGATGCGCTCGCGCGCCGTTTCCACGCCTTCTTCGGCAGCCCATCCGAAGCTGTGATTGCGGCTGGCCGCGTTGCCGAACTTCTCCACGAAGTACGGCAGCATCTCTTCCAGCACCCGCGGATCCATCTGGGTGGTGGCGTGGTTATCCATGTAGATGGGCAGCTTCACGCCCTTGGCGTCGGGGTGGTGGGCTTGCGTCAGTGCCTGAGGGATCTTAACGTCCGTGCTCATTGATTGCGTCTCCTGCTGAGTTAATCTCTCTGCGAATCTCTTCTGTAACACTCTCTTACGTCTTATCTTGGATGAATCCCTGGTCTTCCGGGGTTCATCCGATCGTCACCAGTTCCGCCGATTTGGGAGTTTCGCTGCCAACTTCTTCCGGTTCTTCCCGCATGTGCGAAATCTTGATGCGCTTCAACACGGCTTCAATGCTCTCGTTGACCTTGCGCAGCGGTTCGCGAATATTGCAGCGGTCGCTCTGGTCGCAATTTCCCCGCACGGTGATGCAGGATGTGATGAACAGAGGGCCATCGATCGCCTCAATGACTTCGAAAGCGGAAATCGTGTGAGGTGCGCGGGCCAGCGTATAACCGCCGTTGGTGCCGTGCTGCGACTGCAACAGACCAGCCTTGGCGAGCCGCTGCAGAATCTTGGCCAGGGCCTCGGGCGGGATGCCATAGGCATCGGCTACGTCCTTCGCGCTGCGCGAGCCCTGGGCGGAGCGCTCGGCGAGATGCTTCATCGCCATCAGCGCGTAGTCGGCTTTCTTGGTGAGTTTCAGCACTGGCTTCCTGTGTAAGACCTGCAAAAGGGGGTCGGGCTTAAATCCGACCTTTTCCGTCGCAATTCAATTCTACGATATTAGGTTCCCTGGTCGCAAGCCTGCGCAGGCAGATGCCAGAAAAGTGACCTCAACGGTAAGTATCAACAACTGAACGGCTTATATTTATGCGATGATTTTGGTCGTAGTTCAGGGAGCCTAGTCATACGGCCTCAATTTGCGGCCGGTATTGTTGGGCTAGTTATAAATTTACGAAAGCGTAACGCAGGGGGCTTGACAAAGCGCAAAGCCGGTCTAAAATACCGGGAATTCCGGCAAAAACAAGCGCTCCGCATCGTGTTCCTTGAGCTTCCGGATTTATGGCCCCAAAGTCGCCCGCTCCTCTCTCAACCCCCGAAGCAAAGCAGCCTTGCAAGCATCCGCGCGTGCAAATCGTTGGCCGCGACGAAGAGTCGGAGTTCGTCGAGTGCAAGGAATGCGGCGAGATCTTCGAGTCCAGCGAATTCAAAGATATGAACATCGAAGAGCGTACTCAGGAAAGCGAGATCTGATCGTTTTTCATGGGCGGCTCGGTGACGAAGGTAATCGCGGCGCTTGGATTCGGCTTGTTTCGCTGGAAAAGTCCCTGCTACTGTCGGGTCCGGGGGCGTGTGCAGACACGGGCCTCCATCTTTCGAATTTATGCCCATGGTCGCGCTAGTCGTCGACGACTCCATGCTGATCCGCTATACCGTGTGCCATTTCCTGGAGCAGCGCGGCTTTGCGGTCGAGTCTGCCAGTAACGGCGCAGAAGCCCTGGAAGTGCTGGCTCGCATACGACCCGCAGTGATCGTCACCGACTTGCAGATGCCAAAGATGTCGGGAAGCGAATTCATCACGGCGGTGAAGGGCGATCCGGAGACGGCTGAGATTCCCATCATTATTCTCGCCGGCCGGGCCAGCGGGTTCGACAAGTCCGAAACGCGCGCGAATTTTCACATCTTCAAAGACATCGACATCGAAGCGCAGCTTGCCAAGACGTTGGATGAGTTGTTCGGGCAGGCGAGCCGGGGGCAAGCGGCCGGGAAGTAATCAGACAGGATATTGTTCCGCAGACTTCTCAGCGTAACCGCAGTCCAGCCTCGGCGGAAAAATCCATCGCAGCAAACTCTTTCAACAAAAATTTAGGATAGGCCGCGGCGGCGATCATAGCCGCGTTGTCGGTGGATAGCGGACGCGAGGGGAAATAAACAGGCAGGCCTTGCTTCGCTCCCTCGCGTTCAAAGGTCTGCCGCAATTCCTGGTTGGCGGCAACTCCTCCGGTAACGAAGAGCGTGGCCACATCGTAGGCTCGGGCTGCCGCCAGGGTTTTTCCCACTAGATCGTCGACGATGGCGCGCTGAAAGGATGCCACCAGGTCGAGAGTGAGTTGATCGCAGTGGGCGAGATAATCTTCCGGCTTGGGTTTTGCAATGTTCAGTAGCTCTCTGCGGCGCGCTTCGACGGCAGTGCGCATGTCGTGAGTGTCAACGTAACGCAGGATGGCCGTCTTGATCCCGCTGTAGGAAAAGTCGAAGCGCGGACGGTCGGCCTCAGAATGAAGTTCGACTGCCTTGCCATCCTTTCGGTCGCGGCGATCGCGATGCTTGATCTGGGCGGGAGAAAACTTTACGGCTTTGGGATCGCCGTGAAGAGCGAGGCGATCGATGACCGGGCCCCCGGGATATCCGAGGCCTAGAAGCTTGGCGACTTTATCGAAGGCTTCTCCGGCGGCGTCGTCGCGAGTGTGGCCGATGTTTTCGTAAGTCCAGGAATCGTTCTTTTGCGCGGCTAGATAGAGGTGAGTGTGCCCGCCAGAGACGACCAGCGCGAGCACGGGAAATTGCAGTTCGTGACGGCCCTTCTGGCGCTCCTGATTTTGCGACAAATCGAGCAGAACAGCGTGGATGTGGCCCTCGATATGGTTGACGGCAATCAACGGCTTGTCGAGGGCGAAGGCCAGCGCCTTGGCGTAACTGATGCCGACGAGCAAAGCTCCAGCGAGGCCAGGGCCCTGCGTGACGGCAATGGCGTCGACGGAGTCGTAAGTGTGCTGGGCTTCGGCCAGCGCTTGGCGCACCACCGGCACAATGGCGCGAAGATGCTCGCGCGAGGCCAGTTCCGGCACGACTCCGCCGTAGGGCTGGTGAGTGGCGAACTGCGAGGCCACGACATTGGAGATCACGTGCTCGCCCGAGCGCACCACGGCCGCGGCCGTCTCATCGCAGGAACTCTCGATGCCGAGGATGAAGGCGGAGGGCATGGAACGATTTCCGGTTTGACAATTTCCAGTCTGACCTTAGCATAATCCTATGGCTGATTTGGGCAGATATCCGTGTCCGTGCTGCGGTTATCTCGCGTTCAGCGAGCCCCCCGGTTCTTATGAGATATGCACGATCTGTTTCTGGGAAGACGATCTTGTGCAACTTTGCTTCCCGCGTATGAGCGGCGGGGCAAACCGGGTTAGTCTAATCGAAGGCCAACGGAACTTCGCTGCCGACGGTGCCAGCGAAAACGGCTTGCGCAGGTTTGTTCACCCTCCGAGGCCCGATGATCGGCGCGATCCTCTGTGGCGCAGCGTCGATGAAGCCGTTGATAACCTCTGGGATCCGCCTCCGGATTGCAGCTGGAATACCTACCCCGAAGACGGAACCACCTTGTATTACTGGCGCCCCACCTATTGGCGGCGTGTCCTATGAGGAGCGGTTCGAACGCCACATCGATTGTGGAAGTCCTGCGCCAGCGCGGCTTTCAAGCTTATCTGGTGGGCGGATGCGTGCGCGATCTTCTGCTCGGGCGCGAGCCTAAGGATTATGACGTGGCGACGGACGCGACTCCGAAACAGGTCATGGGCATCTTTCCCGAGACGTATGCCGTGGGAGCGGAGTTCGGCGTCGTGCTCGTGCCGGTAGCGGAAAGAGACGTTGCAAGCAACGTCTCTACGCAGAGTTCTTCGAAGTTTCACGCCGTCGAGGTGGCGACGTTTCGCAGCGATATTGGATATTCCGACGGGCGGCATCCGGACGAAGTGCGTTTCAGTGGCGACCCGCGGGAAGATGTCGCGCGCCGCGACTTCACGATCAACGGCATGCTGCTCGATCCGGTCAGCGGGGAGGTGCTCGATTTTGTGGGCGGGCGCAAGGATTTGGAAGCGGGAATCATCCGGACCATCGGCGATCCCGACCGGCGTTTTGGGGAAGACAAGTTGCGCATGCTGCGTGCGGTGCGCTTTGCCGCGCGATTCGAATACGCGATCGATCCGGCGACGTTTGCCGCGATGCGGAGACTGGCTGGTGAGATCCAGGTCGTGTCGCGCGAGCGGGTGCGCGATGAACTGACTCGCATGTTGACTGAAGGACACGGACGGCGGGCGTTTCTGCTGCTGGATGAGAGTGGATTGCTGAAGCATGTTCTGCCGGAGATTTCGGCGATGAAAGGAGTGGAGCAACCGGCGGAGTTTCATCCTGAGGGCGATGTATTTGTGCACACGCTGCTGCTGCTGGAGAACCTGCCGCAGCCATGTTCGCTCACGCTGGCGTGGGGAGCGCTGCTGCACGACATCGGAAAGCCGCCGACATTTCGGGTGGCGCCCGATCGCATCCGGTTCGATGGCCATGTCGAAGTGGGCGTGAAGATGGCGGAAGAAATCTGCCGCCGCTTGCGATTTTCGAACGACGAAACCGAGCAGATTCTGGCGTTGGTCGACAACCACATGCGCTTCGGCCACGTGAACCGCATGAAGGAATCGACGCTGAAGAAGTTTCTTCGCATGCCGGGGTTCGATGAGCATCTGGCCTTGCACCGGGCAGATTCGCTGGCCAGCCATCGCAATCTCAGTACGCACGAATTTATACAGCAAAAGCGCGCGGAGATTCCGGTGGAGAAGATGCGTCCTGCACCGTTGGTGACGGGGGAGGATCTGATCGCGGAGGGACATGTGCCGGGGCCAAAATTCCGCGAGATCCTCGGCGCGGTGGAAGACGCACAGCTCGAGGGCCGGTTGAACGCGCGGGACGCGGCGCTCGAATTTGTGCGTCGTGAGTTCCCGGTGTGAAACTGATCCACAAGTAGACTGCGAGCTCGCCGCGACGGCGATGCTAGAATCTAATTCTCTGTGTCATTACTGGATTGAGAAGACGGGGGACTGCACTTGGAGCACGCGGGCGCGGGGCTGGAAAAAATCGTTGCGCGGTCGTTGCGGCTGGCGTCGCGGGCTGAGGCTCCGCTCATGGCCTGGCCGGTGGTGTGCGGTTCGGCCGTGGCCGAGCGCACGCGCGCGTTGAGTTTCGAGGACGGCGTGCTGCGCGTGGAAGTGGCCGGCCCGGGATGGAAAGCCGAACTGCAGGGGCTGGCGCCGCGATATCTGGCGGTCATCAACCGGTATACCGTCGAGGCGGTTCGCAGAATCGACTTCGTAGTGACTCGTGCCGACGCGGACAAGAATTCGCGCTGAAATCGGATTTCTTATCCCATGAAAGTTACCGACAAAGATGTAGCCTACGTTGCGGAGTTGGCCAACCTGGAGCTCACCGAGGAGGAGCGCGCGGGAATGTTGCGCGACCTGAATTCCATTCTCGAATACGTCGACCGGCTCAATGAACTCGACACGTCGGACGTGCCCCCGATGGCGCAGGTTTCCGATCGCTATGGAGTGGATGAAGCGAAGCAGGGCAGCGAGCGATTCGCTTATGCGAGCCGCGAAGATGTCCCGGAGGGATTGCGCGAGTCGTTGCCGCATGTCGAGGCGCTGGCGAATGCGCCGGATGCGGATGAGGAGTTCTTCCGAGTTCCGAAAGTGATTGAACGATAGATCCCGCAGCCGGTTCGATACACCCATGGACTTGAAGTCACTCACAATTGACGCTGCTCGGTCCGCAGTGCAGGAGCGCAAAACGACCGCGCTCGCGCTGGCGGAAGCTCACTACACCCGCATTCAGAAAGAAGACGGCCAGATTGGCGCGTTCCTGACCCTTTCGAAGGAGAGGGCTCTGGAGCAGGCGGACCGCATTGACCGCATGGCGGCGGAGGGCAAGACGCTGCCGCCGTTGGGCGCCGTGCCGGTCGGCATCAAAGACGTGATGAGCACGCGCGGCCTGCGTACGACTGCCGGATCGAAGATTCTGGAAAACTACATCCCTCCATACGATTGCACGGCCGTGGCGCGCATGGAGGCGGCCGGCGCGGTGGTGCTGGGCAAAATGAACTGCGACGAGTTTGCAATGGGCTCGTCGAATGAGAACTCCGCCTACCGTCCGGTACGCAATCCGCGTGATCTGAACCGCGTGCCGGGAGGGTCGTCGGGCGGATCGGCGGCGGCTGTGGCTGCCGACATGGCGGTGGTTGCCCTGGGGTCGGATACGGGCGGATCGATCCGGCAACCGGCGTCCTTCTGCGGCGTGGTGGGGATGGTGCCGACCTATGGACGCGTGTCGCGTTACGGGCTGATCGCGTTCGCATCGTCGCTCGACCACATTGGACCGCTGGCGAAGACAGTGAAGGACGCTGCGATTGTGCTGCGCACGATCGCCGGCCGCGATCCGATGGATTCGACGTCTGCCGAGGTTCCGGTGCCCGACTACGTTGCCGAACTCGACAAGCCGGTTCGCGGATTGAAGCTCGGGGTAGCTAAGGAATATTTCGGCGAAGGTCTGGATGACGAAGTGCGGCAGGCCGTGGAAGCGGCAATCGACAAGCTCAAGGGATTGGGCTGCGAGATTGTGCCGGTGTCGCTGCCGCACACGCCCTACGCGATCCCGACGTATTACCTGATAGCGACGGCGGAAGCTTCGGCGAATCTGGCGCGATTTGACGGCGTGCGCTACGGTCACCGGGCGCGTGGAGTGAGGACGCTGGCGGAAATGTACCGCCGCAGCCGCGATGAAGGCTTCGGCGCGGAAGTGAAGCGGCGCATCATGCTGGGCACTTATGCGCTGAGCGCCGGCTACTACGATGCGTATTACTTGAAGGCGCAGAAGGTGCGGACTCTGCTCACGCGCGATTTCGACGAAGCCTTTCGCAAAGTGGATGCGATTGTGACGCCGACCAGTCCGACGGCGGCGTTTCGGCTGGGCGAGAAGTCGAACGATCCGCTGGCGATGTACTTGGCCGATATTTATACGGTGACTGCGGATTTGGCGGGGATTCCGGGGATCTCGGTGCCGTGCGGAGAGACGAAAGAAAAGCTGCCGATCGGGCTGCAGATTCTGGGCAAGCATTTTGGCGAGGCGACGATTCTGCGCGTGGCGCATGCGTACGAGCAGGCCTGAGCGGCCGGATGCGCGGTCATTCGGTTGACGGTTGGTAGTAGCATTCCCCGGCGCAGGAGCGGCACAGAGTTTTTCCCTCACGACGCACTTCTCTGCGGAAGTTGATTCCTTCGCCGCAGGACTCACAGATTATGCGGTCGCCTTTGTATCCCGGGAATTCCTCAGGCGGTAAATCGACTTTCACCCACTGGGTGGTGAACAGGTCGTCGTCGGAAATTTCGCGGTAGGCCAGCATCTGCTGCTGGTTCTTGTCGGCGATCTCCGGATGCATCTGGCGTGCTAAAGCTTTCGACGATTCCCTGGCCGCGATGCGGATCGCCTTGCCGGTGTTGACGTCGACGAATGTGGCCGCGACTTTGCCCCAGTCGCGGAACTTCAATGCGCGTTTGCCCAAGCGGCAACCGGTCACGACGGCGACGGCGTCGGTGGCGCAGCGGTCGATTTCGACGAAGGTGACGAGGCGCTTTCTGTCTTTTCCCCGTGGATCGTCAATACCAAGCTTCTGCAGGCCGAGCATGGCGAGGCGGACGCCGAGGACTTGCCCGGCACAGATATGTCCGTGGGCCTGTTCAGCGTCGCGGAGATATTCGTCGAGGGATTTCATGAGACACAGCTGTCAGCTATCAGCTTTCAGCTTAACATCGCGGGCGTCACTTCCTTCTCCAGCGAATGCCGTCTTTTGTGATTTCCACGAGGATGCCGGCTTCGGCGAGTTCGGCGCGGAGTGCGTCTGAGGCCTTGAAGTCGCGGGCGCTGCGGGCAGACTTCATTTCAGCAATTCTCATTTCGATGTCGGCGTCCGAACGTTGCCCAGACTGAATGGCTGCGCGGAGTTCGTCGCTGATGTCCTGGTCGCGGCCTTCGGTTAACGCCCACTCGAATACGCGCTTCATCTTCGGTCCATCGTCGTCATCGAGCACGGCGAAGATTTCGTCGAACTTCGACAAGGCGGCGAGCAACGGCGGGACGTCATCCTTCCTGATTCCGCTGGTGTCGAATGCGGAGTTGGCCTGGCGAACCATTTCGAAGATCGCGGCTTGCGCCTGGGCGGTGTTGAGGTCATCGTCAAGAGCGGATTTCATGCGCTCGACGGTCTGCGCGGCAAGAGATTGCATCTCCGGGCTGGCTCCCGGCGAGAAACTGCCGGCGGTCAAGCGCAGCCGAAAATTCCGCAGGCGCTCGACGGAAACCGCAGCCTGCTTAAGCCCGTCGAACGTGAAGTTCAATTGATTGCGGTAAGGAACGGAGGTGAGAAGGTAGCGGATCGAAGAGGGCTTATGCCCTTTCAAAACCAGATCGCGAAGCGTGAAGAAATTTCCCAGGCTCTTCGACATTTTCTCGCCTTCGACCAGCAGGAAGCGCGCGTGAAACCAGAAATGCGCGAAAGGTTTGCCGGTAAGGGATTCCGATTGCGCGATTTCGTTTTCATGATGAGGAAAAATCAAGTCTTCGCCGCCGGCGTGCAGGTCGAAGCTCTCTCCGAGCTCCTCCATCGACATGACGGAGCACTCCAGGTGCCAGCCGGGACGGCCGGGGCCAATCGCCGTGCCCCACGAGGCTTCGCCGGGTTTGGGGGCCTTCCAGAGGGCGAAGTCGCGGGCGCTGTCTTTGTCGTATTCGTCGACATCGACGCGGGCGCCGTCGAGCATGCCGCTGAAATCCTTTTTGGAGAGCTTGCCGTATTGCGGAAATTTGGCGATGCGGAAGTAATAGGAGCCGTCGTCGGTGCGATAGGCGATTCCCTTCTCAACCAGCTTGCCGACGAAGGCGGCCATTTCCGAAATGTGCTCGGTGGCGCGAACGAGGGTCGGCTCCTCGATGCCGATCATGGCGGCGTCCTCGAGAAACGCTTTCTCATACTTCGCGGTGTATTGCTGCACGCTGACGCCGTCGCGGGCGGCGTTGCGAATGATTTTGTCGTCCACGTCAGTGATGTTCATGACGTGGCGCACGGTGTATCCGCTCTGGCGGAAGACCCGGCGCAGAAGGTCGACGGCGACGAAGGTGCGGAAATTGCCGATGTGTCCGTAGTCGTAGACGGTGGGGCCGCAGGCGTACATGCGGACTTCGCGGTCGCGAAGAGGATGGAACTCCTCAATCTGCGACGACATGGTATTAAAAAGACGAAGCGCCATAATGAATCGAGCAGCGGGAAACGAACTTAAGATTCAATGAAAGCCGAGCTTGAACGAACTAAAGATTCTAGGGTCGGCGCGGGAGTGGGTCAAATCGGCCTGGGTCAAATCGGCTTTAGGCAGCCGGGTTCCGGGCCGGCGGCAACAGATGCGTGTGCTCGCGCAGACGCTGCTGCACCAGAATGACGTAGTGCAGCGCAGAGATGATGGTGAAGATAAAGGTGGCTCGAAGAAATACCGTGCGCGCGATCCAAATCCAGCGCAGCGGACGAATCTCAAACAAAAGGACGAAGAAAACAGCGCTGATTTGCGAGAAGGTGTTGGCCTTGCCAAAAATACTGGGGCGGAAGTTTCGCAGCCCAGCAATCGCGAACAGCACTGCGCTGGCGGCAAGAATCGAAATATCACGGCTGAAGACCAGCACGGTGAATTTCCACGGGATCTTGTGCAGGATGGAGAGCACGAGAAACATGGTGCTGAGCAGAAGTTTATCCGCGATCGGATCAAGATACTGGCCGAGCAGTGTTTGCTGGTGCAATTTTCGGGCGAGCAGGCCGTCGAGGCCATCGCTAAACCCGGCGATCATGAAAACGACCAGCGCCCAGAGATAGCGGCCTTCCACCAGATGAATCACGATGAACGGAACGAAAACCATCCGCAGCAGGGTGAGCTGGTTGGGAGCGGTGAAGATTTGGGAGAGCTTCACGCATGCTCCTTGGGGGGATGCGATATGGAGTGGTGAAGATCGTTGATCGTTTCTAGCGAATCTTCCTTTGGAAATACGCGGGGCGCGAGCGCGGTGGCCGGTTCGAGCCCAGTCTTGGCGAAGAAGCGCTGACAGAGAGAAGGCAGGCTGCCATCGGGCAGGTCGAGTTCGACACGCTCAATGCGGTGCATAGGGAAGAATACGACGGCTGGAGTGATGGGTTCGCCGTCGCGCACCATCACCGCGAGATCCTCGAAGGACGCGAGTTCGGCGCCGCTCAGGCTAAGGCCATTGGGGGAAAGAGCCAGGATCATTCCCCAGAATTTTTCGCGCGGACTGCACAGGGTCGCAATGACCAGAGCGCCAGGGTGAAAGGGTTCGCGCGTTGGGACTGCGGCACTGTCTGGTAAGTGGTTGTCCACCCTAAGATTGTCGCTGGGAGAAGCGCGCATTGCAAATCCGCGGGCGATTAGGGTTGGCTGGATCGCGATTGGGTTGTCGGGTCAGGCAATTCAGGGTGTGTCCTGGATGTGATATCGTGCGGCTTTCAGGAGCAGGGAGCGGCTGGCGATCGCAAACGCCAGCTTGCGCTTGTGGACGCCCCTTCTGCCAAGGCGCGTCCGTTTCCCTGGCATGACCGATTCGCGACGGGAGGCGCGACGAGAATGGCCCCGATTCTGCTGTGGCTCATCCTCGTTTTGTGCCTGCTGATCTCGGTGGTCAAGTATTTGATGGGGATCATCATGCGATTCTCTTTCCCCAGCACTAAGGCCCGAAAGGATTACACGTACGAACCAACCGTGAGCGTGCTGATGCCTTGCTACAACGAAGGCAAGACGGTTTACGAAACGATCGAGAGCATCAGCAAAAGCAATTATCCGAACGAAAAATTTGAAGTGATCGCGCAAGACGACTGTTCCGCCGACGACAGTTACGAGTGGATGCTAAAAGCGCAGCGCGACTTCACCAACATCCGTATCAGGACCGGGCGGAATGAGATCAACAGCGGGAAGGCACGGTCGGTCTGTAATGCGCTGCAACACTCCTCGGCGGAGGTCATCATCTCGATCGACTCGGACTGCATTTTTCATCCGGACGCGATTCGCGAGCTGACGGCTTGTTTTGCGGAGCCGCGCATGGGTTCGGTGGGCGGGCGCGTGGGAGTGAGGAATCCGAACGACAGCGTGATCACGGCGATTCAGACGATCATCTACTACTCGGCGTTTCAGCTTTATAAGATTCCGGAGAATTGGACGCGCAGCGTGTGCTGCATCAGCGGGTGCTTGTTCGCAATCCGGCGCACGCTGCTGCTCGAGATCGAGCCCGCGATCCGGGCGCGGCACTGGTTCGGCATTCCGGTGAATCAGGGGGAAGACCGGTTTCTAACCCACCAGACGCTGCTGCGGGGCTACGGAACTTACATCAACAACGACGCGCTGTGCTGGACAACGGTGCCGAACACTCTCCCGGTGCTGTTCAAGCAGCAACTGCGCTGGCGGCGCAGCATTGTGCGCGACTTCTTCTTCACCCTCAGAACGCTCCCGCAACATGTGTGGAAGCTGCATCCCAACACGGTGTTGACGCTGGTGCTGACTCCGCTGGGGGCGGTGATTGGATTTCTGATCGTGGTCACCGCCCTCACTTCCGATCCGTTGGCTTGGGCAGGACCTTTACCGCTGATTGCCGCTCTCGGGATTGGAGCTGTGCTTACGTGGGTCATCAAGAAATACAGCGCGAAAGAAGCGGTCACCCATCCTTTGGCTTTTGCGGCATACGTGGGCTGGTCGATGGTCAGCAGCCTTTTTCTCACGCCCCTGGCACTGTGCACGATGGATTCCGCGGACTGGGGTACGCGAACGATAGAACAGACTTTAGAGCAAACTCCGAAACAAACTCCGGAACAACAAGAGGTGCCCGTTGGAAACGCCGACAATTAATACGCCTGCTGCGGAAGCCAAAGCGACTCCGCCTGCTGCGGAAGCGAAACGAGCGCCGGCGGGACAGTCGCTGCACTACAAGCTGGTGATTACGCTCTATCGGATTTTTGCCATCACCGTGCTGTATCTCGTGCTGGCCGGCGTTCTTGCGTATGCCTGGGTGATGGGGTTTTACGCGGTGAACAGCTCGTGGGCCGCGCCGGTGATTCTGTCTGCCGCGGATGAGAAGAGCCTCGACTTTCGGGACAAGCTGGTGATCAGCCAGCAGACCATCGAAGACTTGAAGGTGGATACGAAGAAATTGGATAGCGGTCTGGAAGAGATGAAGAAGCATCGCGGCGCGCTGCTGGAGCTGGAACCGGAACTGAAGGCGGCCATTGCCCGGGAGCAAACCCACAATCGCACCACCGGTCCGGAGCTGGCGACGCTGGACCAGCAGAAGCTGGCCGACAACGCGAAAACGCAAAAGGTGCTGGCGCAGCTCAAAGAAGTGGAAAGCAACATCAACAAGGACCTGGCCGCCGGGTTGATCACGCAGGGCGACGCGGCGACGCAAATCGCCGCGCTGAATCAGGCTCAGGGAGCCTATACAGATAACAAAATTGCAGAGATCCTGCTGACCGACAGCGTTCTCGATAAGACTACGACGGGCACCGCCTCGCTGGATGTGCTGGTCAAGCAGGCCGAGTTGCGGTCGGAGGTCGCCCAACTGGATATTGCCATCAACGTTGCGGAAAAGCAGCTGCAGGAAGAAAACCGGCAGGTCGACCGATTGCACCAGGCGATCACTACGGCGAAGCAGAGCCCGTATTACCTTAACGCGTCCGGAGCGCAGAGGTTGAACTTCGCTTTCGTTCCTTATGACAACCAGGCGAACGCGGTAGTCGGCGCCACCGTCTACGATTGCTACCTGAATATGATTCTTTGCCGCAAGGTCGGCACCGTGAAGCAGATATTTCCGGGCGAAGAGCAAGCCATCCATCCCATCTTCAAGACCCAGATTCGCGGCTTCCTGATCCAGATGAATCTGGACAACGCCGAGTCGGCGAAGTCGAAGACTGTGTTTCTGGGCGGCAAACCTGTTTTGTTTTGAGGAGAACGAAAATGTTTCAGAATAGCTGGAAGTTTATGCTGGCGTGTGCGCTGTTGACGACGACGACGACGGCGGCACCGGCATTGGCGGGGGACGTCACCGATCAGATGGCCTACTGCTCTTATCTGATGGAGCAGGCGCAGGCCCAGCGGGACCTGCTGCGCACGCCTATTGCCATGGCAGGCTTGACTCAACCCGAGACTGGCTTGCCGACGCAGTTGGTGGCAGGCGCTTCGGTCGGCCTCTCCGACGTCCGCAAAGCCAGTCTGACCATGGACGCGGCCCGCAAAAACTGCGAGCTATACAAAGCCACAACCGGCGCCCAGCAGGACGTGCAATATGCCCTGGCCAGCCTGGAGAAAGAAGCACTGCGCAACCGGCTTACGCTGATCGACCAGGCTTCGAAGTCGGTGGACGAGCTGATGGAGAAGACTGCGAAAATGGTGGAGGCGCAGAATGCGACACGCCTCATGCTGTTCACGCTGCAAACCACAAAGATCAAGTTGGACGCGGATCGAGCCGACACCGCGTCGAGGATCAGCGCTCTCTATGTTCCCCCGCTGAGCGACAAGCCACTGAAAAATCTGGTCGCGGAAAAACTGAGCAGTGAAGCCAACGAGCAACGAGCGCTGGACAAATTGAGCCGGCAGAATAACTGGGATGTGGCGCTTTCGGTCGGAGTCCATCAGCAGGTCAATCCGGTGGCGCAGAACCCACAGCCGTACGGGGCGGTTTCAGTGAACTACAATTTCGCGAGCCGCGCGATCAACCAGCACCTCGACCGCGCCGTGGAAGCTTACGACGAATGGAAAAAAGTGCAGGAGGGCGACGTTGTACGCGGCATGGAAGTGCTGCATCAGCAGTTGGTGGATGGCGTTTCGATGCAGGAATCCAAACTCAAGTCGCTGCAAGAAGAGCGTGGACAGATCGACAAGAATCTACAGCTGGTGGGCAATCCGGATACTTCGGCGGCCTTCGACTTCCACAATCAATTGACGGCCGCTCAGTTGCTTTTGCAGGTAGAGACTGGCGATGCCAGCTTCAGGATTAACCGACTGCGTGAATACCTCGCAAAGAATTACTGACCTCACTTTTGGCAGGGAAGTCCGGTATGCTGGGCGGACATGCAATCTGCGGCCGCAAGTCCGGTGATCGAATTTCGGGATGTCTTCTACCGCGTGGCGGGTACGCAAGTTCTTTCCGGATTCAATCTGGAAGTGCATCGTGGAGAGACGGTTGTGCTGCTGGGGCGCAGCGGGTCGGGCAAGACTACATCGCTCAAGCTGGTGAATCGACTGCTGACGCCCACGTCCGGGGAAATCCGCGTCAAGGGAGTGTCTAACGCTGAGGGCGACGTGATTCGCCTGCGTCGCAGCATCGGATACGTCATTCAGGACGTCGGTCTGTTCCCGCATTTCACAGTCGAAAAAACCATCGGTCTGGTTCCGAGGATCGAAGGGTGGTCCGAGGAGCGAGTTCGCGGGCGAGTACTCGAGTTGCTGCAGATGGTGGGACTTCCGGCAGATCTGGCGTCGCGTAGACCGCATCAACTCTCGGGCGGGCAGCGGCAGCGGGTGGGCGTGGCGCGGGCGCTGGCGGCGGATCCCGAGATTCTACTGATGGACGAGCCGTTTGGTGCGCTTGATCCGCTTACGCGCGACGAACTGCAACGGGAGTTTCTCTTACTGCAACAGCGGCTCCACAAGACAGTCGTCTTCGTGACGCACGATCTGCGCGAGGCGCTGCGGCTGGGATCGCGGATTGCATTGATGGAGGCGGGGCGACTGGTGACGGTGGCTGAGCCGCGGGAGTTTTTGCAATCCGCCGATCCCTTGGCTTCGGCTTACGTCAGGGCATTTGGCGACGGATTGGAGTCGGCTGCCAATCGAGGCACGTCATGAGCGTCTTTCGATTCATGTGGCAGAACCATCGGCAGGTGCTGGAACTCACGCTGGAGCATCTCCGGCTGGTCGGTTTCTCCACGCTGTTCGCCATGCTGATCGGTATCCCGTTGGGAATTGCGATCGCGCACCGGCCGAGATTCAACAAGCCGGTGCTGGCGAGCGCTAACATCATCCAAACGATTCCCAGTCTCGCGCTTTTCGGATTCCTGCTTCCCGTGCCGTGGCTGGGCGAACGGGCCGACCGGCTGGCGATTCTGGCCCTCACGCTCTACGCGCTGTTGCCTATTATTCGGAACACGTATACGGGAATTCGCGGAGTTGATCCGGCCGTAGTGGAAGCGGGGCGAGGCATGGGACTGACGGAATCCCAGCTCTTGTTTCAGGTCGAGCTGCCGCTGGCCGTGAGCGTGATTCTTTCGGGAGTGCGTGTGGCCGTGGTCATTTCAGTCGGGCTGGCGACGATCGCAGCAGCGATTGGCGCGGGCGGTTTGGGCGAGTTCATTTTTAGAGGTTTAGCCATGGTCGACGACCGAGTCATTCTGGCCGGAGCCATTCCTGCCGCACTGCTGGCGCTGCTGGCCGATTTTGGCGTGGGATGGCTGGAGAGGCTTCTGCAGCCACGATGACGCTCCGTCCATCGAGTCTTTTGGTTTCGGTCCTGGCCGCGGTCGCCCTGCTGCTCCCCTCCTGTTCGTCGCCGCATGCCGAGCACATCGTGGTGGGCTCCAAAAATTTCACTGAGTCTTTTATTTTGGGGGAACTCATCGCCCAACAGATCGAGGCCCACACGAATCTGCAAGTGGAACGGCGCTTTTACTTAGCTGGAAGCTATATCTGCCAGCAGGCGATTCTGGCGGGGCGAATCGATGTGTATCCGGAATACACCGGCACGGCGCTAACCGCGATTCTCAAAGACAGCGCGAGCGGCGATCGGCAGGCTGTGTACCGGCGAGTGAAGAGCGAATACGAACGGCGTTTCGGGCTGACCCTCGCGCCGGCCCTGGGCTTCAACGATACGTTCGCAATGGAGATCCGGGGCGAGGACGCGCGCCGCTTGAACATCAAGACGCTGTCGCAGGCGGCCGCGTTTGCTCCGCAGTGGCGCGCCGGATTCGGTTACGAATTCATGGAGCGGCCGGACGGATATCGAGGGCTGGCGGCAACCTACGGGCTGCGCTTCGCGGAACAGCCGCGCATCATGGACCTGGGGTTGCTTGCGCGGGCGCTAAAGGATCACCAGATCGACCTGGCTGCCGGCAACGCCACCGACGGGCTGATTCCGGCTCTGGATCTGTTCGTGCTGGAAGACGACCGGCACTATTTTCCTCCGTATGAAGCGGTGCCGGTGATACGCCAGCAGACTGTGCAGCAACATCCGGAGATTGCGCAGGCGCTGGCGGAGTTGGCCGGGAAAACTTCGAATGAGGAGATGCAGCGCCTGAATAATGCGGTCGATGGCCAGCACCGCGACGCGAAAGATGTCGTCCACGAATTTCTGAAGAGCAAAGGACTCGTGCAGTGAATGAAGACGGGCAGGCGGAACTCAGATTACGAGCGAGCCCCGCAGCGTGAGTACTGCACGGCCTTTGAGGATGACTCGGGCTCCCGCCAATTCGCACCAGAGTTCGCCGCCGCGTTCGGATAATTGCCGGGCACGCAATTGTGATTTGCCGAGGCGTTCTGCCCAGTAAGGCGCGAGAGCGCAGTGTACCGATCCGGTCACGGGATCTTCCGGCATGCCGTAGCTGGGCTTGAAATAGCGCGACACGAAATCCGCGGTCTCTCCCGGAGCGGTGACCGACACGACAAGGGGATGGAGTTGCTCCAGGCGCGTGAAATCGGGGCGCATGTTCTGGATTGCACTCTCGTGTTCATACACTGCAATGAAGGTTTCGTTCACTTCGAGAACGTGGCATGGACTTGGTCCAGGCCCGAGGGCGCGGATCAGCGCGTCTGGGGGGGGCAGGCAGGTCTGCGCGAACATCGCGGGAAAATCCATGGAGTAAGTCTCCCGGTCCTTCCGGACGGTGAGCGCTCCACTGCGGCGGGTTTGGAATCGTAGGGTTTCGAGTTCCGGCTCTAGTACGGAGAGCACTACGTAAGCCGAGGCGAGGGTGGCATGGCCGCACAGCTTCACTTCGCACCGGGGTGTAAACCAGCGGAGATCATAATGACCGGCATGAGGGCGGTTATTATGGCCATGCCGGGGCACGAAAAATGCGGTTTCAGAAAGATTATTTTCTGCAGCGACCTGGCGCAACAACTCGTCATCTAACCACGAACCAAGAGGGCAAACCGCAGCCGGATTGCCGGTGAACGGCTGGCTAGCGAATGCGTCAACGTGAAACAGCGGGATGCGCATCGCATTGATTGTAATTGGCTTGCGAGCATTCCGCCCTTTCGTTCAAAGGTCGTACCAGGAGGCCCAATGAGCGCCACTGAAGCAGAGGTCGCGGTTCAAGGGGATGGGACCCGACGCCAGTTACTGCAGCGTCTGGGCGATGCCCGGCGGCGGAGTGACGCGTTCTTTCACGTTGTACGGGCCGACTCGATCTACGAACGGCCCATTCCAGAGCGTCACCGCATCATTTTTTATGTAGGGCATCTGGAGGCGTTTGACTGGAACCTGCTGCACGAGAACGTTCTGGGGCTGAAGAGTTTTCATCCTGAGTTTGACCGGTTGTTTGCCTTCGGGATCGACCCGGTCGAAGGCAGATTGCCCTCCGATCAACCTTCGGACTGGCCCGACCTCGAGACGGTGCAGGACTACGTGACCCGGATTCGCACGTCGCTCGACGAGAAACTGGAGGACGGACGCCTGGAATCGTTTGGCCAAGCGGGCGACGTTCTTCCGCTCGATACTCCACTCGACACTTCGCTCGATACTCTGCTTAACGTGGCGATTGAGCATCGGCTGATGCATGTTGAGACTCTGGCGTACATGCTGCATCAGTTGGCGACCGACCGGAAAATTCCGCAGCCGAGCCCGGTCGATCTCGTCACGCCGCCTGCAAATCATCGGATGATTGAAATTCCGGCCGGCGCGACAACGCTCGGACTCTCGCGGGAAGGCGCGGCTTTCGGTTGGGACAACGAGTACGAGGTCCACGCGGCGCACGTGCCGGCGTTTGAGATGGATCAGTACGAAGTGACGAACCGGCAATATCTTGCTTTCATGACAGCGGGCGGGTATGAAACGCGCGCTTACTGGAACGACGATGACTGGAACTGGAAGAGCGCGCATGCGATCTCTCATCCCGTGTTCTGGACTGAGGGGCGTGACGGATGGCTCTACCGCGGCATGTTCGAGGAGATTCCGTTGCCGTTGGATTGGCCTGTCTATGTGAGTCATGCCGAGGCGATGGCGTATGCGCGGTGGGCGGGGAAGTCGCTTCCCACCGAAGCAGAGTGGCACCGCGCAGCCTACGGCACGCGGGACGGGATCGAAAGGAAATATCCCTGGGGCGACCTTGAGCCCAATGCACGATTCGGCAACTTTGATTTCAGCCGTTGGAATCCCACGCCGGTGAACGCTTTTCCGGCGGGGCAAAGCGCTTTTGGGGTTCACGACATGGTGGGGAATGGATGGGAGTGGACTTCCAGTGTTTTCGCCCCGTTCTCTGGATTCGAGCCTTTTCCGTTTTACCGGGGATACTCCGCGGATTTTTTCGATGGAAAACACTTTGTCATGAAGGGCGGCTCGGCGCGCACCGCTGGGTGCATGCTGCGGCCTACGTTTCGCAACTGGTTCCAGGGACACTACCAATATGTATATGCGGGATTCCGCTGCGTGAATCATTGATGGAAGCAAGTCTGGATTGAAAAAATTTGGATCGAAGGAGTTACACATGCTTGTTCATGCGATCCCCAGCGATGCCACGTACGAATTCGCCGCCGACGTTCGCGCCGGGTTGATGCGGAGAGGGCAAAAGGAGCTTCCCTCGAAGTATCTGTATGACAATGTCGGCTCGGCGCTGTTTGAAGTGATCAGCCACCTGCCTGAGTACGGGCTCACGCGGGCCGACGAGCGCCTGCTGCGGCGTCATGCGGATGAGATCGTCGACCGGTTGGCGGGGCCGGTGGCCGTGGCGGAACTGGGCAGTGGCAGCGGCAAGAAAACGCGCTGGCTGCTCGAGGCGTTTTGCCGGCGCCAGCGAACGTCCTATTATCCGGTGGAGATATCGCGTTCGGCGCTGGTGATGTGCGAACGGGAGCTCAGCGACATTGACGCGATCAGCATTGTGGGGTTTGAGCGCGAATATCTGGATGGACTGCTGGAAGTGGCCGCTTACCGAAAGAGCGGCCAGCGCCTGTTCGTGCTGTTTCTGGGCAGCACGATTGGGAACTTCGATCGCCCCGCGGGGCTCAAGTTCCTGGCCGCGGTCCGGCGCATTCTTGAGCCGGGCGACTCTCTACTGCTGGGAACGGACCTGGAGAAACCCAGCGCGCAATTGCTGCGGGCGTACGACGACGAACTGGGAGTGACGGCCGCTTTTAATTTGAACTTGCTGGCGCGAGCGAACCGGGAACTGGGCGCCGACTTTGATTTGCGCCAATTCGCACACGTGGCTAGGATCAACCACGAAGCGCGCAGTGTCGAGATGCACCTGCAGTCGAAGCAGCGGCAGAGCGTGGGCATTCCGGCGGCCGAAGTCGTAGTCGAATTTCTCGAGGGAGAAACCATATGGACGGAAAGCAGCCACAAGTACTCGGCGGAGGAGATTGTCGAGACGGCGCGGGACGCCGGCTTTCGCTGCGAGACGCAATGGATCGATGAGGAGTGGCCGTTTGCCGAGAACCTGCTCATTGCCGATTAGGAACGAGCCAGGGTATGCAGAATCTCAAGAGACTCGCGGTTTGCGCCAAGCGCGTAGGTTAACGGCGCTCATCACCAGACAGAACACGTTGGCGGGAATGAATCCCATTTGGGCAGTTTTGAATCCGATGACGCACACGACCACGCTGTTGACGCCCGCCAGCGCCCAGCCTTCCCAGTATCGCCGCCCCACCAGGATGGTAGACGCGATGGTCAACACACAAGAAAGATAATCAAGCCGAAACACGGATGAAGACCTCCATAAACATTGTGCGTGAAAGATTCGGCTCTTGACTGTGATTGTGCCCTTTCGTTACATGACTGAAGTTACTTGACCGATATTGAATATGCTCCCGGAGGAAACGATGGCGACAAAATGCATTCACCTGAAAGAAATTAAAGTTACGGAAACGGACAAGCACGTCTGCGAGGACTGCGTCAAAACCGGCGACACCTGGGTTCACCTGCGCATGTGTCTGGTTTGCGGGCACGCGGCCTGCTGTGACTCGTCGAAGAACAAGCACGCCACCAAACATTTCCATCACACGAAGCACCCGCTGATGCGCTCCATTGAGCCTGGCGAGTCGTGGATTTGGTGTTATGTCGATGAAATCGAGGCGGGCGAAATTGGGGCTTGATCGGCGTTCGAGGATAATGCCGCAACCGAATGCCGGTTTCCGTATCTAATCAGGCTGTTCAGCTCCCGGATTTCGGGGACCGCGAGCTTCATCTGGAACTTTAGGAACGATTGATCTGGGGAGATCATGGCGAAGCCGATCCTGCTGACCGTCGACGACGATCCGGATGTTTTGCGGGCGATTGAGCGCGATTTGCGTTCGCAGTACGGCGCCGAGTACCGCGTGGTCAGCAGCGATTCCCCGGAAGGGGCGCTGGGCCTGCTCAAGGCGCTGAAGGTGCGCAATGACGGCGTGGCGTTGCTGCTGGTCGATCAGCGCATGCCGCACATGGACGGGGTCACGTTTCTGCAGGAAGCGCGGCAGATATTTCCTGACGCGAAGCGGACGTTGCTGACCGCTTATGCCGATACGAACGCTGCGATCAGCGCCATCAATCAGGCCAGCCTCGACTATTTTTTCATGAAGCCGTGGGACCCTCCCAGCGAGCATCTGTACCCGCAGTTGGACGATCTGCTCGGTGATTGGCAGGCGTCGTACCGCCCGGCATTTCAGGGGATTCGCGTGTTGGGCACGCGGTGGTCTCCACGCTGCTACGAACTGCGGGATTTTCTGGCGCGCAGCCACGTTCCCTATCAGTGGATCGATGTTGAAGGCTCGGCCAACGACCCGGAAACCAAGCGCCTGCTCGAGGCGCTGGGACCGGATGCGGCGGAACTTCCGGTCGTATTGTTTACGGATGGAACGAAACTGCTGAACAGCGTGCCGGCCGACGTGGCACAGAAGGTGGGATTCCGCACCCACGCCGAGACCAGCTTTTACGATCTGGCTATTGTGGGTGGAGGGCCGGCGGGCCTGGCAGCCGCAGTGTATGGCGCTTCTGAGGGTTTGCATACGGTGATCGTGGAGCGGGAAGCTCCGGGCGGGCAGGCGGGGATGAGTTCGCGAATTGAGAACTATCTGGGATTTCCCGCCGGGCTCAGCGGAGGCGATCTGGCGCGCCGTGCCGTGGCGCAGGCGAGGCGGTTTGGCGTCGAGATTCTGGCGCCGCAGGAGGCGGTCGGCATGCGGACCGAGGGCCCTTACCGGATCATCAAGTTGGCCGATGGCAATGAGATTTCCTGTCACGCCTTGATGATTGCGAGCGGAGTGCAGTGGCGACGACTGGAAGCGCCCGGGATTGACCGGTTGCAGGGTGCGGGCGTTTACTATGGCGGCGGCGCCACCGAAGCTTTGTCCTGCAAGGGAGAAGTGGTCTACGTGGTGGGCGGCGCGAATTCCGCGGGCCAGGCCGCAATGAATTTCGCCAAGTATGCGGAGCGTGTGGTGATGCTGGTTCGCGGAGACTCGCTGGCCAGCACCATGTCGCAATATTTGATTGACCAGATCAAGGAGACTTCGAACATTCAGCTGTGGACCCACGCCAGCGTCGCCGAGGTGCACGGCGACACGCATCTGGAGGAGGTATCGGTGCTGTGCACGGACACCAATAAAGTGGAGCGCGTGCCGGCCAATGCGATGTTCATCTTCATTGGGGCCTTGCCGCGCACCGACTGGCTGGCGGGTACGATCGAGCGCGACGAACGCGGATTCGTTCTGACCGGTGCGGATGTGATGCAGGGTGGGCAGCGTCCGAAGGGTTGGGCGCTCGACCGCGATCCTTTTCTTCTGGAGACGAATGTGCCGGGCGTGTTTGGCGTAGGCGACGTGCGGCATGGTTCGGTCAAACGCGTGGCCTCCGGAGTTGGCGAAGGCTCAGTGGCTGTGCAGTTCATTCATCAATATTTGAGCAAGGTATAGATGACGGAAACGTTAGACCTGCTGCGTCGCGTTCCAGTGTTCGAAGGGTTGCCGGAGGACCAGATCACCTGGTTCCTCAGCCAGTCGCAAGAGCTGCATCTCAAGGCGGGCGAATTCTACTCTCGTCAAGGCGACCCGGCGGATGCGATGTTTGTAATTCTTGAGGGGCAACTTCAGGGTCAGGGCGAGCTTGGGGGCGACACCATCACTTTTGACCTGGAGCCGGGCGACGTTACCGGATTGCTCCCGTTTTCGAGGATGAAGCAGTTTACCGTGGGCGGGCGGGCCGAGACCGACAGCCGCGCGTTGCGCTTTTCTGCTTCGCTGTTTCCAGATCTGGTGCAGAAAATGCCGGAGCTGACGAAGCGGCTCGTGGGCCTGATGTCAGACCGGATTCGAGAGGCCACGCGGTTCGAGCAGCAGCGCGACCGGCTGGCTGGTCTGGGCAAACTCTCGGCGGGTCTGGCTCATGAGTTGAACAATCCCGCTTCGGCGGCGAAACGCGCCGCCAGCCAACTGCGCGATACGCTGAAACGGATACGCGACGCCAGCCTTGAGCTGGGACGGCACGAGCTGACCGCCGCGCAACGAGCGGAAATTGAAAGGCTAGAGACTATGCTCGTCCAAACGGACGAACCTCCTCCGGACGCCCTAACAGCGAGCGATCTGGAGGATCAACTTGACTCGCTGCTGCGCAGTCACGGGCAAAGTGATCTCTGGCAACTCGCGGCTGATCTGGCGCGCAAGAATTTCAAGCCGGAAGTTTTGGAACAACTGTTCGCGACGTTCGACGCGGCTACAGCCCGCGCAGCGCTGGTGAGAATTTCGGCTTCGGTGGAGATCGCCGACCTGCTGAAACAAATTGAGAGCAGCACCGCGCGAATCTCCGACCTGGTGGGCGCGATCAAGGAATACACGTTCATGGACCAGGCGCCGGTGCAGAACGTGGACATCCTCAAGACTCTGGAGACTACGCTCACCATCCTGAATCACAAGCTGAAGCGAGGAGTGGTGGTGCACCGCGATTACCAGAAGATTCCGCTTCTTGTACATTCCTTCGGCAGCGAACTCAACCAGGTTTGGACCAACCTGATCGACAATGCCATCGACGCGATGGGAGGAAAAGGCGAGCTGCGCGTGCGCACCTATCGTGAGGACGATTGCGTGGTCGTGGAAATCGGCGACAACGGCCCCGGAATTTCGCCGGAGATCCTGCCGCACATTTTTGAGCCGTTTTTCACGACCAAGGGCGTAGGTGAGGGGACGGGACTCGGCCTCGACGCGGTGCAGCGCATCGTGAAAAAGCACCGCGGCAACATTCAGGTTCGTTCCAAGCCCGGAGATACGCGTTTTCAGGTGTGGTTGCCGTTGGCGAAGGAGCCGGGCTAGAAGAGTTGGAAAAAGAATAAATCGAACCCGCATGGATGTTTACCTGATCGACGGGACGTATGAATTGCTTCGCCATTTTTTCGCAGTG
>Ga0209656_10000011_pt1 | contig 138493 bp, 107 predicted proteins | sample BogFormECP12_OM2_FD_188239 | JGI IMG/M metagenome (GOLD analysis project Ga0209656, IMG submission 188239) | Bog forest soil microbial communities from Calvert Island, British Columbia, Canada - ECP12_OM2 (SPAdes) (version 2) | ecosystem: Environmental > Aquatic > Freshwater > Wetlands > Bog ...
ATTCGGAATGCGTAGCTCTTCAAAAGTCTTTACCTTCAAGGTACGATTCAGGAACGCGACCATGCGGTCGTTGGAGGCGAAACCGCAGCGCGAGAGCGTCCAGCGCGCGAAGGTCGTGAAGCGCGTGCGGTGCGCGACCTCTTGCATTTCGGCCAGCGACAGCCCGCTGCAATAACAAGCACCAATGAGAGCGCCCACGCTCGTCCCGGCAACCACACGCACCGGAATGCCTTCTTCTTCGAGGACCTTCAGAACTCCGATGTGCGCGATGCCGCGGGCAAAGCCTCCGCCCAGCGCCACGCCAATGGCAGGAACCCGGGGCGCCGGAACCGGGGCAGTCTTGCGGGAGAGTTCCCGTCCAAAGGCCTGTACCGACCGAATAATCTTCCCCAGACTCTTCACAGCCAACCCCACATCTACGGCCCGAGCGGCCGGAAATCCCACATGCAGCTAAGATGCCACAATCGGATGGCAGGCTGTAAGGGCACAAGGGTGCCATCCGGCGTTACGTTGGGGAAATCCAACGGGCAGTAATGGTTACCTTGGGACCAGACACCGGCGGCGGCAGCCGCGTGACGAAACTCCTGTATTCCTGCTAAGTTGCCAAGAGTATGGTGCGTGAGATTTCATCGGGCGGCGTGGTCATCCGTCACCGGGACGGTAGCTGGTGGATAGCCGCCATCGAACTGCCCTCGGGCGCGCCGGCCGCCGCGCCCAGTCCAGGTCAGCGCGCCGTGAGCCCGAAAGCCAAGGCTGTTCTCTGCCTGCCCAAGGGACTGATTGACCCCGGCGAGAAGCCGCTGGAGGCGGCCTTGCGCGAAGTCCGCGAAGAAACCGGAATCACGGCCAGGCCCATCATCAAACTCGGCGACAGCAAGTACACCTACGTGCGCTCCTGGGGTGACGGCGAGCGCGTGTTCAAAATCGTCAGCTTTTACCTGCTGCGCTACGAATCCGGACGCATCGACAACATTGCCGACGCGATGCGCGTCGAGGTCGCGCGCGCGCTCTGGGTCCGCCTCGAAGACGCGCCCAAACTGCTGGCCTACCGCGGCGAGAAAGAGATGGCGCGCAAAGCGCTGGAGTACGTGAAGTCGCACCCGGACTTGTGAGTCCGCGGCGCTAGATAAAATCACCCGCCAGCGATTACCATTACAGGTTCACAAATCAAATTCGCAATCCTCTGTTCCTCTGTGGTGAAGACTTTCATTTCGAGGCCTGATCATGAAACGCATTAATAAAGTCGCTATCCTCGGCGCCGGAACCATGGGCGCCCGCATCGCCGCGCATTTTGCCAACGCCGGCGTTCCCAGCTACCTGTTCGACATTGTTCCCGCTGACGCCGACGGCCCGGCGCGAAACAAAATCGCCGCCGCCGGACTCGACGCCGCGAAGAAATCGAAGCCTGCAGCATTCATGGAGCCGTCGCTCGCCCGCTTCGTCACGGTGGGCAATTTCGACGACGACCTCAAGAAACTCGCCGAAGTCGACTGGATCATCGAAGCCGTGGTCGAGAATCTCGACCTCAAGCGGGCCTTGCTAAGAAAGGTAGAATCCATCCGCAAGCCCGGCACCATCATCACCACCAACACCAGCGGCCTGCCTGTGAGCAAAATCGCCGAAGGATTTTCTGACGAGTTTCGGCGCTCCTGGTTTGGCACGCATTTCTTTAATCCGCCGCGCTACATGCGCCTGCTTGAACTCATTCCTACGCCCGAAGCCGACCCCGCCCTGATCGACGCCGTGTCGCATTTCTGCGACGTGCATCTCGGAAAAGGCGTCGTCATCGCCAAAGACACGCCCAACTTTATCGGCAACCGCATTGGCACGTTTTCGGTGTTGAACGTCATGCGCTTGATGCAGGAGGCGGGCCTGACCATTGAAGAAGTCGACGCGCTCACCGGACAAGCCGTGGGCTGGCCGCGTTCCGCCACGTTCCGCACCATCGACCTGGTCGGACTCGACATTCTCGGCCACGTGGTCGGCAACATGACCACCAACGTGCACGACGAACGCGGCGACCTGCGCCTGCCCGATTTCTTCTCTAAGATGCTGGAGCGTAAATGGCTGGGCGACAAAACCAAGGGCGGCTTCTACAAAAAGGTGAAGGGCGGCGAAGGCCAGGAAGACGAACGCCTTGCGCTCGACTGGAAGACGCTGGAATACCATCCCCGCCAGAAGCCGAAATTTCCTGCTCTTGACATGGCGAAAAATATCGACGACACGGGCACGCGCCTGCGCACGCTGCTCGGCCTCGACGGCGGAGCCCCGCAGAAGGCCGACAAAGCCGGCTCGTTCCTCTGGTCCGCGCTCTCCGACCTGTGGACTTATTCCGCCAATCGCGTTCCCGAAATTTCCGACTCGATCGTTGAGATCGACCGCGCCATGCGTCTCGGCTTCAACTGGGAACTCGGCCCCTTCGAATTGTGGGACGCCGCCGGCGTCGAAGCCACCGTGGCCCGCATGAAAAAAGAAGGCAAGCCGGTCGCGGCCAACGCAGAAAAGCTCCTCGCCGCCGGCCAGAAATCCTGGTACGCCGACGATCCTAAGACAGCCTCAGGCAAGCAGTACTGGAAACTGGAAACCGGAAACTGGAAACCGCTGGAGGTCCCGGCCGGCGTGTGGTCGACCACGGTCGCCAAGAAATCCAACGGCGTGGTGAAGAAAAATTCCGGGGCCTCGCTCATCGATCTCGGCGACGGCGTGGCCTGCCTGGAATTTCACAGCAAGATGAACTCGCTGGGCGCCGACATCATCAGTCTGATTATTCAGTCGCTCAAGCCCGGCGGGCCCGGAGACGCGTTCGACGCGTTCGTCATCACCAACGACGCCACCAATTTTTCCGTTGGTGCCAACCTCATGCTGCTGCTCATGAGCGTGCAGGAAGAGGAGTGGGACGACGTCGACCTCGCCATCCGCCAGTTTCAGGGGATGACGCAGGCGATCAAATTCTGCTCCAAGCCAGTCGTGGCCGCGCCGTTTGGCCTGTGCCTGGGCGGCGGCACGGAGATTTCGCTGCACGCCGCAGCGCGCCAGCCGCACGCCGAGCTTTATGCCGGCCTGGTCGAAGTCGGCGTCGGACTGCTCCCCGGCGGCGGCGGCTGTAAAGAGATGCTGCTGCGCGCCGTTGACAGCGCGGCCGCGTCGCGCGCCAAGGCCTCCGGCGAAGCCCTCGCCGGCTCCGTCGAAATGATGGAGTCCATGAAGAAAGCCTTCGAAACCATCGCGACCGCCAAGGTCGCCATGTCGGCACACGAAGCCCGCGGCCTGGGATTCGTCTCCGACGCCGACCGCATCACCATGAACCGCGAGCGCGTGCTCTCCGACGCCAAGGCCTGCGCCCTCGAACTGGCCCGCGCCGGATACGAGCCGCCAGTCCCGCGCACCGAAATTCCCGCGCCCGGCGAAAGCCTTCTGGCCGCGCTCAAAATGGGCGTCTACCTCATGCGCCAGGGCGACTTCATCACCGACTACGAAGTGAAGCTGGGCGGAAAAATCGCCGAAGTCCTCTGTGGCGGCAACGTCACGCCGGGCACTCCGGTGAGCGAGCAATACATCCTCGACCTGGAGCGCGAGACCTTCAAATCGCTTTGTGGCGAAAAGAAGACGCAAGAGAGAATTCAGTTCACGTTGAAGACGGGGAAGACGCTGAGGAACTAAGGGGACTCGAGATGAACGACGACCATACCAATCAGCTAGACCTGGAAACTCAGTATCGTGAGATGGCCAGCGACGCGACGCACGAACGAGAAGCGGAAGAATGGATTGAAGGACTGATCGCCGACGTGTCCACTGACGAGTGAAGCCTGTGGCGAAAGGGCCTTCAAATTCCGCTGCGGCGAGAACGAGAAGAAGACGCAGGGGAGAATTCAGTTCGTTGAAGACGGGGAAGACGCTAAGGAATTAGATGAGAACCAAGATTCTGACCGGAATAGCGATCGCCATCGCTGGGCTGCTGTCCTATCAGATCCTCTTCAGCCGCACCGACCCTCAAGGGTGGTTTAAGTTCTCGTCGCCCGAAGGCCGATTCGAGATTCTTATGCCCGCGGAACCAGTTACGGGAAGAGTTATCGACCTTCCGTTGCCAAAGTTCACCGCGAGACTGCACCCGTACTGGGCCCTAAGGCCACCTTCATTTGGAGTGATGTGCGGGTACGCCGATTTCCCGTCTCCACCTGAGAACAGCAGCGTAGTTTTCGACTGGACCAGGGACGGGTCGATCACGAGTGTGCGGGGAAAACTAATCGCCGAGGAGAACCGACCCCTGGGCGGATATCCGGGGCGCCGATTCCGATCGACCGCTCAAGGAGAATCGTTTATCGACGAAGAAATGCATCTGGTGGGCCAGCGACTCTACTTGATTACGGTCTATTCGAAAACCGAGAGCCCCGACAAGAACATCAACAAAGTATTTGACTCCTTTCGGTTCACGCCGGCGAGTCAATAGACGCTGAAGTCTTTTCTTGCCGTGCGGAAAACTCGGCCCAGCGGCCGGCAGGCAGCTCTCCAATTGTGTAAGGGTTCCGAAACGAAGCCCTCCCTTGCATTTGTCCTGCGCTACAATCGCCTCATGCGCCCCGTAATTAGACCTCTGCTTGTCGCCGCGGCCCTATGCCTGACCGTCGTCATTTGCTCAACCTCGCCCGCTAGCGCCCAAGCCAACACCCAGAAAGACGCTCCCGCTCAGGAAGTTGCTCCCGACGTCCCCGATGCGATTGCTGTCCCCGCGGGCCTGGAGCCCGTCATCTCCCTGCATGCCAAGGGATCGCAGATCTACACCTGTCAGGCGGGAGCAGACGGCAAGTTCAGTTGGACGCTCAAGGGTCCCGAGGCCGCGCTCAGCGATAGGAAAGACAAAGTGATTGGACAGCACCTCGCCGATCCGGCCTCGAAGCTGCCAACCTGGAAACTGAAAGACGGCAGCGAAGTCTCGGGTAAAGCCGCCGCGCATGTCGACTCGCTCGATTCGGAGTCCATCCCCTGGCTGCTGGTGAATGTCGTGAGCAACTCGGGCAAGGGTCAACTGGCGAAGGTGACGACGATTCAGCGCGTCCACACGCACGGCGGCAGGCCGGGCGACGACGCCTGCGACGAGTCGCACAAAGATGCTGAAACCAAGAGCAGCTATACGGCCGACTATTTCTTTTTCGCTCCGGCCAAGTGAGCTAAAGGCAGACGCGATGAAGGTGCGTGACGTGATCAAGCGTCTGGAAGGCGAAGGATGGCGTCTAGCCAGAACCAAAGGCAGCGACCGACAGTTCCACCATCCGCAGAAACCGGGAACGGTTACCGTCGCGGGTCATCCGTCAGTGGACATTCCGCCCGGAACATTGAACAATATCCTTAAGCAGGCAGGGCTCAAATGAAATATCTCGTCATCTATGAAAAATCGTCCGAGGGTTGGGGAGCGTATGCCCCCGATCTTCCCGGCCTCGGCGTCGCTGGCACTACGCTGGACGAGGTGAAGGAGCTCATCCGCGAGGCCATCGAATTTCATCTCGAAGGCATGCGTCAGCACGGTGACCCAATCCCGGCGCCCAGCGCCACCACGGAATACATCACGGTATAAATCTCATGCGTGAAGTCATCATCGCCTCATCCGTTCGCACGCCCGTGGGACGCGCCTACAAAGGCACGCTCCGCGCCACTCGTCCCGATGAACTCGCCGCGGTCGCGATCAAGGGCGCGCTCGACCGCGTGCCGCAACTCGACGCCAAAGAGATTGAGGACGTCATCCTGGGCTGCGCCATGCCCGAGGCCGAGCAGGGGATGAACGTGGCCCGCATCGCCTCGCTGCGCGCGGGATTGCCCGTCGAGGTCTCGGCGCTCACCATCAACCGGTTCTGCTCTTCGGGACTGCAGGCGATTGCCATGGCGGCCGAGCGCATCATGAGCGGCGGCGCGGAAGTCATCGTCGCCGGTGGCACCGAGTCGATGTCGATGATCCCCATGGGCGGGCACAAAGTCTCGCCCAATCCCTGGCTCGTCGAACACTATCCCGACGCGTATCTCACGATGGGGCTGACGGCCGAGCGCGTCGCGCAGCGTGTGGGCATCACGCGCGAGGCCGCGGATGAGTTCTCGCTGCGCAGCCATCAGAAGGCGCTGGCGGCGATTCAGGCGGGAAGGTTCGCCGACGAAGTCGTTCCAGTCCCGGTAAGTTTCAGCACGCCCAACGGCTCGAAACCGAAGCGGCAGGAGATCGTATTCAAGGTCGACGAAGGGCCGCGCGGCGACACGTCGCTCGAAGCACTGCTCGCGCTCAAGCCTGCGTTTCACGTAAAGGGCACCGTGACGGCCGGGAACTCTTCGCAAATGTCGGACGGCGCGGCCGCGGCTGTTGTCATGTCGGCCGAGCGGGCGAAGGCGCTGGGCATCCAGCCGCTGGCTCGCTATGTGGCCTTCGCCACCGCCGGGTACAAGCCGGAAGAAATGGGACTCGGCCCGGTGTTCGCGATTCCGAAAGCATTAAAGATGGCCGGGTTGAAGCTCGCGGAGATCGACGTGATCGAGTTGAACGAGGCCTTCGCGGCGCAGTCGCTGGGAGTAATCAAGGAAGCGGGGCTCGACCCGGAGAAAGTCAACCCCAACGGCGGCGCGATCGCCCTGGGACATCCGCTGGGCTGCACCGGAGCCAAGCTGACGGCCACCGTGATCCGCGAACTGAAGCGCCGCAACGCCCGCTATGGCATGGTGACCATGTGCGTCGGCGGAGGCATGGGCGCCGCCGGCATTTTCGAGAACCTGAATTAGGAACGGCGCTATAATTTTCTGGCAGGAGGGTTCCTATGACTCTCGCCCGCCTTCTCGCCGCCGCGCTGCTGCTTTGCTCTCTGTCGGCCTTCGCTCAGGATCAGCAATCTCAAAGCTCCTCGCCCCCGGCCGGGCGCATTACCGTGCATTACCGGAAAGGCCCGAGCGGGGGAGCCTTTCTTTTCCCACTGAAACTGAATTCGTCCGCAACGCCCACCGATCCATGGAGGATCATCCCGAGACAACCGGCCCTCAGCTCTGGAGAAAGTCTTCTCGATGGCGCGCGCCTTGACCAATATCGTCTTGCTCAGATGAAAGGTGATCCACGCTTTCGGAGCTTCGAGCAGGACGCCTTGAACACTGAGACCGTCTGCTACGCCATCCGCAGTTACGTCGTCGCGCGCGATTCTGAGAGTTCCGACTCCACGCACCCGGTCAGCTATTCGACCTGCCAACCGGCGGCGCGTTACCAGTTGAAGACCACAGAGATGCGGTCGGTTACGCCGGACCGCTGAGCGATCTTTCGTCACAATTTTCTACTCATCTTTACCCGATTACTACGCTCCTTGACACCGCCCAGGAGTATGCTTTTATTGGACGCAAAGGGTCCACTGAAAAACAAAGGCATCCCAGGCCCCGTTCGGTCGGTAAGGTTCGGCCAGTAAGCTTCAGCGAGTGAGGTTCGGTCGGTACGGAGGTGCTTTATGCGGCTCTCCAATGTCGGCGTTTCGGTGTTGCACTTCACTTTAGCTCTAGCGGTCATCCTGCTGTTCTCTTCCAACACATTGGCACAACATGGGGCGGGAGGCGGCGGCAGTTCGGCCGGCGCTGGGTCGAGCGGCGGGGGCGGCGGGGGTTCTCACGGTGGTTCTTCGGGTGGGTCCGCTTCTTCGGGAGGCGGCCATAGCTCCGGCGGATCGAGTTCGCACAGCTCGACTGGGCACAGTTCGAGTGCGGGATCGGCGTCGTCGCGCTCCGGCACGTCTCACTCCAATCCGGCCTCCAACAACTTACACTCCATCCACGCGCCCAGTACGGGATCGCGCGGCCAGGCACAAACGTCTCAAAAACGGGGCTTCTTCTCTTTCTTGCGGCACCCCGTTCGGAAGCCAGAACCCAATCCAGCACAGCGTAAGCCTGAGCCGAAGCAACCGGTCGCTGAACTGCGGCGGCCAATCTGTTTCAAAGGCCCGTGCCCGGTCTGTCCCGCAGGACAAGTCCACGGCGTAAGCGGATGTGAGGGAACGGTCCTCCGCGACCGTATCCGGCGTGTCTGCCCGGCGGGAGAATCCTGGATTAACGGCGCCTGCCTGCAGCAGACTTGGTTTCAGGACGAATGTGGCGGGTTGCGCATGATGATGGAACGGCAGGCGCAGCGCATGCAGTCGGCGGAACAGGACCGGCAAATCACCTGCTCCACAGGCCCGAGGGATCAATGCACCGATTTAACCAGTCAGGCCGCGAGCGAAGCCGGTTTCTACCGGGAGCTGCAGAACAGATATCAAGCCTGTCAGCGGCGGTCGCCGATGGGCACTCACTTCAGCGGCGGCTTTAGAATCCCGGGCTATTCGGCGGGGCTCTCGTTTGATTCTCTGAGCATGGGGCTGGGCCGTTACTGAAAAATCATCCCTAGCGGATCGTCACCTCAGGGCCATCGACCCGAAAAGGTCCTGCAGCGTTGGTCCGATCCCCGAATATCGAGAACGGCCACGATACCGGTAAGAAACACCCGCTAACACCTGAGTTTCCCTCCTATCATTCCCTTCCTTCCCGCATTAGAATGACAGATATTCTTTCCGCCGCGGATGCGGCGGTTTCTTTCACGAGGGAGATAAATGGCAACGACCACAGCAGTTCCCAAGACCAAAATTTCCGGCGGCAGCTTTTTGTTGGAAGTGCGACAGCCCGAAGACATATTCACGCCGGAAGATTTCAGCGAACAGCACCAGCTCATCGGACAGACGGCGGAAGAGTTTGCCGTCAACGAAATCCTTCCGAACGCCGAGAAGATCGAGCACAAGGATTTCTCGGTTTCCCGAGCGCTGCTGAAAAAGGCCGGAGAACTCGGGCTGAGCGGCGTAGAGGTTCCCGAAGCCTACGGCGGACTCGAAATGGACAAGGTCACCGCCGCCGTTATCGCCGATCACATCGCGAAGTACGCGGGCTTTGCCACCACCTGGGGCGCGCACAGCGGCATCGGAATGCTGCCCATCGTCTACTTCGGCACCGAAGAACAGAAGCACAAGTACCTGCCGCGCTTGGCCGCCGGCGAAATTGTCGGCGCTTATGCCTTATCGGAAGCTTCCTCCGGCTCGGACGCGCTCAACTGCCGCGCGCGCGCCGAGCTATCGGCGGACGGCAAGCACTACGTGCTCAACGGCGAAAAAATGTGGATTACAAACGCCGGGTTCGCCGACCTGTTCACGGTCTTCGCCAAAATCAATGGCGAGAAGTTCACCGCGTTTCTGATCGAGAGAGATTTCCCCGGATTCTCCGTTGGCGCCGAAGAGCACAAGATGGGCATTCGCGGGTCGTCCACCTGTCCCATCATTCTCAACGACTGCAAAGTCCCGGTCGAAAATCTGCTGGGTGAAATCGGCAAGGGGCACGTGATCGCGTTCAACATTCTGAACGTCGGCCGCTTCAAGTTGGGTGCGATGTGCGTGGGCGGAGGCCGGGTGTCGATGGAAAACGCCATTGGCTACGCGAAACAGCGCAAGGCGTTCAATAAAGTCATCGCGGACTTCGGGCTGGTACAGGAGAAGATCGCCAACATGGCGACTCTGCTCTATGTTGGCGAATCGATGGTCTATCGCACGGTGGGCATGATGGACACGGCTCTGGGCGAAGTCGACAAGTCGGCCGTCGACGCCGCACGCCAGACGCTGAAGGCCATCGAAGAATACGCCGTCGAGTGCTCCATCATAAAAGTCTGGGGCTCGGAGATGATTGACTACGTCGTCGACGAGACCGTGCAGATTTACGCTGGGTACGGGTTTGTCGAGGAATATCCCGCCGAGCGCGCCTATCGCGACGCCCGCATCAATCGCATCTTCGAAGGCACCAACGAGATCAACCGGCTGATCATTACCGGCTTCCTGCTAAAGCGCGCGATGAGCGGGCAGTTGCCGCTGATGCCCGCGATCAAGAAGCTGATGGACGAGGTGCTCTCCGGTCCGTCGACGACCGAGGAACTCGAAGGCGCTCTTCCCGAAGAACGCAAGCTAGTGGCGCAAGCCAAGAAGCTGGGACTGTTTGCCTCAGGTGCGGCCACGCAGAAATACATGCAGGCCATTCAGGATCAGCAGGAAATCATGGGAGCAATCGCCGACATGACGATCGAAGCCTACGCAATGGAATCGGCAGTGCTGCGCGCACAGAAGATCGTGGAAACGAAAGGCGAAACCGGCGCGGCTTTACCGATTGCCATGACCCGCGTCTATCTGTCGCAGGCTTTCGAGAAAGTCGAGTCGGCGGCGCGCAAGGTGATTGCCGCGGTCGCCGACGGCGACATGCTGCGCACCCAGCTTGCGATTCTGCGCCGGCTAGCGAAATACGAGCCGTTCAACACCATCGAACTGCGCCAGCAGATCGCGCAGAAGATGATTGAACGGGGGAAGTACACGCTGGCGTAAGGAATCTGGAGGATTGAAATGCCGGTCGGAACGTTCACTGCGGTCCTGCATAAAGAACGTGATCTCTATGTGGCCGAGTGCCCCGAGGTGGGCACCGTCAGCCAAGGTACAAATGTTGAGGAGGCCGTGGCTAGCCTCAAGGAAGCGACCGAACTGTATCTGGAGGAGTTCCCTCCTGAAAATTCCGGACGCCCGCTCGTAACCGTTTTCGAGGCGCACTATGCCTAAGCTGCCCCGAGTCTCAGGGGCAGATGCAATCCGCGCACTGGAAAGGCTGGGGTTCGCCAGCGTGGCAGCCATGTTGTTCTGAAACGAGTCGGGCCAGAAGCAATTACGGGATGTGTTGTTCCGTTGCATCCTGAGCTGGCAACCGGAACATTGCGTGGAATCCTGAAACAGGCTGGGGTAACGATCGAAGAGTTCATCGCGGAACTCTGAATCCTTGCTCCGTCAATCCTGGTCATTCGCCCTTTCCTGTGTATTCGTCCCTCTGGTACAACTGTCACGATGAAAATCACAGCGCTGCCCCTCATCGCCGCGATCGCGATCGCTCCCGCTTTAGCCGCGCAGTCGACTCCAGCCCCGCCGCAGGACTCCGCCGCGTTCGACCCCGACGGCACTGGGCACATCACGCGCGTCATTCCGATGCCGGCGACCATCAGTCCGGAAGCCCAGAAGTGGCTGGAATCGCTCAACCAGCAGAAAGTAGGCCCGCCGGAAACCCTTGCCGAACGCCGCACCCACACCGATGCCTGGCGGAAGATGGACTCCGCCGAAGCGCGCAAACTCTATCCCGTGAACGTCGAGGAAACGACTACCGCGGGTGTGCGCACCGATATCATCACGCCAGTGTCGGGCGCTGCGAGCAACCGGGTGCTCATCAATCTTCACGGCGGCGGATTCAATTCCGACTCGGGCTCGTTGATCGAAGGCGTCCCCATCGCGAACCTGGCCAAGATCAAAGTCGTCTCCGTTTACTACCGGCTGGCTCCGGAGAATCCGTTTCCCGCCGCGGTCGACGACGTGGTCGCGGTCTACAAGGAACTGCTGAAAGCTTATCCACCGCACAACATTGGAATCTTCGGTACATCAGCGGGAGCCATTCTCACCTGCGAAGTGGCGGTCCGCCTGAAGCAACTCGGCCTGCCGCTGCCCGCCGCGCTCGGAATTTTCTCCGGGCTCGCCGACTTCAGTCGCATCGGTGACTCCCGCCAATTGTTTACGCTCAACGGCCTTCCTGGACGGATGGAGCCGGTCGATCCCAATCATTTGCCCGACGATCAATATGTCGGCAAGACCGACCGCAAGGATCCGGTCCTGTCGCCGCTCTTCGCCGATCTGCATGGAATGCCGCCCAGCCTGCTCGTCACCAGCACTCGCGACATCTTACTAAGTGACACGGCGACGCTGCACCGCGCGCTGCTGCGCGCCGGAGATGATGCACACCTGGTCGTATTCGAGGCGCTGCCCCACGCTTTCTGGTATCACTTCCAGTTGCCGGAGACGCAAGAAGCGCTCGCACTGATGGCGAAATTCTTCGACGCCAAGCTGGCGCGGTAATCTGCCATTTTAGGAACGGGAGAACTCATGATCCGAAGTCATTCCCATTTTTCTGTTCTGCGCATCGCGCTTGCCCTGATCGCTCTCGGCATACTTACCATCGCAGCCCAAGCCGATGTCAGCGTGCCGGCCTTGCTAGCCGATCACATGGTGGTGCAACGCGGCCTTCCCGTTCACGTCTGGGGCATGGCTGCGCCGCACGAGGCGGTCTCGGTGACTTTCCGCGGCGAGACGAAGGCCGCGACCGCTGACGACGACGGCCGCTGGACTGTTTACCTTTCTCCCGGCGAAGCCGGCGGCCCGTTCCAGATGACCATCAAGGCCACGAACACGATCACCCTCAACGACATTCTGGTGGGCGACGTCTGGGTCGCCTCGGGCCAGTCGAACATGGAATTTCCCATGACCGAACTGGTCAACGCCCAAACCGAAATCGCCGCGGCGCAATATCCTAAAATTCGCTTCTTTATGGTGAAGCATAAGCCAGCCGACTATCCGCTGGAAGATGCCGAGTCAAAAGGCTGGGCGGTGTGCACTCCGGAAACCGTGGCTGATGCTTCCGCTGTGGCCTACTTCTTTGCGCGCCATCTCCAGCAGAAGCTGGGCGTTCCCATCGGCGTCATCGAATCGTATTGGGGAGGAACCGCCGCTGAGTCATGGACGAGCCTGCACGCGCTCTCGGCCGATGCTGCGCTCATGCCGGTTTTCGCCGCGCGGGCGAAAACTCTGGCCGGGGAATCGACCGTGGTTTTGCATGAGCAACGCGAGGAACGCGAATTTCAAAAGGCGGTCGAGCAAGCCAAGGCCGACGGCAAGCCGCTGCCCACTCCGCGATGGCATCCGGATTTCGCGGCATGGGCTCCGGCGGCGCTCTACAACGGCATGATCGCACCGCTTACGCCGTTCGCCATTCGCGGCGTGATCTGGTATCAGGGAGAATCCAACTCCGGGCCCGATCGTGCGCCGCTCTACGCCCGCCTTTTCCAGGCGATGATTCGCGATTGGCGCAACGCGTGGGGCGAGGGAGATTTCCCCTTCCTCTTCGTTCAGATCGCCAACTGGAACGCGGGCCCCGACAGCCAGTGGCCTGAAGTTCGCAATGCGCAGCGGCAGACGCTCGCGCTCAAAAACACCGGCATGGCCGTGACTATCGACATCGGCGACCCGGTCGATATTCATCCCAAGAACAAGCAGGACGTGGGTCTGCGTCTGGCGCTGGCCGCGCGCGCGATTGCCTTCGGCGAAAAGGTTGAGTGGTCCGGCCCGCTAGTCCGTCAGGTGACGCAGGAGGAACATGCGCTGCGCGTTTGGTTCGACCATGCGGGCGGACTGACGGCAAAGGGCGCCGAACTTACGGGCTTTGAAGTCGCCGGCGCGGACGGAAAATATTCTCTGGCGGATGCGAAGATCGAGGGCGAGTCCGTGGTCGTTTCGAGCTCCGCAGTGCCGATCCCCGTTTCAGTTCGCTACGCATGGGCCGCCAATCCGAACTGTAATTTGTTCAACAAGGAAGGCCTGCCCGCGTCGCCGTTTCAGGCGCCGGAGTAAGACCTCGTGGATGAAATGATCATCTACTTCTCTTCCGGCACGAGCATGTAGCTGACGAACGCCACCTGCTTGCTGTCCGGCGACCACGACGGAACGTTGATGGTTCCCTGCCCGCCGAACAATTTCGCCAGTACAGTACTTCTCTTGTCGTTCAATTTCGGATCAAGCGACATGAGCCGCAGCATCACGTCTTTATTCTCTGGATGCCCGGTCACGTCGGCTCCGTAAGTGAGGAAGACCATCCACTTTCCGTCGGGAGAAATGTGCGGGAACCAGTTGTTCAACTCGTCGGAGAAGACTTGCTCCTGCTCACTGCCGTCGGGCTTCATGCGCCAGATCTGCATGTGTCCGGTGCGCTCGGAATTGAAGTAAATATACTTTCCGTCCGGTGAATATTCCGGGCCGTCATCCAGGCCCTTGGCAGTAGTCAGTCTGGTCTCGTCGCCACCCATGGCGGGAATCGTATAAATATCGAAGTCTCCATTGCGCTGGCCAACGAATGCCAGCGTCTTTCCGTCGGGCGACCAGCCGTGCCAGTACGACGGAGATTTCTGCGTGATGCGCCGCGGCGGACCTCCGTCGATAGGGACGATGTAAACTTGCGATTCGTGATCGCCCTGCGAGTTGTCGCTGACGGCAAGTTGCGTGCCGTCCGGCGAAATGCCGTGATCGTTGTTGCAACGGTTTGCGCTGCCCGTATCGATGATGATGGGTTTGTCGCTTCCGACGGCCAGGCGCTCGATGTGGCCGTCGCGATTGAACAAAAACGCGCTGCCGTCACGCATCCAGTTTGGCGCTTCGAAGCGTCCCTGTGCGAGATAAGCGACACGGCGGTCGGCGGAGTCGATGGCGATCGTTTCGAGCGTGCTGTAGAGAACCGGTTTCCCTCCTTCGTCAGGACGAGGTTGCGTTAACTCGACGTTGGAGAAGACCGCTTTCTCCACCACATCCTTGTCATGCGAACACACGCCGAGACCAACATAGAACGCGCCCTGCAGCGGGATGCGCAGCCATCCGCCGGCGACTTGGGGCTCGCCATCGGCCGCCAGTGACATGTAGACGTAATCGCCGCGCTTAGCGATGCGGAGGCGCTTCGGGGTGGACACGTTTGATTGAATCTCCCGCGTCACCGCGCCCCTCTCGTCGCGAAATTGCAGCGAGGTCAGGCCGCTGGCGTGCAGCGCCACGTCAGCGTAGATGGAATCGGCATCCAGGCTTTGCCGCAGCATCAGCGCCGCTTTCTTGTGCTCGTTTCCAGTCTTGGTCAGAAAAGAAATGTCGGCGGTCAAAGTCACGTCGCCGGAAACTTTCTTCCACACGAACTGAAACGCGTCGGCGGTGAACCACATGTTCTCGCCGCTACCGCTGATCGTGTATGCGCGCTTCGCCGTGTCGTAGTCGACGGCGCCCGCGTGCAGGACAGTCCCTACATCGCCGTGCCGCTCGAAAACTCCGAGAGGAGAACTGGCGTTCTGTGCACAAACGCGTCCGCAGAGAAGAGAACAACTGCAAACGATCAGTGTAATAAGAGGTAGCGGTCTGCGCACGAAGTCCTCCCGGAACAGCGGCGATTCAGAATAGGATTAACCGGGCATTGTAAACGGGATCGCGCACACGCTGCTTGATAGCCGGGCTGCCGCATTCCAGTGCGAGCGGGCCCCAGGGGCTAAAGCCCTTTAATCAGGCGACTCTAACGGCACGGCTGGAAGCCGTGCCCTTCCCAAACCCGCTGCTTCCCAAGATCGATTGTTCACATTCGTCTTCACCTTCTACCAATCTCCGGGCGCTTCTGGTAAAACGTCTGCATGAAAATGAGACGAGCCCTTTTAACCATATTCTTCTGCACGCTGCTTTTCGTTACCGGCCTCACTGCACAACAGACATCATCCCCCTCCGCAAATCTCGCGCTGACTCCGCCCATGGGTTGGAACTCGTGGAACAAGTTCGGCTGCAACGTCAGCGAGGACATGATCAAGAGCATGGCCGACGCCGTGGTGAAGTCGGGCATGAAAGACGCGGGCTACGTCTACGTCAACATCGACGACTGCTGGCAGGTCAGCCGCGATGCGCAGGCCAACATCGTCGCCGACCCAGAGCGCTTTCCGCATGGGATGAAGGCTGTGGGCGACTACATTCATTCGCTGGGGCTGAAGTTCGGCGTCTATTCTGACGCCGGATCGAAGACTTGCGCGGGCCGTCCCGGGGGACTCGGTCATGAATATCAGGACGCGGTGCAGTACGCCGCCTGGGGCGTGGACTATTTGAAGTACGACTGGTGCAACACCACCACGCAGGACGCGAAAGCCTCGTACGCCAACATCCGCGCGGCTCTCGACGCTTCCGGGCGCCCCATCGTGCTGAGCATCTGCGAATGGGGCACAGCCAAGCCGTGGTTGTGGGGAAAAGAGGTTGGCGGCAACCTGTGGCGCACCACCGGCGACATCCAGGACCGCTGGGGGGGTAAAGAAAAGTGGCCCGACGGCGGATGCTGCTCTAATGGCGTGCTGTCCATCCTCGACGAGCAAGTTGGCCTGCAGTCCTATGCCGGCCCCGGGCACTGGAACGATCCGGATATGCTCGAAGTCGGCAACGGGAAAATGACAGACGTGGAATACCGCTCGCATTTCAGTTTATGGGCGCTGCTGGCCGCTCCCCTGATCGCGGGCAACGACCTGCGCAACATGCGGCCGGAGATTCACGACATCCTCACCAACAAAGAAGTGATTGCGGTGAATCAGGACGCGCTCGGGCGCGAAGGCGAACGCGTTGCGAAAAACGGCGACCTGGAAGTTTGGGCGAAGCAACTAAAGGACGGCAGCCGCGCCGTGATCCTGCTGAATCGCGGCGGGACTGAGCAACAAATCACGGCGAACTGGGAGGATATCGGTTATCCCAACACGGTCAGCGCTTCCGTGCGCGACTTGTGGCAGCACAAGGATCTGGGAAAGTTCACCGGGAAATTCTCAGCTGCGGTTGCGTCGCACGGCGTGGTGATGGTCACGGTAAAACCGTAACCCCTTCACCACAGAGGGCACTGAGGTCACAGAGGTCAAGGCTTCTTTTTGAGGTCTTCCATCACGCTCTGGATCAGCTCTTTCGCGTCGGTCAGGCTCTTCATGATCATCTGAATATCCATGACCGGCTTGCCCGGCCAGCGCTGGCTCTGGCAGTAGACCCCGTGCTGGCCGACCAGCGCCATGGCATCGGTGATCGTGTCCATGGTGACGGCCAGGCGCCCGCGGGGCACGCCCATCATGGTCTCGTAGTGCTCCAGTTCTTCCTGCTTTTCATCGAATACCGGCATCGGACGATTGTAACTGCACGCGGGCATGGCGCATAATGGCTGGGCTGCTGACTTATTCTTCGTTCAAGCGTCAATAACCTTGGCATTCAACATTCCAAAAGGAGAGACCATGCAAAAACGAATCGTTTTACTTGTGCTTGCGATTTTGACCCTCACCCTGTTCGCCTCGGCGCAGGCCAGCCCGCCGGCTTCGGCGTCATGCGACCTCGGCATGGGCAAGACCATCAAGACCGACTACTCGAGCCCGCGCATGAAAGGGCGCAAGATCTACGGTGGACTGGTGCCCTTCGGCGAAGTTTGGCGAACCGGAGCCAATTCCGCCACCACGTTTGTGACCAGCGCCGATGTAACCATGGGCGGCAAGACCGTGCCCGCCGGCAGTTACACTCTCTTCACCCTCCCCACCGCCGACAAGTGGACTCTCATCATCAATAAGAAGACCGGCGAGTGGGGCATCCCCTACAAATACGAGAGCAACGAACTGGCGCGCGTCGACATGAAAGTCTCGAAACTACCCGCCCCGATCGAGAACTTCACGATCTCTTACGAAAAGTCTGGTAGCGGCTGCACTTTGCAACTCGACTGGGAGACCACGCGCGCAGCGGTCGACATTTCGACTGCGCTCGTTGGAGACAAGGTGCGACAGTAGATATCGGCCCGCGCGAGGCGAAATGAAATTGTTGATTGTTGGTTCTTGGTTGCCGCTTGAAGACCCGGGCTGAGGCTTGGACCTGAAGCTGAGGCGGTTCCAATCAGCAATCAACAATCTCCCGCAGGCGTACAATGCTCCCGACAGCATTCCCGCGGGAGGTTCCCATGCCCGTTTACGATTATGTTTGCCTCGACTGTCACAAACCTTTCGAAACTGTTCTAACCCTGAACGAGCACGACAAGCAAAACCCTGAGTGCCCGCATTGTGGCAGTAAGAATGTGGAGCAGGAAGCCGCTGCGTTTTTCGCGGTGACTTCAAGAAAAAGCTAGGAACTGCACGACGGCCTGCGAAAGCAGCTGCGCGCAGTTTCACCTTCTCTGTTGCCGAAGCGCGTCGGCGGCTTGCTGCGCGTCGACAAAGTCGGGAGAGATTTTCAGCGCTATGCTGGTAGGCATCCAGTGCCTCAGGGGAGCTTCCGTCGTCCGCGGCCAATCAAGCCGGGCTCAGTTCCGCACGCTTAAAACGGCGCAGCACGCGCCGCACACCACCTCATACGCAGTGCCCCACGGCAGGTGCGACTTGGTATCGATGTGGGTTGAGCTATGCAATCCCAGAATGATCGCGTCAGATTTGACCGCGTCAGCGGTTCGCAGAATTTCTTCACTCGGCGATCCAAACTCCACCACGAATTCAGGCTCGATGTTCAGCTTGGGGCTGTGCAACGTCAATTCTTTGAGGCGCTGAATGTTGGCCGCACGACTCTGTTCTCGCATCTGCATGACATCGTCGGCACTGGGCCGCGTCACAGTCTCCGGCATCGGCACCGCAGGCACCACATGGAGCAACACGAGCTTCGTTCCGAAGTGATTGGCCGACGAGACGGCGTAAGGCAGAGCGCGCAGCGACGCTTCGCTGAAGTCGGTTGCGAACAGAAACGGGCGAACCGCTCTTGAGCCGTCGACAGGGGAATCCTGCAGCGAGCCCGGACCCACCGTAAGAACCAGGCATCCAGCGTGACGAAAAATGTTTTCCGCCACTGAGCCCAACAGCAGTTTCCCTAGACCCCGCCGACCGTGGGTGCCGACTACCAGCAGATCCACTTGCTCTTGCTGGACAGTTTTATCCAGCTCATCCCACACGTTGCCCTGAAGGACGATCACTTCATGATTCAGACCGGCCAGCGCTCCTCGTTGCAGGAGATCTTTTTCCAACTGGCGAGCGTCTCTCCAAGCCGCGTCAGTGGCGGCATGGACGGCTTCGGGACCCGCGAGAGTGAAGGACTGCGCTGAGACGACATGAGTCAGGTAAACTTTCGCCCCATAGTGGCGGGCAATGGCCAGAGCATGCCGGAGCGGCTTGTCAGAAACTCCGGAGAAATCCGTTGCAACCAGGATCGACTTCAGAACAATGTCGCCGGTCGCTGCGACCAGTGGCATGCGATTCCTTCCTCCGCGGCGCGACGCGGTTAGCGGCCAATCACCGGCTAGCTGGCCGGCTTCCAGCGCAAGACCGGCTTACGCGCCGCCGCAGTCTCATCCAGCCGCGAAACCCGTGTGGAGTGCGGCGCATCGAGCACCGTCTGCGGATCTTCTTCGACTTCTGCGGCAATGGACTTCATCGCGTCGATAAACAGATCCATCTCTTCTTTCGATTCGCTCTCGGTGGGCTCAATCATGAGCGCGCCCGGAACGATCAGAGGAAATGCCGTCGTATAAGGATGGAATCCGTAATCGATCAGGCGCTTGGCGATGTCCATTGTGCGCACGCCTTTTTTCAGCTGCAGCTTGTCGCTGAACACAACTTCATGCAACGTCGGCGTGGAGTAGGGCAAATCGTAGGTGCCTTCCAGACCTTTGCGAATGTAGTTGGCGTTGAGAACCGCGTCTTCGGTGGTCTGGCGCAGGCCATCCGGGCCGTTCGCCTGAATGTAAGCCAGAGCGCGCACAAACATTCCGAAGTTGCCATAAAACGCGCGCACCCGCCCCACAGACTGCGGACGGTTGTAATCGAAAGCCAGCGTGCCATCCGACTTTGTGGTCAGCACCGGAGTGGGCAAAAACGGTTCCAGCGCTTTCTTGATCGCCACCGGGCCCGAACCCGGGCCGCCGCCGCCATGCGGAGTGGAGAACGTCTTGTGCAGATTCAGATGCATCACGTCGACGCCGAAGTCGCCGGGCCGCACCTTCCCGACCAGCGCGTTCATGTTCGCGCCGTCCATGTAGAGCAAGCCGCCCTTGGCGTGCAAAATGTCGGCAATCTTGTGAATGTCCTGCTCAAAAACGCCGAGCGTGTTGGGATTGGTCAGCATCAGCGCGGCGACATCTTCGTTCGTCTGCGCTTCGAGAGCGGCAATGTCGACCATGCCACGCGAATCCGACTTCAAATTCTCGACCGCATAGTTCACCATCGCCGCGGTTGCCGGATTCGTACCGTGCGCTGAGTCGGGAATCAGAATTTTCTTCCGCGCATTGCCCTTGAACCGGTGATACGCGCGAACCATTAAAAGACCGGTCATCTCGCCGTGCGCGCCGGCGGCCGGCTGCAGCGTGATCGCATCCATCCCCGTGATTTCGATCAACTGCTCGCTCAGCGTCTTAATAATGTGCAACGCGCCCTGCGAAATTTTATCCGGCTGGTAGGGATGTCCGTTCGCGATTCCCTCCACTCGCGCCACCGCCTCGTTCACCCGCGGGTTGTACTTCATGGTGCACGAGCCCAGCGGATACATGCCGAGATCGATGGCATAGTTCCACGTGGAAAGCCGCGTGAAGTGGCGGATGATTTCGATCTCACTCACTTCCGGCAGGTTACCCAGATCTTTTCTTTCCGCCGCTCCCAGAAGCTGAGCCGTATCCACTTCCGGCACATCGAGCGGCGGCAACTTCCACGCCGCTTTCCCTGCCGAAGACTTCTCGAAGATCAAGCCCTCGTTCTGGTTGACGTGGAGCGTCGCTTTACGGATCACGGGCTTCATCGCGCCACCTCTGCCACATCTTCTTCTTTGGCGGACCGCACCGAGCGCTCGCTCTCGGCCACCAATCCGACCGCTGTATCAATCGCGCTGCGTGTGGTCAGCTCGGTGCAGCACCACAATGCCGCGTTCCCCAACTCGGGATAAAACTTTTTCAGCGGCAGGCCCCCAACCATCTTGTGCCCCAGCAACCGGCTGTTGATGGCGTAAGGATCTTCGCTGGTCTCGACAACAAACTCGTTGAAACGCGGCGTTCCGGCGAACAGAACTTTGCCGTGCCTGGCAAACTGCGCCGCCGCGTAAGCAGTCTTCGCAAGATTCTGCTTCGCCAATTCCTTCAGGCCCACTTTCCCATACACCGTCATGAAGATGTTGACCATCAACGCGACCAGCGCCTGGTTGGTGCAGATGTTCGACGTCGCCTTCTCGCGGCGAATGTGCTGCTCGCGCGTCGCCAGTGTCAGCACAAACCCGCGTCTGCCCTGCTTGTCGACGGTCTGGCCCACCAGCCTCCCGGGCATTTGCCGCACATATTGCTCGCGTGTAGCGATAACGCCGCAGTACGGGCCGCCGAATCCCAGAGGCACGCCGAACGACTGCGCCTCCATGGCGATAACGTCAGCCTCCCGCGGAGGCTCCACAATTCCCAGCGAAACCGCTTCGGCGATCGAGACCACCAGCATCGCCCCATGCTTGTGAGCGATCTCGGCAATCGCCGCGACGTCCTCAATTGTGCCAAAGAAGTTCGGCGACTGCACCAGCACGCACGCCGTTTCCGGCGTGATCGCCTTCTCCAGTTCTTTCAGGTTCACGCGGCCGTCGTCGCCGAAGCCCGCGACCGACAGCGGCATCCCTTGATGCGTCGCGTAAGTGGCCAGGACTTCGCGATACTCGGGATGCAGGCTGCGCGCCACCACCACTGACCGCCGGCCAGTCAGGCGAACCGCCATCATCACGCCTTCAGCCGCAGCCGTGGAACCGTCATACATGGACGCGTTCGCCACTTCCATGCCAGTCAGCTCGCAGATCATGGTTTGGAATTCGAAGATGGATTGCAGCGTGCCTTGCGAAATCTCCGCCTGGTAAGGCGTGTACGCGGTCAAAAACTCGCCGCGCGAAATCAGCGAATCAATAATGACGGGACGGTAATGAAAGTACGCGCCCGCGCCCAGGAAGCTGGTGTAGCCGTCGCCGTTCTCGCGCGAACGCTGGCGGAAGAAGTCAACAATTTCCGACTCCGCCATCTGGCGCGGAATGTTCAGGTCGCGGGTCAGTCGGTATTCGGCCGGAATCGGCGCAAACAGATCGTCGACCGAGCGCAAGCCGATCGCCTTCAGCATCGCTTCACGGTCGGCGGGAGATTTCGGTAAATAACGCATAGGAAGTTCTTTAGATGTAGCTCGATGTCATTTGGATTGAGGCGGCGCGTTCAAAAACGGCGTCGGACCTCAGACCTCGGACTTCGGCAAGAACCTCCGGAGGTCCGAGGTCTGACGGCCGAGGTCTGCTCTCTCAGTGTCCGGCCTCTTCCGTTACAAATTTCTCGTAATCCGCCGCCGAGAGCAGGCCATTGAGTTCGCCGGGATTTTTCAGCGTGAGCTTCACCATCCACGAGCCGTGCGCATCTTTATTCACTTTCTCGGGCGACGTGGCCAGGTCTGCGTTCACCTCGGTCACGGTACCCGACGCGGGAGCGAACAAGTCCGACACGGCCTTGACCGACTCGACCGTGCCAAAGGTCTTACCGGCGGTGAGTTCGGCGCCCACCTTAGGAGTTTCGACGAACACAATGTCCCCCAGCGACTGCTGCGCGTAGTCGGTGATGCCGATGGTCGCGGAATTGCCGTTCACCTGAATCCATTCGTGCTCTTTGGTGTATTTGCGGTCTGTAGGGTAAGGCATAAAAGCTTCTAGCTCCTGGCTGCTAGCTAATCCTCCGTGCTGCTCTGTGTCCTCAGTGGTTAAGCAGTTTTCTTCGGACGTTTATAAAAAGGAGTAGGAACAACCACCGCTCCCACACCTTGACCTCGAATGTCCACCTTCACTCCCGCCCCAACCGCCGCGAACTCCGGCGGAACGTATGCCAGCGCGATGTTCTTTTTCAAAAACGGCGCAGGCGACCCGCTCGTCACATATCCAATTTCGCATCCATTGCTGTCTAACACTTTGTATCCATCTCGGGCGATGCCGCGTTCGGTCATCTCCAGCCCCACGAGGGTTCGCTTTACGCCCGCGGCCTTCGCCTTCTCCAATGCTTCGCGGCCGATGAACTCTGGCTTCTCCATCTTGCAGAAGCGGTCGAGGCCTGCTTCCCAGACACTAATCGTATCGGAAATCTCGTGGCCGTAGAGGGGGAGTTTGCCTTCAAGGCGCAGCGTGTTACGCGCTCCCAGTCCGCACGGTACGACCCCGAACTCCTTGCCTGCTTCGAGAATCTCGTCCCAGACATGCGCGCTAATCTGCTCATCGGCCGGGATGTAGATTTCGAAGCCGTCTTCTGCCGTGTAACCGGTGCGGCCCATAAGAATGTTGGGGAGGCCGCACAGAGTGCCACGAGTCACCCAATAGAATTTGACCGCGCTCAGATCGGCGTCGGTCAGCTTCTGCAGCAAGTTAACGGCCTTCGGCCCCTGAATCGCAATCTGGGTAAAATCATCCGACAGATTCTCGACCGCGCAATCGAACTGGCGCGTATTGTCGCGCACCCAGCTGAAATCTTTCTCGCGCGTCCCCGCGTTGATGACCAGAAGATAATCGTTCTCTGCGAGACGGTGGACGATCACATCGTCGACAAACGTCCCTTCCGGATAAAGCAGCGCAGAATACTGCGCCTGCCCAATAGCCAGCCGCGACGCGTCATTCATGGAAATGTGCTGCACCGCGGCCAGAGCCTGCGGCCCGGCCAGGCGGATGTCGCCCATGTGGCTGACGTCGAAGATACCCACGCCCGTGCGCACCGCCATGTGCTCGTTGATGATCCCGCCGCCGATCGACGCGGGATACTCCACCGGCATGTCCCAGCCGTTGAACTCGACCATCTTCGCGCCCATCTGGCGATGGACGGGGTGCAGCGCAGTTTTACGGATGTTGGTTGTGATGCCGGCGGGCGTCGCCTCCACAGAAGACAAAATAGACCTCAATCAGCGGGCAGTCGCTGGCATGCTGGGATGGTGTGACTGTTTACCGTATCACGCGCTTTTTCGGCGGGTCAAACCGGAAGAGCTTCACCACAGAGGACACGGAGGACACAGAGGAAGATCGAAAGCCTCTGTATCCCCTGTGTCCTCTGTGGTTAAGATTTTGACTTTACTGCCCGAACTGCACCGTCACCCGCGCTCCGGCGGCCACGCGCGTTCCGGCCACGGGAGTCTGCTTACTGGCGACGCCGCTGCCGACGGCATCGAGCTGCAGGCCGGCGTCCTGGGCCGCTTCCACGGCGCCCCGCACCGTCTTGCCGACGAACGACGGCACCACAATTCCGCCTTGTTCCACGTCCAGCACTACGGTTCCGGTGGTTGGCAGTTTTATTTTTTCTGCACTCGCCGCGTCATTGGTTTTCGCCGGAACATCCTTCGCGACAGGCGGCGCTGCACTCACTGAAACCTGCTCACGCATGGCTGCCTGCACGACCTTTTCGTCAGCGCCGGCATTCGTGGGCGGGAGCCCCTTCGACTCACGCTCAGGGCGGGCTCGCGCCACACTCGGCGGCTTCGCCCCGTCCGAGGAATCTGCACTCGCCTCCGCGGTTTCCAGCGGCTCGCCGGGATGATCCGGAGTCCCTTCTTCGAGATCTTTATCTTTCGTCTTCGCCTGTGCCAGCAGCAACTGGTGCCGCGGAGCCAGCGGCAGATCGTGCGGCACGTGCAGATATTCCAGCACCTGCTGCGTAATGCGCCGGAACACCGGTGCCGAGACCTGGCCGCCCTGATGGAGCCCCACGGCAGAATCCAGAATCACTGCGACTACAATCTGCGGATTGTTCACCGGAGCGAATCCGGCAAAGGATGCGATATATTTCGTCTTCGAATAGGCGCCCGTGGCCGGATCGACCTTCTGCCCCGTACCGGTCTTGCCTGCCGATGTGTAGCCTTCGAGAATTGCCTTGCGGCCCGTGCCTTCGAGCACGACTTTCTGCATCATCGAGCGCATCTCGGCCGCCGTGTATGAAGAGATCACGCGATGCGATGCGCCAGGATGAAACGCCGCCGTCTGCAGCGGAGTTTGCGGCGTCGCCGTTCCCGCCACGATGCGCGGCGCAATCCACACCCCGTCATTGGCAAAGGTCGAGATGAGGCTGGTCAGCTGGATCGGCGAAATACCGATCTCCTGTCCCATCGAAATGGCGGCAATTGAAACCTTTGACCAGCGGCTCGGCGGCTTGGTCATCCCGCGCGTTTCACCCGGCAACTCGATTCCCGTCTGCTGCCCGAATCCGAACGCTCGAATGTACCTGTAGAAGCGGTCTTCGCCCAGCCGCAGCGCAATTTTGATCGAGCCCACATCGCTTGATTCCGCCAGCACGCCCCACACCGGCAGCAACCCATGCGGGCTCGAGTCGCGGATGCGCATTCCGTTGTAAACGATCGATCCCATCTGGCAATCAAACACTTCGTCCGGATTCGTAACTTTTTCTTCCAGCGCCGCCGCAATCGTGACCAGCTTAAACGTCGATCCCGGCTCGTATGCGTAACTCACCGCGCGGTCGGTCAGCGCGCCCGGCGTGATCTGCTTGCGCAGATTGGGATTGAACGTCGGCCGGTTGGCCAGCGCCAGAATTTCTCCCGTGTGCGGATTCTCAACAATCACCGTGCCGGCAATGGCCTGCGTATCGTGAATCGCCTGATCCAGCTCCTTCTCCGCGACGTACTGAATGTTCTTGTCGATGGTCAGGACGAGGTTTTCACCCGGGTCCGGCTGCGTCTCAACATCGGCAAACCATTGTTTGCGTGCGTCCACCGAAATGAACATTTTTCCCGGACGCCCGCGCAGTTGATCGTCGAACTCGTGCTCGATGCCGCTCTGGCCGGAATCCTCCATGCCGACCGAACCCAGCACCTGTGCCGCCAAATCGCGCGCGGGATAAAAACGCTTGGGCTCTTTCTGGAAGTGAATCCCCTGCAGCTTGAGCGAATTGATGCGCTCGATGGTCTGGTCGTCAGCCTTCCGCGCCACCCAGCAGAAAGTTTTATGCGCGCGGCAGTCCGCCAGCACCACGTTGTAGTCATCGCCAGTGATGCGCGTGATGAGCGAAACCGCGGTGGGAAGGTCTTTGACTTCGGTGGGCACGGCAAACGCGGAATCGACCAGCACCGACATGGCCAGCTCGTGGCCGGCGCGGTCGTAGATGACTCCGCGCTTGGCAGCCAGCGGGATGGCCCGCTGCTGCTGATGTCCGGCCTGCTTAACGAATCGGCCGTAGCTGAAAATCTGCAGGTAGACGAGCCGCCCACAGATCGCGACACACCACAGCAACAGCAGAGCGCCCAGCAGGTAGACTCGCGAGTTCTTGCCGGGATGGGAGTTAGTCGCAGCCATGTATTGGCAATCACTTCACTTTGTCATTCCGACGATGGGCGAAGCGCTGAGGAGGAACCTGCTGTTGTGCGAGCGCCGAAAAACAACAGGTTCCTCGTCGCATTCGCTCCTCGGAATGACAAGGAAACTCGAGATACGCTCACCCTCAGACAAACACGGCGGCCCACATACAGACAGGCCGCCGCCGAAATGCCGCCGAGCTTCGCCCGGCTGGCGGACGAATGCGTCCGCCGCTACGCAATGAACTTACTGCCCCGGAATCACCGTCACCGGCTCTGCGCTCGCCATCACCGGGCCTTGACCATCGCCCGATGCAGAATCCATGCGGATCACCTGTCCCGGCTCCGGCGGCACCAGGCCCATGCGGCGAGCCAGCAGATCGATCCGTTCGGGATCGCGCAGGGAGGCGTCTTCCAGGCGCAAGGCGTGGTTCATCTCGGTCTTTTCGGTCAGTTCGCGCTTGGCCGATTCGATCTGGTAGCCGTATTCGATCGCCTTGAAGTGCTGCCACGCATAAGTAAAGACCAGCAGAAACAGGCAAGCCAGTGCCGTGCCGAACTGCTTCATCTCGCGGTTGCGCCGCGGATCTTCCACTTTCACCAGCCGCGAATTGTCGATCGCCTTGGAGAAGTAGATCTCAGGCGTACCCGTCCAAAACGATTGCCCCTCTGCCGCTGGACGTTCTCCCACGGAATCCGCACTGCGAATTGTCGCCGCCGCTGCCGCCATTTATGCCGCCCCCATGAAAACCTGGCCATCCTCATTCATCGGAATCTGCATAGAGAAGATCGCGTGCAATTCTTCGTCGATCCGCTCCTGCTCCGCGCTCTTTGCCAAGCGCAGTTCCACCCGCTCCACCGTCGCCATCAACTCGCTGATCAATTCGCCCGTGTACATACCCGCTACCTCTACTTTTGGATTCCTACCACGGAACCCGGCAAAACCCGACCTCCGACCTCAGCTGTTCTTGCTGAGGTCCGGCGTCCGAGGTCTGACGCCGCATTTTCTTCCCGCCGCAGCGGATCTTCGTCCGCCTTTTGACCTGATCTCTAAGCCCCGGCACGCCATGACAGCTATGCCGGGAACTCCGGCAGGTTTTCCGGAGCTAAACTTTTTCCGCCGCCCGCAATTTCGCGCTGCGGGCCCGCGGATTGCGATCACTCTCTTCTTCTGTTGCCGTAACCGGCTTTTTGGTTACGACACTGAAGTAACCTTCTCTCGCTCCCTCGCGAAACGCATCTTTCACGATGCGATCTTCCAGCGAGTGAAAACTGATCACCACCACGCGTCCTCCTGGCTTCAGAATCCGCGGCGCCGCTTTGAGCAGCGCCTGCAGATCGTCCAGTTCGCGGTTTACGAAGATTCGAAGAGCTTGAAAAGTCTTAGTCGCGGGATGAATCCTACGTTCGGCCTGGTTCATTGGCCGGGCCGCGGCTGATATGACATCCGCAAGATGTGCGGTAGATCGTATCGGCCGCGACCGGCAAATGGCTCTGGCGATTCTCCGCGACCTCCTTTCCTCTCCGAATTCGTAAATCACATCGGCAAGCTGTCGCTCGTCGAGGTGGTTTACCACTTGTTCGGCGGTACGCTCCGACCGCGGGTCCATCCGCATGTCGAGCGGTCCATCCGCCTGAAAACTAAATCCGCGTGCCGCATCGTCCAACTGCAGGCTGCTCACGCCAATGTCGGCGAGTAGGCCGTCGGCCCTCAGACCTCGGACCTCAGCCAAACTCGCAAACGATCGATGCAGCAGCGTCACTTCCGGCCAATCTCGCTCCTCATCCCGAGACCCGCTGAGGTCCGCGGTCTGAGGTCCGACGCCGGAAGCCCGAAGCCGGATGCCGGCAATCTCCAGCGCTGCAGGATCCTTATCGAGGCCAATCAAATGTCCCGGTGCGCCGAGGCGTTTTGCGATTTCGTAACTGTGCCCGCCCAAACCCACCGTGGCGTCGATATAGGTCCCGCCCCGCCGCACGGCTAAAAAGTCGATCGCTTCTTTTAAAAGAACCGGAACATGATTTGGTGAAAGACGACTCGCTCTTCCACCACCATGCCCAACCCCCTGAGGGGTGTCTGTTGATCCCTCGCCCACTAGATGCCCAGTTCGTCGAGCGTCTTCTCATCTTCTGGCGTGAACTTTTCTTCTTTAACCTTCTGCTGATAGGCTTCCAGGTTCCGGACTTCCAGATACGTCTGATAGCCGGTCACCGCGACGTCGCCCTTGAGCCGGGCTGCATCCCGCAGCAGTTGCGGCATGAGAAGCCGGCCCTGCCCATCCATTTCGACCTGCTGGCCCCAGTAACCCGTCTTGCTGAGAAACTTCTTTTTCGTCGGATTGAACGTGGAAAGCGCCGCCAGCTTCTGCTCGATCCGCTCCCACTCCTCGAAGGGATACACTTGAGCAACATCTCCATCGAGGCTGGTGATGTAGAATTGCTGACCATATTTCTCGTCGATCACCCGCTTGAACTCGGCCGGGACCTTGAGACGGCCTTTTTCGTCGACCCGGGTTGGATGATTGCCGCGAAACATGTTTTCTCTCTGTCACTACGACTGCCACGAGGGAGGTTAAATTCACGCAAAGTACGGTCAAAGTCGGGCGCTTCGGGCTGTTTGTCGTACTTCTGGGTCGGTTTCCCACCGGCTCCTCGTTTTCAGCTCCAGATTCCCACGGCCCTTACTGTAACTACCACTTTTTACCACTTTGTACCACGATCTTACCCGTAAGTCGTTTATTGTCAAGCAGAAACTTGAAGGCGGCAGTTCCACTCGTGCACTGATTTCGTAAAGCACGAAGGCTTGTGGTTAACTAGGCGAGCGACCACAAGGGGTTGGGTTTACGCTCTTGGTTCTTTCGCTATTCTTTCGCTGAGATTTTTCTTGCACTCCGCCACTGGCGCGGATTTTCTTGTGGAAAAGGGTGGATCGGATGCCCGGACCCGCGTGTTTTGAGGATATCGTAGCCATCAAAACGACGATGTCATCCTGAAAGAAGCTCTGTCATCCTTCGCGAAGCGAAGGACCTCTGCAACTCCACGCGGATTGCACAGGTCCCTTCGACTTCGCTCAGGGCAGGCTCTTCGGCCCGCAAAAGCGCGGGCCTCAGGATGACAGAACTGAGAAAAATGCCGCACCATCTCCAATTCGAGCAGTGGGTTCCCTTCCCGATCGAGCACGTGTTCGCGTTCTTTTCGAACCCCGAGAACTTGCCCCGAATCATGCCCGAGGCCAGTGGCACGAAGTTAATCGCACTCAATCGCATGCCCGCGCCAACGCCGCCAGACGGAGTAGCAGGCGACCGGGCGGCCGGCATCGGTTCCACTATCATCACGTCATTACGCGTCTTCCCTTTCCTGCCTCTGCGCGCAAAGTGGATCGCGCGCATCACCGAATTCGAGTGGAACCATTACTTCGCCGACGTGCAGGACAAAGGTCCATTCCAACTCTGGCATCATCGCCACGAATTTCAGGCGGAGACTCGCGCAGGCGTCGCCGGAACGCTGGTCCGCGACGTGATCGACTATGAAGTTGGGTTCGGCTTCCTGGGGACGATCGCGAACGCAATTTTCGTCCGCCGCCAGATGGAAGGCACCTTCGCCCAGCGCCAGCAAACGCTCCCGAAACTCCTCACCTAGAGGTATCCACTGGCGAATTGATGTACACTTCGTCCACTTCGGCCGATTCGGGTTTGCTTCACTCCAGTTCGGCGGTGATGAAGAATTCCTGCGACGACGTGTCGTATTCGACGCGCAAGACGTTCGGCTTGCAGCAGACCTGGCAGTCTTCGACGTAGCTCTGGCGGCGTCCGGCGGATTCGTCCACCGCAGTGGTATTCCATTCTCCGCAGGCGGCGCACTGAAAACCGGATTCCATGGGGCGAGTTCAAGCATACAGCAGCGGCGTTTTCAAGAATCCCTCAAGCTTCACTCCTGACTCTGCAGCGTGAAATCTGAAATTGCAAATCCTCCTATAATGACGGATCGCTTTTTTCCATCTGGGAGGGGTTCATGATCTCGCGGCGACGATTTTTGGAAGTCGGCGGTGTAACAGCGGGGATGGCGGCGGCATCAAATTCGCTAATGGCCGCAGCGAAAAGTGATGATGCGTCCCTGCCGCCGTCGCTGGCGCAGTTGAAGTCGCGCAAGAGCGAGGCCACTCCAATCACGAAAGAAGAGCGCGCCGATCGCCAGGAACGCGCCCGCCAACTCATGAGCGCGAATGCGCTCGACGCCATCGTGCTGATGGAAGGCACGTCGTTGCGATATTTCACCGGCGTCCGCTGGTGGGGCGGGGAGCGCCTGTTCGCGCTCGTGCTGCCCGCCAAGGGCGCGGCGTTCTACATCTGCCCGGCGTTTGAAGAGGGCCGGGCACGCGAGCAGCTCGCCAACGCACCCGATGGCAACCACGCCGATGTGCGCGTGTGGCAGGAGGACGAGAGCCCCTACCAACTGATGGCGCAGGGATTCCGGGAACGCGGCATCGTCAGCGGCAAGATTGGAATCGAGGAGACGATCCGCTTCGTCTTTGCCGACGGCATTGCCAAAGCCGCGCCGCAGACAAACATTTCCAGCGCGACTCCGGTCACTGCCGGATGCCGCATGATCAAGAGCGCTCACGAAATCGCGCTGATGCGGCTGGCGGCGCAGGTTACGCTCGCGGCCTACGAGGCCGTCTATCGCGCGCTGCGTCCGGGCATGATGCCGCGCGATGTGTCCGATCTGATTGACGCCGCGTACCGTCAGCTGGGATTTCCCGGCGACGCCAGCATCATGGTCGACGAAGCCACAGCGTTTCCCCATGGGCTGAACACGCCGCAGGTGATTCGCGAAGGCTCAATCCTCATGATCGACGACGGTTGCACGGTGGAAGGCTATCAATCCGACATCACGCGAACTTTCGTTTTGGGCAAAGCTTCGGGAGCGGCCGGAGAAAAGATGAAAAAAGTATTCGACATCGTGCTGCGCGCGCAGTCGGCGGCGCTGGCCGCGGCGCGGCCGGGAGCAGAATGTGGTTGGGTTGATGCAGCGGCGCGCAAAGCAATCACTGACGGGGGTTACGGTCCCGACTACGGTTACTTCACGCACCGGCTCGGGCACGGCATGGGTATGGACATGCACGAGTGGCCATATCTTGTCCGCGGCAACTCAACCAAGCTGCAGGCCAACATGACCACCAGCAATGAGCCGGGAATTTATATTCGCGGCGAGTTCGGAGTGCGGATTGAAGACGACATGCACATCACCGAGAATGGCGCGGAATTATTCACACCGCAGACGGTGTCGCTGGAAGATCCGTTCGGCAAGGAATCACGGGGCTAACCGCGTTCAGGCCCGGATCGAGCGCCGCCACTTCGCGTGCAACCAGCATAGGATGCCAAGGGCACAAACCTCCACCGGTCCGGGCGGCATGATTTGCATACGCCAGAGGCTGTCGTAGTCCACGGTGGCTACATAGACGGCCCAGATGGTGCCACCGGCGGCCACCAGGCTGCCCAGCATTTCCTCGCGGCGAATGCCGTCGAGGTTGTTGGGCGCTTTGCTCTTCTTGACAGCCTTGGGGATGGCGACGACGGGCACGTATTTGTTCGGTGACTCGACGTAGCCTTCGCGCCCGGCGTCCCAATCGATGTAGTCGCTTGGATCTGTTTTCGGCACACTTCAGAATGCCACACGCGAGGCTCCGCAGGCTCGTTACTTCAGTGCTTGTCCTTCCCATAACAAAGACACAAATCCCCACTTCTCGCAAAGGACGCGAGAAATGGGGCACCCGGCACCAGGGTTCGCTTGGAATCCGAAGACTACCAGCGCAGCTTGTTCAAATAGTCGTAGCTCTTGGTGATGCTGTCGAATGGATCGCTGGGCTTGTCGTGCTCGACGATGTAATGTTTGATCCCCGCCTTGTCGGATTGCGCGAAGATTCTTTTCCAGTCGATGATGCCGCTGCCGACCGAGGTCAGGTCCACGGTATCGCCGAAATTCTGCCCGCCGCCGGTCGAGATGGCCGGAAGTTTCTTGAGGTCCTTGACGTGGACCAGCGGGAAGCGTCCGGGATACAGATTGAAATACTTCAGCGGATCGCCTCCGGCGGCGGTAATCCAGCACAAGTCCATTTCCATCTTCACCAGATTGGCGTCGCATTCCTTGAGCAGTTGATCGTAGGGCAGCTTGCCGCCGACGGGAAGATATTCGAACCAGTGATTGTGATAGGCGAACTGCATGCCGGCTTTCTTGCTGAGCTCCCCGCAGTGGTTGAATTTCGCGGCGGCCTGCTTCCAGATGTCGGGAGACTTGCGGAGCTCCTCGGGAATCCAGGGGCAGACAATGTATTCGAGGCCGATTGCCTTGGAGGTTTCGATGACGGCAGGAAACTTGTCGTCGAGTTCGTCATATTGCACGTGGGTGGAGATCGCCGAGAGACCGTTCTTGTCGCACACGGCACGGACCTGCTGGCCGGTGCGGCCGAAGTATCCGGCGAATTCCACTTCCTTATAGCCGATTTGTGCGACCTTGGCGATGGTGCCGTCGAAGTCGGACTGCATCAGGTCGCGGACGGTGTAGAGCTGCACGCCGACTTTGTTAATTTTGTGATCGCCGGCAGCCCAGCCCAGGCGGCTGGTCAACAGAGTGGCGGCGGCGACGGTGGTTGCGGTTTCGAGAAAGGTGCGGCGGTTCATAGCCTGCAGACTCATGATGGCGTTCCTCCGAATTGCTCAGTTGGGGCGGAAGTGAATCCGGGAGCATTATACGCGGACAGAGGGATTGAGGAGTGGCAGAAAAATCGATTTAGCAAATCCAAGCACGTAGCCCCGGACGCATTCGTCCGGGCCGCGCAGGTCTGGCTTCGCGGGGCGGACGAATGCGTCCGCCCCTACGTGTTTTTACGGTTTCACGACTTGCAGATTGTTGGTGACGGAGAAAACATTGGAGACGCCGTTGGCGCGGATGCCGGCGATATTCTTGTCGCCTTCGCTATCGACCACGCCCTCCAGCGTGACGTGGCCGCCCTTGACGATGATGCGGATGGGCTTCTGCACGCCCAGCGCGTACCTTTCCAGCGCGGGATAACCGTAAATGGCGCGGAACTCCCGCCGGCGAATGCCGTCGTCCATGGGCGATGGCGGGAGAACCTCGATCTGGTTGTCGACTTTTTCGACGCCTTCGATGTGCTTGACGGCGTTTTCGGCGTCGGACTTGGTGACCGGCCGCACCACTTGACCCATCAAGGTGACGTTGTAGCCGTCCACTTTGTAGGCGATGTTGTCGAAGACACCGAAGTAGGGCAGCATCAAGAGTTCGTGGCGGACTTCTTTGATGATTCGCTCCTGAGACTTAGCGGAGGCTTGATCGCGTAGCGCGTCCTGGGCGGCGCCCAGCGTGACCAGGGCAAACACACTGAGCAGCAGAAGCGGCAGTTTGAGCTTCATGGTTGGTGGCTCCTTGCGGATGAAATTCCCCAGGCAGTGGGGAACATTCTACTCCCAGAGGTGGGTCGTTGACGACACGAGACAAGGGAAAGTGGGTTGACGCTGAAACAGAAAAACTCAACCACAAAGGGCACGAAGTATCACGAAGGATTTTAGGTTCATATGTTTCCTTCGTGGGACTTCGTGTCGTTCGTGGCAAAGATCTTTAAACCTGCCAGGTTCGACAGTGCGGCAAGCAGGGCCGGGGGAGGCGCCCGGCGCCGCTCGCCCGCACTCTGAGTCAATCAACCACTCAGGCCGTAACATTCACGCCGCTGCCCTGCGCGGGAGTGCTGGAGTTGCTGGCAGCGCTGTTGAGCAGATTGAGGATAATCTCCTGGTTGGGATTCAGATTCAACGTGATCTGCTCGGGGTTCTGGTTCGGCTGGGCCACTCCGATGGTGACCTGCTCACTACCATTGCCGCCGCTGCTCAATCCGATCGAGATCTGTTCGCCCGGAGTCAGGTTGCCGAGATTCAGCACGATTTCTGATCCGCTGGCCGAGGCAGTCGAGTTTGCGGCCGCGGGCTGAGCAGCGGAAGTGCTCGCTGCCGAGGGCGCTGCTGAGGATGCTGCTGGAGACGCTGAGGATAACAACTCGCTCAGGTTCACGACGACGGCCGACTGCGTTTCGTCGCTCTGCTGTTGCTGCCGCGGCTGGAACGTGCTCTGCAGTTGGGCGAACGCCTGCTGCGCGCCCGCCAGGTCTCCCGATTGCAGGGCCTGACCGATGGCGTTGAAATCCTGCTGGCGCTGGCTGTTTTTGAAATCGTTGCCATTGGCAAACGGGCCGCTTTGGCCCAGCGTCTGAAGCGCGCTGAATTCCTGCTGCGCGCCCGCCAGGTCTCCCGACTGAAGGGACTGGCCTAGTTGCTGCAGATCCGATTGGCGCTGCTGAAAGTATGACTGAAGCTGCTGATAAACTAAACTGCTGGAAACGGCCGCGATTGACATGAGTGTCTCCTAATTACGTAATTCGACGCTGGTGAATTGATCGGCAGGCGCGGGAAGAAACTTTAGGCAAGAGCTTTAGTTTCGGTGGTTTTAGAGAAAACTAATGCAACCACAGAGGACACTGAGATCACCGAGGATCCACTGGAGAGCCCCGGCCGTGATTCTCTACGATTCTGTGATCGCCAGTTTCAGATCCTGGTTACGAGAGACGTTACGATCGAGCAAGTGAATGTCGGCGCAGTTGTGCAAGACCCAGTCGGCGCCAGCTTCTCGTAATGCAGGTTCGAGCACTGTGGTTTTGAAGGCGATTACTTTTGCGCCGGCGGCCTTGCCCGAGCGGACTCCGGCGGGAACGTCTTCGAGGACGATGCATTCCTGCGGAGGAAATCCGAGAAGGGACGCACCTTTCAGATAGGGTTCGGGGTGCGGCTTGCCGTGCGTAACGTCGCTGGAGGTGATCATTTTTTTCGGCACCGGCAAGCCGGCGGCGCGGATGCGAACTTCGGCGAGCGGGCGCGTGCACGACGTAACGATGGTCCAGCGGTCGGTGGGAAGGCTGGCCAGCAGGTCGAGCGCGCCGGGCAGGGGAACGACGCCTTCAAGGTCTGCGATTTCGCGGCGTTCGACTTCGCGATTCTCGGCTTCGTGATCCGCGTTCGGAAGATATTCACGGACCGTCGTAAGGCTGGGGCGGCCGTGGGCGCGGGCGACAACTTCTTCCGGATTAAACCCGTGCTCGATGGCCCAGTCGCGCCAGACGCGCGCCACGGCGGGAGTGGAATTGATGAGGACTCCGTCCATGTCGAAGAGGAGAGCGGCGCAGCGGATTTCGGTCATAGAGTCAGAGATTTCTGGGCGAGGAAGCTTTTCGTTTCGTGCTTCTTGATTTTGTTCGCAACGCTGCTAAGGGCATTGCGCATGATCGTCTGCGGAAGATTGTAAACCAGCGATGCAGTGGAGCTCGGCGGCTGAGAGTCCTTTGTTCCGAGTATCATGAAGTGATGAAGGTCACCCGGTTTGGTATCTGCCGTCACCTCATTTTCAGCGGAGCTGGCATAGTGTTTTGACCATGCGGCGGGCTGGAGTGCGCCATGTTGTCCAAGTGCGCCAATCCCGAGTGTTGCGAGAGCTTTCGCTATCTCCACGAGGGGAAGCTTTTCCGCCTGTGTCCCACCCCTGAAGTTCAAATCGCTGCGGGAACGTTCAAGCCTGCGCTGCATGAGCGATTCTGGCTGTGTACCCGCTGCTCGCGGAAGATGACCTTGGTATGGGAAGGAACGCAGGTGAAGCTCGCGCCCGTCAAAGTGTTAGCGCTGCTTCCGCCCGCGCCGAAAGACGGGAAGAGTAAAGACCGGAAAAATGAAGTGAAACGGCGCCTGCGGGCACGAGTCGCGTCCGTCGGCCGCGAAGATCGGTGAGGCGAGCGCGGACGAGAAGGACAACTGGTCGGCGAGCGCGTCGCACCATTCAATCTGCCAAAGGGAAACAGTTACCCCTGCACCCTGAGCGAAGCCCCAGGTTGGCCGTTTCTGCGAGTGGCACGTCCAGTCAGGACTGGACGATTTTTTCCAGCGCCGGCCGGTTGCGGATGACCAGCGTCGATCCTTTGAGCTGCAGCAGCTGTTTTTTCTTGAATTCGGAAAACAGGCGGCTGACAGTTTCGCGGGTGGTCCCGATGATCTCTGCAATTTCCTCGTGGGTCAGCGTGAGCTTGACCTGCGAGGTCCCGTCGTTCTGTGCCCCTTTGGTCGACCAGGACAGCAGCAGCTTGGCAAACTTTTCCGACGGCGAGGTGCTCAGACCGAGCGTGCGGATCTCCTCGTAGGCGGTGTAGTAGTTGCGGCTCAACTGTTCGGCGACGCGCAAGGCCACTTCCCCGTTGTCCTTCAGAAATTGAATTAAAGAATCGCGGGGAATGAAGTTGGCCTGGCCGGGCTCCATCATCTCGGCAGTCACTTCATACGGACGATTGGAAACCACCGAATTCAGGCCCAGAACATCGCCTGCCTCGGAAATTTTCGTGATGATGGTTTTGCCTTCGCGGGACGAAGTGGAAAGCTTTGCCTTCCCGGCACAGAGCACAAAAACGCCACGGGGTTGTTGCCCTTCGATGAAGAGCATCGCTCCCTTGGGATAGACGGCAGTGGATTTGATTTCGTTGAGACGTTGTCCGGCGTGGACTGAAAGATTGCAGAATAGATGTTCTTCCCTCACCGGACACGTGAGGCAGTTATCAAGAATACTTAGTCCATAAGGGGCGCGCACTGGAGCACCTCTTTCTGGGAGAATTGTAGCACCGCATTTATGCTTGTGATCGTCATCACCAGGGGTCGTGATCAGGGGCACAGTGCGATCACAGACGAGCGTAAGAAACTGTGGCAACATGGGTGAATTGTCTGCCGGAAGCCGGGTTCCGGCGCTCGCTAAATCTGTGAAAAAATGGGTGCAGCCGCGTTAGCGGGAGGAATGCAGTGAGCGAAGTATCCCCCATCGTGCCGTCGCCCGTCGGCAAGCTCTACACGGCGCCCCCGGCACGCGCGGGACTTGATTCGCTGTTTCGGCCGCGCTCTGCGGCGGTAATCGGAGCCACCGATCGCGCTGGAACCGTGGGCCGCAGCGTGGTTTCGAATCTTCTGGAAAGCAAGTTTCCCATCAAAGTTTATGCGGTGAATCCCAGCCACGGCGAAGTGCTCGGCCTCAAAACCTACAAACATATCGGTGACATCGCCGGAGGCGTGGACCTGGCGCTGGTGGTGACGCCAGCGCAGACCGTGCCCGAAATTATTGGAGAGTGTGTTGATGCGGGAGTGAAATCGGCAGTGGTGATCTCGGCGGGATTCCGCGAGCAGGGCCACGACGGCGCCCTGCTGGAAGAAGAAATTCGCAAGCATCTGCAGCGCGGCGGTCTGCGTTTGATTGGACCCAACTGCATGGGGTTCATGAATCCGACGATTGGACTCAACGCGACGTTTGCCAAGGCGATGCCGCAGAAAGGCAGCGTCGCATTCTTGAGCCAGAGCGGAGCGCTGCTGACGGCGATTCTCGACTGGAGCCTGCACGAGCAGGTGGGCTTCAGCGCCTGCGTTTCGACCGGCTCGATGCTCGACGTGGGCTGGGGCGATCTCATCTATCACTTCGGGGACGATCCGCACACCAAGAGCATTCTGCTCTATATGGAGTCGGTGGGAGATGCGCGCTCTTTTCTTTCGGCGGCGCGGGAAATCGGTCTGAGCAAACCGATCATCGTCATCAAAGCCGGGCGGTCGGAGGCGGCGTCACGCGCGGCCGCATCGCACACGGGAGCGTTGACGGGCAGCGACGACGTGTTGGACGCGGCCTTCCGCCGTTGCGGCGTGCTGCGCGTGCAGAACATCGCCGACCTTTTTTATATGGCGGAGGTGTTGAGCAAGCAGCCGCGGCCGCGCGGTCCACGGCTCACGGTTGTGACCAATGCCGGGGGCCCGGGAGTCTTGGCGACCGACTCACTGATGGCGACTGGAGGAGAACTCACCATGCTCTCGTCCGAATCGCTGCATGAGCTGGACAGCTTTCTTTCGCCGCACTGGAGCCACAGCAATCCGGTGGATGTGCTGGCGGATGCTGACGCCGAGCGCTTCGTGAAGGCGGTCGAGATCGCGTCGAAGGATCCGGCGAGCGATGGATTGCTGGCCATCATCGCGCCACAAGGATTGGCGAATCCAACGCAAGTCGCGGAGCGCATGAAGCCACTCGCTCACTCCACCGGCAAGCCGCTGCTGGCCAGTTGGATGGGCGGCGAGGGCGTGGCCGAAGGAACGGCAATTCTCAACACTGCAAGCATTCCGACTTTTTCTTATCCCGACACCGCGGCGCGCGCCTTCACCTACATGTGGCGATACACCTACAACCTGCGCGGGCTCTATGAAACTCCGGCGCTGGTGGACGCGGCGGAAGCGGCCGGCGCGCGCATCAAGGTGAGTGAAATGGTGCAGCAGGTTCGCGCCACGGGTCGCACCATGCTGAATGAGTACGAAGCCAAACAGCTGCTGGCAATCTACGGAATCCCGGTGGTGAAAACGCACGCGGCCGAAAATGAAGAGCAGGCGGTTGCCTGCGCCACGGAGATTGGGTATCCGGTGGTGTTGAAGCTGTTGTCGAACACCATCGCGCACAAAACGGATGTAGACGGGGTGCGCTTGCGACTGCAAACGCCGGAGGAGGTGCGCAGCGCTTACCGGGCGATCCAAACTTCGGTGACCGAAAAAGCCGGAGCCGAACATTTTTGCGGAGTCACGGTTCAGCCGATGGTGCGGCGCGACGGCTACGAACTGATTCTGGGCAGCGCCATCGACGCGCAGTTTGGACCGGTCATCTTATTTGGCTCCGGCGGAGTGCTGGTTGAGGTATACCGCGATCGCGCCCTGGCGCTGCCTCCGCTGAACACGACGCTCGCGCAACGCATGATGGAGCAGACAAAAATCTTCGCGGCGCTGCAGGGCGTTCGCGGACGCAAGCCCGTAAACCTGGCCGCGCTGGAAGCACTGCTCGTCCGCTTCAGCCAGTTGGTGATGGAGCAGCCGTGGATCAAGGAGATCGACATCAATCCGCTGCTGGCGACGCCGGAGCAACTGCTGGCGCTCGATGCGCGCGTGGTGGTGCATGATTCTGCGATGCAGGCCAGGCAATTGCCACGGGCCACGATCCGGCCCTACCCGCTGCAATATGTCTGGGAATGGAAATTGAGAGATGGCACGCCGGTGACGATTCGCCCGATTCGTCCCGAAGATGAACCGCTCATCGTGCAATTCCACCACACGCTGTCCGAGCGCAGCGTGTACCTGCGCTATTTCTGCTCGTTGAGTCTGAGCACGCGGGTGGAGCACGAGCGACTGGTGCGCATCTGCTTTGGCAGCTATGATCGCGGATTCGCGCTGGTGGCCGATCGCAAGAATCCGGAGACGGGGCAACACGAAGTCTTAGGCGTGGGCCGATTCAGCGCCATCAATCGCGTGGAGGCAGAGGCGGCAGTGCTGGTTTCCGACCGATGGCACGGGCTCGGGCTGGGAACCGAACTGCTGGCCAGTGTGGCCCGGGTGGCCCGCGAAGAAAAATTCCAGAAGCTTTCCGGTGAAATCCTGCGGGACAATTTAGCCACGCAGGCCATCTTCAAGAAAGTGGGATTCAAGTTGCGGACGATGGAGGACGATCCCTCGTCGGTGTCCGCGGTGCTGGAACTCTAACCGGCCGCAACGGCCCGATTGCTTCGCACAATCGAACTCAAGCAACCCTATTCAGGCGATCTTCTTCACGCGATCGCGTTCAAGCGATCGTGGCGGGCTTGTTGATTTCGAGCTGGGGCTCAAATTTCACGTTCGTGCCCAGCGCGCGCGAGACCAGGCACAACTTCTCGGCGCGTCTCAGCAGCTCGAGGGCGCGATCGCGTTCGTCGGCGGACGCGATCTTGAGATTCGGACGCACCACGATCTGGGTGAAACTGTAGCCCGAATCGGCTTTGCGCACCGTGCCGCAGGCTTCCACCTGCAGGTCGGTAAAGTCGAATTGAGCGCTCCCGGCGATCGCCCGCAAGGTTGTGGTATAGCAGCCGGCGACGGCGGCCAGCAGAAGTTCCTCCGGAGTCCAGCGGCCTTCGAGGCCGCCAAATTCGGTGGGAGCGGTGAAGTGGATTGCGTTGGGCGCGGAATCCGATTTGGCTAAGCCAGTGCGGCCGGAAGTCCACCAGGCTGCGACTCGATAGGCGTGCTCTTCACTACTACTCATGATCTTCACCACTCCTTGGGAGAATTTTTTTCTTGTTGATGCGAGAACAGTGAAGCGACGCGGCTCGTCACCGATTCGCGCAGCTGCGGAGCCGGCGTCTAGGCCACTCCCTGCTGGGGCGCAATTCCGCGCTCCTGCTCGATTTTCTTGATCTGCGCGCGCAGCCAACCGGCCAGCGCCTGTTCCATGTCAGCCTGGGTTCCGGTGCGATAAAAATCCTCAACTGACTGGCCCTCGGGCGTGAGCTGGATGAAGCGGCAAGGCGAAACCTCGCTGCGGCGCTCGGCCGGGACAAACTGCTCCAGCCGGCAACTCTCGCATGGGACCTGGTGCGAAGGATCACAAAAATTCGGACAGATGGGGGAATCCTCAAAAATCGCCGGCGCCCGCCAGGGCGCATGAGGAGAGCGGCCATAGCCTCCATCCTCCAGAAAGTTCAGTTCGAACCGGAGGAGCTCCAGAATGTCACGACCGTCTTGAGCCATAAAGGCACCTCGATTGGAGGTAAGAATGCCAAAAGGGCTTCCGGAACTCCGTGTACTTGGTCACGAGGATTAGTGATTGGGGTCACACCACGACGAAACCGGTTTCCCAGCCGCACTTTGAATTGTGGTTATTTTGGAAGAATCCCGGAACAAATCGTGTGATTAAGATCACAAGCCTGCGTGATTTGGATACACGAGCAGCCTGCGGAGCCGGAGTCCAGCGGGGCGCTGGGCCTCCTCCTATCCACAGATCCTTTGGAACTGGGGGATGCGACTTCCCGGACGATGAATCACAGCTCAACGTGATCTCGATCACCATCTTCGTTCTTTCCTTATGGGCGTCATCAAGACCGGAGCAGCCGTCTTTCAGGCGGAGGGAAGAGCCTGCCCTGAGCGGAGCCGAAGGGAGCTTGCGAAGACCTGCGCCGCGCCCGGGGAGCTCGCACGCAAGATCCCCTTCGACTTCGCTCAGGGCAGGCTCTCACCCGGCTGAACTGCGCCGGGGTTCGGGATGACGCCGCTCTTTCGAACGGCTCGAAGCGTAAGAGCTTTTCGTTCTACGGTTCGTAAGCGCAGCAGGGGTCGGTGGCGAAGAGGTCGCCGGTCAGGGCGTAGGCGCGGGCGCGCGATCCGCCGCAGACCGTGCGGGCGGGGCAGCCTCCACACTTGCCTTTCAGTTTGGAAGTATCGCGCAGCGAGACAAACAGCGGCGAATCGCAGTAGATCTCGGCCAGCGGCTGAACCGTGACGTTACCGGCGGAAAGCGGCAGAAAGCGGCTGGGGTAAACCTCGCCGCGATGGTTGATGAAGACGAATCCCTTGCCGTCATTCACTCCCTTAGGTGCGTTGGCCGCGCCGGCGAAAGCGTCGGATTCGCTCATGCGGCCCCGCGAGGCCCGCGCGCGCTGCTGCAACACATAGCGCTGGTAATGCTGGCCCTCGGTGGTCTTGATCTGGAAATTAGCCACCCTGGATGCGCCATGGAGCTTGGCGAAGACCTGTTCGTGTTCGCCGGCGGTAAGCAGTTCGCCAGCCTGTTCCGGGCTGGAGGGAACGAAGAAGAAAACATTCCACAAAACGACGTCCAGGCGGGTGAGCAGCTCGATCATCGGGTCGAGGTCGTGAACGTTCCGGCGCGTGAGGAGGGTGTTGATCTGTACCGGGAGTTGCACCTCGTGGCACGCTCCAATCACCGCGAGCGTGCGCTGGTGGCAGCCGGACACCGCCCAGTAAGCGTCGTCGAGCGCGGACGTGGAACCGTGCAGCCAGAAGGCGACGCGCATCAAGCCGCTGGCCTTCAGGTCAGCGATCACCGCGGCGTCCAGTTTGGGCGTCGGCAGCAGCGTCAGCGAAGTGCGAACCGACCGGCCCGCGGCGAACTGAATCACCGGGAGCAGGTCCGGGCGCAGCAGCGGATCGCCACCGGTCAGGGCGAGCAGCGGCACGCGCATGGCAGCGACTTGCTCGACCAGATGAAACGCCTCCGCGGTAGAAAACTGGTCGCGGTCGCGGCGGGCCCGCGCGGCGGCGCGCACCGGCGCGGACTTCCAGTCACAAGCGTGTGTCATCTCCCAGGTCACTTGCAGGGGACGCCGCAGAACTCCCGGCGAATTCATCGACAGATTGGATCCGGTCGCGGCTTGCGTGGAACTGGTTGCCGTGGCGGAGCGCTGGGCCCGGGCAGTGCGAACTGAGGGTTCGAGCAGAGTGGGCATGCGGAAATAGTAGGAGCAAGGGTCTGCGCATGCAGTGCGGGATGGCACCTCGTCCCGTGACGGCCATCACAATTTGACCCAAGAGGGGCCGTGATTGCTATCACAGGGCGAAGTGACTTCCGCCATAGGTCCACTTTTGGTGAGCATGTGATTCTAAGACTGCGAGCGAGTTTTCAGGATGCGGAACGAGAGGCACGATCGATGAGTTCTCGGGCGTGGCCAGTTTTGTCGACCGACCACCTTGCTCCGTGATATCGTGCATGCAAATTTTCCTCAGGAGGAAAACATGAAGCTAATCTCTGTTCGAATGGGCCTGGTAACTCTGCTGGCTGGCGGACTGATCGCAGTCTGCTCTACTTCGGCTGTGGCGCAAGACGCAGCCGCAACCTACAAAGCGAAATGCGCGATGTGTCATGGCGCTGACGGCAAGGGCGGCAAGATGGGAACTCGCGACTTCGCCTCCGCGGAAGTGAAAGCCGAGACGGATGCGCAGCTCACAGACATCATCACCAAGGGCAAAGGCAAGATGCCGTCCTATACCGGCAAACTCAGTGACGCGGATATCAAGGGCCTGGTCGCCTATATTCGCACTTTGGCCAAGTAGTTCGGCAGTGTAGTTCAGCAGTGAAAGAGAAAGGCGGCCTTAATGCGGCCGCAAAAAAATCGTTCCCTACGGAAGAATTGGCGGGTGAGAGCATGTCCACGCGAACAATACGGAATATTTTTGCGCCTGGAGTTGCTCTCACCCTACTTTTAGCCGCTGGAAACGTCCTCGCGGCCGGCAAGCAGCCCTCCCCCAAGCAGCCTCCCAAGCCCGCAGCTGAAGAATGTCTGGCCTGCCATAGCGACGCTTCGCTGACTCACGATGTCGACGGCAAGACGGTCAGCCTGCATGTCGACCCGCAGGCCTTCAAAGATTCCATCCACGGCAGCATGTTCACCTGCGTCGACTGCCACACCGACGTTAAGAGTTCTGCCCACGAAACCACTCCCAAGAAAATCAGCTGCGCGACCTGCCACGCCGACGAGCAGGCGGCGTACGATCGCAGTTTCCACGGCAAGGCCGTGCAGGGCGGCAACAGCAAGGCGGCGACCTGCGTGGATTGTCACGGCAGCCCGCATGAACTGCTCCCTGCCAGCGACCCGAAATCGCGCGTGCACCACACCAATATTCCAGCTACCTGCGGCGCCTGCCACAGCCAGAAATTTGTGATGCAGGACGGCGGGCAGAGCGCGCAGATGGTCGCTTCCTACGAGCAGAGCGTGCACGGCCACGCCGTCGCTGCCGGATCGGAAAAGGCCGCGGTGTGCACCGACTGCCACGGCACGCACGAGATTCTCGACGCCAAAGACGCCAAGTCGCCGATCTTCAAGTTCAATGTGCCGACCACGTGCGGCCAGTGCCACGACGCGATCTCGAAGGAATATACGCAGAGCATTCACGGGCAAGCCGTGGCCAAGGGCAACTGGCAGGCGCCGGTGTGCACCGACTGCCACGGCATCCACTCCATCACGGCGCACAACGATCCGAACTCCCCGGTTTCGGCGCAGAACGTGGCCCAGGCGACGTGCGCGCGCTGCCACGAAGGCATGCGATTGTCGCGGGAATTTGGCGTGGAAGGCCGCCGCGAGACCACGTATTTAGCCAGCTATCACGGGCTGGCGGCGCGAGGAGGTTCGCAAGTGGTGGCGAACTGCGCCAGCTGCCACGGAACGCACAGCATTCTGCCTTCGAGCGATCCGCGGTCGACCATCAACCGTGCCAATCTGGCGCGGACTTGCGGCCAGTGCCACCCCGGCGCCACCGAAGAATTCGCGTCCGCCAAGGTGCACGTGGGTGCGCCGCTCTCGGCCGATGTGGGCAGCAAGGCCGTCCGCTGGATTCGCCGCTTCTATCTGACCATGATCTTCGCGGTCATCGGCGGGATGCTGCTGCACAACCTGATTATCTGGCGATCGAAAGTGGTAGCGCGGCGCAAGCTGGAGCACGCGTTCGTGATGCGCATGCCGCTGCGCTTCCGCCTGCAGCACGCCACCCTGCTCACTAGTTTTATCGTGCTGGTGCTGACCGGCTTTGCCTTGAAGTTCCCGGACTCCTGGTTTGCGTCCATGCTCTCGCTGGGTGAGCACCGGCGGCACCTGCTGCATCGCATCGCGGCGGTTGTGCTGATGGGGGTGAGCTTTTATCACCTCTTCGACATCGCTCTGACACGCGAGGGGCGGAAATTGGTCCGCGATCTGTTCCCGACGCTGGACGATGCCCGGGGCGCGTGGCAGAATATCTCCTACTATCTCGGCCTGACCCCGCGGAAGCCGGAGTTTGCCCGCTTCAACTACGCGGAAAAGGCTGAATACTGGGCTCTGGTGTGGGGCATGATCGTGATGGCTGTCACCGGAATCATGCTGTGGGCGAAGGTTCTGGTGGGCAACCACATGCCGCGCTGGTGGCTCGACGTCGCCACCGCCATTCACTTTTACGAGGCGGTGCTGGCGACTCTGGCGATCATTGTGTGGCACTTCTACCAGGTGTTCCTCGACCCGGACGTCTACCCGATGAACTGGGCGTGGTGGGACGGAAAAATGACGCTGCACCACTACCGCGATGAGCATGGACTGGACAGCAAGGTGATCGCGGAAGCCTCTGTCGAGGCCGCGGAACCGGAAGCCGTCCGCGAGCGCGAGGAAGAATCCGAAATCTCAGGCACCCAGCATGGACACTAAGCCAACCCCACCACCCCCGCCGCCGGCGGAGCCCTGGCACCGTTCGCGCATGCTGATGCGCAATCCCGTCAGCCTGGCCGGCGTAGCCCTGGCCATCGTCAGCCTGGCCAACATTTTCATCTTCTTCGTCATCGACCAGATCGCCGTCAAGCCCAGCCCGTACATCGGAATTCTGGCGTACATGGTGTCGCCCGCTTTCCTGGTTCTCGGACTGCTGCTGATGCTGGCCGGGGTGCTGGTGGAGCGGCGCAAGCACGTGGCGCCGACCGCCTTCTATCCCCGCGTCGATCTCAATGATCCGGCGCAGCGCAGCGCGGTGGTTTCGTTCATGACGTTCCTGGTGGTGTTCGTGATGGTGAGCGTCGCCGGCAGCTACAAAGCGTACGAGTTTACCGAGTCGGTGGGATTTTGTGGCCAGCTATGCCACACCGTGATGAGTCCGGAATACATGGCGTATCAGCTTTCTCCGCATGCCCGGGTGGCCTGCGCAGAGTGCCACGTGGGAGCAGGTGCAACCTGGTTTGTGAAGTCTAAACTTTCCGGCAGCCGGCAGGTGTTTGCCACCGTATTCAATACCTACCCGCGGCCGATTCCGACTCCGGTGCACAATTTACGCCCCGCGCAGGAAACTTGCGAGCAGTGCCACTGGCCCAAGAAGTTCTACGGCGGGCAACTCAAAGTCTTTACCCACTATGCCGCGGATCAAACCAACACCATGCGCCAGATCCGGATGATTATCAAGACTGGCGGCGGAGATCCGGCTACGGGCGCTCCCGAAGGCATTCACTGGCACATGAACATCGGCAACAAGATCGACTATGTGGCGGCCGACGAGAAGCGCCAGACCATTCCCTACATTCGCGTGCAAGACCTGCAGGGCCGCGTCACCGAGTACTACGCCAAGGACTCGACCCTGAGCAGAGATCAGATTGCCAAGGCCTCACGGCACCACATGGACTGCGTGGACTGCCACAACCGGCCCACGCACATCTATGTTCCGCCGGACCAGTCAGTTGATCAGTCACTGGCCGAACGCCGTCTGGACGTTTCGCTGCCCTTCATCAAGCAGGAGGCCGTTACGGTTCTTACCGGGACCTACGCCACCACCGACGCGGCCATGCAGGGCATCGCCAGCGGGCTGTCAGGTTTCTACGAGAGCAAGTATCCCGACGTAGCCAAAGCCAAGGCGCTCGAGATCCGCAATGCGGTCACCGAGGTGCAGGAGATTTTCCGCCGCACCACCTTCCCCGAGATGAAGCTGAACTGGCAAACCCATCCCAACAACCTGGGGCACTTCTATTACTCCGGGTGCTTCCGCTGCCACGACGGGCAGCACGTGAGCGCCGACGGCAAGGTGATAAGCCGGGACTGCAACCAATGCCACACGCTGCTATCGGAGAGCGAGGGGACGGCCAGCGTGGCCGCCACGGCTTTGCCGACTTTCAAGCATCCGGTCGATTTGGGAGACCTGACGCAGGTCAGTTGCGCGGACTGCCACAGCGGAGGAGTTGGGCCGTAGGCCGAGTAGCTTAGCTGGCTGATTAATCAAAGACAGCGCCTGTGCTTCACAGTGGGCCGGGCTCTTCCCCCCGGCCATCACTCGATCTCACTCGATAGTTCAATCCCGCGGTTGTACCTCCGGTTACGTCAACCGTAACCCCAGTGATACTCTTCGCAAAGTCGGACGCCAGGAACACAGCCGTATTCGCGATCTCCTCCATGAGCGGAAGTTTCTTCAACATCGTGTCATTTTTCATACCGTGAAGAATCAATTTCATCTCTTTTGGGTTGCGTTCGATTGCCTGTTTAAACACTTGCGAATCCGGCGAACCGCCAGAGCGTATGTTCACAACACGCACGCCGTAGGCCCCCAACTCCGCGGCGAGATTGCGAGAGAAGCTTTCAATGGCTGCGCAGGCGGGGGCAAAGCCTGCCGTAAACGGGTACCCTATGCCGCCGGGTGTCGCGGTCAGGGATAAAATCACGCCAGAGCGCTGCTTCATCATGATCTTTCCCGCGGCGGTGGCCGTTAAAAACTGGCTCCGCATTGCAATGGAGACTGGACGAACAAAATCTTCGAGGCTCAACTGAACCAGCGGGATATTCTGCACGACCTGATAATCGATCGCACAAAAAGACAGGTCGAGCATTCCTCCCCTGCGAATCACAGAATCGACAAACGCGTTGACTTCGCTTTCGTTGGTCGCGTCCACGAGTGCGGCCTCTGCACGTCCACCGGAGTCAATAATTTCGTCTGCCACTTGTTTCACTGCAGAAAGATGTCTTCCTGCCAGAAGGACGTTTGCACCTTCTTTGGCCATCGCCCTCGCGATCGTGCTGCCTAGCGAACCGCTGCCCCCGTAGATGACGGCATTTCTACTCTGCAGTATTTGAGAATTCATGCATCTCGGCTCCGAGACCAGATTGAGCTGGAGCAAAATGAAGGCGCGGCCCTGTCAAAGAGCGGGCGTTCCGTTCATCTTCAGCAGTTGGATTGTAAACGACTCCGTTCCCGCGTTGTTTCGGCAATCCGCAAGTTATCGGGGCGTCTGCCGTACCCGAGTGCGGCTTAGACCTAGCCTGTTTGCGTCCCATGTGGCCGGGCCGCAACCCAAGTGTTAACAACAGGTTGTGCTGAGGGTAAGCGCATTGAACGAAGTCTTGCGATTGTTCCGTTCTGGTCTCGTGTGTGATTGTAATCACACCGCCCTGTGAACCTGCGTCCCGACATGCACAGCCCCCTTCCTGCATCCTTAAAACATCATCGCGGCCGCGCCAGCGGCTGTGACGGATTTGTTCGAAAGGGGATGTGATGAAGCGCAAATTCAAGACCATGGACGCCAATGAAGCCGTTGCCAATGTCGCCTACCGGGCGAGCGAGGTGATTGCGATTTACCCGATCACCCCTTCGTCGCCAATGGGCGAGTGGGCGGACCAGTGGTCGTCCGAGAATGTGCCCAATGCCTGGGGCAGCGTGCCTCACGTGATCGAGATGCAGAGCGAAGGCGGCGCGGCCGGGGCGGTACACGGTGCGCTGCAGACGGGATCGCTGTCGACGACGTTTACCGCGTCGCAGGGATTGTTGCTGATGATCCCGAACATGAACAAGATTGCCGGGGAGCTGACGCCGGCCGTGTTTCACGTAACGGCCCGCACCCTGGCCACGCACGCGCTGTCGATTTTCGGCGACCACTCCGACGTGATGGCTTGCCGCACGACGGGATGGGCCATGCTGTGTTCGAACTCGGTGCAGGAGGCGATGGACCTGGCGCTGATCGCACATGCGGCGTCGCTCGAGACCCGCATTCCCTTCGTGCATTTCTTCGACGGCTTCCGCACCTCGCACGAAGTCAACAAGATTGAGATGCTTGAGGAAGACGACATGCGGGCCATGTTGAACATGGACCGCATCATCGAGCACCGGCGGCGAGCGCTTTCGCCGGATCATCCCGTGCTGCGGGGCACGGCACAGAATCCGGACGTGTTCTTCCAGATTCGCGAAAGCGCCAATGCCTATTACGATGAGGCCCCGGCCAAGGTGCAGGCGACGATGAATAAGTTCGCCGAGATCGTTGGCCGCTCGTATCACCTATTCGATTACGTGGGTGCTCCTGACGCAGAGCGCGTGATCATCATGATGGGTTCGGGAGCGGAGGCGGCGCACGAAACGGTCGAATACCTGAACGCCCGCGGAGAAAAAATCGGGTTGCTGAAAGTGCGCTTGTACCGGCCGTTCTGCGTGAAGGCGTTCATGGAAGCCTTGCCGGCCAGTGTGCGGCAGATTGCAGTTCTTGATCGCACGAAAGAGTCAGGCGCGATTGGCGAGCCTCTTTTCCTCGACGTGGTCAACGCCATTCAAGAAGGGATCAGCAAGGGTTACGTAGTCCCGGACGCATTCGTCCGGGGGGCGCTCGCTTCGCCTCGCGGGGCGGACGAATGCGTCCGCCCCTACACGATCATTGGCGGACGGTACGGCCTGTCATCCAAGGAGTTTACTCCCGCGATGGTCAAGGCCGTCTTCGATAATCTGAAACAGAGTCAGCCGAAAGATCATTTCACGATCGGCATTCAGGACGACGTCAACCACACCAGCCTCGAGTACGATGCGGCGTTCTCGACCGAACCCGATAGCGTGGTGCGGGCGTTGTTTTATGGCCTCGGAGCGGACGGCACGGTGGGCGCCAACAAGAATTCCATCAAGATCATCGGCGAAAACACCGACAACTACGGGCAGGGATATTTTGTTTACGATTCGAAGAAATCGGGCGCGATGACGGTTTCGCACCTGCGCTTCGGACCCCAGCCGATTCATTCCAGCTACCTGGTTTCGAAGGCGAACTTTATCGCCTGCCACCAGTGGATTTTCCTGGAGCGCTACGACATGCTGAACTCGCTGGTTGAGGGCGGCGTGTTCCTGGTGAACTGTCCGTTTGGGAAGGATGAAGTGTGGGACCACCTGCCGCGCCAAGTGCAGTCGCAACTGATCGCCAAGAAGGCGAAGTTGTACGCCATTGACGCCTACCAGGTCGCGCAGGACACCGGCATGGGATCGCGCATGAACGTGATCATGCAGGTGTGCTTCTTCGCAATTTCGAAAGTCCTGCCGCGCGATGAGGCCATCGAGGCGATCCGCGAGTCGATTCGCCACACCTATGGCCGCAAGGGCGAAGATGTAGTGCAGAAAAACATGCAGGCCGTCGACGAGACGCTGGCCCATCTGTTTGAGGTGAAGATTCCCGAGAGCGTCAGCAGCACTACTGAAATTCCGGACGTGTTCCCCGGAGCGCCGAAGTTCGAGCACGAGGTGCTGGGCACAATCTACGCTGGACGCGGCGACGAGCTTCCGGTAAGCGCGTTCTCGTGTGACGGCACGTTTCCCACGGGCACGGCGAAATGGGAGAAGCGCAACCTCGCTCTCGAAATTCCGGCGTGGGATACGAAGATCTGCATTCAGTGCGGCAAGTGCGCCATGGTTTGCCCGCACGCCGTGATCCGCATCAAGGTCTACGACAGCAAGGAACTGCAAGGCGCGCCGGCAACGTTCAAGGCCTGCGACGCGCGCGACAAAGAATGGGCGGGCATGAAGTACACGATCCAGGTCGCGCCGGAAGATTGCACTGGTTGCGGCGTCTGCGTGGATGTCTGCCCGGTCAAGAACAAGAGCGAGGTGCGGTTGAAGGCCATCAACATGGTGCCACAGCCTCCGCTGCGCGCGCCGGAGAGCGAGAACTGGGATTTCTTTTTGAAACTTCCGGAGCTCGACCGCAGGAAAATTAAAGTCGGAACGATCCGCCAGCAGCAAGTGCAGGAACCGCTGTTCGAGTTCTCGGGCGCATGCTCGGGATGCGGCGAGACGCCTTATCTGAAGCTGGTTTCGCAGTTGTTCGGCGATCGCGCGATTGTGGCGAATGCGACCGGATGCTCGTCGATTTACGGCGGGAATCTGCCGACTACGCCCTGGGCCAAGAATGCCGACGGGCGCGGGCCGGCGTGGTCGAACTCGTTGTTCGAGGACAATGCCGAATTCGGCCTGGGCTTCCGCGTCTCCATCGACAAGCAGACGGAGTTTGCCCACGAACTGCTACGCCGCATGTCGGTAATGGTTGGTGAGGAACTGGTCACGGCGATTCTTGATGCGAAACAAAAAGACGAGTCTGACATTTACGAGCAGCGGCAGCGGGTTGATCTCCTGAAAGAAAAACTGGCGAACGTGAATTCCGCCGACGCGAAGCAACTTCTTTCGGTGGTCGACATGCTAGTGAAGAAGAGCGTGTGGATCGTGGGCGGCGACGGCTGGGCTTATGACATCGGCTACGGCGGCCTGGATCACGTGCTGGCCAGCGGGCGCAACGTCAATATTCTCGTGCTCGATACCGAGGTGTACTCGAACACGGGCGGGCAGGCCTCGAAATCCACGCCGCGCGCGGCGGTCGCGAAGTTTGCCGCGGGCGGCAAGCCGGGGCCGAAGAAAGATCTTGGCCTGATGGCCATGACCTACGGCAACGTCTACGTGGCGAGCGTGGCCATGGGCGCGAAAGATGAACACACGCTCAAAGCGTTTCTGGAAGCCGAAGCTTACGACGGGCCGAGCATCATCATTGCCTACTCGTCGTGCATCGCGCACGGCATCGACATGACCACGGCGATGACGGATCAAAAAGTCATGGTCGACTCTGGTGAGTGGCTGTTGTATCGCTTCAACCCGGAGCGCGCCGCGGCGGGCGAGAATGCTCTGACGCTGGATTCGCGCGCTCCAACGCGCAAGTTGCAGGATTACATGCTGCAGCAGACGCGCTTCAAGATGCTCACCAAGAGCAAACCAGAAGACGCCGTCCGGCTGTGGAAGCTGGCGCAGCAGGACGTGGAACATCGCTACCGCATGTACGAATACATGGCCAGCCAAAAAACCGAAGCGCCCGCCGCTGCAAAGGACGCCACGGAAAAACCTTTGCCGGCCGCAGTGAAGCCGGTACCGACGGGAGCTGCGCGCTAGCCATACCGCAATTCAGAAAAGCGAGGAAAAAGTCATGATCGATCTGAACACTACCTATCTTGGCCTGAAGCTGCGCTCGCCGCTGGTGGCCTCGGCCTCGCCGCTGTCGCGCGATGTGGACGGAATCTGCCGGTTGGAAGAGGCGGGAGCTTCCGCCGTAGTGCTCTATTCGCTGTTTGAAGAGCAGTTGCGGCAGGAGGAAGCCGACCTGAATTATCACCTGGCCGCGGGCACGGAAAGTTTTGCCGAGTCGCTCACGTATTTTCCGCAGGCCAGCGAGTTTCACACCGGGCCGGAGGGATATCTGGATCACATTCGCAAAGCTAAAGCGGCGGCCAGCATTCCGATTATCGCCAGCCTCAACGGCTCGACCCTGGGCGGATGGACGAAGTTCGCAGCCGAAATCGAACGGGCGGGCGCGGATGCGATCGAGTGCAACGTGTATTACATTCCGACTGATCCGAAACTCACGGCAGCCGACGTGGAGAAAACGTATTTCGACATTCTGCGCGCGGTGAAAGCGGCCGTCAGCATTCCCGTCGCAGTAAAGTTGAGCCCATTCTTCAGCAACATGGCGAATATGGCCCATCGTCTGGATGAAGCGGGGGCGGATGCGCTGGTGCTCTTCAATCGTTTTTACCAGCCGGACATCGATCTGGAAGAACTGGAAATTCGGCCGAACGTTCTGTTGAGCACGCCGCAGGCGCTGCGCCTTCCGCTGACCTGGATCGGGATTCTGTTTGGCCGCGTGAAAGCTGGGCTGGCGGCGACTGGCGGAGTGCATAACGCTGAAGACGTAATCAAGCTGCTCATGGTCGGCGCCGACGTCACCATGATGTGCTCGTCGCTGATGCGGCACGGCGTGAATCATCTGCGCCACGTGGAGCGCGAAGTGCGCGAGTGGATGGAAGAGCACGAGTACGAATCCGTGAAGCAGATGCAGGGCAGCATGAGCCAGATCAAGTGCGCGGATCCGGGGGCGTTCGAGCGGGCGCAATACATGCGCGCCGTAAAGGGCATGACGCACATCCACATGGCCGGCTTCCGGTGATGGCGGCGAAGGGGCCATGGCCGTGGCTATGCAGGCAGCCTACTTCAAGATCGACATGCGTATCCCTTCTTTGCCGCAACTAATGTTGCAGAGCGTAAACTCTAAACGGCCAAGATACGCAACGGGCTGATCGCCGGCCTTCGCTGGCTCAAAGGTCCAGGAACGTAGGGCCTTCTCCACTTCCGCCTGAAGAATCGGGTGTCCCGTTAAGGTCTTCACGCACATAACTTCTCCGGAAGGACCGACGAGGACATCAAGGAGAATCTGTCCTTTTATATCTGCTTGCCTCATGAAGTCGCCGACAGTCAACCTTCTGAGTAGCTCATCGTTTCATTTCGTCTGAAGCTCTTCCCTGGAGGGGATGAACAGCCCAACGAGACTGCGGGACGAAACCGCGTGAAACAAGAAGAAAGCAAACGCAATCCGAGGATTGTGGCCGTACCGTGCGGGCGGAATGGCATGGAAAAAGCCAGCGGCTTCGCCGTTCTCGCGGCTTCGACCCGGGCTACGATTTGACTTGACTTTCGCCACAAACGAAAGTAATAGTTTTGACTCGTAATAATATGAAAGACGTTCGCAGGGAGGCTGCCATGCGTGTCTGCCGTTGCAATCGGGGTTCGGCCGCAGGTCTCATCTTATCAGGGACGATCTTGCTGCTCGCGGCCATGGGATTTGGGCAAGCCAGTTACACGGCGCAGGTGCGCGGCGTGGTCACGGACCAGACGGGCGCGCTGGTGGCGAAGGCAACGGTCACGATCACCAACGACGGGACGAATATAACGCAGTCCGCGCATACCGACGAGCACGGCCAGTATTTTTTTTCCGGGATGCGGCCTTCGGTCTACACGATCAAGGCGCAGGCCACGGGCTTCCGGATCGTGGAGAAAACAAATGTCGTCCTGCAGGTGGATCAACAGACCAGCGTGGATTTTGTGCTCCATCCTCTCGGCGTGACCCAGACCATGGAAGTTACTACCGTTGCTCCCTTGCTCGACACCGAGAGCGCGACCCTGGGCTCGGAAATTACCGGTGAGTACCTGAAGGAAATTCCTCTGATGAACCGCAGTTTTTTCGGGCTGACGTTTCTGGCTGCAGGCGTCACGGAGGTATCAGGATCGGGCACATCGGATAACTATCCGTCGGGAACAAACTTCACCTCGAACGGGCAACGCAACGCAACCGCGGAGATACGGCTGGACGGTTCGCTGATCAGCGCGCCGGAGCAGGGCGAAGGAGGGAATTCCAACGTCTACTACGAACCGCTGGTCGAGGGCATGCAGGAAATGAAAGTGCAGAACAACAGCTTCTCGGCGGAGTTCGGCAACAACGGCGGCACGGTCGTCAACATGGTGATGAAGAGTGGGACGAACGCCTTCCATGGCAGCGGATGGTATTTCCTGCAACGGCCGGGGATAGACGCGCGCGATTTCTTCAATCCCTCCTTCGTCGGCCCAAAGCCGGACAGCCGGCGCGACCAAGGCGGTTTTTCGGTCGGTGGCCCAATCAAAAAGGACCGCACGTTCTTTTTTGTTGATTTTGAGAAGGTAAGGAGCTCCAGCGCATCGAGTGGCGTGGCGACCGTGCCCACTCTGGCAGAGCGGATGGGCGACTTCTCGAACCTGACCAATCCCATCTACGATCCGAAGCAGCCTCTGGTTCCCTGTCCGGCGCCGGCAACACCCGGCACGATGTGCCGGCCGCTAGTGCAGGGGGGGGGCGTAATACTTCCAGGACTAGGAGGAGAGCAGGATCCTATCGGAATGGCCGTGCTCAATCTTTATCCAAAGCCGAACAACTCCAACCCCGAAATCAATAACTACAACTGGACGGCGACGTCGCAGGCGCCGGATTACCAGTTCGACATCAAGGTGGACCACCAGCTCAACGACAGGAATCGCATCAATGCCCGCTACAGCCGGGGCTGGTCGAACTTTACCACTCCGCTGACGCTGGGCGACGGCTTCGATAACGATGGAATTAAGAGCGGCGTGACCGTGGCGCAAAATGGCTCCTTTGAATATACCTGGACCGTGAACCCGCGGATCATCTGGACGAACCATGCGTCCGTCGACCGGGTACACGAACTGTCGATACCGAGTATCCCCACGATTTCCAGCTTCAACGCTTCCCTGCCGAGTGGCACGACGGGGTTGCCGCCAGTGTTCGAGCAGGCCAACGGGATCGACAAGATGCCGACGTTCCTGATGCAAGGGAATCTGCCGTGGACTAACCTCTACGATCAGTGCTGCATCAACACCAAGTTTGGCCACACGCTGGTCAGCTACTCGTCGCAGCTCGTGATTTCCAAAGGATCGCACCTGATCAAGCTGGGCGGCGAGCAGAGAATTTTCTACAACAATTTCTGGCAGCCGAACTACCCGACCGGCGAGTTGACTTTTACCGATGACGTCACTTCTCCGCAACCGAACAGCAACACTACGCAGATTTGTCTCAATAACGACTGCAGCAACCCCAACAATATCGAGACGATCACGACAGGCAACCCGTTTGCCAGCCTGGCTTTTGGTTACGGCGATAATGTCAACGGCACGACTCAGCTTGTAGTCACACCCTCGGTGGCGAACCGATCGGGAGAGACAGGGTTTTATATCCAGGATGACTGGAAGGTGAATGCCAAGCTGACGGTGAACCTGGGGCTGCGGTACCAGTGGAGTTCACCCTATACGTCGCGCGGCAATCAGATCGAATTCAGCAATTTCGCCGCGGATTCTGGGGTGAATATTGACCTTACCAGCCTCCCGCCCGGAGCCCTGGCAGCGGGGGCGATGGGAAGCGCGCAGGCAACTATGCAGTCGGCCGGGTTGAATCTTCCTGCCTCGCAGGAGTTATTCGGCACCACGCAGTTTGCTACTTCCAGCATGAGGACGGTGCCAACCTACAGGAAAGATCTCGGACCGAGACTGGGGTTCTCCTATCAACTCGACTCTCAGACGGTCGTGCGCGGCGGGGCGGGCGTGTATTTCGGAATGAGCCCGGCGACGAACTTCCAGTATCCTGGCTCCGCATTTCGGAAGACAGCCAACCTGTATTTTACCAACAATGATTTCGGGTGTGGCGACGGCGCCCCTCCCCCCTGTTCCCCGACTGCGACGCTGGGAAACCCGTTTCCCGGCGGATTCACCGGTCCGCAGGGTAAGCAGTACGGGCAGTTGGCGAACTGGGGCTATCAAAACCCGAACGATCTGGGCACAACGGCGGCGCGGGATGCCAACATTTACCAGTGGAATATCGGATTTCAGAGGTTGCTGCCCAGCCAAATCGTGCTGGGAGTGGACTACTCCGCGAACCGCAGCAATCATCTGCCCTGGGCTGGTACCAACAACCGGGACTTCATGCCGTCGGCTTTGCTTGCGCAGATTACTGCTGCCGTAACCCCCACCGACCCGACTTGCTTGACGGATGGTTGCGTGAGCAACTTTCTCGCGACTCCCGTGGGCAACCCGTTTTACTCGATGTTCAACACCCCTTGCACCCCCACCGCTTCGAATCCTTGCTTCAACGAACCCAACTCGAATTACGGCGAACCGATCCTTCCCTTGGGAAATCTGCTGAATAAGTACCCCCAATTTTCCGGCGACTTCGAAGGCCTGATGCTCGAGGAAGCGAGTTCGTGGTACAACGCGGTGCAGATCCGCTTCCAGAAGCGGACGACGCACCACATCAGTTTCGAGGGCAGTTACACGATCTCGAAGGAAACCGACTATTCCTCGGCAGGCAGGAACAATTGGGTGGGAGCGCTCGGTCTCGGCACTCCGCAACAACTGGATAACCTGTCTGCGGAACGCAGCATCGGCGCCAGCGACACGCCACAGCGTCTCGCAACGGCGGTGGTGGTAGACCTGCCGGTTGGCCGCAACGAGTGGATCGGCGGCGATATGAATCGCGCGCTGGACGCCGTGATCGGAGGTTGGTCGATCGCGACCATGATCACCGAACAATCGGGGCAACCGATGGCCATCGGCATGTCCACCGCGCGCCTGGCCAACGGCACCCAGCGTCCCGACGTTATCTGCCCACAACTCAAAACCGGGATCAGCATGCACACCGTAGCGTTGAACTGGAACAACGCGGGAAGCGGCGGGAACACGCCAGCCTTTCTCAACGCGAACTGCTTTGCCGACCCAGGCGATCAGATTCCGGGCAATGCTCCCCGATACTTTTCCGGCCTGCGCGTCGACGGCATCCACAACCTGGATTTGAATCTTTACAAGTCGTTTGCGCCGAAAGAAGGCATGCGGATCGAAGTGCGGGCGGAGATCTTCAACCTATTCAACCACCCGCGCTTTGCACAACCGAATTCGTCAGTGGGAGATCCGCTTTTCGGGACAATTACGAGTGATCAAGTGAACGGGACTACCCTCCAAACGGCGCGCTTCTTCCAGTTTGGAGCACGGTTCGAGTTCTGAGAACAATCCAGGCGGCCTTCATGAAAACCAGACTCTCATTTTTCGCCGCACTCGCGCTCAGCGGGTGCGGCTTCCTGCTGCTTGGACAAAGCACAACTTCCGGCCCGAACCTGGCGAATCAGGACTGGAGCAACTACGTTCGCATTGGTGCGTACGGGCTCAAGGGCGGGGACGCGGTGGAGATTGTGCGCCGCGCGCAGGAGAGCGGTGTTTTCGGGATTGAAGTCGACAATGATATTCCCGGGCGCTACGAGAGCTTTCTGCATCCCGAAGAAAAGCTGAAGGCGATTCGCGACGTGGCCGAAGCGGCGCATCACGCGGGCAACTTCGCGTTCGTATACATTGCGGGCACCGAGTGCATCACCGCGCATGGCGATCAGGTGGCGCACACTCTGGCGAAAGATCATCCCGACTGGTTGCAGCGCAAAGTGACGGGCGAGCCGGCGATTTTCGGCGGGGGATCTGCTTTTTGGATCCGGGCGGGGGACGAGGACGTCTGGGTCAGTCCGTATGCTCCGGAGTGGCGGAAGACTTACATGGAGCGGGTGCGGCAGATTGCCGCAACCGGGATCGATGGCATCTACGTCGATATTCCTTATTGGATGACCCACTTCGACGGATGGGAAAACACCTGGGCCAGTTTTGACGACTACACGGTCGCGGCGTTCAAGCAGCAGACGGGGCTGGATGCGAAGCACGATGTGAAGCTGGGAGATTTTTCCGATCCGGCGTTCCGCAAGTGGATTACGTTCAGGATACAGACTTTTACCGATTTCATGCACGAAATAGCCGAGACGGCGAAGTCGGTCAACTCGAAGATCAAGACCATTCCTGAAATTTATCCTGGGATTGAGGAAGCGGCGGTGCGGGTGGGGGCCGATGTGTACAGCCTGTATCCGGTAGTGGATGCGATTGCCCACGAATATGAATTTGGCGAGGGCGACCACATGGCTTCGTCGCGCACGCCGCTGGACTGGTTTCGCTACCAGGTGGGCATGCATTCGTTTAGAGCATTCGCGCAGGGGAAGCCCACGTGGATCCTGAATTACTCGTGGGACGGCGATAAGAGGGCGGGCAAGGCCGACGCCATGATGCGCGAATCGATGATCCGTGAATCGATGATGAATCTGGCGATGTCGCAGGTCATGGCGGGCGCGAATTTTTGGGACGCGCCGGGGCATTCCATGGCCGGGTCGAACGATCTACCGACGCGGAAGAAAATCTTTTCGTGGATTCAGTCGAATGAGAAGACGTTTTACTTGCCGCGCTCGCCAGTCGATCCGATCGGCGTATATTTCTCGCCGGATACGCGGAATTTCTATGCGGAGGATTTCATCGCGTCGTATCGCGGGATTCTGATTCTGCTGATGCAGCAGCATTTCGAGTTTCAGATCGTGACGCCGCGAACGCTTGCCGATTTTCACGGTCAGACGCTGGTTCTACCCGACGTGCGAGTGTTGGGAGACAGCGAGAAGAACTGGTTACAGGGTTTCGCGGCACAGGGAAAGAGGCTGGTAATCACTGGAGCGGACGCCACGGGAATTGCGAGTTCGCAAAACTTGGTCCGGTTTCCCGAGTGTCCGGGCAGGGCTTATAACGCAGCTCTCGAAAAGGACTTCGAACACGCGGCCCTGAGTTCGCAGCAGGCGTTCCTGGACAGCTTGCAAGGCGGAAACACGGTGCAGTTCAAGGCTGGGCCCCAGGTTGCAACGTCGATCGCGCGCGCGCCCGATGGTCGCGTCCATTGTTTCTTCGCCAACTTTACCGGGCTGCAGGGAGGTTCGAATCCGGTGCAGACGCCGCAGACTGGCGTCGAGGTGAGTGTGACGTCCAAGATCGGTGGCGCTGGATCCTTCCTTCCCTTCCTCGGAGAAGCGCAGACGATCAAGGGAGTCCGTCACGGCGACACGATCACTTACGCGCTGCCGGCTATTACTAAGGGCGCTGTGTTCTCGTTTGCACCCTGAAGCAGCGGTCTCGCTTTCGGCGCGGCGGGCGGGGACGCCCGCCGGACAGCCGGCAGGGCCTGCCCTGAGCGAAGTCGAAGGGGATGCCGGCGCTACTTGGAACCTCAGGCCGATCCGGATTCCCAGTTCTTGGATCGCGCGATCGCCTCATTCCATCGGTTGCGCAACAGACGCGCCTGCGACGCCGGCATTTGCGGGGTGAAGCGGCGATCTTTGGTCGCGGCGGAGTCATCGAGATCGGTTTTCCAGAAACCGACCGCCAATCCAGCCAGATAGGCAGCTCCGAGCGCCGTGGTTTCGGTCACGGCGGGGCGAACGACCGGGACTCCGAGAATGTCAGACTGAAATTGCATGAGGCTGTCGTTGGCAGCGGCTCCGCCGTCGACGCGGAGTTCCTGAACGGAATCGCCGGAATCCAGACGCATCGCATCCAGCAAGTCGGCGACCTGGTAGGCGATACTTTCCAGCGCGGCCCGGGCCAGGTGACCGGCGGTGGTGCCGCGAGTGAGTCCGAACATCGAGCCTCGGGCATAAGAGTCCCAGTGCGGAGCGCCCAGGCCGACAAAGGCGGGAACAAAATAGACGCCGCCGTTGTCGGGCACGGACTTGGCCAGCGTTTCAACTTCTTCTGATTTGCGAATTAATCCCAGTCCGTCGCGCAGCCACTGCACCACCGCGCCGCCAACAAAGACGCTGCCTTCAAGGGCATACTCGGTCACGCCGCCTATTTTCCAGGCCACCGTGGTCACCAGCCGGTTGGAGGAGGGAACCGCGCGACGGCCCGTGTTCTGCAACATGAAGCAGCCGGTGCCGTAAGTGTTTTTGGTGAGGCCGGGGCGGGTGCAGCGCTGGCCGAAGAGAGCCGCCTGCTGATCGCCGGCAATGCCCGCGATCGAAATGTTTTCCATGCCCTTGACCGCGCTCACCTCGCCGTAGACTTCGCTGGAAGAACGCACAGCCGGCATCATCGAAAACGGGACTCGAAACAGCTCGAGCAGTTCGTGATCCCAGTCGCCGGTGTGAATATTCAAGAGCATCGTCCGCGAGGCGTTGCTGGCGTCGGTGGCGTGCAGCTGGCCGCCGGTCAGATTCCAGAGCAGCCAGGTATCGACAGTGCCGAATGCGAGTTTGCCTGCTTCCGCGAGGCGGCGAGCGCCGGGGACGTTGTCCAGAATCCAGGAAATTTTGCTGGCTGAAAAATAGGAATCAATCAGCAGGCCAGTGCGCTGCTGGATGAGAGGACCGTAGCCTTCGCTGCGGAGCCGCTCGCAGAAATCGGCGGTGCGACGGTCTTGCCAGACGATGGCGTTGTGGACGGGCTCTCCGGTGTCGCGGTTCCAGACGATTGTCGTTTCACGCTGGTTGGCGATGCCGATAGCAGCCACATCGCTTGGCCGCGCACCGGCTCGAGCCAAAGCTTCCAGCGCGACTGCAATTTGAGAGGAGGCAATTTGCTCCGGGCTGTGCTCGACCCAGCCGGGCTGAGGAAAGACTTGATCGAATTCGCGTTGGGCGATCGAGCGGATTGTCCCTTCCTGATCGAACATGAGAGCTCGCGAACTGGTCGTGCCCTGATCGAGCGCTAGAACGTATTGCACGGTTCCTCCTCGCATTACTGGTTGTGCCGTGGAGGCGTAGCTTGCTTTTGCCCACGGCATGGACGCTGCGGGCGAGACGTCGCAAGCAACGTCTCTACTGCAGGCTGGTTCACACTTCGACTATGACGGGCGCAAGAAGCGTCGAATGCCGAAGTCATAGATGGCCGCTCCTGCCAGGCCTCCGAGCAGTGGGGCGACGACGGGAATCCACCAGACGCGAGTTCCGTCGGTGAGGCCATTGTTCGAAAATCCCGCGACCACGGTGAAAAGCCGAGGGCCGAAATCGCGCGCGGGATTGATGGCATAGCCGTGCATGCCGCCGAAACTCATGCCGATGGCGACGACCACCAGCCCGATCAGCGCCGGCGCCAGATTCGCTCCCGGAGGTGCGTTGAATTCGTCGATGATCGCGAAGATCAGAAGAAGCAGCAGGCCGGTACCGATAAATTGATCGAGAAAGCCCGCCTGGGGCATTGCCGGGAAGGCAGGAAAGGTCGTGAAAATTCCGGCGGTGTGATCGAGTTGCGGATCGGACTGGTGGAAGGCTGGCAGATAGTTCCAGTACACCAGGGCGGCTGCAGCGAAAGCACCAGCGGTCTGCGCGATGGAGTAGGGCAGAACCTTGCGCCAGGGGAAGCCGCGGAAGACGGCCAGGGCCAGGGTCACGGCAGGGTTCAAATGCGCCCCCGAAATCTTGCCCGCGACGTAGATGCCCATGGTCACGGCGAGTCCCCAACCGAGAGTGATGTTGGTGAAGCCACCGTGAATAGTTTCGCCCGGGTTCTTCGAAGGAAACAGCACGACCATGGCAACCACACCGGCGCCCAACAGGATCAGGACAAATGTGCCGAGAAACTCCGCGATTAACTCCGCCATCAGTGGGGGCTTCGGGTTCATTGGCGTCTCCGGTACTGGGTTGGACCGCGATTCAGGACCGCGAAGTAGTCTACCAAGCGGCAGAGCTTGGCCGCGGGTTTTTCGGGCCGTCGCGCCAGTCTGGCTGAGGCTCACAAAAGGTAACGCGAGAGGACCTTTTTTCTTGACATTCAGGCGCAGGGCCGTAAGATAGGAACATATTTATTCACTATTGTGAATAGTTATTCATTATGAATAAAACACTGCGGCAACGGGCGGTCCTGGACGTGCTGAAGCACGCGTCGATCGCCAGCCAGGAGGATCTTCAGCGGCTCCTCCGCAAGCGTGGGTTCAAGGTGGGCCAGGCCACGTTGTCGCGCGACATTCGCGATCTGAATCTGAGCAAAACCTCCCACGGATATTCGCTGCCCCAAGGTGAGGTTGCTGCTGGAGTTGCGCTGCCTCCGGTGTCGCGGCTGGTCCGGGAGTTTGTGCTGGATATTCGCTCGGCGCAGAACCAACTAGTGATCAAGACGATTGTGGGCAGCGCGCAGCCCGTGGCAGCTGCCTTGGACGAAGCCGATTGGTCCGAGGTGGTGGGCACGATTGCCGGGGACGACACGATCCTGATTGTTTGTCCTGACAAGGAGGACGCGCGGAAGCTGGCGGGCCGGATCGAGGAAATGCTGAGTTAGTAGCGACGATTGACGAGAGATCGAGGAGAAATGACCGCGAAACTCAAAACCGCTGTGCTGGGGGCGACCGGATATTCCGGCCTGGAGCTGACGCGGATTCTTCTGCGCCATCCCCGGCTGGAGAAACCGGCGCTGCTGCGGCGCTCCGCGGACAACGGTGCTGCGGCTGACTTGGCGGACGTGTTTCCGGTTCTTTCCGGCAATGGAGGTTACCCGCTGCATCCGCTGTCGTGGCCGGCGCTTAAGCCGCAGGGAGTGGAGTTGCTGTTTCTGGCGACACCGCATGAAGTATCGCGCGCGCTTGTGCCCGAGGCACTGGCACAGGGCCTGCGCGTCATTGATCTGAGCGGCGCCTGGCGGTTGAAGCAGGAGCAGCACCGGGCGATCTATCACTTTCAGGATTCAGATGCGCTCACGGCGGCGGAACTAACGGAAAAGGCGGTCTACGGTTTGCCCGAAACAAATGGCGATCGCGTGGCCAATGCCACGCTGGTGGCGAATCCCGGGTGCTACGCGACGTCGGTGATTCTGGCTCTTGCGCCGCTGTTGAAAGCCGGCGTGGTTGATCGAAGCCGCGGCATCGTTTCCGATTCGAAGTCGGGCGTGTCGGGAGCGGGCAAGGAACCAACAGCGAAGACGCATTTTGTGTCGGTGGCCGACAACCTGTCCGCGTATTCGGTTTTTAATCACCGGCACGTGGGCGAGATTGTCGAACAACTCGGGATCGAAACGCAGGAGCTGATTTTCACGCCGCACCTGCTGCCGATTCCTCGCGGGATTTTGTCGACGATCTATGTGCACTTGAGCAGCCAGATGACGCCGCTAGAAGTGGAATCGTGCTTTCGGAGTTTCTATTCGGGCAAACGCTGGGTGCGAGTGTTTCAAACGCCGAAACTGCCGCAGGTACAGTTCTCGCTGCAGACGAATTATTGCGATCTAGGGTTTTGCCTGGCGGAGGACGGCCGGCGGCTGGTGTTGATCTCATGCATCGACAACCTGCTGAAAGGCGCCGCAGGACAGGCGGTACAAAACATGAACCTGATGTATGGATGGTCAGAGGAAGAGGGACTGCAGTGATTATTGTGGTCAAAGTCGGAGGAGCCGCGCTCGAGGATGGTCCCACGCTACGTAAATGTGCTCGAGCGATTGCGGAACTGGCGCAGGACGGTCATCGCGTCGTGGTAGTTCACGGCGGCGGCAGTGCGCTGACCCGCATGCTGAAGCGCCTGGGAATGCAAAGCGAATTCATTGGCGGGCTTCGCGTCACCGACGCAGAGACTCGCGATGTGGCGCTCATGGTGCTGGGCGGGATAGTCAACAAGAAAGTCGTCGCGGCAATTCAGTCCGCGGGTATGCCAGCGGTCGGCTTCTGCGGCGGCGATGGCATGACGTTTCGTGCGCGGCGCAAACATATTCGCGGGAACGACCTGGGGTTCGTCGGCGAGATTTGCTTTGCCGAGCCATGCTGGATCGAAGCATTGTGGCAGCAGGGAGGAATTCCGGTGCTCGCGTCGCTGGCGCTGGGAGCGGATGGCGAATATTACAACGTGAATGCAGATGAGATGGCGGCGGCGTGCGCAGCGGCATGTCATGCGAATGCGCTCATCTTCCTAACGGATGTTCCCGGCGTGAAGGACGCGGAAGGAGCGGTGATTCCGTGGCTGAGTACCAAGCAGGCGCAGGACATGGTGGAAGGATCGATCATCAGTGGCGGCATGTTGCCCAAGCTGGAAGCCTGCAAACAGGCGTTGAAGCAGGGAGTAGGCCGGGTGCGGATCTTGCCCGCCGCGGAAGCCGATGCTCTGCCGCAGTTCTATCTGACGAAACTGAGTTGTGGAACGGAAGTCACCTGCGCGTGAAGCAGGAGCGAAGTTACAGAAATGAGGAGTCAACGTTGAACAGTCCATTGCAAAGCAGAGTGCCGGTGGTGCCGGAAACATTTCCCGGCATGTTCTGGTGCCCAGACCTGGTTTCGACGCGCGATCTCGGACCGCAAGGGGTTCAGGCCGTGCTGCATCTGGCGGAACTGATGAAATCTCGGCCGTCCGTTTTTCAGCGGTCGATGGCGGGAAAACAGATGGTGATGTTTTTTGAGAAGCCCTCTCTCCGCACCCGGCTGACGTTCGAAGCGGGGATGACGGGTCTGGGCGGCACGGCCATCTTCGTGGATCAGTCGCAGAGCCGGTTGGATGCTCGCGAGACGCTGAGCGACATTGCGCATAACCTCGAACGCTGGGTGGATGTAATCGTACTGCGGACGTTTGCGCAGGAAACGATCGAGGGCATGGCTCGGTTTGCGTCCGTACCGGTGATCAACGCGCTGAGCGATCTGGAGCATCCCTGCCAGGCGCTGGCGGATTACTTCACGCTGCAGGAACGGTTCGGCGATCTCAAGAACATCACTCTGGCATACGTGGGGGATGGCAACAACGTTGCGCACTCTCTGATGCTGACGTGCGCCTGCCTCGGATCGCAGATCCGGATCGCCACGCCGAAGGGCTATGGGCCGAATGCGCAGATCGTCGCCGACGCGCGGAAGATCGCCAAACACACGGGCGCGCAAATCGAGTTGCTGACCGATCCGCATGCGGCGGTCGGCGGGGTGGACGCGGTTTACACCGACGCGTGGGCAAGCATGGGTCAGGAACACGAGGCCGGACGGCGCGCGGAAATATTTCCGCCCTACCAGGTGAATGCGCAACTTATGGCGGAAGCGGCGCCGCACGCGGCTTTCATGCATTGCCTGCCGGCGCATCGGGGCGAGGAAGTCACCGATGAGGTGATGGACTCCGACAACTCGGTCATTTTCGAGCAGGCGGAAAACCGGCTGCACGTTCAGAAATCTATTCTCTATTTATTGCTGGGCGGCGCGGTTCGCCTGCCCGTTAGGAGTGCTCATGCCTGAAAAAGTTGTTCTCGCTTATTCCGGTGGATTGGATACGTCGATCATCATTCCATGGTTGAAAGAAAACTATTCCTACGACGTCATCGCGATGGTGGGCGATGTTGGCCAGGGAGATGACATTGAGGCCGTAGTCGAGAAGGCTTATAAGACCGGCGCCAGCAAAGTGATCGTGGAGGATCTCCGCGAAGAGTTTCTGACCGGATACGTGTTCCCTGCTCTGAAGGCCGGAGCGGTTTACGAGCATAAATACTTGCTAGGGACTTCGCTCGCTCGTCCGGTGATCGCGAAACATCAGGTCGAGGTCGCGCTGCGCGAAGGCGCGACTGCGGTGTCACATGGATGCACGGGCAAAGGCAACGATCAGGTACGGTTTGAACTGACATACCAGGCGCTGGCGCCTGAGTTGAAGATCATCGCGCCGTGGCGGGAGTGGACGTTGAAGTCGCGCGAAGACTGCCTGGATTACGCCGAGCAGCATGGGATTCCGGTGGCGGCCAGCCGCGAAAAGATTCACAGCCGCGACCGCAACCTGTGGCACATCAGTCACGAAGGCGGCGAATTGGAAGATGCCGGGAACGCGCCTTTGCCGACGACGTGGCAGATCACTCGATCACCGCAGGAGGCGCCTGACAAAGAGGAGCAGGTGCGCATCGGTTTCGCCAAAGGAGTTCCGGTCTCGGTGAATGGGATGGAGATGGATCCCGTGTCCCTGGTGGAATTGCTGAACGAAATCGGCGCTCGTAATGCGATCGGCCGCGTCGATCTGGTGGAGAACCGTTTTGTGGGGATGAAGTCGCGCGGATGCTATGAAACTCCGGGCGGGACGCTGCTGATTGCGGCTCATCGCGAACTGGAGGCATTGTGCCTGGAACGCGAGGTTGCACACTTCAAACAGCACATTGGGCTGAAATATGCGGAGATGGTCTACTTCGGTCTGTGGTTCACGCCGCTGCGCGAGTCTTTAGATGCGTTTGTGGAGAGCACGCAGAAAGATATGACGGGCAGCACCACGCTCGCGCTTTACAAGGGAAACGTTTCGGTGGTGAGCCGCGAGTCGGAGCATTCGCTCTACCGCACCGATCTTTCTTCATTCACGATGGGCGACAGCTACGACCAGAAGGATGCGGCCGGATTTATCCGCATTCTTGGCCTGCCGTCGCGGTCGCGAGCCCGGTCGCGCGTGGAGGTCGCACGATGAAGATGTGGTCGGGAAGATTCCGGCAGCCACTGGACCCTGATTTCGAACGCTGGCAGCGGTCGTTCAGCTTTGATCGGCGGCTGTTGAAGTGCGAACTCATGGCCAGCAACGCGCATGCGCGGGCGCTGAAAGCCGCGGGTGTTTTGTCGTCCGATGAACTGATCGGGATTTTGCAGGGACTGAGGCAGATTGGCGAGAAGGCGGCAGAATCGCCTGCATTCCTCGACGACGATGAAGCGGAAGACGTTCATCATTTCGTGGAGAAGCAACTCGTCGCTCTGATCGGGGAAACGGGATACAAGCTGCACAGCGGCCGTAGCCGCAATGAGCAGATTGCCACGGACCTGCGGCTGTACGTGAGGGCGACGATCGATCTACTGCGGCATGAACTCGCTGAATTATGCAGCGTGCTGGCGGATCGAGCCGACCACGCGGCGGACGCCGCCATGCCGGCGTACACACATCTGCAGCGGGCTGAGCCGGTTCTGATTGGCCATTGGTTGCTGGCGTATGTGGAAATGTTCTTGCGCGATACAGAACGACTCGCGGATTGCCGCAAGCGTCTGAACGCTTGTCCCTTGGGATCGGGAGCCGTAGCCGGTGCGACCCTGCCGCTGGATCGGGCTCTGATGGCCGAGAGCCTTGGGTTCGACGGCGCGACTACGAACAGTATCGACGCCACCAGCGACCGGGACTTTGCGCTTGAATTCGTCAATGGGCTGTCGCTTCTCGCGCTGCATCTGAGCCGCTGGGCCGAGGAGATGATTCTGTTTTCTTCGCAGGAGTACGGCTTCGTGGTTTTGCCGGAGGCTTACTCAACCGGCAGCAGTGCGATGCCGCAGAAGAAGAATCCGGACCTGCTCGAGTTGGTGCGCGGCAAGTGTGGGCGCGTCTTGGGAAACGCCACGGCGCTCATGGTTGCAGTGAAGGGTTTGCCTTTGGCTTACAACAAAGACCTGCAGGAGACGCAGGAGCCGCTGTTCGACGCTTCCGATACTTTGCTGCAGATGCTGCCGCTGGTGACGGGATGGATGAAAGCGGTGGAATTTCACAAAGAGCGGATGCACCAAGCGGCGCAGTCGGGATTTATGAATGCGTGGGCTGCGGCCACGTACCTGGTGAAGCGGGGCGTGCCAATGAGGCTGGCGCACGAGCGGGTCGGCAAGGCAGTACAGATGTGCATTGATCGGAATTGCGAAATTCAAGACTTGACGCTCGAGGAACTGCGATCGTTCAGCCCGGCCTTCGATCAGGATTTTTACGAATCGCTGAAACTGGCTTCAGTGCTGGCTGTCCACGATGTGGCGGGAGGAACGGCGCCCAGCCGGGTACGGCACGCCCTTCACCTCGCCAGAAAGAAGATCGAGTCGGTTCGCGAGGAGGCCCATGCGCACGCGTAAAGCAATTTTGCCTGACGCACAGCAGATTCACGAGTTAATTTCGGCATACTCCGGAGACGGCACGCTGCTGCCGCGCACGCTGCCGGAGATTTGCGAGAACGTCAGAGACTTCGTGGTGCTTGAAGATGACGGGCGCATCATTGGCTGCGGAGCGCTGCACTTGTACGGCACGCATCTGGCCGAGATCCGGTCGATTACCGTAGCTCCGTGGGCTCAGGGCAAAGGCGGGGGCGGACGCCTGGTGAAGGCCTTGCTGGCCGAGGCGAAGCGGCATCGCGTGGACTGCATTTGCCTTTTCACGCGCAAGCCCGATTTCTTTGCGGGGCAGGGATTCTCGGTCGCTCAGCGCGAAGATCTTCCCGACAAGATTTACAAAGACTGCCATGCATGCCCGCGGTTTCATTGCTGCGATGAAGTGGCGATGGTGCGCGGAGACTTGCCCAAGTTCGCGATTCTGCCGGAACCCGCGAATTGGCTGGTGAAGCTGCAAGGGTGGTCGCCGGTCTCGGGTCACGGAAGTCAGACTGGGTCTAGCTAGACCGGACCTAGCTAGATCTGGACTAGCTAAGTTCTCCTGCGCCGTCTTCGGCGGTGCACAGGTAGACCTGCGGAGTAATTGCGGTCTGCCTCTTATAGCTGTCAGCTATTTGCTTCGCGAAGCCCTCGGCGTTTTCTTCGCGCACAAGATTGACCGTGCATCCGCCGAAGCCGCCGCCGGTCATGCGTCCGCCGATGAAGCCTGACAGGCCTTGGGCGGCCTCGACCATGATGTCGAGTTCCCGGCAGCTTACTTCGTAGAGATCCCGCAGGCTGTGGTGCGACTCGCGCATTAATTCTCCCACTCGATCGAGTTCTCCATCTGTGAGAGCGCGGGCTGCATCAAGCGTACGCTGGTTCTCGCGGACGACGTGCGAACATCGTTTCCCGATCGTGGCCGGAAGATCATGGACGTGCTGATCAAGCATCTGCACGGACACATCCCGCAACGCGCGAATGGCCGGATTCCATTGGGCGAAACAGCGCACTCCCTGTTCGCATTCTTCGCGCCGCGTGTTGTAGGCTCCGGTGGCCAGATCGTGCTTCACCATGGTGTTGCAGACCACAAGGCGGAGGCCCGCGGGGATGGGAACCAAGTGAAACTCCAGGGAGCGGCAATCGAGCAGGAGAGCATGCCCCGCCTTCCCCATGCAGGAGACGAACTGGTCCATGATTCCGACGCGCGCACCGACGAATGTATTCTCAGCCTGACGACATAGCTTGGCGACCTCGGCAAGCGGCAGCTGGAAGTTGCCCCGACTCATCAGCGCGAGGGCTGAGGCAACTTCGATGGCCGCGGATGAACTGAGCCCCGCACCGATCGGAACCTCGCCGTGAACGAGCAAGTTCGCTCCCGGCAGCTTAAGGCCGCGCTGCATCAGGACATTCGCGACGCCGAGCAGGTAATCACACCAAGCACCGGTGCGGTGGGCGGGAAGGTGGTCGAGATCAAACTCAAAGTTGCCGGGGAATTCTTCAGAGTGGATCACGAGCTTGCGGTCGGATCGCCCGGCGATCGCGACGCAGGTCGAGAAAGCGACAGCTGCGGGCATGACGAAGCCGTCGTTGTAGTCGGTGTGTTCGCCGATCAAGTTCACGCGTCCGGGAGCGCGGAAGATGCGGGGGCGCTCGCCGAAGAGCTTTTCGAAGCGCGCAGCGAGGTCGCGAGCTGTCACTGTGATTGGCATATTCAGGCTCGAATGCCCATGCAAAACGGATCAGGGAACTGATCATTCTTTCTTGTGTTCACTCTTGGAGGTTGCAGAGGGAATCGTGCCAAGTCATCGTACCTTAGTGAAGGTTGAGGTCGGCGTAGTGATTGAAGTTGGCCAGTGACATCTGGTCTCCACCGGGCAGGTAAAACCCAAATCTGCCGGCGGAGAGATTGGTTCCTGGAAGAGTCAGCCGGTCGAGAACCACCCAGGCATCCCCTTGCCGGATCTGATGAACAATTTCCGTGGGAGAAACATGAACCTCAAACGTCTGGAAGGTCTTCTTTTCGCTCTTGTGCGGAATTTTGACGTCGTTCGTTTTCTGACCGTTTCGGATGTCGGTCCGATAGAAATTGTTTTCGTCCATCGCAAAAAGATCATAGTTGTTCGGGTCAGTGTAGTTAAGCACCCACTGCAGCCGGTGACCCTTCGTCAACACGGCCGAAAACATGAACGTTCCGGACGTGGGCGTGACGCCGTAAAGCGTGTAGTCGCCCCCTTTGCGAACGAAGGCGCCATTCTCCTGTTTCCAGGCGGAGGGGTCGGCCCACTTGGACATGCCGTTGGGCGCCAAGGACAAATCGATGTTGTGGGACTGACCGGCGGTGAGTTCGAGAGTCGCAGTGCGGACGAAGTTGTCCGCCGTACGAGCGGAAAGAGTATAGGTGCCGGTGGGAAGACCGAGGGGGACGCCGCTGCTCACTTTGACAGGCGGCTCGCCGGGTTTCGTCAACGTGAGTTGAGCGTCGGCGGGTGAGAAGGTGATCTTCAATTCGCCGAGTGCGGCTTCGAGAGCCGTGTCCGACGCTGCCAGAGTTACAGGCGTTCCTGCGGCAAAGTGCTTCCTGATCTGCCGCGCCTTGAAGCGATCTTTGCGCAGTTCGATGACATGGTCGCCGGGGGCAACCGCCGACAGAGTGAGCGTGCCGTCGGGCTGCACGGTTCCGGCAGTCACCTGGTCGATGAGGACCGTAGCCCCGGGAGGGCCGCCTTGAATGGTGAGCGACGCCATATGCGGCACGGGAAGCAGACTAAACGTCAGCTTTCCCTGATCGCCTTTGCGGATGCGAATCTTTTGTTCAGGGGCATCCTGAAATCCGGCTTTCTCGACGCGCACCACGTATTCCTTGGGCTCAAGGTTGACAATGCGCAGCTGACCGTGGTCGGTCTGTTGCGGGAGCGCCTTACCGTCAAGGAAAACGCGCGACTTGTCCTGCCCAGTTACGACGACGAGCGTGCCGACATTCTGTCCGGATTCCACGAATGCGGTCAGCGCCGGCGCGGCGGCGACATCGATCGGGAGCTTGTAGTTTTCGCCGGAGCGGCTCACGGTCAATTCATGCGCGCCGGCCGGGAGGGACGAGAGGTCGACTCCATCGGCGGGAAGATCGATGGGCGGTTGCCCGTCCAGACTCAACTTGGCCGAAGCGTCGCTTGAATACACGTGGGCGTGATCGCCCATGCTGCTCACGACCACCGCAAGAACTCCCTTGGCAGTGATGGGCGGCTTGATGGCAGGCAACGCACCGGCCACCGAAGTGAGAGCGACGGTGAAACTGCCGGCCGCACTGTCGAACTTCAGCGTGTGATCGCCGGGGGGAATTTGGTCGACGGCCCACTGCGCATCTTGCAGGTCGACGGGGGGCTGGTCGTCGAATGCTACTTTGCCGGTAGCGGTGTCGGACGAAAGCTTCATTCCGGGCAACTCGGGCGGGGGCGGCGTAACGACCGGAGTTGGCTGGACGGCGACGGTTTGAGAAGGCACAGGCTCGGCGGGCGTCTGGCGTCGGCGTAGCAGCAGGGGCAGGGCCACCGCGATCACCAGCAACAGCATTACGGCAGAGATGGCGATGGCGAGAACTTTCGTGTCGCGCGGGCTGATGCTGATGCGCGACCGGCGGACAGATTGGGGCGTGACCGCGCTCGGCATGGGCGCGGGAATCGCAGGCTGGGCAGGCGCTGCAGTCGCGTGGGAGACAGGCGGAAGCTTGATCGGCGCGGGAGGCGGCGGGGCCTGCGGTCGCGGCGTCTGCTGCGGCAAAGACTGAATCGGCGACGAAGCGGCGAAGGACTGTGTCGCTCCGAAAGGGTGATCGGGACTGGCTCCCTTGCCTGGCACGCCCGGCAGCTTCAACTTTTGCAGCAGGGTGTTCGCGCTGGATAAAACTTCCTCGTCTTCAATATATTTATCGGCTAACTCCCGCGCCCGCGAGCCCAGGGTTTGCTTGGCAAGAGCATCGCTGGCGGATTCAGCTTCGCTCTCCAGATGGCGCAACTCGTCAAGATCGCGACGCCGCACCTGCCGAAGCTGGGCCTGAAGATCGCGCTGCAAGGCGTCCCGGATCTGGATCAGCCGCATTTCCCGCGGATAAGCCGACAATGCCTCCTCGACCCGCGACAGGGCAGAGGCCAGGTCGCCGGAGGTTTGCAGTTTGCGGGCTTGTGAAACACATTCGGCCACGTAGGCCTCGCGCTTCTGATCGAGAATCAGCGTGCGCAGAGTCTTGGCCATGGGGTGCGCGGGAGTCAGAGTAAAGGCTTCCTTGGCCAGCTTCTCAGCCTCGCGCCAATCGGTTTCAACCAGCGTCTGCGCCTGCTCCACCAATGTGTTGGCGAGAACGGCCCGGGCGACAGAATTGTTCTCGTCCATTTCGAAGGCCTGGCGCAGCAAGCGGATGCCCTCGGCAGTTTTGCGTTGCGCGCACAACTGTTGCCCTTCCGCCAGGAGCCGTTGCGATTCCGTCTTGCGCTCGACGCCCTGCTGGGCATGTTTTTGCAGTTCGCGTAATTCTTCGTCGTTGGGAAATTCCGTTTCCGCCACCTGCAGCAGTTCGAACACGCGGGCGTAGTCGCTGGAGTGCAGACGCGAGTCGATCTGCTCGATTAGCTGGGTTCGGGACTCGAGGCGGGCTTGCTGGTCGCGCCTCTTCTGCAGACGTTCCACCTCAAATTTCAAACCGGGATACTGGCTGTAGATGGTGCGAAGAATTTCCCAATCATTTAACGCGTCGTTGAACGCGCCTTGTTCTTCGTGCAGATGGGCGCGCGCAACAATGGAATTGACGAGATCACGCTTGTCCTGCACTAAGCGCAGAGCGCGCTCGAAGTGCGACTCCCCGGGATGCTTCTCCAGGGCCTCGCGCAGAATACTGACACGCTTGTCCAGATCCGCTTCGGCCTCAACTTGCCGGTCTACCTGCGCGATCAGCGAAGACAACTCCTGGCGCTGCTGTTCTTCGATGTCATACCGAAGGGCCTGAAAAATCGCATTGTTCGGATACTTGGCCAGATAGGTCTGGCAGGTCGCGATCGCTTTGGCAAAATTGCGATCCGCCAGCTGTTTGCGCGCCTCCGCGTAGGCCGTGTTCATGGCATCGTGCTCGGAGCGCACTTCGTTGTAAAAAGTCTGGTAGCGGGCCCCGCTCTCGCGCTTGACGCCGTCCGGAGCCTTGCGATCAAGTTCGAGCACCAGGCCCAGCTTGGCCAGAGCGCTGCTCACATCGCCCTTTTGCCAGGCCTCCAGAGCAGCCTTGTGGATCTGCTCCTTGTCCTGACGGAGCTTCTTGTAGTCCTCTTCCTGGCGGTCGACTTCGGCCAGTAACTGCAGGGCGCGAGCCTCGTCGGGCCGCAGCTGCAGAACATTCTGCAAAGCCTCGCGGGCATGTGGGTAGGCATGGTTGTCGATGTGCTGCTTGGCCAGGCGGTACCAGTTGTCAATCTGCTTTTCGCTGCGCCGGTTCTCGATTTTGCTCTTCAGCGCGAGCGCGACGGAATTGTCGGGCTCGATCTGCAACGCCTCCTGCAGTTTCTGCAGGGCCAAGGGATCTTCTGACTCTTCAAAGCGCGCCCGGGCCGCATCCAGCAACTGAGCCAGGGTCTTGCGGCGGACGGCGGTGTCGAGCTGGTGGCGAAGGGCCTGGATGTCGGCATCCATGTGACCTTCGGCTTCGATCTCGCCGAGAATCTCGCCGGCAAATTGCAGATCGCCATCGGCGAGCGCCTTGGTGGCGCGCTGCAAGCGCGGCCGCGTACGCTCCGGATCGAAGAATTCAATCGGCTCGTTGCGCGAAGCTTTGGCCAACGTATCGCCGAGTTCGCGCGCAGTGTTGAAGCGGTGCCAGGCCTGCTTCGCCATCCCTTTATGAACGACCCGGCTGATGGATTCGGAAATAGCGGAATTCACTTCGCAAGCGGGAGGCGGGCTTTGATTCAGAATGGCGTCGACCACTTCATCCGCTCGAGCGCGCTGGAATGGATGCCTGCCGGTCAGTGCCTCATAGCAAACGACGCTGAGAGAAAAAATGTCAGAGGAGGCGGAAAGGGGCTTCAACAGGATCTGCTCGGGAGACATGTAGAGCAGAGTTCCCTTTTGCGCCCGCGTGGTGTTGGTGTCGGCCATGTGGGCGACGCCGAAGTCGATGATCTTAACCGAGTCGTCTTCCATCACGAAGATGTTGCTGGGCTTCAGGTCGCGATGCACCAGGCCGCGCTCATGCGCCGCCTGCAGTCCGCGGCAGGTCTGGGAAATAATCTCGACCGCGCGTTCGACGGTAAGATGATGGCTGGACTGGCGGATGAAATGATCCAGAGTCGTGCCGGGTAAAAGCGGCATGACGAAGTAGGGCTTTTTCTTCCCTTCTTCCTCAAATTCTCCGATGTCAAAGATTTCGACAATGTTTGGGTGGCTCATCGAGGCGAGAACGTCGCACTCTTTGTAGAACAACTGGAGGGACGCGGGATCGGGAATGTCGAGGATCGTCTTGACGGCGACTTCGCGGCGGACGACGGTGTCGTAGGCGCGATAGACCAGGCCCATCCCGCCCTGCCCGAGGATCTGCCTCACCTCGTACCGGCCAGCCAGTTTTTTCGGCGATCCAGTGGCGTCCATGGCGGTCCCTGCGATTTAGGGCCTCAGCATTCTATACGATTTTTGCCCGCAACAGTATCTCTTTATGGGGGTGCCCATCCAGGCCAGAATCGCCGGAAAGGCGCTCTGGACGCCGGGTTTGGACCGATGGTTGATTCCCGCGCGTGCGGCACGACTTCGCAGCCTTGGCCCTATTTCGTCAATTCCCCTGTGGACTTAAAACTCATTCCAGCCAGAGGACTGCCGGAAGCGAGGAGTTTCCGGATGCTGGCCCGGTTGGGGCCAGCCTGTTCGATCGCGGCGGAGAGGCTGCGCAGGGCCTGGGGCAAAGGCGTGCCCTCGGGCAGTCGGAATATCCAGGGGATGTTGGTCGAGGTGAGTGCGCGGTCGGCGGAGATGGCCACGACGGGGACGAAGAACTTCACTGCAATCTGTTCGGCAAGATGGCTGGAAGGCCGGTCGGTTGCGATCAGCGCGAGCACGTGACCCTGGTAGACCGCATTTACCAGATCGCTGGAAGCCTTTCCCCACGAACTCTCGGACGGAATTGCGATCAGAGTAAGGTGCTTGCCGGGATCGTTGAATTCGCTCAGCATGCGAACGGTTTCCGGGGATCGCACGAGTTCATCCGCGTGAGGCCCGAAGACACCAATTTTGAGATCGCTTGCCTTCTCGTCCGCCACGGACGGGCCCGCGTACTGCACGCCATTCTCGCCCACTCGCGCGTATGGTTTTTCCATGGTGATGCGGCGGTACTCGATGGTTCCGTTGCGCACGTGAGCCAGGAAAAGCGGTGCGATATTTTTGCAGTTCGGATCGAACACCATGTCGCCGGTGACGCCCTTATAGTTCTCGATGCCCGTCAGCGCATCGCGAATGCGTCCCCGGTTCAACCCCGCGCGGCTGATGGCGTTCAGCAGAATCTGCATCTGATCGTAGGCTAGGGAAGCAAAGTGATCTGGCTTTTCGTGAAAGCGCGCTTCGTAATGCGCGTTGAATTCCAGCCAGCGCGGGTCAGAGCGAGTGGGATCGTAGGGATACACCGCTTCGAAGCCTTCCGCAGCCGGTCCCGCCAGCTTGACGAGTTCATCGCCGATGGTGCGGTGACTGCCGAATACGCGCTGCTTCATGCCGAGTTCCTGCATTTGTAGCAGGATCATGGCAGCGGGACCGATGTCGGTCCAAAGCACGATGGCATCGACGCGCGAATCTTCGATCACCTGAAGTTGGCGGCGGAAGTCGGTATCGCTGGGCTGAAACTTCTGCTCAATCACAACGGGGTGGCCGAGGCGGCGCGATGCGTCACGGAATTTCGGAACTCCGAAGCGCCCATAACGGTCGTTGACCCGCAAAATGGCGACCCGCTTCAACCCTAGTTCGTCATAAATGTGGCGCGCCAGCGTGTAGCCCTGCAAACGGTCGTCCTGGATGACGGTGAAGTGCCAGGGAATGATGGTTTCGGGGATGGTGGGATCGGTAGACGCGCTGTTCACCAGCGGAGTCTCGGCTTTCAGCGTCAAGCGCAACGCGATGTGGGTGGATTCCGAACTAATCGAGCCGAACATTGCCCAAACCTTGTCGTCATAAATCATCCTGACAGCATCGTCGGAGGCAGCGCCCCAGATGGCGGAATCCTTGGCCACGCCGGCAGTAGCAAAGCTACTCATCTGCCAGTTGTCATAGTCGTTGTGGGTGACAATCCGGTAAGGCTTGCCGCAGTAACCCCCGGCGGCATTGGCCTCGTCAATCGCCATTTGTGCGCCATTCAGCATGCGATTCCCGAGCACCTGTTGGGGATGATCGTAGAGTGGAGCGAGAAAGCCGATGCGAATCTCGTCGAGACTGTTGAGGTCGGGATCGGGGATGTCGCGGGCCGCGCCGTTGTATTCGACGAGATCCTGATAGTACTCGTAGTAAGGAGTCGTGAACTTTGAAAACGGACGCAAGTCTTCGGGCGCGCCGGTGTAGGGTTTGAGCGAACGGGGCTCAGGCCGACCAGGTGGATTCTTGCCGTTCGAACATGGAGGCGAGGTTTGGGTCCAAGCCGTACACAAGAGCAGAACGGCGACTATCACAGAAACAAACAGAGCGCGCATGGCATTACTCCGTGGGCAGTTCTCGCCGGAACATGGCAATCGCTTCGATTTCGATCAGCAGATCGGGACGGCAAAGAATCGCCTGGATTCCCGTGGAAGCCGGCAGCGGGTCGAGTTGCTGCTCTTTATAGAACGCGGTGCGCTCTTCGTTGAAGGCCTGGTAGTCGCGCTCAATGTCGCGGAGATAGCAAGTAGTGCGAACAATGTCATGCCAGGTCGCGCCTTCCGCGGCCAGCAATTTGGTGATGTTGTCGAAGGTGCGACGCAGTTGGGCGCGAAGATCGCCGATGTGGACGGTGCGGCCGGTGTCGTCGATGCTGGCCGTGCCCGAGATCAGCAGAATCGTCAGGCCGTTCAGATCGATGCGCATGCCGCGAGAAAAGGCGCTGCCGTAGTCATAGGCTTCGTTGAGCGCTGCGTGATTGGTGATGGCCCGCTTCACCACGGGCGCTGTGGCTACTTCCGCGAATAATTCCTGAATGTTCATTGGTCTGGCTCCTGGTGATTTCATTTCTTCTTTGTCGCCTTGTGCGTGGTAAGAACTTGCGCGGTTTCGACAGGACTCTTCTGACGAATGCCGTGGCTCAGTCCCTTGGCCGTCGCAACCCAGATGTCGTCGCCCTGAAAGTCGACGCCGAGAATGTAGTTATGTGCCGGGGCGCTTTGTACCGGAATTTTTTTCACCGTTCCGGCCGCGTCGCGCACTAGCATTTCAGGCTTATGCGTGTCGAGCGCAGGACGGTAAACGGCCCAGTTCGCTCCGTCGTAGTAGGCCAGACCTTTGTCGGTGGAGAACCACGCGCGATTGGCATCGATGGCCTTGACCTGGTTGAGAAAGTTGCTGGGCAGGCCGCTGTCTTTGGTTAGAAAGTTGTGCCAGTAGCGGCCGTCGTAGCGGCTGGCGCCGAAGTAAGTCGCGACCCAGAGCATCTTGTCGACGTAACTGACCGAGGTTGTAATCTCGTGGATCAGGCCCTGGTCCTTCATCACCACCATTTCGGTCTCGCCGTCGGGATCGTCGTAGTTTTTCCAGCGCTCGGTTTTCTGGTCGTATTCGAGCACGCCGCCGCCCCAAACGGCGTAATAGACCTTGTCTTCGGCGGGACTCACGGAGTAGGTCCAGATTTCGTACATGGGCGTGTTGCGGTTGTTGAACAGGGACCACTGACCGGTGCGCGTATTCAGGCGAGAAGCGCCAGCGGCGGTTGCCGTCCAGACAAAGTCGCCTTGCACGCCGACGCCGTAGACGATGTCGTTGCTCAGGCCGGAGGTGAGTTGAGTGAAGGTGTCAATGCGCCCGGCCGAGAGGCGGCTCAGCCCGCCCATGGTGCCGGCCCAGACGTCGCCGGTGCGCTTGTCGAGCGCGAGGGAGAGCACGGCCTGGTGCGCCAGGCTTTGCAGTTTCTGATCTGCGTCAGGGCGAAAGACTTTCCACGCGCCGTTTTCGTACAGGCCTAATCCGTTTTCTGTACCAGCCCAGATGCGCTGCCCGTCAACCAACACGCAGAAGACGTGGTTGTTCGGCAGGCCGTTTGCAGTAGTGAAGTTCTCCCAGCGAAACAGCGGCATGTCCTGCGCAGAGCCTCGTAACGGCAGCAGCGCCACGATTATCAGGGTCAGGACGCGCAGGAGATCCTTCGCTCCGCCTGAAAAACGGCTCCGCTCAGGATGACAATAATTTGGGGATTTGGTCGTCATAGCGTTTTCAGATACTCGATAAGATCGTTCAATTCGTCCTTGGTGAGATCGTTGCTCACGCCGTGTGTATCCTTCGGGTTGTAGACCGTCCAGATTTCTTCGAGAGTGCGCGCCGAACCGTCGTGCAGGTAAGGCGCCGAATAGGCGACGTTTGAAAGCTGGGGCACATCGATCACTGGCGAGCGGTCCGTCAGCTTTCCGGTGCCGACGTCGACCTGTTTCTGGTTGGTGTACTTGGGACCGCTGTGGCAATAGCCACACTGATTCATCTCTGGAATTAGCTTGCCATTCTTGGTTCTGCTGCGCTCGAAGATGGCCTTGCCGCGTTCCTGTGCCTCGGTGAGACGGCCACCTGGCTGCCGATATCGATTGGGGCGATAGGGGAGCGAGTAGACGAAGGTGACCAGGTCCGTGAGTTGCTGCTGGTTGAAGCTCTGCGATCGGAAAAAGAATTTTTCGGTGCGCGGGCCGCATTCCGTCGGCATGTCGGGATTGCCGCCATTCCATTTGAAGGGCTCAGTGCCGGCGAGGCTCTCGAGCGACCGATTGTCGACAATGTCCTTGCCGAAGCCGTCGGGCTCGAGGTCCCACTGCAGGCCGTCGATGGTGGCGTCGAGATGGCAATTGGCGCAACCGAACTGGCCTTGAAAGGCGAAGCCGGCAGTGTAGAAAAGGCGCTCGCCGCGGCGGAGGGCGTCGACGTTCTTGGGCCCCCCGAGGTCGATGGTCGATATTACTTTGTCTGAGTTGGTATCGATGACGGCGAGGTTGTCGTCGAGACGATTGGCGACGTAGAGTCGCTTGCCATCCGGCGAGAGCAGAACGCCACGCGGATTGTGGCCAACCGGGATCCTTGCCAGCACGTAGTCAGCGGAGGCTGAAAGATCGTTGACGAACTGCTGGCGTCGGGTGTGCACCGTTTTCAGCAGACGCGGAACGTCGATGACGGTCACGCTCTCGGACCCGGCCGCGGTCAGGAAGATTTTCGACTTGTCGGGGGCGATCGTGACGCCCCAAGGCAGGGCGTAATAGCGGTCGAGTTCGTCGATCGGAATTTGGACAGTTCCGCTGACGTCAGGCCCAAACAGAGTGAGCGAATCGCCGAAAGCCCAGCCGTGTTCGACGTGGGCAAGAGGAATCAGATTCTTTGGCCGGAGTTGCGCGGCCACGCCCAGGCGGCCATCCGCCGACAGCGCCACATGGAATACGCCAGCCACGTTGTGCAGGGGCTTGCGCTCGATCACCGTCTGACGCGCAGTATCGATGACCGTGATTTCCGAGTTCGGCTGGCTCCGAAACGGTCCGGCATTCGGATAAATGTGCGTGCAATAGATCCACTTCCCGTCGGGAGATATTGCCAGGTAGCTGGCGCCGCGGCCTGCCAGCAGCCGTTTGGTCTCCTGGCCACTCTTGCGGTCGATCACGGATATGTCGCCGCTCAAGCGGTTCGCGACGTAAAGCGTCGTGTTGTCCGCGTCAGAGACAACGCCGCTCGGTTCCGCTCCAGTGGGCAACGTCTGCACGACCTGCAACGGTGCCGTGTCGATCACCGACACGGTGTCGGACCAGGCATTTGTTATGTAGAGCTGACGGCCATCGGGAGACAAAGCGATGCCACGCGGCATACGTCCGACGGCAACGCGGGTGATGACTTTGCCGGATGGCACATCGACGACGCGCACTTCATCGCTGTCCTGGCAAACGACATAGAGCAGGCGGCCGTCGGGCGAGGAGACCATTTCGATCGGGGACAAATATCGTTCCTTCGAAACTGCCGTGGACTGTCTGGCTGCGGGCTTGGCCGCAACCGCCAGCAAAGCCACGGCGAAGATGGCAGCAACTTTTGCCATCCGCCGAAAGCTCGCGCGCCATGTGCGTTGCGCCGGCATCTACGGTTCCTCCGCCGTGAGCACGCGATCCACGGAAAGATTCTCCAGAACTTGTTCCTGCCCGCTTGGCCAGTGGATGGTGAGTTTGTCTGCCTTGTTGGCGGCGCCCAGGCCGAAGTGGATGCGGCCGTCATCCTGCGAAAGGTAGCCGGATCCCGCGGTGCGCTCGGCGATCTGCTTGCGTCCGGCGGCGAGCAGTTCGAGGCGCGCTCCAATGCCGTCGCGATTACTTTTTTTGCCCTTCAACTTCACGGTGAGCCAGTGATTGCTGTTCTGGGTCACGTTGTGCAGCAGAGTGGCTGGCGCGCCGAGGTTCACGACGAAGGCGTCGATTTTGCCGTCATTGTCGTAATCGCCGAAACAGGCGCCACGTGCGACCGTCTTCACGTCGAGCACGGGGCCGGCATCGCGGGAGACGTCCGCGAACTTGCCACTTCCCAGACCGCGAAACAGCGATTGCTCTTGCGGGACGAGGTGAATCAATCCGCCGTGGAAAACCAGAATGTCGAGCCAGCCATCGTTGTCGAAATCGTAGATGCCGCTGCCCCAACTGGTGTACTGCGCGGTCGCCTGCGAGATGCCGGAACTGGGGCCGATGTCTTCGAAGCCATTCGGCCCGGCGTTGCGCATGAGGCGGTTGTACTTGGAGTCCGTCACCCAGAGGTCGAGGCGGCCGTCGCCGTCGATGTCCGCGAACACCGGGCCCATGGCAGAAGTGTTCTCGCCGTTCTGCCCGTAGGCCACACCGAGTTCCCCGGCGACTTCTTCGAACGTGCCGTCGTGCTTGTTGTGGAAGAGAAAATTCTCGGTCTTATCGTTAGCGACATAGATGTCCGGGTAGCCGTCGCCGTCGTAATCGGCTGCAGTGACGCCCATGGTGCGGCCCTTGTAGGCGCCGATGCCGGACTTGTCGGTAACGTCCGTAAATGTTCCGTTGCAATTGTTGTGGTAGAGGCGGTTGGTGTCAGCGGCATAGTCGAGCGGGCCTGGATAGTTGTCGGCGGCGTAGAAGTTGCGATACTTGGGATCGAACTTGACATATCGGCCGACGAACAGGTCGACGCAGCCGTCGCGATCGTAATCGAGCCATGCGGAACTGATCGACCATCCGTCGCCCTTGATGCCTGCCTTAGCCGTAACATCGGTGAACGTGCCGTCGCCATTGTTGTGGTAGAGAATCGCTTTGCCGTAGCCGGTAACGAAGAGGTCGACGAAGCCGTCGTTGTCGTAATCAGCGGCAATCGCCGCCATGCCATAAATATTCGCGGCGACGCCGGCCTGGTCGGTGACATCGGTGAAAGTACCGTCGCCGTTGTTGCGGTAGAGATGATTATGCGGCGGACTCGCGGGCGGCTGCTTGAGCGGGTAAGGATGCATGCTGTCTTCCAGCGGCTTGCCGCTCGTCACATAAAGATCGAGCAATCCGTCGTTGTTGTAATCGAACCAGACGCAGCCGGCACCGGTGCTTTCGAGCAAGGAGCCGAGTTCCCGGGCACCGAAGCTATGGGTGAACTGGATGCCTGACTTTGCGGTGGCATCCTCGAAGCGGATCGCGCCTGGGGCACTGGCTTGTGGAGCTTGCGCCAGCAGGCAGGAGGACAGGAGAAGAAATCCGAGAATTGGTTTGATCATGCTTGCTTTGATCAAGCTTGGCTTCCTCAAGCTAGTGTCCTCCCGAGGCGTTTTGCGCGGTTGCGCCGGTCATGTCGGCGGGCGTGGTGGACCTCAACAGGATCATGGGAACGGCATTTTCCGGCGCGGTTTCCGGGCCGGCGTGGCATCCCACACAAGCGCGCTGCTCGCCTTGACGCATCCAGAAAAATCCGGCTTCGCGCTTCAAGGTTTTTCCTGCGCCATCCAGCAGTTCGATCTGCAGCGGTTGCTCGGTGGGCACCTGCACGAAAAATGATCCGTCGCTCTCGACGGGAGCGGCGCCGAGCAGTTTCTGGTTGCCCGCGACATCGCGCGTGTAGAGCCGCACGGAATGAATGGAGCCCGCGGCAAATCGATGTTTTGAGGTGTAGGCGTTCAGGCAAAGCAGGTTTGCGTTCGGCCAGCCGTGCAACCCGGAGGGATGACGGTTGGGCACCGCGCGCTGCGCTAGCAGCACCGGCTCCACCGCGTCAGCGTTTTGTTCGGCCAGCGCGGGCCGCAACGCGGATGCGCCAGGAGTCCAAAGCATCAACTGAAAATGGGCTTTCGCGTCGGCGCGCCAAGGCATGAGCCAATCGCCAGTGGAAGTCTCAGCGACATCTCCGCCGTATTCTCCGGCGGGCGCGGGGATGTGGATTTCCTCCGCCCGCGCCGACGTGAATCGAGCTAGACCGTGGGCGGATACCAGAACAATGTCACCGGACCCGACTTGCCTGCCGGATGAGCGCGCCGTGCCGTGATCGCAACGATAGGACTCGACCCCGCTGCCGTCGGAATAGACTGTATAGATTTCCGGGGCGGTGTCGGATCCGAGCGGGTAAGCAGCCTCAAATAGAATCCGTCCATCTCGGAGAACATCTGTCGGCAAGAAGTTTGCCGGACCGTAGGTCAGGGGCAGTGGATTGCCCCAGTCGAGACTCGCCGCTTCGACGACAAATCGGCCTGCGGTTTTGTGCGCGTACACCACGCGATCGTCCGGCAGATACAGAGGGCGAACGCAATCCTCGGAACCTGTATCAATGCGCCGCGGCGCTCCGCCGGCCAAAGCGATCTCCCATATCTGCCACGGGTCGTCCGCTTTTGACTTCCCGGCGAACAGCACGTGTCGCCCATCGAATGAGACCGCTGGATCGGCAGACGCTGCGAAACCAGGAACCAGCGGACGCTTACCGTGTGCGTCGCGCACGAAGATCGTCGCACCCGAAGCGAAGCGGTCCGCGCCGTGCATCCAGGCCAGCGGTTCGTAATGTGGGGCGACGGTGTAAAGAACCGATGGCGGATTCGCGTCCGCTGAGGCTTCCACGGCAATCCTGGTAAATCCGAGGACGACCAGCGACAGCAGGCAGGCTGGGACGATGAAGGCCAGGATGAAGCGCGGCGGCACTAGTCGGCTCCTCCTGCCGCGAGAAGTTGGGGACGAAGTTGTCTGCTCTCCTGCTGGAGCTCGAGGTAAGGCCGCAGGTCCGTCATCATGTGGCGGAATTCGCCGAAGGTGAGCGATTGGTTGCCGTCGCTCATCGCCTGCTCGGGACAGGGATGGACTTCAACAATCAATCCATCGGCGCCCACAACGGCGGCCGCTCGCGACAACACGGGAACCAGCGAGCGAACTCCCGCTGCATGACTCGGGTCCACGATGACAGGAAGATGCGAGACCGCTTTCAGTACCGGCACGGCGGCAATGTCGAGCGTGTTGCGGGTTGCAGTTTCAAAGGTGCGGATGCCGCGTTCGCAGAGCAGTATTTGCGAATTGCCCGCGAAGGCAATCACCTGCGCAGACCGCAGAAGATCTTCAAGCGTGGCCGTCATGCCACGCTTCAGCAGAACGGGCCGTCCGCACCGGCCGAGAGCTTCCAGCAGAGCATAGTTTTCCATGCTGCGCGTGCCCACCTGCATGATGTCGGCGTATTCGGCGATCAGGTCGACGTCTTGCTCGCTCATGACCTCAGTGACGATGGCGAGCCCGGTCACTTCGCGCGCCTTGCGCAGAATCTTGAGGCCTTCCACGCCCAGCCCTTGAAACGCGTAGGGCGAAGAGCGAGGCTTGTAGGCTCCGCCGCGCAGGATGCGCGCACCCGCCTTGGCCACGGCCTCCGCGGTCTGCAGCAACTGGGTCTCGGACTCGACCGCGCATGGGCCGGCCATGACCACGAAATCGTTGCCCCCGATCTCGATATCGCGCACCTGCACGATGGTGCGGAAATGTTCGCTGGTCTTCCCACTCGCCTTTTCATCGACCCTGGCGACCAGATCAAAGCAAGAGAATTGCCCGTTCCATTTAGGGTTCATGAATGCGCCGCAATTGTAGTAAGCAGCGAATGCGCGATCATTAGTGCGAATCTACTAGGGCCGCGAAAATACACATCAAAACCATCCGATCAGGCGCGAACCGCAGGCCCTAAGTCGTTTGCATCGAGAACGAAGCAAGACGCTCGTGATTTCAATCACGCATCAATGCGACGGCACGCACAAAGGAGCGCCGGACGGCCAACGTGCGCAATTGCAGGTCAGTTACCTGCGATCCGGGCCGGACTTTTCTGATGGTTGCTATAAGAAATTTGTATTGGACTGAGGCAATAGGCGCATTTATCGTCGGCGGATTGATTCTGGCTAGGACGCCGAGTGAGGTCGCCGGCGCGGCGCCGGGGGATGTCCGCGCTGCTGGCCTAAATCCGGGACCACTCGAAAATTGCGAACGTCTCAAAAACAGGAGCAATCAAAGATGACAAAGCGAGCAGGGAGGCGCTCTCTGCGCCGGTCGTTGGTGGCCGCCAGCGCCGCAATGGTTCTGATGGCGGGAATGCTGGTCGGCTTGTCCACTTCCAGTTTCGCCGACGACGGGCCCAAGCCGGACCCAGCCGGCACAGCCACGGGAGACAAGACGACGGCGGTCGACGCAGCCGGCAATCCCTTTGTGGTTGCGGAGCCTACCGATAAGACTGCCCCAGACTACGCTCAGAACAAGAAGGCCTTCGACGACTACCAGGCTCAGGCCGCCAAGGAACCGCTGGCGGTGAAGCTGGCCGACGGCGTGGGCCACGTGCGCGTGGCCACGAACTTCGCGTGGACTTTGAACACGGGCTACCTTGTCCTGTTCATGCAGGCAGGGTTTGCGCTGCTCACCTGCGGGCTGGTTCAAAAGAAAAATGCCGCGCATCTGATGATGCTGAACTTCGCGGCGTATGTTTTTGCCTTCCTCGCCTACTATGCGGTGGGATATGCATTTCAGTTTGGAGCGGTCGCCATCAACGCGGCGCCCACAAATCTGGGCGGCGTGCCGACACTGAATCATTTTCTGATTGGCAGCGGGCAATGGGGCTTCGTAGGAGGCAAGGGCTTCTTCCTGGTAGGCCCCGCCTATGACGCGGGCAGCAATGTCCTCACGCTGTTTGAAGTTGTGTTCATGGAGACCGCCGGATACATCATCGTCGGCGCCATCTGCGAACGCATCAGCTTCTGGGCGTTCCTGGTCTGTGAACTCTTTATTGGCGCGATCCTCTACCCGATCTCCGGCTGCTGGACGTGGGGTGGCGGCTGGATGTCGCAACTTGGATCCACGATGAACCTGGGGCACGGTTACGTCGACTTTGCCGGTTCTACCGTAGTGCACGCGGTGGGCGGCTTCTGCGCCATGGCCCTGGCGATTATCCTGGGGCCACGTCTGGGAAAATTTGGCCCGGGAGGAAGAATCCGCGTCTTCCCCGCTCACAACATTGTTTATGTGGTCACGGGAACGTTTATCTTGCTCTTCGGGTGGATGGGTTTCAATCCCGGGTCCACGTTGGGCGCAACCGACTTGCGCATTTCCGTCGTCGCGGTGAACACGAATCTCGCTGCGTGCGCTGGCTCGGCAGCGGCTATGCTGATCTGGTATTTCCTGTTTGGCAAGCCTGACATCACGATGGCGTGCAACGGGATGCTGGCGGGTCTGGTGGCGATTACCGCGCCGTGCGCGTTTGTGTCCCCCACCGCGTCGGTGATTATCGGCGTGCTGGCCGGATCCCTGGTTTGTGGCGGCGTCCTGTTCAACGAGCGAGTTCTGAAGATCGATGACCCCTGCGGCGCGGTTTCCGTTCACGGATACTGCGGCTGGCTGGGCGCGGTCTGCGTCGGCATCTTCGCCGACGGCACCTACGGTTCCGGGTGGAACGGAGTGGGCGCGGCCAGCTACCTGGGGCATGCGGGCCAGGGAGTGACCGGTCTGATTCACGGCGATACGCGCCAGTTCTGGGTTCAGCTCATGGGGGCTACCTTGTACGCAGTCTGGGCGTTCGGTGCGACATTCGTGGTGTTCTGGTCTGTGAACAAAGTAAAGAGTATGCGCGTGCCGCCCGAGTCAGAAGAGGAAGGTCTGGACGTTCCTGAGTTTGGAATGCCGGGCTACCCGGAAGACGCCGTGGTCACGGCTCCCTACTAATCGCGGCCGAGGTCGCAGACCACGAACCCCATTCGAGGAATCGTCTATGTCGATTCGTTTAGCCTGGGATCGGCGGTCCCTGCCGGTCATCCTCTGCGTGGTGACGCTGGTTAGCGTGGGAGTGCTTCTGTTGTGGGAAGTTTTTCCCCGGCTTTTTCCGGCTCGGGCACACAATTTCCTGGCTGCGTTCCCGCTCGCCATGATTGCTTGCGCGTGTCTGGTGTACGAGGCGGTGCGCCGCCCATCACGGTCAGAACTGGTCAAGGCGATCCTTCTGGCCTGTGCATTTCTGTTTTGGGCGGCTAACCAGTTTTGGCCCGCCCTGCGTCAGGCGACTCTCTTCAACGACATCGCCATCGCGCTCTTTGTGTTCGACGTATTTCTGGCGATGATCGGACGTCCGGTTTCAGTTCCCTGACCGGTTCTGCGATTGCAACGGCGGATCAACGCGTACGCCCAGCCACAACAATCCCGCTACGACTGCCAAGGCCGCCGTCAGCGACAACGCTGTTTCCCATCCAATACGCGCCGCGAGCCAAGGAGTGAGCGCGGGCGAAACCATGCCGCCAAGGTTGCTTCCGAAATTCATGGTTCCGCCGGCAATGCCGCTGTGCTCGCCGGAGAGTTGAGTCATCGTCGCCCAGAACGGGCCCTCGGTACACAGCACCAGCACAGTGCAGGTAGTGAGAGCGGCCACGGCCACCATCGGCTTGGGAGTGCGCGCGCCAACGACCAGAAAAATGGCCGCGGCGCACAGGGCCGCCAGTGGGACGCTGCGCCGTCCCCAGGTCGCGCCCCAGCGCGTCACCGCCAGATCGGAGAGGACGCCTCCCAGCGGAATCGCGAACATGGTCGCGATCCATGGCAGGGCGGTGAAGCTAGCGGCCGTGAGCACTTCAAAGTGACGAACCTGCACCAGATACAAGTAGAACCAGAAAATGAAGATGTATCCCAGGTAGCCCTGCAGCAGATAACTCGCGGAGAGGAACCAGAAACTAGGCAAGCGCAGCGGTTGAGCAGTGTGCTTCGGCGATTCAGAACTGGCGGAACGGTGGGCTGCTTCTTGTCCGTCGGCAATTTCGCGCGCGTGAAGTTCCCGCGGGGCGAACCGCCACCACAGCAACCCGGCTAAAGCGCTGAGGAACGCCGCCAGCGACAACGCCGCGCGCCATCCGTAATGACTGGTAATGGGTGCCAGCAGCAGAGGGGTGACGGCCGATCCGACGCCAACGCTGGCCAGCACCAGGCTGTTGGCGCGAGCCTGCAGGCGCGGCGGCATCACGATGGCAATCGTTCTGCCCGAGGTGGGATAAGTAGGCGCGGCGACCACACCAAACATAGCGCGAATGAGCCAGAGCTGCGGAATCACCAGGGTGAGTCCAAATCCGTGCCATCCCACCAATGCGGTTAGAACCGTGAGCAGCGCCCAACCCGTGCATAACACCAGGAAGATGCGTCGCGCGCTGACCCGGTCGGCCAGCCCTCCAGAAGGCACTTGAAACAATGTGTAGCCCAACAGAAAGGCGCTGAACACCGTCCCCATCTGCGTTTGGGTGAGCCCGAAGTCCCGCATCATGCTGGGGGCGACCACGGTTACGGCCACGCGGCATACATATCCCACGGAAGCTGCGACCATCAGCAGCAGCACGAGGCGTTTGCTGGCTGACGACAACTCAGTTGCCGGCGTCGGTGTAGAGGTCATGCCAGCCTTTTGTGCAGAATGAGTTCTGACTGGCCGGGCACGATGTAATCTTTGAGTTCACCGACCAACTCGTAGCCGTGCCGCCGATAAAACTGCCCAGCGCGGAGGTTGAACGACGACACCAGCAGAAAGAGGTGTTCGCGCCCGGCGAAGTGCTGTTCGGCGAAGCGCAGAAGTTCTGACCCGACGCCATGGCCCCGCGCCTCAGCGGCAACCGCAATGGAGGCAATGTAAGGCGATCCGGCCAGACCGTGGGGTGCAACCAGAATGAAGCCGGACGGTCGTTCTTGATCCCCCGCAATAATGTCCCGGGCAACAAAAAGCTCGGTGCCGGGGCGGGCCAGCGCCGCGCGGCACGCCACGAAATCGCGGCCCAGGGTAATCCAGGGTTCACTCGCAGCCATTACGCGAGCGCACCATTCATAGTTGTCGGGCGCGGCGGCGGCAATGTGAATCGGGGCCCCCATTCTTGCTGCAAACTTGCTTCAAGTCTTACCTCGAAACGACAGCGATCGTAACAGCCACGCTGCGGGTTCGCAAACCTGAGGCAGCGGAGCGATTCGGCAGGATAAAACGGATTGGCCGCTTGTCCGGATTCCGGATCAAGTCAAAAAGGTTGTAGCAGAAATCTGTTTCTTCGATAACATAATCGTTATGGCAAACCGTACTTCCGCCGCCTGGATTTTGCTGACAATGGCCGCTGCCCTCTTCCTGTCGTCCTGTGGGGGATCTTCCGGAGGCGGAGGTCAGCAAGTGACGCCTCCAGCCACGCCTACTGGGCTGACGGCGACTGCGGGAAACGCGCAGGTCAGTCTCACCTGGAACGCGAGCACAGGGGCGACCAGTTATAACGTCGGTCGCGCCACGACCTCGGGCGGGCCGTATACCACGATTTCGCCCCCGACCACGACCAACTATACCGATACCACGGTGACCAACGGGACGACTTACTATTACGTTGTCGCGGCTGTAAATTCCGCGGGCACGAGCGCCAACTCCAGCCAAGTCTCGGCCAAGCCTACAGGCTCATCTACGAGCATCGCGGCGACAATCAATGTTCTCGCCAACCGGCACACGATCAGTCCGTATGTCTACGGAGGCGCTTTTCCGCAGGATGCGGCCCACATCACCGACAGCGGCCTGACGGTGGTGCGCTGGGGCGGGAATGCGGCGTCGACGTATAACTGGCAACTCGGGACCGACAATGCCGACAACGACTATTACTTTGAAGACTTTGCCTTTAATGGCTTCAGCAGCCCGCAAGGCGTAACTGGGGTGAGCGATTCAATTCAGTGGATCAATGACGTCAAAGGAGCAAACAGCGTTCCGCTCATGACGATGGTGATGCTGCCGTGGGTGGCGCAGGGTGCGGAGGTTGCAAACCCAGCCAACGATCACTGGAGCTTTTCCCGCAGTACTTACCCCTCCCAGTGCAGCTTTGATCAGTACAACTCGAATGCCGGAGACGGTCTGGAGGCCGATTGCACGACTCACGTCAATGGTACTAACGTGGTCAGCACGGCCTATTTCCCCTTGCTCGATCAACCCAGCGTCGGCGATCCGGCCAATAGCGTTTACCGCAACCAGTGGGCTCAAGCGCTGGCGACCGCCTTTGGCAATAGCGTCCCCCATTTCTACAACATGGACAACGAGATCGACATCTGGGGTGGCACCCATTTCGATATCCATCCCCAGCAATCCGGCTACAACGAACTGCGTGACACGTATCTGCTCGAAGCCGGCAATCTGAAAACTTGGGATCCAGCGGCGGTCCGCCTCGGGCCGGTGAGTTGCTGCTGGTATTTCTATTGGAATCTAAGCTCCTCCACCGACAACAAGTCCACGCACGCAGGGATCGATTTCCTCCCGTGGTGGTTGAATGAAATCGCGTGGGCGGATGCCGTGGCAGGTTCGAGGTCGCTCGACGTATTCGACATTCACGCCTACCCGGATGGCCCGGATACGACCAACTTTTCCGCGGCGCAAAAACAGGCGCTGGCAGCCCGCATCTACCGCGACTGGTGGGATCCGACGTATGAAAGCGAAGCCACGTACATCGACAACAACGGCTTCAGCATTGAGCCCGTGGAGCCAAACCCGTTCCGCATTCCGCGCATGCGCGCCCTGGTGAACCAGATCTATCCGGGAACGCAGTTCAGCATCACGGAATGGAGCGCGGCCTTCGCCGGGGAGTCAGATTTTTCGACCGCCCTGGGCGATGCGGACGCTTACGGAATTTTGGGACGCGAGCGGGCGTACCTGGCCTCGCGCTGGACGGCGCCCAGTCCCGCCAACCCGAACTACCAGGCGCTGAAGCTCTACACGAACTACGACAACTCGCATCATGGCTTCGGAACAACGTCGGTTTTGGCCACGCACAATGCGGATCCCAACTTGTTCAGCACCTACGCCGCACTGAACTCCGCCGGCACAACGCTGACGATCATGGTGCTGAACAAAGATCCGGCGAACGCGGCGCAGGTGACCTTTACGACCAGCGGCTTCACGCCCATGACTGTGACGGCTTACACGTTGTCGCAATCACCTTCAACGATTGTGGCTGGGTCGCCACAGTCTTGGTCGTCTTCCATGACCTTTGCGCCTTATACCGCAACCTTGATGGTGGTGAGCGGCAACACGGCCAGCATTCCGGCCTCAGCGTGGGACCTGAATCCCGACACAGTGATGGTGCCCGCGAACGGAACGGTCACGTTGCAGCCGAAGATCACCAGTGGTAACGCGAACGTCACTCTGTCGTCGGCGGCCTTCGATAGTTTCGAAGGAGCAACAACCTGCACGGGAGGGACGATCACTCCGACAACTTCCACGATCACCCCCACCACGCCCGGCGAGATCACGGTGAACGCGGGCAGCACTCCCGGCTTCTGCCACTTCACGGTGACGGGATCCGACAGCGGCGCGATGCAGACCGAGGGCGGATGGATCGTGGTAGGCAAACCGGCGGCCACGCTGGCCAAGAGCGGCGGCGATGGACAGACGGGAAGCAAAGGCACCGCGCTGCCAACGCCTTTAACGGTGACGTTGAGTCCCGGGCAGTCTCAAGGCACTAACACCGGGGCAAGCATCCTTTTCACCGCTAGCGCGGGATCTCTTTCCAGTGGGACCACCAGCGGCTCGCAGGTAATCGCAGTCACCAATAGCTCGGGCGTGGCATCGGTTACGCTCACACTGCCGTCGACTGCTCAAACCGTGACTGTGACCGCGGAAGGTCCATATGGTCTGGGCCATCCGGTGGCGCCGTCGTTTACTGAAACTGCGCAGTAGACGCCGTCTAGACCCGAGCGCCGCTTTTTGACCAATGTTCTAAGTGCTCACATTCGCGTAGCCGTACATCGCGTGCCCACAGAACGTGCTATGCTTCGCGTGGCTTTTTGATGTTAAGCGTTTACGGAACGCGTCCGTCGCCGGCGTAACAACGCGTCGCTGTGACAAATAGGAGGCTGGATGGTTCGGCAGAATCTGCTTCTTTCTCTTCTTCTCGGTTTGCTTCTTCCCTGCTGTTTCGCTCAGGAAACCCAGCCCGCGTATCGCAATCCGAAACTCACTCCCCAGGAACGTGCAGCAGACCTCGTCAAGCGGATGACGCTGGAGGAGAAAGTCGATCAGTTGGCGGGAGGCCGACGGCGCGCGCGGGCCGCCTCAGAGAATCCCGAGGAAAAGCAGGCGTTTGAAGCGTTGGGCAAGTTATACCGCGAAGACTCGCAGGTTAGTCCCCACGATGCCGCTGAGGCGCGCAACGCCGTGCAGCACTACCTGATGGAAAAAACGCCGCTGGGCATTCCGGCAATTTTCCAGGGCGAGGCCCTGCACGGATTCATGGCCTACGGCAGCACCAGCTTTCCGCAAGTGCTGGGCCTGGCCAGCACGTGGGACCCTGAACTGGTGCAGCAGGCGTTCACGGCTGCCGCGGACGAGATGGCCTCGTCAGGAGTCAACACAGCTTTCACTCCGGTGCTGGATTTGTCGCGCGACCCGCGCTGGGGAAGGACTGAAGAAACCTATGGCGAGGATCCGTATCTGGTTGCGCGCATGGGCGTGGCCGCGATCAACGGGCTGCAGGGTACTTCCTGGATGATCGACCGCCATCACGTGATGGCCACCATGAAACATTTCGCGGCTCACGGCCAGCCGGAAAGCGGCACCAATACGGCTCCGGCCAATTTTTCGGAAAGAGACTTGCGCGAGACATTCCTGGTTCCCTTCCGCGCCGCCGTGCAAGAGGCTCACGTGGGAAGCGCGATGGCCTCGTACAACGAGATCGACGGCATCCCGAACCATGTCAACCACTGGCTGCTGGATCGAGTCCTGCGCCAGGAGTGGGGTTTTCGCGGCTATGTGACGTCGGACGGCGGCGGCCTGCAGATGTTGGTTGAAACGCACCACGTAGCCGCTGATTTCGCGGAAGCGGCACGCAAGGCGCTGGCCGCGGGCGTGGACTACGACCTTTCCGATGGCTCGGTTTACGCCACTTTGCTCGATCAAGTGCGCGACGGCAGAATCCCCGAGGCTGAACTGGATCAAGCCGTGCGGCGCGTGCTTGAAGCGAAGTTCCGTCTGGGGCTGTTCGAAAATCCGTATGTAGACCCGGACTATGCCCAAAAAATCACGAACAGCTCTGAGCATCAGCAACTGGCATTGAAAGTGGCGCAGAAGGCGATCGTGTTGCTCAAGAATGACAAGAATCTTCTGCCGCTGGACTTAAAGAAGTTGAAGACCATCGCGGTCATCGGCCCCAATGCCGCCGACGTTCATTTGGGCGGCTACAGCCGCGATCCGGGCCCGGGAAACCAGATCAGCATTCTTGACGGCATTCGCAAGCGTGCTGGCGATAGCGTGAAGGTGGTCTACGCGGAAGGCTGCAAGATCACGACTGGCAAGCAAGGGTGGTCGGCGTGGTACGAAAATAAGGTTACGCAGCCTGATCCTAAGTCAGAGGTCGAAAGCATTCGCGCGGCGGCGACCGTCGCTCGTCAGTCGGATTTGGCCATCGTTGTGGTGGGAGAAAATGAAAGCACCAATCGCGAAGCGTGGTCTGAGCAGCACCTGGGCGACCGCGATTCGCTCGATCTCCTCGGTTCGCAGCAGGCTCTGATCCAGGCGATCGTCGAAACCGGGAAGCCGGTGGTTGTGTTGCTGATTAACGGGCGGCCCCTGTCGATCAACTACGTCAAGGAGCACGTTCCCGCGATTCTGGAAGGCTGGTATCTGGGCGAACAAGGCGGAACGGCCGCGGCCAACGTGCTGTTCGGCGACGTGAATCCAGGGGGAAAACTGCCTATCAGTTTTCCGCGCTCCGTGGGACAGCTTCCTGCCTTTTACGATCACAAGCCTTCCCGCAATCGCAGCTATTTGTTTGACGGCCGCGAGCCCATCTTTCCGTTCGGCTACGGGCTTAGCTATACGCAATTCCGCTTCGAGAACGTCCGCGTCGAGCCGAAACAAATTCGCACGGGCGGCAGCGCCAAGATTTCCGTCGATATTACGAACGCCGGCAGTCGCTCCGGCGATGAAGTCGCCCAGCTTTATATTCATCAACGAGTCGCCTCCATCACTCGTCCGGTGATGCAGTTGCGCGGCTTCAAACGCGTCAGCCTTGAGCCCGGACAGAAAATCACTGTCGACTTCACGCTGACGCCGGAAGACCTGTCATTAATCGACGTCAATATGAATCGAGTGGTCGAGCCGGGCATGTTCGACTTGATGGTTGGACCAAGCTCGGCGAATACCAGCACCGTTGCACTCGAAGTGATTAACCCATAGCTATAGTCACGTGGAGATTCCGATTACCCATGAAAGATAGACAATCGCCGCGGTTCGTCTCATCCCTCGCTGTCTTATTTGCCTGCCTGCTCTGCGCCACGGCGGCGCATGCTCAGTGGACGGCCATGAATCCAGTACGCAAAGTTCAGCAGGAAGCGGACGGCGTCGTCTTCACCTTGGGCACCGGCACTTTGAAAGTGCAGGTGTGCTCGGACGCGGTGATCCGCGTGCTTTATTCACCGACGGCCACGTTCCCCAAGCGCGAAGACTACGTCGTCATCAAACAGACCTGGCCTGCCGCGCAATGGACAATGCAGTCCACGGACGATACCGTGACCCTCACAACTACGCTGCTGAGAGTTACGGTCACGCGCAAGGACTCGGCCATCACCTACGCCGAAGTCCAAGGCGAGTCGCTGGTGCGGGAAGCATCGCGCAAGTTGACTCCTGAGAAAGCGAACGGAGAGGACACGTACCGCGCCGAATCTCAAGTCGACGTCTACGGGTCGCACGAGGCGCTCTATGGATTGGGCCAGCATCAAGCCGGCGTATGGAACTATCGCGGCGAGTCGGTCGACATTTCCCAGGAGAACAGCAACATCTCCGTGCCTCTGATGCTATCGAGCAAGGGTTACGGCATTTTCTGGAACAACACGTCCCGCAGCCGCTTTAACAACCGGTTCGCCAACTATCTCTACATCAGTTCCGAAGTCGCGGATGTCATTGATTACTACTTCCTCTATGGGCCAGACTTCGACAAAATTATTGCCAGCTATCGCGACCTCACGGGTCAGGCGCCGATGTTCGGCAAGTGGGCGTACGGGTTCTGGCAGTGCAAGAATCGCTACAAGTCGCAGGATGAAATCCTGGGCGTGGCCCGCAAGTATCGCGAGCTGCACATCCCGGTGGACAACATTGTTCAGGATTGGTTCTGGTGGAATCGCAAAGGCGAATTCGTCTTCAACAAGAATTACCCCGATCCAAAAGCGATGTTGGATCAGTTGCACGGCGAAAACATTCACCTGATGATTTCGATCTGGCCGTTCTTCGAACCGGGTTCGGCGAACTACGATTACATGCAGAGCAAAGGCTGGTTCGTCGACAAGTTCAAGTATGCGAAGCCGCCCTACCACACCGACGGGATGGCGGTGTACGACGCTACCAGCCCGGAGGCGCGCAAGTTTTATTGGGATGAAGTAAATAAGGGGCTCTTCAGCATTGGACTCGATGCCTGGTGGATGGATACGACCGAACCGGAAACCGAAGGCCAGGAAGAGAACATTCTGCTGAATCACAAGCTCGCGGCCGGCAGCGGAAACCGCTACGTCAACGCGTTTCCTCTGCTCGACACGCAGGCGGTCTACCGGGGACAACGCAGCGCGTCCGACCGGAAGCGGGTGTTTATTCTATCTCGTTCGGCGTTCGCGGGATCGCAGAGAAATGGGGTTACCGCGTGGTCGGGCGACATCAACTCGGATTGGTTGAGCTTTCGGCGGCAAGTTCCTGCAGGATTAAATTTCGCGCTTTCGGGAATTCCTTATTGGACCACCGACATCGGCGGATTTGTCTCTGGAAGCCCCGTCGATCCGGCTTTCCGGGAACTCTTTATTCGCTGGTTTCAGTACGGCACATTTAATCCCATCCTGCGGGTTCACGGCACGCGTCGTCCGGATGAAAACGAATTGTGGTCTTATGGGCCCGATGCGCAGACGATTCTCGTGAACTTCGATCGCCTGCGATATCGCATGCTGCCTTACATTTACTCGCTGGCGTGGAAGACCACCAGCGACGCCTACACGCCGATGCGGCCGCTGGCGATGGACTTCCGCACCGATGTTCGCGCCCAGAATACTGGCGACCAATTCATGTACGGACCGGCGTTCCTGGTAAATCCAGTAACCGATCCTGGGGCCACGACCCGGCAGGTCTATCTTCCGGGCGCGAAGTGGTACGACTTTTGGACGGGATCATCGGTCGAAGGCGGGAGGACGATCAACGCCATCACTCCGCTGGACCGTCTGCCTTTGTACGTCCGCGCGGGATCGATTCTTCCTTTGGGACCGGACGAAGAATGGTCCACGGAAAAAGCAGCTGATCCGATCGAGCTTCGCATTTACCGCGGCGCCAGCGGGGACTTCACACTCTACGAAGATGAGAACGACAATTACGATTACGAAAAGGGCGTCTACGCGACGATTGCGCTGCACTGGGATGATGCGGCTCACGCGCTGACGATCGGTGATCGCAAGGGAGAGTTTCCGGGCATGCTGGAGAGCCGCACGTTCCGCATCGTCTTCGTAAGCGAGAACCACGGAGTGGGAGTGAGTCCGGCGGATGAAGCAGACAAAGTTGTGCAGTATTCCGGAAAACAGATCACCGTCACTCCGTAAGCTGAGGAGCGATTATTTCCCCGGGCCCTGCGCCTGCTGTTTGGCGGTGAGGCTGTCTACGATCTGTCGCTCCTTCGCGCCGTCCTCGGGACGATCAAGCCGATAGTACAGAGTTGCCAGCTCGACGTGCGGCTCGAGCCAATCTGGATCGTCTTTGACCAGCAATTCCAATTCCTTGGCCGCGTTTTCGTAATCTCCTGACATGCTTTTCAGCATGGCTGCTTCGTAGCGGGCCATCGAGTCCGTGGGCTTGAGCCGTAGCGCACGCTCCAGATAGCCTTTTGCTTCTTCAATTTCGCGGCGCTTGTAGAGTATAGCTCCAAGATATAGGTTAGCCTCAAAGTCGTCAGGGTTGGTTTTGAGAGCCTCGCGAAACGCCGGCTCGGCAGCTTTCACGTCGCCGGTTTTATCTCGGGCAGTGCCAACCAGCGTATACATCTTAGGAAGGTGCGGGTTCAGACGCAGCGCTTCTTCGAGGTCCTGGCGCGCCTGCTCGTATTCGTTCAGGTCCATGAGCGTCGCCCCGGCCAGCAGGTAAGCATCCGCGGCGGAAGTGGCCTTCGCAACTTTTTCCATGCGAGCAACACCCTCGCGCCTTCTGCCCTTGGAGCCGATCAGCGCCGAACCCAGCACGTACTCAAAGTCCATGTTCTGCGCATATTTGCTCTCCAGCGGTTCCAGCAGACTGAGTGCAGCATCCGATTTTCCCGTGCGCAGATCGCAGTCCCCCAAAAGAACCACTACCTGCAGTCGATTCGGCTGCGCGTCATGCAGAATCTCGAGCTGCTGGCGGGCGTTTTCGAAATCGCCTTTTTTGTAGTAGGCAAGAGCGAGATTCAAGAGAATGGGATTCTTGTCTTTGGAAGCGGTGAGCGCAGAACGGTCCATCGCGATGGCTTCGTCGAACTGCCCAGCGTGCGCCAGAGCAGCCCCAAGGTTCACCTTGGCCTGAACCTCGTTGGGGCGCAATTCAAGCACTTTGCGGTAATCGCGGATGGCTGCGGAAAAATCACCGTGTTGCTGTTCGTCAATCGCCTGCTTGAGAAGCTGATCTGGATTCGCTTCCTGAGCCGCGAACCTCTCCGGAAATAGTGCCGGAAACAGTGCACAAAACAATAGCGCCGCCCGCATGCTTAATAAGATAGCGCAGGAAGCGCGGTCATGGCGCGGCAAATTGCTGGAACTTCGCGTCCGCCGCCGCCGTACTCCCGCGCCGCCTTCCACCATCACTCGACCGGACTCGACACAGGACAGGTTCAGCGCGCTGGTTCGGTGACTTTCAGCACCTGGTCGGCCGAAACGTCCTGCAGAGTTTGAACGATTCCCGAAGGCCAGTGGATTTCAACCAGGTCTGCATGACTGTCGGGGCCCAGGCCGAAATGGACCGGGCCGTAGCTCGACGATGCATAGCCCACGCTGCTGGTCATGTGGTTATACTGGGCGCCGTTCTTGGTCACGAGTTTGATGCGTGCGCCAATGCCGTCGCGGTTGCTCTTGGTTCCGCGTAAAGCGATATCGATCCAGTGGCCGGGCTTCTCGCTGCGGTTCATCCAGATTTCGGCGTCCGCGCCGAGGGCGCTAACGACCACATCGATACGGCCGTCCCCGTCCAGGTCGCCGAAGGCGCAGCCGCGATGCCGTGCTGGTGGGACGGACTTGAAACCTGCTTCTTCGGTCAACTGCTGCCATTTTCCGCTCGCGCCCAGATTGCGGAACACCGTGTTGGGCTGATCGATGGGCTGACCCGGGAGCGAAATCGACTGCACGTGGCCGCCGCTCACAAACAAATCCTTCCATCCGTCATTGTCGAAGTCGTATAACGCCGCGCCGAATCCTGACATTTTGAGGCTGGGGTCACGCATGCCGCTATCGCTCGTGACTTCCCGGAAACTCCCCTTGCCCGTGTTCTGGAACAGCGGGAAAGTCTGGTTGACCAAAGCGACGTATACGATGTCAGGGTAGCCGTCGTTGTTGAAATCACGAAAATCCAGGCCCATGCCGGAGATGAAGCTGCCATCTTCGGTGAGCGCCACCCCGGCCTCGAAGGCCACTTCCTCGAACTTGTTGCCCACGTTATGGAAAAGCGAGTTGTAAGACGCGTCGTTGGTGACGAATAAGTCCGGACGCCCGTCAAGATCGTAATCCGCCATGCCCACACCCATCCCTTTGCCGACATGGCCGCGAATGCCCCACTCTTTCGAGACATCTCGAAAGGTTCCGTCACCGTTGTTCAAGAAGAGCTGATTCGGCGTGCCCTTGTAGAACTTGGGATGACAGTAGTCGCCTGCCCCATCAAACCCGCACAGCGGTTTATCCGAGTAAGTCCACTGCATGTAATTAACGACGAAGAGATCGAGAAGGCCGTCGTTGTTGACGTCGACCCAAACGGCAGTGATCGCCCAGTAGGGACCGAACTCGGGATCGGGACGATTCAAACTGGCATCCAGTCCCGCCTTCACGGTCACGTCAGTGAACGTGCCGTCCCCGTTGTTGTGGTAGAGCGTGCTGTGGTGCAGGCCGGCGACGAACAGATCGGGATGGCCGTCGTTGTCGTAGTCCGCGACCGCAACGCCCATGTCGTAGCCAGAGCCAGCCAATCCGGCGGCGTCGGTCACGTCCGTGAACACTCCGTTCCCGTCGTTGCGGAACAGCCGGTTGCGGTACTTGGGATCGTCTTTTTTCAGGGTGGCGATATTGGCGCCGTTGGTGAAGAAAATGTCGGGACGGCCGTCGCCGTTGTAATCGAAGACGGCAACCCCGCCGGGCATGGTTTCGGGCGCATTCTTGGCCGGAGTCTGGTCGTTTTCCAGACGGAACGGAATTTTGCTGAGTTCGAACCGGATGGGGCTGGGAGGAGAAGCCGCCTGGAGTAAGACAACGGCGCCAGCGCACAACGCCGCAGCCGCCATGATCCGTCGAGCCAGCCCGTGAAGAAGCATTCGCGTGGAGAAAATTAAGGGGTGGCTTGCGCCACCCCTCGATGATTCTACCTCATGAACATTCGCCTAGAAGAAGTACTTCACGGCGAAGAGGAGCGTCCGGCTGCCCGTCTTGAAGAAGGGTTTGCCGGTAGCGATGGAGGTGTTATAGGGCGAAATGCCGACCGTCGGGACCAGACATCCACCAGTGGTGGCAGTGGCGTTATTGTTCTTGATGGCATACGCGCACTCGTTGCCAGCTGATCCGGTGCCACTGCTCCTGATGAAAGTCGAGTAGCTGTCCGTGAAGCTTACCAAATTATCGGCGTTGCCAGCCAGGTTGAACTGGGGGTTCGGGTGATTTAAGAAGTTGACCGCGGAGATGCGGAACTGCAGCTTCTGCCGCTCGGTGATCTGGAAGTTCTTGAACAACGCCAAATCGCTGTCAAAGTAACCCGGAGTACGCATGTAAGGCCACTCCAGCGGGCCCTGCGCACCATACGCGGGCATGCCGAAGCAAGCGGGGTTGAAGTGCTGGCCCGACTTCAGTCCTTGGCGAGGATTGCATATCAGGGTAGGTAAGAGCTCATAACCACTGTTGTCTGGTGATACTCCGAACCAGGTTTGCGTGCTGACATTGACCGCTTTCAACCCATTGGGGAGTCGGATTGAGTTATCGGGAAGGTCAGGCAATGCATTGGTAGGCATGGTCAGCCCGCCCGGGTACGCAGCATTCAGGTTCCCGTTAACGGAGGGCTGAAGGGCTGCGCCGCTCTGGTATGTGGTGTAACCCGAGAACTGCCAGCCGTTCACCGCTCCCCCAAGAATCGCATTTCCGTGAATAAACTTCGGCATGTTCCACACGTACGAGAAGTTCAGGATGTGGGTGTGATCGTAAGCGAGCGGACCGTAGTTGTTTCGGATGCTCGTCGGATCCACAACCGTACCATTGCCCGCTCCGTTGTCGGTTTGTCCGTCACGGATTCCCAGAACCTTGCTGAACGTATAGTTCGTGAGGAACGTAACCGGACCGGATTGTTTCTGCCAGGTCACCTGCAACGAATTGTAGTTCGCGTAGCTGCCGTGATAGAGCAGGTAAACATCCTGGTAGACGTTCAACGGGCGCCAATCGTTCGCGTTGAACGTTAACGCGTAGTTCGGTTGGCCGGCGCACGCCAGCGGCTGATTGGCGAACGAAGTGCTGCCGGTGCACGCCGGTGGGTTGGGGGACATAAGCTTCCCGTAGGTCGCCCCGCCGGTGTTCGAACCGGTGGGATCAGGCAAGAACAGACCGCCGGGAGCTATGTTGTTCTGATCCCCGACTTTGCCATTACCACCGTCGATCCACTCATTCTGGCTCTTGTTGCCGACATAAGATACTTCGAGCACCGACCGCCAAGGCAGAGCCTCAGAAATGGTGACGTTATAGTTCATGGTCAGCGGAGTCTTGTTGTCTCCCGGAAGCAGGCCATAGACGGTTGCGCCATTCTGAGCCACGCTTGACGGTGGAACAAAACCCGAATTGGCCGTAGGGCAGGCGGCCGACACGCCGGTGGGCGCTGCTCCGGCACTGGTGCACTCAATCTGGGAGTATCCCACTGTGGTAGCCGCCGTCTGGTAGGCGAAAGACCCCTCAGGACCGGTCGCCGCATCCGCTACCTGAGTTGAAATCTGGTAGTGGAATACTGCAAAACCCGAACGCAGCACCGTCTTTCCATTCCCGAAGACGTCGTACGCCAAGCCGACACGAGGCTCGTAGTAGAACACTGGCGAGTTCATGCCGGACAGCGGTACGCTGGGGGTGTTTTGATGCCACTGCAAGCCTGTGTTATTTGGAGCGGCCTGTACAAGTCCACTGGGCCCATAGACATTTTGCTGATAGACCGCCGGATTCCAAACCTGGAATCCTTGCGAAGTCCCATACCACTGGCCAACGTGATCGAACCGCAACCCGTAATTCAGCGTGAGTTGCCGATTCGCCTTGAAAGAGTCCTGGGCATAGAGCGACCACTGGTGGAACTTGAGGTCGTTCGTGGGGAACGAACTCACCTGCTGGTAGTTGCCCGAGCGGCCAAGAAGGAAATCAGCCACCACGTTTCCGGAGCTGTTCGGGCCCCACCCTAAGTTATAGGTGCCGTTGTCGCCCGGCCCAAGGCCGCCGGACGACTGAAGGTTCTCGCTGGTATCCCAGTAGAAACCGGCTTTCAGGGTGTGGTTGCCGACCACTTTGGTGAAGTTGTCGTAGATCGCTGGATCTTTCTTGGTCGCGCCAAAAGCACCCTTCTGGAAGCTTCCGTCGAAAGAGAATTCTTCGATGTTCGGGAAAGCTCCGCCCCAGGGACCCTCGATGTTCGGTATCTGGTCGGTGGTGTGGTTAAACAGTCCCGTGACATTGAACCCGAGCGTCTTCCGACTGGCCGCAGAGGCATTGGTGAGGGTGCTGGGGTTGATATAACGCGCGTAGGTGAACACAAATTCGTTCGTCGTTGTCGGATCGAAGACGTGGGTCAGGTTCGCCATGACCTCTTGCGAAGTGGTGTCAGCTTTTACGCCAGATGGATAAGGCAGAGTCCAAGGTGGAGTCCACCAGACGCCAATTGGGTGCTGATCAGTTTCGATCTGGCGGGTGTAGGAGACGGTTAACTTGGTGTTGTCGCTGATGGCGTAATCGACTTTCCCGGTCGCTTCCCAGCGGTTCTGCGGAACAGCGCTGATGTACTGGTAGTTATTCCAGCCGTTGGCCGCCGAAGGAGAAATATTCGACGCCGGCATCAACGCGGCGATGCCAGTAATGTTCGGGTCAAAATTGGCCGAAGTCATCATGTTCGTGCCAGTCGGGAGGTTGTAAGCGCTTGAGTAAGCGTACTGCCAAACGCCACCGCTCCCAAGGCAACTTAAGAGGGTCGTATTGCCGCCGCAGCCCGATACGGGTGTCGTTCCTAGTACGCCATTGATTTTGTTTTCGCTGAAATCGCCACCTAGTTGTTCCTGGGTCGGCACGTTGTAATTGATCGGGGTGGCCGCGGGGTGCTGGTTCATGTATTCGTAGCCAGCCCAGAAGAACAGTTTCTTGCGATCCTTGTTGAAGTCGAGCCCCGGAATGATGATCGGGCCACCAACGTTGCCACCCACGTAGTAATAGTGCTCGTCGTGGTTGGGAATACCCTGACTGTGGGCGTAGGCGTCATCCGAGTTCAAGGCGCTATTGCGGGCGTAAAGGTAACCTTCACCGTGGAACTGATTTCCGCCGCTCTTGCTGAACGCCTGGAAAATCACCGGCCCCTTGGCGTATTCAGCGCTGTAGGACGACATCAGCACTTTAACTTCGGAAACCATGTCCTGGTTGATGTTGGCGATCTGAGTGCCGGCGTTGCCGGGATCGACCAGGTTGGCGCCATCCAGCATGTAAGCCATGGCGCCGTAGGGCTGCGTACCGTTGGAAGAGTAATTTCCCACGGGGCCGTTGTTGGTGCCGACTACCTTGTCATTAAACTGGGATCCCTGATTGATGCCGCTGGTAAACGCCATTCCCGGCATGACCTTCAACAGTTCGCCTGCGTCGCGTCCGACGATCGGGATATCTTCAATCAGTTCCGTGTTCAGGGTCGTGCTGACCTCGGAGTTGTCGGGGATGACAACGTCGGCGCCAGCCTTAATTTCGACGGTCTCGGTCACCTTGCCGACTTCGAGCTTGATGTTGGGGAGGGTCTTGCTGTCGCCTTGGCTGAAGACGATGCCCGTCTGGTTCCACGTCTTGAAACCCGGAGCCTCGATCGTCACCGTATAGGTTCCGGGCTGAACCGCGGTAATGGTGAAGTAGCCGGTGCCGTTGGAGACGGTGGTACGCACGTCGCCGGAAGCATCGTTCTTCATGGTGATCTTTGCATTCGGCACCACGGCGCCGCCGGAGTCGGAAACCGTGGCACTCAAGGTGCCCGTTAGCTGCTGTCCGAAACAGGTCGACGCCAGCAGGATGAGAACCAGCAGCAACGCTGCCGAACTCGTAATCTTTTTTAACGTCGCGAGTTCAAGAGTGGAATTCATTGCCCCTCCCCGAATTTGCTTTAAAGCAGCGCTCACCGCCCTTCGTGCCAGACCCTGTTCCGGGAGACCACATGGCACTATCGGAGGACCGTAAGCGATTACGTAGTGGTTTCATACTATTCCTAAGAACGACGAAACTTACCGCCGATCGACGGACACTGTCAAGAGAAAAAACGATTTTTTAAGCAAAGCGTGCATATTTTGACCATTGGGGGTAAACTGTCGGTCTTGATCGGGCCAGAATCGTGGGGGAAAGCCCGCTAATGGGGAATAGACGGCGGGACTGGTGAGGTGGCTGTATGCCGGCACGTACGGTTCTCGTGATTGCTTTGACCGCCCTGGTTGCTCCTCCCGCTGCAATCTTTTGCCAAAACAGCTCCCCGCCCGCGGTTGAACCGAACCGCCCTGTGATTCACAGCACCACCCGGGAAGTGCTCCTCGATTTGGTGGTGCGCGACAAGCACAACCACGCGGTCACCGATCTGCGGCCCGGGGAGGTGGAAATCTACGAGGATGGGGTTCGCCAGAACCCGCGCGTGTTTCGCAACATTCAAGGCAGCGAACAACTGGAAACCGAACGCAGCGCGGCGGGAGCCCGGACGGCGAGTGAGCCGGCCAAAGGCGGCGAGACGCCTCATCCGCTGAATTCCATGCGGCAGGTGAATTTTGTTACGGTGGTGTTCGCCCAGATCGCTCCTCTGAACCTGGAATTCGCGCGGCGTGCGGTGCTGGAATTTCTCAAGAGCGACAATCTGCCGAACACCTATGTAACCATCTACCGGCTGGACCGCAGCCTGGCAGTGATGCAGCCCTTTACCACCGACAAAGACACTCTGGCCAAGGCTGTCGAGTCGGCCACCAAGGGCTTAAGGGGAGGCACGGGACCGGCGGTGCAGGCATCGGTGGCGGATAGCATAGTCGCCAGCCTGCAGGCGTCTGCTGAGAATATTCTCGCGTCGCCGATGACGGGCGCAGCCACGACGCAGGCCGTCCTGAACGCTCTCACGAATCCGATACCTGGAATAACGAAGGACCCGCTGTGGGCGGCGAACGCAGCTTCCCAGGATGCTTCGTTCACTCTGGGCACTGCCCTTCTTACTCAGGCCGACATGGTGAGAGGACTGCGGTTTGCCAACAGCTTGTCGGACGGCATGGATGCCATGGACTCGCTGCACGCGCTGGTGCGCAGTGAGGAACGGCTGCCCGGCAGGAAAGTAGTGCTTTACCTGGCGGACGGATTGCAGTTCCCGGTGAACCGGCGCGATGCGGTGGACAACCTGATCAGCCACGCCAACCGCTCCGAGGTATCTTTTTATACGATCGATACGCGCGGCCTGAATGTGGATGACCCCGTGATGCCGGCATTGGCAATGCAGCGCCGCACCGCCGCTGAGAGTGTGGCTCAGGCGGTTGACCCCGTCAACGGACACTTCGAAGACGACGATGTCGCGTTGACCGCAGTCGCCAGCCCCCAACTCGCCATGCGCGAATTGGCGGAGTCGACGGGAGGCTTCGCAGTCACCAATACGAACGAGATCGCCCTGCCCATGCAACACATGATGGAGGACATGCGTACGCACTATGAAGTGGCGTACTCTCCGACCTCAACCAACTACGACGGGCACTTCCGCAAAATTGATGTGAAAATCAGCCGTCCGAAGACGACAGTGCAGACCCGCAGAGGCTACTACGCCGTGCCCGACCTCAACGGGGAGCCGCTCCAGCCTTTTGAACTGCTCGCGTTGAACGCCCTGAACGCGCAGCCTGCCCCCGTGGAGTTTCCTTACCAGGTCTCGGCAATGAAGTTTCGGCCGCAAGAGAATGCGGTTGAATACGAAGTCACGTTTGAGATCCCTCTCGCCGGCATCAAAGCGGTTTCGGACAAGAAAACCGGCGAACTGCAGGTTCGAGCCGCGCTGGTCGCGTTCATTCATGATTCCACCGGAGAGATCGTACAAAAGGTGAGCCGGGAACTGGTCCGGAAAGTGCCGGGCGGCGACGCTGCCCTGCTGCAAAGTGATCGCATTCTTTACGCCGAACCAGTGGCGTTGCAGCCCGGACACTACGTGATCGACACGGCGGTCACGGACGAGCAGACCGCTAAGACGTCGGCGAAGCGCGTCTCCGTTTTCGTCGATCCAGGAAAGAATCTGGCATTGAGTTCTCTCGGGGTGGTGCGCCGCTTCGATCCTCTGACCGGTCCGCGCAATCCCCAGAGCCCCTTCGAACTGGAGAACGGCCGCGTCACACCGACGTTGGTCGATTCGGTAGCGCCGGGAAGCCCGCTGAGTCTTTATTTCGTCGTCTACCCGCCAAAGGCAATTACGGGAGAAGAGACCAAGGTCACATTGGAGCTATTGCGGGATGGCAAAGAGATCGCGCGCAAGCCTTTAAACCTGGCGCAACCAGGTCCTGACGGTTCGATCCCGATGCTGGTGCACCTTACTCCTGGCCCAGGGCAGTGCGACGTTCTGGTGACAGCCAGGCAGGGAGCCTCGGTGGCGGAATCGACCCTGTCGCTAAGGATCCAGTAACGACCGTTCGCGTTTCTCGTCCGGCTGCGAGCGGTTCCTAATTCGGCGTACTGGACGTGAGGTAGAATCGCACTCGGCTGAAACCACTGGCCCGGCAGCCGGAGATTTTTTTGTATGTTGGCATCGGTCTTGTTCAGAACACGTCTCCTGCTGGCGGCCGCTCTGGTTGTGGGCACGGTCGGCTCCCAGAGAAACGCTGCTTCTTCGCAGACGCCCGCGGGCCGGGATGCGCCACAGTCGGAAGGCAGCGGTCTGGTCATCCGCCAGAGCGTGCGGCGAGTGATTGTCGACGTAGTCGTCTCTGACTCGAATGGACAACCGGTCTCCGGCCTGACTGCCGACGACTTCTCGGTCGCCGAAGATGGCAAGCCACAACGGATTCGTTCCTTCGACATCCACGACTTTGATGTGATTTCAGAGTCCCTGCCGAAGCGTCCAGCCTTCCTGCCGCCAAATACGTTCGTGAACGTGCCGTCGGGACCGGAGCGGGGTCCGCTCTACGTTTTGCTGCTGGATATTCTCGACATGAGTGTCGACGACCAGCCCGTGGCGCGCGAGCAGTTGATGAAGTTCATTCGGAGCAAGCCGCTGGGAACCCGCTTCGCGATTTTCGTTTTGAGCGATGGACTTTACCTGGTGCAAGGATTTACCGAGGACCGCAACGCGCTCGCAGACGCGGTGAATCCCAAGAATCCCCGCTCCCACATCCCCCGGATTTTTCTGTATGCCGACAATTTTCAGCCCTATTATTCGGCTACGCGCGCGCTGACCGGGATTGCGAAATTTCTCGCCGATCTCCCCGGACATAAGAATGTGATCTGGCTCTCAGCGTCGTTTCAATCTGCAGTCATGCCCGGTTCCGACCCAACCGTGGAAGGCTTGAGTGCGAGCGAAGAGATTAAAGAGGCGACCGATACCCTGGCCCGCGGACAAATCGCCGTCTATCCGGTCGACGTTCGCGGGGTGGTCGTGACCCATGTGAGCTCTCAGCCGGGCACCATGGGGCCGGGCATGGGGATGGTGACGAATTCCGACAGCACGGACCTGAATGCCAGCTACCTGACGGAGAGGGGAATTGCCGATGCGACCGGAGGCCGCGCCTTCTACGGCACCAATGACGTGGCGGGCGCGCTCACCGAAGCCACGGAAACCGGCGGCCACTATTACACCCTGACGTATTCTCCCAGCAATCAGAAGTATGACGGGCGGCTGCGTCACATTCATGTGGAACTGGCGAAACGCGGCTACCAGCTGGCCTATCGTCGTTCGTACTATGGCAATCCCAGCACGGCTGAACCCGAACCTTCGCGATCGCTGCGTGCGGCGGCCGATCTGGAGCCGCTGCAGGTGGCTCGGCCCGCAGATTCGTTGTTTCCCAACATGCAGCATGGCGCTCCCGTGGCCCACCAGTTGCTGTTCCGCGCACACATCCACGCCCTGGCACCTCCGGCGAAAGCCACAGCGGAACAAATGGCGAGTTTGGCGGATCAACCCGCATACTTTCGCGAGCGCCGCCGGGACCACCCGGCCAAACCCTTGCGCCCGATCCAACTTCAGACCTACGAAATTGATTACACGGTTGCAGCTCGCTATCCCACACTGGAATTGGCGGCGGCCGCATTTGACGCCGACGGAAAAATACTGAATGCCGTGGTGCAGAGGGTCGCCGAAGACGGCGCGCCACTCTCTTCCGAAACCGCGCATGAGGCCATTTATCGCATGCAGCAGCAGTTCGACGTGCCCGTGTCCGCGGTGTCTCTACGAGTAGCGGTTCGGGATGTGGCCACCGACAACGTCGGCGCCCTGGAAGTCAACCTGCCGCTTGCACCCGAGGGGCAAACCACCAACGCTGCTCTGCAACCTGCCAGTCCGTCGTCTGACGCTGTCGATGCGGCGACACCACACTAGACTGAGGCCCCGCACTCGGCGCCGCGTGAACCGCAGAAGTGGGTGCTATGCATGGTACGATGATCCTCCAGAACCCAGATTCCAGCCTGGAAATGGTTTTGGCATAGATGCCGCAGTGGGTGCGGCGTACACGCGGATGGGGACCAATCGTTGGTGGAATTCTAGCTGGCGCACGAAGCCGGGAGTCCGGCTCACGCTATTGATCCTCGCGCTTTTGCCTCGCATGTGTGCGGCCCAGGCCAACCCCGCCAGTTTCTCCGATGTCGTCGCGAAAGCCACGGCGGCGCGCGACGCCAACGACCTTCCGGGCGCGATTGAACTCTACCGGCAGGCGCTGAAACTCAATTCGCAGTGGCCCGACGGATGGTGGTTTCTGGGCTCGTTGCAATACGGGACCGGCGACTACTCTGCGGCCCGGGATGCGCTGTCGCATTATCTGGAACTCACTCCCAATGCGGCTCCAGCGCTGGCCATGCGCGGGCTGTGCGAATTTGAGATTGGCGACTATCCAACGTCCCTGAAGGACATTGAGCGAGCTCTGGGGCTTGGAGCGGCGAACCAGCCGCGCAACGAAAAAATTCTTCGCTATCACGAAGCGCTGCTGCTCACGCGCACGGGAAGATTCGAAGACGCCCTGCGCAGCTACGCTTTTTTCACCAAAGATAAAGATGAGGACTCCAACCCCGAACTGCTGCTGGCCCTTGGGCTGGCCGGCCTGCGCACCCCGCTGCTTCCGAAAGAATTGCGGCCTGATGAGCAGGAGTTATACATCAGAACAGGCAAGGCAGTGTTCGACTACATGAGGCGAGACATGGACTCGGCGCGCGCGGAATTTCAGCAACTCTTCGATCGGGTTCCGCCAGTGCCTAACGCACACTATCTTTATGGCTACTTGCTGTACGCGGGCGATCCTGACGCAGCCGTGGTCGAGTTCAAGAAGGAACTGGAAGTCAATCCGGCGAGTGCCGTCGCGGAAGTTATGCTGGCGTGGATTCCGCTGATGCAGAACGACGGCGCCACGGCGCTGCCCCATGCCCGCAAGGCAGTCGCAGAAGATCCGGCGCTGCCCAGCGCTCACCTCGTGCTCGGCCGGGCGTTCACCGAGACCGGCGACACAAAAGACGGCATCGAGCATCTGGAAACGACCGTGCAATTGCAACCCGATAATCTTGAGGTTCACCTCGCGCTGGCTAAGGCCTACTCAAAATTCGGACGCAAGGAAGATGCCCGGCGCGAGCGATTGCTGTGCCTCGAAATGACGAAGAATGATACGAACCCGGCCACACATCCTTAGTTCGCTCGCAGGCATTCTGATCTGCATCGCGGCGGTCGCGCCCGGGGCGGCTGCGCAAGGCAAGACAGAGTCGGCATGCGTGTCTTGCCACCGTTCACGCTCTGAGTCGCAGCCGCGCACGCCGATGGGGCGGGCGCTGGCGCTTCCCGGCACCAATCCTGTGCTTAAGGAAAATCCGAAGCTGACTGTTACCAAAGGAGCCTACACCTACACCGTCGAAACTGTCGGAACTCATGGCGGTGAAAGCACGTACAGCGTGAGCGATGGCACGCGCACCATCACCCTGCCGATTCCCTGGAACTTCGGCGCGGGCGCGCAGACATGGGTTCTGGAACGCAACGCGCACCAGTATGAGAGCGCGGTCAGTTATTATCCCTCGATTCCAGGGCTGGATTTCACCACGGGCGACGAGGATCTGAAGCCGAAAAATCTGGACGAAGCCATTGGACGGCCGATCGAACTCCGCGAAACCAAGGTCTGCTTCGGATGTCACGCCAGCAGCGCGGTGACCAACGGCAAAATGACCTACGAGACTCTGCGGCCCGGAGTCACTTGCGAACATTGCCACGCCGGAACAACCGGCCATCTCGCCGACGCGTTCAACGGCGATTTCGATTCCGCTCCGCCCGATCTGCGCAAGAAATCGGCGGAAGACATCTCGAATTTTTGCGGCCAGTGTCATCGATCGTGGGAGACAGTGGTGCGCAATCACTGGCGGGGCGAGTTGACGGTCCGGTTCCAGCCTTATCGTCTGGCCAACAGCCGGTGCTTCGACGGCGCGGACTCGCGCATCAGCTGCATCGCCTGTCACGATCCTCACCAGGATATCGTCCGCCAGGATTCTACCTACGATGCCCAGTGCCTGGCGTGCCATTCGTCTTCCGCCGCGGCCACTCCAGTTACGCCAACTTCTGCGTCGGATAAGGCTCAGACTCATGCCAAAACTTGCCCCACGGCAAAATCGGAGTGTGTGAGCTGTCACATGCCGAAGGTCAAGCTGCCTAACGGACATCTCACCTTTACCGATCACGAGATTCGGATCGTGAAGCCGGGCGAGCCGTTCCCGAACTAAGCGGGAACGGCAAAGTGCAGATTGAGTCTTCCCCACTTAGATCCCAATTCCATGGTTGCCCGCACCTGAAATGGATGTAGAATGGCCGGTACTCTGGGGCGAGGGATGATATTCCTGCGTAAGGTGAATTATTTCTATGTATTCGAGACAGCTGTGTGCACTACTCCTATTCCTCCTCTTCCCGCGGTCATACGGTCAAGATGCACCAGCCCCGAACGGAGTCACGCCGCCGGCACAGAAGACTCACAAGACGACGATTATCACGAACGCCGACGAGGTCACGCTTGATCTGGTGGTTCACGACAAGAGGAACAAGCCGGTCCTTGATCTGAAGCCTGAAGACCTCGCGGTTTCCGATAGCGGTTCCGCGGTTAAGCTCTCCGATCTGCGGCTGGTAAGCGGAAAATCTGGCGCGGATCGTCCGATCACTCTCCTGTTCGACCCACTGGACACCTCAGCCGCGACCAATGCACGCAATGTTGCGAGGAAGATTTTGAAACTTGTGCCTGCGAGTGAATTCTCCTTTTCGGTGCTGACCGTCGCGGGCCGTCTCCACCTGTTGCAGGAATTCACGGCCGACCGTGCTGCTATCGACAAGGCTATCAACGCCGCTACCGCAGTCGAGGATATCGACAAAAGCGTCGACCTCGCGCTGCCCGAGAAAGAACTCCTCTCCGTGGCACGAACTGGTTCTCATCTCTCGGGCGCGAAGGCCAGCGCGGATGATCGCACGGCCGCCCAAGTGATGCTGGCATCCTTGCAAGAATCTCAACGGATCGTGCTCGAGCAGCACACCCAGCCCTCGCTTGCCGGCCTGATGGCCCTGGCACGGACGCAACGGCAGATCCATGGGCGCAAGGTCATCATCTACTTCACCGAAGGGCTGCCGCCCGATGCCAGCGCGAAAGATATGCTGCTTTCTATCGCGGGCGCGGCCAATCGCGCCGGGGTCAGCATTTACGTGATCGATAAAACGGCGGTTGACGCCAAGGTCATGGAAGGAATGAAATCGGCGATTGCCATGGGTGGTCTTGCTACCTACAACGTCCAGCACCCCCTGCCCACCGGTCCCGCCGCTGACTATCCCAGGCCTTACGGGCCTGGCATGATCCCCATGTACAACGATCAAGTCAACCGAATCGAAATTGAGGAAACCAACTTAAGCAAAAACCCCGTCGCGCAATTGGCGGAAGGCACCGGGGGTGCCTACATATTCTCGCAAGACAATCTGAAAAAGCCACTGCAACAGCTGATTGAAGACATGACCACGTATTACGAGGCTTCCTACGTTCCGCCCATCCAGGAATATGACGGGAAGTTTCGGCCGGTTGCGGTGCAGCCGGTGCGCAAGGGGCTCAAGATACATTCGCGCGCGGGTTATTTTGCCGTGCCTCCGGACGCGGGCTCGGGAATAAAGCCCTTTGAAGCGCCGCTGCTGAAACTGTTGAGCGAATCGCAACTGCCCACGGACTTGAAGTTCCACTCTGCCGTGTTACGCCTCGGAGATTTGCCGACGGGCAACGAGAACTCCCTTGTGATCGAGGTTCCGATCGACGGACTGGAAACCCGCGACGATCCTAACGCCAATCTTTATTCGCTGCATGTGTCCATGGTGGCGCAAATCAAGAACAAGGCCGGCCAGGTGATCGAGCATTTCAGCGAGGACATCCCAAAACATGGGTCGCTCGACTCCAAAGAAAGCGCGCAATCCGAGCTGATCATTATGCAGCGGCATTTCACCGCCGAGCCCGGCCAATACGTGATGGAGACGGCCGTCCTCGACCGCAACGGAGAAAAAGCGGGCGCCCAGCGCCAGGAATTCGAAATCCCCAACGAAGCGGCCGGCCCCTCCCTGGGCGATGTAACCATGGTGCAGCGCCTGGATCCCATGCCCGCTGAAATGGAATCGACCGAACCCATGCAATACGGAAAAGGCAAGGTCATACCCAGCATCTCGGGCCGTGTGCCGCATGGCGCGAAACAAATTTCTTTCTTTTTTATGGTGCATCCCGATCCCAGCTCGACCGAACAGCCGACCTTGGAGATGGAAGTCCTGAAGAGTCACGAGGCCATCGCACAAGTGCCCCTGCATCTTGGGAAGACGAATGGGCCGGGCTCGATTCCGTACCTGGCCTCGATTCAGTCGACCTCTTTGCCCAGCGGCGATTACGAAGTGATTGAGAAGCTCAGGCAGGGCGGGAAAACCAGCGAACGCGGCCTGACATTCAGAATCGAAGGACCCGAGTTGGCGGCCGCGACCACGCCCGACAGCGCCGCGGGAGCAGCCCAGCCGCAGAATGATGCCAGCGAACTCGTCACTTCCGGTCAGCCGCCCGAAACGGACGAACACAACAGCCGTCATCTCGTAATCACCTCGCTGCCCGCCGGCGCTGTGCCCGCGCCCTCGGCGGACGAGCTGGAAACAATCATTGCCGGCGCCAGAAAGCGCGCGCTCGATTACAGCAAGGGTTTGCCAAACTTCATGTGCATCGAAGTCACCAGCCGGTCGGTCGACCGGTCTGGCAAGGGCAACTGGAAACACCGGGACTCGATCGCGGAACTCCTGACCTATCACGACCGGCAGGAGTCGCGCAGCACGCTGGAAGTGAACGGCAAACGCAGCAGCCTGAAACGTGCCGACATGAACTCCACCTGGCCCATGTCAGTGGGAGAGTTTGGCGCACTACTCAACCTGGTCTTCGCTCCGTCTTCGAAAACGGAGTTCACCTGGAAGGAAACCGGGACTCTGGGGGACGGGGGCGGAACCCTGCAGGTGCTGAGTTATCGTGTAGCCCGCGAAAATGCCACGCTCGACCTGAGCGAGAGTAACAATACCATCGGGGTCGGCTTTCACGGTCTGGTTTACATCGACGCCGCCACCAGCGGAGTCCGCCGAATCACCGTCCAGGCCGACGGTCTGCCGCGTGACTTTTCCATGCACGCCGCTGCCATGACTGTGGACTACGACTATGTTGCCATCTCGGGGCGCGACTACCTACTGCCGGTAAGTTCGACCGTAAGCCTGCAAAGACATCGCAAGCAAATCGAGTTGAACGAAATCGCTTTCCGCAATTACCGGCGATTCGCTTCCCGCACGAAAATCAAAATGATTCAGTGAGCATTCTCGCCCGCATAAATCCCGATCTGGTGATTGCGCACCTTGGGCAGGAGCTTCTTTCCATTCGTATTTGAAAAGAGCATGTGGGATTCCTGCACTGGCATGTGGCAGTCGATGCAGTTGTGCACGATCTGCTCTCCCAACTTCACATACTGCCCACACTGCTTCGGCTGATGGCAAGTCAGGCAGTGCGGCGAAAATGAGGCCGCGTCCAGTTGCGGCGTGTGGACATTGTGACAAGTCGAGCAGGTCATGGTCGCGGACGACTGGAAACATTTGCTTCTCCTCAACATCTGCACCTGGCTGCCATGAACGTCGACCGCGTCCTCCGGGCTGTAATACGGGAAGACAATATAGTCCTCCAGCACATCACCGGGAAGGAACGACAGAGCGGGCTGGATCGGCGTCCCGTTGCCCGAGTGGCATAACGCGCACACATCGATTTGCCGGTCGCGGGCGAGCGAGGACGGATTGACGATGGCCTCCGAAGTTCCGGGAGACATCGGGGACTTCAACCGGTGGCGGGCAACATGCTCGCGGCCGGGGCCGTGGCACTTCTCACAAGTCACGCCCAGCACCAGACTGGTTTTGCGGTAGCGATTCGCCGGCGGCGGCATCCACTCGAAGTAACTGGCGTGACATTCCAGACAGCGCGGAATAATGTCTTTGTCGAAGTGTGGCGACCCATCGGGAAAGCTCGGGCTGTTCACCCAACTGTCGGTTTCGGTCCAGTACGTCACGGGCAGTTGATACAGCAAGTCACCTTTCCAGAATAAATAGGTCTGTCCTTTGCGCGCCGAACCGGTCACGACATCGATGCGCTCGGTGCGCGTAGTCTTCTTAGTGGCGGAAATCTTCTCCACGGCGGTCTCGAAATAACCCTGTTCGGTTTGGGTCATCTCGTACGTCAAAAAGGGATTGGCCGTCTTTAGTACATTGGAATCCGGAGTGAAGCTGCCCTTCATGGTATGCGGGCTGGGCCAACTCGATGCGGAGTGATGCGCCGTCTGAAGATAGGTCTGAGCCTTTTCCTGATGGCAGGATCGGCACACCGGATCTCCCACGTAGTCAAGACGAGCGGGGAGCTTCTTCTCCTCTGCGGAAACAGAAGCTGGCATGAGCGCGAGGATCAAGACAAGAAGGCAAACAAACAACAAGGGTTTCAAGAATGGTTACGCCCCCACACCAATTCCTCTCCTTCCTGACGCCCCGTTGCCCATGAGATTCGCTTGCAGGCCTCCCGGTTGCTCAATTATGCTCGACTCGCGGGAAGTCGTTATCTGGCGAGGTTCGCAGAGGCGATCATTGTCACATCAATGCGTCCGACATTTGCGAAGGCGGTTCTAGTTCTCGCGGCCATCCTGGCCGTATCCCCGCGCGTACATGCCTGCACTACGTCCCCGGCACTCGAAGCCAAACTTCGGGCCCAGCCCGACGCCGATACCTATGTCGAAGTCGGAGACTGGTTCGGCGATCGCAAGCAATACCCCTGCGCGCTCGAAGCATTTCAAAGCGCTCTCAAGTTGGAGCCAGGGAACGCCAAACTTTACTATCTCGTCGGCCTCACCCTTTACGCCTCCGGGCATCCTGAGGACGCCATCAAGCCCCTCGGACAATCCGTCTATCTCATGCCCGAAAAGCTCGAATGGCACATTCTTCTGGCGCACGCGCTGGAAGACGCGCATCGCCCCCAGGAGGCGCTGACGGAATGGGAGGCGGCGTTACACCTCAATCCGCGCTCGCCCGAAGCACTCGACGGAATGAGCAAGTTCTTGATGGCACATGGCGATAGTGTTTCCGCGATCGAGCTGCTGAATGACGCTCCCCGCAACGAAACCCTGACGCTCGATCTTGCTCTGGCTTACGGTATGAGCCGGATGCTCGACAAAGCCGAAGAGGTTCTGTCCGAGGCAATGAAACGGAATCCATCGTCTTTAGCCCTGACTGCGGCATTGGTCAAGATCTACGTCAATCAGGTGCACTATGAGAATGCGGTCAATCTCGCCGAAAAATCAGTCCGCCTTCATCCTGGGAATCTCGAGGCGCCACGGCTTTACCTGCAGGTTCTCGTGCTCAATGGCGATTTCACCACGGCGCAGCCGCTGGCTCGCAAGCTGCTCGCGGCCCACCCGCACGATTCTGATTTCTTGTATCTGAGCGGCATCCTCGAGTATCAAGGCGGGCAATTCCCTGCCGCCCGGAAGCACCTGGAAGAGTCGGTCGCGCTCGACCCCAATCACTACAACGCCCATTACAATCTCGGATTGGTGCTTGCCGAACTGAAAGATTTTCCTGCCGCAAAAGAGCAGTTGGAAAAAGCGATCGCGCTGGGAGCAACCGAGCCTCAAGTCCATTTCAAGCTGTCGACGGTTTTGCGCGCCCTGGGAGAAAACGATCGGGCGCAGGATGAACTCAAGCTGTATCAGCAGCTGAATCAGGCCAAGATCAACCGCACGCTGGCAGCATCCAAATCGGCGGAGGCGGCCAAAGAACAAGCCGCCGGGAACTTGCAGAAGGCGGTCGCGCTCTATCGCGAGGCCTCGGACGCCACTCCGGACGATGCTGCGCTGGCCTACAAACTCGCGCTCGCCCTCGACGCCGCCGGGGATACGGCAGCCGAGCGCACCGCCTTGGAACGCACAGTCAAGATCGATACTCAATTCGCTCTGGCTCAAAATCAGCTGGGGTATCTCGATTCCAAAGAAGGCGACCCTGCCGGCGCCGAGGAGCATTTTCGGCTGGCGGTAAAGGCTGCTCCCGGCTATACCCAAGCCTGGATCAGCTTGGCGGCCACTCTCGCCATGGAGTCTCGCCTTTCCGATGCGCAGGAGGCCGTTGCCACCGCCCTGCAGCTTGAACCGGCCAATACCGAAGCCTTGCAGCTCCGTAAGGACCTGAATGCCGCACAAGGGCAGCACTGAAGAAAGCAATTCAGCGGAACTTCAAGGATGACGCCGCGATGAAAAATCCGAAGCCTGGTCACTGGACACGGCGCCACCTGCTGCAAACCCTGCCGGCGATGCTGGCGCCCGTGCTGGTTCCGGCGGAGCTTCGAGCCGTTGCTACCCCCCCCAAAACTGCCCCGTTCTCGCGCTTCGTCGACGTGAGTTCCAGTGCCGGCCTCACGCAGACCATTTTCTACGGCGACTCCTCCCGCAACATTTACATTGTCGAGGTCAACGGAGCTGGCTGCGCATTTTTCGATTACGACAATGACGGCTGGATGGACGCGTTCATTTTGGGAGGACGACGCCTGGAAGGCATTCCGCCGGGTGCCAGCAATCGCCTCTACCACAACAATCGCGACGGCACCTTCACCGATGTCACCGCCAAGGCGGGCCTGATTGACGCCGGCTGGGCTCAGGGCGTCTGCGTTGGGGATTACAACAATGACGGCTTTGAAGACCTTTTCCTCACGTATTACGGGCAGAACCGGCTCTACCGCAATAACGGCGACGGCACATTCACCGATGTAACCGACAAAGCTGGCTTGCACGATCCCCGCAACAATCGTTTTGGTTCGGGCTGCACTTTTGTCGATTACAACCGCGACGGATTTCTCGACTTGTTCGTGTCCGATTACGTGGAGATCGATCTGGCGACCGCTCCCAAGCCTTCCCTGCAAATTCCCAACTGCAACTTTGAGGGCGTTCCCACGAACTGCGGCCCGGGTGGGCTTCCCATGCCCTATCACTCGCTCTACCGCAACAACGGGGATGGAACCTTTACCGATGTTTCCAAAGAGTCAGGCGTGGCCGGTCTGCGCGGATCTTACGGATTCACCGCCGTGGGATTTGACGCCGACGAAGACGGCTGGCAGGACATTCTCGTCGCCTGCGACGCCACGCCCAGCCTGCTCCTGATGAACAATCACGATGGCACGTTTCGCGAAGAGGCCTTGCTGCGCGGCATCGCCCTCAGTACTGAGGGACAGCCCATGGCTGGCATGGGAATCGGCATCGGCGATTACGATCTCGACGGCCACATCGACATCGTGAAGACGCACTTCGTGAACCAGCCCACCGGACTCTACCGCAATAATGGCAAGGGAGAGTTCGAGGACGTCGCCGCTCGCGCCGGAATCGCAGGCGAGCGCCGCTTTACCAGCTGGGGCACGGGCCTGGTTGATCTCGACAATGACGGCTACCCTGACATTTTCACGGTCGCCGGAACCGTCGCCCCGGAACTCGAGAAGGTCTACGCTAAATATCCCGCGAAAAATCCACGCATCATTTTTCGCAACCAGGGCAACGGAACTTTTGTCGAGCTGGGCGATGAGGCCGGCCCGGCCATCGCGTCACGCCACATGAGCCGGGGATGTGCCTTCGGCGATTTCGACAACGATGGCGACCTCGACATCCTCATCATGAATCGCAACGAGCCGCCCACTCTGCTGCGCAACGACGCACCCGCTGGCAATCACTGGATCAAAGTGCGGCTGGAAGGAACGAAAAGCAATCGCAGCGCGATTGGCGCGCGCGTGCTAACGCGCTACGGCGGAAAAGTGCAGGCGCAGTGCGTTACAAGCCAGACCAGCTTTCTTTCGGCGAACGACCCGCGACTGCACTTTGGCTTGGGCGACGCGTCCAAAGCGAGCGTGGAGGTTCACTGGCCAGCAGGCACAACCGAGACCTACGCCGATCTTGCCGCCGACCAGCTGGTCACCATCCGCGAGGGCCAGGGCATTGTCAAAGGGCGCCCATTTCGCTAGACCGCTTCTGCGATGCCAGGCTACGGAGCAGGAATCGCGGCTTGGGCGATGTTGGAGTATGCGCTCTCGCCACTCGCGTCCACAGCCGTGGTCGCGTAGCAGTACGTCGTGCCGTCCGTGAGCGGACCACTGTCGGTAAAGGTCGTGACTGAACTTGCGGTGGTGCCGATGTTCGAATAGGAACCGCAAACATTCGACGTGTAAACGGCGCGATAGACGTTGTAGCTGGTAATGCCCGAGGTAGTACTGGCCGTCCACGACAGTCTGACCGTATGGACAGGAGCCGGGGTGCCCGTGCCGGAGAGGGCCCCAGCGGTGGGCGTATTAGCAGCAGTGCTGGCGAATGAAGCCGACGCCGACGCAGCTCCGGTGGAACCGGGCGTGAACTTCACCGTAAATGTGACCGGCGTGGTCGTGGTAACCGAGACCGGGAACGTGAGCCCGCTGATCGAAAACTCGGAGGGGTTCGTGCCACTCAAGGTCACCGAGGATACCGACACATTCGCACCGGTCACACTCAGAGTACCGGTCTGCGTTCCACTAGTCCCCACGATCACAGTCCCGACGTTCACCGCACTGACAGTCAATGTGCCTTGAGTTTGCGCGACAGCAGTTCCGCTGAGTGCGACGCTCAGGGCGGGATCCGTCGCGTTCGAGTCGATCATGACACTTCCGCTGGCGCTGCCCGCGGATTGCGGCGCAAAGGTTACGCTGAATGACGTGCTCTGACCCGGAGTTAAGGTCAGCGGCGTGGTGATGCCGGAGATGCTGAAGCCGGTACCGGCAACCGTCACTTGCGAGATCGTCGCATTCTCTCCGCCGGTGTTCTTCACGGTCTCGGTTTGGCTTTGACTCTGCCCAACCTTGACGCTGGCAAAAGTAAAGCTTGCCGGGGTTGCAGTCAGCGTCGCAGGTGTCACGCCAGTTCCGGAGAGGGCAAGATTGAGCGGCGTGCTCGATCCACTCACCGTCAGCGCAAGGGTGCCGCTGACAGCTCCTGCCGTTGTCGGCGCGAACACTACTGCGAATGTACTGCTCTGATTCGGCGTCAAAGTCAGCGGCAGGGTCAGGCCCGTGTAGCGGAATCCTGCACCCGAAATTGTCGCTTGCGAAATCGTGAGATTTTCGCCGCCGGTATTCTTCACGGTCTCAGTCTGGCTCTGGCTGGTGCCGTCCTGCACATTGCCGAAACTGAAGCTGGTCGGGCTCCCGGTTAGAGCCCCCGCCGCGACGGCGGTCCCGCTGAGTGCGACGCTTAGTGAGGGATTCGAGGCGTTTGATTTAATCGTGACGGTTCCGCTGGCGCTGCCCGCAGCCTGCGGCGCGTACGTCACGCTGAATGAAGCGCTCTGTCCCGGAGTTAAGGTCAGCGGCGTCGTGATTCCAGAGATGCTGAAGCCCGTACCCGCAACCGTCACTTGCGAGATCGCCGCATTCTCGCCGCCCGTGTTCTTCACGGTCTCGGTTTGCGCTTGATTCTGCCCAACCTGGACGTTAGTAAAACTCAGGCTGGCCGGGGTTGTGGCTAGCGTAGCAGCCGGCACTCCGATCCCGGAAACGGCAAAATCAAGCGGGGTGGTCGATCCACTTACGGTGAGTGCAAGGGTTGCGTTGTCAGGACCTGCCGTAGTCGGCGCAAACACCACCGCAAAGGTAGCGCTCTGATTCGGCGCTAAAGTCAGCGGCAGGCTCAATCCGGTGTAGCTGAAACCGATGCCTGAAAAAGTAGCCTGTGAAATCGTGAAACTCTGGGCGCTTGCGTTCGTTATGGTTTCAGTCTGGCTCTGGCTGGTGCCGTCCTGAACCGTTCCGAAACTGAAGCTGGCCGGGCTGGCGGTAAGGCCTCCTGCGGCGACGCCGGTCGCGGTTAGGGCGATGTTCAACGGAGTACTGGACGCGTCGTTGGCAAAGGCGAGATTGGCGCTCACGCCGCCGGCGGACTGGGGGCCGAAGACAACGTTAAAGCTAACGCCCTGTCCAGCGGTCAACGTCATGGGCAGAACCAGCCCGGTAGTGCTGAAACCCGCGCCAGTCACGGTCAGTTGCGTGACGGTGAGACTCGATCCTCCCGTATTGGCCATGGTAACGGACTGAACTTGAGTGGTCCCAATCTGCACATTGCCGAAGGTGACGGACGACGGTGCGGCACTCAGAACGCCCGGAGGGTCCTGCTTGCCTTGGGAATTGCCGGAACTGAAACCCTGGCAGCCCACCAGTGTGGATAGGGCGAGCACGACGAGCAGCGCATTCAAACGAGCGGGGAGGTGGCTCATATGAGTTGTGTTGCCGCCCACTATTGGCGACAGGATTAGTCTGCCCGACGGCTATGGCTTGTGAAAGGTCCCGAAGGTTCATGCTACAACACGCCTGAAGGACCACTCGCTCACCTCTTTTCGACCATGCCGAAACGTTCCTGCCAAACCCTGAAATGTTGCTTGCTTTTGGAAAGCACATGGCTCATCGAACGTGGCCAGAGCGGATAGGAGCGCAGCGATGGTTGGAAAGTGACAAGCGCCAATCCCGCATCGGCCCTCCGCATGACTTTTCGTGGATGACGGCCGAACGGTAGCCATCCTGCTTGATCTTCCCTTTTCCAAGGCGGAGGCGATGCTTTTCCGCAATCCGTTCACCCTCACCAAGGCTTAACGCCCGGACTTGACTACGGGAACCTCCACGTCGGCAAAGCTCACCAATCCAATGACTTAGTGTTCAATCCTGGCAAGCGCAGAGTCACTTCCGTAACCCTCGACGTTCACAAAGTAATCATTCTAAATGCCTTAGTAGCACGTATGGGCTATTCCCGCTCGGCCTCTGCTGCGGTAGTACTACTACCAGTGGCCGTGCCGAGGCCTCACTAAGGTTATGTCTATGAACTGGTTTCGCTCACTTCTGAGGCCGAGGACGGCTGTCCTTCTGGTAGTTCTTGGGCTCTGCCGCCCTGGAATGGCGCAACAAGTGTCGCTGGCGCTGCTTCCGCCCCGCTCGATGGAGCCTCCGCCGGTCGTGATCCAGCCAGTGCAGACCTCGACTGTGCCGGAAGCGCCAGGCGACCACCGGTTTTGGGACCGCGAGAACAGCTTTCTATTCGCAACTTCAGCCGCTTTCAGCGCCGCTGATTTCGTCGTGACCCGGGACAATCTGCGGGCGGGCGGCCATGAACTGAATCCTGTGGTCGGAGTGTTTGGCCACAGTTCAGCCGCGCTTGCGATGAATTTCGCCGGAGAGACAGTTGGCGTGGTCGGTCTAAGCTACTTCTTCCATAAGACCGGGCATCACAAACTGGAGCGGGCCGTTTCCATGTTGAATATCGGGGGTTCGGCAGCGGCAGTGTCGTTTGGCTTGGCGAATCGCTAGATTCGCAGAGCTAGATTCGCAGAAAAAGAGTCGCAAGATTCGTTCTTTCAAGCAGTCGATCCTGCCTTCCGGGAACCACTCGCCGGGATTCGTGGGGGCTTTCCTTCTCCGCGGCGCAAAATCCAGAGCAGCAAGAATATCCCCAGCAGCGTGATCAGAAAGAAAATGATTCCACCTTGCCGGTGGAATCTGCCGGTCAGGAAACCGGGATCGACTTTCGTTGCCAGTGCTCCCAGCGCAAATATCCGCAGCCCGTTCTTGAACACGGAAAGCGGGATGGCCGCCGCCACCACCACCGCCTTTCGCCAAGTAGAAACCAGCAGCAACTGCGCCAGAAACATGGTGGTGACCAGCAGCATCATGCTCGAACGGATGCTGCTGCACTCTGGGGCAACTTCCAGAGTCAATCCTGGGATGTGCACCAGCGTTCCCGTCTGCTCCACCGGAATGCCGGCAGCCGCGAAAAATAAGTGAGCCGATGCCGTCGAGCCTTGCTGCAGCAGGCTCACCAGTGGGTCCACAACGAACTGGGGAAGCGGAACCATCCCGAGCAGGAAACAGAGAGGAAAGAGTGCACGGCGGAAGCTGCTGCCAAAGCATAGAAGAAAGGCGCCCATCCACCAGGCGACCAGCGCCAGCATATTCAACGCAAGTCGCACGTCGGCGGAAATAACGATCGATCCCACACCGGCCCGCGCCAGCAGCGCGATTGCCAGCACCGCAGCGCCAGCGGTCGCACTCAGTCCAGAACGGTCTGGGGGCGGTTCCCACTCCATGAGAATCAGGCTCGCACTCATGGGCAGGATCAGCAGGATGTGGGTGTACTGTTCGTCGCGCAACGCCAAAGCCAACCACGACGCCAGAGGCCCCCACCAAATGGCGATGGAAATTGCGCCGAGCGTTGAGAAAATCACAAGCGGAGACTTGAAGATCGATTCTGGATTCAGTTTGCTTGCCAAAATATGTTCTCTAGGTCACGGTAACACGCCACGGCTTCACGATCATCGTGGTTTCCATGAATGCGCACGTCCCGGCCAACCCGCGGTAACATGAAACAGGACGACCGCTTGACACTCAACTGAGCGCCGATTGGAGACGCAACATGCGCGACTGCCGTCAGTTTTATATCGATGGGACGTGGGTCAGTCCGGCCAAAAGCCGGGACTGGGAAATCATCAACCCGGCTACTGAAGAACCCATTGCAACCATCTCCCTGGGAAGTGCGGCCGACGTCGACCAGGCTGTTGCCGCGGCCAAGAAGGCATTCGACTCCTACTCGCAGACTACGGTGGAGGAGCGCCTGGCGCTGCTGCAGCGGGTGATTGAGATCTACAAGGCCAAGTCCGAGGAGATGGCGCAAACTATTTCGCTGGAAATGGGATGTCCACTCTCGCTGGCTCGAGCGGCGCAAGCGGCCGCCGGGTTGGGGCATCTGCTTGAGATCGTCCGGGTGCTCGAAAATTTTCAGTTCGAGGAACTCAAAGGCTCGACGCTGATGCGGAAAGAACCGATTGGGGTCTGTGGCCTGATCACCCCTTGGAATTGGCCGATGAATCAGATTGCCGCCAAGGTCGCTCCCGCGCTCGCGGCCGGCTGCACCGTCGTGCTGAAACCGAGTGAGATGGCTCCGCTGTCCGCGTACCTGTTCGCGCAGATCCTCGATGAGGCGAGCGTTCCGCCCGGTGTGTTCAATCTGGTAAATGGCGACGGGCCGACTGTCGGGGCCGCGATTGCCGCTCATCCCGACGTGGCGATGGTCTCATTCACCGGGTCGACTCGTGCCGGCGTGGCCGTGGCTCTGGCGGCGGCTCCAACGGTGAAGCGGGTCACGCAGGAGCTCGGGGGCAAATCCGCCCACATTATTCTGGATGACGCCGATCTCGAAACTGCCGTTAAAGAGGGCGCGCAAGCTTGTTTTCGCAATACCGGACAGTCCTGCAACGCGCCCACGCGGATGCTCGTTCCCCGCTCCAAGATGGAGCAAGCGATTGCAGCCGCGAAGAAGACTGCCGAAGCCACGAAAGTCGGCGATCCTCTTTCAGACGCCACGCACATTGGTCCACTCGCCAGCCGGGCCCAGTTCGACAAGGTGCAGCGCCTGATTCATGTGGGCATTGCGGAAGGCGCGCGGGTGATTGCCGGCGGCCCGGATCGTCCCGAAGGGCTGGACAAAGGTTACTTCGTGAAGCCGACCGTATTTGCAGATGTTCGCAACGACATGACGATCGCGCGCGAAGAAATCTTCGGCCCCGTGCTGTGCATGATTCCCTACGAGGACCAAGAGGACGCGGTCCGTATCGCGAATGACACGCCCTACGGCCTGTCCGGATTTGTGAGCGCGGGGGACATCGATCGCGCCCGCCGCGTGGCCAAGCGGATTCGATCGGGCAACGTGCATATCAACAACGCGCGGGTCGACTTCGGAGGGTGCTTTGGCGGTTACAAACAATCCGGCAACGGGCGGGAGTGGGGCGAGGCCGGGCTGGCGGAATTCCTCGAGCTGAAGGCCATTTTCGGTTATACGCCGCGCGCGAAATGAGGCTGCGCATATAGCCCGCCCGTGTTATTGACGGCATAAATCCGGAAACGTACGATCAGAGGCGCGGGAGGCGTGAATGACGCTGGGAACGGGGTGGTCCAAAACCTGGACGTATTTCGAAGGAGAGTGGCACGAGGGTAACGTGCCCATCATGGGTCCGCGAACCCATGCGGCGTGGCTGTGCTCGATCGTATTCGACGGCGCCCGCTACTTTGAGGGCGTGACCCCCGATCTCGAACTCCACTGTGCACGGGTCAACGATTCGGCCCGAAAACTCTTCCTCAAGCCGACGGTCGCTACCGAGGAGTGGGTGCGGCTGGCGCGGGAAGGGATCGCTCGCTTCGACAAGGATGCCGCGCTTTATATTCGGCCGATGTACTGGGGGGAAAAAGAAGGACTGTGGGTGCAGAATCACGATCCTGAGTCGACCCGGTGGTGCCTTTCGATCTACGAAGCGCCGATGCGCGTGCCCAAAGGCTTCTCGCTGACGCTGTCGCCGTATCGACGGCCAACGTTGGAGACGATGCCCGTCGATGCCAAGGCCGGATGCCTTTACCCCAACAATTCCCGCGCGCTCTTCGAGGCGCATGAGCGGGGCTTCGACAATGCCATCGTCTGCGACATGCTGGGCAACGTCGCCGAACTCGCCACCTCCAACGTTTTCATGGCGAAGGATGGAGTGGCGTTCACGCCCATTGCGAACGGAACCTTTCTGGCCGGCATCACGCGGCAGAGGGTCATCGGATTATTACGCCAGGCGGGCGTGACCGTGGTCGAAAAAACTCTTACCTATCAGGACTTCGAAAAGGCGGACGAGATTTTCTCGACGGGAAACTACTCCAAGGTAGTCCCGGTGACGCGGATCGGCGACTGTGCGCTTTCCTTTGGCCCGCTCTACACCAAGGCCCGAGAACTCTACTGGGCGTTCGCGCATTCATGACGAGGGCCCCTGCTGTAGAGGTTCTGCCTTCCATCTGGCAGCGCGTACTGCAGCGCCCATCCGTCAGTGCAAGCGACAATTTTTTCGATCTGGGCGGCACTTCGTCGTTTGCCTCCAAGCTGTTTGAAGAGATCGCCGGCACTTTCGGCCGCAATTTTCCGCCGGTGATGATCTACGCAGCGCCGACCATCGCAACTCTGGCTGTCTTGCTGGAGGATCCCGCGCCTCCGCGGGTTCCGCCACTCCTGCTGATGAAAGCTGGAAGCGGCCATCCGCCAGTTTTCATCGCGCATGGTCTAGGCGACACGTTGCTCGGCCTTTCCGACCTGGTGCGAAAGATAGAAACCCGGCATCCGATTTACGGACTGCAGGCCAGAGGCATCGACGACGTGGACGAACCATTCACCTCGATCGAAGCCATAGCGCAATTCCATCTTGATGCGATCAGGCAGCTGCAGGCGCACGGCCCATACTGCCTGATCGGCTATTCGTTCGGAGGCCTGGTAACGCTCGAGATCGCCCAGCGCCTGTTGGCCGCCGGAGAAAAGATTGCGCTGCTGGCGCTGCTGGATTCTTATCCCGACAAGAGTCAACTGTCGGCCGTCCAACTTGCGCTCTTGTCCTTTCGGCGGGCCCAAAGGCGTGTCCGGTCGCTGATTGCTTCTGCTTCCGGCAGAATTCGACCGCAGAGTCCAGTCGTTGAAGGAAGCCCTTCACCGGGGAATCAGTCGGAATATCTCAGCCGCGTGATGCGACGCATGTCCGACTCGGGCTATGTGGCGTTGCGGCACTACCGGCCCCGCTTCTACCCTGGCCGGCTCAAGTTCGTCAAAGCGGAGATCAGCACGTATTTCCCTGACAACCCAACCCCTGTGTGGGCTCATCTTGCGGAAGAGTTCGAGGTCGAGACGATGCCAGGCGATCACATGGGCATGCTGACGACGCATTGCGAGGACCTGGGCGCGCTGCTGTCCCGCTATCTGAGCGAAGCAGATGCTCGCATGTCAACTCAGTCATAAACAGCAATGTTCTCGGTCAGCCCGGTGTAGCAACTCATGCGCGGTCGGGGCTGTGAAGTGCTAAAATCGGGCCGCCATGCAAGTATTGCCAATCGCGGCCTGTGTTCTCCTCTCGAGTGCTCTTATGGGGCAAACTTCCAATTCATCTGCCGAAGACAACGCTAAATTTGCCAAGCTCAGTGAAGAGTTCATTCACGAGACGCTGGCGCTTTCGCCCTCCACTGCGTCTCAGGCGGGGTATCACCAGCACGTCGATCCAAAAACTGGGAAAACCGTCGCGCTCGATGCGCTGCTCGACAACGTGAGTGTCGCGGGCATGGCGGAACAGCGCCGTGTCTACGCGCAGTGGCGCGAACGCTTCCGCAACGAGACTCCGCTGGCCGCACTCGGCGCCGAGGATGCCGCCGACTGGCAGCTGATCGACGATCAGATCGCCCTCAGTCTTCTCGAATTCGACCGCATCCAGAATTACAAACACAATCCCACGGTCTATGTGGAACTGCTCGGCAGTGCTCTATTTCAGCCGCTCACCGATGACTACGCACCCCAGGAAGTACGCCTCGGCCACATCCTGTCCCGCATGGCCGCGACCTCGCAGTTCCTCGACCAGGCGCGCAGCCAGTTGGTCGATGCCGACCCCATCTTCATCAAGGTCGCCGTCGAGGAAAACGACGGCAACATCGATCTGATCGAAAACACGATTGCCCCAGCCATTCCCGCCGGATCGAAATTAAAAGCCCAGTTCGATGTGATCGCGCCGCGGGCCATCGAAGCGCTCAAGAAGTTTTCCGGCTGGCTGCAGGACGATCTGGCTAAGCGCAAGACGGACCGCACCTGGCGCCTGGGCAAAGAGCTGTACGCGGAAAAATTCCGGCTGGTGATGGAAACTCCAGTCACGCCCGACCAACTTCTGGCTGACGCGGAGCGCGATCTCAAGAAGACGCGTGCGGAGATGCTCGAGATCGCCCTGCCGCTGCACAAACAATACTTCCCCGATCACAACGACCACGCCGCCCTCGGCCCGCAGGGGCGCGAAAACAAAGTTATCGGCGAAGTGCTGCAGAAGATTTCCGACGACCACCCAAAGCGCGACGATTTGATGCAGACCGTGAAAGACGATCTGGCTGGCATCCGGCAATTCATCATCGATAAGAAGATCGTGTCGCTAAAATCGCGCGACAATTTGAAAGTCATCCCCACGCCGCCGTTCATGCGCGGCATCTTTTCGGTGGCCGGCTTCCACTCTGCCCCGCCGCTCGATCCCAATGCCGAGGCCCAGTACTGGGTCACGCCCATCGATCCGAAGATGTCGGACGACAAGGCCGAATCGAAGCTGCGCGAGTACAACAACTGGGTGCTGCAGTGGCTCACCATTCACGAGGCGTTGCCCGGCCACTACGTGCAGGGCGAGCATGCCAACGACATTCAGCCGGTAACTCGCCGGCTGGTCCGCGGCCTCTTTGGCAACGGCGCCTATGTCGAGGGCTGGGCCGAGTACATCGCGCAAGTCATGATGCAGCAGGGGTTCGCGGGCAACGATCCGCGGTACCGCATCAGCTACCTAAAAGTCTGGCTGCGCGCGCTGGGTAATAGCATCCTCGACGTCCGCATGCAAACCATGCAAATGACCGACGATCAGGCCATGTCATTCATGATGAACGACGCCTTCCAGACCCGCGCCGAAGCCGAGGGCAAATTGCAGCGCGCCAAGCTCAGCTCGACCCAGTTGCCGACGTATTACGTAGGCACAAGCGAATGGTGGCGCCTGCGCCGCGCCTATGAAACGGCCAAAGGCAAAGACTTCACGCTGGCCGACTTCCACGACCGCGCCCTGGACGAGGGCGCCTTGTCGGTTCCGTGGCTGGGAAAGATTCTGCTCCCCAAGTAACACAATCGCTCGTCGTAGTAGAGGCCCTATTCTCCGGCGCTCTCGCCTGCCCCAGTCAAGCTGCTGGGGGCTCTAAAACTAAACATCCGACCGAGGACGGAGAACTGATATGGCAAATACACAGATTCGGAAAGTAGCGATCGTCGGTACGGGCTTGATCGGCGCGAGCTGGGCAGCGCAATATCTGGCGAGCGGTCTTGACGTCATCGCGACGGATCCCGTGCCAAACGCGGAGGCCAACTTACGCAAGGGCGTCGACGAGGCATGGAAGTTGCTCAGCGTGATAGGTCTTGCTTCAGGTGCAAGCCGCGACCGACTGACCTTCACTGCCGATATGAAGGAGGCGGTGTCGAACGCCGACATTGTCCAGGAGAGCGTCCCGGAACGACCCCTCTTAAAAGCCAAGGTGTTCGCTCAAATGGACGAAGTCGCTCCTCCGGACACGATCCTGGCTTCGAGCGCATCCGGCATCACCATGGATCTCATTCAGTCGAGCTGTAAGCATCCTGAGCGCTGCGTGATAGGCCATCCCTTTAATCCTCCCCACGTCATTCCCTTGGTTGAAGTCGTAGGCGGGGCGAAGACGTCCGAGGCGGTGATCGAACGGGCTATGACGTTCTACGCCTCGATCGGCAAGAAGCCGATCCGGCTGCGCAAAGCTCTCCCGGGCCATGTTGGGAACCGGCTACAGGCGGCGCTCTACCGCGAGGTCCTCTATCTCATTCAGCAAGGCGTCGTCAGCGTGGAGGATGCAGACATCGCTGTGTGCTATGGGCCGGGGCTTCGGTGGGGAGTGATGGGCCCGAGCCTGCAGTGGCATTTGGGCGGAGGGCCCGGCGGAATCCATCACTTTGTGAAGACCTTCATGGATGGCTTCGTGGGCCAAATGAGGAAACTCGAAATGCCCGACGTCACGCCGGCACTCATGCAGACGGTTATCGATGGCGTGCTGAAGGAAGCAAACGGCCAATCGGTCGAGCAGCTTGCTGAGGCGGAGAACCAGGTGGTGTTGGAGCTTCTCGCGCTACGCGCAAAGGCAGGCAGAACACTTCCATAAAACACGTAAACTGTGTTACTGGAGTTTTGCAGCGAAGCCAGCATTCCGATCTGATTACAGGGAGCTAGCGCCACTCACATCCTGCCACCAGTGAGGTCCAAAAGCTTTGGTCGGAAAGTCCTACTGCAAGAACTAATCGAAAGTCTCAGCATCACGAAGAACGACGCCGCGCTGGTCCTTCGCCGACACAATGGGATCGCGGTCTAGTTCCCATTCAATCTTCAGGTCCGGATCATTCCAGATCAGCGTGCGCTCGTGTTCCGGAGCGTAAAAATCGGTCGCCTTATAGAGCACGTGCGCTTTCTCTGAAACCACGCGGAATCCGTGCGCGAAGCCTGGCGGGATCCACAGCATGCGCTTGTTCTCGCCCGACAAGCGCACCGCTACCCACTCACCGAACGTCGGGGAACTTCGGCGGACGTCGACCGCGACATCCAGTATCTCGCCTTCCACCACGCGCACCAGTTTCCCCTGCGCCTGTTTGAGCTGATAATGCAGCCCCCGCAACACATTCCGTTGCGAACTGGAATGATTGTCCTGCACGAACCTTTCCCCAATCCCCAGTTCCGCAAAATCTTTCTCGTTGTAGCTCTCCAGGAAGAATCCGCGCTCGTCGGCGAATGCGCGCGGCTCGAGCACCACCACGCCCAGGAGAGAAGTCGAAATTTTTCGGAACGTTCCCATTTTTCGCCTAACCTCGAACCTTTGGTCTTCTCAAAACACCCGTTCGCGCAAAAGTTGCAGCAGGTAGGCGCCGTAGCTGCTGTTCTTCATCGCGCTGCCAATCGCCTCCACCTGGGCTGCCGTAATGTAGCCGTAGCGATACGCGATCTCCTCCGGACACGCCACCATCAACCCTTGCCGTTTCTCGATGGCTTGAATGTACAGGGCCGCATCCATCAACGATTCATGCGTCCCAGTATCCAGCCACGCCATTCCGCGCCCCATCACCACGACTTCTAGTTGCCCTTTCTTCAAGTAGGCCAGGTTGACGTCAGTGATTTCGAGTTCGCCGCGCGCGCTCGGCTTCAGCGCTCTCGCCATCTCCACCACCTGGCTGTCATAGAAATAAAGTCCAGTGACCGCGTATCGCGATTTCGGCTGCTTCGGTTTCTCTTCGATGCTCAGCGCGCGTCCATTGTCATCAAACTCCACCACGCCGTACCGCTCCGGATCCTGCACCGGATACGCGAAAACTCGTGCCCCTTGAACTTTCGCCGCCGCCTCTCGCAGATCCTTCGCCAGATCATGCCCGTAAAAAATGTTGTCTCCCAGCACCAGAGCGCAAGGACTGCCGCCGAGAAACTCCTGCCCCAGAAGAAATGCCTGCGCAATTCCCTCTGGCTTGAGCTGCGCCTGATACCGCAGACGGATTCCGTACTGGCTCCCATCGCGCAGCAGCGCCTGAAATCGGGGCGCATCCTCAGGAGTGGAAATCACCAGAATGTCCCGAATCCCCGCCAGCATCAGCGTGCTCAGCGGGTAATAAATCATGGGCTTGTTGTAGACCGGAAGCAGGCTCTTCCCCATGACCTGCGTGACCGGATACAGACGCGTGCCCGACCCTCCGGCGAGAATGATGCCCTTGTACCGCGTGCTTTCCTGCATTCGGTGCTTTCCCTCGTTCGTCTTCCTCTTCGAATTCTTCCGTGAACTTCTTCCGTCACTAGCCGGAATAGTGCGTGGCCACCCACTGCCGGTAGCTTCCACTGGTCACATCCCGCACCCACGATTCATTTTCAAGATACCAGCGAACCGTCTGGCGAATGCCGCTTTCAAATGTGGCCTTGGGCTTCCATCCCAGCTCGCGCTCGATCTTGCGCGCGTCCATGGCGTAGCGGCGGTCGTGTCCCGGCCGGTCCTTCACGTAGGTGATCAACTCACGGCGCGGACCGCTCGCGCGCGGCGCCATCTCATCCACCAGGTCGCAGATCGTCTGCACGATCTCGATGTTCGGCTTCTCGTTCCAACCGCCGATGTTGTAGGTTTCTCCCGGATGCCCGCCCTTCAGCACGGTCGCGATCGCTTCGCAGTGGTCCTCCACGTAAAGCCAGTCGCGAACATTCTTGCCATCGCCATACACCGGCAGCGGTTTCCCATCCCGCGCGTTGAGAATCATCAGCGGGATCAGTTTCTCCGGAAACTGAAAGCGCCCGTAATTGTTCGAGCAGTTCGTCGTCAGGGTGGGAAGCCCATAGGTGTGGTGATACGCGCGCACCAGGTGGTCGGACGCTGCTTTCGACGCGGCATACGGACTGTTCGGAGCGTACGGAGTAGTTTCGCTGAACGGCGGGTCATCCGGCCCGAGCGAACCGTATACCTCGTCGGTGGAAACATGCAGGAATCGAAAGCTCTTGCGCTCCGCGTCCGGAAGCGCGCCCCAGTACGCCCGCGTCTCTTCCAGCAAGGCGAAAGTCCCGTCGACATTGGTGCGAATGAAATCCTCCGGCCCGCGGATGGACCGGTCCACGTGGCTTTCCGCCGCGAAATGGACAATGGCGCCGGGCCGCTGCGTTTCCAGTAGTTGCCGGACCAGTTCCCGTTCACCGATATCGCCGTGAACAAATTTATATCGCCGGTCCGCCGCGATGCTCTCCAGATTGCGCAGGTTTCCCGCGTACGTCAGTTTATCCAGGTTCACGATCGCTGCCGACTCCTCCCGCATCTGCTGCAAGATGAAGTTGGACCCGATAAACCCCGCGCCCCCGGTGACCAGAATAGAATTTTGCATGAGAAATATGGCTGGCTTCAGAACTGTGGGCTACGCCGCACGCCGACATTTGATTGTAATAAAAAAGGACGGGGTTCGCCCCGCCGTCCGGACAATGCTGCTGTTTACTACGGCGCTTCGTGAGGCCGGGATTGCATCCATGCTTGCTGGATCGTTTGCCAGTGTTTTTCGTTTCAACGAACGAGCTTCTCAAATAATTACCGGAAGACTTTTCAGGCCTCTTAATCCAAAGGTAGAAGCCCATTCCGGTCTCGGGCCAGCGAGCTTCATCTTCGGAAAGCGCTGCACCAGATTGCGGATTGCAATCTGTCCCTCTAACCTCGCGAGCTGGGCTCCGATGCAAAAATGCAAACCCGCACCGAACGCGAGGTGTTGATTGTTGAGCCTCTTCAGATCTAACCGATTCGGCTCCTCAAATTGTTTGGGATCCCGGTTCGCGGCACCGAGCATGCATAGGACCGTCCATCCCTTCCGTATCGGCTGGCCGCAAACCTCGATATCTTCCTTGAGCACGCGAGCCGTGAATTGTACGGGGCTCTCAAAACGCAGAAGCTCTTCCACCGCTGAACGGATGATCTCCGGTTGCTCTCGTAGCTCAGCCGTCTCCTGTGGGTGCTGCAGCAGCGTGTAGATTCCGTTGCCGATCAGATTCCGAGTCGTCTCGTGCCCGGCGAAAAGCAGCGCGATGCACTGCGCGTAGAGCTCTTCTTCGGTCAGTACTTCCCCTTCTTCTTCGATGTCAATCAGGAGGCTAATCAGGTCGGTTCCTTTATTGCGTCTGCGTTCGGCCACGGTCTTGCGGAAGAATTCGGTTAACGCAATCAGGGCATCCTGTGCCGCGCGTGACTCCTCCACCGTACGATTGGGATTGCCTCGAAACGCTGCGATGGCCCGCGACCACTCGACGAACGTGTCCCGCAGCTCCTGCGGTATGCCCAGCATTTCTAAAATGATGCGCACGGGCATTGGATTGGCGAACTCGCTCATCAGGTCGATTTCCGAGCCAGGCTGGAGCGGCGTCAGCATTTGATCGACGATGGCCTCGACTTGCGGACGCAGGCCCTCCACCGCAGCGGACGAAAATCCCTTATTCAGAAGTTTGCGCAGCCGCGTGTGCTCCGGCGGGTCCATGAAAATGAGCCACAAGCTCAGCATGCGGGCGAGTTCGCTGAACTCAGCCTGGCGGCTGAGCGGCAGAGGCAATAACATCTGCTGCGCGCGCTTTGCCGAAAGCCTGGGATCTTTGGCGATCGAGGAGCACTCAGCGTGGCTGAAAATCGACCACACCGCCCATTTGCTGCCGACATCCAGGAAATGCAACGGACCTTCTTCGTGCAAGCGGGCGTATGTGGGATACGGATCCTGCAGAATTTCGTCGCTGAAAAGGGATTTTTTTTCTGGAGCGATAAACTTACCCTACTCGCACAAGAATCAGGATTGCAGTGCGGAGAAACCGGCAACTTCGTGTTGAGTTTAACACAGAACGATCCGGCGACATCTTCGCAATGAGTAACGCAATCACGCCGGATTCAGTGGGATACGTGGATTTTGGCGCAGAGCGATTTAACGCACAAGGCGCATCTCAAGAGCCAACCGGTAGATGCCGCCAGGTCAATTCGACGGTCTGAATTTTTCCGTTCACCATCGTCGGCGGAGTGATCAATATGATCTGATCGCCCTGGAATCTGATGTCGCGGACCAGGTCCTTGTCCACATAGTTCTGAATCGACGAGATTTCGATGTGATGGGTTACCTTGTCGTCGCTGAGCGTATACTTTCCAGCATACGCAACAAATGTCTTAAACGCCTCAGCCTGTTCTTCGGCACGATTGGCGGCCGAGAGTGGCTTTCGTCCGCCGTAGCTGATCAGGGCGGTCACTCGGCCATCTTCAGAATAGGTAAGAAAACCCACAGGGTTGGGGCCATAGGGAGTTTCGTTTTGCTCCCCCGTCGAGGTCCTGCTCGAAGCGGACACCAGCCTCCACGTGCCTACAAGTTTGTCGTTAGAATTCACGAAGGTAACTGCTCAAAGGTAATCAATCTTGAGCACTCATGATACTCGGAATGACAGAAGCCGCGCGAAAAGCCACGTTCAATGAGGCCGCTAGCTGCTGACTCCCACAAGTTCCCAAAGTTCCACCCGCCTGAAATCGCGCCTCATTGCTTCACATCCTCCGCACAATCGAAATCAGCAGTGACTCCAATCACAGACACCGTACAGCGTATCTGGCGATAATTCAGGAGTCGTAGCCGTCCCCCTCTAAGCACACCAGCCGCCTCTCCCCTGCGGCAGACAACAGCAAGTAACGAATCTCGCCGGCAGGAGTGTCGCTGACATAGGAGACAACCGCATTGCCCTGGAATTTGGGAACCGAAGCAAAACAATTGACGCTGCGTGTCGCGAAAACGATTCCTGAAGTTGAGGAGTTGAAAGACACATGGAAGCTATGGTGCGAGGATCCGAATGCCGATATCGATTACTTCCTTGCATCCGCACGGTGCAGAACTGACTTCGTGCGGCCTCACGTGATGGTGGTTTACCGGGATGGTCAGCCGGATTGCATGCTGATCGGGCGGCTCGAGCACACCAGTTTGTCGCTTAACGCGGGCTACACAACCCTCTTCCGTCCTCGCGTCCGAAGGTTGTTCTTTGTTCAGGGGGGATTTCTCGGGAATCAATCACAACAGAATAGTGCGTTCCTGGTTCAAGGAATCATGTCATGTCTTCAGCATGGGGAAGCGGATACCGCAGAATTCCTTCGGCTACGCGAGGACTCGAGCTTGTACTGCGCCTCCAGGGAAAAGGCCAGTTTTCTCCGCCGTGGCCATGGCATGCCTGTTCATGAGCACAGATCGGTGAGGCTCCCGGACAGCTTCGACGCATTTCTACACGGCTTGTCGCGAAAGAATCGGCATGAACTTCGTCGGCATGAAAAGAAACTGACGGCCGACTTCGCCGGCCAGATGCGTATCCATTGTTACCGCAAGGAAGAGGAGTTGGGTGACCTGGCGCGGGAAGTCAACAAAGTCTCCGAAACAACTTATCAGAGGGCGATTGGCGTGGGATTTAAGACCGACGTTGAGACTCTAGAGTCCCTGCGAATCGCAGCGCGTCGAGGAGGACTCAGAGGTTGTGTCCTTTACCTTGCCGATCGGCCTTGTGCTTTCTTCATTGGGAACCAGTACAAGAGCACGTTTCACGGTAACTTCATGGGCTTCGATTCCAGGTTTAGCAAGTATTCTCCCGGGCTTTACATTTTGATGCATAGTATCGAGGAGTGCTTTGAACCGGGCCACCGCGCAACCCAACTCGATCTGGGATGGGGGGATCGGCAATACAAGCGGGCCTTCTGCAATCAAATGTGGAAAGACGGGCCCGTGTATTTGTACGCCTTCTCTTTCAAGGGGCTCAAATTGAATCTTCTGCGATCCGGCACTTCGCTCATTGATTTGTGGGCCCGAAAGTTGTTGCTCAAGAGCGCGCTTCTGCAGAAGTTTAGAAAAAGATGGCTGCACTGGCGGCAGAAGTCTCGCGGATCTAGTCCTCAAGGGGCGGGGTGCGAGGACGATGGGGGCGAGTGCGACTGTGGGGTGACCCCGAGCACCCCGTCGCAGGAATACCTGGGCTAAACTAACCACACCCTCGATCGATAAAGATGACGAGGCACGAATCGGCCACACTCACTGATTCCTGATTCTATCTGTTTACGGCAACGCGGTTGTCGCCCGACAGAGAGGATAAGAGCTTACCGAGACGGGATTAGCGCTTTGGGGGCCGGGTGGGATTGGAGCCGGCGTCTCGTTCGACGAAGAACTGATTCTTTGGTTAGCGCTAATCGCGGTCACCACGTAGTAGTAAGTAGTGCTGTCGAGCACGAGGTCGTCCACGCAACCGGTACCGACGATGGGCCTCAGGTTAATCTGCTCGCAATCTTTGCACGTGGGGTTTTGCTTCGCGGCATTCTGCTTCTTGCTCCGGTATAGACAGTACCCAGCTACCTTGCCATCGGGCCCAGGAGCAGGATCACTCGGGTTCCAGGACAGGATCACTTTATGGTGCCCTGTCTGCGGTGAGGGCTGCAGCGGCGTGACGCCTGCTGGCGGGCACGGTGGAAGAACCGCGCTGCTCGTGGTGGGAGCAGGCCGGTCTGAGTGGGTGGTTCTCTGCGACGGTGAAGCCGCGCCCGAAGGAGGAAGGAGAAACCGAAGGGCGATGATGGTTACAAAAAGAGTCCCGACAATCATTAAGAGCGCGCCGAAAACGATTCGTGATTGCAACCTCATTCCGAGAGGCCTCGCAGCGTGAGTCGACTGAATCGGCATACAGCATGTGTGACCGAAACGGAAGGCGTGGCCTTCCGGCTAAACGGCGGCCAGTCACAGGCTACACGAGCCTTGATGTCGCAGATGTTTCTCAGGTTGAGTCTGCAAGAGCACCAGAGAACACGAGGCTATTTCCCGCTCAATGCCATTACGGCGTAAGCCGTCGCGGCATCGTTCATGAAGTGCCCGACAGTCGAGGATGGATTACGCCGCACGCTCAACGAGGAAGATGGCCAACAACCCTCCGCCTCGTCTTGGTGACTCGCCAGCCACGATAGCCCTCGCCGCAAGCGAGGATCTTCGGAGGGAACCCCAGACTGCCGCAGCGCGAATGTAATCAGGCCGGTGGCGTAGCCGTCGCTTTTTCTTTCCTGACTCGTTCCATCCGACCGCAGCCACTCCCGAATCATGGAATGCACATAGCGGTCTCTCGGCCAGGCGAGTGAGGAGAGCCCCCAACCGCCATCCGAGTGTTGCGCATCCGAAATCTCCTTGATGATGGATTTCTGCCGTTCCGGCGAAACCAGCCCTGGGAGTTTTGCCGCCGCCCACAGCAGAACGACACGGTTGATCGTGGACTGCTTGTCGTATTCGCGGTTGAGATATTCACTTAGCATGCCGAGTTTCTCTTGAATCTCGGGAGCTGACCGATAGTTCCCGGGAGCGCTGCCTACGGCAATCGCGGCCAGGGCAGCGCCATAGTACTGCGAGTCGGGCGCTTCCCAAGGTTCCATCCCGAACTGGAGCCACGACCACGCGCCTTTGCCACTCCCTTCGGTCTGCTGCAGCGCCCACATGTTGTTGAACGCGTCCCGGGCATCGTCACTCAGGTGTCCATTCTGCGCGTCATTGTGTGCCAGGATCAGCGCATTGAGAACGGATTCAGTCCCGCGAGATTCGGTGACTTTGCTGCCCTGGTAATCTTTGTCGCTGTAGTAGGGATCGGTCTGGTTCCAAAGTCGTACGCGCTTGGCAACATCGTCGAGGAGTTTGCGCTCTCCGACTGAAGGAGCATTTTCAGCAAGCGCACTACGCAGCGCCGGCCGCGACAGGATGTACGGCAAGGCAGTATGACACGAAACACAGAAGGTATCGTGATCGCGCGCGGCCGGCGGCCAAGCCATCCAAGTGGCCTCTCTTTGGTCCAGGTAGGCTGCCGCGGCCTTTGGATCCCAAGACTCTGACCCTTTCGCTTGACTCGCCTTCGCATGCGAGCAAGCAACCACTGTCCCTGTAGCCACAATCAGCGCAAGGAGCTGTATTGGTCTCATGCTAAACTTCACGTGAAACTCCCTGGCTCGCAATCGAAAAAATAGTACAGTTCGCAAGAAACAATTTTAGACCCATGACAAGGATAGCGCGGTAGACCGATGAATGGGGCCGAAAATCTGATTCGCGCGCTGCTCGGCAGTGGCGTTAACACCTGCTTCACCAACCCCGGCACATCGGAAATTCATCTGGTCGCCGCGCTTGACCGCATCACAGAAGTGCGTTGCGTATTGGGTCTTTTTGAGGGAGTCGTCACTGGAGCGGCGGACGGTTACGCGCGGATGACCGAGAAACCCGCATGGACGCTTCTCCATCTCGGCCCCGGCTTCGGCAATGGCCTCGCGAACCTCCACAATGCCAGCCGCGCCCAGGTGCCGATGATCAACGTGATCGGCCAGCATGCTACCTATCACCTACGCCACGACACGCCGCTCACTTCCGACATCGAGGCAATCGCGCGGCCTTATTCGAAGTGGCTGCGGACATCTCGTTCTTCAGCCGAAGTCGGCCGCGATGCGGCAGAAGCGGTCTTAGCTGCGAGGACCGCGCCCGGCCAGATCGCTACCCTGATCGTACCCGCCGACGTTGCGTGGAGCGATGGTGGCTCCGTTGCAGCTCTCCCAGTAGTTGTGCCAAAAGCGCCTGCCCCTGCCGCTGACGTGATCGAGGGCGCCGCAGCTATGCTGCGATCAGGTGTGCGGACTGCCATCCTGATGACCGGAAACGCACTGTACGGCAAAGGACTAGCGACTGCGGGCCGCATCGCCCAGGCCACGGGAGCGAAGCTGCTGGCCCCGTATCCTGTTACTCGCCTGGAACGCGGCGCCGGTCTTCCGCCGGTGGAGCGCGTCGCTTACGTCCTCGAACAGGCCGTCGAGCAATTGAAAGAGTTCTGTCAGCTCATTCTGGTAGGGGCAAGGGCTCCCGTCGCGTATTTTGCTTACCCGGGGAAGGACAGCGTGTTCACGTCCCCGGAATGCAAGATCCAAACGCTGGCCAGTCCGGGCGAGGACTATGTCGGCGCACTCGAGGCCCTTGAGGCAGCGCTGTCGCTGCCTCGAACGCCCATGGCCGGAGAGAAAGCAGCGCGGCCCGCGCTGCCAGACGGCGACATTACGCTGCCGGGAATTGCCGCGGTTGTTGGTGCGCTCCTCCCCGAGAGCACCATCGTAGTCGATGAATCCATGACCTCAGGCCGAGGCATGATGGCAGCCACAAGGGGCGCTCCTCCGCATGACTGGCTGGGCAATACCGGAGGCTCGATTGGGATCGCCATGCCGCTGGCCGTAGGTGCGGCCGTGGCCTGCCCCGACCGGCCAGTCCTGTGCCTGACCGCCGATGGCAGTGGGATGTACACACTCCAGGCGCTGTGGACGATGGCGCGCGAGGGCCTCAACGTGACAACCGTCGTTTTCGCGAACCGCGACTACGCCGTCCTCAAGCGGGAGTTTTCTTATCTGGGAGTAGGCGACCCGGGGACCCGGGCCTTGGATATGTTCGAGATCGGCCGTCCCGATCTCGACTGGGTGCAACTGGCCAAAGGCATGGGAGTGCCCGGCATCCGCGTCACTTCGCTGGCGGAGTTTGCGAAGGCACTGCGGGAAGGTTTTGAGAGCGAGGGTCCGACACTGATCGAGGTGCCGTTGTAGCACTCTGGCGCTCCGGGTTGTCGCTTCCAGTCATCCCGAAGCCGCTCAGATGTGGCAGATTAATTCGGCACGATCTGGATCGCATTGAGCGGCGCTCGTTGAATATTGGTCGACGCCCCGGGCGTCGCCGTGATCGTGAATCCCGTCGCCGTTATCGTGAACAGCACATAGTTCCCCGCCGTGTTGTTGGCTTGCGTGAACGTCCCCCCGAAGTTCACTCCCGCCGCATCCGTCAGGTT
>Ga0209656_10000012_pt1 | contig 136503 bp, 142 predicted proteins | sample BogFormECP12_OM2_FD_188239 | JGI IMG/M metagenome (GOLD analysis project Ga0209656, IMG submission 188239) | Bog forest soil microbial communities from Calvert Island, British Columbia, Canada - ECP12_OM2 (SPAdes) (version 2) | ecosystem: Environmental > Aquatic > Freshwater > Wetlands > Bog ...
AACCGTCACAAAGGTCGGCTGCTGCTGCGGCAGGGGCGTACCGAGGCCGCCGGGGAACTATATCACAAGGCGTTGCGCATTGCTGTGGAGCAGGAGGCCAAGCTCTGGGAATTGCGCGCCGCCGTGAGCCTCGCCCGGCTCCGCCGCGACCAGGGTCGCCGCGCCGAAGCCCACGCCATCCTCGCCCCGGTCTACGGTTGGTTCACCGAGGGGTTCGACACGCCGGATCTCAAAGAGGCGAAGGCCCTGCTCGACGAACTGGCGTGAGCCGGCGACTGGTATAGGTGGAAACCGCCGTTCGGCATTGCTACCGTCTTCCGGTCCACCCGCCGTAATGGATGAAGCTGAGGAAGGCACGGGTCCGGTTGCGGCTCTCGACCCGCTGGCCGCCTTGCGCACAACGCTCATCGCGTCGATCTCACCGGCGACAGCTTGCGACAACCCGACCAGGATCACCGCGACGAGCGCCGGCCGGACCCCGAGCGCCGCGGCGTTGCAGCACCAGGACCGCGGCCGGGCGCAGGAGAGTATTAGGCGGCGGCTCTTTCGCCCTGCGCGGTCCTTGCGACGCGGGCGAGCATCGCAGCGGCATTGCGGTGCAGGATCTGCTCGCGTGCGTCCTCGCCGATCTGCGCTTCCGCGAGCGCCTTCCTGGTCCAGTCGCAGCCGAACTCGGTGCCGTCGGTGCCGCACACGATGCGCTCGGCGCCGTACAGGTTCACGGCCGTCTCGATTGCGCGCGGGCCGAACGAGTTGCAATCCACGTACACCTTCGCCTTCCGAAACCGCGACGACGGCAGCTCCTCATTCGGCGTGTCGAGCAGGCAGCGGTGGTCCATGCGCTCGACTTCGAAGGGAATGTTGCCGCCGAGGTTGTGGACCTGGATCATCGCGTCGGGGTAGTCGGCGAGATAGTCGGTGAGAGACAGCGTCACCATCACCGAGGACAGGCTCGCCTGCATGTCGAGCGTGCCGTTGCGGCGGCGCGCATTGTCCGTGTCGGCCGCGACCTTGGGGTAGGCGTCGCCCGGCCGCGGACCGTTGTGGATGAAGAGCACCGCGCGGTGGCGGTTCGCGACCTCGAGCAGCGGACGCATCGCTTCGGCGTCCTTGCGCGTCAGGAAGTAGTTTCCCGGTATCTGCGCGCCGATCATGCCCGGCAGCCCGAGCGCCCGCTCGAGCTCCGTGGCGGCGGCGGAAATGTCCGTCAGGGGCAGTGCTGCGTAGGCGGCGAAGCGGCCGGGATGCTCTTGGCAAATCGCGGAAAGCCCGTCGTTGATGGTCCGGCACAGCGGCCCGGACTCATCCAACGGCAGGGCCTCGACCCAGCAGAACGAACCGAGGAGCGACAGCACGCTCGTCTCGACTCCCTGGCGGTCCATCCGACCGAGATGGAAATCGACGTCGTCGAAGGCATCGGCGAGCGGCGCTTCGCCCATCCGTGGCGCCTTCAGCACCTCGACGCCGTCCTGATTGCGCAGGATGCGTGGTTCTCTGATACGGGCGCGCAGGGCGTCGGCTACTTGGGCGGGTCTCCAATGGGCATGCATGTCGATCATGGTCATGGCTGTTTCCTTCATGGGCCGTCCGGCAGCTTAACCTCACGGCGGTTCGCTGCAAATAGGACAACTGTCAAATCGATCGATGGCACCAGCAGACCACGTAAGTTCTTGCCGCGCCGATCAGAATACGATGGGCCGGATCGAGGTTCGGGCGTTCAGGCTGGGCCAAGCGTCGTCGGGCGAAGGCGAAATAGGCAAAGCCTACGGTGTGGAGGAAGCTGCCGAAAAAGGCGGCAAAATTTAATCCTGTCTGAGGTCATGGCGAGAGGTGGGGACGCCGCCCAGGCCACGGCGTATTCGATCTTTGATGAGCCCTGCTCCGACCTGCTGGATCGGCTCGAGGCCATCAATCAGGAGCGGGCTCGCACGGAAATAGAGCGGCTCGCGCTCGCTTCGAGCGAGGGAAGCTCGCCGGCATCGACACGCGGCGACGATTTGGAGGCCGCACAACTCCGGCCCACGCAGGCCTTTAACGTTAATACGCCAACTGCCGGCGCGAACTGTTGGGATGTCAGCCTAGAATGATGCTCTGGGTCGACCGCAGCCGGTATCTTGCAAGCGGACTATGTCTGTCGGCGCCGTACAGCCGAATGCTCTCGTGGGCGGCGAGGACCCAGTCTGCCCGATTCTGTTGAAGCGCGGCCTCATAGCGCCTCCTCTTTGGCCGGACCCCGCCGCGCTGATCTGATCGCGCTGAATGGCGACTTCAAAACGCCTTGCACGATCCGTCGCACTCGTCGGGGAACAGGCTCCTGCCACAGGCGCAAGGGCCAGGATGACCCGCGACGCTGGCGTCGGTAGTCGGGGCGGGTTGCTCGGGCAGCTTCTCCCGCCGCAACTCCTCCATGCGGGTACGGATTGTCTTGAAATCGTCAGCTGCTCGGGTCCGTGACATCAAACCCTCCGGGCCCCGCACTAACATGCGTTAATACCGTTCGCCAATCGCCTAAATTTAGGTCTCCTTTGGGTCGAACTTAGCAGTCCGTATGTGAGGCTCCGAATCCCAGCTCGTGTTAGCGGTTTCGGATGCCGGCCCGTCGTGACCGATCCTCCCGTGCTGCGGGCCGGCGTCCGAAAGCCTCCAAGGAAGGAACCCGCGCGGTTGGGCGGGCGGTCTGCCGTCTATGGGGATTTGATGGGCCCGCGGCTTGTGTGAGGAACGCGCTGGCAGGCGTAGTCGGCGGCGGATCGAGGATCGCCGCAGAGAGTTCTTCGCCGCTGCTGCCCTCGACGGCGCGATTTCGGCATGCTCAGCGGCCCGCCGCCTTCGCGAAGGCAGGCTCTTGCCGCGCTCGACCCGCAGGAGCATGCGCTCGGAGTCGACATCCCCAACCTTGAGCGTGATCACCTCGGAGACGCGCAGCCCGGCGCCGTACGCGGTGGCGGCAGTACTTCAGTCCCGGCGCCGCCTGGAGCAGAAGCGCGACCTCCTCGACGCTGAGCACGCCCGGCAGTCGGCGCGGCCGGCGCAGGACCGTAAGCCGCCGGGGGAGGTCCGGCCGCCCGAACGTCACGGTGAGGAAGAAGCCGAGGGCCGAGACCGTGCTGTTGACGCTCGGCGGCTGCATGCCGGTCTGTGTCTGGCCAAACACGCACTGACGATGATGCGCGCATCCTCCCGCGAGAGGGGTTCGTTCTCTGGCTTGTAGCGGACAAACCGCCCGCCGAAGTCGCCGTGATGGGCAGGCAGCTGGCCGCCGACATCATTCCGCTGTGACAACTTATAAAAGCCGCGTAGCAGCCGTGTGGCGCGAAGCATGTAGCTTTTGACAATCAGGCTGCATGACATGAACGCCGCGCAATATCTTATTCTAAATCGACCACCTATAAAAAATGCGCTACGCGAAGTTGAGTAGCGACCCCTCATTACCTTTTTGTATCAAATGTTTCGGTTGCATCGTCCCGCTGCTTCGGCATTAATCGATGATAGCGGCGCCACGGCCGTGGGGGGCATTGCGTCATGCGTGAAGAACATTCGGACTCAACTGCATCGATGCACCATTAGATCAAATGGAATCCGAATTAGACCCAATGGAATCCGAAATTCGAGGTCGGTGCACCGACTATCTGGCGAAGTTATTGAATCGACCGGCCAAGCTGATCGATCCTCATGCGAAGTTCGCCCGATTGGGGGTGGATTCGGCGACGTCCGTATTCCTCCTCATGGAGCTTGAAGAATGGTTGGCCATCGAGCTTCCCACGGAGATTATTTTCGAATATCCGACCATCGCGCAGCTCGCGCAACACGTTGCGAGATGTCGCGCCAGTGAAACCGCCCGCGGACGCAGGCGTGGCTGAACGCTATGAGCCCAAGGCGACGCCGAGGGAGCATCCCATATCATTGGCCGATCTGCTCCGTCATCGAGCAACGGAACAGCCGCATGATCGCGCATATGTTTTTTTGTCGGATCGTGGAAATGAACAAGCGCCGTTGACATTTGCCGATCTCTACAGGCGGGCGCACGCCCTCGCAGGATCGCTGTTGGATCGCGTGAAACGGGGTGATCGCGCACTCCTGCTGTTCCCTCCAGGGCTGGATTTCGTCGTTGCCTTCTTTGCTTGTGTTCTGGCAGGGGTCATTCCGGTTCCCATGATGATCCCTCGTAGGGCAAGCTCGCGCGACGCCGCCAACGCTATTCTCGCGGATTGCTCGCCGAGACTCGCGGTGACAACCCGCGGCGTGGCGACAACCAGGCCCGATGTCATCGAGCGCTTTCAAGCGGTCGAATTCGAGTGGTTAATCCTGGAGCAGGCCACACAAACGACGAAACCAAATGTTTGCGTTGCCGCTTCCAAGCGTGGCGATATCGCACTCCTGCAATACACATCGGGCTCCACGTCGGAGCCGAGGGGCGTGATGGTCAGTCACGGCAATCTACTCGACAATTCCGAAATGATCCGGCTCGCCCTCGGCAATACCCGAGCGTCGACCTTTGTCAGCTGGGTGCCGCACTATCACGATATGGGCCTGATTTTGAACATCCTGCAGACGCTGTATCTCGGTGCGCTATGCGTGCTGATGGCACCAGTGACCTTCATGCAGCGCCCGCTCACCTGGCTGCGGGCGATCCACACCTATCGGGCGGAGGTCGCAACCGCGCCCAACTTCGCGTTCGATCTCTGCGTGCTCCGCTTTCGTGCCGAGCAGATGCGGGACATCGACCTCTCGTCCTGGAAACTTGCTCTAAATGGCGCCGAACCCCTGCGGGCCGATACACTGGATCGATTTGGCTCGACGTTTGCTCCGTATGGGTTCAACGCAAACTCGATGTACCCGGCCTACGGACTGGCGGAAGCCACGCTGTTGGTCACCGGCGGCCACAGGGGCTCTGGCCCCATCACGCGCCGCGTCAGTCGCGCCGAACTGCAAAAAGGCCGAGTGGCCGCTCCGACAAGACCGGACGACGGACAAGTTTTAATCGGCTGCGGACAACCTCTCGTTGGCGAGCACGTTGCGATAATCGCCCCCGACAGTCGCCGAAGGCTCGAGGTGGACAGCGTTGGCGAGGTGTGGGTAAGTGGGCCCAATGTCGCCCAGGGCTACTGGCAAAATGCCGGCGCAACCGCATCCACATTTCGGGCACAAATCGAGGGTGAAGGCGGTAAGTACTGGCTGCGGACCGGTGACCTTGGGTTCCTCGATCAATCCGGAGAGCTCTTCGTTACGGGCCGGATCAAGGATGTCATCATAATCAGGGGGATGAACCATTATCCGCAAGACATCGAAAACACGGTGCAGAACGTCCATCCGGCACTGCGCCGAAACTGCGGTGCGGCATTTACGACACTCGAAGAGAACGGGCGAGAGAAGCTAGTCGTGATCCAGGAGGTAGAACGGACATATCGGAGCGAGATCGCAGTTGCGGAACTCGTTGCCTCTATTCGCGAGGCGGTGGTGAATGAGCACGAAGTCAATGCCGATGAAATTTTGCTCATTGCGCCGGGAGCCCTCCCGAAGACGACGAGCGGAAAGGTGCAGCGCAATCTCACTCGCACGATTTGGCTCGACGGCTTGCTCGAAGTGGCGAAATAGCCGGAGGTTACGCCGCGATTGATTTCGCTGCTTGCGACCTTTCCCTCTCGGTTTCAATCCGCATGCATGGAAGCGTGCTCGACGTTCACCGCATCATTTTCTGCAGTACCTGCCAGGCCGTAAGTCAGTGTTGATTCACCAGACTGCGGGTCGTGATTCAAACGCCGGTTCGCCGTGAGCTACGACAGCCTTTATTTCGCGTTTTTTTTGGCCATAGTCTGGCTGGCGTTTCAACTGCTGCCGTGGCGCGGTTGGATTCTGCTCGCCGCGAGCATTGTTTTCTACGCTGCAGCCGGGCTCCGGGACAGCATCCTCGCGGCAGTGGTCATACTGGTCAACTATGGCTTTCAGTTTGCTGTCGTCCGCGACCGAAGATGGCTTTATCCGGTCCTTATCATCGATTTTGGCTTTCTCGCGTACTTCAAGTACCGGGTGTTTCTGGCGGGCGTGGCGGGCTCGAATCTCTTTACCGGCGAGATCGTTATTCCGCTAGGGATTTCCTTTTACATTTTTCAGCTCTCGGCATTCTTGATCGACATCACCCGTGGCCGAGCTCAGCCATTCGTCTCTTTGCCGCGTTTTGCATTTTTCAAGCTGTTCTTTGGCCAGCTGATCGCCGGGCCGATCATGCGTTGGCGGCAATTCGGGCCGCAGGTGGATCGTCTGTTCGACGGCGAGCCTCTTCCACGCGGCCATCGTATGGCCGGATTGGGGCTGGGCCTGTGCCTGCTGGGGCTGACAAAGAAAATCGTATTGGCCGACTCGATCGCGCCGTTCGTCGATACGATCTTTCGTGACGGTCCGTGGAACGCTGCGGCGGCTTGGTTAGGGGCTTGGCTATTCGCGTTCCAGATTTATTTCGACTTTTCCGGCTATTGCGACATCGCCGTCGGGCTTGGACTGATCTTTGGGATCCTGCTTTCGCGCAATTTCGACACACCCTTTCGGGCGATCAGTATTCAAGAACTCTGGCAACGCTGGCACATGACGCTCACGCGATTCCTGCGCGATTACGTGTTCTTGCCTCTCGCCGATATGCGACTGGTTGGACGACGCTATCGTGTCGCGCAACATTTCGGGGCAATGGTCCTGACGATGACCCTGTGCGGATTGTGGCATGGAGCGGGATGGAATTTCATCGTCTGGGGCACGTTGCAGGGTCTCGCAATGGTGTTTGGCCTCGCCTGGGCGAGGTACCTTCCATCGCCGCCAACTTGGGTCAATTGGACTGCGACGTTCGGCTTTTTTCTGGTGACCTTGGTCTTCTTCCGCGCCGCAAATCTCGGTTCAGCGGCCGATTATCTCAGCACAACATTCGGGTTCGGCGGGACCGGCTCTGCACGCGTGCCCGAGGACGGCGCCGGAGGTCTTTGGATCATCGCCGGCTGTTTTGCGCTGCTTGCTTTGCATTGGTTGGAAGCCCAACTGTTCACGCGCCGCACGGTGCGGCTGTTGTTTCGCTTCGACGGACTGTTCTTGCGGGTCCTGTTCGCTGGAATTACGATCTGGCTCCTCCTCCTGCCGAAGGCGCAGAACAATCCATTTATTTATTTCCGGTTCTGATCATGTGGCGCCTCGCTTTCCGTAGACTTGGAGCATTGCTGGCCGGCCTCGTCGCCGCAACTCTTGTGATCGAGCTCGGATTTCAGCTCATTCTCGCAACCCCGTTACGATGGGTCTTGCCGGTTCCCCAGATTGCGCTTTATGGGCCGGATGCCGATACGGGTTACCGGCATCGTGCAAATGTCAGCGGCTTATGGCTTACCGAGCACCGAGTATTCCTTAGGACTTCCAATCTCGGTTTGCGCGACCGCGACCGCGATATCGTTCATGGCAACGCGCCGCGCGCGATCGTCATCGGCGACTCCTTTATCGAGGCGCTGCAGGTGGACTGGCCAGAAACCGCGGTGGCAATAGCTGAACGAATTCTCGAGCATGACATCCCGGGCGCGGAGGTCGTCAATCTCGGTTTGTCGGGCGCTCGGCCAGCCGTACACGTCGCACGCTTGCAATCGCAGGGACTCGCCTTGACGCCTGACGTCGCAGTGGTCGTGCTAACGATCGATCAGCTACTGTCGCCATTGGCGACCGACGACAGCGAATTCACCGGCTATCGCCGCGCCGCCGACGGCAAATTTCACTTATCCTACGGCTTCCGTTCGAGTCCCGGCTATCGTTTTCGCACCTCGCTCGGAGGGCGGATCTTCTATTGGCTTCTCGATCACAGCCAAGTGATGCGGGTCATCAATGACCGCAAGAACGTCGGATTGCTAGCCGAATGGTCGCAGCCCCCGACACGGCAAACGTTTGACACCGCGTGGCATTGCCCCGCCGATGCTTTGGACAGCGAGATCGCGTTATGGGTCGACGGAAAGCCGGCCGTTGCGCGGGCGCTGGTCGATGCATTCATTCGGGATTTGGCAGTGATCGGGCGTTCCAATCGGATGCCGATCACGATCGCAACCCGCGGAATTGAGGCGCGATGCCCCGCCCTCGCGGCGAAACGTGCCGCACTCATCGATGCGATTCGTACGAGGCTCGAAACCGCCGGCCTGCGATTCATCGATCTCGACGCGCGCGTCCTCGCCAGGGTGGGGCGCAATGGAGTGGCACCGCTTCACGGATTCGGCGCTGATTTGGGGCTAGGCCATCTTAATGTTGAGGGCAATCGCGTCTTCGGCGAAATTCTTGCCGAGGTAATAGGGGCGGCGCTGCCACAGCGACGAGCCGCCTGTCAATCCCTTCGGTCCGGCTGAAGGGTTTGTACCGCCAACTCAGGCGATCGGCGAACTGTTCGACATGCTGGCAACGGAACTTCTATCCATGATCATCTATCCGTGAACATTGCCTGATCGTGGGAACCTCCGAGCTTGGCGCCGCGCCGGCGATCGAGCAGGTGGCCGGAGGCTGCGGGTGGGGTTGGCATCGCCAGCACTGGCGCGACCGCTCGGCTACTGGCATTCGGGCCACTGCGCCCCGAATTGACGCTAACTCGAGCCGCTGCGTTCCAAATTAACGCTGACCCCGAGCGAATTATGCTCGCGGCGCCCCAATATCGACAATGCGGGGGCCGGCTCACGCTCCGGCAAAGCCGATCAGCCAGCCAGCGTAGGCGCCATTAAGCGCCCCCGCGTTGTGCCTCAGAGGTTATTGGCGATCGCGCTGAACGTATTGCTGAGGTTGGTGCCGACCGTCGCCATGACGGAGATCGCGGCAACTGCTATTAAAGCGGCGATTAGGCCGTACTCGACCGCCGTAACGCCGTTTTCATCCCTGACCAGACGCAGAATTAGGCTCAGCACTTGTCATCTCCATGTAAAGTCCGTGGTGATGATTGGTAGTTTAGGAACATTTCGGGGAATATCGAGACAAAAGGTAGTTAATTGCTAAGCATTTGTAGTTAAAAGCCCCCACGCGCACCCCTCCTCAAAAAGGGCGAGCCGAGATCGAGGTCTGGCATGGGCAAACGAACCTGGGGTGCGATTTCCTTTTGCGCATTGGGCCGCCCAGCATGTTGGGCTGGCCGACGCGCCGGCGCGCGCTCGCATCTCTTGCAGGGCCAGTGCAGAACATTCGCTTTCCCTCCGCCGCGGTTGCGACCGCGTTGCCCGCCCGCATCCGCCTGCCCGTGGCCTTGTCAGCCTCCGATCGACCCGGCTAAAGGTAAACGCAAGCTAGCATGGCGGACAGTGGAACCAGCCACTACTACTCCGCCAGACCCGTCCCGCCCAAGCCGCAGGATGCGTTCCAGGTGCGCAAACAGCATCTCGGCGGCGCATGCTGCCCCCGCGCGATTGCTCGGTCGGTCTTGGCACGCGCGGGTGATCGCTGCCGGCCTTTGCTCACCTGTATGGCCGCCGGTTTTCGATGGTGAGACGCCTGGGGCGACACATCATCATCACGCGTACATTGCATCTACGCCAGCATCACCGAGATGATGAAATAGCTAGTAGCAAGATCGCTACAGCTGTAGTCGTCTTCATCGGCTTTAATTTGGAGATCTGCAGGCCATGAGGTTCGAAGAATATCGCAGGCACGACGCCATCTCGCTGGCCGGGCTCATCGCGAAGCGCGAGGTCACGGCCAGGGAGGTGCTGGAGACGGCGATCGCACGGGCCGAACAGGTCAATCCCGCCATCAATGCCATCGTGCACAAGCAGTATGAGCAGGCGCGCAAGGCGGTCGCGGCGGAGCTTCCCGAAGGGCCGCTAAAGGGCGTGCCTTACCTTATCAAGGACCTCGGTTTCTTCGAGACCGGTGAGCCGGCGACCTTCGGCAGCAGCCTCTTCAAGGATTTTGTCGCCGATCACGAGACCGCCTACGTGTCGCGCTGCAAGAAGGCCGGCCTCGTGTTCATGGGCCGCAGCTCCAGCCCCGAGTTCGGTCTGAACCCGAATACCGAGCCGCGGCTTTACGGCTCCTGCCACAACCCCTGGAACCTCGAATACTCGCCGGGGGGTTCCTCCGGTGGTTCGGCGGCAGCGGTTGCCGCGGGCATCCTGCCCGTGGCGCATGCAACCGACGGCGGCGGCTCGATCCGGATTCCAGCGGCGCAGTGCGGTCTGTTCGGGCTCAAGCCGTCACGCGGCCGGGTCTCTATGGCGCCGGACGCGGGCGAAGGATGGGGTGGGCTGTCAACCGGTCACGTGGTCAGCCGAAGTGTGCGCGACTCGGCCCTCATGCTCGATTGCACTGCCGGACTGGAGCCCGGCGACCCCTATGCTGCGCCGATGGAAGAGCGCCCCTTCCTCGCGGCCCTCGCCCGTCCACCGCGCAAACTCAGGATCGCGCTGATGTTGAAGGATCATCGCGGCGTCGAGTTGCATCCTGAATGCCTGGAGGCCGTGCAACGCGCGGCCAAATTGTGCGCCGGCCTCGGCCACATCGTCGAGGAGGCGGACCCCGATCTCGACATGGTTGCGCTGCGGCCCATGAATGCCCGGATCTCGGCGGCCAACACCGCCCGATCATGCTACATGCGCTGGAGGGCCCTGGGACGCGAGCCTAACGCCGACGACGTCGAGGCTGTGACATGGGGGGTGTGCCAGCGCGGGATGAAGGTGAGTGGCGTCGAGTACATCGAGGCGATCGCTGCTGCCCACGCGGCGGGGCGCAAGATGGGCACGTTCCTTACTAGCTATGACGTGATCCTGTCGACGACATTGGCCGGCCCGCCGCCGAAGCTCGGCTATTTCGACCAGAACGGCGATGTTCAGACCTTCGCCGAGCGTGTGACGGAATATCTGTCGGTGACGCCGCTACATAACGCGACGGGCACGCCGGCGATGAGCGTGCCGTTGCATTGGACGGCAGACGGCCTGCCGGTCGGCGTGCATTTTGCGGGCCGCTACGGTGAGGAGGCAACCCTGCTGGCGCTTGCCGCCGAGCTAGAGACAACGCAGCCGTGGTTCGATCGCGTGCCTGCGCTGTAAAGACACGGCCTTGCCGCGTAGCGCCCTCGCGCGGCTTGGCCACAAACATTGCTGCCGTATTTGAAGGTGAGACTCATGCCCAGGCGGACGGTGAAGTTGGCCGACCAAAGGTGAGCTCGGAACTTTACCAGACGCCGGGTGGTGTCGCCGGAGACCCTATCATGATCGTCTGCGCTGTTTCCTGGCCGCTCGCCAGCGCCGCCTCGACCGTGCCCATAACCGGACCGGCATAAAGCGCCTCGCCAGAAAAGAATATAGCGTCACCGTTGGGTTTTCTCAGCACGGACTGCGCTTCGCGTGTTCGTGGCGTGGGGTAGGAATAAGCGCCGCGCGCAAACGGATCGTTGCTCCAGTTGATCGCTCGCGCCGCGACGAGATTTCTCCTGATGCGGCCCGGAGGTAGATCGAAAATCTCGCCGAGCGAGGCGAGCCCCGTGTCGATCAGTTCGGCTTCGGCAAGTGAAGACACCCCGTCGGCCTTGGGTCCCGCCAACCAACCCGTCAGCACCGGATATCCGTCCGGATACTGGGTCCACCAGGTCGGGACCGTTGCATCGGAAAGCAGGAACGACAGGTCGGCCAGATCTCGCCCGCCCAGGTCTCGCCCGCCCAAATCGGCCCACCACTTCGTGGCGAAGCGAAATAGAATTTTGACGACGTTACCGAACCCGATATCGGCAGCGGCTGTCACCTGTTCGCGCGCCGCCGAAGGAAGTGCCATTTCGGACAGGAGGGGGAGCGGCACGGCAAGGACCGCGGCGTCGGCCTCGAACGTGGAGCCGTCGGAACAGTGCGCGGCAACCCGCCCGCGGGCCTCGTCAATCGCCGTTACGGCCGCGCCGAGATGGAGTGACGTTCCGTGCCTGCAGCATTCGGATGAAAGATACTCGATGAGCTCGCCGTACCCTTTTGCGATCCGCCCGTGCTGACCCTCGTCCCGGGCCATCCATTCGTCGCGAAGTGCCAGAGTGCTGGCGCGGCGCGGGTCAGCCGCGTCGTAGCCCTCGACCGTCCGGGTGATCGACCGCCGCAGCTCGTCGTATCGGCGACCGGCAAAATGCGTCTCCAGAAATTCGCCGATGGGGAGGTCGGCTTTCACCTCGCTCAGAGCTTGGTAGAACCGACCCACATGAGGCGGCGAAGACTCGTTGGGCAACAACTTGCCCGTGCGGGCGCTCCACCGCGTGCCACCACGCGGCAAGAGCGAAACTCGCGCTTCGCGCATCAGAGCGCGCGTCACCGGCGCGGCACCGTGGACAAATTCGGCGCCGCCTTCGGCCGGGTAGCCAAATTCCTGGGCGGGCAGCGGGTAGATGCGTCCGCCGCATCGGTCTCGCGCCTCGAGGATCGTCACTCGTTTGCCCGCGCGCGCGAGCTCGCGGGCCGCCATCAAGCCCGCAGCACCAGCGCCGACGACCAGAATATGCCTCAGATGCAGAGGGGCCACCGTCAGTGAATTTGCGTGCCTTCGGCGGCCACAGCCTTTTGCACAGCGGGACGCGCCAGCGTGCGCGCGCGATGTTCCATGACGCGGGGTACTTTGGTGGTGTCAACGCCGTCGCCTTCTATCCAGGAAGCGATGGTAAAGAGGTAAGGATCGCAGATCGTGTACGTGTCACCCATTACCCACGGACCCTTCATGAGCTTGTGCTCGATCAGCTCAAAGCATTCCGTCACGTTCGACGGCACTTTGCGCTTCATTGCCTCGATCGCTGCGGCGTCATCCGCCCACCGGGTGCCGCGCATGCGGTGCGCATGCGCGACATGCACCGTCGAACAAAGGTAGCTGTTGAACTCCTGAATTTGCGCGAGAGCGAAGGGATCAGCCAGCGGGGCGAGTTCGGCCTTCGGAAAACGCTGTGCCCGGGAACGCGCCCTTTGGGGTTTACCGCGAGGTATTCGGGGCTCCGTTGGCTCTGGGAGCGAAAATCGACCAGAACCGCCTCGTACGGCGCGCCGGCCTCTTCAAGCGCGATGTGCGTCGCAAGCGCACACGTACCGGGGGCGTAATAAAGCCTGAACATGTCCTTCGTCCTTCCTTCCATCGACCAGGGACCGCGCTCAGCGGGCTGCCCCTTCGGTCGGCACTTAGCTGGCGGCGGCCGGGCTGTTTCACCACGCGATGTGATCCCGGGTCAAGTTACGTATACCGTAATATCGGAAGATCGAAACCCGTGGGAGAAGACCATGACCGACGACGCCGCTTGGCCCCTCGCCCGGTACGTTTGCCATACCGGCTATGCAGATTTACCCGCGAGTGCGGTCGAATCCGCCCGCCGCGATATCCTCGATACGTTTGGCTGCATGCTCGGCGGCAGCGGCTCTCCGGGGATCGATCAGCTCTTTGCGGTGATCGCCCGGTGGGGCGGGCGTGAGGAAAGCCGGGTGCTGTTACGGGGCACCCGCCTGCCCGCACCTCAGGCGGCGCTGCTGAATGCCAGCATGGGTCATGCGCTGGATTTCGACGACACGTTGGACACCGGGGGTTCCATCCATCCCGGCGTTTCCGTGCTGGGATCGGTACTCGCGGTATGCGATAGCCTCGGGGGTGCCGGTAGGGCTGTCGGTGGGCGTGATGTCCTGTTGGCGGTCGCGCTCGGTCTGGACGTATCGTGCCGCATCGCGCTCGCGAGCACGCTCGACCGGGGCTGGCATCGCACAGCAGCGATCGGGGTCTTCGGCGCCACCGCGGCCGCAGGCAAACTGATCGGCCTGACACAGGAACAGATGCTGGCCGCCTTCGGCATCGCCTACAGTCATGCCGCCGGCAATCGCCAATGCATCCTCGACGGGGCGCTGACCAAGCGGATGCAGGCGGGCCAGGCGGCAAGCGCCGGCGTTTTCTCGGCGGTTTTGGCGCAGACCGGGTTCACCGGCGCGCGCAACGTCTTTAATGGCCGTTTTGGTTTTCTGGAGCTGTACCAACCCAACGGATACGACGCATCGGTGCTCCTCCGCGACCTGGGCACGGCCTTCCGCGGCGAGGCGCTGAGCTACAAGCCTTACCCCTGCGGCCGGCCACTGCACGCGGCGATCGACGCCGCGCTGATGGCGCGAGCGCGGCTCAACATCGAGCGGCCCGATGACATCGGATCGGTGACGATCGAGGCGGACCCCGCCGGACACAGCGACCAATTCGGCCGCGGGCTACCGAAGCGCCGTCCTACCCAGGTCGTGGAGGCGCAGTTCGCCCAACCCTTCCTGGTCGCCACCGCCTTGGTGCATGGCAAGGTGGGGATAGCGGAGGTCGATGGTCTGGGAGATGCCTCGGTTCTGTCGCTATCGGATCGGATCGCCGGCGTTGCGCGCGATCACCGACCGAAAGGGTCGCTCAGTATCACGGTGCAACGGACCGACGGGCGCTCGGTTACCGTCGAGGCCAGCGAGCCGATCGGATCGCCGGAGAAGCCGCTTACCAATGCTCAGCTCGAGACCAAGTTTCGCGACTGCGCCCGTAATGCGGTGCAGCCGCTGTCGGATGCGAGTTTAGACGGGCTGCTGGCGGCGATCGGACGATTGGAAACGCTGCCGGATACGCGGGAGCTGATGACCGCATTCGTCGGATAATGAAGTGATAACGCAGGGGCACACCTGGTGCTTTGCGCGGCTGTGAACATTTTTCTCGCGCCCCAGTCGTCAGTTTAGCAGATTGGGCCTCAAACGCCCTTGCTCTCGGCCGCCCTGATGCTGTTATTGCGAGCGCAGCGAAGCAATCTCGATGGACAGTGGGCAATCTGATCGAGATTGCTTCGTCGCTGCGCTCCTCGCGATGACAGGCGTGGCAGACCGGCGGACCGAGGGGTTGTTTCTTTCTAGCGGACGAATGACTGGCTTGGGTGGTGAGCCCTCATTCCTGCAGCATCGCCGCGACCAGGTCGAGGCTTCGAATGCGCGCATACATTTTCATGGCCTTGTCGAGGCTGTAGGCGTGGGCGGCCGTGTCGCCGCTCCAGCAGCATTCGCGCACCACGACAGACGCGAGGTCGAGGTTGAAGGCCTCGCGAACGCTCGTCTCGACGCCGCGATTGGTGGCGCCGCCGCCGATGATGATCGTGTCGCGCCGCAGCATGTGCAGCAGCTCGGCCACACCCGTCCCGTAGAAGGCGCTCGGCCGGCGCTTGAGGAAGACGTAATCCTCGGGTCGCGGCGCAATTTCGTCGGGGAAGCCGGCCTCTGCCGTGCCCTCGACAGCATTGGTGAGTGGCGGCACGCCGGTCTCCGCCGAAAGGTCGGTCGGGAGCATGACGACGTCGGCGCCATCGGAGCGGCTGACGGGTGTCGTGTAGATTATCGGCACGCCCGATGCCCGCGCGACCGCGATCATCTGCACCCAGGCATCGAGCACCGGGCGCATCGCAGCCCTCCGCGCGGGATCCGACGGAGTTAGCGCGCGCCGGCAAACGTCGTAAGCAATCAGTGCCGCCCGGCGCCGATCGATGCGTTCGGGTTCGGGCATCGCAACCTCCTCAGGTGAACGGCAAGAACCTAACCTCTCGGCGGGCGAAATCAATTGGCACCGTGAAGGAAAGCATGACCGTGTTGGCCCGGGTCGGTTCCATTATTTGGTCGGCGTGGCCTCGATGATGCCCATTCGGCGCAGCCCTGACCACGCGCTCGCGGGGGGCTATCGGCCGGATCTGCCCTAACCCGACCTTTGCCCAACACTGGGGAAAATTGCAGAGCAATCATTCGGTCCTTCGCCTCGAGAGTGAGTAGGCTCTAAGGTGAGACGGGTCCAGGCAGCTCGCGCACCCTGCCGTTGTTTGTTCAACGGCACTAATCCGTGGGAGGCTACCGACGCTCCGAGCGAGAGGGGAATGATCATGACCTCGACGGCATCTTTGACGGACACGATCAGCCAACTTGCCAAGACGTTTACAGGGCAGCTCCTGCAGTCGGTCGATCCGAGCTACGAAGAGGCCAGGCGGGTCCACAACGGCCTGATCGACAAGCGGCCGGCGCTGATCGCGCGTTGCCGGGGCGTTGCCGATATTGTGGATGCCGTAAGAGCGGCACGCGAGAATGACCTGGAAGTCGCCGTCCGCGGGGGCGGTCACAACGTGGCTGGGCTGTCGACGATCGACGACGGCTTGCTGATCGACTTGTCGTCGATGACAGGGATTCACGTGGATCCGAAGGAGCGCACCGCCCGCGCGCAAGGGGCCGTTACCTGGAACCTGTTCAACCGTGAAACGCAACTCCATGGTCTGGCGACGACCGGAGGAGTGATCTCGACGACAGGTATCGCCGGCCTTACCCTTGGGGGCGGGATCGGTTGGCTCATGGGCAAGCACGCCCTTGCCCTCGACAATCTTCTCTCGGTCGAACTCGTTTTGGCTGATGGCAGCACGGTCACCGCTAATGCAGACGACAACGCGGACCTGTTCTGGGCATTGCGCGGCGGCGGCGGCAATTTCGGAGTAGCGGCGTCCCTCGAATATCGCCTGCATCCGCTGGGACCCATCGTCGCCGGCGGCCTCATCCTCTACCCCTTCAGCGCGGCATGGGACGTGCTGCGGTTCTACCGCGACGTAACCGCGACGCTCCCTGACGAGTTCACGGTATTCGCCGGCCTGGTTTACGCGCCCGACGGGTCGGGCACGAAGCTGGCGGCGATCCTGCTGTGTCACTGCGGACAGCTCCAGGATGGGGACCGCGCCGTACAGAGGATCAAGAAGTTCGGCGCACCCGTCCTCGACGCCGTCGGAGCGATGCCGTACTGCCAGGTCAACGCGATGCTGGATGCTGCCGCTCCGCGTGGCGCGCTCAATTATTGGAAGTCGAGCTTCCTATCGAGCCTGAGCGACGAAGCGCTTCGGACCATGATCGACTGCTTCGCGAGCTGTCCCGCGCCGATGGGTGCGCTGTTCCTCGAGCATTTCCATGGCGCGGTTACCCGCATCGGCGTCACCGACACTGCATTCCCGCATCGCGCGGAAGGGTACAACCTGCTGGTGATTTCCGAATGGATGGACCCGAAAGAAAACGATATTTGCATCAGCTGGGCGCGCGATACCTATGCCGCCGTCGAGCCGTTCATAAGCTGGAACCGGTATGTCAACTACCTTGCAGACGATGAACGCGGTGAGGAGGTCGTTACAGCCTATGGACCGAATTATCGACGGCTCCAGCAAATAAAGGCGAAATACGATGCGGAGAACTTTTTTCATATGAACCACAATATCCGCCCCTCTCCTTGAATAGCTGGGTGCGGCCACTTGAATAGCTGGGTGCGGCCACGCGGCCGCGGGTAGACCTCGCCGAGCTAGCCGCAAACGGCGGGTAAATTGGTAGCCGCCCGTTAAATGGGGCAGGAAAGACTATTCCCAGCGCGAAGGTCGAGTCGCCGACAACGGTCCAGCCCGGCAGCTCCATCGCGGTTCCGCGAACGGCCGCCATCAGCACTGAGCTGTCCACACCCGCTCTAGGAATATCGGCCCTCCGCACTCGCGAGCGCTCAGGGCGCGTTCCGGGTTTCAGGAAACTGCCCGTTTCGAGCGGGGGAACGGTCGGCCGCTTTCGGCGCCCCTTTTCCGGGTGGACTCAGGCGGTGCGTGGCTGACATTCCCCATACGGATGGACACAGCTTTCAGGGGCCCACCGCGATATATCGAATTTACGGCGCCGCGCGCCGCCGGACGGACCAGTGGTATACGTCTCCAGGTCAATTGAAGAAACGCGCGGGCCGGAAAGGGGCGAGCTCGGCCCTTTGCCGTCCACTTAAGATCTCGTCAGCCACCACCGCGCCCAGGCACGGAGACATCGTCACGCCGCTATGGGTGATGGCGATGTAGTAGCCGGAAGTCCGCGGCATCGGTCCGATGGCAGACAGATGGTCGCCGGGGATCGGCCGGATGGCGATGCGCACCGCCTCCGGTTCGACCTCGCCGATCGAGGGCAGCAGCTGTCGGGCGCGCCGCACCAGATCGCGCGCTTCCGGCATCGACGGGCTGAGCCTCGTGTCGAAGCTCAATGTCGCGTCGGTCGGGTTCCAATGCAGCATCAGGCGCCCCGCACCATCAGGGCGCGCGTCAATTACGGTGCTGCGGACCACGCGGCTCAAGCTGGCGGCGACAGGGGGCGTGAACACCAGGAACCCCACGGTCGGTGCCAGCGGCAAGTGCAGACCTGCATCCCGGGCTGCCTCATTGGTCCAGCGACCAGCACAGTTCACGACGGTGTCGGCCGCGTATTGCGCGCCGTCGGCGACGCGGACGCCGGTCACACGATCGCCGGCCATGATCAGGTCTACGACCCGGGCGCCGCAGATGACTTTCGCGCCATGGCGACGCCGCGCGGCGGACAGCATGGCATGCGCGTAGACCACCGGATCGAGCCAACCCTCTTGCGGGAAAAACGCCACCGGGGAGTCGCCGATCGTTACCGGATCGATGTCGGGCTCCAATTCCTGCACCTGGCGCAGCGTGATCCACTCCGCGGCATAACCCCAGGACCGCAGCTGCTCGATGTTTTCAGCCTGCGCCGTGCGATCGGGCTCGGCTTCCCACTCCAGACTGCCGCCGCCGTGCCACCATGGCGTGGCGCCGAACTCGTCAGCCAGTGCCAAATGCGCCTTCATGCCGGCGACATTCAGATCGTGATAGGGTTTCGGCGGCTTGTTGTGCGCGTTGGTCCAGGCGAAACTGATGCCGGAGGTGCCGCCGCCGACCCGCGTCGCCTCCAGCACCGTAACAGCGGCGCCGGCCTGAGCCAACCGATAGGCGACCGAGGCGCCGATCACACCGGCACCGATCACAATTGTCTTGATCATTTGCATCTCCAGCGGTTCAAGATGGATTATAAATATCCGCTCCGGAGGCGTTCCCCACGGGGTAGCGAGCGGGCCTCCATCAGCCGCGGTTCAGTGGGCCCCACGCGAAATCAGCAAAGGGTCGAAGTGCCGCCTGGCGATCGCATCGGCTGGACTGGCAGCCATCGGCGCCGAGCCGGCGATTGCCCTGATCGCGTTAAATGGCAACCTTCGACCGTTAGAGCGTCTTGCACGATCCGTCGCACTCGTCGGAGAACAAGCTCCTGCCACAGGCGCAAGGGCCACGATGACCCGCGACATTGGTGCCGGTCGTTGGGGTGGATTGCCCGGGCAGCTTCTCCCGCCGCAACTCCTCCATGCGGGTACGGATCGTCTTGAAATCGTCAGCTGCTCGGGGCCGTGACATCAAACCCTCCAGGCCCCGCACTAACATGGGTTAGTACCGTTCGCCAATTACCTAAATTCAGGTTTCCTTTGGGTCGTGCATGCGCATGACTTTGCCCGATTGCGGAAACGCCGGTCGGATGGCTAGCCCTTAGCCTGAGCGCCGAGCTGACGGTTGATCCCGGTAGCGGCGCGCGGTGTACAACTGGTGGATCCCGGCGTTGGAGCCGGGGCTGCTGCCTCGCTTGAACCAGTCGAGCATCTGCGCGGTCGGGTGCGGTCAATTTGGCGGGCTCCGGCGGTGCTGCCGCGCCTGCCTTGTGCTCGGCTGCGACCTCGATACGCTGGCTGGGGTACCGGGCTTCAAGCGGATGTCAATGGAAGTCCTCGGCGACGACCTGCTGACAACCTTCCTTGCTCGACGGATTTAATTACTTGCTCGATGGATTTTATTCCCTGTTCGCCTAATTTACCTCCCTGTTCGCCCGATTTATTTCCCTGTTCGGGCGCTTAGGGAATTCGCTCTCGGGTATGGCTGGATATCAATCACTTGGATGTCGATGCGCGGCTGCTCGACCGGTTGGAATCGGCTTTTTCCCACTATTTTCCCAGCCACCAGGGAAAGGCAGGCCCCCCACGAAGACGCGCCCCGGGCGTGTCGCCGCTTGTTATCCTCAACCTCACACGGAGGTGACTGCCCGGCCGCCGTCGACACGCTAGCATCGATCGTCGTCAGGGAAAGCGGCGAGGCGGTCGTGGTCAAACAGCAGCGCCGATCGCGGCGCCTTTCCCGTTGCATCGCTGTGGAGCCGGGCGCATGCTTTGGCTGAGAATGCGAAGCCTGTGACAAGGGGTTCACGCGTATGAGCACCGCCGCGATCCGGCGCTTTGCTGTTCCAAGCCCCGAGGAGCTGATCGGTCGGGCGCGCGGCATGGTCCCCGAGATCCGGGCGCTCGCGGAAGAGACCGAGCGCAATCGCAACGTTCTGCCTCACATCATTGACAAGATCCGCGACGCCGAGCTGTTGCGGACCTGTCGGCCCAAGGAGTTTGGCGGTTTCGAGTATGACGGCGAGGTGGCGCTCAAGATCGCGCTGACGATCTCGGCGGCCTGCGCCTCGACCGGTTGGGCGGTCAATGGCGCCGTCTCCAACGGCCGATCGATCGCCCACTTCCCGATCGAGGCCCAACGCGAGGTCTGGGACGGGGACGAAGACCCCTTCACCTGCGCCTGCTTTGCGCCGACCGGTACCGCCGTTCCGGTCGATGGCGGCTATGTGCTGAGCGGCACCTGGTCGTTCGCCAGCGGCTGTGACGCTTCGAGCTGGGTCAAGCTCGGCGCCTTCATCACGCTTGCAGGTGCGGCGCCGCCCTTCGACGGGGCCTTCTTCCTGTTGCCGATCGGCGATTGCGAGATCGTCGACAACTGGTTCGTCTGCGGCCTTGCCGGGACCGGCAGCAAGGACATCGTCGTCCGCGAGGTGTTCGTTCCGGCGCACCGGGCGCTGCTGTTTGCCGACGCGCGGTCGGGCACCGCACCCGGCGCCAAATATCATAAGAACCCGCTCTACCGCATGCCGCTGTTGATCCACGGCGCCTCGATGCTGGCCTCGACCGCGGTCGGTGCCGCGCGCGGCGCGCTCGATGCCTATCTGGCGATGACGAGCGCGCGCCAGACCCGCGGCGCGCTGGCCGGTGGCCAGCTCCCGATGGCCGAATTCGCCACGATCCAGCTGCGCTACGCCGAAGCCGCCGCCGCAGTCGAGAGCGCCGAACTGATCCTCTTAACCGATATGCGCAACATGACGCAGAAGCTTTATGCGGGCGAGGAGATCACGATCGCCGACCGCATCCGCTGCCGCCGCAACCAAGCCTGGGTGACGAAGCTCGCGGTGCAAGCGGTCGATGGGCTCAACGCCTCGACGGGCGGCTACGGCTTGCACCTCAGCAATCCGGTGCAACGCGCGTGGCGCGACGCGAACGCGGTGGCGCGTCACGTCAGCCTCAATTGGGATGCCGTGGGCACCATGTACGGCCAGCACGCGTTCGGCCTCGAGCCGCGAGGGCAGTATTAGCTTCTATCGGTAGGGAACCACTCCAACGGAAGGAACAGGCAGATGGCGGAAATACTCGGTCTCGGCGTTACCCATTGGCCGACCTTGTGCATGCCGAACGAGGGCTTGACCGGGGTCTTCAAGACGACCTTGCGCGCCCCCAATGTCGAAGCTGCGCGCAAGGATCCGGTCAATTGGCCGGCCGAGCTGATCGCCGAGCTCGGCAACGACGACGGCCTGTCGGCGGCCAATCGCTGCGGCGAGCGCTTCGGCAACGATTTCCGGGCGATCCGCAAGATCCTCAACGACTTCAACCCCGACCTGGTGGTTGTCTGGGGCGACGACCAATACGAGAACTTCCGCGAGGACATCGTCCCGGCCTTCTGCCTGCTCGGCTACGACGATCAGTTCGAGATCAAGCCCTGGCAAGCCAATGGCGATGGGGGTAACGGCGGCAAACCGAACCGCTGGGGCGAGCCGGGCGACTGGCCATTGAAGCTCAAGGGCCATCGCGAGGCGGCCAAATACCTCGCGACCGGCCTGATCGAGCGCGGCATCGACATGGCCTACGCGTACAAGCCGCTGCACCACCCGATGGCCCATGCCTTTACCAATACGTTTCTCTATCTCGACTGGGACCGGACGGGCTTTCCGTATCCGGTGATCCCGTTCGCGATCAACTGCTACGGCCGCACCCTACTTCACGCCAAGGGCGGCCTTGCCCATCTGTTCCAGCCACCCCGACCGGCCGGCGAATCCGAAGACCCGCCGTCGCCGCCGCCGTGGCGCTGCATGCAGGTCGGCGCCGCCGTCGCCCAGGTATTGGCCGCCTCGCCCTATCGGGCGGCACTGATCGCATCGTCGAGCTGGTCGCATGCCTTCCTGTCGCCAAAAAACGGCTATCTGTGGCCGGATCACGAAGGTGACCGGCTGCTGTTCGATGCCGTTAGCCGCGCAGATTACGATATTTGGCGCAAGCGCTCTTTGGCCGAGATGGAATTTGCCGGGCAACATGAAATGCTGAACTGGATGGCGCTGATCGGCGCGATGGAGGCGCTCGACCGCCGTCCGGTAATCCAGGATTACATGGAGACTTATATCCTGGCATCCGACAAATGCTTCCTGTCCTTCCCGCCGTAATCACTGGCGAAGTACAGGCGAAACCTCGAGGACCGGGGCGCATCGCTCGACGGGCGGAGCGCCCCGCTCCATTTCCCGTCGAGAAAAATACGGCGAAATCGGCACGTTGCCCAACCGATCTCAAGGCGCATCCCTGATATATGACTGTAGACCGCATTCATATTTAATTAGATTAAATTCTCTAAAACAAAATTAGAGTAAAATACGAATTAATAATAAATGTTTATGACAGATTTTGGACACCGATTGGACGTTCTATTGACGAAAACATAATTAAAATGAGCTCTGGGCGATGATTATTGCCCGAGATTTGCATTGAGATGACGGGAGAAGCACATGGAGCGCAAATTCGCGTCAGCGCGTCTGTATTCTGCTGCACCTCTAGATCTTCAGCGCCGGTCCCCGCCATCCGCTCTATCGGGGTACGAGGCCGCCTGCGGACAGACCAGAGGAACATCGTCGGCTGGGCTACTACTCCTATCGCTTGGGGTTTGGGCGGCGGTCTTCGCCGCTCATGCCTCATTGTCTTCGTGGTTGAGGTGATCCCACGATTCACGTTCGATCGCAGCCGGAGGAACCCGATGCTCAGGCAGAGAAGTGAGCCGACCGTTCGGAGCAATTACGAAGCGGTGATCGCCGAATTCATCCGCACCAAGGGAATTACGCGCTGCCCGACCGCTTGCGTATTGCCGACGCAGGGCTCGATTGACGCAGCCGACCAAGCTGCGCTTGAACAGTACGCCGTTGCACAGGAGCGGTTGCGCCAAGCGAAAGCTGCGGCACGCGCTCGACTGTTCTGGAATGCCTCGTCCCCGCCGGCGAGGGAGAAATAGGCGCCGGCCCCTGCACGGTCGGGACAAGGGCGCGGAATCACCCGGTCATTCGGGCGAACTCGGGCGATACGTTCAACGGCCGGTAGGTATCGACACCGATGCCGGTGCGCGTTCGCCGCATCCCCGAGGTGCGCCGGGCCTGAAACTCGGCGCGGAATGCCTCGTCGGCGCCGTGCAAAACGCCCTGCGGCGTGAACGCGATGCCGCCGGGACGGCGACCCCTCGGATCATCGTCGGCATGGGTCAGCATGACCTCGTCCATGTCGATGTTGCGGTGATAAGACGGCAGTTCCTCGGCGTTCAAATCGGCGACGGCGATCTGCGGCAGGAAACTCAGCACGACGAAGCCCGATCCCTCGAACGTCATCCAGGCGGACGGCGCGAGGTGTATGCGGTCGGACATAATCGGACGGATGTCGCGAACATTGAGCTTGAACGGAAACAGGTCCCCCTTCCAGCCGACGACGTTCATCGGATTGTTGCGATAGAAGATCGAAGTGTGCGCACCCTTGTGCTTGATCCGCAGCTCCCATTCGTCCCGCTTGGGCCAGCCGTAATCGGCGACGTCCGGCACTTGCAGCATGGTGGGATCGACTGGGGTATGTCTTCCGACCTGCTCGTGCTCGCACAAGCGGATCGGCTGCGGTGCTTCGACAACCAAGAGGAGGCTCTCCGCATCGTCGGGCATCAGGCGGAAGGTGGTCCCCTTGGGGAGCAGCACGTAATCGCCAGGTTCGTACCGCAGCGGCCCGAACTCGGTGGCGAAGACGCCGGAGCCTCGATGCACGAAATAGAGCAGGTCGCCGTCGATGTTGCGGTAGCAATAAGACATCGCCTGCCGGCGGCGGCTGATCGCGATCGCGACGTCCTCGTTGGACAGCAAGGTCAACGGCCCGCCGCGGGGATCGGTCGCGTCGGCCGCGACGACGTCGGCGCTGTCGATTTGCCGCGGCCGATAATTACCTTCGATACGGACGACCTCGTTCGGCCCGTCGGTGCGGTAGAGCATCGCGACTGGGCCGGCGAATCCGTGCCGGCTCAAATGCTCTTCCCTGAGCTCGCCGAGCCCGACCCGCGCTTGGCGCACAAAGCGGCCGCGGGTAAAGTGGATCCATGAGCGCATCATTCGCGGTCTCCCGTGAAAGGGGCTTTGAGCAATCGTAGCACACCAGACGCCTGCACAGATAAAGGAGCGATGTGATGGCAAAACGGCAAAGCGTGAACTTCCCCGGCTTCGCCCATCAAAACCCGATCCCGAACGCTAGCCGGATCGGCAATGTGATGATGTCGAGCGTGATAGCGGGGTCCGACCCGGGAACGCGCAACCTGCCGCCGGAATTGGCAAAGCAGGTCGCCAACGTGTTCACTCACGTGCGCGCGGCGATAACATCGGCCGGCGGAGCCCCTGACGACATTATCAAGATGACCTTCTGGATGAAGGAACCGGGGACCGGGCGCGCCGCACTCAACGACGAGTGGGTCAAAATGTTCCCCGACGCGGCGTCTCGGCCGGCCCGTCACACGATGGCGCTCGGCTCCGAAAGCCACGCCCTGGTGACCTGCGAGTTCGTCGCGGTCTTCGGCTAGCAAAGCGAACGCGAGACCGCGCCGGCGAAGTCCAAAGTTCTGTTCGCCCCCGGCCGGAGACCGGGCTTCATTTTGCGTCGCACACGAACTGAGGACGCCAGCTCCCGTCGCTGAGGCAACCCATTAGTGCGGACTGGCGGGTTGCTCTCCAACGAACTCCCGCAGCTTCACGCCGTGCTCGGCGGCGATCATCTCAGCCGCCTTCTCACCGATCATGATGCAGGGCGCGTTGGTGTTGCCGCCGATCACCGACGGCATGACGCTGGCGTCTGCCGCGCGCAAATTTCCGACGCCCAGCACTCGCAGCCGCGGATCGACGACATTGCCGATCCGGCAGGTCGATGTCGGGTGATAGACCGTCAGCGAGAAATGTAGCGCAAAATCTTCGAGCAGCGCGTCGCTCGGCTCGGCACCTTCCCAATAGCCGTGCTTTTCCGCCAGAAACGGCGGCATCATCAGCGGACCGATCTTGCGGTTTCCCGGCCAGTGCGCGGCAATGTCCATCACCCGCCGAATCGCCGCCACCATGACCTTCATGTCGTGCGGATCGTCGTAATAGTTCATGCGGATCGCCGGCTGCACGCCGGGATCAGTGCTTTCGAGGACGATCTCGCCCCGGCTGCGCGGCAGTACCGGGTTGGCAAGCAGCAACAGGTTCTCCGCGTCGTTCGCCACGCGCGTCGCCGCGTCGTCGAAAAACCGCGACGTGTCGATATTGACTATCGTCCGCATGAAATCGTCATTGCCGCCGGTCAGGAAGCAGATGATCTCGGTGTCGTGGCTGTGCTGATCGCCGAGGCCGGACGAGCAGAAGACCACCGCATCGGCAAGCGATGACGCGCCCACCCCGCGTCCGGTCGCCCGCCACTCGGCCAGCCGCCGTTCCGCCTCCTGCTTCAATGCCTGGAGCTCGGGCGGCAGCGCCGCATCGTCGGCGGGATCGGAAGGCAGTGGTCCGGCAGCGGCGCGCAATGCGTCGGGTCCCATCGACAACGCGACTTCGCTCATTGGCACGCCGATGCCCTGGGCGGGGTAGATCAGCGGACACATAAGGTGATCCTGCAGATTCTTGCCGACCTGCGGCGCGTCAACGAGACAGGAAACCCCGGCGGCTTCGAGTTCCTGCCGCGGCCCGATCCCGGACAGCAGCAGCAATTGCGGCGAACCGATTGCGCCGGCGCTCAGGATCACCTCCTTGGCGACATGCGCCGTCACGGTCTCGCCAGCGGTGGTGCGGTACTCGACTCCGGTGGCGACAGTCTGGCCATCGGCAAGGTCGAGGAGCGCGCGCGTCGCTTGCGCACCGGTGATGATCGTCAGGTTCGGCCGCTGTTCAGGCTCGCCGGCGAGAAACGCCTGATAGGTGCTCGACCGCCGGCCATCCCGCATCGTGTACTGGGTCAACGACACAACGCCGGCGGCGGCGCCGCGATCGCGGCCGTTGTAGTCGCCTTTGGTATGCCGGCGGCGACCGCCGCCTCGACGAACTGGCGCGCGGCCGGCAGTATCGGGTCGCGCACGGAAACCCCGAGCGGGCCGGTCGTATTGTGCGCCGGCGAGTCGACGACGATCTCGTCGTTGGGCGTGAGGCCCTCGCTCTTGCGGAAATAGGCCAGCACCTCGACGTAGCTCCAGCCGATGGCGCCGCCCGCCGCCCAGGAATCAAAGTCGCCGGGATGGCTGCGCACATACATCATATACTTGATGGCGGACGAGCCGCCGAGCATCTTTCCGCGCGGCACCGGGACGCGTCGGCCATTGAGCCCGAGCCCGGCCTTGCCGGGGTCGGCGGTATGCATCCAGTCGGTGGCGGGGTTCAGCTGCATCGCCGGCGGCGCTATCGGCAACGCCGAGATTTCGGGCGGCCGCTCGCCCGCCTCGATCAGCGCTACCCGGCACGCCGGATCCTCCGACAGACGGGACGCGATCACCGCTCCCTCCGACCCGCCGCCCACCACGATGAAATCGAATTCGTCGCCCATGTCATTTCTCCCCGGGCCGGCTGATTGGGTCGATATCTTCCGTCCGGTCGTCTTTTTAGGCTAACTACTATGCGCTTGAGCGCCTCTTTTTCCACGCTTCGAAGTCGCGCTTGGCGTCCTCTCCCGCTGCCGGGAAGAGACCAATCAGCGAGCGGCCGCGCGCGACCTCCTCCTCGGCGAATTCGTCGTAGAGGGTGGTCGCGAGCGCCTCTTCGGCCACCGCGTCGACGATGTCCGGCGGGATCACCACGACCCCGTCGCAGTCGCCGACGATGAGGTCACCCGGATAGACGGCCACACCGCCGCACGCGATCGGCAGATTGAGGTCGGCCGGGTGATGGACGATCCCGCTCGGCGGCGACGAAGGGCGTCGATGGTAAGCCGGCAAGCCGGTCTTGAAGACCCCTTCCGTGTCGCGCAGCCCGCCGTCGGTCACGATGCCGGCGCAGCCGCGCGCCTTGAGCCGCCCGCAATAGAGATCGCCGGCCGAGGCCGCCCTCGGGTCACCTCGGGCGTCGACGACGAGCACGTGACCCGGCGGGCACTCCTCCATCGCGCGCTGCTGCACCGGCCCCCGCCCCGTCGCAGTCTTGTCCTCGCGCGCCGGAATGAAGCGCATCGTGAACGCCGGGCCGACCATCCGCGGCATCTCGGCCCGGATCGGCCAGACGTCCTGCAGGAACATGTTGCGCAGGCCGCGCCGCGACAGAATGCCGGTCAAGGTCGATGTTCCGACGCGCAACAGAGCGTCGCGGGTCGCTGAAGACAATTCCGTCATGCGCACCTCCCCATTCTCCCGCCGACCGTCTTAGCGATCCGAACGCCGGCGAGCAAGGAGCGGAACGCGAGGTCTTCTCAGCGGCGCGGTATCGCTCCGAGCACGTGGTCGACGGCGGCAAAGTAAACCGGTGAGGGGCTGATGGCGTGCCGGCGCAGGCAAGCTTCGGTGAATTTGATGACGTGCTCGTCGCCATGTGCGATGGCGCGGTCGACGGTCTCGTCCTCGTCCGCTTCGCGCGGTTTGATGTTCTCGGCCATCGCGCTGGCCCCGCCGAAGCAGGCATAAAGCGCGCATCCGGACTGCCAGGCATAGCGAAGTGCCGCACGTGCGATCCGATCGCTGACCTGCGGGGCGATATTGCCGAGTGCCGCGGGGCTGGTGACGCCGTGGATAAAGGCGATCGTTGTCCGGATGTCGTGCGCGTTGGCGAGGTAGACCCGCGTGAACACTTCGGTGATTTCCGACATGAGCGGCGCGAGATCGCCACCGGTGTCGATCAGCCCGATCGACGGGCCAAACTCGGGGAGGTCATCGAGCATGGCCAGCGATGCCGTGATGTTCCCGGCATAACTTCGGCGATGGGGCGGAACGAGCGCCACGTGGGTGATCGCCTCGCGCGGCGTCATCGTGCCGTTTGCGGCTTGACCATGCGTGGGCAGCTCCTGATAGGTCGCCGCCCAGCTGGCGAATGCATCGGCAAGCTCGCGCAGGCGGTGCGGCGTCTCGCCCGCCGCCAGGCCCCGCACGGCATGCCCGACGCGGATCACGCCGTGCGTCGCCGCGGCGCAAAAGCCCGGCGTCAGGCGCTTCATCCAGCGATCGAGGACCTCCCGCCACGGCCCCTCCCGCAATTCTTCGCCGAAAAATGCGCTCCAATCGGTGAACCGAGCGCGCTCGCCGAGTGCGGCACGCCAGTTTTCGCGGCAAATGCCAATGTCGGTTGCAGGCCGCGGCAACATTCGCTCGCGGTAGCGCGCGATCCACGCCATCACCGCGTCGGGGCGACCGAGTGCGCAGAGCGCTTCGGCCACCATCGGGGCGTGATTGCTGTTGCCGTTCCTCAGTTCGATCCCATAAGGCGCAAGGGTCTCGAGGGCATCGTCCAGTAAAGCATAACAGGGAGCGCGCATCACACCCTCCTCACCCGGGTTTTGCCATGTGGCGCGCCGGGCGCGTCAGCTCAAGGTCGGGCTCCGAGGATCATGTTGAAGGGCGTCTCCGCGGCGCGTCTGACATTGCAGAACCCGCCAGCGGTGATGACCTAGCGAAGGCGCGCCTCGCCGGCTTGCGCGTGCGGCGCCCACGTTCTGCAACAGCGAGGTCGCTATGAACACCCTCGTGGAGCCCGCGTAATAGGTTCGTCCGACCGGGTTTAAATTGTCTGCGAGCCGATCGCCCGCCATTGGCTCGACAATCATCAACGAACCGTCCGGCTTCAAGGATTGGCAAACCTGGGCCGCGGCGCCCACCAGGTGGCCCATGTCGTGCAGACAGTCAGAGAAAGCCACGAGATCGAAGTCCGTTTCCGGAAAGCCCTTGGCCGTCGCGAACTCGAAACGGGTGTTTGCCGTGACTCCGCGTTCCCGAGTATGGGCCTGGGCGTGTTCGATCGAGCTCGGATGGAAGTCGTAGCCGATAAATTGCGAATTAGGGAAGGCCTTGGCCATCGACACGGTGGACCAGCCGTGGCCGCACCCGAAATCGGCGACTTTGGCACCACGCTGCAATTCGTCGACGAAGCCGTCAAGCGCTGGGAGCCAATTGCCCACCAAATTATTGTGACAGCCGGGACGGAAAAAAAGCGTGCAACCGTGCGGAAGAATCAGCGCGTGTGATCGCTCCCCGGCACGCCGCCGTGCTCCACGGGCAGTGGCGGGCGTCGATCCCTGGCTTGCCGAAGCGGAGTTTCGGCTCTATATCAGGGCCGGCTTTTTTGTCAATATAGAAATACTGTTATTCGTAACATCAATGGACTTTCGACTCCGATGAATCGACGACTGGTTCCCTCCCCTGCTATCCCCCTGATAGTACGATTCGGCCCCCTACTCGGTGAAAATACGCCCCTGTTCGTTCGCGTCGAAAACCAACTCCTAAGTGTCTGATATAGAAGGTTATGTCGAGGATAACCAGGGAAAATTTCAGCGCGAAATCGATGATTCACCCTGTTTTGCCCGCTTTTAGAGGGGTCGGCGAAATTACGGTCGACCCCAGCGGGTCAGCGCCGCCGGGTAATTCAACAGGCAACCCCCGGCCGACGAGCCACCGCGGGGCTGATCAGCGGCCCGGCGGCTCAGTTGCTCGCTATAGCGGAGACCGAGGCGGCCGAAGCGGCCGCGACGCTCGATCTGAGGTGAGACACTACGCTCGATCCTTCCAGCCGAACCATCCTTCCCGGAGAGTCCTGCAGGGCCGCGGGGCCTGCGCACGACTTTCTAATTTTGCCCCATCCAAACCCGTCTCGAATAGTCCCGCCCCAGAGCGATCAAAGCGCGGGGCGGGCTCGAATATCGGTGCTGATCTTACGCGGCAGAAATTGGCCGTCGCTCGGGCTCGCGAGGAACACACCGTTGTCGACCACAACCTTGCCGCGCAGAATGGTCATGCTCGGCCAGGCGGCGACTTCGTGGCCGTCCCAGGGAGTGTAGTCGGTCTCGTGCAGGTCCTCTTTGCGCAACACCCTTCGCGCGCGCGGATCGAGCAGCACGATGTCGGCGTCCGAGCCGATCGCCAGCGCCCCCTTCCTCGGATAAAGACCCATGATGCGCGCCGCGTTCGACGAGACGAGCCCGACGAAATCGGCAAGACTGTAACCGCGCTTCTCGACCATATGCGTGTACATCAGCGACAGACGCGGCTCCACCCCGGAATTGCCGCCGGTCGTGTCATCGATGCGTCGGCCCTGGAGCTTCACCTGCAAGGGGCAGCAGACCTCATCGGTGGCGATCGCCTGGATTGCGCCATGACCGGTCGCCGCCCATAGCGCCTCCTGGTCCTTGGCGAATTTGAGCGAGGGGTAAGTATGATACATTTGCCCGCCCGGCCGCTTGTAGTCCTCGGCGGTGTAGAGCAGGTACTGGTGCAAGGTCTCGCCATAGATCGGGAAGCCCTGCGCCCGTGACCGCGCGATCGCCGCGACCCCGGTCGCGGCCGATACATGCACCATATAGAGTGCAGCACCCTCGACATTCTCGGCCAGCCGGATCACCCGGTTAAACGACAGATCCTCCGACAGGGTATTGTGCACCTCGGCCATATTCTCGAAGCCGACGCGGTCCTCGCGGATCAGCTTCTCGTACATGTGCATGACGATGTCGTTGTCCTCGGCGTGAATGGCGGCGATCCCGCCTTTGGCCGCGACGATTTGCAACACCTCCCAGATGTCGCCGAACTGCACCATCCGGCCCTGCCGATTGGGCCGGATGTCGGTGGTGAACATTTTGACCGAGGCGTGACCCTCTTCGATCGCCTCGGGCAGTGCGTCGAGCACGCCCTGCGACAGCTTGCCATGCAGCAGCAGATGGAAGGCATAGTCGCAGCAGCACGAGCCGGCCCATTCGCGCTGGCGCGATTCAATCGACCGCTGCAGCGGCTGATCCGGCGGGCACTGAGCAAAATCGAGCAACGTCGTCGTGCCGCCGTGCAGGGCGGCACGACTGACTTGCTCGGGCGGCGCGCTCAGCAGATCCTCGTTGCGGCCGGGAAACGGGATCGGCATGCTGCAATGGATATGCGGATCGATGCCGCCAGGAATGACGATCTGATCACTGGCGTCGACGATCCGCGCCGCGCCGACCGATTGCAGGCTGCCCGGCGCGCCGATAGTAGCGATCTTGCCGCCGGCGACGCCGATATCCGCGGCTTGCGCACCGGTCGGCATGACCGCGACGCCGCCGGCGACGACCAGATCGAGCATTGCGCCCTCCCTAACGGGTCCGGTTATACTGATAGTCTTCGCGCTCACCGCTCCCGACGCGCAGCTCAGGGCGCGATGCCGGGCGCGTGCTGTTCAGTTTCGCATGCGTGTCCAGAGCCGCCTGGTCGGTCCAACGCTCCAGCAATGCCAGCTTGTCCGGGTTGAGGGCGCTTTGAAAGACCTCGAATTGCTCGCAGCCGGGCTCTTTCATGCATTCCTCGCAACGGGCCTTCATCACTTGCGCGAGCTCGCTCCCCTTTCCCGGTGCGGCGGTGATCGTGACGACCAGTCGCACTGCCATCTCGTCCCCTCTAGATGCTGGTTGACCTGCGGCGAAGGATTAGCCGTCCGCGCCGCGTCGCGTCAAGCATCGCCCCTGCGAGGAAGCTTGTCCCGTGGCGAACCTTCAGGCTTAATTCCGGGTCGCGGCTCGGGATGATGCGGTGGCGTCTTATGGTAACCCGCGAAACCTTTGATCTTTCTCACAAGAGACAAAAGCTTCTCGCGATCATTCGCCGCGCATCGCTGTTGCAGGGTCGAGGTTTTCGCCTGACTTCGGGTCGATCGAGCAATTTTTTCATCGATCTGAAGAAGACGATGCTCGATCCCGAAGGGGCTTCGCTGCTCGCCGACCTGCTGTTCGACAAGATCAGGGTCGAGGATGTCGACTATATCGGGGGGATGGAAACAGGGGCGATCCCGATCGTCGCAGCTCTCTGCATGCGGAGCTGGCCCGAGAAGCCGATAAAGGGGTTCTTTATCCGCAAAGAGGCCAAGGGCCACGGCACCGACCAGCGGGTTGATGGTCTGCTCGACCGAGGATCACGGGTCATTCTGTTCGAAGACGTTACCACCACCGGGAGCTCCGTGATGCGAGCGGTCGACCAGACCCGGCTATTTCAATGCACGGTATTAAAGGTAATAACCGTGGTCGATCGCCTCGAAGGCGCCGCCGAAAATTTCCGCCAGGCGGGAATCCCCTTCGAGGCCCTGTTTACTCGGCGTGACTTCAGTTGACCAGATCGGTTATCGATCTGGCGGCAGCGCATTTGCGGCGCCAATTCCTCTATCAGACGCAACGCGGCCGTTTCGGCAGCCTGGAGGCATTGCGGGAACTGGCGATATCCGCGAGAGGGTGTGTGGCATCCTCTATGTCTTCGGACCGGGTCACAGTGGCCTTTGTACTGGAAAGGGTGCTCGATCAATGTGCGGCGGATCTGCAAGGGCGTGCAGTGCGGATCTCGGAAATCGCGGATCTGAGCGCGCGCCTGCATGACCCTGTCCAGCGCGCAGTCGAATTCCTCGCGGGTGCCGATGACGATCCGGTCGAAATCGCGGTGTCGCTGATCGGAGCGCGCGCACTGCGATAACAATAGCCTATTGCAGATTCTCTCGCAAGAGAAAGGCGAGACGCACTCCAGCTTTTGCTAGCTGCTCTTTGACCGCGGTAAGAGCGCGGTCGCGATAGGTGGTGTCGACACTGTAAACCGGGACCGGGCCGCACGGGTCATTTTCGCCCTTGCGTACCGGGAAGACATACTTGCTGCCGACCGCATCCTTGGGGGCATCCTTTACAAAGCTGTAGGTGATTTCCTTCGCTACATTGTGAGATTCCTGCGCCCAGTCGGCGGGCGTGCCACTAGACCATTTTCGGACGTCGGCCGCTGTCAGGAGGGCGACGATTTCGGTGGCGGCCTTGGCCGTGTCCTTCCCCTCGGCCTCGACGACCAACGTGTCGTCCCAATAAGCGCTGAGCCGGACCGGGGTCTTCGCTCCCGGCAGCAGGAGCGCGACGCAGCGGCCCTCCTGATCATGCTGTTCGATGGTGTGCAGAGGATCATGGATATCGCCGACAAAGTTCAGCAGGAACTGCAGCGCCATCAGCCGCTCCCCCGGGAAGGTGGCGGGATCGCGGAGCTCTTTGGCGAACTGTTCGATTTTGTCGACGACGCAGTCATCTTGCAGCCCGTGGCTCGCCGGCGCCATCGACGGGAGGGCGGGTTTGCCAAAACATGCTTTTGTCAGGTCGGGATTGTTAACGTCGAGTTTCACATAATGCCATTTCGTCGTCGCGGCTCGGCCCTCCGGGCTTTTCTCGCGCAGAGCGTCCGCCCAGGTGGCCTCGCCAGCGATGTCGGTTTTGGTCCAACTGTTCGACTTGTCGCTTGCCAGCAGCTCTGCCAGCTTTCTTGGCGTCGGGCTCTCCTGGGCTTGCAGCAGCCGATCGGCAACGAGCACCACGATCGTGTGTCCCTCGGCGCTCCAGGCCCGGCTCTTCGCCGGTGTCAGCAAAAGAACGATCGCAGCAAGGCAAAGACTGGCAAAACAAGAATGAGATCGGTACATCGCGATCTCCAAGGCGGCGATGTGAGGCACGGATCGGAACACTATGCTAACATCCCCTTGGTCACGATGTCCGCAACTCATTGCTAAGGCGAAACTTTAGGGGAGGTGAGCGGTGGCGGCTCAGGGGAAGGACCCGCAGGGCGCCGAGGACGACGGCATCCACTTCCGGTCTGATGGCTTGGCACTGTCGTCCGCCGAATATGCTCGCTTGCTGGCCCGGCTCGCAGAGACTGACGGGATTGCCATGGACGAGTTCTCGCGGGATGGCGTCGTCACGCAACTCGAAGAGCGGATAGCGGCGATGCTCGGGAAGGAAGCCGCTGTCTTCCTGCCCAGCGGCACGCTCGCCAACCATCTGGCGCTCCGCCTCCTCGCGCGGCGCGGCTGCCGAGTGTTAGTGCAGCGGGAGAGCCACATCTACAACGACGCCGGCGATTGCGTGCAGGAGTTGAGCGGGTTGACCTTGATCCCTCTCGCGCCCGCGCGCGCGACCTTTGGCCTGGCCGAGGCGGCAGCCGAGGTCGCGCGCGCCGAGGAGGGTCGCGTCGCGACGCCGGTCGGGGCGATTTCGATCGAATCCCCGGTGCGCCGTGTCGTCGGCGAGGTCTTCGACTTCACCGAGATGCAACGCATTGCGGCATTCGCGCGCGAGCAAGGGATTGGGCTCCATTTGGACGGCGCCCGACTGTTCCTGGCTCACCCCTACACCGGGATAGCGCCGCAGACCTACGCAGCGTTGTTCGATACCGTCTACGTATCGCTATACAAATATTTTAATGCTGGTAGCGGTGCCGTGCTCGCCGGGCCCCGGCATCTGCTCGAAAACCTCTACCATCAACGGCGCATGTTCGGCGGCGGGCTACGGCAGGCTTGGCCTTATGCGGCGGTTGCCCTGCATTATCTTGATGGGTTCGGCGAGCGCTTTGCGCGCGCCGCGGAGGCGGCCGACAATCTGTTCGGCGCTTTACGGAAGCACGGCCGCTGCGAAATTGTGCGGTCGGCGGCGGCGACTAACGTTACGCGTCTGCGCATTCGCGGCGGGGATGCTGCAGGCTTGCCCGAGCGGCTGCTCGAACGCGGCATCGCGATCCGCTCGCCATTGCACGCTTCGGGCGAGGGGGCCGAGTTCGAGCTGTTCACCAACGAGACGATTCTACGGCGCCCCGCCGCCGAGACGATCAAAATTTTTTTTAAGGCGCTCGGATTCGTGTGATCGATCGACGGCTGCCCGCTCGTCAATTCGTCGCAACGCGGTACAGATTCGCGACAGTGCCCAAATTCTGGATCTCGATGCGGAACGTCCCGGTCCACCTCGGCCACCAACGGCAATATTCGCGATCGCTGCTCCCGGTGCTGCGGCAAACGAGGTGATCGTTGTCGTCGTAGATAAGCAGGTCGAGATCGCTACTGCCATCCCCGGCGATGCCTGCTTCGGCCAACTGCCCGCCGCTGAACACGACACCATAGACATCGGTAGCACCGGGTTGGACCGTGTCTTGATGGGTCTTGGGTTGCCCGTCCCCGGCGGCGACTCCCATCGCGGCGGTCTCGTCGATCAGCAGGTTGGTGATCTTCTCACCTTTGGCGAGATCGCGGGCTTCAACGAGGATCGAGTCAGCCGACACCGGCTGGCCCGATTTTTGTGCGCTCTCCGTCGCCGCTTTCCCCTCCGGTTTGAGGTCAATCTCGGTGCCACCCAGTGCTTTCATGATCCGGGCCGCAACGATCAGAACCAGCGGGTCTTTACTGTCCCGCCCGAATGCGAGGAGGTCGGACGCCATTTGCAACCGCGCTATCGGCTCGTCGGTCTCCGGCGCCTTTGGCCCGCTTGCGATGTTGACGCCTTTTTGCGGCGAGGGAGCGGTTCCGTCGGACACCGAGCCCGCCAGCAGCGGAGAGCTGAAGCACAATCCGACCGCGAGGCTCGCGATCGCGGAAAGCTTGCCCAAAGAGGGTTTGGTCAGGGGAGCCATAATCGATTTCCAACCCGAGAGTCGAAGGTCCGTAAGCTTCAGTTATCTCGCCCAATGGTTAATATTTGATCGACATCCACAAGCCGGTCATGACACCGGTCATATTGACGGCAAGCCGCCTGCACCCTACCTAGAGCGCGCTCCCATGGCCCTCCTCTCGATCATCACCGCTCCCGACCCTCGGCTCAAAATCAAGGCGCGACCCGTCCCTGCGGTCGATGCCAAGGTCCGGCGGCTGATGGACGACATGCTCGAAACGATGTATCAGGCGATCGGCGTCGGGCTCGCGGCACCGCAGGTCGGGCAATCGCGCCGCGTCATCGTCCTCGACGTCGCGCGCGAGGGCGAGAAGCCGCATCCCCTCAAGCTCGCCAACCCCGAGATCCTGTGGCGCTCATCCGAACTCGCGACTTTCAGCGAAGGATGCCTGTCACTGCCCGAGCATTATGCCGACGTCAGCCGCCCGGCCGAGGTGCGACTGCGCTACCTTGACCAAGAGAACGAGATCCGCGAGATGCATGCCGAGGGGCTTCTCGCCACTTGCTTGCAGCACGAGATCGAACACCTCGACGGGATTCTGTTTGTTGACCACCTGTCCCTCGTCAAGCGTGGGATGATCCTGCGCAAGCTTGCCAAGGCAAAGCGCGGCCGAGTTCTCGCGACCGCCTAGCGCCGGCGTTCGCGGTGATCGAGCGATGACCGCCAAGCCCCGGAGAAGGGTATTCGACCTCGTCTACATGGGCACGCCGGCGTTTGCCGCGATGATCCTCGCGGCGCTGATCGAGGCCGGGCACCGCATCCTTGCAGTCTACACCCAACCTCCTCGTCCGGCCGGCCGCGGCCATCGACCGCAACCCTCGCCGGTGCAATTGCTGGCCGTACAACACAGGCTCGCCGTTCGCAGTCCGGTCAACCTGCGGACGTCGGAGGCACAGGCGGCATTCGCCGAGCTCGGCGCCGAGGCTGCGGTGGTCGCCGCCTACGGGCTGATCCTGCCGGGTTCGATTTTGCGCGCGCCCCGGCTCGGCTGCCTCAACGTGCACGCCTCGCTATTGCCGCGCTGGCGGGGTGCTGCTCCGATCCAGCGCGCGCTGCTCGCCGGAGACACGGTGACCGGGCTCACCATCATGCAGATGGAGGAAGGGCTCGACACCGGCCCGATCCTGGCGCAGGAGGCGGTGTCGATCGCTCCCGGCATGACCGCCGCCGGTCTTTCGGCCGAGCTCGCGGTGCTGGGCGGCGGGCTGATCCTCGCGTCACTCGACGGCATCGCCGACGGCACGCTTGTCCCCCGGCCGCAGCCGGAAGATGGCGTCACCTATGCGCGCAAGATCGAGCGTGAGGACGGCAGGCTCGATTGGCGCCAGACCGCGGCGTCTCTGGAGCGGCAGGTGCGGGCGCTCGACCCCTGGCCGGGCGTCTATTTCGAGAGCCCAGGCCGCCGAGGCGGGGGTGAGCGGATCCGGGTGCTTGCCGCAAACGTCTTGCCTGGTCAATCGGGGAGCGCGCCGGGAACCGTGCTCGACGACAACCTCTCGATCGCCTGCGGCGAGGGTAGGTTTCGGCCGTTGCGATTGCAGCGGCCCGGCCGGGCGCCGCTCGACACGGCCGCGTTTCTGCGCGGCTTTCCGATCGCCGCCGGGACGGTGCTGCCGTGCCGCGCTACAAGCTGACGATCGAATATGACGGCACCGGGTTCGCCGGCTGGCAACGGCAGGCAAATGGCTTGTCGGTGCAGGAGGCGCTCGAAACTGCGATCACCCGGTTCTGCGGCGAGCGGGTCCCGGTCCACGGCGCGGGCAGAACTGATGCCGGCGTGCACGCGCTCGGCCAGACCGCGCATCTCGACCTGATGAGGCCGGTTGCGCCAGAAGTGCTGCGCAGCGCGGTCAACCATCATCTGCGGCCTGCGGCGATCAGTATCCTAGCCGCCGCACCGGCACCCGAAGATTTCGACGCGCGGCTTTCCGCGACCGGCCGCGTCTATCTCTACCGAATCCTGAACCGGCGGGCCCCTCCGGCGCTCGACCGCGGCCGGGTGTGGCAGGTGGCACCACCGCTCGATATCGCAGCGATGTGCGAGGGTGCCCGGCATCTGATCGGTCACCACGATTTCTCGACTTTTCGCGATTCGCTGTGCCAGGCCAAGTCGCCGCTCAAGACGCTCGACGCGCTCGAGCTGCGACGTGTCGGCGACGAGATCCATATCGAGGCGCGGGCGCGCTCGTTTCTGCACCGCCAGGTGCGCAACATGGCGGGCACCTTGAAGCTGGTCGGGCTCGGGCGCTGGCATCCCGACGACGTCGCCCGCGCGCTCGCCGCCCGCGACCGCCGCGCCGGCGGGCCGACCGCTCCGCCCGACGGCCTCTATCTGGTCGAGGTTCAGTACCCCGCCGGCCGTTAGCAAAGGGCGGCCGGCTACGAGATTTCCCGGTAAATAGGGGGAAAACCGGGTAAAAACTCGCTTCTGGGCAGGAAACCACCGAAATCGTGGTCAAATCGTCTAGTCTAATCAGCGACTTGCCTCCAAATTCCCGTAGACGATCGAACCGGGAATTTTTTGTCGCCAAACCGGGAAAAAATCGCCGTAACCGGGAAATATCCGGGATTTTGCCTAGCGCCCCTTTGCCGGGCGGCCGGAAGGCTCGGCACCCCGCTCTCCGCCGATCCGTCTTCCGCTGAAACCATACATTCTGTATCGTCAACGCAACGTCGGCTGATCAGGACTGGCCGGCCATGCCGGATGGGCCGCAAGCGGTTGGTTCGCCAAGCATCGAGAGAGTGCTGGCGAGCCGCGGGCTCTGTCCGGAGCGGCACTCGAACGCGCCCGGCGTCTCGAGGCGGAAAGCGGCGAGCGGATCGACCATATCGCCGCCAAGCTTGGCCTCGTCTCCGAGCGGCACCTGGCCGCCGCCTATGCCGAGCTGATCGGGTCGCCGGTCCTCGACCCGACGGATTTCCCGGCCGAGCCGGTCGCCGCCGAGCGCCTCGGGCGGGCCTTCCTGAAACAGGCGCGGGTGATCCCGCTCGCCGAGAGCGAGGCCGCCCTCATCGTCGCGATGGCCGATCCGCTCGACGATCGGGCGGCCCGCGCGCTCGAATTCGCCCTCGACAAGGAGGTCCGGCGTCGCGTCGCGTTGCCGGCCGATATCGAGGCGGCCTTTGAAAGGCTCTACGGCGAGGGCCGCTCGGCGATCGACCGGATCTCCGACGCGGCTGGCGAGCGCGAGGACGAGGATCGCGACGCCGACCTCGAGCGCCTCAAGGATCTGGCGAGCGAAGCGCCGGTCATCCGTCTCGTCAACGCGTTGATCACCCGGGCCGTCGAGATGGGCGCCTCCGACATCCATCTCGAATCCGGCGAAGGCCGGCCGCGGCTGCGCTATCGGATCGACGGCGTATTGCGCGAGATCGAGCCGCCGCCGGCGCGCCTCAAGGGTGCCATCGTCTCGCGGATGAAGATCATGGCAAGGCTCAACATCGCCGAGCGCCGGCTGGCGCAGGACGGCCGCATCCGCCTCGCCGTACGCGGCAAGGAGATCGACTTTCGCGTCTCGACCACGCCGGCGATCCACGGCGAGAGCGTCGTATTGCGGATCCTCGACCGCGGCTCGCTCGCCCTCGATTTCGCCGAGCTCGGGTTCGACGATGATCTGCTCGGGCCGTTCCTCGCGGTCCTCGATCGCCCGCACGGCATCGTCCTCGTCACCGGACCCACCGGCAGCGGCAAGACCACCACGCTCTATTCCGCTCTGACCACGCTCAATTCCCCGGACTGCAAGATCCTGACGGTCGAGGACCCGATCGAGTATCTGCTGGAGGGCGTCAACCAGGTGCAGGTCAGGCCGCAAATCGGCCTCACTTTTGCCAATGCCTTGCGCAGCTTTCTGCGGCAGGACCCCGACATCATGATGGTCGGCGAGATCCGCGACCTGGAGACCGCGCAGATCGCCGTGCAGGCGGCGCTGACCGGGCATCTGGTGCTGTCGACGGTGCACACCAACGACGCGGCGAGTGCCATGACCCGGCTGCTCGACATGGGCATCGAGGATTACCTCTTGACCTCGACGGTCAACGGCGTGTTGGCACAGCGGCTGGTGCGAAAGCTGTGCCGGAGCTGCCGCCAGCCCTATTGCCCGACCTCCGATCTGTGCGAGCGCCTCGGCTTGACCGATCGCGATGATGCGACACTGTACCGGCCGGCGGGCTGCCCGGCTTGCAATGGGACCGGCTATCGCTGGCTCACGATGTGCCGGCGAGCGACGGCAGTCCGGGCAAAGTTTCCATATCGAACAGCACCGGCGTGCCGTCGATGTCGAGTTCCGCGGTCAGGTCACCGTTCTGCAGAAAGCCGAAGGCGTCGGAAACGCCGCTCAGCGATCCGCTGACCTGCATGCTGAAGGTCACGTTGACCGGGTTCGTAGACGCCCCGGTGATGTCGAAGAAACCGCTCAGATCGCCGTCGCTGCCCGGCACGTTGACGCCGGCGAGGACGGTGCCGCCGCCGATATTCACTGAGGCCGAGGCGCTGACCGAGTTGGCAGGGGCCAGCGCCTGCGCGGTCCCCTGGGCGAAGGTCACCGCCGCATTGGCGCTGACATCGGTGCCGGTGCCGCTGTTGCCGTCGAAAACCTCCTCGCCGAGGCTGTTGAAGGCGTGGGTCGTGGCGGAGGTGGTGAGCGGAACCTCGAACGAAGCCGACCGCGAGGCCGGCGTGATGATTAGGTTTGAGATCGTCAGCGAGCTGTCCACGACCGCCAGTGCCAATGCCGCCCCGCCGGGGACAGCGAGCAGCAATGCAACCAGGCACGCTCGCATCACCAGATGGATTGCTGTGCGCATGGCCACGAACCTCCCTGTGGCAGGCCTTCGGCCTGCGGCCCGATCAGGCAGACTTCGTGACGAGGAAGCGGCACCCTGTCCTCCGGCACTGCACGGCCGGATTGTTGACAGCGACCTCTTCACCCTTTAGGGCTATTTTTTGGCCGAATTGTGTCAAATGTCAATCAAAAATTGGTTAAGATTTGGACACCTCTAGGACGTGCCTCTCAATAAAGACGACCGGTGATGTGGCTGATAAACACTCCGAGGACGAGGTCCAACAGGACGACGAAAGCGGCGGCGGCGGCGGTCGTGTCGAGCGCCACGCGGGCGATGAACCACTCGTAGACGAGCGTGGCGAGTGCCGCGATGATGTCGATCGCCTCGCTGACCTGAGTCCCCAGCATGCCGCTCGCAGATTCGAGACCGACCAGCACAAAGAGCGCGCTCTGCGGCACCTGGCACCAATTGTAAGGCACCATGAAATCGAAGAAACGGTGCGCGCGGCCGATCCAGCGCACGACGTTCAGCATCAGCAGCGGGAAGGCGACCCAGGCGATGACATAGCCGATGGTCTCGACCGTGACGATACGCCAGCCGCCCGACTGCTGCCATTCCGCCACACTGACCCGCATGGCCAGCAGCACGAGATAGAGCGGATAGGATATGGCCGCAGCGCGAAACGAGCGCCAGAATCCGTCGAGAGAGCGGTCGAAGCAGGCGAGGCCCCCGCGATCGCCGCGCGCCAAGCGCAAACAACCGGCCAGCGCCAGCCGCGCCTCCAGCCATGCGGTCGTGCCCATCAGAGGGAGTCGAAGTACAGCCCGAGAAAGGTCTGGTAGATCTCGGTCAGGGCGGCGAGGTCGGCAAGTGCAACCCGTTCGTCGACCTGGTGCGCCCTCTGCCCGACGAGGCCGAATTCGGCGACCGGGCAACAGGTCCGGATAAAGCGGGCGTCCGAGGTGCCGCCGGTGGTGCTCAGTTCGGGTGTCCTTCCGGTAACCCGGCGGACTGCCTCGGCGAGCCGCTCGCCGACCGCGCCGGGCGGGACGAGAAACGCCTCGCCGCTGACCGTGACGTCGAGCGTATAACGCCCGCCGACCGCGTCGAGCCGCTCGGCCAGCCAGGCCTTCAAGGTCTCACCGGTCCACCGGTCGTTAAAGCGGATGTTGAAGACCGCCCGTGCGCTCGCCGGGATCACGTTCGCGACCGGGTTGCCGATATCGATCGTCGCGACCTGGAGGGTCGAGGGCTGAAAATGCTCGGAACCTTGATCGAGCTCGGTGGTGGTCAGCGCGTGCAATATCGCAACCAGACGATGCGCGGCATTGTCGGCAAGATGCGGATAGGCGGTGTGCCCTTGCACGCCGTGCACGGTCAGCCGGCCGGTCAGACTGCCGCGCCTGCCGATCTTGATCATGTCGCCGAGTGCCACGGCACTGGTCGGTTCGCCGACAACGCAGGCGTCGAGGATTTCACCCCGCTCGGCGAGCCACTCGAGCACCTTCCTGGTGCCGTTGACGGCCGGGCCTTCTTCGTCGCCGGTGATCAACAGGCTGATCGAGCCGGTAAATCCGGCTTTGTGCCGGTCGAGGTAACGTTGCGCCGCTGCAATAAAGGCGGCAATCGCCCCCTTCATGTCGACGGCACCTCGGCCGCACAATTCGCCGTTGCGCACAGCACCGGCAAAAGGATCGAACGACCACGCCTCGCGGGCGCCCGGGGGGACCACGTCGGTGTGGCCGGCAAAGCACAGGTTGGGCCGGCCGGCGCCGCGGCGGGCATAGAGATTTTGGATCGGCTCGCAGCCGCCCTCGGCGAAGACCAGCCGGTGGCAGGCAAAGCCCAGCTCTTCTAGTGACGCGGCGACGATGTCGAGGGCTCCTTCGTCTTTCGGGGTGACGCTCGGCCGGCGGATCAGCCGGGCGGCGAGCGCTGCCGGATCGAGTGCAGGCCCGCTCATTCGCGCAACAGCTCGTTGATCGAGGTCCTGGCGCGCGTGCGCTCGTCCACCGTCTTGACGATCACGGCGCAATAGAGGCTCGGGCCCGGCCTGCCGTCGGGCAACGGCTTGCCGGGAAGCGAGCCCGGCACGACGACCGAATAGGCCGGAACGCGGCCCATCCTGATCTCGCCGGTCTCGCGATCGACGATCTTGGTGGTGGCGCCGATAAAGGTGCCCATCGCCAGCACCGCCCCCTCTTCGACGACGACACCCTCGACGACCTCGCTGCGCGCGCCGATAAAGCAATTGTCCTCGATGATGACGGGCTCGGCCTGCAACGGCTCGAGCACGCCGCCGATCCCGACCCCGCCGGAGAGGTGACAGTTCTTGCCGATCTGCGCGCACGAGCCGACCGTCGCCCAGGTGTCGACCATCGTGCCGCTGTCGACATAAGCGCCGACATTCACAAAGCTCGGCATCAGCACGACGTTCGGCGCGATATAGGCGGAGCGGCGAACGATCGAGCCCGGCACCGCGCGAAACCCGGCGTCGCGGAAGCGGTTGGACGACCAGCCGGCGAATTTCGACGGCACCTTGTCCCACCAGCGGGCGGCACCCCGCTCGGGGTCGCCCGGGCCGCCCGGGATCTCGACCATATCGTTGAGCCGGAACGACAATAGCACCGCCTTTTTCAGCCACTGGCGGACCTGCCAGCCATGGTCGGTTTTTTCGGCGACGCGCAATTTGCCCTCATCGAGCCCGTCGAGTGCGGCCTCGACCGCGTCGCGGACAGCACCGCGGGTCGACGCGGTGAGCCTATCGCGGTCCTCCCAAGCGGCATCGATGGTCGCAGCGAGATCGGCGTCGGTCATGTTTTCTGGCGTCGCTAAAGATCGGCGAGGCAGCGGGCACCATGATCGAGCCTCCCCCAGGGTGTCAACCGAGGGGCTCGGTCTCGGCCGCCTCTCGCGATCCTACGCACGCCTCCGGTTTTCCGTGTTCGACGGGAAGAAACAGCGTGAATCGGGGTTTGCCACGGTTTTCGGGCGAGTCTGCGGCTGCAAGTCATTGGTATGTCGACCGATCCAAGGGCCAATTCCCTAAGCGGGCGAACAGGGAATTAAATCGGCCTAACAGGGAGGCAAATCCGCGTAACAGGGAAGCACCAGGGAAGGCCCTCGGGACCGGGCATCAGCGCGTTTGGTCAGCGCGGCGGCTCCGGTTCGGCCTGAGGAAACCCGAAAAGCCGCAGGCTGCTCACCACCGCACCGGCCGCGGCGAAGCCGGCCCCGACGAGCAAGGCCAACGCAGCGCCGCGGCCGATGCCACCCGGGCCGGCGCTCGTCAGCGAGAAGATCAACCCGACCAGGGCCGCGCCCAGGGTCTGCCCGACAAGTCGCGCGGTGGCGAGAATGCCGCTCGCGCTGCCGGCACGTTCGCGCGGTGCGCTGGCAAGGATGGTGCGGTTGTTAGGGGATTGGAAGAAGCCGAACCCGATGCCGCAGATCGCCATCCACCAGGCGATTCGAGAAACCGCCGCGTGCGCTTCCTGGGAGGCCACCAGAACAAGTCCAAGGCTCAATACGGCCAAACCAATCCCGCCGAGAATGCCGGCCGGATAGCGCCGGTCGGCAAGCCATCCCGCGATGGGTGCCGTGAAACCGACCGCCATCGGCCAGGGGGTCATCAAGAGGCCGGTCTCGACCGCCGATCGGCCGAGCACCTCTTCGAGGAAAAACGGCAGCGAGACAAAGGTCAGGTTCTGCGCGGTGAACGAACAGATTGAGCCCACAACGGAAAGCGCGAACACCGGCCGCGCAAAGAGTTCGAGCGCCAGCATCGGGTAGGCCAGCATGCGTTGCCGCCAGATGAACAGCGCCCCCGCGACAGCGGCGCCCGCCAGCTCGAACGCGACGGCCATGGATAACCGGCGAAGATTGTCGATGCCGATGATCAGGGCGCCAAAGGTCGCCGCGCTCAACCCTGCGCTGAGCCAATCGAAACGATGACGGGCGAGCGGGGTGCGCGGCAGCTCGCGCCTCGCGAACATCAGGGCGACGACCCCGAGGGGCACATTGATCGCGAACAGCCATTGCCACGATGCGATCGACAGAATTCCGGCCGCGACACTCGGCCCGATCGCTGCCGAGATCGATCCGACCAGGGCGTTGATCCCGATGCCCCGGCCGAGCTGGTCGGCGGGATAAATGAACCGGAGCAGGGCCGTGTTGACGCTCATGATCCCCGCACCGCCAAAACCCTGGAGGATGCGCGAGGCGACGAGCGTGGTCAGCGAGCCGGAGAGCGCGCAGGCGAGCGAGCCGAGCGTGAACACGGCCAGACCCCCGATGAACACTCGCCGGTAACCGCGCAACTCGCCGAGCGAGGCGAACGGCAACAGCGAGATCGTCACGGCGAGCTGATAGGCGTTGACTACCCAGACGGCATTCGCCGGGTCCGTGCGAAGCTCGGCGGCGATGGTCGGCAGCGCGATGTTGGCGATGGCACCATCGAGCACCGACATCGAAAGGCCGGTCAAGACCACTAGCATCGCCCGCCGCCGTTGCGGCTGCGGCAGGCCGTCTCGCGTCTGCGGGCGGTTCATGTGGCCCCTGCCCTACCCCTGCACTCTTCGCCCTCTTCCCGACCAATGCCGCTCGGCTCCGTCGCTTCGATTTCGAGCTTCGCCGTCGCGCTGTGGTCACGCCTCGGTGCCGGCATATCGGAGATTGGCGGCCTCCCATTCATGACGGCGACAATGCCCTGTAGCCGGTGCTGACGGATCACTCGATACGGCTAGGCCGTGCCTGGCTGTTTGTCGACATGAGCCCGAACCGTGCGCGGTTATGCTGTCGGAACGAAAGCTACCGCAACCGGGTTCGAGCCCGGCGAGCCTACACCGCGAACGGCGGCGGGCTCGAAGCTGCCGATCAGGCCAGGGTCATAGCCGAGCGGAGGAAAAGGTGCTCACCATCATGGATTTAAGGCCGAGTTGGCCAAGCTGACGACGTTGCGCGGGCGTACCCCGGAGACGCCCGCGGCCGAGCGGGAGAGGGCCTTCGCAAGATTGGCGTCGTACCGCGACGGCGCCATCTTCGCTGGCAAATTTGCCGGCGAAAGCGCCTGGGCGCGCCACCCGAATGGCGACCAAATCGTCCAAATCGTCGACGGCGCCACGATGTAGCACATCGTGACTGCGGACGGGCCGGAGACCTTCGCGCTCAGGGCGTGCATGGTAGCGATCGCTCCACAAAGGACGTGGCAACAGTTGGAGTCGCCGGATGGGGTGAGCGCGATCACCGCGACACCTCAACCGACCGAGCATCTCACCGTCGCTGTCGATGATCCGCGAACGCTCGAATAACCACCGGGTCTTCTCGAAGCCGGGACGCTTAATCGCCGACCGCCGCGACACGGCGAATCCATCCGGGCGATTGCCCGCGACAATATCACTCCGAGTACGATTTCCCGGCTCACGGCTTAACGACGACGAGGCCCCGCGCCCTAGATACGGTGCTCGGTGCGGTCATGGAACGGCACAGTCTGTCAAATATTCGCGCGGGCCAAGCGGCACCGAAGCACAAATATAAACGGTGCAGCCACCATTTGTAACTTTTATATCGTGCGTAATTATTTCAGGTTTACTTCTATAGTCTTTTCATAATGGAGATTATGCGGCTTTGACAGCGCCGCCGAGACGGGAGCAGACCTACTAAATCTAGAAAACCTCCATTGAGCCGACGCCCTCGTTTCTGCCCCACCTGCGGACGCCTTGCCCAGCACATCGTCGCCGAGCGCACCCGCGCCGGGATGAAGAAGGCGAAGACGCGCGACGAAATTGCTTCTCGTTAACCAACCTTCGCGATTGACATGCTCTTTGAAACAGCTTCGGCTTGCCGAGCAAGGGGAGGAGAACGCCAATGAACACGCCGCGTCCTTATTCGCACAAACGCGGCTTCCTGGCCGCCATTGCGGTCGCGATCCCGGCGATGCTGATTGGCATGGGCTCGGTCGCGAGCGTCACAGAAGCGCAGGATTTCGAAATTAGCACGCCGCTGACGAGCCTCCCGACGAAGGGGACGGCGACCTACAATGGCATGTTCGCGCTGACAGGGTATACCGGTGTCACCGGCACGATCCAAGTCTACGTCGATTTCGCCTCTCAGGCGGTCAGCGCCGATTTGACGATCCCCTCGCTCACACCATCGGGCGGTGTGACCTCGCCGCCGGTGACTTACAATCCGACCGGATTGCTCACGTCGAAAAAAAAGAAACACGCGACGTATACCTTGACGCAGGGCGTGTCGTTTTCGGCGGATGATCCTTATATCCTGCTGACTGGCTCCTTCACCGGCTCGCAGGCCCGGGAGACCTCTGGGTCGTTCAGCGCCAACTTCTGCGTTTCGGGTTGCGATACTGGTATCTATGTCGTCCGCAGCGTGACCGGAACATTCTCGGCGGCGACGGCGAAATAAAAGTATTCTACCGAGCCTTCGCATTGCGCGAGCCGACACAACATGTAGGCCAGCGGATTGCTTTTTTGTGAAGGGGACGGCCCGAAATGGACGCGCGAAAATGGGTGGATCATGGCGCGCGGTTGGCACACCATAGCGCAATCTCAGATGCCCTTCCGGCGCAGGGAGTAGTCACTCTGTTATTGAAAAGCGGGGAAAAAGTCGTAGGCCAAATTAGTGGCGTTAAAACGGATACGAGAGAAAACGGATTAGGAAAACATCAGTCGTGTGGCGCTGTCAGGATTGAGACATCAGATGCGACATACACATTCGACTTTCAGGAGATTGAAACCGTCACCGTTTAACTGACGAAAAGAGCCCGAGCGCACGAACCGCCCCGGCTCCATTACCAACGTCAGAGGAGCATGGCGAGCGGGCCGCACAAATGACACGGCACATCATCGAGACCCATTGGGACCCCAAGAATAAGGCTTGGCGGGCAAGGCCCCCTAATACGGAGCACCCGGTCCGGCAAGATCAGTCGCCAGCGCACGATTGGATGCGGGAGGGGCGGAAGCTGATCGCTATGATCGGAGTTGGGACGGCGATAGCGATTGGCTTTGCGTTGTGGCCACAGCAGGAAGACTGGCGAGCAACCTTAGCACCCGAACAAGCGCAAGCGCATCGCCAAGATATTGCATGGGAACAAAAATTTGGCTGTACGCTAGGAGCCGGGACTACACTCAAGCATTGGGGCGTCTATCAGGGTAACATTGACCTAGATACCAATCCGCAGCTATGGCGCGAGGACGGGACGATTTCTCTGGTTGCAGTCAAAGCGCCGTGGGACGAAGCCTCGTTCACATGGTTGTTCCCGCATTCGATGCAGCAGACGAAAGCCGGGATCGTCGATCACGATTCTCGTGCGGACCTCTATTACATTTTGCTTCCGACCCAAACGGGCTGGACTCCGGAGCGCGCGCTGCAGGAGTTTCGGCGCACGGGACGGCACTGTGGTGTTTTCGAGAATAAGGACGCCGCTCTCGATCAGCTGAATACGCTCAACGAGCGTTGAACAGCACGATGATGAATCGAACTCGCTGGGAGAGGTGGTGAAGGGCACCCGGAGCGACGGCGGCACCCCGGCCCGCGTCGCTTCTCCGCCTCGGATTTTCCAGAAAGCGCGTTTTACGTTTGCCGTAAGATATGATCGAAACCCAACCGCAAAACCGCCTCATCGGCTATGCCCGCGTCAGCACCTACGGCCAGACGCTCGACGCCCAGCTTGAACAGTTGCGCGCCGCCACCCGCGCCGCATGAACCATCACCACGATGACCACGACCGACGACGACCCCGAACGTTTTAGCCCGAGAGACGGGGCGCAATGAATGCAGTACTCAACATTATAGCGGGTTGCTGCGGGATCGTAGGCGGCCTTCTTTGGTTCCTCGCCGCGAGCAAAACCCCCACACCGCCCACAGCAAGCTATTATGATGTGGTTGACAGCCCTAGTACCCCGTTCGCCAGAGCATGGCGCAGAGGTACTTGGTTTAATCGAGCGGTGGCGGTCATGACCGGAATTTCGGCATTGCTGTTCGGACTCTCTGCTTTCTTCAAATGACTTTTGAGCTAGCGTGCGGACCACGAAGCTTGCGCTAACAGCGCTACACGGAGCCGCATCAAAACGGGGGGACGCTGTATGCGATATTCGCGAATTGCCTTAGTGCTGCTAGGTCTTTCGTTGTTGGCACCTGCGGCAGCAGCGCGGCGACTACAGCTACAGTCGGCACCACAGCGGGACATGCTCCGGGCATGGCGGGGTGCAAACTTGGCTTCGCTAGCTATAAGTCGCGCTCCGAGGATTTTCCGTAATCCCCGTACTGCGATTTTCCAGAAGGCCGATTCTGCGACAAACGCCTGTAAGCGCAATATAGAGATGACACCCCTCCATAGAGATGACACCCCTCCGCAAGATAGAGGTGACACCCCCCCGGTCCAGCCGGGGCCTTCCGTCGATAGGCGCGCGGCGCGGATGAAATCGAAGCCGTGCTTTTTCGATATTCGATTGCCGCTTATGCTCATCCCACTCAAAGCGCATAGCTACCGCTTGTAGCTACATTATAACTACGACCCCTGAGGCAAGGGAAAAGTGATCGAAAGTACCTCAAGGCGCCGGTCAGATCGCCAGCCAGAGCGTCCCGATCACCAACGTCAGCAATGTCAACGGCACGCCGACCCGGCGATAATCCCGCCGCCGGTGAGGAGCGCCCGTGCCCCTTCCGGCGCCGACAGAATTCCCGCCGACACCGGGCGCCGCCTTCCTAAAACGGACGTGAGACAGGCCCTACATTCGGAAACTCCCGTATCCGAAGATCATCAGGCCATTCGCTCCAGTCACCACCGGCGTAGTCATTCAACCGGAGCCGTGTGGTGCCTTCGTACGGTTTGCTGCCTAATCTCTGGACGAAGATCGGGATGCTGGCGCTCCTGCACTCAGCGACAAGGGCACGTGCCCATTCCAGGCGAAACGGTCGCGACCCGGCACCTGATTCACCGCCATTGATCACCCAGTGCAGCAGCGGTGCGAAACTGCCGAGGCGTACTGGTGCCAACTGCGGCTCGATACTGACGCCGTGCACCACGCCAGGGATGGTCAACAGTTTCGGAACGTCGCGTCCAAGCTCGGCCTGGTCGACTGAGATGATCAGCCAGACATTCGGATATCCGCCGCCCCAATCGTCCGGCAGCATCTCTGGTGCATTGCCGATGCGCTTCGTCAGCAGCAGCCAGTCGAGGTTCCGCGTCCGACGGATCAGCCTCCATAGCCGGTCACGCACCGCCGGATCAACCTCATTGTCAAACACGTCAGCCATCGATGCGCAGAAGACGCGGTGACGGCGCCCCGCGGCGTCCGCAAGACCATCCCATTTCACCGGCTCGCCCCAATACGCATCGCCAAAATAGCGGCGCGGAGCGCGTGGCCCCCAATGCACCCGCTTGAACCATCTGGCGTCGAGCATCATCGCGTAACAGCGATCGCAGAGCGAGCTGACCTGGGTACAACCCCACCAGGGATTAAAGGTGTGGTGGCACCACTCGATCTTGGTGACCGCTCCCATTCTCCACTGCTCTGATCCAGTTAAGCCGCTCCGTCGCGACGCTAAACGCCAGCAGGGCCGCGGCTGCCGGCAGCCCGATACATACGGTAAGGACCGCTCGATAGCTACCAGGATGTGGGTTCGCGATCAGGATGTGTTCGGGGCTCAACGTCTGGTTACATAGGTCGTATCGCACAGACCTGCGGTGCGCACGAGAATGTCGCGGTTGAGTCTCTCCACAGCCGCTTTCGGCTGCCATTCGATGCTGCCGGCGACAGCAGCAGGAAGCGGACGCCCTGGTCGCGCCGATCGTTTTTGTGGAGGAAATGCGGATGCACCGTGGATCATTCTGGAATCTGGCCATACTCCTACTCGTCGCAACGAACTCGGGCGGAGCCCGGGCGTCGGATAGCGACAGCGAGCAGCACCTCTCCGGGCCGGCGGTGAGCGAAAATCTCGCTGTCTATTTCGTTCTTGGAAATTCGAGCAACGGACCGGCGCCGTTGACGCTCCAGGAGGCGATGGCGGATGACACTGTGCGGGTCTACGAGACCGGTAACGTCAACGAGTTGGCCATCGAAAATCACGGCGCAGAAGCAGTATTCGTTCAAGCCGGTGATATCGTGAAGGGCGGCCAACAGGACCGCTCCTTGACGGTCAGCCTGTTGCTGCCGCCGCATTCCGGGCGTATCCTGATCGCTTCATTTTGCGTCGAGCCGAACCGCTGGTCCCAGCGCGGGCATGAGGATGTCCATCACTTCTCGAGCGCCAATGCTGCGATGCCGTCGCGCGAGGCGATGATCGCGATGAAGGCGCCGGCAGCCGCCGGAAGCGCGATACAACGAGGTCTGGCTTCGGATCCATCGCAGCGCCCGATCGCCGAAACACGGGAGCGCCAGCAAGCGGTATGGGATTACGTCGCGAGCATAAATCGGGCGCTGTCCGCCAATCTCAGCAGAGACTCCGGCCCGATGCCTCCGCCGAGGAGCCTGCAGACTGCGCTCGAAGACGACAAGCTCAAAGAGGCACAGGGGTCCTACATCAAACTGCTCCGCCCGGCCGGGGAGAGCGACCCGGACATCATCGGCTACGTCTTCGCCGTGAACGGCAAGCTCAACGGTGGTGAAGTGTATTCCTCGAACGCGCTGTTTCGGAAAATGTGGCCGAAGCTCCTTGCGACCAGCGTTACCGAGGCGATCGCCAACCGCAACAGCGCCGCTGCCACCGCCCCTTCAATCGAGACGGTAGGGGCATTCGTCAGCGCCGCGGAACGCGGAAATCCGACGGTAGCGAAACTCACCCAGGACGTTCGCCGGGAAACGCGTGAGACAGAGCAGGCGCTCTTTTTCGAGACCGCCTGGGCCGATGGCCGGTGGGTGCATCGCAACTATCTCGCCAAGTAACGCGATTTATGTGGTCCTGTACCGCGGGTAGTCGCGCTCTGTCGGCTGTCAACTGAGCCAGCCGGTCGCGACGCCGGCGAGCAACACCGCGCCGATAAGGGCGCGATAGACGGCAAAAGGCCAGGCCGAGAACCGCTCGAGGATGCGCAGCAGCCCCCAGATCGCAACGAACGCCGAGAGGCTCGCGACGAGGAGCCCGACACCGAGCACCGCCCAGCCGTGCGCGTCTAGGCCTGCATGCCTCAGTTCGTGGAGCTCCTTGAAACCGGCGAGTGCGATCGCCGGCAGCCCGAGCAGGAAAGAGAGCCGCGCCGCCTCGTCGCGCTTGAAGCCGAGGAAGAGTGCGGCCGTCAAGGTCGAGCCCGAACGCGAGACGCCGGGGACCAGCGCGCCGACTTGGGCGATGCCGACGAGCAAGCAGTCGAGGAGGTTAACCCGGTCGAACGACCGTTGATGCCGCGCAGAAACCTCGGCAAGGCCGAGCAGCAACGCCATGACGATGCAGGAGACGCCAACCACCCAGAGGGCGCGGAGCGGAGAGCCGCAGGCGTTGAGCGTCTTGGCCAAGGCAAGACCGGCAAGTCCGATCGGTATCGTGCCGATTACGATGCCGAAGGCGAAGCGGAGCGAGTGGTCGAAGAAGTCTCGCCGGGCGAGCGCGGACAGCGAGCCGAACAGGATGTCCTTCACGTCTCGCCAAAAATAGGCGACGACCGCGGCGAGGGCCGCGAGCTGCATCGCGGCCGAAAATGCTGACCCCGGATCCTGCCACCCCAGCAGCGCAGGGACGATGCGCAAATGCGCGGTCGAGGAGATCGGCATCAGCTCGGTGATGCCTTGAACAACGCCCAGCACGGCCACCTTCACATAGCCGAGCCCGACAAACCCGGTGTCGATGCCATTGATGCAGGCGGTGGCCATTAATCTCTTCACTCCGCGAGCTACGTGTCATGGCGAGGTTCATCGCCGTCTTCCATGGACCGCGTTGGTGGTTGTGACCGTCGGGCTCGGGCCGTTGCTCCCCTACCCCGGCCGCCTTCTATCACGCCCGAGCGGTCAACGTCGCTTCCGTTGCGCCGACCGGGTGTGGTTAATTGGGTCGTCGGCTCTTCGGAAAGGATCGCAGGTGACCAAGCTGACCCTTTATGCGGCAACCGCCGGTCTCGTCCTCGCTGCCGCGGGCTGCGTGAGCCCGCAGCAGCAGGCCGCCCAGAAGGAGGACCTGCTCGCGGCCGCCGGATTTCAGGTCAAAATTGCCGATACCCCGCAACGCCTCGCGGCGATGCAGCGCCTGCCGCCGAACAAATTCGTCACTCGCGTAGTGAATGGCCAGCCAGTGTACCTGTACGCCGACCCACTTGTCTGCAGATGCGTCTATTTCGGCACGCAGCAGAACTGGGCCGCTTATCGGCAGGAGATTTTCGCCAAGCAACTTGCCGATGAGGCCCAGATGACGGCGATCATGAACCAGGAGGCGTGGGATTGGGGCCCTTGGGGCTGGCCCTGAGCTCCTGTTCGGGCTCGCAGCCCGAGGAAATGAACGACACTGCCGGTGCCGGAGGAGAGGCGCGGGCCGAGCCGCAATCCATGCGACTGACATCTTATTGACCCACAACGTGTGTAGGATTGTCCCGGCCTTGGCGTGCCGGCCAAGTCCGCGTGGGGAGCGGTGTCGGAGATGTCCCCCCAAACCCGGCGCCGCTCCTTCCCTCGCTCTCTGTTATTGCGCGCCTCCCGATACCGTTGGTCGCGCTCGCTGGTGCCAGGGGCAAGCCCGGCTCACCCGCTCTGGCGCCCCCACTTGATCGACACGACGGCCCGTCCCCGCGCCCCGCATCCGCGACACCTGACGCGCCACTTGAGGTCGAGCACCTTGGCGTGAGGGCTAAGTCCGAACCGAAGAAGGAACTCGGGCGTCAGCAGCGCGACGTGATGGCAGGCGGCGCAATCGACCTTGACGAACTCGCCTTGCCTGAGATCCTCGATCCGGGCCAGGTACAGAGGCAGCATTCCGGTCTCCGTTCCCGGAATGTTCTACCGATGCCGGCGGGCCTCGTCAACGGCGATTGGCCATCAACCACGGTCCCGCTCCTGCCCCATCCGCATCGCCTGTTCGCGAGCGAGCGTTTCGCGAGTCGTTTCATCGTCGCCGCGGGGTCACCCTCGCGGGCGGGTCTGCTGTTTGCTCAGCTCTGTCAGCGGCGTCAGCCAGCTTATCGAAATCGCGAGCCGAGCCGTGCAGCCGCTCCTTGATGGCTCGCGTTGTGGCTTCCTCTGCTGTCTGGCGAGCCTCGGCACCTTTCTGCCGATAATACCGCGCCGGCAGCGTTGACGTGTCTTGGGGCTGGTCCATGAGCCGCAGCATAGCAGGGGGCCCGCGGATCGGGAGCCTTCCCGGCCGCTGGGCCAAAGAAAACACTGCGAGGGACGGCTTCTTGACGCCGGCCGGGGCAGTGGATTGACGGACATTTGAGTAAAATCCGCCGCAGCTAGTTTGGATTGGTGGCATCGGGGAATGGTCAGACGAGCACCCGAGCGCCAGGGAGCGGAAAAATGAACTTTGAAACGGTTAGCCTGCTGATGAATTACTTGGAGATCGGGGTGTTGCTGGCGATCCTGTTCCGCCTTGGCCGCACTTTTGAGCTGATCGCCAATACGCAGCGCGAGCTTAGACGAACAATCCTCTCGCATGCGATCAAACCTTGAACACCTGCCTGTCTTCTCGCGCGGTTATTGCCCGCTCGGCGTAGCCTGGTCCGCCGCGCGCCGGCAGACATAGACCCCGAGCGCGGTTTCTGCGAGCAACCGTGCCTCTGCCAGGTCCGTGGTGCGCCCCGCTGCAATTGGACGAGGCCACCCCAGGATCGTGACGCTCCATTGAAACGATCTGGGCCGGGCCAGCCCGAGCACAGAGGAGATCGTTGCGCGCTGCATCGTCCGGGACACGCGGGGCGACCGATGAGGCCGGCAGTGCTGGGGCAAAGATGCCGAGGGTGAGCGATAGAGCGTCAGAGAACACGCAACAATTATGTTATATGAAAGCTAACTAACTCTCTCTTACCGTGTTACGCGCTCATCAAATCGGCCAGTTCCGCGACCGTGCCGACGAGGCGCTCACCCTACTCTCGCCGCCGGGGGGAGCCGGCATACGCAAAACCGGCCGGCTTGCAGTTCCGCCAAGGTGACTGCGCAGATCGGACGGGTTGTTGACCGCCACGGTGCTAACTAAAGATAGCCAAGGTGAGTATTTGCGGGCGGTAACGGCATGAGCAGCATTCCCACCTGTCAATTGCCGATTATCGCGGCTGTCGTTCTGCTCAGCCCGGTGTTCGCGTTTCTGATGGCTATCGCGGTCGAGATCCTAATCGGCTCTCTGATGGCGGCTGGTTTTCCGGTACTCCTCGCCGTCGTCGTCGCTGGCGCCATCGGCTGGTCGCTGTTTCATAAGCCGTGAGTCCGCCCGTGCCCCGCCGGATCTCCCATGTCTGCCCCGTTCGATCCGCGATAGGATACTGAATATCATATCAAAGTCACAACCTGATCCAAGGAATGCCGCTTTAAGTAGCGATTTCACGATTGCTTAGAGTTTTCACGATAGATCTGCGGTTCGGGATGTCGTGATGAAAGGTTGAACGATGTCAGCCTCTTGGTTCGGCCGGTTGTCACGCCATACACCAGTGAACGACATACGACCCGGTAACCGCTACCGTCGTCAGCTCGGCAGCTGTCTTGCCGCCACCGCAACGGTGCTCGACTTGCGCTCGGACCTCGTCGGGATCCCGCATGTCCAGTTTGCCATCGCTGTCGACGGATCGGTAGCGAGGCTGTCGGAAGGTGACACCCGGGTCTTGGCCCTCCAATCCTTCCTCGAGACCTATCGCGAGCCTTTGGAGCGGGAACTCCAACCCGATGCGGACGGCCTCGACAGTAAGACGGTGATCCGATTATTGCCGAGGCCATTACCAACCTGACCACCGTCAGTTCGGCGTCGCGTGCATGCCGGCCCCGTCGGCTTCGCCACGACAAGCGTAGCGGCCTGCATTCGAGCGGCCATACGACCCGTGCCCCCTGAGGTAATAGATCCCGCTCTGGGGGTCGACCCAGACGACGGTATCTTTGGGGCAATGCGCCTGCGCCTGCTCCTCTGTCCGAAAGGCCGTCAGGACGGCAGGGGATTGCCCGCAGGCCGCGCAGGCCAAAGCGAGAGCCGTCAACAGGCTCCACAATGATCGTCGCCGGCCGGCCTTGCCACAGGGGCCGTCTTGAGCCATCGCAATCTCTACTCTCGTCTGATCGAGGCTCGCCTCTAGTCAGCTCTGTTTTGAAAAGCCCTTGGCGCGCATGCAGTTGTTGAGGACCTGGTCGGCATAGCCGGCGGCCTGTGCCCGCATTGATTGGTCTTCGATGGCCGACGTGCCGCTGAACTGCCAATTCCCGCCGAGCGTGGCGTTGATGTCCTGATTAATGCCGCGCTCGCTGGCCAGCGCCGCGTGGGCTTGCGCGTTGCAGTCGCTTAGCTCGCGCTCTACCGCCGCGTCGTCGGCGCCCGTCTTGACCCAGCGAACCTCGGTGGTGGCCGGGGCGGCGCAAACCGCTAGCAGCAGGCACAACAAGACGCCTGTAGCAGCGCAAAGGCGTGTGTCACGAGTGATCATAGAGACCCCCTTCTTCCTGCCCGCGGGTCGGTATGCCCCTCGCCGCCACCCGCCTCAAGACCCTTTCGCCGGCTCGAGCAGGTCGGAGAGCTTCATCTTTAGCTGGGTCGCCTTGTACGACGGAATTGCGTAGGTCCAGCGCGAAGCTTTGTCGCCGATCGCTTTGGCCTCGGCCTCGGCCGATCCGGAGCCGGTGGCCGAGAGTGCGACCCAGTGCGCGTCGTCCTTGTCGAGCAGCCTGACATCGACGGTCAACCCGTCAAACGTCGTGAACGACCCGGTGACGACATCCTTGTCCGGTACCGGCATCTCGGCCGCAGGCTTGACGTCGTCGAGGTCGAGGGTCTCGAGCACCATCGCCGGCTCGCTGGTCGTCGTCTCGCTCTTGAATTTCGCATCCGCGGGCGCGTCTTCGACCGTGAACTTATCTTCGGGCTTGGCGCGGGTAATCACGAGCTTTGTGCCGTCGGGCTGGGTCAAGGTCGCCTTGGCGATCCGCTTCTCGGGGATGTCGAGGATGCGCCGGTCGAGCCAACTCGACAGCTGATCAGAAAATTCGAGCGAGCCGCGGGCGAGCCATGCCTGGGTGTCGCCGGGCTTGCGAACATAGACGCCGTCAGTACCGGTGCCGAGCCGATCAAAACGCCGCTTGCCGATCATCAGCGCGGCGAGCGTCGCGCCCGCTTTGTCCTTTATCGTCACCAGGGTCGATTTGCCGCTGCCCGGGTCCTCGACATCGAGGCGGGGGTAGAACTCGGCTTGTTGCGTTTTTGGTTCGACGAGCAATAAATCCGCCATCGCTAGCACGATCTGGCGAACCTTGCCGGCCGCGGCCGGATAATCGCCCTTCTCGGCGACCAGCCAGTTGTCGCCGTCGCGAACGAACGTCAATGAGAGGGCGCTGCGCTTGATCCCGACCGAGCCGACATCGCCCAGTTTCGTGGCCAGAGCCGGGAGCGCACGCTCGCCGGGCGCAGCGCGGCTGACACCGCGGTCACCTGTGGCGATTGCGACGACCGCCAGCACCACGAAAGCCAATGTCGCGGCGCCGAGAATGATCAATCCTCGTTCTTGCATTTCAACGACTCGCAGGCTCGGGGTGGACGATCACGCTTCTGCGGAGCGGCGGCTGCGCCGCTTTAGGCGCAGGACCCCGAGAATAACGGCTACAGCCGCGACGAGGATCGGAATTAGCGCAATATCGAGAAATTCGAGCCCGGCCTTCAACCGCCCGATATCTCCGCGCAGCGCGCCCTGGACGGCGCGCAGCTGGCGGCGAGTTTGCAGCATATCGGCGCGAAATTCTTCGATTGTCTTCGTCTGCTCGGGGGAGAGGGTCGTCGGCGCGTTCGCCTGATCCTTTCCGGTGATATCGGCCAATTTGGCCTGAGTATCCTTGAGCTTTTGCTGCAACGCGCGCTCCTCGGCGCTGTAGCGTTCCTGTGCATCGCGCTCGATGCGGTCGACGACCTCGAACGGCCGCGCCGATGTGCCGCGGCTGCGCAGACCGACCAAATCGTTGCCGCCGGCGAGCACCTCGACCGCATTGGCGACAAAATCACCGTTGTTGGCGGTCGGGATGGCAATCCGCTGCCCGAAGAAGTCCTGGGTCTGCATCCAAAATCGATCATCGAGCATGTCGGTATCGGCGACGACGACGACATTGATCGGTTGCGCCGATGTTTTGAGCCAATCGGCCGCCGGAGCCTCGGCGGACTTCGCCGGTGCGGGAGCTGCCTCGGCCACCTTCTTCTCGCCCGCCTCGCTTGCGGGCGGATCGGTCGCCTCGGGTTTTGCTACAGCCTCCGGCTTGGCGGGCTCGGGCGGCTTTGGCGGACCGTCGGGAAAGGCGGTGTCGACCATGCCGGTCACATGGGCGGCCAGGATGTAGCGTTTGTTGTCCGACTTGAACTGAGCGAGGAGGCCAGCAACATCGGGCAGCCCGATCAATTTCTCGGCCGGAATCTTGGTCGAGTCGGACGAGGTCGTGATCAGCAGCTCGATCGTCGTCTTGGCGCCCTCGAGCGGCTCGATGATGCCGGATGAAGCCATCATGATGTGGCTCAGATCGGCCGTGATCATGTCCTTACGATTGAGGTTCGCGGCCTGCAGATTGAGCCAGGCGATATAGTCGAGCGGCCGCGTGCCGCGTCCCGGAACCGGCACGCCGACCCGTTGAGCATTGCGACGGTCGCCGACGACCGTATTTGCCGGCACCTCGATCCCCCAGGATTTGAACAACCGCTCGAGATTGCTGGAGGTGGGGGAGCCGGGGGGGCTGAGCTGATTCGGGTGCGACGCCTGAAACTCCGACAGCGGATCGACAAAGACCAGCGCTTTGCCGCCCTTCAAGACGAACTGGTCGATCGCGAACAACGTCTTGTCGGGCAAGTTCTGCGGATGCACCAGCATCAAGACGTCGATATCCGCCGGGATCGCGTCGATGTTGGAAGCCAGCGGCTTGACCCGGTCGAGCTGCTGCAATTGCTCGATGACAGCCATCGGCTCGCTCGGCCGGCCGCGCATCATCGCCATCATGTCGCCTTCGAGCGGCAATGGTGTCATCAAACCGACGACGATCTTTTTTGGAAACGCCAGGCTATGAATGAGCTTTGTCAGATCGTATTCGAGAAAGCGTTCGCGCTCCGGCGCAAAGAACGCGATGACCTGCTGATCGTCGGTCGAGTTGGTGGCAGCGAGACCGAAATAGACCTGTTCGCCCTCCGCATCGAGCGGCACGCCCTTGAGCCCGAAGGCGACGGCGCGGTCCTCGACATCCGAAAAGGCTTGCGGGTCGTAGATTTCGAGGCGGATCTTGCCGTGCGCCGCTGCGACGTACTGATCCAGCAGCTCGCGTACCCGCTGGGCATAAACGCCATAGGAGGGGACTTCGTCGCCGAGACGGGTCGAATAGTAAAAGCGCAGGGTGATCGGCTCGGCGATCTTCGCCAACGTGTTCCGCGTGCCTTGTGACAGCGTATAAAGATGCTCTGCGGTCAGATCGAGCCGCGACGTCAGGAAGCGGGCGGCCACGATGTTCGCGGAGGCAACCATCAATCCGATCATAACGAGCACTGCGACCGCGACCCCGCGCCGTGACGCGCGGAAGGCGTGAAAGCGCTCGGAGATGTCCATTTCATTCGGCCTTTTCGAGGTCGACCAGGATCGCGTTGGCGGCGAGAAAGGCGATGATGATCGAAACAAAATAAAATACGTCCCGCAAAGCGATGACGCCGCGCGTGATGGCGCCGAAATGGCCGAGGAAGCTGATCTGAGCGACGCCGCGGATAAGCCATTCGGGTGCCCAACCCTGAAGCATGCCGAGCACCACCGGCGAGCCCGCCGCGGTGAACACAAAGGCGAGCGCCGCGGTCACGACAAAGGCGATCACCTGGTTCTTCGTCGTCGCCGAGACGCAGGCGCCGACCGCCAGCAATGCGCCCGCCATCAGCCAGCTGCCGATATAGCTCGCCAGGATCACGCCGTTGTCGGGCCGGCCCAGAAAGTTGACCGTGATCCAGAACGGGAAGGTCAGAGCCAACGCGATCCCGGCAAAACACCAGGCGGCGAGGAATTTTCCGATCACGGCCTCGGTCATGCGTATCGGCAATGTCAAGAACAGCTCGATCGTCCCGCTCTTGCGTTCCTCGGCCCACAGCCGCATCGACAATGCCGGGATCAGGACGAGGTAGAGCCAGGGATGAAGGGAGAAAAAAGATTGCAGATCGGCCTGCCCGCGCTCGAAGAAATTGCCGAGAAAAAAAGTCAGCACTCCTGCCATGACCAGAAAGATGACGATAAACACATAGGCGAGCGGAGTGGCGAAATAGCTGGCGAGCTCGCGGCGAAATATGATCAGGACGTTGCGCACTGTCGTCAGGCGGCAGCAGCGGCGATGGCCGGTTCAGGTTGTACGGTTGTGATTTCGCGGAATACGTCGTCGAGCCGGCCGCGCTCGACCCTCAGACCCGTGACCTCCCAGCCATGCGCGCGCGCGAGGTCGGCGACCTTTGCGACAACCGGGCCGTCGCCAACAGGGAAGATCATCAATGCGTCGCCCTCACTGTCGCTGACCGCCTCGACTGCCGCTACCCCGGGTAGCCGCGCCAGCTCCGCGCGAACCTGCGGCCGGGCACCGGAGGCGACACCGAGGCGCACGGCGTTGTGATGGCGCGAACGTTCGGCCAGCTGTGCGGGAGTTCCGTCCGCCAGAATGCGGCCATGTGCGATGATGATCGCCCGACTGCACACCGCCTCGACCTCTTCGAGCAGGTGGGTCGAAATAATTATCGCTTTCTCGGGGCGCATTGCTCCGATGATCCGGCGCATTTCATATTTCTGGTTGGGGTCGAGCCCGTCGGTCGGCTCGTCGAGGATCACTACGGCGGGATCGTGCAGCAGGGCCTGTGCCACCCCGACGCGGCGCTTGAAGCCCTTCGACAATGTCTCGATCGGCTGATGCAGAACTCCGGCGATTCTGATCATCTCGACGATGCGGCCGATGCGACGCTTTGCCTCGGCACCGCCAAAGCCGCGGATATGGGCGATGAAGTCGAGAAAATCGGCCGGCGTCATGTCCGGATAGGCCGGCGCGCCCTCGGGCAGATAGCCGATGCACTTCTTTGCGGCGATCGGTTGCGTCGCGATGTCATAACCGCAGACGATCGCGGTGCCGGCGGTCGGCGCCAGAAAACCCGTGATCATCTTCATCGTCGTCGACTTGCCGGCGCCGTTCGGGCCGAGAAAACCAAGCACCTCACCGCGCGGCACGGTGAAGGAGATGTCGTCGACCGCCTTCAGTGGGCCGAAATGTTTGACGAGATGTCGTATCTCCAGCATCGCCTTATCGTCGGTTCAAATTGCGGAAACACTGTATCAACATGAAGGCAGATTTGTGCCTGTGCCGCCGGCTCCGGTGCCGCGTGCAGCTGCCCTGGGGTGGCGTCCGGATAAGGGAAGCGGGGGGCCGATGACAAGAGATTTCGTGTCGCCGCATTGCATCGGGCCGGGTCTTTGGTGATCCGCCGGCTGCGTCTCCTTTCCGGCTTGGTGATGCTCGCCTATGTGACGATGCATCTGCTCAACCATGCGGTCGGCCTGATTTCGCTCAGAGCGATGGAGGACGTGCTCTGGTACGTCTTCCGCATCTGGACGAATCGGCCGGCACAGATGCTGCTCTACGGCAGCTTCCTGATCCATTACGTGCTGGCGCTCTCCGCGTTGTGGCAACGGCGGACATTGCGGTTGCGCATTGCTGAGGCCGCGCAGCTGGTGCTCGGCTTCGCAATCCCGCTGCTGCTCGTCCGCCACGTAGTGGCGACGCGTATTTCCGACAGTTTTTTCCACACCGATGTCGGGTACTACACCTATTTGCTATGGATCTATTTCGTCCGGTCGCCCGATCACGGTTACCTGCAGATGATGGTCCTGGTCGTCGCCTGGAGTCACGCGATGATCGGCTTGCACTTTTGGCTGCGGGTGCGTCCCTGGTACACGCGGCTGCAACCACCGGCCCTGATCGTCGCGGTGCTTGTTCCGGTGTTGGCGCTGCTCGGGATGATCGAGGCGGGCCGTCAGGTCGCGGCACTGGCAGCCGATCCCGCCTGGACCGGCAAGGCATTCGCGGCAATGACCTTGCCGTCGCCCGAGGCCGCACGCGCCCTCGACGAGATCAGCAAGATTCTGGCCCGACTGTTCGTCGGCGCGGTGGCGGCGGTGTTGCTTGCCCGCCTCGTCCGCCGGGCTTGGCAGCGCCGCCGTGGCCTCGTGCGCGTCGGTTATCCGGACGGCCGCTTTGTCGAGGTCATGCCCGGCACCAGCGTGCTCGAGGCCAGCCGGCTCGCCGGCATCCCGCATGCCCATGTCTGCGGCGGCCGCGGCCGTTGCTCGACCTGCCGTGTGCGGGTTCGCGGTGAAATCGGCAGCATCGACCCTCCGGGAGAGGACGAATTGCGCGTGCTGCGGCGCATCGGCGCGACACCGAACGTGCGCTTGGCCTGCCAACTGCGACCACGCGGCACGGTTGAAGTGATGCCGCTTCTGCCGCCCTTTGCCCATGCGGCGGACGGGCGGCAGCGGGTCGATTTCGCGCAAGGCAGCGAGCGGGAAATCGCCATTCTGTTCGCCGACATTCGCGGCTTCACCACCCTCGCCGAGGGACGCCTCCCCTACGATGTTGTGTTTGTCCTCAACCGCTATTTTACGGCGATGGGGCGCGCCGTCGAAACGGCGGGAGGGCGCGTCGACAAATTCATCGGAGACGGCGTCATGGCGCTGTTCGGGATCGAGAACGATGCCCGGGCCGCCAGCCGTGCGGCGCTCGACGCAGCCCGGCTGATGTCCGAACGGCTGGAGGAACTCAATCGTTCGCTACGCGGCGAGCTCGATCAGCCGCTGCGCATCGGCATCGGAATCCATATCGGGCCGACCATTGTCGGCGAGATGGGCTATGGCAGTGCCGTCGCGGTCACCGCGATCGGCGATGCGGTCAACACGGCGAGCCGCCTGGAAACCCTAACAAAGACCTATGGATGCCAGCTCGTCGTCTCAGAAGAGACCGTACTGCGCGCCGGGCTCGACCTTTCCGCGTTTCCGCGTTACGAAATCGAGATTCGCGGCAAGCGGGATATGCTGGCCGTCCGGACCGTCGCGAGCGCGAGTGATCTGTCCGCTGCGCACGCCGTTCCCGTCGCTCAGGCCGAGCCGGCTGTCACTTCACCTTGAGCTATAGCGGTAACAAACGCTCGATCTCGGCGGTGATTCGGCTGTCGCTCGGGGCGACTGGGGAGGGCCAGGTGCCGGCCAGCTGGCCGTCAGGCCCGATCAGGTATTTGTGAAAGTTCCAGCGCGGCGTGCCGGCTTCGCCGAGCTCTGCGGCGATCCAACGATAAAACGGGTGAGCCTCGGCGCCTACGACGCGGGATTTCTCCGTCAGCGGAAAGTCGACGGCGTAACCTGCGGCACAGAATTGCTTGATCTCGGCGGCCGACCCCGGTTCCTGCGCTCCGAAATCGTTTGACGGCACGCCGAGCACGACGAGCCCGCGGCGACGGTAGCGCTGCCACAGCGCTTGAAGATCGCTGTATTGCGGCGTGTATCCGCAGAACGAAGCCGTGTTGACGACCAGCACCGGACGGCCGCGCCAGGCCTCGAACGGCAAGCTGTCGCCATCGATCGAGGTGAACTCGAACCGATAGGCATCCTCGGTGTCAGTCATTGCGACCTCTCCGCAGTTTCGCGAACAGCATAGCGCGGCCCGCGGGCTCTTGCAGCGCCCGCATTTCGGGTTGCGCCCCCTGACCTGTTCCCGGAGACTGGCGCCGCTGTTGCCGGGGGCCCGTCGAGTTGCTTTTGGCGTTTCTTCTGAAGGGCATCGTGGTCGGCGTTGTCATCGCCGTTCCGGTCGGCCCGGTCGGGGTCATGTGCGTTCGCCGGACCATCTTCGAGGGCAAGCTCGCGGGTTTCGTCTCGGGGCTCGGCGCCGCCACCGCCGACGCGGTCTTCGGGATCATCGCAGCTTCTGGCCTCACTGTTGTCTCCGATTGGCTGCTCGGCTACCAATGGTGGCTGCGCGGTGCCGGCGGATGCCTTCTGCTCTTCATCGGCGGGCGCAGCTTGCTGGTCAAGCCGCAAGCCAAACTAGCCGCGCCGCCAGATCCCGAAAGCCTTTGGTGGTATTACGCTTCGACCTTCGCGCTGACCCTGACCAACCCGGTCACGGTTCTTGTTTTTATCGCCATTTTTGCCGCTGTGGGTCTCAGCGGCGCTGACGCAACGCTCGGGCGCGCGGCGATCCTGGTTCTCGGTGTTTGGGGTGGCTCGTTGCTATGGTGGTTGGCGCTGAGTTTCGGCGTGGGACAAGTTCGGCATTCGATCGAACCGCTTCATCTCGGATGGATAAGCCGAGGTTCGGGGGCAATCCTTTTCCTTTCCGGAGCGGCGTTGCTCGCCACCCTGATCGCCAGTTATTTGCGTTGACGCCCGTCGGGGCTCGGCAATTCGGAGATGATCCTGTGGTCTATTTGCCTCCTGCCTTCACTGAAACGCGTCCCGCGGTGCTCATCGCGCATATCGAGCAGCACGATTTCGGTTTGCTCCTCAGCCATGGCGCCGCGGGGCTTGTCGCGAGCCACATTCCGTTCCTGGTCGATTGCCATGGCGAGGAACTGCACCTGCTCTGCCATCTCGCGCGCCCGAACCCCCAGGTCGAGGAACTCCGCCAAGGCGGCGAGGCTTTGGCGATTTTCAGCGGCCCGCACGCCTATATCTCGCCGAGCTGGTATGCGGACGGTCCGAGCGTACCGACTTGGAACTACGTCGACGTTCACGCCTACGGGACGGTCCGGCTGATTGAGGACGAGGATTGGCTGCGCGGCTTGTTGCACCGTTTGTCCGATCGGCACGAAGCCGGCAGTCCGGCTCCGTGGCGCATGCAGGACCTCCCCGAATCATACCTCAAAGGAATGCTGAAAGGGATCATCGGGCTCGACATCGCCGTCACCCGATTGGAAGGCAAGTACAAGCTGAGCCAGAACCGCCCGGCGGTCGATCGTCCGCGCGTCATCGGCGCGCTCGAGCGCCGCGGTGACGTCGATGCCCTCGCCGTTGCCACCTTGATGCGCGAGCAGGAACCGACTTGATGCTCGAATGTTCGGAATCAGGCCTCGGTTATTCGGTGTTCATTTGCGTTGTGGCGAAATAGCCGAGTTCGGTGGCGTGCAGCCCCTCACCCTCCCGCTAACGCGGGTCCCCCCCTCTCCCCGCTCTCGCGGGGCGAGGGGATGCAAAGCGTTACTCCCTCGCCCGGCTTGCGGGGAGAGAGCTGGGGTGAGGGGCATTTTCTTGTCGGCTTTTCTGCTGCTGCTCTGTGTCGCCACCATTCTGCCGGCCGCGGCGGAAGCGGACGCGCCGGCACCGGCGGCGCAACCCGCGCCGGTGACGGTCGACGAGCTCGAGCGGCTCGTCGGTACCCTGCAGGACGACGCGGCACGGGCGAAGCTTGTCGCGGACCTCCGCGCGCTGATTGCCGTGCAACGCGGTGCGACGGCAGAAAAGCCCGCCGCCACGGTGATCTTCGGTCAACTCTCTCAGCAGATCGATGCCTTCACCGGCGAGATCCTGGCCGGTGTTGCGGTAATTGTCGATGCGCCGCGATTGTTCGGCTGGGCCCGACACCAGGTCTCCGATCCCGCGGCACGACGGCTGTGGACCGAGGCTGGATTTGCGTTTGTCCTCGTCTTCGGCATCGCCTTCATCGCCGAATGGATCCTGCGCCAAGTTCTGGCGCGGCTGGCGGCCCGCCTGCCGGCCCGGCGGAGCGACACCCAGACAGTCCGCGCCTGGTTCGCACTGCTCGGCCTCGTCCTCGACGTATTGCCGATTCTGGCCTTTGCCGCGGTCGCGTACACCGCCTTGTCAATAGCGCTCGAACCGCTGACCCGCGCCCGGATCACGTTATCGGTGCTGGTCAATGCGACGGTCCACGCCCGCCTCGTCCTTTGTGTCGCCAGAAATCTGCTGCTGCCCGCGGACACCGGCGCGGTATTCGTGCCCCTCGATGCCGAGACCCGCAACTACCTCTACATCTGGATCAGGCGGTTCATCCTCTGGGCGGTATTCGGCTACGCCGTCCCCGAGGCGGCGTGGTGGCTCGGTGTCCCCGGAGCAATCTATGCGCTGATGCTCAATGCAGCAGGCTTGGTGCTGGCCCTCCTGACGATCATCTTCGTGCTGCAGAACCGAGCGCAGATTGCCAAGTGGATCGCCGGCGGGCCGGGGACCGCCTCCGGGTGGGGTCGCGTCCGCCGCAGCCTCGCCGAGATCTGGCCCGTCCTCGCCGTCCTCTACATTTCGGGTATCTACCTGATTTACGCGCTGCGCATTGAAGGCGGGTTCGTCTACGTGGCACGCGCCACCACTTTGAGCCTCATCGTCATCGTCGCGGCGCAGGTCCTCGTCCGTTTCATTCGAGAATTGAGCCGGCGCGGTTTTGCCGTCTCACCGGAGCTCAAAGCACAGTTCCCGACGCTCGAGCAGCGCGCGAACCGCTACATTCCGATCCTGACCGGGCTGATCGGCCTCGTCGTTTATCTCCTGGCCGTGCTAACCGTGCTCCAGGCCTGGAGTGTCGGGGCCTTTGCCTGGTTGGGCACCGACCTCGGTCGACGCATAATCGGCAACGCGCTGTCGATCGGCCTGGAGCTCTTCGTCGCGCTCGCCCTGTGGGAAATTTTCGTAGGCGCGATCGACCGATATCTGAACGGGATCGACTCGACCGGCACGCAGCGGCGGACACGCATCCGCACCTTGCTGCCACTCCTACGAACCGCGATGCTATCGGTTCTCGTCGTCCTGACCTCACTGATCATCCTGTCGCATATCGGGATGGACATCACGCCGCTGCTTGCCGGGGCCGGTGTCGTCGGCGTGGCGATCGGGTTCGGCAGCCAAGCGCTGGTCAAGGACATCATCACCGGCCTGTTCATCCTGATGGAGGATCAAGTCGCAATCGGCGATGTGGTCGATGTCGGCAAGGACCATGCGGGTGTGGTCGAAGCGATCACGGTTCGCACGATCCGGCTGCGCGACCAGGCCGGTACCGTCCATACGGTTCCGTTCAGCGAGGTCACGACGGTCAAGAACCTGACGCGTGATTTCGCCTATGTCGTCGCTCGGATTACAATCTCCTACCGCGAAGATGTCGATCGCGTCGTCGAGATCCTGCGCCAAGTCAGTGCCGAGTTGACCGAGGACGAGGCGCTGCGGCCGTTGATCCTCGACCCCTTCGATTACCAGGGCGTGGACACGCTCGATGCATCCGCTGTCGTGCTACTGGTGAGGATCCGTACAGTGGCTGCGAAGCAATGGGCCGTCGGGCGTGCGTTCAACCGGCTCGTAAAGATCGCCTTCGACAAACACGGGGTCGCCGCGCGCGACCCCACTCAAATCACGATCCTCGGAACGCCGGCGGCTCAGCAAGAGCCCGTCGCGGCGGACGACGAAGGACGTCAGCGCCGGCGTGCCTGAGGGCACTCAGCAGAGCCCGCCGCGGGCGAGCGCCTCGACCGCCTCGATGTCGTCGCAAGCCAGCACCGCTTCGGCGATACGGCGGCTGAACCCGGCTCGGGCGAAGGCAGCGAGCTCACGCTGTCGATCTGCCGCTCCCCGGCGAAATGGTCCGAGCCGGCGGCGGCGGGCGAAAGCGCAAGCTGCCGCGAGGTCGGGGTCCGGGGCTCTGTCGCGAAGGCCGGAGACGGCGTCCGCGGCGACCGCGACTGGGACCCCCTGTGCCGCCAACCGGGCGCGAATCGCTTTCAGCGAGTCACCCCGCCGATGCAGCGAGTCCACCCGCCCGGCGGCATATGCGGCATCATCGAGGAGCCCCGATTCCCGGTAGCGGGTGACGATCGCCTCGATCAAGATCCCCGCCTGTTGCGCGGCTTCGGGAGAGTGTCGTCGGACGCGCCGGATCAGGACGCGCCGCAAATTCTCGGCCGAGCTGGCATAACGCCCGAGATAGCCGAGCGCCCAGCGTTCGAGGAGCTCGGGTCCGATCTCGCGACCATTCACCTTTGTCGCCCCACCGCGCGTTCGCAATCAGCTATGGTCTCCCGATAACGTCATGAAGTCGAGGGTCGATACGCACACCGGTTCGACGCGGGAGCCTCGGCTCAGGATTCTGATCCCGCTGGTGATCGGCTGCGCCTTCTTCATGGAAGGCCTCGATTCCACGATGATCGCCGTCGCGATCCCCGACATGGCCAAGAGCCTCGGCGAACAGCCGCTGCGCCTCAATCTGGTGATCACGACCTACCTGCTGAGCCTCGCCGTCTTTATCCCGTTGAGCGGTTGGATCGCCGATCGGCTCGGCGCGCGTGTGGTGTTTTGCGCGGCGATTGCGATTTTCGCCACAGGATCGGCGCTCTGCGGGTTTTCCACGAGCCTCCCGATGCTTCTGCTGATGCGCGTCGTGCAAGGGTTTGGCGGCGCGATGATGACGCCAGTCGGCCGCCTGATCCTTTTGCGCAGCTTTCCACGCTCCGGGCTCGTCTCCGCGATGAACTGGATGACGATCCCGGCGATGATCGGGCCGACCGTGGGGCCGATCGTCGGCGGCTTCCTGACGACGTATTTCTCCTGGCGTGCAATTTTTTACCTGAACATCCCGATCGGCGTCACGGGTGTGGTGCTGGCGCTCTACCTGATCGAGAATTTCCGCGCCCCGGCACCGGCCTCGCTCGATCTCGGCGGCTTTGTCGTTGCCGGATTCGGGCTCGCCTTCCTTGAGTTCGCCATCGAAAATCTCGGGCGCCCGATGGTCCCGACGGGCCTCGGCGCGCTGTTCTTTCCGGCGGCCTTCGCGATCCTGCTGCTCTACGTCCGGCATGCGCGGCGGCGCGAGGATCCGATCCTCGATCTGCGGCTCCTAAGCATCCGCACCTTCCGCATCGGCACGGTGACCGGCAGCCTTTGCCGGATGGGTCTCGACGCGACTCCTTTTCTGCTGCCATTGCTCTTTCAGGTCGGTTTCGGGCTCAGCCCGTTGCATGCCGGTCTGCTGACCTTCTCGTCGAGCCTCGGCGCGATGCTGGTGCGGACATTCTCCGGCCTGTTTCTGCGCGTTTTCGGCTTTCGCCGGCTGCTCGCCGGCAACGCCTGTCTCGCCGCCGCGGTGACCGCCGCCTGCGGGCTGTTGCGCGTCGACACACCGGTCTGGCTGGTCGTTCTTCTCCTCCTCCTCTCCGGATGCGTACGCAGCATTCAATATCTCGGCCTCAACACGGTCAGCTATGCCGACGTCCCCGCTCCGCTCCTTAGCAAGAGCACCAGCGTCAGCGGCGTCGCGCAACAGCTGGCGAGAGGCTTTGGCGTTGCGGTCGGCGCCGCGCTTTTGGCGGTGATCGCCGGCTCCGCCCGCGTCACGGTCGGCGATTTCGCGCTCACCTTTTTTCTGATCGCCCTGATCCCGCTCTTCTCTGCGCTCGGCTTTCTCCGGCTCACGCCGGTCGACGGCGCCGAGGTCAGCGGCCACCGCCGGACGCAGCCCCGCTCGGCGTGAGGTCGGGTTGAGCACCGGGGCGATGCGCGCTCTGACCCCCCGACCCTGTAAAAGCGGGAAAACAGGGTGAATATTCCGATTCGACGCTGAAATTCGCCCGGGTTATCTTCAATAAAAATATCTAGATCAGACACTTAGAAGACGGTGTTCATTTCGAACGAACAGGGGGCCTATGATCTCCGAGCAGGCGGGCAAATCGGTGTATCAGGGGGATAGCAGGGGAGGCAACCAGGCACCGATTCGTAGCGATGTGCCCCGCTCGAGCTACCCTTCCGACGCCAAGTCGGCGCTCCGTACACGGAGAGACGGCGCCCCGGTCGCCATGAATTTTTAGCAACACGATTTGCCGGACCCAGGACTCCGATGCGTCGATATTGTGTGAGAAATCCTCGTTAGCCCGCGCCTGATCCGGGCTCGTTCCCGAGACCGGCGGTCCTGGGCCCTCCGCTCAGGGTGTCAGCATGGCGTCCAGGGTGATTTTGGTGTTCAGGAGTTTGGATACGGGGCACCCCGCCTTGGCTTTGGCGGCGAGCTCTTGGAACCTCGCCTGGTCTGCGCCCGGGATCTTGGCGGGAGGGTCAGATGAGCGGCGGTGATGGCGAAGCCGTCCGCGACCTTGTCCAGCGTGACCTCGGCCTTGGTTTCCATGTGCTCGGCCATCAGCTGCGCTTCGCCCAAAATGAGTGACAGCGCCATCGTGAAACAGCCGGCGTGGGCGGCGCCGATCAACTCCTCCGGGTTCGTGCCGGGCTTCCCTTCGAAGCGGCTAGCAAAGCCGTACGGATATTTGTCTAGCGCGAGATGGCGCCCTTGCCGTCCTTGATGCCGCCTTCCCTGACGGCCGCTCCGAACGTTATCATCCTTCATCTCTCCTCGGGTGGTCGTGCTTCATCTCTCCTCCTTCATCTCTCCTCGGGTGGTCGTGGAACTGTTCGCCGCAACGGGTGGGGGGCTGTAACAAGGCCACTAAGCCTTATCCCTTGAGATGCGCCGGTCACGACGGCGACCTTCAATCGTGCACCCATTATACACCTCGAATTGCCTGCCGGGTCTTCGGCAACACCGGTGGCCTAGCCGTACGCGGCCGCTGAGCCAAAAATTAAGGTCAGTCCAGGTGGGAGCGAATACTCGCTATTCGGCAGACACTCTTCCGCGCTGCGATCACAGTTCCACAATCGCTTGTGTCCTTTGCCAGACGCGCGAAGTGGCTCCGAAGCCGGGGCACTGCAAAGTCCACAAAAGCACGGACTTTCGGTACGGAGAGCCGACCGTGCGGCGATATCACATGCACGGGTAGAGGCGGATATTCGTCGCCGGCGAGTACAATTTCGAGCGCTCCTTCGCGCACATGCTCGGCGACTTGATACGAGAACACACGCGTGACGCCGCGCCCATCGACGGCCGAGGCCACCGCGCCACGGACGCTGTTGATCACCAGCCGGGGCGTGAACTGGACTGTTCGTGGGACGGAGGAGCCTGGCAAAGGCGGAAAGCTCCAGGAGTCGGGGCCAAAATCGGCAAATGCGATGATCTGGTGCTTGGCCAGATCACCCGGCTCCTCAACGCGCGGATGCTGTGCCAGGTAACGCGGTGCAGCCGCCACCACCCGGCGAACTTCGCCGACCCGAATCGCGACCAATGTCGAGTCGGGAAGGTGGGCTATGCGGAGCGCGATGTCGATGCCTTCATCAATCAGGTTCACCCGTCTATCGAGCAAATAAAGCCGCGCGGACACTGCCGGGTAAGCGTCCATGAAGGCGTCCAGGATCGGTCGCAGAACCTCTTCTCCTGAGAGCACGGGAGCCGTCAGGGTAAGGGTGCCGCGCGGCGCCGACCGCTCGCCCGCGACGATTATGTCGGCCTCTTCGAGATCGGTCAGGACCCGACGGCAGGCGACCACATAGCGCTCGCCTGCCTCGCTCATTTTGATCGACCGCGTCGTCCGATGCAGCAGCTCTGCGCCAACCTGTGCCTCGAGGAAGGCGATAGCGCGGCTGACCGCGGCAGGTGAACGACCGAGCTTGCGACCCGCACCTGCTAGACTGCCCGCGTCGAGCGCCGCGACAAAGACTTTCATAGCATCGATACGGTCCACGATTCCTCCGCATCGAGGAACAATGAGCCAAGAAGGATAGACATTCGATCGCTGTACGACAATACGTAAGCAGGCTTTCTGCGCCCGACGCATGCGCAGGGGAGGGCGACAATGCTGCTCACCCTCCGTCGGGTCCGCCACAACTATCACGTGAGGCGGCCATTCCTCTCCTGGGTGCTGGCGATCACGCGTTGCCACTCCATTGACATGTATCGGCGGCCGATCCGGGACCAAGAGGTGGCCGTCCCGGATCGACTAGGGGCCTTTGTGGTCGCCGAGCCAGATTCGGGCTAGACGAGGACCACCATTTTGCCACCGGCCTCGTTCGACTCCATCACCCGATGCGCCTCCCGAATGTCTTCAAAGCGAAACACTCGGGCTGGTTTTGCTTTATAGCGACCAGCGGCCACCTGATTGGCGATGGTCTGGAGTGGAACATCGGACAAAGGAAAGCCCGGTTTGCCGAACACAAAGCTGCCAAAGAAGCTGAAGTGGACACCGCTCGACATCTGGAGCAGAGGGTTGAAGTCGGGCACCGGATCAAGCCCTCCCAGAAAGCCCGCCAGGCAGGCGCGCCCACCCCGTCGAAGCATCGCGAGGGAATCCAAAATTGTGCTGTTGCCGACGAGATCGAGAACGGCGTCGATCTGTTTTCGTTCAGCAACGCGCTCTGATAGGTCCGGGCGTTCGATCTCGACGCGTCGTGCCCCTAGCGCCTCCAGCTTTCGGAAGCGGTCTTGGTTACGGGCTGTCGCAATGACATATGCGCCGGCGTTCACCCCCATATTCAGGGCTGCCTGTCCAAATGATGACATTGCCCCTCGGATGACCAAAGTTTGGCCCTCAGCGAGTTCCAGGTTGCGGAACAGGCACGTCCAGGCCGTAGCATAGGATTCCGGGATCGCGGCGAGGTCTTCCCAGGGGAGGTCGGACTCGATCTGCGCGACATTTGTCGCTGGTGGCCGAGTGTACTCGGCGTAGCTGCCGTTAATCGTCCGTCCCATGCCGCCCATCAATGCGGCGACTTTGGTTCCAACAGCGAACTCGCCGCTGGGGCAGGATTTGACGAGGCCAACACACTCGATCCCGCTCACCTCCGCGGCCTCGGCCCATTCTCCCTTTCGCATGTGCATCTCGGCATGGTTTACCCCGAATGCTTTGACTTGGATGACGACATGGCCCGACTTCGGTTCGGGGTCCGGGATCTCCTTGATCACCAAGTTTTCAGGGCCACCGAACTTTTGTATGACGATTGCACGCATAAGTAATCCTCCGGATTGATTTGCGCTGCTGAGCACAGCCTTAAGGTACTGAGCTTGTCACCCGGCGCGTCGATGAGCGGAGCTGGTAATGACTATCCCTCAGTTAGCGGATCGCGGCGGTACATTCTCGAACAGCGAACCCAATCCCTCCGCCATCGTCGGGTGCGCCAGAATGGCATCACGCAGCCTTGGAAATGGCAGATCAGCCAACATCGCCGTTTGCACCGTCGCCATGACTTCTCCGGCCTCGGCGCCAATCATCGTGAAGCCGAGAATGCGGTCATCGCCCCCGCCGACGAGAACCTTCATGAAGCCTTGCGTTTCGCCCGTCGTCGCGGTCCGCCGTACGGCATTCATCGGCAACTTCGCGACCCGCGTATCAATGCCTCGGCGCTGCGCTTCGCCCTCGCTCAGTCCGATATGCGCGAGCGGAGGCTCGGTGAACATGCAGTATGGAACCAGCCGATCGCGTGTACTGCGCTGGATTCCAGCCAAATTGTCCCTGATGATCCGAAAGTCGTCGATCGAGACGTGCGTAAACTGCGGGCTGCCGGCGCATTCTCCAATCGCCCAGACATTGGACGCCGTCGTCTCCAGCCGCTCATTGACACGAACATAGCCGTGGCCATCCAATTCGACGCCGGCTTCCTCAAGCCCGATCCCGGCGGTGTTCGGAATGCGGCCCGCCGCAACCAGTATGTCGCTACCTGCGATCTGTTGCTCGCCGGCGGAGGTGCGCACCCGAAGGCTGACTTCCTCTCCGGATCGGCCATGCACGTCGAGGGGCTCGGCTCCCACTAGAACTTGGATGCCCTCGTCACTGAGGATTCGCTGCACTTCTGCTGCGACGTCGGGATCCTCGCGACTCATCAGCTGACGCCCCGACTCGATAACGGTCACGCGGCTGCCAAAACGACAGTAAGCCTGAGCCAATTCGAGACCGACATAGCCGCCCCCGAGCACGATCAGGTGCGACGGTAAATAATCGAGCTCGAGAGCCTCGATGTGGGTCAGCGGCCGGGCCGCCTCGAGCCCCGCAACATTTGGGATCGCTGCATGCGTTCCGAGGTTGAGGAAAATCTGGTCGCCTGCCAGCATCCGCGTGCCGCCATCATTCAGCCGCACCTCAAGAGTTTTCGGGGCCACGAAGCGGCCGGTCCCCATGATCAGTTCGGCCCCGCTTGTCTTGTATTTCCGCAAATGCAGGGCAATCTCGGCGTCAACCATGTCGCGCTTGCGCTGGCGAACTTTCGCCATGTCCGTCGTGGCGGGGCCCGTCACCGTACCGAACTGTGCTGCGTGATGCGCCAAATGCGCGATCCGGGCGCTCCATATCTCATTCTTGCTGGGAAGGCAGGCGATATTGGGACAGGAGCCGCCGATCCACCGGCGCTCCACGACGGCGGTACGCCGCCCCGATTGCGCCATATGCCAAGCGAGCAACTTCCCGCCAAATCCGCTGCCAAGGACCAAAACTTCAACCGGTTCCGGTTGAGACATGAGCATCCCCCTTGTCAATTCTCGCGGTCGAAAAGGTCACGGAAAGTTCGCGCATTGTGCCGCCGCTGGCGCATACAAAACGAAGGTGATCACCCACTGATCGCTTCCCCAATGGCCTGGCGTATGATGTCGACGACGAGGCCAGGCGCAGTAACGATTGGCGTGTGGTCTACCGGATGCGACCGCACCCGGGCGTGCATCCGCTCCGCCATAAACCGTTGCGTGTCACGGACGATCATGCGGTCCTGCTCCGCCATGAGAAACCAGGTCGGGCGGTCTTTCCAGAGTGGACGATTCACAGGCACCGTGATGCATGCAGGCGAGATCGGCCGCTGAACCGCGGAGAGCAGCGCCAATTCATCAGCCGAGGCATTCTGCGCGAACGCCGCGGCGAATGCCTCGTCCGGCAGATAGATCAGCCCATGATTGTCCGGTGCCAACTTTGGAGCCAGCGGATGGGGCTCGGTACGATAGAAGACATCGGCGACAGTCTCGCCTTCATCAGGAGCAAGGCCAGAGACGTAAACAAGCGCCTTCACCTTCTCACTCCGTGTAGCCGCGATCACGGCCCCAGCGTAGGCGTGCCCCACAAGAACGGCGGGTCCCGAAACTCGCTCCAGCGTGCGCTCAACGGCCGCTGTATCATCAGCAAACGAGGTCAGGGGCAGCGGAGCCGCGACTACCCGGACGACTTGGGCAGCCAGCGGCCCGATGACTTTGGCCCAGCTCGATCCGTCAGCCCAAGCTCCGTGCACCAGGACAACACTCACATTCTCACGCGACACTGGTCCTCTCCTGGTGCTGCGCGATCAACTGATCGGCAACATCATCCAAGTCTACACCGACGATCTGCGGCTGCGGGCCAACTCCCAAGACGTCGTTGCCGATCCGCTTGATCAAGGCAGCCTTCCAGCCCGCAGCGACGGCGCCTAGCGTGTCCCATGTATGGCAAGCAATAAGACAGAGCTGAGACGGGTCAACCCCGAGTTCCCTCTCAACATAGGCATAGGCATGCCGCGAGGGCTTGTGATGTTTAACGCCGTCTGCACTAAAACGACGCTCGAAGAAATCGACAATCCCGCCGTGTTCGAGCTGACGCGTCTGCACTTCCAGCAAATTGTCTGTCAACGTGAATAGTCGGAATCCTGCCGCGCGGAGCTTCTGCAGGGCTCTAGGCACCTCCGGGTGGGGAGGCATCGTCGAGAATTTTTCAACCAGTTCCTTCTTATCGGCGTCCTCGATCCTTATACCGCGGGTGTCCGCCAGCATCTTCATCACAGCCGAACCGATATCGGTGAAAGGCACATAGCATCCGGCTACCGTCAGAGCTGAGGAATACATAATGAAGTTGGCGAACCAAAAGCGCATGGCGCCTTTGTCGCGGAAGATACGCCCAAACGTCGGCTCCATGGTCGTGAGATCGAGTAGCGTCTCATTGACGTCGAAGACAATTAGAGGAGGAGCGATCATCTGCTTACACTCCGATTTGTTTCACTGTCTTGGGATTACTGCCGCCCCGTCGCCAGACACTGGCTCTGCGGATCCAATGAAACCAGCCGCAGACCCCGGGTAAGGATTAAATCGAGTTTCACGTCACCACCGTCGCCACTAGGTCGAGAGCTGTTGCGAGAGGCTCCGCATCGTTCGCCTTCACATTCCGCCATGCCCCGAGGCTGAACCGGACCCCATGCTGCCAACACGAAAGTCCCGGATCGCCGTAGCGATTTCGGCGGCGTGCGTTTCCAACGCGAAGTGGCCCGTATCGAAGAAGCGGACATCGGCGTTCGGAATATCGCGCTTGAACGCTTCGGCTCCCGCGGGCAGGAAGAATGGGTCGTTCTTGCCCCACACCGCCAGCAACGGCGGCTGGTGATTTCGGAAATAGGCGTGGAAGTCAGGGTAGAGAGCGACATTGCTCGCATAGTCGAGCAGCAGATCGAGCTGTGCCTCGTGCGCTCCCGGCCGTGCTAGATAATGATCATCCAGGGAGCGCCCATCGGGAGACACGAGCGAGGGATCTGCCACGCCGTGAGTGTATTGGAAGAGCGTTGTCTCTGGCGTCAGGAAGCTGCGTAAGGCGTCGCGGTTCGCTTGAGAGGGCTCGCGCCAGTAGGTACGGATCGGGTCCCAGCCGTCGCTGAGCCCCTCCTCGTAAGCGTTGCCATTCTGAGAGACGATGGCAGTGATGCGCTGCGGGTGCTTTGCGGCGATCCGCAAACCAACAGGCGCGCCGTAATCGAAGATGTAGACCGCGAACTGTTTCAGGCCGATGACTTCCGTGAAGCGGCTGGTGACTGCCGCCAAATTGTCGAACGTATATTTGAAGTCGTCGCGGGATGGCATGGCGGACTGACCAAAGCCGGGCAGGTCCGGCGCCACGAGGTGAAAGCGATCGGCGAGGAGGGGGATCAGATCGCGGAACATGTGGCCGGCGCTTGGAAAGCCATGCAGCAAAAGCAATGCCGGCGCGTTGGCCGGACCCGCCTCGCGGTAGAATATTTTGAGGCCGTCGACCTCGGTCGTGCGGTAAGTGATCGCGGGCATGCGCGACTCCTTGGTGCGTGGAACGTCGAGGGCCGTACCCGGCCGCTGAGCCGAAAACTGGGATCGGTCGAGGTGGAAGCGAAGAGTCGCTATTCGGCAGACAGTCTTCCGCGCTGCGATCGAGTGGCAGTCCCACGATCGCTCGTGTCCTCCGCCAGACGCGCGAAGTGCCTCCGAAGCCGGGGCACTGCAAAGTCCACAAAGGCACGGACTTTCGGCACAGAGAGCCGACCGTGCGGCGAAATCACATGCACGGGTAGAGGCGGAGGTTCGTCGCCTGCGAGTACAATTTCGAGCTCTCGTTCGTGCACCTGCTCCGCGACTTGATAAGATAACACACGCGTGACGCCACGCCCGTCGACGGCCGAGGCCACCGCGCCACGGACGGTGTTGATCACCAGCCGGGGCGTGAAATGGACTGTTCGTGGCACGGAGGAGCCTGGCGAAGGCGGAAAGCTCCAGGACTCGAGGCCACGTTGGGTAAAGGCAATGATCTGGTGTTTGGCCAGATCGCCCGGCTCCGCAATGCGCGGATGCTGCGCCAGGTAACGCGGTGCAGCTGCCACTACCAGGCGAACTTCGCCGACCCGGATCGCGACCAATGTCGAGTCGGCGAGGTGAGCTATGCGGAGCGCGATGTCGATGCCTTCATCAATCAGGTTCACTGGCCTATCGAGCAAATGAAGCCGCGCGGACACCGCCGGGTAAGCGTCCATGAAGGCGTCGAGGATCGGTCGCAGCACCACTTCTCCCGAGAGCAAGGGGGCCGTCAAGGTAAGGGTGCCGCGCGGCGCCGACCGCTCGCCGGCGGCCGTTATGTCGGCCTCTTCGAGATCGGTCAGGACCCGACGGCAGGCGACCGCATAGCGCTCACCTGCCTCGCTCACCTTGATCGACCGCGTCGTCCGATGCAGGAGCTGGGCACCGACGTGCGCCTCGAGGAAGGCGATAGCGCGGCTGACCGCGGCAGGCGAACGACCGAGCTTGCGACCCGCACCTGCTAGACTGCCCTCGTCGAGCGCCGCGACGAAGACTTTCATGGCATCGATACGGTCCATGATTCCTCCCGAGCGAGGAATACTGACCCAAAAGGATAGACATTCGATCGCGTTGGGACAAGCCGGGCTTGATCCGCATTCAATCGCAACGCGGAAGAGTGTCTGCCGAATAGTGGATATTCGCTTCCCGTCGACGGAGCACAACTTCAAACCAACCGGTTCCTCACAACCCGTTCGGCGCTCGTGGACCAACCCCTCAGAAGCATAAAGGAGGTTCCCGATGGGCAGCGAACAGAAAGTTGCCGTTATTACCGGTGGATCGCAAGGTATTGGCGCGGCCCTCGTCAAGGCGTACCGCGATCGCAACCACCGGGTGGTCGCGACGGCGCATTCGACATTTTTCACGGCCTGGATACCGGTGGTCGCGACCGGCGCGGCCTTCTTCATGATCATACTCGACACGTCCATTGTGAACTTGGCCTTGGCAAGCATCGGCACCGAACTCAATGCCGGCCTCGCAACATTACAATGGCTGGTCGACGGCTACGCGCTGGTGTTTGCCAGCTTGCTGCTGGGCGCAGGCGCGCTCGGGGACCGGTTTGGCGCCAAGGGCACCTTCATGTGCGGCCTTCTGGTGTTTACACTGGCCTCGGCCTCGTGCGGGATGGCGCCCAACATCGCGGCGCTGCAGGTTTCCCGTGTTGTGCAGGGGATCGGAGCCGCGCTGCTTCTCCCGAACTCCTTGGCCGCGCTGAACCACACCGTTACCGATAAGCCGCGCCGGTCGAAGGCCGTCTCGGCATGGGCGAGCGCCGGCGCGCTCGGCGTTGCAACCGGCCCGATCCTCGGTGGTCTTCTCGTCCAGGCGTTCGGTTGGCGAAGCATTTTCATCGTCAACGTGCCGGTCGGCCTGTTGGCTCTGTGGCTGACGCTGCAACACATACCGCGGGGCCCGAGTGACAGGTCCCGCTCGCTTGATGCGCTAGGGCAATTCCTCGCCGTTGGGACCCTCGCGACACTCACCTACTCCATGATCAGCGCGAAAGTCACGCGACGGCGACCAACATCTCGTCCTGGGCCGCCGGCGCGGCCTGTGTGGTCCTCGGCATCGGCTTCATCGTCGTGGAAGCCCGACACGAGAATCCGATGCTTCCGTTGTCGCTGCTTCGCCGGCGAACATTGGGGCCGGTCGCACTGGTCGGCCTCCTCCACAACGTCTCGATCTTCGGCCTCATCTTTGTTTTAAGCCTGTCGTTTCAGCGTGTCAGAGGGTTGACCCCGCTTGGCGCGGGTTTGCTGTTCCTCCCTCTGACGCTCGCGCTGGCCATCGGAACACGGATCGGGGCGCTGGTTTTGCGAAATAACGGCCCTTTCCTCGCCTTGATAGGGGGTCACTTTGCCGCTGCCCTCGGCGCGCTGATCCTGGCGTTCTTCGGGACGGGCTTCGCGCCGGCCGCCCTGGCTCCGCCGCTCGTTGTCATCGGCGTCGGCGGCGGCATCACCACACCCGCCATGAACCTAGCGGTGCTCGACTCCGTCGAACGTATTCAAGGCGGGCTCGCCTCCGGAATCCTGAACAGTGCGCGACAGACAGGCGGTGTGATCGGCGTGGCTCTTCTGGGAGCGCTCCTGGGCGAACCAGCAACCTTGGCCGGGACTCACGCGGCCGAATATCTTGCGGCCGGCGTGCTCTTCCTGGCGAGCGGCGTGGCGCTCGCGGCCTCCAAGGACTGGCGCAGTTAGCGCTTGGCGGGACGTGATGACCGACCTCTGCCCCAGCGTCTGTTTAACCCGCTTTTGAGTCTTCTGTCTCGCAACGCCTTGAAGGGAGGATATCGCATGTCATCGACTCTGACCGAGATCACCGGAGCGAAAACGCGAGCTGACGACGGCAGCCCGCTCGACGCGCTGATCGACTTTTACCGATCGCTCAACGCCAGAGATCTCGATGGACTCGCCGCCAATTGGGCGGACGGGGATACACCGAGCATGAACAATCCCATAGGCGGCATACGGCGCAGCTGGCCGGCGATTCGCGAGGGATATTCGAAGCTGTTCAATGGGACGGCTACCGTTCAAGTCGCGTTCCACGATTTCACCAGTCAGGGCGGCAGCGATTGGCATCTATTCGCGGGCGCGAGAAGGGTGTTTGCAAGACACCCACGATGAGCCTCGATCTTCGCATCCGCTCGACGCGCTGGTTTATCAAGACGAACGGCGTTTGGCGGCAGCTTCATCATCATGGCTCGGTCGAGGAGCCGACGCTTCTTGCCGATTACCAGCGTGCGATCTTTGGAGCGCCGCTCGAGGGAAGGGAGCATACAGGCATGGAAAAGGAGCACACAGACTTGCAGGCGCAGATGCGAGGAGGGGTATCCCCCGCTCGTCCCCCCGAAAGCGGGGTCGCTACCATAGTAACCGCGGAGAAGCTGCCGAACGTTCCGGGCAAGACCCTCACCGTTCAGATTACCGATCTGCCACCGGGCGGGAAGGTCCCGGAGCATCACCATGGCGGAGCGAATATCGACTACGTGCTGTCGGGTGCCGTCCGCATGCAGCTCGCCGGCGGTCCCGTCCTGGACTATCTGCCCGGCCAGACGCTCTTCGAGCCCCCAGGCTCGGTGCATCTCTCCACCGAGAACCTCAGCCTCACCGAATCGGCCAAGATCATGTTGATCCACGTCGCCGACGACGGCGTGTCGAACCTGGGGCAGCTGACGGTCTTTCACTGACAGATCCAGCCGACATGAGCGACCAGCATCCCGATCTACCGCCCCCCGTCGCTTACGACGCGCACGGCGCGTTTCGCGAAAGGCCGCTCGCACCGCATGAGCTGAGAGCCAAAATAACACCAACCGACAAGCTTTTTATGCTGGCGCACCTGGGCTTGCTCCGCTTGACACCGGCCGACTGGCGTCTCGACGTCACCGGGCTCGTAGAGCGGCCGCTAGGTCTGCGGCTACCCGACCTTGCGCGGTTCGCGCCCGCGCGGGTCGAGGCTGTGCACCAGTGCGCAGGCAACCCACTCACGCCCACGGTCGCGACGCGGCGGGTTGCTTGTGTGGAATGGGAAGGCGTGTGGCTCCGCGACGTGCTGGCAGAGGGCGGCATCCGGCCGGAGGCGACGTACGTCTGGAGCGACGGAGCGGATGCCGGACGCTTCCAAGGCGAGGCAGTGCCCTTCTTCCGCAAGGACCTGCCGTTAGCACGGTTGAACGATGAGGTGCTGCTCGCAACGAGAGTCAACGGCGATGCGCTGCCTGATCGGCACGGAGGCCCGGTCCGTCTGGTTGTGCCGGGTTTCTACGGGACCAACTCCGTTAAGTGGCTCTGGCGCCTGACATTGGCCGATCGCCGTGCCGACGGGCTGTTCACGACGAAATATTACAACGACGATCTGCCTGAAGGAAGCAGGCGGCCGGTTTGGGCATTGGCGCCCGAGGCCGTCTTCGTGTCTCCCGCACCCGGCGAAATAGTGTTCGGCACCGTCGAGCTGCGCGGCTGGGCGTGGGGTGACGCTCCTATTGAACACGTGGCGGTTAGCGACGACACGGGAATGAGCTGGCAGCCCGCGCAGGTCGCGCCGCGTCGTGGGCGCGCCTGGCAGGCTTGGTCAGCCGACTGGTCACCGGCTCATCCAGGGGCGCACCAGCTTTTGTGCAAGGCGACCGACGCGACCGGAACGGTGCAGCCCATGTGCGACGCCCGTAACGCGGTGCACTCGGTCGAGGTGACTGTGGCGGATGTCGGATTTGCCGCGGCGCCATGCGCACATCCTGCCTGATGGTTTGTGTATTAGCGATACTTGATCTGACAGTTGGCCTATTTTGTGTCGGAACACTCGCATCAGGGCGTGCGGGCTGAGAGCTGGCGAATAAGCATTAAGCCACGCATCCGTGGCTGAGGCCGTCTGCCGCGGCGTCAATCCATTGGAGCGATCAGGGTGAACGTCCATCGCGGCCTGCTAACCCTGCGCCATGCGGGGCGGCCGCGTCGGCGTCAGGGATTGCTGCGCTGACTCCCTCCGATGGCCCGCATTCAATCGCTCAGCGAAAGAGTGTCTGCCGAATGGCGAATATTCCTGCCGTGTCGATTGAGCATCACTTCAAACGAATAGGTGCCACACGGCCTGATCGGCTCAGAACCATAAAGGAAGTTTACCATGGGCATCGAACAGAAAGTTGCTGTTATTACCGGCGCGTCGCATGGCATCGGCGCGGCCCTCGTCAAGGCGTACCGCGATCGCAACTACCGGGTGGTTGCGACCGCGCGCTCGATCAAGCCGTCGAATGATGATGACGTCCTCGTCGTACCCGGCGACATCGCCGATCGGAAGACGGCCGAGCGTGCCATATCCGGAGGCATGGCCCGGTTCGGGCGCATCGACACGCTGATCAACAACGCCGGCATCTTCATCGCCAAGCCATTCACCCAGTACACCGAGGCCGACTATGCGGCGATCCTGGGCGTCAACACCACCGGCTTTTTTCACGCCACGCAACTCGCAATCGCCGAGATGGAGAAGCAGGGCAGCGGTCATGTCGTGCAGATCACAACGAGCTTGGTCGACCACGCGATCGCCGGCGTACCGTCCGTGCTCGCCTCGCTGACGAAGGGCGGCCTGAATGCCGCCACCAAATCGCTCGCGATCGAGTATGCGAAGCGCGGTATCCGGGTGAACGCGGTCGCGCTGGGCACCATCAAGACGCCGATGCATCCCGTCGAGACATATGCGCAGCTCGGCGCCCTGCACCCGGTCGGCCGAATGGGCGAGATCTCCGACATCGTCGAAGCGATCCTCTACCTCGAGTCGGCCGGCTTCGTGACGGGCGAAATCCTGCACGTCGACGGCGGCCAGAGCGCTGGCCACTGACACCGCCCCGCGGGGCCGTCCAATCTTGACAGATGAGACCGGCCATTCGAGCGAGCTCCGACGCATTCGCCGTCACCAAAGTCGTTCCGTTTCGCAGGGCCATGCGGCGATCAACAATCATAGGGGCCAATCGGCGTTCCTGCTGTTTCCAGCGCTGGGCGCAGGTCGCCGGCAAATGCGGCATCCACTTCGTCGAATGGAACGATATCGACGTTGCCCGACAGGAAAACGCGCAGTCGCTCGGCATTCTCGCGGCGGCGTTGGCGGCGCGCCACGCCATGCCACAGCTCGTACAGCACGACTGTCGAGACGGCAATCGAAACGCTCCGCGACAGGACACGCCGCAGCCGGTTGCGCACGCCGCGCGGATGGTTCTTGAACAGCGTGATGAAGGCGTCGGTGTCGAGAAGATAGCTCATGCGAACAGATCCTCCGCCACGGGCATCGGCGGCTGCTGGCGTCCCTCCTCCATGAACGGCACGTAGTCAAAGCGGTACAGTTCGACGAACCAGGCGTCGATATCCGTCACCATCGGCTCGACCGGAATGCCCCTTTCGACGCGGCGCACGCGCACGCGGTCGCCGGGCAAACGAAACGCCAAGGGCAAGTGCGCGGCTTGGCTGCGGCCGTGCATGAAGATTTTTGCGATGCCGGTATCGGTCATGACGTCAACCGGATTTCGCAGCCCGCTTTATCGATCTGTAGACTGCTATCGACAGCCCGCTGGCCGAAGCGCCGGGATCGATGCGCGATGCCAGCCGGAAACGCTCGCAATAAAGCAGCATGTCCGTCGAAAACGTCCCTTGCCGCCCGAAATAGTTTCGATGCGCCCGTCTCCAGGAAGCGAGCGTGTGATCGTCTTCGCCTTCGTCGAAGCCAAAGGCGTCGTCGACCTCGCCAAAGCGCCGCTGCGTCAGCTCGACCGTCTCGACTACGGCCCTCGGGACGCCCGATCCGTCGAGCATCACCATCCGCTTGCCGATCTCGGTTTGGGGACCCTCGCTCGCCGCCCAGCACGTCGCCCGCTTTTTGCCCGCCAGCACCAGTTCGGCGAGCTCGTCCGCCAATTCCGGACTGTCGCCGAACGAGAATTGCTCGAGCGATCGCCAATCCGCGTCGCCCAATTTGGTCATCGTCAACTCGTGTCATCCTTTCCACCCCGCGCGGCGCGGACGACACTTGTCGCCCGCTTGCCACAGCAAAGTTCCGCTCCATATCAGGCAACCATGAGAAAAAGTCAATTGATTAATTGATATGATGGCAATGATCGGGAGATGCCGAACGGCAACCCGCCGGTTTTCGGGCTTCCCTGCCGGTTCCCTGCCGCGCCTTCGATTCGACCGAAAGATCGCTCGCAAGGTTTTGATCACAAACGACTTTCCGATGCGAGGCGAGCCTCGAAAAAATTTTTACCCTGTGTTTCCCGTCGCGGCAGGGAAAGGGAGAGGCGGCGCTATCCTGCCGTTTTCGTCTCTTTGGCGCGTCGCGCTGATCGACCTGGGCGAATTGACAGCGGTGCGCCCGATCACCATACTCCGCCGCTTTCCTGCTCGATGGCGGGCCGGCTGGGCCGATATCGCCGAGGCGAGGAGAGTTCTGATGATGCGCGATCCCGGCAGAGGGAGCCGGTGTTCTGGATGGGCGCGGAGGGTCGTGCCGGCGGGGAGCCGGCGACGACGATAGCCGTGTAACCCCGCCTCTCTTTCCTCCCTCTATCGCGCAGGAGGTTTTCCGTGATTTCACCCGTTATGCCGACCTATGGTCGGTGGGATGTTGCCGTCGATCGGGGCGAGGGCCCCTATCTTTACGCGACCGACGGCCGCAAGTTTCTCGATTTCACCAGCGGCATCGCGGTGACCGGGCTCGGTCACTGCCACCCGCATCTCGTCGCCGCTATAACCGAGCAGGCCAAGCGCCTCTGGCACGCTTCGAATCTGTTCCAGATCCCGGGACAGGAGAGGCTGGCGCAGCGCCTGGTCGACAATACCTTCGCCGACACGGTGTTCTTCGGTAATTCCGGTGCCGAGGCCTGTGAGCTGGCGCTCAAGATCGCGCGCAAATACCAGTCCGACACCGGACATCCCGAACGCTACCGCATCGTCGCCTGCGAGGGCTCGTTCCACGGCCGTACCCTGGCGACGCTCGCCGCGGCGGGGAACGAGGCCTACCTCAAGGGTTTCGGACCGCCGATGGACGGCTTCGACCACGTCGCCTTCGGCAATCTGAACGAAATGCGTGCGGCGATCGGCAAAGAAACGGCGGCGATCTTTGTCGAGCCGATCCAGGGCGAAGGCGGCGTGCGCGCCGCTCCGGCCGGATATCTCAAGGGGCTGCGCGAAATCGCCGACGAGTTTGGTCTGCTTCTCGTCTACGACGAGGTGCAGTGCGGGATGGGTCGGACCGGCAAGCTCTTCGCCCATGAATGGGAAGGGGTGCCGCCCGATGTGATGGCGATTGCCAAGGCGCTCGGCGGCGGCTTTCCGATCGGTGCTTGTCTTGCGACCGAGCGCGCCGCGACCGGCATGGTCGCGGGCACCCACGGCTCGACCTTTGGCGGCAATCCGCTGGCGGTGGCGGCCGGCAACGCCGTCCTCGACGTGATGCTCGCGCCCAGCTTCTTGGAACGCGTCGACACAATGGCCAAGCTGTTGCGGGGACGCCTCGACGCGCTCGTCCGATCCTATCCCAAGCTGTTCGCTGAGCTGCGCGGCTCCGGCCTGCTGCTCGGGATCCGTTGCGTCGTACCGGCGGCTGATTTTGTCGCGAAGCTGCGCCAAAACGGCCTCTTGACCGTGACCGCCGGTGAGAATGTGCTCCGTATCTTGCCGCCGCTGATCGTCGGCGAGCGTGAGATCGACGAAGCGCTCCGCATCATGACTAAGGTGGCTGCGGAGTGGCCGGCATGAGAAGCATCGCGCGCGAAGCCTCGCTGATCCGCGGCCACGGCGCGTCCACCGAGCCGCCGCGCCATTTTCTCGATCTCGATCAGTTCGACGGCGCGGCACTGCGCCGTATCCTCGATCTGGGCTTCGCCTACAAGAACGGCCGGCGCGACCGGCCGCTCGCCGGCAAGACGCTGGCGATGATCTTCGAGAAGCCCTCGACGCGAACCCGCGTCTCCTTCGAGGTCGCGATGCGTCACCTCGGCGGCGACACGATCTTCCTTGATGCGGCGGATACCCAGCTCGGTCGAGGCGAAACCGTGGCCGACACGGCGCGCGTGCTGTCTCGCTATGTCGACGCGATCATGATCCGCACCAGCGAGCCGAGAAAGTTGGGGGAGCTCGCGCAATACGCGACCGTTCCGGTCATCAATGGGCTGACTGACTCCTCACATCCCTGCCAGCTGATGGCCGATGTGATGACCTTGCAGGAAAAGAAAGGACCCCTCGCCGGTAAGGTTGTGGCCTGGAGCGGCGACGGCAACAACGTCGCGGCGAGCTGGGTTCATGCGGCGGTCCGCTTCGGTTTTGCTCTGCGCATTGCCTGCCCGGTAGAGCTCAGTCCGCCGCATCGGTTATTCGAATGGGCACATCGGGAGGGCGGCCGGGTGCTCCTGACCGCCGAACCGTTGGAAGCCGTTGCGGGTGCGGATTGCGTCGTCACCGATACCTGGATCTCGATGGGTGCTGAAGCGAGCGTCAATCGCCACAACATGCTGGCACCGTACCGCGTCGACGAACGCCTTATGGCGCATGCCAAGCCGGACGCCATCTTCATGCATTGCCTGCCGGCAAAGCGCGGCGAAGAGGTGACTGCTGGCGTCATCGATGGTCCCCAATCGGTCGTGTGGGACGAGGCGGAGAACCGGCTGCACGCCCAGAAGGGCATCCTCGCCTGGTGTCTCGCTGAAGGGCGGTGATGCAATGCCGGATGGCTGTCCTTCCGGAGCCGTCTCTGGGCCCGACGACCTCGTGCAGCCTTTTCGGATCGATCCCTTCGCGTTGCGCGGCCGTCTGGTCCGACTCGGCCCGACAATCGACAGCATCCTGTCGCAGCATGCCTACCCCGAGCCCGTGGCGGCGATGCTGGGCGAAGCCATCACCCTCGCTGTCGTCCTCGCCGGCGCGCTAAAATACGAGGGGATCTTCACGCTCCAAACAAAGGGCGACGGGCCGATCCGCCTGATGGTCGCGGATGTATCGACCTCCGGGGCGCTACGCGGCTATGCGCAATACGATGCGGCGAAGCTAGAGGCGGCGCTGTTCGGCGCCGGGGCGGGAGTGCTCTCGGTCCCTCGCCTCGTGGGGTCCGGTTACATCGCATTCACCGTCGACCAGGGCGAGAACACCGACCGCTATCAAGGGATCGTCGAACTCGCCGGGGCGACCCTCGCCGAATGCGCGCAACACTATTTCCGGCAGTCCGAGCAGGTTCAGGCGGGGATCAAGCTCTCGGTCGGGCGCGCGGGACGCCGCGGCACGTGGCGCGCCGGGGGACTGATGCTCCAGCGCGTACCCCCGGAGGGAGGGTATGGGGTCATCGCCGATGACGTCGAGGACGGCTGGCGACGGGCGATGGTGTTGATGAGCTCGGCCACGGCCGAGGAGCTGGTCGACCCCGACCTGCCGCCGCACCGATTGCTGTTTCGACTGTTCCACGAAGATGGCGTCCGGGTCTATGACACCCATCGGCTCGAGGCGCGCTGCCGCTGCTCGCGGGAACGGATCGAGGGAATATTGCGTCTGTTTTCGCCCGAGGAACTCGAGGATATGCGCAAGGAGAGGGTCACCACTGTCACCTGTGAATTCTGTAACCGGAGTTACTTCTTCGATGCGGGCGACCTCGATCGGATTAGGGCGACGTGACGTCGCGGTGACTGGCTAGCCCCTATGAGTGCGAGCTACGAGCCTGAGTGGCTTGCCCGATTTGGCGACGAGACGGGTGTCCCGCGCGACGTTCCGGAGCTTCCCTGGTTGCGCCAGGTTCTGCTGCGGCGCACCCATCGGCGATACGCCGACCGCCCGATCGCCGAGCCGCTATTGCGCCTCCTGCTCGCAGCTGCATTCTCAGCCTCCTCGAAATCTGATTTCCAGCAAGCCTCGGTGATCTGGGTTAACGAGCGTGCCCGACGCGATCGTCTCGCCGCACTCGTCCCGGACATGCCGTGGATCGGCAGTGCGCCGGTCTTCTTGGTCTTTTGTGGTGATGCGCGCCGGCTCGAGCGGCTCGGCGATCTGCGGGGCCATCAAGCCGACAACGGCAAGCTCGAAGGGTTCTTCAACGCCGTGGTTGATGCGGCGTTGGTCCTGCAGACGTTCATCTTGGCGGCCGAAACAGCGGGGCTCGGCTGCTGTTCGATCAGCGCCATCCGCAACCACCCCGATGCGGTTGCTGAGACACTGGATCTGCCGGACAAGGTGTTTCCCATCGCAGGTTTGTGTGTCGGCTATCCCGCTGCTGCCGGACACATCAGCATGCGCCTGCCACTCGAAGTCACCCTCCACAACGACCGGTACGATGACTCGCGTCTCGACGAGGCCGTCGCCGCTTACGACGTCAGGCGTGACGCGCGGTATTCGATCCCGCCGGAGCAGCAGCGCCTGCCGGAAATCTTTGGATGCGCTTCGCTTTACGGCTGGTCGGAGGACAAGGCGCGCCAAGCCGCCCGACCCGAAGGACAGGACTTTCCGGCCTACCTGCGCGCCCGCGGCTTCACGATGGAATAGCGCCACTCGGCGAGATGCGCCCTAGAAGCGGGCGGGGCGAACACCACATTCTGCAGCGGCCGGGCGACCTGTCCCGCCGCGGCACGCTGCCCTGGTTGCTTCGCCACGAAAGGTCCGATGATCAAGATCTCATGCCTGCGCTACGCGGCCATCAGGGCTGCTACCATGATCCTGGTGACAATGACGCTCTACGGCTGCGACAGCGCCGGGGCCGGCACCGCCGTTCCGCCCGGAAATGCCGCCGACCTCGGCCTCTTCCGGGACGTGCTTAAGCAGGTCGAGAACAGCTATGTCGAGCCGGTCACGAGCGACGAACTCGTGAAAGATGCTTTGAAAGGGATGCTTACCAGGCTCGATCCGCATTCCGATTACATGGATCAGGAGCAATATCAGCAGATGACGGCCGTGACCCGCGGCCAATTCGGCGGCATCGGCGTTGAGCTGACGTTAGAGGCCAGAGTGCCGGAGGTCATCGCGCCGATCGATGGCACCCCGGCGGCCGATGCCGGAATCGAACCGGGCGACCGGATCACAAAGATCGATGCCCAGCCGACGACCGGGATGGATGTCGAGGAGATCGTCAAACGACTGCGCGGCGAGCCTGGCACAAAGGTGACCTTGACGATCGCGCGCAACGATAGGGCACCATTCGATCTAACACTCGTTCGCACCATTGTTCGCGTCGTCTCGGTCAAGTCGGATCTCAAGGACGACAATATTGGCTATGCTCGCATCGCCGCGTTCACCGAATCCACACCGGCCGAGCTCGCCACCGCCATCAGCCGCCTCAAAGATCGCGCGCACGGCCGGTTGAACGGGCTGATCCTCGACTTGCGGAATGACCCCGGCGGCCTCCTGGACGCTGCGGTCGAAGTGGCCGGCGATTTTATCGACGGCGGGGTGGTGGTTACGACGCGCGGGCGCACCGGCCAAGACGATCATATGTATCGCGCGCCGACAACCGGCGACCTCCTACGCGGAACTCCTATCGTCGTATTGATCAACAGCGCCTCAGCCTCGGCCGCGGAAATCGTCGCGGGCGCGCTACAGGATCACCACCGCGCGACGGTGATGGGCACGCGGAGCTTCGGCAAGGGCTCGGTGCAAACGATAATTCCGCTGGAAGGGCAAGGCGCGCTGCGGCTGACCACGGCTCTTTACTATACCCCATCAGGGCGTTCGATACAGGGCGAGGGTATTGCGCCCGACATCATCGTGAACCTGCCGAAAAATGAGCAGGTCGCAAACACACTCGTTACCTACGAGAGCGACCTCTACCGGGCTCTCAAAAACACCGGCTCGATCGCCCCAGGTTCGCCCAAGCTGCCAGCCGCCTCGCTCCAAGGCGGCACCGCCGAAGCCGCGGAGCATCCGATCAAACCGCTGATAATTGGAACAAGCGGCGATGCCCAATTCGCGGCGGCGCTCGACTACCTGCAAAAAGCAGTGCGCCGGGAGGCGGTAACACACCATGGTTGAACCCGGTTAGGGCCGCGGCACAGGCAAGCGTAGAGCGAACGTGTAGCGAATTCCCCGCGCCAGCCACCGCAGCAACGCGGTTGGGCTCTCGAGGTGCCCGTAGTCGTCGACCTGGAACAGCGCGAAGAGAGCATATACTTTTCTCGGATCGAGCCGCCTCAACAGGCGGATTCTGACGAACATCGAGATGCCAAGCTCCGAGACATGGTTGTTCCGGACGGCTTCCTTCATCGTCAACTTGGGTATTACGACGATAAAGTCGCCGCGGTTCGAGGCGTTGCTCTCCTCTAGTCGACCGCGAAGCGCGTCGTAGCCAAGGCTCCGCTCGCCGAGTTGAAAGGCGAATCCGCGCGGGAAAAACAACCACAGGAGCCAGCGAAAAACGTTCAATTTGCGCTCGAGGCCAGCAACATCCTCGGCCGATAGCGCAGTAGCTTCCTCGTCGGCGACGCGGTGTCCGGTGAGTGCCGCCACCCTCGACCGCTCCATTGGCCGGTATTGCTCCGGCGCTATCGAATGGTGCGTAAAATTCGCCAGATCGAGCGTCGTATAGGGCGGCAATAGCTGAGCCTCGGATTGCCAATACCGCCGAAGGTCGTCATAGCTCGTTCGGTAGCCGTTCGCCCAACAACTGTCCTGGCGCTCGAACACCGCCTGGCTGGCGAATGGAAGGTAGAAGTCCGCCGCCAGCGTGTCGCACAGGCCGCAAACATAGTCGACATATTGCCGGGCCGGCTTCAGCGAAACGATCCCGCTCTCGTCGAGAAAGCTGTTGATGCAGCTCGCAGGTGAATAGCTGCACAGCAATATTCTAGGCTTGCCGATCCTGTGCGCCATATGACGAATCGCTCTGAGAACCGGCGGCTGCGGCTTTGCGTCGTTAAGGTTTAAGATCAACGCTCTCGGTGTGTCGATCAGCAGCATGCTGTCGTCGTTCCAGAGAGGGATGGACAGGATCGACACACACTCGCCGATCGCTAGCCATCGCAAAGGCGTGATGGCTTCAGCCCGATAGCCGTACCGGACCATGTAAGCGAGATACCCCTGCTCGGCCAAGGCAGGAAACAGATATGCAGGGCCGCTGCCGAGCCGGCGGATACTCGGCATGTGGAAATGGTCGGGGTGTTCGTGTGTTATATAGACGCGCGGGCTCCTGGCCAGCCAATCGACTTCCTCGGCGGTCGGATAATTCTGCAACCACCAACTCCGCCAATAGACAGATCCGACCAGCCACGGGTCAGTAATCAACAGCGGGGTTTCGCCATGCCGGTAGAGCGCCAGGCAGGCATGGCCGAGGGTTCTGAGCATAAGGCCGGGCTGCGCTACCCGGTGCTCGGCTGGCAGGGTCACAGTCGCGACGTCGGCCCTTGGCCTCAACCGAGCTTGGCTGTCAGCGGCTCTAGGAATTGGCGCAAAACAGGCGACCATTTGGCGTGTTCCGGACCGCTCGCCGAATGCCCGAGCCTGCCATCGATCTCGAAACAGCGGGCATCTACGCCACCGGCCGCGAGGTCCCGCATAACCCCGGGAGCGATCGACGGCGGAAACAGCCGGTCGGTATCGATCGGTTTGCCGGACTCGATCAGCCCGTCCCACCAGCCCGGCTGATTGCCGTTTACCGGATTGCGACCGGCTGCGTGATGGCTGCTGGTGTAGCCGTGCGTAATCAGGACCGCGTTCCTGCCATGGGCGGCGAGCCGGCCGTAGGTCTCGTAAGCGATTTTCGCCTGGGGCATGACGGTGCCATCTTGCAGGCGAAAATTCGATATGACGAAACTTCGGTCCTCGACGGTTGCAAAATCTGCGGGCATCGGCACCACCCCCCATGGACGCTCACAAATTGTGCCACGTAGGTCGTGACGATGTCACGACCCCGGTCGTACGATGTTGGTCCGATCTCTTCTCCGATGCCGGGACTCGGATGCGGGCGGTCTTTGCAATTCTGACAATCGTTCTTCTCGCGGCTTGCGCGGATGGCGGATTATCGCCTTTGCCGAGCGATCAAGTCCGTGTCCGCTTCCCTGCCGGAGGCGTCGTTGACGTCATCGAGGTTGATGCCGTCAACCGCCTGCCGCTACGCAAGGCGGAGCTGGTCGCCCCCGACGGTCAGGCAACGCCCGCCTCCTATCTCAACGTGAACCCGTCCCCGAGCATCACCTCTTACGAGGAACTTCCGAACGATCCCTATGCCGGGTTGAGGGTCGGGAATGTCGCTCCGAGTGTGTCGCTTCCGGCCGTAACCGGAGGAGCCCCCCAGCAGCGGGCGACGTTGCTAGCGGTGATTTCCAGCGCCTCGATCCCGCTCCCCGACCCTGTCGAATATCGGCGGGATTGGCGAAATTATCGCATCCGGCTCAGCTTCGGCGATGCGCCGCCGGTCGAAACGCGCGATATAGCCGCCCCCGAACCGCCGCCTGGCGAATAATCGGCCTCCCGCCTGCTCCAGGACCGTTATGCGACACGCTCGTAGGGGTAGCGCCGGACCTTCTCCATGTTCTGGCCCTCGATGCGGATCAGGCGGGTCGGGCCGTCGCGCCGCGGCGAATGCAGATCACCTTCGTTGTAGAGATAGGCCATGCCGGGCTTCAGCGCGTAGTCCTTGACCCTGCGCGCTTTGCCGGGCTGCTCTTCGCTAGGGCGCGCCACCGGCGCGTAGTCGGTCATGACAGTCTCGCCGCGTGCCTGACCATAGATCGCCCATGAGGGACCATGATCGTGCGGGTTGCTGTCCTTTGCGCCGTGGTAGACATGACCAAGGATGCAGAAGCCGAGCTCGGGATCTTCGTACAGCACCTTGCGCTCCGGCACGTCATCGGCGAGATACGTTTTAATAAAATCATCGTCCTTCAGTACGTCCTGGACCAGCGCGCACACTTTCTTGCGCCCCTCGATTCCGGGATCTTGCTTGAGGATCGAGCGGCATGCCGCCGAGAACTGTTCGAGATCACGCTTCATAAAGATTACCTCCTCCGGATCGGTTTCAGACGTTGTCGAGTTTGGCGCCCCCGGGCGTCCCGATCATCGCCAGCACCTCCCGCCGGCTCAGCGGGTCGTCGCGAAACGCGCCGAGCATGCGGCTCGTCACCATCATTACACCGGGCTTGTGCACGCCGCGGGTCGTCATGCACTGATGTGCCGCCTCGATGACCACGGCAACACCCTTGGGCTGCAGCACCTCGTCGAGAGTATTGGCAATCTGCGCGGTCATCTTCTCCTGGATCTGCAGGCGCTTGGCGTAGACGTCGACGAGCCGTGCGAGTTTCGAGATGCCGACGACCCGTTTGTCCGGCAGGTAGGCGACATGCACCTTGCCGATGATCGGAGCGATGTGGTGCTCGCAATGCGACTCGAAGCGGATGTCCTTCAGCACGACGATCTCGTCGTATCCATTGGTTTCCTCAAAGGTTTGCTGGAGCAGCGCGACCGGGTCCTCGCCATAGCCGCTGAAGAACTCCTGGTAAGAGCGCACGATGCGGTCCGGCGTGCCGACCAGCCCCTCTCGCTCGGGATCGTCGCCCGCCCACCGGATCAGCGTACGAACCGCCTCCTCGGCCTCTTTTCGGGTCGGCCGCCGCACCACAGTCGGTTGCCGGGAGCGCGGCTCGGGCGCAGAAAAGGGTGGAGCGACAACTTGCGACATCAAGTCCTCTCTTGGCGTTTTGGACGTGTGCGCGCGGGAGCTGGGCCGCCCCCGCCTCGCGCTCAGTTGAGCCTTACCGGCTGGTGCGGGCTGTCGAGCGAGAATGCCGGTACCCGAATCCAGAAGCTTTCGCCGCCCCGCGTCTCCATCTGATAGCTGCCGACCATGATGCCGGACGGCGTCGGCAGCGGGGTGCCGCTGGTATATTCGAAGCTTTCACCGGGGCCGAGGACCGGCTGCTCGCCGACGACGCCAGGGCCTCGCACTTCTTGCATCCGTCCGTGGCTGTCGGTGATCTTCCAGTGGCGGTTGCGCAGCTGGACCGTCTCCTCCCCGCCGTTTTCGATGCGGACGTGATAGGCCCACACGTAACGGTCCTCGGCCGGTGAGGATCGGTCCTCGAGGTAGAATGGCTTTACCGTGACTTTGATCGATCGGGTTGTTTCCGAATACATCGCCGGTACCCCTCTCTTTCCGGGATGGCACGATCGCCGGCCGTGTCAACACCGAGGTCGACGAGCACAATGTCGGCCGAGCGCCGGAAGCCGTCAAGATCGCCGCGCGGGCGCCAAGAGGTCGAGCACGCGCTCGCCGGCCGCGTCTCGCGCGTCCGCCGGACTGATCGGCTGGATACACACATGGTCGGCGCCGGCGTCCCAATGCTGTTGGATGCGGCTTCGGATCGCGCCTTCGTCACCCCACGCCACCATGGCATCGAGAAAGCGGTCGGAGCCCCCGCCGGCAAGGTCGTCGTCGTCAAAGCCCTGGCGACGCCAGCCGTTGACGTAGTTTTCAAGCTGCAGATAGCGAGAGAGCGCCTGGCGGGCGGCGTTGCGCGCCCTCCCCTTGTCGCTCTCGAGCAACACCCAGACCTCCGGGCAAAGGAGCTTGCTGGGGCCAAGAAGCGCGCGCGCGTGCGCGGTATGTTCCGGTGTCGTGTTGTACGGATGCGCACCATCGCCGAGCTCCCCCGAGAGCGCCATCATCCTCGGCCCGAGCGCCGCGACGACCGTCAGCGGCCTGTCGACAGGTTGCGGCGCCCCATAGGGCGCCTCGCGCATCGCCTGCAGATAGGCGCGCATCGTCGCGACCGGCTTGCCGTAGGCGTGGCCGCGCAGGCCCTCGACCGTCGGCCGGTGCGACACTCCGACGCCGAGCAGGAAGCGGCCGCCCGATTGCTCAGCGAGAGCGCGTTGCCCGCTCGCCATTCCCATTGCGTCCCGCGCATAAATGTTGGCGATCCCGGTCGCCACAATCAGTTGCTTCGTGTGGGAAAGCAGCCAGGACGCAAGCACCAGCGCGTTGCGTCCCCGGCCCTCGGGGATCCACAACGCGCCGTATCCGCGCTCTTCGACCCGCTTGGCAAAGGCCGCCGCCGCATCCGCACTCATGCTGTCCATCCCGACCCAAACACCGAGCCTTCCGAGTTCCATCACCACCCTCCTTTCGCTCTCGCAGCCAGTGTGAATCGTCATCTCGGCTTCGTCCAGCCTCGTAGAAGCGGCCCCGCGAGATGTCTCCTCGGCGAGAACATTTCGGGAATCTCCTTCATGCCACCTGGCCACTTTTCCAGCCTTGCGCTTTGGCGTTAACGGATTAGCTACTGCTCGTTTGCGATGAATAGGACTCGGGGGGCCAAATAGCCGGGAGAGATGTCATGGACATCACCGGGTGCTCGCTCGCCGAGTTGGTAGACGATCCCCTGATCGGCCTCGTCATGAAGAGCGACGGGGTCGACCGCTGCGAGCTCGAACTCCTGCTCGTGCGGGTCGCGCGCGAGCGATTGCGGGCGAACCGACCCGCAGACCCTCGGCCTCGGCGCCTGACCACGGAGATGGCGCCATGCTCACGCTGCTGATGGTCGCAGGCGGGATGGGCATCGTCAGCGCGACGACTGCCCTTTGGATGCAAGGGCGACGGATGCTCCACCAGCGAGCATTCGCCTTGCTGGTCAGCTTCACAGTAACCCTCATCTTGTTCTCTCTGATAGCCTGGGCCGCGGCCGCGATCGCGGCCATTGCGCCGCTTTTGTTGACTTGGGTTCTCGTCACCGCACTGGCGCTGTTGTTTGCAGTCCGCTTGTATCGAGAATTGCGAGCCTTGCCGGCGATGGATCCGCGGTAACGCCCGGGAGGGCGCTCCGTCAAATATCCGGCTGGCGGCGACTAGGCTCTTGCCGGGTTGCGACCGGTGCGCGATATCAGGGCGGTGCCGACCCTGTTTCTCATTGTCGTCGTCGATCTCGTCGGGTTCGGTCTCGTCATTCCGCTGCTGCCGTTTTATGCGGTGCGCTTCTCCGCCTCGCCGCAAGAGGTGACGGGGCTGATCGCTATCTATTCTCTGGCGCAGCTCATGACCGCACCGCTCTGGGGAAGGCTCAGCGACCGTGTCGGCCGGCGGCCGGTGCTGCTCGTGAGCCTTACTGCGTCGGCGCTCGCCTATCTGTGGCTCGGCGGCGCGACAGCGCTATGGATGGTGTTCGCGGCACGCGCCTTTGCCGGCGCATGCGCCGGCAACATCGCCGCAGCCCAGGCCTATGTTGCGGACGTCACGCAGCCCGAGGAGCGGGCCCGCGGCATGGGACTGATCGGTGCCGCCTTCGGCTTGGGCTTCATGATCGGCCCGGCGCTCGGCGGCCTGCTCGCCGGGAACGATCCGGTGGCCGCCGACCTCGAGACCCCAGCATGGGTCGCCGCCGGGCTCTCCGCGCTCGCCCTCCTCGGCGTCGCTTTGCTGCTGCCCGAGAGCATCCCCGCCGACCGGCGGCACGGTGCTCCGCCGCCCGGCCGCGTCGGCGCGGTCTTGAGTGTGCTGCGCCGCCCGGTGCTGTCGCGGCTGATCCTGGTCAACTTCCTGGTCATCCTCGCCTTCGCCGGGATGCAGAGCGTCTTTGCGATCTGGGCGATGCCGCAACTCGGCTGGGGGCCGGGCCAGGTCGGTTATGTCTTCGCCTATGTTGGCCTCGTTTCGGCGGTGCTGCAGGGCGGGTTGATCGGCCGCCTGACGCGCTATTTCGGCGAGGAGTGGTTGCTGCTTTCCGGTTTGGCGCTGATCGCCGCCGGGCTCATGCTCATGCCGTTTGTGCACCACCTGCCGGTCCTCGTCGGCGCCATGACCGGATTGGCGCTCGGCATGGGGTTGATGCAGCCCGCGATCAACAGCCTGATCTCGCGCCGGGCCGGATCCGAGGAACAGGGCAAAGTCATGGGCGTATCGCAGTCGGCTAGCAGCCTCTCCCGCGTCCTCGGCCCCCTCGCCGCCGGATATTCGTTTGCCACGTTCGGCCGCGACAGCCCGTATTTTCTGGCAGCGGTGCTGGTCGCCGTCACTCTGCTGCTGGCGCTCAAGCTCCCGCGCGGCCGCGGCGCGGCGCAGCTCGCCGAGACTGGACCCCTTGGGCAGGAGGGCGGTCCGGCGCGATGAGCCCGCACGGCCGTCCGATAAGCGTCGGCCCGGCGCGCCCCAAGGGGCGTCTCAAGGACGAGCTGCAAGCTCTCAAATCGCTCGCCCCCTATCTGTGGCCGCGCGACTCGTTCGAGCTGCGGGCAAGGGTCGTGTTGGCGGTCGCCTTTCTGGTCGTCGGCAAGCTCGTCAACATCTACGTGCCGCTTCTCTATAAGCACGCGGTCGACGCTTTGTCGCCGACCCCCGGGTCGGGCCCGGGGGCGCTCATCGTGGTGCCAATTGCCTTGATCGTCGCCTATGGGGCTGCTCGCGTGATGTCGCAGGGCTTCAACGAGCTGCGCAACGCCGTCTTCGCCAAGGTCAGCCAACGCGCGATCCGCCGGCTGGCACTGCGTGCCTTCCGCCATGTCCATGCCTTATCGCTTCGCTATCACCTCGAACGTCGCACCGGCGGGTTGTCGCGGGCGATCGAGCGCGGCACGGCGGGCATGGATTTCCTGCTGTCCTTCATGCTGTTCAACGTCGTGCCGACCCTGTTCGAGATCCTGCTGGTCTGCGCGATCCTGTGGCGGCTCTTCGATTGGACCTTTGCCGCTGTCACCCTGGCGACGATCGTGCTCTACATCGCTTTCACATTTTCGATCACCGATTGGCGGGTGCGCTTCCGGCGCGAAATGAACGAGCGCAACAGCGAGGCCAACACCAAGGCCGTCGACGGCATGCTGAATTTCGAGACCGTCAAGTATTTCGCCAACGAGGAGCACGAAGCACGGCGTTACGACGCGGCGCTCCAGGCCTATGAGCACGCCGCGGTCAAGAGCGAGACCACCTTGACCCTGCTCAATCTTGGACAAGGGACGATCATCGCGACCGGCCTGGTCGGTATCATGATCCTGGCCGCGCGAGGAGTGGCCGCGGCCGAGATGACGATCGGAGACTTCGTGCTGGTCAACGCCTACCTGATCCAGCTCTACACGCCGCTAAACTTCCTCGGCATGGTGTATCGCAACATCAAGCAGTCATTGACCGATCTCGAGCAGATGTTGGCGCTGCTGGCGGTCAAGCCCGAGATCGAGGATCGCCCGGGTGCGCCGGCGCTAGTCGTCGGCCGCGGCGCCGTCGCCTTTCGCCGGGTCGATTTTCGCTACGACGTCAGGCGGCCGATCCTGTCCGAAGTCGATTTCCGGATGTCTCCCGGTGCGACCATCGCGATCGTCGGGCCGAGCGGCGCCGGCAAGTCGACGATCGCCCGCCTGCTGTTCCGTTTCTACGATGTCGACGCCGGCGCGATTGAGATCGACGGCCAAGACATTCGCGCGGTGACCCAGGAGAGCCTGCGGCGCGCGATCGGCGTGGTGCCGCAGGACACGGTGCTGTTCAACGACACGATCTATTACAACATAGCCTATGGCCGGCCCGGGGCGACGCGCGCCGATGTCGAAGAGGCGGCCCGCCATGCTCACATCCACGATTTCATCACCGCGCTGCCGGACGGCTACAGCACAATGGTCGGCGAGCGCGGTCTCAAATTGTCCGGCGGCGAGAAGCAGCGCGTGGCGATTGCCCGGGTGATCCTGAAGGCGCCCAAGATTCTGGTCTTCGACGAGGCGACCTCGGCGCTCGACACCAAGACCGAGCGCGAGATCCAGGCGAGCCTCGCCGAGATCTCGGCCGACCGCACAACTTTGATCATCGCGCATCGGCTGTCGACGATCGTCGAGGCCGACGAGATCCTGGTGCTCGACAACGGCCGCATAGTCGAGCGCGGCCATCACCGCGAGCTGCTGCCGCGCGGCCGCGTCTACGCGGCGATGTGGGCCCGCCAGCAGGAGGCCGCGCAGCGCAAAGCCGCTCTCGCCGCGGATTGACGAGCGTGTGAGCACCGAAGAGCTGATCGCGGCCTTGCCGCGGGGCGATCGGCGGGCGCTCGCCCGCGCCATCACCCTCATCGAATCGACCCGGTCCGACCACCGCGAGGAGGCCGAACGGCTCGTCGAGTCTCTGCTCCCGCGCACCGGCAGCGCGGTTCGCATCGGCATTTCCGGCCCGCCCGGCGCCGGAAAATCGACCTTCATCGAACGCTTTGGCCTCAACGGCATTGCGCTCGGCCGCCGGATTGCGGTGCTTGCGGTCGACCCGGCGTCGAAGCGCGGCGGTGGCGCCATCCTCGGCGACAAGACGCGTATGACCGAGCTGGCAAAGGCGCCCGGAGCCTTCATTCGGCCCTCCTCGGCTGGCGAGCGAGTGGGCGGTGTGGCGCGCCGCACGAGGGAGGCGATCCTGCTCTGCGAAGCGGCAGGGTTCGACGCGGTGTTGGTCGAGACGGTCGGCGTCGGCCAGGCCGAGACGGCAGTCGCCGAGATCGTCGACTTCTTCGTACTGATCCTGCCACCGGCGGCCGGCGACGACCTGCAAGGAATCAAACGCGGTGTGGTCGAGCTCGCCGATCTCGTTCTCGTCAACAAGGCGGATGGCGAGCTCGCGGCGGCGGCGCGTCGATCGGCCGCCGATTACGCGAATGCCTTGCGGCTGATCCGCCCGCCGCTCCGTGAATGGCAGGTTCCGGTCCGCGCGGTCTCGGCGCTCGAAGGGACCGGCATCCGCGAGGTCTGGAACGACGTCGCGCGGTTTCGCGCGGCACTCGAACAATCGGGCGCATGGTCGCGGCGGCGCGCCGAGCAGGCTCGCGCTGGCCTCTGGTCCGAGATCGGCGACAGCCTCCTCGAGCGTTTCCGCGCCGCCCCCGCCGTCGCCCGCCGCCTCGCTGCGGTAGAGCAAGGGGTCATGGCCGGCACCCGCACTCCGACCGCCGCGGCGCGCACGTTGTTGGCCGCGTTTCTCGGCGAGGGGTGAGATCGCCCCGTTTCCGCAGGAGCTGCAGCTAGCGCGCATTTCTCACACGGTCGCTGGAGCAGCACGTCCATTCGCCAATCGGCCAGCGCAAAATTGCCGAAATACAACGAATATTGCGTTTTCGCCGCAAAACGGCTCGAATTGCACAGCAAGATAGAAAGGTATTTCAGCTAGTTAGATCGCAAATTCGTTACTCCGCGGATCAACGGAATTTTTCATGGGATCAACGAATTAAAACCGCCGTAACAACCGAATAACAACGGAAATTTCGGGGACGAAAATACAGCTGGTTTGAGAAATCTGGGCCAGCTCTGGGCTAGATCCAGATGCCGTCAGCCTATCCGTAGTTCCTGGACGAGCCAGTCCATAACCGAAAGGAAGCTCGCCGGGCGTTCCCCGCTCGAGAACGTCGTAAAGAACGACCTCGCGCCGAAGCCGGGTGTCCGAGTGGCGTTTCACCTCGACCAGGGTCGGCACGCCGCCAACATCGACGATGTAGGCTTGGCGCGCCTGCGGATCATGCCTAAGGCGCGCGACCCGAACAGGTGCCGTCCGCGGGCGTTCGCAATGTTTCGCGTCGACACGACGTAGCAGCTCAAGGATTCACACCCACGCCGGAGCTTCCGCCGGGGCCGCCAAAGCGCAGCGCCGAGCCACCGACATTGAGGATCGTGTACCACGGGGCTTCCGGCTGCTGGGTGCTGGGTGTCGGATTTATCCAGCAAACCCACTCGGCGGCGTTGACGTCGCAAGGGTACCAGAAGCGCGCGGCGGAATCGACATTGGCCCGATAGCCGTCGCCCATGTCGGTGGCCGGCGTCGGATCGTTCTCATAGACCTCGCCGAACCATTGCGTCAGGCTAGCCTTCGAAAAGCCGTTGGACCAGATGCTGCCCGGGAAGTAACCAACCCATTGGTCGGCGTACCAGGCCCACCAATTCCCCTGATGGAACACATAACCCATGTAGGTTTGCGATCCCGGGCTCAGCGGCATTCCCGGGTAAAGGGTCGCGCTCGACTGCACCCAGCCGCAACCGTTGTAACAGGTCGGCGACCAGCCGAGCCAGTGGAAGACGAAGAGGTGCGGTCCGGAGTCACCGGCGTTCACGATCCAGCCGATCTCGACGATGTTGCCGTTCCCCTCACCACCCTGGACAGAGGTTTCGAATAGCGAGTGGGTCCCGCTCAAACTGCTGACCGCCGGGTTATCGACGTTAGTCACGACGCCGCTGCCGTCAAACAGCGGGATGGAACCGCCGGCGCTCGCCCAGGAGTCCGCGTAGTTGTAGGGGACGTCTACTGCTGTCCCGGAAAAAAAAGGGTTCCCCTTTGGAGCGTAACGCTCGATCGGGTACGGCACCTGGCCTTCCGGACATGGTGGCTTTGCGGCAATCTCGCCGCCGGACCCGGCGCTGGCCTCCTTTCCTCTGCGGTCTTTTACCGGCGCCGGTGCGCGATCGGGTGGCGCGGCGATGTCCTTTGGCCGGTCCTTGCACACATAATTCGGCGAAGTCGCTTGGGTGGGTTCCTGCGCGGCGAGATGACTCGTAGAGCCGAGCGAAACCCAGAGAGGTAGTACAATCGTCGTGCAGAGGTTTCGGACCGTCCTGATCAAGCGTGACGTTGCCATTTTTTCCTCCCCCTCCTATCGAAATAGGCCTGCCCCCTCGGCGGAGCTTCCCGCTTTCCCGGACGCCCAGGCATTTGGAGAAATTGTCGCCATATGGGGTCGCCTAAGCAATAAAATTCCGAAGCCATCTCGCCCTCGGTGCACCCACCCCGGAATACGGCCTAACCGACCTTGATGCGGATGCTGAACGCGGCAACGTCCGTATCGCAGGTTTCGCGATCTCACTGACAAGTCGCCGGTAGGGGGAGCTGAGCAGTGCAAAAAGTCTCCCGTCGCAAAGCGAGTTGCACCAAGGAATCGAGCGGATCGATCGTGACCGGGCCAGCGGGAGGCAAATTACTTGCCCGCCCATTTCCCGCCAATGCCAGCATTGCGACGCACAGCAGAAGGTTCGTCATCACCCGTCGGCAGGAGCGGCGGAACTCGATTCCGAGCTAGCCGTCGCCGTGCTCAATGACCGGAGATGCGGGTCCGCACATAATCGCCTCCCACCTCGATCGCCCGGAGACCGGCTTTGAGATCCGGGTGAAAGAGGTGCCAGACATGGACCATCTCCGGCCAGACCTGCAGGTCGACGCGCACATCGGCCGCACCCGCGACCTTGGCCAGCCGGATCGCGTCGTCGAGCAAGGTTTCCGCCGCACCGACCTGGATCAGCAATGGTGCCAGACCGCGGAGGTCGGCATAGATCGGCGCCGCCAACGGCGAGCGCGGGTCGGCACCGCCGAGGTAGAGCCCGGCCATTTCGAGGAGGACCGCCCGCTGCACCATCGGATCGGCCTCGGCCTTGGTCGACATCGTCTCGCCGACTCCTTCCATGTCGACCCAGGGCGAGATGCACCAGCCACACGCCGGCTGCGGCAGCCCGGCCTCGCGGATCGCCAGCATAGCCGCGACGACGAGACCGCCGCCGGCGCTGTCGCCGGCGATCGCGATCCGCCCGGGCCGGATTCCCCGAGACAGCAGGTAGCGGTAGCCGGAGACGGTATCCTCGACCGCCGCCGAGAACGGGTGCTCGGGTGCCAGCCGGTAATCGAGCGCCAAGGCCCATGCTTTCGCGGCCCGACCGGCTTCGCTGACCAGATGCCGGTGGCTGTCGAGCGAGCCGATCACATAGCCGCCGCCGTGCACATAGAGCAGCGCCGCGTCGCGATTGTCCTCCGGGGTCGAAGTCCACTCCGCCCGGACCCCGTTTGCAGTGACCGGCTCGACCCTGACGTCGCGCGCAACGCCATATTGTGCGAAAGCCGCGTCCATATCTTTGCGGCGTTGTCGATAGTCATCGGAACGCACTCGGCTGGCCAGCTTGGCGCGCAGCGCCCCGATTTCGGTATCGCTCATATCCCTCTCCCGTGCCACGCTTGTGGTGCTAATTCGCCACCCTATCATGGTCTTGGCTGCTAAAGTACCGCCTGCCGGCGCGGATAAAATGGAGGAACGAGATGACGACGCAACCGGATCTGCCGGAGCGGATCGAGGCCGATTTTGTCGTGGTCGGCGCCGGATCCGCCGGCTGCGCCGTAGCCGCGCGGCTCAGCGAAGACGCGGCGACTCGCGTCGTGCTGCTGGAGGCTGGCGGCGAGGATAAAAACCGCTGGATTCACATACCGCTGGGTTTCGGCAAGACCTTCGCCGATCCGAGCGTCAACTGGTGCTACGAGACCGAGCCCGACCCCGGCGCCGCCGACCGCCGCGTCTTCTGGCCGCGCGGCAAGGTGCTGGGTGGCTCGTCGTCGATCAACGGCATGGTCTATATCCGCGGCCAAGCCGAAGACTTCGACCATTGGCGCCAGCTCGGCAATACCGGCTGGTCGTTCGAGGACGTGCTGCCCTACTTCAAGCGCTCCGAGCATCAGGTTCGCGGCACCGACACGTTCCACGGCACAGGCGGCCCGCTCTGCGTGTCGGACGTCGAGCAACACCCGATCTGCGAAGCCTTTATCTCAGCGACGACCCAACTCGGCTTTGCGCGCAACGACGATTTCAACGGCGCGCGCCAGGACGGGGTCGGTTATCATCAGACGACGACGCGCAATGGCAGGCGCTGTTCGACCGCTGTCGGCTATCTGCGCCCGGCGATGCAACGGCCCAATCTGCGCGTCTTCACCGAGGCATTGACCGAAAAGATCCTGTTCGAAGGCCGGCGCGCTACCGGCGTGGCGTTCCGCAGGGATGGCCGGCTCTGCACCGCCACAGCGGCGCGCGAGGTCATCCTCTGCGGCGGTGCCGTCAACTCGCCGCAACTGCTGATGCTGTCCGGCATCGGGCCGCAGGAGCACCTGGCCGGGTTCGGGCTTCCGGTCGTGCAACACCTGCCGGGCGTCGGGCAGAGCCTGCAGGACCATTACTCGGCGCCGATCAAGCTCAAATGCCGGCTGCCGGTCACGGTCAACGACGTGATGCTGAGCAGTGCGCGTAAACTCAAGGCCGGCCTGCAATATTACATGTTCCACCGCGGCCCGCTGTCGATGATCAGCTCGCCGGCGGCTCTGTTCGCGCGCACCCGCCCCGAGCTCGCCTCGCCCGACATCAAATGCTCGATGTCGCCGTTCAGCGCGGAACGGCCGCAAGACGGGCTGCATCCCTGGTCGGGCTTTACGATGATCGCCTATCAGCTGCGGCCGGAAAGCCGCGGCGAGCTCAAACTGAAGAGTCCAGACCCGTTCGACGCCCCTGCGGTGCATCCCAATTATCTCGCTACCGAGACCGACCAGCGCACGATCGTCGCCGGGCTCAAGCTGTGCCGCCGTATCCTCGCCAGCCCGCAGATGCAGCCGTTCATTGCCTCGGAATTCCAGCCCGGTCCGGCGGTCGAGAGCGACGAGCAGTTACTGGACTACGCCAGGCGACGTGGCGGCACCGTCTATCACCCGACCAGCACCTGCAAGATGGGCAGCGACCCGTTGGCGGTCGTCGATTCGGAGCTGCGGGTGCATGGGATCGGCGATCTGCGCGTCGCCGACGCCTCGATCATGCCGACCGTTGCGTCCGGCAACACCAATGCCGCGACGATCATGATCGGCGAGAAGGCCGCCGATATGGTGCGCCAGCCTGTCAGGCTCGCCGCTTCGGTTTAAGAGTGCTGGGATAGGTTCCGCGCGGTCTGGTTGAACAGGACGCGCCGTTCATCGTCGGTCGGGGGGGCTGATCGGCGCAGCTCCTTCCCCAGATCAACTCCCCTCTGCACCGCAGGGCGCTGTTTGATCGTTTCGCGCCAGCGCGCGACGTTGGGAAAATCGTCGAGCGGCTGGCCGAGCGGCTTGGCGATCAGCACCCAGGACCAGGACGCCATGTCGGCGATCGAGTATTCATCGAGGACAAAGTCGCGCCCGGCTAGGCGGCGCTCGAGGACCCCGAGACAGCGATTGTACTCGTCGGCGTAGCGCTTGTGCGAATAGGAGTGCTCGCCCTGCGCATAATTGACGAAGTGGCTAAGCTGCCCGGCCATCGGACCGAGATTGCCGACCTGCCAGAACAGCCACTCCAGGCACTCCGTCCGACCGCGCTTGCTCTGCGGCATGAACCGCCCGGTCCGTTCGGCGAGATGGATCAGGATGGCGCCCGACTCGAACACTGGGAGCGGCCCGTCGCCAAACTCTCTCGGGACGGCGTGGTCGACGATCGCCGGCATGCGGTTATTGGGGCTGATCGCCAGAAATTCCGGCTTGAACTGATCGCCGCGACCGATATTGACCGGGATCATGCGATATTCGAGGCCGCACTCCTCAAGCATGATCGCGACCTTCCAGCCGTTCGGCGTCGGCCAATAATAAAAGTCGATCACGCGACCGACTCCGCGCGAAGTTCCGCAATTTCTTCGGCCGAATAGCCGAGTTCGACCAGGATCTCTCGCGTGTGCTCGCCGAGCCGCGGTGCGCCGCGGCGGATTTCCGGCGGAGTGCGCGAAAACCGCGCCGCCGACCGGGCCTGGCGCAGCCGCCCCGCGGCCGGGTGATCGGTCTCGACGACGATCCCGATTTCGCGCACCTGCGGATGGCGGATAAGCTCGTTGCGGGTCAGCACCGGGGCGCAGGGTACGCCGGCCGCGGTCAGGCGTTCGAGCCACTCCGCGGCGGTACGCGTCAGCAGCGCCTCCTGCGTCAGCTGCAGCCGCGCATCGATGTTCTTCTGGCGCAATGCCGAAGTCTTGAACCTCTCATCCTCGAGCCACTCCGGCCGCTCGGCCACCCGCGACAGTTCGGCCCATTGGCGGTCGGTCAGCGCTGCCACGGTCATGTAGCCGTCGGCCGTCTCGTAGATTAGATCGAAGGCAGTCGCCGCCTCCTGTCGCTCGGGCTCGTCGCCGACAAAGGTCTGGCCGCCCATATCGGAGCTCCACAGGAACGCCACCACGGCTTCGAGCATCGACAGGCGGACATGCTGGCCTTCGCCGGTGCGTTCGCGTGCCAACAGCGCCGCGGTGATTGCTTGCGAGGCGGTGATCGCGGTCAATTTGTCGGGCAGGATGGTGCGCAGCAGGCGCGGGCGCGCCTCGTCCGAGCCTGCCTGGATCGTGGCCAGCCCCGAAAAGCCCTGGATCACCGGGTCGTAGGCCGGCTTTGCGGCATAGGGCCCCTTCTCGCCAAACCCGCTGATCGAGACATAGACGATTTTTGGCGAGGCCGCGCGAACGGCGTCCTCGCCGACCCCGAGCCGCTCGGCGACGCCGGGGCGAAAGTTCTGGACAAACACATCGGCACCGGCGATCAGCCGCATCAAAGCCTGCAGTCCGCCCGCGGTTTTCAGGTCGAGCACGACCGAACGCTTGTTGCGGTTGTTGTTCAGGAAGGACGCGGTGAAGCCGGCCCGCCGGTTGCCGCCAGCCCGGGTGGCGTCACCGCCGTCCGGGGCTTCGACCTTGATCACATCTGCCCCTTGGTCGCCGAGGATCATCGTGCCGAGCGGCCCCGCGACATTCGAGGTCAGATCGACGATGCGGTACCCGTGCAGAGGACCCGGCATGTTTCATCCTCTCAAAAGAAAATAACCCTTCACCGCAAAGGACGCGAAGGTTTCGCGAAGGACGCGATGGCCTTCGCGTACTCTGCGCATCCTTGGCGACTTTAGCGGTAAAGCGTTTTAATTTAATGAAAGCGCGGCATGACTTCTTCGCAGAGCAGGCGCAGGGCGGACATCACTCGCTCGTGCGGGATCAGACCGCCACAATTCAGCTCGGCGAGGATGCCGTCGATGCCGATCTCCTGCTGCAGCATGCGCAGGCGTTCGGTCACGATATCAGGCGTGCCGATCAGCACCTGGCCGGTCAGCGCCTCGTCATAGGTCAGGTTCTCGATGCGCTTCAGCCGTTCGGCGCGCCCCTCGATCGCCCGCGTGCCGGCTCGGCTCAACGAATCCCTGAGCCGTCCGGCCTGCTCGCGGTAAAAATGCATCAGGCTTTCCTCGGCTTCCGAGCGCGCCTGGGCCTCGGTTTTTGCGACATAGGTCGGCACCCGCAGGAACACCTGACCCCTGCCCGGGTGTCCGGCTGCCATATAGGCTTCGCGGTAGCGCCTGATTTCCGGCACAAACTCGGAAAATGAGCCATAGCGGGCATTGATGAAAATCGGCAGCCCCCGTTCGCCGACCGCGGGATAGGTATCGGGGCTGGCCGCGGCTATCCGGATCGGCGGCAGCGGCTTCTGCAGCGGTTTCGGCGCTACGGTGATGTTCTTGAAGCTATAATATTTTCCCTCGTAGGAGACGGCGGGTTGCGACCATGCCTGCTCGACAATGTCGAGGACTTCGGCGAAGCGGTCGCGGCTTTCGGCATAGGAAACGCCGTAGTCTTCATAGGTACGCGGCAGCCCGCTCCGGCCGACGCCAAAGATCAGCCGGCCGCCGCTGATCTGATCGACAGTGGCGCCCTCCTCGGCCAATCGCAGCGGATGGCATAACGGCAAGACCTGCACGGCGATACCGATCTTGATGCGGCTGGTGCGGGCAGCGACCGCGCTGGCGATGCTGAGCGGCGCCGACAGCACCGAGCGCTGCGGATCGAAATGGAGCTCGGCCAGCCACATCACATCGAGACCCCAGCGCTCGGCCGCGTCGATCTGCGCGAAGCCTTCCTCGAAGGCGTCTCTCTCGGGCCGGCCGGGAAGGGCCGGAAACTGGTGGAACATGCCGAATTCCATGGTGCCGATCTCCTCTTCGCGTCTTGGCGCGCGGGCAACTGGATCAGGATAGCGCGTCGCGCCGGGGTCCCGCTATCATGGCGCGCATGTCGGGGTCACGGGAGGCCGGGTGATGAAGCAGTATTGCGATGGTGGCGAGGCGATCCTGGAAGCGTTTCGCAGCCTCGGCCTCGACTACATCATCTCCTCGCCCGGCTCCGAATGGTCGCCGGTCTGGGAGGCGCTCGCCCGCCAGAAGGTCAACCAGAAGGCCGGCCCCTCCTACATCGATTGCTGGCACGAGACCTTGGCCGTCGACATGGCGATGGGCTATACGCAAATGACCGGCCGCATGCAGGCGGTGCTGCTGCACGCCGGCGCCGGATTGCTGCAAGGGTCGGCCGGCATGCACTCGGCAATGCTCGCCGAGGTGCCGATGGTGATCATGTCCGGCGAGTCGGTGAGCTTTGGCGAGGATCCGCAGCTCGCGATCGAGCCGCAGTGGTATAGGAGCCTCAGCATCGTCGGCGGGCCGCAACGCCTCGTCGAGCCGGTGACCAAATGGGCGACCCAGGCAGGGAACGTGCACACGCTCTACGAGCACGTCGTGCGCGCCGGCGAATTCGCGCAGCGCACCCCGATGGGGCCCGTCTACCTCAACGCGCCGCTCGAAGTAATGCTGCAGGAATGGACACCGCACGCGAACCTGCGCCCGGTTCCACAACCACCCAAGACCCGAGCCAAGGACACCGACGTCGAGAGGATCGCCGGGCTGCTTCTCGGAGCCCGCAACCCGGTGATCCTGACCGACAGCGCCGGCCGCGATCCCGCGGCCTTCGCCGCTCTGGTCGAGCTCGCCAATCTCTTTGGCATTCCGGTCGGCGGGCGCGCCGCCTTTGCGAATTTCCCAAAGAACCATCCGCTGCATCTCGGCTCCGGCATCCAGCCGTTCCTGAAGGATGCCGATCTCGTGCTGCTGGTCGCCTGCCGCTCTCCCTGGTACCCGCCGAGCCACAAACCGACGACCGGGACGGTTGTCGCGATCGACGAGAACCCGCTGAAGGGCACGATGGTCTATCAAAGCCTGCAGGCCGACCATTACCTAGAGGGCGAAGTCGCAACCTCGCTGCACCTGCTGGTCGAGGCCGCGAAGGCGGCCGGCATCGTCGCCGGCAAGCACGCCGAGCGGCGTGCGGCATGGCAGCGCGAGCACGACCGGATCATGGCCGCTGAGCGCGCCGCCGAAACCAAGGCCAAGGATGGCGACAAGATCGATCCGTTAGCGCTCGTCGGCGCGTTGCGCGAGGCGATGCCGGCGGATGCGGTCTATGTCGAGGAGACGATCACCCATGCCGGGATGTTGCAGCAGCATCTCCCGTGGTCGCAGCCGCAAAGCTTTTTCCGCGCCGGCGGCGGGCTCGGACAAGGACTCGGCACCGCGCTCGGCGTCAAGCTCGGCGCGCCGAAGCGGCCGGTCGCGGCACTGATCGGCGACGGCTCGTTCCTCTACAACCCTGTGGTCCAGGCATTGGGCGCGTCAAAGGGGAACGACCTGCCGATCCTGATCGTCGTCTGCAACAACGGCCAGTACCGTGCGATGCAAGCGGGCCACCTGCACCACTACCCCGACGGTGTCGCGCAAGCCGCCGAGATGTGGCACGGTGTGACGATCGACGGTCCTGACTATGCCGAGCTCGGCAAACCCTTCGGTCTCCCCGGCCAGAAGGTCGAACGGCCGACCGAGCTGCCGGATGCGATCCGCAACGCGATGCGCGCCGTCGAGGACGGCAAAACGGCGATCCTCAATGTCGTGCTGAGCCGTTAGTAGACCCCGACCTGAGGTTACCGCCTGCCAATCCCGTATTGATCACCCACTTGACTGATCTTTCCGTTCGCGAAATCGATCTCGAGCATGTCTTCCGAAGACCCGATCACGCCGACAGAGGTATGTGTGCGGGCATTAAAGATTTCGGTTCCATCCGCGCTGTTTTTGCTGGGCGCGACATAACCGTAATCGCCTTTTGTATCAAAGGTCACCCAGTGTGATCCGCGACCGCTTCTCAAGGTCAATCTGTCCTTTAAGACCGGGCTCATCGGATTACGCATATCCCAGACGTAGACATGCGGGTCACTGGCGCTACTATTCTGCCATACCTCAGTTTGATCGGGGGTCCAGCCGATACCGTGCAGCAGTCCGGCAAGGCCGGGCGGATGATCCGGGATGGTCGCAGTGATGATCTCACTGGTCTTGAGGTTGGTGACCTGCATCCCCCAGAGATTTGTCACATTATTCACGGTGTGGTTGCTTGTGCTATCAGCTGCATAGGGTCCGAGGATTCCCGAATATGGCCCGACGCGTGACACCGCATAGCTGCGCGGATCGATCAGATATAGGTAATTTCCGCTGCCGTCCTCGGCCTTCGTTTCCTGAAAAATCGGCCCGGATAACGGGTATTGAGTGTCGTGGGATCGATTGGAGAAATATACCTGCCGAACAACATCACCCGTGTTGGCATCAACGACATTGATGTAGTCGGCCGAACCGCCTTCCCATGTTGGAACGTAGAGCAGCTGACCGTCCGGATTGATCGCCAGCCGATCGACACCCGGGCTGACCGCTCTATTCCAGAGAATCGAATCGTCGTAAACGTTCAGGCAGTAGATCATTCCGGTGCCTGAAAAATCCTGATAGGCGACGTAAAGCCTGCCGGTGACGGCGCTGACGGCCACTCCTCTGACGTCGGCGACTCTGGGGACGGTCTGTATAGTTTTGATCAGACGGTGGCCGGCATCGATGTCATAAACCGAGATCGATCCTCGATCATTGGGCGCCTCGCTGACCGCATATAAGCTTCGTGGAGGCGAGGATGAGCTCGCCGCACCGGCCGTCCCCGTGGTGATCGAGAGCAGGCTCGACAAGCTGATCAAAAATATCGCGTATCTAGGTTTCATTAGATACCCCAGGCATCGACCCCTATCGTCCCCGGTATCAACGATACACATCCCGCAGCCGGATGACGACCACAACAGCCGCCGCGGCAACCCGCAGCTCGGGCGCCCACGCAGGCGCCGCCAGCCTAACCAACCTGACCGGCCCGCCGAGCTGCCAGGCGCGATCTGGAATGCGATGCGTGCCGTCGAAGCCGGCGGGACCGCGCGGTCTTGATACCTCGAGATTGTGCTCGATGCATCACACTCGCCGAGCGCGTCCAGCACGATACGCCGCAGTCGGTTTCCGGCATTTCGAGCATCCCGATTTCCCGGTTAATTCCCGGATACGGGCCTTAACCGGGAAATTTTCGCGGTTTCGCCGGCAGGAATTTCCCGGTTCCGAAAAAAGAATTCCCGGTTCGGCCTTTCCCGGAATTTTATCTTAAGCTGCTGATTTTACTTTAAAACGTCGAGCGATCAAGCGTCCTGAACTAGGCATTTCAAATTTCCCGGATCACGATAGTCGATCCGGGAAATCGATGTGCTGAGCATAGCCCCGACTCCCTCAACCGCCGGAGCCGCCGAGAACTAGCGCAAGGTGCACCAAAATGTGATGAAACCCTGGCCCTCGCTAACTTCCGTTGCCAAACGTTACTTGCTAAGAATGATCGAGTCGGCAAGATGGTTGCGTAATCCATCAAGAGGTTAAGGGAGGACGTCATGCTTCGCTTGAAATTTTTAGAGGCCAGTTTGGTCGCCGCCGTTGTGGCCTTCTCAGCCAGCTGCGCCTATGCGGACGAGTCCTCGGGTCGCTCGGACCAGTTCTCGGCGCGCTTGAGCGGGTTCAACGAAATCGGATCGATACCGACTACCGTGACGGTGACGGCTCCCGGCACGCCCGCGCCCACCAGCTACACCGGCGCGGTCCTGTCCAACGGCTCGGGCACGGTAACGCTCGATCTCGATCGAAATGCCGGCACGATCGCCTACACGCTGAAGTACCAGAACGTGGGCGTCACGCCGCCGAAGACCGGCACGGTGTTGTTCGCTCACATCCATTTTGGTAAGTCGCGCGATTCCGGCGGCATCCTCGTGTTCTTCTGCACGAACCAGACATTTACCGGTACGGGACCGACTCCACCGTCGTGTAATACTGATAGTACTGGAAGTGGAACTGTGACCGGCACGTGGACGGCGGCCAACGTCCAGGCGATCCCGGGGCAGAATGTTGCGGTCGGCGACTTCGACGCGCTGGTCGACGCGCTGGACTCGAATACCGCCTATGCCAATATCCATACGACACCGGCGTACCCCGGGGGCGAGATCCGCGGGCAGTGTCGTAGCGAGGATCGAGAACACCGAGAAAACTGATAGCGGTCCGCCGAGATTGCTTCGCTTCGCTCGCAATGACAGCGACGTTGCACAATTTGGTGTCATTGCGAGGAGCAAAGCGACGAAGCAATCCCGTCGATTTTGCGGCGACTAGGGCGCGGGGAAATGCGTGCGTAGCTCCTGCCCGGCCACCTCGGCCGGCTTGGCATCGATCAGGATGAAGGCGAACACGCACGGGGTCGTCCCGTTGTTGACCCAGGCGTGCATCGTACCGCGCTGGACGACGACATCGCCGGGTTTGAGATGCGCCACCTCGCCGCTGTCGAGCTCGAGGTCGCACTCGCCCGAGAGCAGCAAGGCGTAGTCGACCGTCTCGGTCCGGTGCATGAATTTGGGCGCGCCGGGCGCGAATTCGGTGACCCGGATGACCGTCCCCTGCCCCGTGCCGACATAGTTGTAGCGGGTGACGAAGCCTTTGCGCTGCGCTGCGTCGCCGGCCTCCGAATTGTCGGCCGGCATCCGATCCGTCGACCAGATCTCGCACCCGGCGATGTGCGGTCGCCCCAACCTGCTGACGGCGGCGAGCCGCTCGTCGGTCTTGATCACGGCTTTGCCGTTCGCGTCGTGCCCGGTGACGATGCGCCTTACTTCCATTGCCATGTGTGTCCTCCTTGATGACCTTTCGCGCGCGTCAGGATACAGCCCCGGCGACCGGCCGTGCTATTCGTCGGGCATGACGAGTGTGGAAGCGATCGGCAACCGGCTCTTCGTCCTGATCCTGCAGCACCCGCAGGAGAAGAGAGAGGCGTTGGCGACAGCCGGGGTGACCCGCGCCTTGCTGGGCCGCGCTGAGCTCGTGGTGGGGTTGTCGTGGCCGAACCTGTCGCAGGCGCTGGGTCGTTCCGCCGATCCAAAGCGCTGGGCAGTGCTCTATCTCGGCTCGGCGCGCCCGGCGGCGCTCGGCGATCAGCGCGAAGTCGTCGAGCTCGATCGCCGCGGCGCGCCTGCGACGGATCAGGAGACGATGCTGCGCGGGCTCGAGGGCGTGGTCGTGCTCGACGGCACCTGGAAGGAGGCAAAGACGCTCTGGTGGCGGAACCCATGGCTATTGAAGCTACGCCGGCTGGTGCTCAACCCACGGCACAGGTCGCGCTACGGCCGAATTCGCCGCGAGCCGCGCCGCGAGGCATTGTCGACACTCGAAGCGGTGGCACTGCTGTTGAAGCACCTCGACGGAGGGCCGGAGATCGAGGCTACGCTGCTGGGTGCTCTCGACCGCTTGATCGCCGAGGCGCACCCCTCCCGTCAGCCCGAGGGGGAGCGGGTCAGCAGATAGATCAGGATTGCCGCCGCACTCGCCACATTGAGCGACTGCACATGCCCGCTGCCGGGGATCCGCACGACCTCGTCGCAGAGGGCGAGCGTTGCCGCATCGAGGCCGGTTATCTCGTTTCCGAGGATCAGCGCAACCGGGCGGTCACCGGTCGGCTCGAGATCGGTTGAGCCCCCTGCGAGTGAGGTGCCGACGATGCGGAAGGCTCGCCGCAGCGCGCGCAAGGCGGCCGGGAGCGACGCGCGGTACAGCGCCATATATTCCAATCCGCCCTCTGCCACGCGATAGGCCGCATCCGACGGCAGCGCCTGGTCGGGACGGTCGGCCAGCACGATCCGTGCGAGCCCGAAGAAGGCGGCAGTGCGGGCGATGGCACCCAGATTATGGGGGTTGCCGATGCCGTCGAGGATCAAAATGGGCTTGCCGTCCTGCGCCCATGTCCGGGCCGCCTCCGGGTCGAGGCCGGCGAGCGGGCGCGGGCGGGCTATTGCGACCGCGCCGCCATGCAGCACGGTGCCGGCAACGCGCGCAAGTTCCGCGCTGTCGACTTGGCGATAGGGCTTATGGGCGCGGGCGAGCTCTTGGCAGCATGCGTCGAGCTCACCCCTGAGTGCCGGCTCGAAAAACAGCCGCTCGACCCGGCCGGGATCGCGGTCGAACAGGGCTCGCACGGCACCGAGCCCGCAAATCCGCAGCAATTCTCGCTCGTGCGGTGGACGAACCGGCTGCGCCGTCCGCTTATTGCGAGGGCGGGGCCGGACCTGACTGGGCATAAAGCATCGCGGCGTCGCGCGCGAGCAGGGCGCGCGAATCGGGGCGCATATACATCATGTGACCGCCCTCATAGAGGCGCAGTCGGATCCCGGCGCGCACCGCGGCGGGGACCGCCAGCTGATCGACAAGCCAACGCGAAGCGAGATAGGGCGTCACCAGGTCATAATGACCGTTGGCGATCAGCACTTTTGTTCCCGGGTGCTCGAGCAGCGCGGTCTCGAGCGACGACATCGCCAGACCCAGACCTTCCCCTTGGCGCTCGCCTTGCCAGTTCCATTGCCGCGATATGTCGTGCGGGAGCACGCGATAGGGCAGATCCGTGTGATAGCCGAGAGCGTCCGCGACGTAGGCGTTGAACGCGGCCCCGTAGGCTGCAACGGCCGGCTGAAGCAGCGGATCAGGGCCCCCGTCTCTGCCCTCGTCCGGGCGGGCGGGGCGAGCGATCGCACCGTCATAAAGGCTGACCACCTCTCCTTTGCTGCGCCGAATCTCGCGAGCAAAGACATGCCGCGGGATGCGTCCGCGGTGGCGGCGTACGATATCCTCGGGAAGTCCGGCGATTTCGGCGACCTTGGCGATGAAGGGGTCGCCAGGCGGCGGGTCGCCTTTGAGAGCGGCTAGACCGACAAGGTAATCCGAGAGAGCAAAGCGTTCGACCGCGGCGCGGTCTGGTCCTGGCGACGACGGATTGGCCACGGCCGCGGTGGCGGCGTAGGACGGCAGGAAAAAGGCCGCGGCGAGCAGGTCGCGCTCGTCCTGATGCAGGGCCGAGAGGTCGAGCGCCGGCGAGATCAATACGAGGCCATTGACCGTCACGCCGACGTCGTGCGGCAGTTCCTGCGCCAATGTAGCCGCCCGGAACCCGCCATAGCTCTCGCCGACGAGATAGATCGGCGAGCTCCAACGCTCGTGCCGGGTCAGCCACAGCCGAATGACCGCGCCGAGCGAGGAAATGTCGGCGCGCACGTCCCAGAACGGCTTGTCCGGGTTTTCCTCCTTTCCTTTCCCTCGGCTGAAGCCGGTGCCGACCGGGTCGATGAAGACGAGGTCGGTGAAGCCAAGCCACGTCGCCGGGTTGTCGACGAGGCGCACCGGTGGGCTCGGCACCGCACCGTTCTCTGGCGTCTCCATGATCCGCGGCCCGAGAGCGCCTAGATGCAGAAAGACCGAGGCCGCGCCCGGACCCCCGTTGAACACAAAGCTCACCGGCCGCTCATGTCCCGCTGCGGCGTCCGTCAGATAGGCGATCGTGAAGACCGTGGCGGTCGCCGCACCCTTCGCGTCGGTCAACGGCAACGTCTCGGCAATCGCGTCATATTCGAGCCGGTGGTCGCCGATTGCGATCGCATGGTGGGTCGCGATCCGCGAGGGAAGCTCGCCGTCCGGCTTCTCATCCGCGCAGACGCTTCCTGCCCCGAACGTGATCAGCAACAGGGTGAGGATCGCACCGATTTTCGTCATTGAACGCCTCGAGATGGCGCCGGTATTGAGGCCGGCCGAGTGGGCGAGACAAGTCGGTGCAAATCTTGTCGATTGTGTGAGCACTTCGGACTTGACCTCGCGACTGCGCCCTCCTCTCGTATAGCGACGCCATCTGAAAGGAGACTGCGATGCCGAGTTCCGCTCGTGTTGCGCTGATTACCGGATGCGGCAAGCCGATCGGCATCGGCAACTCAACCGCGCGGGCGCTCGCCGCAGCCGGCGTAACCGTCGTCGTGTCCGATGTCGTGTCGACGGGGGTCGCCAACGAGCACAACGTCGAGGGCGATCTCGACAGCTCCTGGGGTGGCGTCGATAGTCTGGTCGAGGAGCTCGTCAAGAGCGGCAGGACCGCTTCCTCGACTCTCGGCGACGTCAGCGTCGAAGCTGACGCCGGGCGGATGGTCGAGGAAGTGCTGGGGCGCTATGGCCGGCTCGACATCCTGGTCAACAATGCCGGGGCGCCGCAGGGGGCCGATCGCAACGAGATCGAGGACGTGCCGGTCGAGGCCTGGGACAAGACGATGGGCGTCAACGCCCGTGGTGCCTTTCTGATGTCGCGCGCCGCCGTGCCGACAATGCGCCAGGCGCGCTGGGGCCGCATCGTCAGCGTTTCTTCGAAGGCCGCCTTTAGGCCAGGCCGGCACCGCGCGGCTTACGCCGCTTCCAAGGCCGCGATCGTCGGCTTCACCAAATCGCTGGCAGCACCAACCGGCGCGAATATGGCGACGATCTCGAAGTTGGCTTCGCCGAGCGCGCCAAGGCGATCCCGATCGGCCGCTTCGGCAGTCCCGACGAGGTCGCCGCGATGATCGCCTTTCTCGCCTCGGACCAGGCCGCTTTCGTTACGGGTCAGGCGATCGGCATCGATGGAGGATGGTGAACCTGATTTCGCTACACGCTCCATGGGTTGAGGACCGACACCCCACATGCGTCGAAATCGGCGACATTCCGAGTAACGACGCTCGCTCCGTGCGCCATCGCGATCGCCGCGATCATCAGATCCGCGGTCGCACCTGACCGGCCGACCCGCCGGCGCCGAGCGTAGATTTCGGCATAACCCTCGGCGGCAACCGTATCAAAAGGGAGCACCCGACCGTCGAAATCCTCCAGGAACATTGCCCGAGCGGCTGCTTCCAGCTCCGAGCGACGGCGGCCTTCGGGCAACACCGCTAGACCGGACAGGATTTCAGCCTGACAGATGGCGGCTGTGAAGAGCAGATCTTCGGGCTGGCCGGAGACCCAGATTGCAACTTCCGGCGGCGGTTGTGCCATCATAAGAACTGACAGGACATTCGTGTCGAGCAGGAACATCAATCGAACCGGGGGGGTTCGCGAGCTTCGTCGCGCAGCGGCAGCTCGAGGTCGACGCCGCCAAGACGAGCGAATCGCTCGTGAATGCGCTCATAAAGGCTGCGGACCGGCGATGCGCCCGACGCGCTCAAGGCAGCCTGCAAGATCCTTCGTGCCTCTGCCTCCATCGAACGACCGTGGCGGGCCGCGCGGATGCGCAGCCGCTCCTTTACCGCCGGATCGAGTTTGCGGATCGTAATGCTGCTCATCGAGATCACCCATCAAAATGAACTCATTGTAATAGCTGATTTCAAATCCGGTCAAACGACCGATTTGCTCAGGGCGAGCGGTTGCTTCTATCATCCGCGAAGGTCCAGTCTTCGTTGCAGGCAAAGGGGAATATCGGATGAAGAGGATCAATCTCAGTGCGTATGGTACCCCACAGGAGGTGGCAAGCTGCGTCGAGGTACCCGATGTCGGCGCCCCGGGTCCGGGCGAGATCGTCTTCGACGTGCTCGCCTTTCCGATCAACCCGGCCGACGTCTCGTTCTGCCGCGGCAACTATCGCTTGCGGCCGCCGCTCCCGGCGACCCCCGGTGCCGAATGCGTCGGCCGGGTCGCCGCCGTGGGGGCAGGCGTCACTCAGGTGCGGCGCGGCGATCTCGTCCTCAACATGCAGCGCGAGAACTGGGTGCAGCGCCGCCGCATCCGCAGCGAGGACGCGATCCCGGTCCCGGCGGGCATCGATCTGGCGCAGGCGGCAATGCTGCGCATCAATCCGGCAACGGCACTCCTGCTGCTGGAGGATCACGTCGCGCTGGCGCCGAGAGACTGGGTCATCCAGGACGTCGCCAATTCCGCGGTCGGACGTCATTTGATCGTGCTGGCGAAGGCGCGCGGCGTGCACACGATCAATGTCGTGCGCCGCGATGATGTGGCCGCGGAGTTGCGCGCGCTGGGTGCCGATGTCGTGCTGAAGGACGGGCCTGATCTGGCCGAGCGCGCGCGGGCGGCCACCGGCGGTGGGGCGATCCGGCTCGGCATCGACGCAGTCTCCGGCGAGGCGTGCAGGCGCATCGCCGACTGTGTGGCCGATGGCGGCGTGGTGGTGAGCTACGGTTCGATGTCCGGCGAGGATCCGGCGATCGGGCGAGCCGCCCTCAACATGCGCGGGGTCAGTCTTACCGGCTTCAACCTCGGCCGCGGCCTCGCCAAGCGCACCCCCGCGCAGGTGCGGGAGATCTATGCCGATCTCGGGGTCAGGATTCGCGACGGCGTGCTAAAGGCGCCGATCGATTCCTATTTCCCGATCGACGACATCAAGCCGGCGCTGGTCCGTGCCCAGCAGGGGGGCCGGAACGGCAAAGTGCTGGTGCTGCCGAACGGGCCGCTTTGAGCCCCGGCGCTGCAATCGATCGGAGAGCGCATGACCGACGCCAATCACCGGGACCTGATCCTCGACCAGTTCACGCGCCAAGCCACGGTTTTCAGCACCGCCCCCGCGATCACCGACGAGGACGCGCTCAGAATGATCGTGGAGGCGGCGCGGCCCGCCCCCGACGACCGCCTTCTCGACGTGGCGTGCGGCCCGGGCCTCGTCGTCTGCGCCTTTGCGCCGCACGTTCAGGAGGCGACCGGGATCGATGTAACCCCGGCGATGCTCGAGCGGGCACGGAAGCTGGCGGCGAAAAAGGGCTTAGCAAACGTCGCCTGGCGGCAGGGCGACGTCTATGCCCTGCCCTACGAGAATGACAGCTTCACGATCGTCACCACGCGCTTTTCGTTCCACCACTTTCTCGACCCCGCCGCAGTGCTGCGGGAGATGGTCCGTGTCTGCGCCCCGGGGGGACACATTGTCGTCGTCGACGATTATGCGTCCGAGGATCCGACAAAGGCCGCGGCGTTCAACCAGCTCGAAAAATTGCGCGACCCGTCGCATTCCCGCTGCCTGACCTTGATGGAGCTCAAGGGCCTCTTCGGCACGGCCGGCCTTCCTGAGCCTGACGCGAGGTTTTACGAGCTGCGCGGCGACGTGCCGGGCCTGCTCGCCCGATCGTTCCCGAACCCGGGCGACGATCTCAAAATCATCGAGCTGTTCAAAGCGTCCGCAGCGGATGACCGGCTCGGGGTCCCGGTCCGTCTCGAAGCGGATAACATCTATTACGCCTACCCGGTGGTGATCCTCGCCGCCACTCGCCCCGCCTGATGAGCTTCCCGACGCCGTTCGACTGCTACGAAGGCGAGGTATTGCCGGAGTGGATCGACGCAAACGGCCATATGAACCTCGCCTACTACATCGTGCTGTTCGATTATGCGACCGATGCGCTGTTCGATGCGATCGGCATCGGCCGCTGGTACAAAGAGACTACAAACCACGGCACCTTCGTTGCGGAAACTCACAATCTCTATGAGCGCGAGTTGCTCGTCGGCGACCGGGTGCGGATCGCGACCCAGATCCTCGGGACCGACAGCAAGCGCCTGCATCTGGCGCACGAGATGTTCAGCCTCGCCAACGGAGAGCGCGCCGCGACCCAGGAGCTGATGTACCTGCACATCGACCTCGCCGCCCGTCGCGTAGTCCCGTGGCTGCTCGAGGCGCGCGAGCGTGTTGATGCTGCGGCCGCGGCACATGCCGGGCTCGCCAGACAGGACTGGGTCGGGCGCCGCATCGCGATGCCGGTTTAGCCGGGAGATCGGTGCAGTCCCCGGCTCACGCGGTCTAGGCCTCGGTCAGGCTCAGCCGGCGTTCGATGCGCTCGATTCGGCGATCCATATTGTCGAGGCGACACTGGGTCGAAGCGTAGTCGACCTTCATCGCTGCCAGGTCGCGTTCAAACGCGGCCACTCGGGTCGTCAGATCGCCATGCTGGATCTCGATATGGTGCCGCTCATGGACGCGCGCGAAATTGGCGCGGAGAAAACCTAGAACGTCTGATCCAACAGCCATATCGAGGGCCGAGGCCTCTGGGACGAGTGATCGGATTCGAACCAGCGGCATCCAGATCCACAATCTGGCACTCTAACCAGCTGAGCTACACCGTCACCGGCGCCGGAGGTAACGACTCGCAGGCAAGGCGTCAAGGCTGGGCTTCCTCAGGGTTTCCTGGACGCCAAGACGTGCCCACATCTCGCCGATCACGATTTCCCGGGAGGTTTGGCGCCGCCGCGCCCTGCTGACGCCGCAGCAGATGGGCGAGGCCGATCGACTGACGATGGCCGGTGGAGTTGCCGACATCGTGCTGATGGAAAAGGCGGGTCTCGGCGTCGCCGATACCAGGCCGTCGCGGCTCAGCGCAGCGTCACGATATAAGCGACCAGGTCGTCGATCTCCGCTCTAGTCAGCGAGAGGTCCGGCATCGCGCCGTGCGGATGCGACAGGAAGGCGCGCAGCTGATCGGCGGTCAATCCGCTTCGCGCAACACTTGGGAAGGTCGGCGGCCCCTGCGGAACACTTCCGCCGCGACCGGGCCCGATCACATGGCAAGCCGCGCACCAGCGCTCGGCAATCGCCGCTCCTTTCGCCGCATCGGCACGCGCCGGCGCTGCAAGGGTGACGAGCAAAATTGTCGCGAGGAGAGCACGAGCGATAGATCGTCGGTGCATTGGAACTGTCCTCTTCGGTCGCAATCCCAGGATCGTTGCCGCTCGAAAAACGACTTTCGACACCGGCGTGTTCTCCAAGCGCCGTGCGGCGATGAGGGATCGCCTCCGACCGCAGACGGGCTCAGAAGCCCTCTGCGATTTCCCGCAATTCGCTCCGCTTGGAAAGCCGAACGTGCTTCTCGTCGAGAAGCTCGATCAGTCCCTGCTTCCTGAGCCGGGTCAAGGTGCGGCTGACCGTTTCGATGGTGAGGCCGAGATAATCCGCGATGTCGCTGCGGCTCATCGGCAGGGATACCGGGTCGCTCGGCCGTCCGTGCCGCGCCGCCGAATTGGACAGCATCAGCATAAAGGAGACGACACGTTCGCGCGCGGACTTGCGCCCGAGTAGCATCATCTGGTCCTGCGCTGCTGCCAGCTCGTGCGACGCCATGGCGAGGAGCCGCTGCTCGAGGCTGGGCATTTCGTCGAGAAGAGCCTCGAGCTTCCGCCGCGGGAAGCGGCAGAGCGTGGTCGGCGCCAGCGCTTCGGCGCTGTAGGCGTATGATTCATTATGGGTCAATCCGAGAAAGTCGCCGGCAAAAAGAAATCCTGTGATCTGTCGCCGGCCGTCACCCAGCAGCTTATAAACTTTTACTGTGCCTTCAGTGACATTATAGACGTATTCGGCGGGATCAGACTCATCAAATATCGAGTGATGCGGCTTGACATTGACGGTCCTCATGATGGCGACGAGGCGCTTCTGTTCTTCGGCAGTAAGTGGCGCGCAGGCCGAAAACTCCCGCGCTTTGCAGGTGTCGCAAGGAGGGACGAGATGCAGGGGATGGGCACTGGCTCGAGCAGCCAAGCTGAACCTCGACATGGCGTCCCCCGTGCCGCCGCAGCGTGCAAGGCTAAGCATGATACCACCCCTGCGGCGAGCGTCCTACCCTGCCGCTGCTGTCGCTGCCCGCGCTGCTGGATTTCGCCTCGAGCCTTTTGAAAGCCCGGACGCCTGCCGGCGAATATCCTGACCTCTCGAGCGATATCAGAAGGTCCTTATCCGAGCGTTCGAATTCACCTCTGAGCTCAGCCCGAATCGCGAGGCAACCGTTCAGCCTCGCTAGCTGTTCAGCGGCATCGATCGCAGAGGCCCAGATCGTGCCCCGTCCCGGCAAATTCGGGATCATTATGTGATCCATGTTGAAGATGCGATTTTCATGAAGGTCGTCGCGAACCTCGAATGCGAACAAGGCGAGGATGTAGCCGGCGGCATTTTGGATGGTCATGACACCACGTGGCCAATCGGGCGAGCGGGGCGCAAGCTGCGAACGAACAAACCGCGCCCAGCGATCGACGGTCATCCCCGGCACGGTATTGCGTACGAGAGGATAGGCTTTGTCGATCGTCCTGCGGTCCAGGAAGCGGGGCGTCAACGTGTCGGCCATGGCGGGAGCCCTTGTTTCTGCTGGATCGAACTCTACCGACGGGCCATCACGGTCGCTTTGATCCAAATCAACGATCGCTATCCCCGGCTCATTCTCCCCAAATCAGGAAAAGGCCGATATCGTCTGGCATTCCGCCGGGGAAATCGAGCACCCGAGCAGCGAGGTGGAAGCCGCGCGCCCTCAGATTGCGCTCCCAGCTTAGGTAGATTTCCGCGCCCTCGCCGCGCAGGGTCGCCGGCCAATCCGGCTCCGTCACGTTATTCGGGAAGCGGAGCAGCATGAATTCCGTTTGACCGCGCTCTGCCGATTCGCATGCCTGGCGGAGGAGGACACGCCAATTTTCGTCGGAGACGTGGTGCTCTATCAGTTCGTTCACCCGCTGCCGACTTCCTGCCGCGGCGCCGCACCGCGCCTCCTCGCTATGTTCGATTTCCTTGTGTTCCGAGTCCGCTACTGGGTTGCCAAAGTCGGCGACCGTCAATCGAATGTCGTTCTCGCCGCCGGCTATGGCTACTCCGTAGCGAGCGCACGCACGAGATCGGCGCGGCTGACGATGCCCACGATCCGGCCATCGCGGACCACTGGCACCCGCTTTATTCGGTGGGTTGTCAGCAGCCGGGCAATTTCGCCGATGTCGGTGTTCTCGCCGGCGGTGATGACAGGTGCCGACATGACGTCGCGCGCTACCCGCTTAGGCCGTCGCAGGCTCGCGAGAAAATCGCGGTTAAGCGTCTCGCCTTCCGCAAGGAGCGTCAGCCACCAATCCCGGCGAGCCTCGCGCTCCGTCTCGTCACGGCCAATCAGGTCACCCTCGCTAACCATGCCAATCGGAGCGCCGCCGTCATCCACGACGGGTACCGCGCTGATCCCCTTTTCGCCAAGCAGCGCGGCGACTTTGTTTGTCGGGGTCTCGGGGCTGACCGACACTACCTCGGTGGTCATGACGTCGCGAGCATTCATCGGGTGCTGATCCGTTGGGGGGTCAAGGGAGGCTGAGGATAACTCTGCCGAGACGGCGCAGGCCTCGATACCGGAGTGGATGCTCGAGTTCAATCATCCTGGCGATCAAATCAGCGACGGGCCCGGTCCATTGCCTCACCCTCGGGCGCGTCCTGGTATCACCTCTTGGCGCGGGGCTCCAGCGACGTGCAAAGCTGCTTTGCCGCCTCGCTGAGCTCGCTGCGATGCTGCTCGTCGAGCTGATCGCGAGAGGCCAGCGATTTCGCGAGCTCCACGAGGATCTCCGCCAAAAGCCCGTAATGCAGATGCATCACGGCCTCGCGCCGATCCTCGCCCGGCCGCACCAGCCTGACGGCGACGCTGTCCGCATCGGCGTAGGCGTCGAATTGCGAATGCCGCCCAAAACTACCGATATAGGCTTTATCGGGGAAATCGACGGATACCTCAGCCTTGTCGATAATCGGATGCAAGGACATTTCTCGGCTCCCGGAATAACGGTTTTGGACAGGTCGTAGTCTCGCCGCTCGATTTGCTAGCCCAACAAACAAGCTGGAACACGCCGCATGTGGTCCTCGACGCGCCGAACGCCCGGAATGTTTTCAGCAGCAACAACGAGTGCCCGCTTTTCTTGTTCGGAAAGATAGGAGGACCACAAATGCACGACACGATCCTTGACGGTAATGTTGGCGGGTGAGACCTCGGCCCATTTCTGCGCCTTCAGCTCGGCCAACAGCTTTTCGCGGATCGTATGGTCATCGGCCTCGGTGCCGCTTGCCGGCTCGTCGATCGTCATGGCGAGCGCCCGCACGAGGTTCGCGCGACTGACGATGCCGACGAGCTTGCCGTCCTGCAGGACCGGGACACGCTTGATCCGGTTCGTCTCCAGCAGAACTGCGATATCGGCGACCGAGGTTGTCTCGGTGACGGAGATCACGTCGCGCGTCATGACGTCCTTCACTATGCCGCTATGCGACTTGATGTAGTCGCCGGCGAGCTGGTTCGTCGAAGTCATCATTTCGAGCCACCATGACCGGCGTCGCTCGGTTCCGGTTTCGGCGCGATGCAAGAGATCACCCTCGCTGACCATGCCGATCACCCGGTTGTCCTTATCGACGACCGGGACCGCGCTGATCCCGCGCTCGGCCAGCACTCTCGCTACTGACGGGACAGTCGCATTCTCATCGACCGAGATCACTTCACTCGTCATTACGTCGCTAGCGCGCATCGCAACGCCTCTGGGCTGGTTCGTCGAGCAGCAAGATACCGGTCTGCGCGCTTCCCGCATTGACCCAGATCAACCGGTGTGGGGCGAGGGCGAGTGCGGTGCGCAATTGGCGCGACGGGTGGCGGGCATTGTTCGGCCCGCCCTCGCCGGCCTTACGCCACAGAGCCTCGCCGATTTCCCGGTTAATTCCCGGATACGGGTCGTAAGCGGGAAATTTTCGTGGTTTCGACGGCAGGAATTCCCGGTTCCGCCAAACAATTTCCCGGTTCGGCCGGCATGGGGAATTGATCTTCAAGCAATTGACATTAAAATAAATGACTAGATCGGTCAAGCCCCTCAAACGAGGTATTTCAAATTTCCCGGCTCGGCGAGGGTCGATCCGGGAAATCGGTCACCACGACCTCGTCGGTCACGGTGCGTTGACTTCCGCCATCAGATCCGCTCCCACAGGCCGGTCTCCTCGTCGAGGCGGTCGAGTTCGATGCCGCTGAAATCGAAACGCGACACGATTCCCATCACTTTGCTGCCGTCGACTATCGGAAGGTGGCGATAGCGCCCGTCCTCCATCAGCCGCAACGCTTCGATCGCCGTGTTGCCCGGCGGCATCGTGTCGGGATCACGTGTCATGACCTCGGCGAGCCTGGTCCTCGTCGCGCTCTTGCCCTCTGCCAGCACACGGTGAACCGCATCCCGCCCGGTGAAAATGCCCAATAGGCGCTGATCGCCCTCGGTCACCAGGACGGCACCGACGCGACGGTCGCGCATGCATCGGCAGGCCTCTCTCACCGTGGCGCTCGATGGAAGCGTGACGGGGTCCTGGTTTCTCACGATGTCCGACATCTTTCTCATGGTCAGGCTCTATGCTGGAGAGGCGTTTTTCGTGCGTAGCGTCTCGACCTTGCCGCTTGTGACCGGGCCTCCGGTTCTGCCTCGAGGTCCATCGTTTCTATCTCGATAGGGGCAGCATGAATTTTCCAGTCACGAATGCCCTCGGCCTCGGCAAGAAGGCTCTTTGCCGCTTCGATGCGATGGTTGATCGCTCAGCCTATTCCCTTGCAAGCCTCTTCCTGACCTGCATGACCACCGGATCGGTTGGCTCCGGGACAACCGTGAAATCGAGCTCCCGACACATTTGCAACATCGGCGCATTCTCGCGCAAGACCTCGCCGACGAGTTCGCCGATGCCGCGCTGCCCCGCGATGTCGATGAGGCGCTTCATCAGCAGGTATCCGACGCCGCGTCCTTTCCAGTCGCTGCGAACAGCGATTGCGTATTCGGCGCGCAGTTTGTCGGGGTCGGCGAAGAAATGCGCCACGCCCAGAGCAACTCCGTCGAGCTCGGCCAGGAGCGCCAGTTCCCGATCGTAGTCGAGCTGCGACAGCCGTGCGGCGACCGTGTGGGTGAGCCCGCGCACCGGGGTAAAGAACCTCAATCGCAAATCCTCGGGGCTCATGTGGGCTGCAAGGTCAAGCAGCATCGGCTCGTCCTCGGGGCGCAGCGGTCGCATTCCTAGTCCCACGCCATCCCGCAATCTCTCGACGGATTCGAGATGTTGCGGATAAGGCGCAATGGCCAGGCGTGCCGCACCCGCGCGTTCAGCCGGAGCGACGCGCACCCGAGCATCGAGGGCGACGACACCGGCGGCATCCGCGAGCAACGGGTTGATGTCGAGCTCTCGGATCTCGGGGTGATCGGCGGCAAGCTGGCCGAGGCGGATCAACACGTCAACGACAGCCTCGATGTTCGCAGGTGGCTTTCCGCGATATCCTTGCAGCAGTTGCCAGACCCGGGTGCGGGCCATCAGCCTGCGCGCCAGCAGCCCATTCAGCGGCGGTAGCTCGAGCGACGTGTCACGTACGACCTCGACCGCAGTGCCTCCATGGCCGAATGCCACCAGCGGCCCGAACACCGGATCTTCGACGAGCCCGACGAGAAGCTCCACCGCGCCGGGGCGCCAAACCATCGGCTGGAGAACGAACCCGTCCAGGTGAGCCTCGGGACGAGCCGTCTTGACGCGCTCGATCATCGTTGTCGCCGCTTGGCGGACCCGTTCGGCATCGCCGAGATTGAGCGCAATCCCGCCTACATCGCTCTTGTGGGTGATGTCGGGCGAGCGGATCTTTAGCACAACCGGGAAGCCGATGGTCGCGGCGACCGAGGCGGCATCGGCCGGATCGTCGGCCGGGCGATCGGCCACGAGCGGCACCCCATAGGCCACAAGGAGCGCGCGGATCTCCTCCGAGTCGAGCCAGGAGTGCCCAGCGGCGAGAGCGCCTGCGATCGCACTCCTTGCCGCGCTCAGATCGGGCTCAAACGCGTCCGGCCGTACGGGCGGTGTTTCCATCAGCAGCTCTTGATTGCGCCGATGGCGTACCCGATGCATGAAGCCGCTGACCGCGCTGTCGGGCGTATCATAGGCGGCGATGCGAGCTTCGGCGAAGAGCTGCCGCGCCGGCCGTGCCGAATGCTCGCCGAGCCAGGCGGTGATCACGTTACGGCCGCGGAGCGCCGTCGGTCCAGCGACGGCTACGGCATCGATTATCGCACGCACAGATTCTTCAGGCTGTGCCAGCGCGGTGGGGCAGTTAAGCACAAGAATGGCATCGACCTCGCGCTCGCGGACCAGCGCGGCGAACGCATCGGCGTAGCGGCTTCCTGACACGTCGCCGACGATGTCAACCGGGTTGCCGCGGCTCCATGTCGAGGGCAAGATCCGGCTCAAGTCGGCGATCGTCTCCTGCGACAACGAGGCTAGTCGGCCGCCGGCCGCTAACAAAGCATCCGTAGCGAGCACGCCCGCTCCGCCGCCGTTGGTCAGGATCGCGAGACGGTCTCCGACCTGCTCGTGCGTCAGCGCGAAAGTCTCCGCTGCGTCGAACAGCTCGGCCATCGTATCAACCCGCAGCATGCCCGCCCGGCGAAATGCGGCATCGTAGACCGAGTCGATGCCGGCAAGGGTGCCCGTGTGCGAGGTGGCGGCGCGCGCGCCCGCGGTCGAGCGGCCCGCCTTCAGAACCAGGACGGGCTTGCTGCGCGCCGCGGCGCGCGCCGCGGACATGAATTTGCGGCCATGGGTGATGCCTTCGACGTAGAGTAGGATGGCACGGCTAGACGAATCCGCTGCGAGATAGTCGAGCAGATCGCCGAAATCGACATCCGCCATATCCCCCAGCGAGACGACATGCGAGAAACCGATGCCGCGGGGCACCGCCCAATCGAGCATGGCCGTCACTATCGCCCCCGATTGGCTGAGGAAGGCTATATCTCCCGGCCGCGCGGCCAGATGCGAAAAGCTGGCGTCGAGGCCAAGTTGCGGCACCATGATGCCGACGCAGTTTGGCCCAACGATGCGCAGGAGATAGGGCTTTGCCGCGTCGAGCGTGGCCTGCTGCAATGGCTGGCCCCGCTCACCGAGTTCGCCAAAACCGGCGGTAATGATTACGGCCGCGCGCGTGCCACGCTCGCCAAGCTCGCCGATCAGACAAGGCAACGTTTCCGGTGGGGTGGTGATTACTGCAAGGTCTGGGGCTTGCGGCAGACTCGCGACATTCGGGTGGACGGTCAGCCCATCGATCGTGTGGTGATGCGGGTTAACCAGCATCACCTCCCCGGTGAACCCCCCGCGATGCAAGTTACGCGCGACCACGCCGCCGACGGAGCCGGGACGTGGGGTCGCGCCGATCAACGCTATCGATCGCGGTTTGAACAGCTTCTCGAGGTTGCGGACTGACATTGGCATCCCCTGGGGCGTCCCCTGATTTCCCGATCCACTTTCGCGCGACTGATGCCACAGCGAATTGATCCGGATCAATGCCACCTCGTAGCGTCTTCGGAAACCAAAGAGAGGAACCGTGAAGGGAACCGATGTCATGCACGACAAGTGTCACGGTGGATGCCAGACGCCACACCGCCGCGGATGCGGCTTAGTATCTCGTTGCCAAAGTTAGCGTATGTGGGCTGTGATCCGGGGGAGCGCTCGAAGAGCGTCGCGAAGCACGCGCAACCGTGATGCAGCCGTTCGCATAAATCCGTCACACGCTCTTTCGCGGGGGTCACTAAGACCGTCGCTCCCCGATGGGGTGCAACGCGCCGGAAGGATTGAGACAGCATGGCAGCAGCAACCGAACCGATCATCGGCTCGCTCCGCTGCACGAGCCGCACAACCTCGCACCGATCAGACGGGCACTCGCCCTCGATCCCGAATTGCCGCAGGTGGCATCCTTCGACACCTCCTTCCATCGCAGCGCCGGAGGTGGAGCAGGCCTTTGCACTGCCCTACGCACTTTATGAAGAGGGCGTGCGGCGCTACGGTTTCCACGGCCTCTCTTACGAATACATCGCCTCGGTCCTGCCCGAGCTCGCGCCGAAGATCGTGGAGCGCCGCGTCGTGGTGGCGCATCTCGGAAATGGCTGATCGCTTTGCGCCTTGCAGGCTCGCAAGTCGATCGCCAGACAATGGGGTTCACCGCCCTCGATGGTGTGCCGATGGGTACCCGCTGCGGCGAGCTCGATCCCGGCCGTCGTGCTGCACCTTATTCAGCAAAAGAGTTGGTGGACCTCCTCTACCGGCACTCAGGGATGCTCGGACTCTCCGGTCTTTCCGCCGATTTCCGGGACCTGCTGGCAAGCGAGGATCCGCGCGCGCGATTTGCGATCGACGTGTTTTGCTATCGAGTTGCCCGCCACATCGGCTCGCTGGCGCCGGCGCTTGGAGGCATCGATGGCATTGCGTTCACCGCCGGGGTCGGTGAGAACGCGGCCCCGGTGCGCAGTGCCATCTGCCGAGCTTGCGGCTGGCTCGGCCTGGCGCTGGACGAGGCGGCAAACCTCCGGCACCAAACACGGATCGGCGCGCCGGGCAGTCACGTCGCTGCTTATGTCATAAAGACCGACGAGAACCTGATCATCGCCCGCCATGCCAGCGCTCTGGTGAGTAGCTGACGCCGACGGAGAAACGCCGTGGTGCCGGGGTTTTGGAGGCACAGCGCTTTGTCCTCCCGCTTGCCCCCTCCTCTCAAGCGGTAGACACCGAATTACTGGGGCCAGTGATCGGATTCGAACCGGCGACATCCAGATCCACAATCTGCTTTTGTCTTATTCCTCAGTGTTTAGCAACGTTGCAACGCCCTGGTGATCGCCACCGCTATGGGGATTTTGGTCTCGTGGCCAGGAAGCGGGTGAGCCAAGCGGTCGTGTGGGGGTGTTCTAGGCGAGGCATGCGGGACTGTTAGGGGCTGGGATGAGTGCCGGCGAAGAGGCGGGAGAGGCGAGAACGCCGGTGATAGTGGTGGGTTTGGCGCGTCGAGGGTGCTCGACGCGAAAACGACGCAACGACGGTGGTGACGGCGATGGTCGCCGGCGTGCAGGACCGGGCAGTGGCGGAGAGCGGTGAGCACGGCTCAGGACGTATCGTACCGGTTGGCGCATTGGTATCGGCCGGAGCGTGGCAGCGGACCGATGGGCTCCATAATGCCGCCGCAGCACGGGCAGATGTCGAGCCGGCATCCAGTGAGCTGGTGGTAGAGATCGCGATAGTCGGTCGGTGGTGGTGCGACAGGCGGCGGGGCGGCTAGAAGACGGCGGCAGATCGCGAGATTGGCGGCCCGGCGAGTATTGGCGAGCAGCCCGTAATGACGGATCCGATGGAAGCCGTCCGGCAGCGTGTGCTGCAGGAAGCGCCGTTTCCCGCCCAGGATCGCGAGGGGAAAATCGACCTCTTGCAGACCTCTTGCCGCCGGATGAAATTGAACGGATGCCTCAGTTGATCAAAATCGTACCACCTAGAGAAGAATGGTTCGAGGACTTTGCGACCTTGAAACAGGCCGTAATGCGAGCCGCGCCCGATGGCGCCTATATCCACCACATCGGGTCCACAGCAGTGCCGGATCTCCCTGCCAAGGACATAATCGATCTACAACTAACCGTGGACAGCTTGGTGTGGGTCGATGACGCTGCCTTCGAGCGACAGGGTTTTAAGCGCATACCCGGTTTGATGGATCATTCCCCGCCGGGTCTGGACTTGCCAGAAGTCGAATTGTCGAAACGCTTCTTTAGGAGCATGGGGCGAAGCGCCAATCTTCATGTTCGTGAGAAAGGGCGCTTCAACCAGCGTTATCCGCTTCTCTGTCGAGATTACCTGCGCGCTCACCCAGTAGCTGCTGGCGCATACGCGCAGATAAAGCAGCGCCTCGCCCGACGCTTCCCCACCGATGAGGAGGCCTATTACGAGATCAAAGACCCCGTGTTCGACATCATCATGGAAGGCGCAAACGACTGGGCGGAGAACACCAATTGGTCGGAGCCACCGGGCGACTAAATTCTGCTCATCACCCATCTGAAAGGCCGCCAGACGAGCGTCAATCGCATGGTGCGAAAATCTTGCAGACTGTGTGAAAAGTCGTACTGAGGGAATTCCGGCGCGGCGTATGAGGCGGTAGAATTTGGCATGATGCACCTCTCGGGCCACGACCGATCCCAGATGTTGCTGCTGCCGGAGGTGGTTGACGATTACGTCGGCTCGGACAACCCGGTGCGCTTTATCGATGCGTTTGTCGATGGTTTGGATCTCGCGGCGGCATCGTTTAGCCGTGTTGAGCCGAAGGTGACAGGCCGCCCGGGCTATGCGCCGGCGGATCTGCTGAAGCTCTACATCTACGGCTACCTGAACCGGGTGCGGTCGAGCCGTCGGCTGGAGGCTGAGACCCACCGCAATATCGAGGTGATCTGGCTGCTGCGGCACCTGAAGCCGGACTTCAAGAGGATCGCTGACTTCCGGCGTGACAACCGCAATGCCTTCCGCCAGGTTTTACGTGAATTTGTGCTGCTCTGTCGCCAACTGGACCTGTTTGGCCGGGAGTTGCTGGCGGTGGATGGCACGCGGATCAAGGCAGTCAACAACAAGGATCGCAATTTCACGCGGGCGTCCCTTACCCAGTTCATCAAAGCCGCTGACGCCAAGCTCGATGACTATCTTCAGCGCCTCGACAAGAGCGACGCCACCGAGAGTGGGAAGGACGGCTCGCGCGTCAAAAACCTGGCCGAGAAGATCGCTGCAATCCAAGAGCGGCGGGAGCGGCACAAGGAGATGCTGGCGGAACTGGACCAGACTGGCGAGAGCCAGATCTCGCTCACCGACCCCGACAGCCGAGCGATGGCGGCGCATACGCATGTTGCGGTGGGCTACAACGTGCAGGTCGCGGTCGATGCCAAGCACAAGCTGATCGTCGAGCAGCAGGTCACGAACCAAGTTGTCGATATGGGTCTGCTGACACAGACCGCCGAACCGGCAAAAGAGGTTCTCGGAGTGGAGCGGATCGCGGTCGTGGCCGACCGGGGCTATTTCAAGATCGAAGACATCGAGGCCTGCGAGAAGGCCGGGATCGACCCTTACGTGCCGCGTCCCCAGCGTGGTCCCTCAGTCAGAGCGGGCTTGTTCCGTAAAGATGAGTTCCGCTACGACGCGACCAGCGACAGCTTTCTCTGCCCAGCAGGTCAGCATCTTCACCCCTATTCGTCTTCTCTGATGCGCGGCTTGAAGAAGATCAATTACCGCAACAGCCAAGCGTGCCGAGACTGCGCGATCCGCTCGCAATGCACGGCCAACCAGTTCCGTTCCGTGTCCCGTCTCGAGAACGAGGCCGTATTGGACCGAATGCAGGCCCGCATCGCGCAGCTCCTGACATCTTCGACCAACGCCGCGAGACGGTCGAACACCCGTTTGGCACGATCAAGCAATGGATGAACCAGGGTGCGTTTCTGATGCGAGGGTTGGAGAAGGTGCGCGCCGAGTTCAGCTTGACCGCGCTCGCCTACAATCTCCGGCGCGTCCTCAACATCGTGGGGCTCCCAAAGCTGATTGCCGCGCTCCAGGCCTAGAAGCCACGCCGGAGCGCCGCACTTGATCAAATCCAAGACATTGCCGAGTGTCACGGCATTGGACAGATCTTCCTCAAACCGAATTCCCAAGCTCAGAAAACTCACTCAGCACTTCATCGCCGCCACAAAACAGTGTTTTCACACGGTCTGCTTGAGTTCCGCAACCTACGTTCTTGGAAATCCGGCGTGGGCTGGTGCACGCCTGACAGAAAAATTTCGCGCCGCACATCATGCAGTGAGAGCGCGCGCCCGGCGAGCAATTACTGACCGTTCTCCAGCAGTCCCTTCCAGCTCTCCATCTCTGGCCCAAGGCGCCAGAGCAGCGCTGCCTCGCCTCGCCTCTCGACCCAGATTCGGTCGCCGCCGGGCGGCGCGGCCGGGGCGCGCACGACCTCCAACCGGAACCCGGCGAGACCGGGCAGCCCATACGCCGCCCAGCTCGCGTAGGATGGCACCAGCCGGCGCACAGCGGTGGCGTCGCCGTAGCCCCGCAGTTCACCCCGATCCCAGAGCGCGGCTGAGCGCGCCGCTTCGTCCACCAGCCCAAATGGCTCGGCCGGTAGCCAGGGCCCCTGCTCGCGTGGCTCGCGGTCGCCGAAGGTGGTGAAGTCCGGCTCTGTGCGGCCGAGGTAAGCGCGGAACGCGGTCACCGCGCTGACGGCAATCCCATCTGGCCCACGCAGAGCGGCAAGGGGGCGCGTGTAGAGGGCGCCCCCCTGACCCCGTCCTTTCCTAACGAACCATGCAGCTCTGCACGTTGCTGCCCCGACCCGAGCAGCGGCACGAACCACCCCGCGACGACCCGCTCCGCCAGGAAGCGGTCCCCCTCACGCCGAAGCACCATTACTTGGCAGCCTCCTTCATCCTGTGATGCACGCGGCGGCGGAGAAGGCGGACGGCGACCAAATATTTTTCTACCTCTGTCCGCGCCCGAGAGTGCCGGGCGCATAGGATGCGATGAGGGAAGCCTCGCAGCGATCGAAGGAGTGGATCGCAAGTACCGCGCCGCCGCCGCGGGATGCAGGCGCAGCTTTGGCCGCGCTGTCGCAGAACGACCTGCTGCGCCTGCGCGCCATCGCCCGGCTGCGCGCTCGCTCCTTGCCCGCTGGCATCTTGTGGTCCGACCTGTTGCATGAGGCAATAGTACGCGCATTAGCGGGCACGAGGCCGTGGCCTCCAGACGTGCCGCTGCTGGCATTTCTGGCCGGTGTCATGCGCAGCCTATGCGACGAGCTATGGCGCCGTCGCCGCCGTCAGGTCATCTTGCTCACCCTGGAGAGCGCCGGCCCGGTTGATGATCCGGAGCGGGTCTGCGCGGCAACAGAAGCGCTCGCCGCCATCCACCGGCTGTTCACATCTGGCGCGCTGGCAACGAAGGTGATTACCGGATTGCTGGGCGGCATGACAGCGGCGGAAATCCGCCGCCACTACGGTCTGAGCACCGTGGAGTACGACACGGCGCGCCGGAGGATACGGCGGACTATGCTGCGCCACGGCCTGACTTGGTCCTGGCCATGACCCGTCCAGCTCATCCCCTGTCCGCGCTGACAGCGTTGCTGGACGCCCTTGAAGCGGAACTGCTCACCGCCCCCACGGAGGAGGTGCGGGATGCTCTGCGCGAGACCGGCCGGGCGCGAGGTGCCGCTTGCCAGGAAGTTCGGTCACTGCTGAACGAGGCACAGGCGGCGACGGAAGAGGGTTCCGCCCCAACTACGCCTCACGATATGCGCGTGGAGCCAAGCTTATACTTATACCGACACTGAGCTTGACTGTCCTGACAATAACCCATTCTGGAAGCGCTTCACAGGGCCATCCGTGTTGCAGATTTCTTCACATTTGCACGATGTCACAAACCCTTTTGAGTTTAGTCTCATTGAGCGTGGCGCAGGTCGTTCCACGCGATGTGCGCGTTCCGGCGTTCCCTACGTTACTCCAGTTGAGGAATCTTTTCGATGGCATCCCAATCTGTCGCGCGCGGCGAATCCATTGCGGCCTTCATTCCCGCGCTCTAACTTCTCATCACGGAAGCGATGGACGAGTGGAAGATTCCGGGCCTCGCCGTTGCGGTGGTGCAAAACGGGGAGGTGGCGCTAGTCAGGGCCTATGGCCTTCGCGATGTCGAAGCCGGCTTGCAGGTGACAACCGACACACAGTTCCTGATCGGCTCGATCACGAAGTCGTTCACCGCCACGGGCTTGGCGCTTTTGATGGACGAGCGGCGCATGGAGGGAAGAAGCCGGTGCGGGAATACATCCCGGAATTCCGGCTGCATGACGCCGTCGCGACCGACCGCATCACGGTGCGCGATTTGCTCTGCCATCATTCCGGGTTGCCGCGTCACGATTGGATATGGGTGCCCGGCGATCTGTCACCCGCGCAAATGCTGGCGGCAATGCGCTATTTGGAGCCGAGCGACGACATTCGCAGCACCTTCCAATACCTGAACCTCGGTGATCTCGTCGCAAGCATAGGGCCGAACGCGTCAGCGGTCAGAGTTGGACCGAATTTACCCGTGCTCGACTGACCGACAAGCTGCACATGACTGTGACGTTCACGGTGGAGGATCTCGCCGCAACCGCCGATGCTGCCGTCCCCCACGCGATGGACGGGGATACCCGCCTGCGTGCAGAACGCTGGCCTATCCGCGTGACAGCCGCGGGCGGCATCAACACCTCGATTGCGAGCTTCGCGAACTGGCTTCGCCTTCACCTCGACAAGGGCGAATTTGAGGGCCAACGGCTTCTATCACCGACCTTGATACAGCAACTTCAGACACCACGCGTGCATGTCGCGGCACCCGAATTCGCCGAGTACGGCGATGTGCACTATGGCCTCGACTTCCGCTCGCACAGGTATCGCGGAGAACGCGTTGTGTGGCACGGAGGCGGCTGGAGCGGCTGGAGTACGCTGATGACGATGCTGCCCGATCGTGGCATCGGTGTTGCTGTGTTCACCAATCGTAGTCAGGGCATGGTTCCGGAAATTCTCGCCAACTATATCTTCGACCGGGTGTGCGGCAAAGAGCCGATACCCTGGCTCGATCGTCTTCGTGAGCGGCGCCGCAAATCGTTGGCGCAGCTCGAGGTTGACCGAGACGCCCGGAAAGCGACGCGACGGCTAAACACCCGGCCGAGCCATGACCTTGCGGACTATGCCGGTGATTACGACCATCCCAGCTACGGCCGGATCACGATCACCCATGCCGAAGGCAAATCGAACTGGGCGTATCGCGGTATGTCCGAGCCGCTCGCGCATCGGCACTACGATACGTTCGAGCTGCCCGAGGCGCCCGACCGCCTGCTGCCTGACCGGCTCGCCATCTCATTTTCCACCGACCGTGAAGGAGACATTGCGAGTCTGGCGGCTCCGTTCGAGCCGCTCGTCAAAGACGTCGTCTTCACTCGCATTCCAGCCGGCGATTGCACGAATCCGGCCTTCCGTCAGCACTGCACTGGCACCTTCAGCCAGGGAGCCACGACTGTTGTTGTCGGGCAGGACAACGATGGACAACTCACGCTGATAGTTGGGAGCCAACCAACCTATAAACTCCGTCCCTACCAGAGCCGAACCTTCGTCAACGACGAGCTTGAGGGCTTCCGGGTGGAGTTCCATCTCGGCCCGAACGGGGAAGTGGATGAATTGTTCTTCCATCAGCCGAATGGAACGTTCGTGGCTCGGCGAGCGTAGCTTGCGAGCGTCTCGCTGAGGCGAGAATGTCCGAATCTGGCACATCACGTCTGAAAGGCCGCCAGACGAGCGTCAATCGCATGGTGCGATAATCTTGACATTTGCAAGGAGGTCGCGTTCCTCGTCAGCCCGTTGGCTCTGGGCCGGGTGGCCCCGTATCGTCGGTCGTTGCGCGCGCACATGCCCCCTCTTGACCCGACTTCGTCGCGCGTGCGCCGTCCGAGGTGGTCGAAGAAAACCGCGAGGGCCTCCCCGCCTTCCACCAGGAGGTCTCCCACCTCGACGCGGCGCTGCATCGGATTGGGTAGAGCGGGTAGCGGTTCAAGCTCAAATCATCATGCTCTAGCTCCAGAGACTTCCCCGTCCGCCCTCCAGACAAACAGCATGATCGCCGCTACGAAGCATAGGATCTTCGAAATGACGTTCAGCGCGAGCGGCAGCGTTTCCGCGGGAAAGGCGAACCCGAACGCAGCCCAGACGGCGAATACCACAAACATCCCAGCCGCCGCGTAAGGGGCGTACGCGGTCACCCGCATCGAAGGCAGCAACGTCAGCAGCGATACCGTTGAGAACTCGACCAGGAACAACGGCAGGAAGTAAAGCTGCCGATACAGCATCGGATGAGTCGGGATCGGCGGATTAGTCCGCGCCATGACGATCAGATCGAAGGGAAACCCGAAGATATTCCACGCGGCGGCAGTCCCGATGACGGCGCTGGCCAGCGCGACCTTCCAGCCCCTACGCCGCGTGAGGTAGAGAATCACGAAGAAGGTCACCGTCGCATCGACGATAGTGAACGTGCCGACGCGCACGCGGGGCGCGACGAAGCCCGGATAGGCCTGCTTCACTGGCAATCCATAGACCAACATGGCGACGTAGAAGGTGTAGATTGCCAGCAGCCAGATCGCGATCATGAACCCGGCGACGGTGCCTCCTGGCCGCGTGATCTCGAGCGGTGCGCGCAGCCGTTTGCCGGCGTAGGCAAATCCGCTGGCCACCATGAGCAACACGATCGCCAGGAGGATCGCCTCGCCGCCGCCATAGGAAACCCACGAGGCGGGCGCGTACGGCGGCGGCGCGGCTCCTTGGGCCTGCGCCAGCCGCAGAAGCGCGTCCGCGCGCGCTAAGCCTTCAGATATCCCTGGCCCCATCGATCGAGATACGTAATTCTAGTGAGCCTCTTGCAGAAATGCGGAAATGGCTTGGTTTCTTCACGCTGGCGCTAGTTCAAGCGGGGAGCGGGAAGGGCTGACGGTTGAAGAGGCGGACGAGAGCGTCAGCGGCCAGGGCGGCGACGCCGA